>Ga0209437_100051_pt1 | contig 392523 bp, 376 predicted proteins | sample AraplaL_Cvi_mTSA_FD_184266 | JGI IMG/M metagenome (GOLD analysis project Ga0209437, IMG submission 184266) | Arabidopsis root microbial communities from the University of North Carolina, USA - plate scrape CL_Cvi_mTSA (SPAdes) (version 2) | ecosystem: Host-associated > Plants > Roots >...
GCTCCGAAGACTATCACAAGCGCATCAACGATCCGGATCTTGGCATTGATGAGCGGACTATTCTCGTCATCCGCGGCGCCGGGCCGATCGGCTGGCCGGGGTCTGCCGAAGTCGTCAACATGCAGCCGCCGGATGCGTTGCTCAAGCGCGGCATCCGCAGCCTGCCCACGATAGGAGACGGCCGACAGTCCGGCACGGCCGATAGCCCTTCTATTCTAAATGCATCGCCGGAAAGTGCTGCCGGCGGCGGCCTTGCCTGGCTGAGGACCGGTGATGTGATTCGCATCGATTTCAACCGAGGTCGTTGCGACATGCTGGTGGAAGAGGCGGAGATCGAGCGGCGCAAGGGTGACGGCATACCACCGGTGCCGCCAGATGCGACGCCTTGGCAGCGGATCTATCGCCGCTCCGTGACGCAGCTTTCCGATGGCGCCGTGCTCGATGGCGCCGCAGATTTCCGCAATCTCGCGGCTGTTCCGCCGCGGCACAATCACTGATTTGGCGGAGCGGAATTATGGTTTCAGAGAACGAGATATTTGATCGCCTGTTCGCCAAGGCGACATTGGTGCGGGTGAATGCGTATGTGCCTTACTCGAAATTTCCGGTCGCGGCGTGCGTGCTCTCCGAGAGCGGCGAAGTCTTTGCCGGCGTCAATGTTGATAATGCTTCCTTTCCGGAGACGTCCTGTGCTGAGGCAAACGCAATCGGCGCCATGATTTTGGCTGGGCACCGGCGCGTTACCGCGGTCTTGGTGCTCGCTGGAAGCCAAGATGACCCAGACATCGTTTGCACGCCCTGCGGCGGCTGCCGACAGAGGCTCGCGGAATTCATCACTCCGGACGCCCCGGTCTATTCCTGCGGACCGGAGGGAATTCGCGATGAAAGCCGATTTGCGCATCTTCTGCCCAAGGGCTTCGGTCCGGCCAACCTGGCCACCTAGTGAAGGGATAAGTCAGTGAAACTCAACCTGATCGACGGCGAGTGGACCGGAACGACCGGCGCCGAAAATATCAACCCGTCCGACACCAACGAAGTCGTTGGCCTCTACGCCAGCGCAAATGCGCAGGACGTCACGGACGCGATCGCTGCAGCCAAGGCCGCTTTTCCGGCATGGTCCCGTTCGGGCATTCTTGAGCGTCATTCCATCCTGAGGAAGACCAGCGACGAGATCCTGGCACGCAAGGACGAACTCGGCGCGCTGCTCGCCCGCGAAGAAGGCAAGACGCTGCCGGAAGCCATCGGCGAGACCATCCGCGCCGCGCAGATTTTCGATTTCTTCGCGGGCGAGGCACTGCGCCTTGCGGGCGAGGTGCTGCCCTCCGTGCGCCCAAACATCGGCGTCGAGATCACCCGCGAGCCGCTCGGCGTCATCGGCATCATCACGCCCTGGAATTTCCCGATCGCCATTCCCGCCTGGAAGATCGCGCCGGCGCTCTGCTACGGCAACACCATCGTCTTCAAGCCGGCCGATTTGGTACCCGGCTGCTCCTGGGCGATCGTCGATATCCTCAATCGCGCCGGCCTGCCGAAGGGCGTCCTGAACCTCGTCATGGGCAAGGGCTCGGTTGTCGGTCAGGCAATGCTCGACAGCCCGGTTCTGTCCGGTCTAACATTCACCGGCTCGGTCGGCACGGGAAAACGCGTCGCGCTTTCCTCCGTCGAGCATGGCCGCAAGTACCAGCTCGAAATGGGCGGCAAGAACCCGATGGTGGTGCTTGATGACGCGGATCTGACGGTTGCCGTCGAAGCGGCTGCCAATTCCGCCTTCTTCTCGACCGGCCAGCGCTGCACGGCATCGTCGCGCCTCATCGTCACCGAAGGCATTCACGACAAATTCGTGGCGGCACTGACGGAGAAGCTGAAGACGCTCAACGTCGACAACGCCCTGAAATCGGGCACGCATATCGGCCCTGTCGTCGACGCCAAGCAGCTGAAGACGGATACGGATTATATCGAGATCGGGCGGCAGGAAGGCGCAAAGCTCGCCTTCGGCGGCGAGCTTATCAGCCGCGACACGCCCGGCTTCTACCTGCAGCCGACGCTCTTCACCGAAGCGACAAACCAGATGCGCATCAGCCGCGAAGAGATCTTCGGGCCGGTCGCATCCGTTATCCGGGTGAAGAATTACGAAGAGGCACTTGCTGTCGCCAACGACACACCGTTCGGCCTGTCCGCCGGCATCGCCACCACAAGCCTGAAGCATGCGACGCATTTCAAGCGCAATGCCGAAGCCGGCATGGTGATGGTCAACCTGCCGACGGCAGGTGTCGACTTCCACGTGCCCTTTGGTGGCCGCAAGGGCTCGTCCTTCGGTCCGCGCGAGCAGGGCAAATACGCCGCCGAATTCTTCACCACGGTCAAGACCGCCTACACACTGGCCTGACCATCGAATTCAAAGCCCGGGCGCGAACGAGGCGGCCCGGGCGACACAAAAGGTACCGAGACTATGAAAAAGAAAGCTGAATGGCCGCGCAAGCTGCGCTCGTACGACTGGTTCGGCGGCACCGGCAAGAACGCGATCATGCATCGCTCCTGGATGAAGAACCAGGGCCTGCCGGCCGACACATTCGACGGCCGCCCGATCATCGGTATCTGTAATACCTGGTCGGAGCTTACGCCCTGCAACGCGCACCTGCGCGATCTGGCGGAGCGCGTGAAGCGCGGCGTTTACGAAGCGGGTGGCTTTCCTGTCGAATTCCCGGTCTTCTCCGTTGGCGAAAGCACGTTGCGGCCGACCGCAATGATGTTCCGCAACCTCGCGGCGATGGATGTTGAGGAGGCGATCCGCGGCAATCCGGTCGATGGCGTCGTGCTGCTCGGCGGCTGTGACAAGACCACGCCGAGCCTGCTGATGGGCGCGGCCTCTGTCGATATCCCGGTCATCCTCGTTTCCGGCGGCCCGATGCTGAACGGCAAATGGCGCGGCAAGGACGTCGGCTCGGGCACAGCGATCTGGCAGTTCTCGGAGATGGTGAAGTCCGGCGAGATGTCGCTGGATGAATTCATGGATGCGGAGCAGGGCATGGCCCGCTCGGCCGGCAGCTGTATGACCATGGGTACGGCCTCGACCATGGCGTCGATGGCCGAAGCGCTCGGCATGACCTTGCCGGGCAATGCGGCCATTCCGGCTGTCGATGCCCGCCGTCGTGTCATCTCGCAACTGTCAGGCCGCCGCATCGTCGACATGGTCAAGGAAGATCTGAAGCCCTCCGACATCCTGACCAAGGAAGCCTTTGAGAACGCCATCCGCGTCAACGGCGCCGTCGGCGGTTCGACCAATGCCGTTCTGCATCTGCTGGCGCTTGCCGGCCGCGTCGGCGTCGAGCTGTCGCTGGACGATTGGGATCGCCTGGGCCGCGAAGTGCCGACGATCGTCAACCTGCAGCCCTCCGGCAAGCATCTGATGGAAGAGTTCTATTATGCCGGCGGCCTGCCTGTCGTCATCAAGGCTGTGGGAGAGATGGGCCTGCTGCACAAGGATGCGATCACCGTCACAGGCGAAAGCATCTGGGCCGGCGTCAAGGATGTCGTCAACTACAATGACGACGTCATCGTGCCGCGTGAGAAGGCGCTGACGCAGTCGGGCGGTATTGCGGTTCTTCGCGGCAATCTCGCGCCGAAGGGCGCCGTCCTCAAGCCATCGGCCGCTTCGCCGCATTTGATGCAGCACAAGGGCCGCGCCGTGGTCTTCGAAAGTATCGAGGACTATCACGCTCGCATCAACCGCGACGATCTCGATATCGACGAAAACTGCATCATGGTGCTGAAGTACTGCGGTCCGAAGGGATATCCGGGCATGGCCGAAGTCGGCAATATGGGTCTGCCGCCGAAGGTGCTGAAGAAGGGTATCACCGACATGATCCGCATTTCCGATGCGCGCATGTCCGGCACCGCCTACGGCACTGTCATCCTGCACACAGCTCCCGAAGCCGCCGATGGCGGGCCGTTGGCGCTGGTTCAGAACGGCGACATCATCGCCGTCGACGTTCCCGGCCGCACGATCCAGCTCGAGGTTTCTGACGAGGAACTGGCAAAGCGCCGCGCCGCCTGGGTTTCCCCGGTCAAGCCGCTCAACGGCGGCTACGGCGGTCTCTATGTGAACACTGTCATGCAGGCCGATACCGGCGCCGACCTCGACTTCCTCGTCGGTCCGCGCGGCTCGGAAATCCCGAACAATCGCGATAGTCACTAAGATCGGCGCTTTGAAGCACTACCAGGGGCGGGATGAAAATCCCGCCTTTTTCTATGGCGTGCACTGGATGTAAGGTGAAGGAAGCAACCATGGCATGTGTTAAAGGCGGATGTTCTTGTCTCGCTGGTCTTCCCGGGATATGAGGGCCGCATGAAACTTTGTCGAAGTATCATCTGCATCGTGCTCTCGCGCTAACCGCGTGGAGAGCGTGAGCGCGAGCAATGTTCAAATTGCTCGCGGCGTTGTCGCTTGCCATTCCGCAGGCGCATTTTCTCAAGCAGTGAGTACTACAATGGACAATTTTTTCGAGAGCCCTTTCAAGGGCAAGACCCTCGTTGAGCAGGTCACCCATCCCAACATCCTCGTCGGCCGCTATAGCTATTATTCGGGCTATTATCACGGCCACGGTTTTGACGACTGCGCGCGTTTTCTTCCTCCGGCGAAGGGTGTCGACAGGCTGATCGTGGGCAGTTTCTGCTCGATCGGATCAGGCGCCGCCTTCATCATGTGCGGAAATCAGGGGCACCGGCACGATTGGATCAGCACCTTTCCATTCTACTGGATGTCGGAAGTTCCGGCCTTCGCGGAGGCCGAGAACGGCTATCTGCCGGCGGGGGACACCGTGATCGGCAATGACGTCTGGATCGGTTCCGAGGCGATGATAATGCCGGGCGTCAAAATCGGCGACGGTGCGATCATCGGCACGCGCGCTCTGGTGACACGTGATGTCGAGCCCTATGCGGTCGTTGGCGGCAACCCCGCCCGCACGATCCGCAAGCGGTTTGACGATGACCGCATCGGACTGCTTCTGGATATGAGGTGGTGGGACTGGTCGGACGATCAACTGAAGGCGGCGATGCCGATTCTGACCAGCGGCGATATTGAAGCCCTCCATCGTCATTGGCGGGACGCCGTGAAATCTAACTGATCCTGAAGCGGGCAGTTGATGCCCGCTTGCAGTCAGAACGGTTGGCCGCAACAACTCTCGATGCTCAAGGTGTTGTGGCCATCCGGAGGTACAGGAAGGCGTTTTGATGAACGCGGCAAGCCGCGCTTGCCTACATCAGCTCTGGCTTTGACTCTGTCCCTGACTTGCCACCGATACCTTGACGGTCAGGGTTTCGCCCGGTGTGCCGACCCGCATGCCGGAAACGGGAGCGGCGTCGCGATAGCACAGGCCCGTCGCGATGCGGACATAGCGGGCGCATGCAGCCGTATAACGGCCCAAGAATCTGGGCTAACTTCGCTTCCGCGGGCAAGCCGCACATAGTAGACTTTTCCGCGCCCAGAACTTTTGCCGATGATCCGCGTGCGGAGGAGGCTTCCCAAGAGTGAATAGCGCGGCTTTCATCGCTCTCGATAATGGCTGTCGCGGCGCAGCAGCGGGATTGCTTCTGATGTTCGCAGCGGTTCTGTTCCGCAATCGCAACATGACGAGCACGATGCGTATCGGTGCCGCGCTCGCCGTCGCGGGTGCCGCCTCCGCTATCATCGAGGCACCCGGCTTCCCGTCACAATGGCCTTGGATAAGCCTGCCGTTCATTGCGTTATCGTCGGGCGGGTCGGTCTTCTTCTGGCTCTGGGCTCGGGCGGCGTTCGATGATGATTTTGTCTTGCGGCCATGGCATCGAGGCTTGTGGTTCGCTCTGGTCGGCCTGACGCTGCTGGCTTCTTATGGTGCCTTCACAAGACCTGCTGCTTCTTTGATCGATCGGGCCTTGACGCTTACCAATCTCGTGCTTGCGGTGCTCGCTGTGGTGCAAACCGTCACCACCTGGCGAACGGATCTGGTCGCCCGGCGGCGGCGGTTGCGCGTCACAGTGCTGATGGGAACGCTAACCTATATCGGGACCAATGCGGTCGCCAATCTCTCCTCAGTTGCAATCCTGGCATGGGTGTCGCCTGCGCGAAATCTCGCCAACGCGATCGGCCTTTGCCTGTTGGCAGTTCTTGCCGGTTGGAGCCTGTTCCGCACTGCCACAAGCAATCAAACGGTGACGCTGACGCCGGCCGGCGCATCCGCTGACGGACGTTCTCTTGCTTCGATCGAGAGTGACGATCGCTCGGAGATCGATCCGGCACTGCTCAATCGTCTGGAACGTTTGATGACGCAGGAGCGTGTATATCGTCGCGAGGGGCTGACCATCGGCTCTCTTGCCGCGCTTATGAAGCTGCCCGAATATAGGCTACGCCAAATCATCAACGAAGGCCTTGGCTATCGCAATTTCAACGCCTTTCTCAACCGGTACCGGATCGACGAGGCCAAGGCAGCTCTCGCTGATCCGAGCCAGAAAGAAGTGCCTGTCCTGACGATCGCCATGGATGCCGGGTTCCAGTCACTCGGTCCGTTCAACCGGGCCTTCAAGGCCGATACGGACGTCACGCCGACCGAATTCCGCCGCCTGGCTCTGACGCGAGCGCCATCCAAGCCGCAGAGCGAGGCAAGGAATTTTGAAATCGGCCAGTCGTATTGAGAAATCGGCCAGCCGTTTTTCAGTTTCCGGCGAGAAGGTGCTGTCTCCCTTGAGCATAGTCTCTGCAAAGATCGGAGGCCGTCATGGACATGCCATTCAAACGACTTTTTATTTTAAGTGTGCTGTTGAGCTTATGCGTTCTGTTAACTTCTGACTACGTCGCGCGCGTGGAGGCGCGAGACGCGGATAAAGTGCCATGGCCGACCAAGGAATGGCTGACCTCTACGCCGGAAGAGCAAGGCATGGATTCGTCGGCGCTCGCCAAGCTTGTCAACTATGGCGAAAGCCACAGCTTTGACAGTCTTCTCGTTGTGCGTCATGGGCGAATTGTCGCCGAAGCCTACTATGCCCTCTATCCCGGGAACGTTCCGCACGAGATATTTTCTTCCACAAAAGCGATTACCGGTACTCTTCTCGGGATGGCCTACAAGGACGGCCTGCTCGATCGTCTCGATCACCCTGTGCTGGACTTTTTCGCTGACCGCCACATCGCAAATGTCGATGATAGAAAGAAGGCGATCACTGTTCAGAACCTTCTGGACATGACTTCGGGGCTCGATTGGGATCAGGGATTTGAAGGCGGCAGGCAGCAGACACTGCAGGATATGTATCGAGCCTCCAATTTGATCCAGTTCATTCTCGATCGTCCCATGGCGCATCCACCGGGAGAGGTTTTTAATTACAGCAATGCCAACCCGGATCTTGTTTCCGCGATCATAACAAGGCTTACGGGCCAGCCTCTTGAGGATTACGCCCGGGAAAAGCTCTTTGCGCCATTAGGCATCACTGATTGGTATTGGGCTCGCGATCGCCAGGGTCTCACGTTCGGAGATGGGATGCTATTTTTGCTGCCGCGCGACATGGCAAAGTTCGGTTATCTGTACTTGCACCACGGCGAATGGGAGGGAAGGCAACTTCTTCCACCCGGCTGGGCGGATGTGTTGAACCACACGATCGTGAATACGCATGCGTCATACGATGCCACCCTGAGCTACTCAAACTTCTTCTGGATATTGCCGGAACCGCATGTTTACATGGCGAATGGCAAGGATGGCCAGAATATAGCGGTATTTCCTGATCTGGATATTGTGGTGGTGACCACCGCCAGAAAATATATTCCGCTCCGCAGTCTGGCAGACCGCGTTTCTTCGGCGGTCAAGTCGGAGTCAGCGCTTCCTCCAAACCCGAACGCCGCCAAACAGCTTGCGAATGCGATCAAAGATGGCGCAGTCGAGAAGCCGACAGCCGTTGGCCCAACACCGGAGATTGCGTCCGCCATTTCTGGAAAGACCTACAAATTTGCGGACAATGACCTCGAGTTAAGATCACTTACCCTATTTTTGACCGGCCCTCGTCCGCATGTCGAATATGAGCGATATTTGCGTTATCCGGTTGGTTCTTCAGCCAGGGAAGACGTTCCGGTCGGACTTGACGGGTTCTATCGCAAAGGCCCGCCCGCGCTCTCTGGCGCTTATCCAGGCCATATCCCGGCCACCAGAGGGACATGGTCGGACGGGCAGACATTCGTGATCGACGCCCAGGATATCGGATACGGCACGCAGATCAAATACGTCTTGTCTTTCAACGGTACGAAGGTCAACATTCGCCGTGTCGACGAGGAGGGTTGGGTAATGTCGGCCGATGGCGAGCAGGCGAACAACTAGAGCATGTCGCGCAAAAGTGTGCAGCGGTTTTTGCGGCTACGACATGCGTGAAATCAAAGAGCTAAAGCGTGTGAAGCGAATCCGAAAGATCGCGACACGCTTTAGGCAATAAGTCGGGCACTGGCGTAGCCTAGACCCATCAGCTTTGGCTCTGGCTCTGACTTTGCTCCTGGTTCGCAACCGTGACCTTCACGGTAAGGGTTTCACCCGGCGTGCCGACCCGCATGCCGGAAACGGGAGCGGCGTCTCGATAGCACAGGCCCGTCGCGATGCGGACGTAGCGGGCATCGGGACAGACGTCATTGGCTGGATCGAAGCCGACCCAGCCGAGGCCGGGAATGTGCGCTTCCGCCCAGGCATGTGTGGCTGCCTGCTCATTCTTGCCTTCCATCATCAGGTAGCCGGAGACGTAGCGTGCCGGAATCTGGAGTGCGCGGGCGCCGGCGATGAAGATATGAGCATGGTCCTGACAGACGCCGCTTTTTGCCTCCAGAGCCTGTTCGGCGGTTGTCTCCGTATCGCTGGTGCCGGGCTTGTATTCGACGGATTGATGGATTGCGCTCATCAGCGCGTGCATTCTGGCGAGGTCGCTGTCCCCTGACAGCCCGCGCGTCAGCTCCTTCGTCAGCTTTCCGGCCTTAGTACGCGGCGATTCCCTGAGGAAGAGCCAGAGGGGGGCGAAGCCGGCATGCGGCCCCACCACGCCATTGAGATCCTGCGTTTCCACTTCGCCCGTCGCGACGATCCTCGTCGCTTCCTGCTGTCCGTCGAGCGAGACGAGGGTAACGCGATTGCCGAACTGGTCGTCATATTCCACCTCGGGACTGGCGCCCTCGACGGATAGTTTCCAGTTCGCGACCGTTTGCCCGGTGCCGGTGAGCGGCGTCAAGCGCAAGCGCTGCAGGGAAAACTGCGACGGTTGGTGGTAGCGATATTCCGTAATATGGCTGATCGTCAGTTTCATAATGTCGCCCGCCTACTCATAGAACCGATAGCCATCGGAAATCTCCGCGCCGAGCTTGTTGTTGCGGGCGACGAAATCCTCCAGGAACTCATGCAGGCCCTGATCCATGATGCGCTTGATGGTCAGCTTTTGCAGCGATTGGCGAATGGCTTCGGCCGTGTCATGCGCCGGCAGCCGCTTTTCGTATTCGGCGCCGAGATACCCCATGTTGCTGACGATCTTGTCGTAGCAATAGGCGAGGGAACGCGGCATCTGCCCGTTCAGGATCAGGAAGTCGGCAATGTTGGCGGGCTTGTATTCCGGGTCGTAAGCCCATTTGTAGGCCCTGTGCGCCGACACCGATCGCAGGATCGACTCCCATTGCGCATTGTCGAGCGATGAGCCGACATGCGAGACCGAGGGCAGCAGCACGTAGTATTTCACGTCGAGAATGCGGGCCGTGTTGTCGGCGCGCTCGATGAAGGTGCCGATGCGGGCGAAATTATAGAGCTCGTTGCGCAGCATCGAGCCGTGAAAAGCGCCGCGGATCAGCCCCGCACGCTGCTTTATGACGTCGATCGTCTCGGGCAGTTCGGCCGTCTTCAGCTTTTTGCCGAGGAGGGTCTTTAGTTCGATCCAACATTCGTTGGTCGCTTCCCAAGTGTCACGGGTCAGCGCCGTGCGCACCATGCGGGCATTGTTGCGCCCGTATTCGATACAGGACATCACGCTCGATGGATTGGCCCGATCACGCATCAGATAGTCGATGGCGTCGGCGCCCGTCATCTTGTCGTGCACCTGGCCATAGGCTTCGCGCACGCCGGCGCTTTGCAGCACGCCGTCCCAATCGTCATCGGCGGCATCGCTGCGGGTCAGCGACATACGTTGTCCGGCGTCGACAAGGCGGGCAATGTTTTCGGCGCGCTCGATGTAGCGGAACATCCAGTAGAGGCCATTCGCGGTTCTTCCCAGCATGTCCGATCAGTCCTCCAGAACCCAGGTGTCTTTGGTGCCGCCGCCCTGGCTGGAGTTGACCACCAGCGAGCCTTCCTTCAGCGCCACGCGGGTGAGCCCGCCGGGAATGATCCGCACCTTGTCGGAGACGAGGACATAGGGCCGCAGGTCGACGTGCCTGGGCGCAATGCCCTTGTTGACCATGATCGGCACGGTCGACAGGGAAAGAGTTGGCTGCGCGATATAGTTGTTCGGCTTGCTCTTCAGCTTCTCGGCAAAGGCAATGCGCTCCTTCTTCGGGGCCGTCGGTCCAACGAGCATGCCATAGCCGCCGGAGCCGTGCACTTCCTTGACGACGAGATCCGCAAGGTTCTCAAGCACATATTTCAGGCTGTCGGGTTCCGAACAGCGCCAGGTCGGCACGTTTTCGAGGATCGGTTTGCGGCCGGTGTAGAATTCGACGATCTCCGGCATGTAGGAATAGATCGCCTTGTCGTCCGAGATGCCGGTGCCGGGCGCGTTGGCGATGGTGATATGGCCGGCGCGGTAGACATCCATGATGCCGGGGATGCCGAGCGCGGAATCCGGGCGAAAGGTGAGGGGATCGAGGAAATCGTCGTCGACGCGGCGATAGAGCACATCGATGGCCTCATAGCCGCGCGTAGTGCGCATTTTGACCTTGCCGTCGATGACCCGAAGATCCGAACCTTCCACCAGTTCGACGCCCATCATGTCGGCGAGGAACGAGTGCTCGTAGTAGGCGGAATTGTATATGCCTGGTGTCAGCACCGCGACGCGCGGCTTGCCCTTGCAGCCGGGAGGGGCAAGGGAGGCCAGGCTCTGGCGCAGCTGCAACGGATAGTCCTCGACGCGCTGCACCTTGTTCTGGTGAAACAGCTCGGGGAACATCTGCATCATCGTTTCGCGGTTCTCGAGCATGTAGCTGACGCCGGACGGCGTGCGGGCATTGTCCTCGAGCACATAGAACTGGTCTTCGCCCGTGCGGACGATATCGGTGCCGACGATGTGGGTATAGACGCCGCCCGGGGGACGGAAGCCGATCATCTCGGGTAAGAAGGCATCGTTCTTTTCGATCAGCTCACGTGGGATACGTCCAGCACGGATGATTTCCTGCTTATGGTAGATGTCATCGAGGAAGGCGTTGAGGGCGATGACCCGCTGTTCGATGCCCTGGGCGAGCTTGCGCCATTCGCGGCCTGATATGATGCGGGGAATGATGTCGAAGGGGATGAGCTTTTCGGAGGAGTCTGCGTGTCCGTAGACCGCAAAGGTAATTCCCGTTTTTCGGAAGATGGTTTCCGCATCTCGGGACTTGGAAATCAAGTGGCCTCTATCCTGGCCAGAGTACCACTCGAAGTATTTCTCATAAGGTGCGCGCGGACTTTCATCCGCAGTCATCATTTCATCAAATGCCAAAGGCGCGGTCCCCGTGTTTTCACCCATTTGAATACAATGATTTTTACAATGCAAGAAGTATGCGCAGTTGCCGATACGAATTTCGAAATATCGAAAAATGCCGGATTTGCAGGCAGTTAAGAATAAAGCAGCTGTTGCTGGCCTGATCCCGTGGCATTACTCGGACCAAAATTTGAGCATTTGCCTGCTTTGCAGACCGAACGGCTGGGTGGCAGCTAGAGTTCCTTCAGCCGCGGATTGCGGTTCGCCAGCGTGAAGAAAAATTGATCGCTGTTTTCAGCAGATGGATTTTGACCCTTCCGGCTGCATCGGCTATCAGCCTGCAACCCCCTTCGCGCAGCATTCTGAGTCCGCCTTTGATTTGACCTCCGATGCGCAAAACACATATCGGTCTGAATTCCATGTCCCTCGATAGACTAGCACCGGCGATCTTCGTTCTTCTCTGGTCCACCGGCTGGATCGTTGCCAAGTATGCCTCGCTGCATTCAGGCCCCTTCACGTTCCTGATGATGCGCTACAGCCTGTCGGCGCTTGCCTTCGTACTGCTCTGTTCTTTCACCGGCGCCCGCTGGCCGCGTGATTGGTCGAGCGTCTATCGGGCCATCTACTCCGGCATCTTCCTGCATGGCATCTATCTGGCTGGGCTCTGGTGGGCGATCGCCGAGGGCGTGCCGGCCGGCATTTCCGGCATCATCGCGGCCCTGCAACCTCTAATGACGGCCATGGCGGCGCCATTCCTCGTCGGGGAGCGTGTTCAGCCGATCCAGCGTCTTGGCTTGCTGCTCGGCTTTCTCGGCATCGCCATCGCCATATCGCCGAAGCTGCTGGCGTCGGGCACGGCTGATCTCTGGCAGTCAGCGATCCCACTCGTCGTCAATCTGCTGGCGATGGTATCGGTGACTTATGGAACGCTCTACCAGAAGCGGCACCTTCAAACCGGCGATCTGCGCACCATCGCAACATTGCAATATGTCGGCGCATTGATCGTCACCGTGCCATTGGCCTTCACATTCGAAGGCCTGCATTTCGACGGCACGCAGACGGCGATCCTGTCGCTCCTCTGGTCGGTGTTCGGCCTGTCGATGGGGGCGGTCGGTCTGCTGCTCTATCTCATCCGCCGGGGGCAAGTCTCGCGCGCGGCATCGCTGATCTACCTGATGCCGCCGGCCGTCGCCATCGAAGCGGCGATCGCTTTCGGCGAGCCTCTGACGCTGCCGATCATCATCGGCACGGTCATCGTGGTCGTGGGGGTTTATCTGACCAATCGGCGCACGGCGGATGTCGTGCCGGAATAAAATGGAATGACGGAATAAAAAAGGGGGCCGATTGGCCCCCTTTTTTTTATCTTGTATCAGGCGCGTTCGCGGCGCTGACCGCCATTACCGGGGCCGCGGCGCTTCATGCGGCCGTTGCCGCCATTGCGCTGTTCGCCCTGGCCGTTCTGGTTGCGGTCTTCATTGTGACGACCCGCCGGGCGGCCGTGCGAATGGCGCTGACCGCGATGTGCGCCGGCTTCATGTGCTGCGGCGTTGCCGTTCGCGGCATTGGCATGCTGCGGCTTGCGGGCCGGACGGAAATCGGAGGTTGATGCCAGATCGTTGTCGACTTCCGGACGCGGCGCCTGCTCGTTGCGGCGCTGACCACGGAAATCGGCGTTGCGGTTGTTTTCGCGCTGCGGACGATCGTCGCGCTGACGGCGTTCCTGACGTTCGCCAGCCTGACCGCGCGCTTCGCCATTCTCCTTGTCGAAGAAGGGACGACGAGCCGGGCGAGCCGGACGACCTTCGGCGCGACCCTGACCGGCGCCGCGACCCTGGCCTTGGCCACCACGGGTACCACCGCCGCGGTTGTTGCCGCGAGCCGGACGGCCTCGGTCGGCCGGAGCCTCACCGCTGGCAACGGCGATTTCGATGCCCATCAGGCGCTCGATGTCGCGCAGCAGGCGGATTTCGTCTGGAGCGCAGAAAGCGATGGCGATGCCGTCGCGACCGGCACGGGCGGTACGGCCGATGCGGTGGACGTAGGCGTCGGGAACTTCCGGCAGATCGTAGTTATAGACGTGCGAAACGCCCGGGATATCGATGCCGCGGGCAGCGACGTCGGTCGCGACGAGAACGCGGATTTCGCCGTCACGGAAGGCCTTGAGTGCGCGTTCGCGCTGACCCTGGCTCTTGTTGCCGTGGATGGAGGCTGCGGCGAAACCGACATGGTCGAGATGCTTCATCAGCTTCTCGGCGCCGTGCTTGGTGCGCAGGAAGACCATGGCGCGGCCATCCGGATTGGCGGAAATCGTTTCCTTGAGGATCTCCGTCTTGTGGTTCTGGCCGGAAACGAAGTGGACATACTGTTCCACCTTGTCGGCAGCCTTGCCCGGAGGCGACACTTCGACCTTGACCGGATTGCTCAGGTAGTCGGAAGCGAGATCGGCGATCGCCTTCGGCATGGTGGCCGAAAACAGCAGGGTCTGGCGCTTGGCGGGGACCATCTTGGCGATCTTGCGCAGATCGTGGATGAAGCCGAGGTCGAGCATCTGGTCGGCTTCGTCGAGCACGAGATGGGTGACATGGCCGAGCGACAGGGCGCGGCGGCTGATGAGGTCGAGCAGGCGGCCCGGAGTAGCAACGAGAATGTCGGTGCCGCGCTCAAGCTGAAGCTGCTGCTTGTTGATCGAGGCGCCGCCCACGACAAGGTTGATCTTCAGCGGCGTCTTGCGGACGAAGAGCTTCAGGTTGTCGGCGATCTGGTTCACCAGTTCGCGGGTCGGGGCGAGGATCAGCGTGCGGACGGTGCGGTTGTCCGGGCGCTTGGCGTCCTTCAACAGCATTTCGATGATGGGCAGGCCGAAAGCGGCGGTCTTGCCGGTGCCGGTCTGGGCGAGGCCGATCAGATCGCGGCCCTGGAGAACAAGCGGGATAGCCTGTGCCTGGATCGGCGTAGGAGTGGCGAAGTTGTTCTGCGACAGCGTATCGACGATCTGCTTGGAGAGACCAAGCGAATGAAAATCGGTCAATTCAATACCTTTCGGGGGCGCCAAAGCAAAAAGGCCGGGTCGCACCATGCGGTCCGGTCTGTCTCTGGCGTCAAGAACCCCGCGTGAAGTGGGAACTTGTAAGTTGGAAAAAGCTTTCCAGCGCATCTGACCGCCTTGGGTGCGGTCTCATTATCTAAAGCGCTTTTGTCCTTCTCTTGCGTACGTCTAGTCCCGCAGGGCACGCTCACGCGGCGGCCGGAAGGTGAAAGCTGAGGCGCATTTGGTCTCATTTGCGCCCAAAGTCAAGGGGCACAGGCAAAAGCTTTTCGATAGACAAAGAAGGATGCCGCCGAAATCGGGCGGCATCCTTGGTCATGAAAATCCGAAAATCGCGCTAGCAGTCGCTGCGTTTCAGGCCTTATCGGCAGATTTCGACACGATATGGACGGCCCCAGCCATCGTGACGCCAGGCCCAATAGCAGCTTGGATAGGGGCGCACATAGACCCGCTCATAGGCGGGGCCGGCGTAGTAGGCAGGATAGGCGGGGTAAGCAGGATAGTAAGCGGGGTATGCCGGTCGTACCGCCCCGGCGACCAGAGCCCCTCCGACGACACCGGCAGCAAGGCCGCCGAAAAAGGCGCCGCGCTCCGAGGCGCCGGCATTGGTAGTGGTTACGGCGGTGGCACTGCCGAGCGTCAGTGCGATCAAGCCGGCCGTCGTTAAAGTGCGAAGCACAGACATTGAAATCCCTTTCCCAAAACAAAGGCCTCCCAGCCGAAGCCGAGTTTGAAGGTGCGCGCGAAACGGGGCGAAGTCGCGGCTGAAAAATGGGCCGCCGCATTAAATTTTGTTCATTATGAAATAGGCGAAAGCAGTTGATTTTGCTTCTGAAATCTCTGCGTGTGTCGCGTATTCTTTCGCGGTTAGCGACCATGTCTGGTGTGGCAAGCGAGGACCGCTCTCATCCATGACGCGAGCGCTGCCGCATCGCGCCGCGCCAAACATGGTTAACATCTTTTTAAAGCGATTTGTGATAGAGCGTCGCTTGATGAACTATCATACGTGGTGAGAAGAGAGGCTTGGTTTGACCTTGGACGGTGAACTGCTTGACATAGCATGCCGCCGGATCGCCAATCTGGACAGGCCTGCCTACATCAAGAACAGCGAACTGCGCTACGTCGCCGTCAATGACGCCTATGCGCGCTTTTTCGGGCGCGACATCTCCGATTTCATCGGCAACCGAAGCCACGAAATTCTCGATGTGGGCGAGAGCGCCGAGAGGGAAGACAAAGAGCGCCGTGCGCTGGTTTTCGCCTCGGAGGAGACGGCGCTGTGCTTCGATGTCGCCGGCCGTCAAAGGTCGCGCATACAGATCGAAAGCTTCTCTCCCTCGGAAGATCGCGTCTATATCTTCGGCGTGTTTCTCGATGCACCGGCGGTCTTTGGTGCAGCCTCAGCTGCCGACGGTTTTCAAGAGAAGATCGATCGGGCAGGCTTTTTTCGGACCGTTCTGGAAGACTTGCCGGTCGCGACCTTCGTGCGCGATGCGAATCATCGGCTCGTCTATTCCAATAGCGCCCATGCCGAGATTACGGGGCTCGATCGTGCGGAAATGGTCGGCAAGACCGAGCACGAGATGTTCGACGTCGGTGCCGACGATTTCTTCGCCGCAAACGAAGATGCCCTCAGGGAAGGGCGCGGGCACGAGTTCGAGAGCGAAATCGTCGACCGACAGCAGGTGAGGCGGCCGGTGAAAATTCGCCTGAACCGGGCGACCACGGATGACGGTAGTCACTACACAATCGGCTCCGTCACCGATATCTCGGCTCTCAAGCAGCGGGAAATGCAGATCATCGAGGCGCAGGCGCGTGCCGAGGCGCTGCACCACGATCTCGAAAACATCCTTCGCTCGATGCCGATCGGAGTTCTGATCCACGATAGCGACTACATCGTCGAATACGTCAACGATGCCTGGTACGAGATCTGGGATTTCTCCAAGGACGAGCGTTTCGAGGGTCGGCCCTATCGCGACCTGATCGCGAGACACTTCGCGCTGGAGCGTTTCGGCCCGGACAACAGCCGCAGTGTCGAGGACATCTATCAGGCGCGTCTGGCTGCCTTGCGCAAGGCGGGGTCGCACCTGCAGACGGAAGTGAATTTTGCCGATGGCAAGTCCGTCATCATCGATGCGCGCCGAATATCCAATGGCAGGACATTGATGTCCTACACGGACATTTCCTCCGTAAAGCAGCAATCGCTGGAGATAACCGAGACGCGACTGGCACTGGAGCGTCTCGGCGAGCTGATGGCCGACGCGATGCAGGCCATGTCGCAAGGTTTGCTGATCGTGCAGGACGGCACGATCATGCTGGCAAACGACACGCTGCAGCACATGCTCAAGCTGCCGGCAGCGCTTCTGGAAACGGACAAGAAGTGGTCGGCGGCTTTCGACTACTGTGCGGCGCGTGGGGACTTCGGCGACGATGCGGAGACGGTGCGGCGCTCCTGGGGCGAGAGCATCGCGGCCGGCAAGCCGATCCATCATGTGTTCCAGGTCGTCAGCGATCGTTGGATGCAGCTCGATGCGGCGATCGGCGAGCATCGCCGCTGGACCGTCGTTCTGACCGATGTCACCGAAATGAAGGAGCGCGAAGCCGATCTGCAGCTCCTGCTGGCCCGCAGCAATGCGGCGGATCGGGCGAAGTCCGAATTTCTCACCCATATGAGCCACGAGATCCGCACGCCGATGAACGGAGTTCTCGGCATGGCGGAGCTGCTTGCAAAAACCGGTCTCGACCCCAGGCAGAAGACCTTTGTCGATATCATCGTCAAATCCGCCAACGCACTCCTGACCATCATCAACGACATTCTCGATTTCTCGCGGATCGATACCGGCGAGATGCACCTGCGCAAGATGGCGTTCGATCCGGTCGAAGCAGTCGAGGATATAGCCGCGCTGCTAGCCGCTGCGGCATCGGAAAAGAACATCGAGCTGATCGTGCGCGCCGCTCAAGGCGTGCCGGCGGCCGTACTTGGCGATGCCGGGCGCTTTCGGCAGATCGTGACCAATCTTGTCGGTAACGCCATCAAGTTCACCGAGCGCGGTCATGTCCTGGTGGAGCTGGATAGCCAGCCCGATATCGGCGAAGATGTCCTGCTGATGTTGCGTATCGCAGATACGGGCATCGGTATCCCGGAAGAAAAGCTCGACAGCATCTTTGACAAGTTCTCGCTTGCGGATTCGTCCTTTGCGCGGCGCCTCGAAGGCTCCGGTCTCGGGCTTGCCATCACCGCCGGCCTGGTCGATCTTTTCGGCGGCTCGCTGTCTGTGGAGAGCGAATGGGGCAAGGGATCGGCCTTCACGGTTCATTTACCGATGCCGCTGGTTGCCGAGCGCGGCAGGGCGCCGGAATTGCCCGCAGACGTCAAGGGCGCGCGCATCCTGATCGTCGAGGACGGTGAGATCCACCGGAGCATATCCGGCGAACAATTGGCGCAGTGGGGCTTTGATGGCCATGTCGCCGAGGATGGCATGACCGCGCTCGCCATTTTGAATACAGCCTTCGACATGGGCGTGCCGGTCGATGCATTGGTGATCGACTGCAATATGCCCGATCAGAACGGCTATCAGCTGGCGCGAACCATGCGCGCTGATGTGCGTTTCGATGCCTTGCCGGTGATGTTTCTGACGTCGATGGGAGCGGTCGGCTGGGACAAGGAGTTCACGGCAGTCAACGGCCAGGCGCATCTGATGAAGCCGGTGCGTGCCAATGTGCTGCGGAATGCGATCATCGACGTCGTGCGTACCTCGCGACGGCGACGAGCGAACAGTCAACAGAGCGCAGCCGTCCGGCATGTGCCGATCGAGGTCGAGGCTGCGGCTGCCATAAAGGCGACTGAGGACATGGATTCGACAGGCGCTGCCAATTCTATCGACGTTCTCGTCGCCGAGGATAACCAGGTAAACCAGATCGTCTTTACGCAGATTCTGCAGGCCACAAAGCTGCGTTTCTTGGTCGTCGAGAATGGCCAGGAAGCGGTGAACGCATGGCGCCAGCTACGGCCGTCGGTGATCCTGATGGATGTTTCCATGCCGATCATGAACGGTCATCAGGCGACGCGGATGATCCGCCAGTTCGAGGCGCAGGCAGGGCAGGGTTGGCATGTGCCCATCATCGGCGTAACGGCGCAGGCGCTGGAAGTGGATCGGGTCATGTGCATGGAAGCGGGCATGGACGATTGCCTGTCGAAGCCGATCAGCCCGGAGCTTCTTGAAGGAAAGATCCAGCGCTGGCTCGGCGATGGTGCAATGCACGCCGATCGCTCCAACACTTAGAGCATGATGCCGAAAAGCATATGCGGCTTTCGGACGACATCATGCTCTACTTGTTCGATCCTGGAGCGGATTCGGATTTTAGATTGCGCAGACCTAAAATCATCCGGTTCTAGCCCGGTTTGACGCCGCAAAGCATTTCACGTTTGCCGGCAAAGCCTTGCCGTCTTTCTACTGTGAAACCCGAGGCCTGCAGATTGCGGCGCACGAAACCAGCCGCCGCGTAAGTGGCGAAGGTGCCTTTCGGAACCGTCTTGTCATAGAGCGCCTGCATTAGATCCATCGACCACATGTCGGCGTTGCGCGATGGCGCGAAACCATCGAGATACCAGGCGTCGAAGCCCGGCTCCGCATTGCTCACGCCTTCCAGCGCAGGGCCGCAGACGACGGTGAGACGTGTATGGGCATCGAGCCTGAGAGACAGGACACCTTGCGGGTCGCTCGGCCATGCGGCGACCAAAGCTTTGCGTTGATCGTTGATCTCCGGCCAGTGCGACAGGGCGCGATCGATTTCCGCGGCGCGCATCGGGTAAAGCTCGAAGGACATGAAGTGCAGCTCCGAGCCTGAGGTTGCCTGTTGTTGCCACTGGCGCCATGTCTCGCAGAAATTCAGACCGGTGCCGAAACCAAGCTCGCCGATGAGGAAATGCGGCTGCTGCTCCCACCGTGGAGGCAAGCCATTCCCGGCCAGGAAGACGTGGCCGCATTCCAGCCGCCCATCGGTCTGGCAATAAAAATGGTCGCCAAACGCCGGCGAATAGGGCATATCGCCGTCGCGCCATTCGAGCTCCGGGCTTGCCGCATTGGTTTCGGACGCGTCAGTCCGATCTGAAACTGGATCTGTCATGGAAAAAGCCGATAATCCTCCGAGACCTGCCGGTCAATCGTTCGTCGATCTGCTGATCGTCGGCGGTGGCATCATGGGCTTGTGGGCGGCCGTTCATGCCGAGCGTCTCGGCATTCAAACGCTGCTCGTCGATTCCGGCGGATTCGGACAGGGCGCGAGCGGCGGCCTGCTCGGGGCGCTGATGCCGCATATGCCGGACAAGTGGTCGGAAAAGAAGCAGTTTCAGTTCGATGCGCTCGTATCTCTGGAGGAAGAGATCGCCGGGCTGGAGGCTGCGACGGGTCTTTCTGCCGGCTATAGACGCGCAGGTCGTTTGATTCCGCTGCCGAAGCAGCACCTGCGGCAGATTGCGCTGGGTCATCAAAAGGATGCCGCAACCCATTGGCATCAGGGCGGGCGGGAATTTCACTGGCAAGTGCTTGATGCTGCACCCGTTTCGGACTGGATCGATCCCGGCGCCGGTGAGAGTGGCTTCGTCTTCGATACGCTGGCGGCGCGCGTGGCCCCGCGTGCGCTGCTGAATGTGCTGCAGAGGTTTCTCGCCTCAGCCAGACATGTAAGACTTGCGAAGGGGTTGAGTATCGATCGCATCGATCCCGACAATGGTGTGGCGACGACAGGTAGCGGAGATATCCGTTTCGGCCGCTGCATTCTGGCCGCCGGATACAGATCCTTTCCGGTCCTGGACGAACTGACACGCGATCGAAAATCGGCTTTGGGGCAGCCGGTCAAAGGGCAGGCCGCTTTGTTGAAGGCGGATGTCGATAGCACGCTTCCAGTCATCTTCCGCGACGGCCTCTACATTGTTCCGCACGAAGGCGGTCTGGTTGCGGTCGGCAGCACCAGCGAAAACCGCTTCGAAGATCCTCTGTCCACCGACCGTCAGCTCGACGATCTGCTGATTGCAGCCCGTGCGATGGCGCCGGTTTTGGCTGGTGCCGATGTGGTCGAACGCTGGGCCGGCTTGCGGCCGAAGGCTGTGGACCGCGATCCGATGGTGGGGCCTCATCCCGATCACCCGTCGTTGATCGCCTTGACCGGCGGTTTCAAGGTGAGCTTCGGACTGGCGCATCGGCTTGCGCAGGCGGCCGTTTGCGAGGCCGCAAGTGTGGCTTGCAGCTTCAACTTGCCGCAGAGTTTCACACTCGCCAGTCATATTGCAGTCGTATCACATAAAACGTGAATATACGCCCTTTCGGGTCGTCAATCTGTCACGCAAATCACCTATCTCCTTGGCCGTCGGGACCTGGCTCGGTCAGCCGGTTTGCTGTGATCTGGAGGAGATCTTATGCGCTATGCCATTTGCTTCACGCCGTCTGCGAGCGATCCGCTGACGCTCGTGGCCGCAAATTGGCTCGGCCGTAACGTCTACTCCGGCGAGATGGTCGAGCCGCCCGCTATACGCGGGCTCGGGATCCATGAGATTGCTTTTTATACCGCCGTCCCCCGTCGATATGGCTTCATGGGCCTGCTGAAGGCGCCTTTCAGATTGGCAGAGGAGATGTCCGAAGCGGCGTTGCTGCGCGATCTCATGCGTTTTTCAGGCTCGACCTCACCGTTCGAAATCCCGCGGCTGGAAGTTGCGCGGCTTGGCGGCGCATTGGGCCTTGTTCCGTCCGCGCCCAGCCAGCAGATGCACTTTCTCGCGGCTTCGCTGGTTCAGGCTTTTGATCTCTATCGTGCCCCGCTCACGGAGGCGGAAATCGAACGCATCGATCCGGACGGTCTGTCTGCCACGCAGTTTGCCAATCTGCATCGTTGGGGCCATCCGCATGTGATGGACGAGTTCCGCTTTCAGATGATGCTGACGGGCACCGTCAACCCCGGTGACATGCAGCGGATGGAACATGCAATGCGCGATTTCTTTGAGCCTTCGCTCATGGCACCCATTCCGGTCTCCAACATCGCGTTGATGATGGAAGACGGCTCTGGCGGCCCCTTCCGGGTTCATTCCCTCCATCCGATGGGCAAGGTGAGCGCGCGTAAGATTGCCTAGGTAGTCGGCAACCTTGTCCTACAGCATCGGCCCGAAAATCTGATACGCTTTTCGGAAAGCCTGATGCGTGGAACAAGAGAGATAGCGCGCTGTGTTTCCTAAATGAAACACGGCGCTCTCGTGGCTTGCCATTGAAGAGAAAGTGATTTTCCCACTTTCCGTCTCGACTTTCGTAGCATGGGTGCTACCGTTCCCCCTCTAGAAAAGGTGGTTCAATGTCGGAAAATTACGCGCGCAATCTCATCGGCTACGGCCGCAACACACCCGATCCGAAATGGCCGGGCGACGCTCGCGTCGCGGTGCAGTTCGTCATCAACTATGAAGAGGGCGGCGAAAGCTGCATTCTTGATGGCGATGCGGGCTCGGAGAACCTGCTGTCAGAGATCGTTGGCGCGGCATCCTGGCCGAACCAGCGCAACCTCAACATGGAATCCATCTACGAGTATGGTTCACGCGCCGGCTTCTGGCGCTTGTGGCGCTTGTTTACCGAACTCAAGGTTCAGACGACGGTCTATGGCGTGACGCTTGCCATGGCGCGTAACCCGGAAGCGGTTGCCGCGATGAAGGAAGCCGGATGGGAAATCGCCAGCCACGGCTATCGTTGGCTGGAATACAAGGATTTCTCCGAGGATCTGGAGCGCAAGCACATCCAGGAGGCGGTGCGTCTGCACACCGAGATCACAGGCGAGCGCCCTTACGGCATGTATCAGGGCAAGCCATCCGACAATACGCTGCGGCTGGTCATGGAGGAGGGCGGCTTCCTCTATTCCTCCGATTCTTACGCGGACGATCTGCCTTTCTGGGTCGACGGCCTGAACGGCAAGCCGTTCCTGATCATTCCCTATACGCTTGAAACCAACGATATGCGCTTTGCCACGCCGCAGGGCTTCAATTCGGGCGACCAGTTCTTCACCTATCTCAAGGACGCTTTTGATACGCTTTACGAAGAGGGCAAAGAAGGCAGTCCGAAGATGATGTCGGTCGGCTTGCATTGCCGCCTTGTTGGCCGCCCGGGCCGCGCCGCGGCGTTGCGCCGCTTCATCGAGTATGTGCTGAAGCACGACAAGGTCTGGATTCCCCGTCGTGTCGAGATCGCCAACCATTGGCACCAACATCATCTTCCGACGGGCGAGCGCTAAGATGGTGTCGCGCGATGAATTCGTGAGCCGCTTCGGCGGCGTTTTCGAACATTCTCCCTCTATTGCCGAGCGCGCCTTTGACAGGGGTGCCATCACCGAGCCATTGACCTCGGGCGGCGTGCACGGCGCTCTGGTTGACGTTTTTCGCGCGGCGAGTGCCGACGAGCGGCTCGGCGTCCTGCGGGCGCATCCGGATCTCGCCGGTCGGCTAGCCATTGCCGGCGAGCTCACCGAAGACAGCCGCAAGGAGCAGGCGGGGGCTGGGCTCGATCGGCTGAGCCCGGCTGAGCATGCCCGGTTCACGGAGCTCAATTCTTCCTATGTGACGAAATTCGGGTTTCCCTTCATCATTGCAGTCAAAGGTCTCGGCAAGAATGACATCCTTGCCGCCTTCGAGACACGGATCGGCAATGACCGCGATGCCGAGTTTGAGACGGCAACCGCGCAGGTGGAGAAGATCGCGCTGCTGCGGTTGCAATCCATGCTTCCGGAGAGCTGATTTGCAGTCGGCGCTTCGTCCTGCCGTTCAGGCTTACGGCTGCCATTTGAGAATTGGCCCGGGAGGCGCCGCGTGACATGAGCCTGGACCGGCTGATTGCCCATCTCGACCATATACAGCAGGCCGGATCCGAAATCGGTCAGTTTCTGCAAGCAGCGGACAGGGCTGCCTTCTCCAATTCGGTTGAAAAACAGCGGGCCGTCGGCATGAATCTTATGCTGATTGGCGAAGCAGCGACCCGCATCGAGCAAGAATATCCGGAGTTTGTCGTTGACCATCCCGACTTGCCTTGGCATGTGATGCACGACTTCAGGAATCGGATCGCGCAAGGGTATTTCGACATCGAGTTGAACGCCCTTTGGGATCTCGCCCATACATCTCTTCCTGAGTTGCTCCTGCAACTGGACTCCATTCGCCATTGGCGAGCGGAAGGCGAATAATCATTCAATGGCACAGCATCTAGATATCAAACCTTTAACAAAGGCCGCATTCGCACCGTTCGGTGATGTGATAGAGGCCGATCCGGCAACAATGCGCTTCATCAACGGCGGGACCACCGAACGCTTTCATGCGCTTTCCAGCGCTGAAGCCATTGGCGAGGGCGCGCGGGTTATCCTGAACATCTTTCGCGGTCAGCCTCGGGCCTTTCCCTTTGCGATCGAGATGATGGAGCGTCATCCGTTCGGCAGCCAGTGTTTCATCCCGCTGAACGGCCGGCCGTTTCTCGTCGTCGTCTCGCAGGATGATGACGGCAAGCCCGGCAAGCCGCAGGTCTTCCTGGCGCGCGGTGATCAGGGCGTGAACTACCGCGTCAATGCCTGGCACTATCCGCTGATGGCGCTTGGCGAGCAGAGCGATTTCCTCGTCGTCGATCGCGACGGGCCGGGAAACAATCTCGAGGAATATTTCTTCGATATTCCCTTCACCATCGGAGCGCCAGCGCTATGACCGGACTGACCACCCATGTGCTCGACACCGCCCTCGGCAGGCCGGCCGAAGGCCTGACCATCGACCTTTTCAGGATCGAGGGCGAAGCCCGTACCCATCTGAAGACGGTCGTGACCAATTCCGACGGGCGCGTGGATGGTGGCCCCATTCTCATCGGCGACAGTTTTGTCGCCGGCACTTATGAGCTGCTGTTCCGCGCGGGCGATTATCTGCGTGCGAGCGGTGTCAAGCTGACTGAGCCCGCCTTCCTCGACCTCGTGCCGATCCGTTTTGGCATTGCCGATACGACGGCGCACTATCATGTGCCGCTGCTGATTTCGCCCTATAGCTACTCCACCTATCGCGGGAGCTGACGCTTGCGGTTTGCTGCCATTGCAGATGTCCACGGCAATCATCTGGCACTCGAGGCGGTGCTGGAGGATATAAGTGCGCAGGGCATTACCGACATCGTCAATCTTGGCGATTGCTTCAGCGGTCCGCTGACGTCGGGCAAGACGGCGGACAGGCTGCTTGCGCTGAATGCATTGACCGTGCGCGGCAATCACGACCGGTATCTGATCGAGCAGGCGCCGGAAGTGATGCATCTCTCCGACAAAGTGGCCTATGCACAACTGACCGAGCAGCATCTCGATTGGCTGCGCGGCTTGCCCTTTAGCGCGGTATACAGGGACGCTGCCTATCTCTGCCATGCCACGCCGGCGGCCGATAATGTCTATTGGCTGCAATCCGTCTCGGCGGATGGCCATGTCTATCAGAAGCCGGTCGAAGACATCGAGGCGCTGGCCGCAGGCATCGATTTTCCGCTGATCCTGTGCGGACACACGCATATTCCCCGTATCGTCAGGCTTTCCGATGGCCGCCTGATCGTCAATCCCGGCAGCGTCGGCTGCCCAGCCTATGATGACGATCTGCCCCACTATCACAAGGTAGAAGCCGGCCACCCCTTCGCCTCCTACGCCATTCTTGAAAAGCAGGGCGAGACTTGGCTGCCGGTGTTTCGACAGGTCGCCTATGATCACATGGCGATGGCAGAGCTAGCGGCTGAAAATGGTCGCGCCGAGTGGGCGAGCGGCCTGGCGACGGGCTGGCTGCGGTAGAGCATGTCGCGCGAAAGTCTGCAGCGGTTTTGCGGCATCGACACGCGTTTCAAAGATCAGCCAGGATCGATCGATCCACAGTCTTGATATCCCTCTTGCCGCAGAGTGCCATGGAGATATCCAGCTCCTTGCGGATGATCTCCAGAGCCAGCGTCACGCCCTCCTTGCCCATGGCACCCAGGCCGTAGAGGAAGGGGCGGCCGATGAAGGTGCCCTTGGCGCCGAGAGCCACGGCCTTCAGCACATCCTGGCCGGAGCGAATGCCGCCATCCACATGCACCTCGATCCTGTCGCCGACCGCATCGACAATCCGGGGTAGCATGCTGATAGAGGAGAGGGCGCCGTCGAGCTGCCGGCCGCCATGGTTGGAGACGATGATGGCGTCGGCACCGGTATCGACGGCGGCCTTCGCATCTTCGACATCCAATATGCCCTTGATGATGAGCGGGCCACCCCATTGCTCCTTGATCCAGGCGACATCGCTCCAGGAAAGCTTGGGGTCGAACTGCGAATGCGTCCAATGCGACAGCGTCGTCATGTCGGAAATATCTTTGGCATGGCCGATGATGTTGCCGAAGGAGCGACGCTTGGTCTTCAGCATGTTCATGCACCAGCCGGGCCGTGTTGCCATCTGCCAGAGATTCTTCACCGTCATTTTCGGCGGTGCCGAGAGCCCGTTGCGGATGTCGTTATGGCGCTGGCCTAGGATCTGCAGGTCGGCCGTCAGCACCAGCGCCGAGCATTTTGCCGCCTTGGCGCGCTGGATCAGATTGAGAACGAAATCGCGGTCCTTCATCACGTAGAGCTGGAACCAGAAAGGCTGCTTCGTCACCGAGGCGATATCCTCGATCGAGCAGATGCTCATGGTTGAGAGCGTGAAGGGAATACCGAACTCCTCTGCCGCGCGCGCCGCCAGCATCTCGCCATCGGCGTGCTGCATGCCGGTCAGGCCGGTCGGCGCCAGCGCCACCGGCATGGAAGCCTTCTGACCCACCATGGTGGTGGCGAGCGACCGGTCGGACATGTCGACGAGGACGCGCTGGCGCAGCTTGATCTTGGCGAAGTCAGCCTCGTTCGCCTGATAGGTCGACTCCGTCCACGAGCCGGAATCGGCATACTGGAAGAACATTTTCGGCACGCGCCGCTCGGCGAGCTTCTTCAGTTCGGCGATGGTCAGCGGCGCGGTCATGGCTCTATGCTTTCTCAGTGGTGATGTTGTGGTGGGTTCCCGACCCTATTGCAGGGTCGATTTCATCGGCTTTCCGGCGACATAGGTTTCGACGACGGCGCGGTCGTCGCCCATGGTCTGTAACAGGAACAGCTCTTCGGTGAGGCTCTTCGTCACCTCCATCTTCAGCGCCATGGCCGGCGTTGCGGCGGCGTTGAGGACGATGAGATCGGCTTCGGTTCCGGTGTCGAGCGTGCCGATCTTGTCGACAAGGGAGAGGGACTCCGCATTTCCGCGCGTCATGTAGTAGTAGCTTTCCAGCGGGTTCAGGCGTTCGCCGAGCAGCTGCTGGATCTTGTAGGCCTCATCCATGGTGCGCAGCATGGAATAGCTGGAGCCGCCGCCGATATCGGTGGCCACGCCGATGCGAACGGGCTTTTCGCGGCGCGCCAGCGCCTTCAGCGGGAAAAGGCCGGAGCCGAGGAAGAGGTTCGAGGTCGGGCAATGCACGGCGACGGAGCCCGCTTCGCTCATGGCGTCGGCTTCGCGCTCGGAAAGGTGGATCGCATGGCCGAACAGGCTCTTGGGGCCAAGCAGGCCGTAGCGGGCATAGATATCGGTATAGTCGATCGCGTCCGGATAGAGCTCGCAGGTGAACGTGATCTCGTCATGGTTCTCTGAGAGGTGCGTCTGGATATGCAGGTCCGGGAATTCGCGGGCAAGCGCGGCCGTCGCCTCCATCTGCGCCGGCGTCGACGTGATGGCGAAGCGCGGAGTGATGGCGACGTGGTTGCGGCCCTTGCCGTGCCAGTCAGCAATGACCTGGCGGGTCTCATCGTAGCCCATTTCGGGCGTGTCGAGCAGGCCCTGCGGCGCGTGTCGGTCCATCATGACCTTGCCGCCGACCATGCGCATGTTGCGCCGCATGGCTTCGCCAAAATAGGCGTCGGCCGAGGTCTTGTGCACGGAGCAATAGGCGACGGCCGTCGTGGTGCCGTGGCGGATCATTTCGTCGTAGAAATGTCTGGCGATGCGCTCGGCATGGGCGCTTTCGACGAAGCGGCATTCCTCGGGGAAGGTATAGGTGTTCAGCCATTCGAGCAGATTGGCGGCATAGGAGGCGATCACCTGCATCTGCGGGAAATGCAGGTGCATGTCGATGAACCCCGGCAGGATCAGATGCGGGCGATGGTCGACTTCGGTCACGCCTTCCGGCGCCTGCGCCTTGATATCGGCGTAGGGGCCAGCCGCGGCGATCACACCGTCTTCGATCAGCAGTCCGCCGTCGCTCTCATAGCTATAGCTATCGGCATCATCGAGGCTTTGAGGCAAACGCTTGAAGGACAGCAGGCGGCCGCGCAGAAGGGTGGTCATTGGCTTTTTTCTCCGATGGAGCTTTCGAACCAGGCGACCAGCAGCTTGCGTTCCTCGGGCGTCACTTCGGTGACGTTGCCCGGAGGCATGGCATGGCTCCGGCCGGCCTGTATATAGATCTCCCGGGCATGCATAGCGATTTGCTCGTCATTTTCCAGCACGACGTCCTTCGGCGCACGCACAATTCCCTCAAAAACGGGCTCGGCCGCATGGCACATGGAACAGCGCGTCGAAACCATCTGCTTGACGGCCGGAAAATGCGCATCCGAGGCGAATTGCTGGAAGGCAGGCGAGACGGCGTTGGCCTCCTTTTCGCCCGTCAGCACCTTCGGAACGGTCGAAAGCCATATGATGACGATGAAGAGGACGAGGGTGACGATCCAGGTCCACGTCGGGCGCCCCTGGCGGGCATGCGTTGTGTTGAACCAATGGCGGATCGTGACGCCCATCAGGAACACCAGCGCTGCGATGACCCAATTGTAAGCCGTGCCGAAGGCCAGCGGGTAATGGTTCGACAGCATGAAGAAGATGACGGGCAGCGTCAGGTAATTGTTGTGCAGCGAGCGCTGCTTGGCGATGCGGCCATATTTCGGGTCCGGCGTACGTCCGGCGATGAGGTCGGCAACGACGATCTTCTGATTGGGGATGATGATCATGAAGACGTTGGCCGACATGATCGTCGCTGTGAAAGCGCCGAGATGCAGGAAGGCAGCGCGACCGGTAAAGAGATGCGTATAGCCCCAGGCCATGAAGACCAGGACGGCGTAAAGCACGATCATCAGGCCCCAGGTATTGTTGCCGAGCGGTGATTTGCAGAGGAGGTCGTAGATGATCCAGCCGACTGCGAGCGAGGCCAGCGATATCAGGATTGCGACGGGAACGCTGACGTCAAGCACATGCCGATCGATCAGGAAGAGATTGGCACCACCGTAATAGACGATGCACATCATCAGGAAGCCCGAGAGCCAGGTGAAATAGCTCTCATATTTGAACCAGGTGAGGTGCTCTGGCATCTGCGCTGGCGCCACCAGATATTTCTGGATGTGATAGAAGCCGCCGCCGTGGACCTGCCACTCCTCCCCATAGGCGCCGACCGGAAGATGCGGCCGCTTCACCAGCCCCAGATCGAGAGCGATGAAGTAGAAGGAGGAGCCGATCCACGCTATGGCGGTGATGACGTGGAACCAGCGCACGGCAAAGGCCAGCCACTCCCACGCTATGGCGTATTCATACATTCGGTTCCCCTTTTCGTTCTTCGGCTAGATACCTTGCAAAATGTTGAGGTCGGATGGAAGGGGAGAGTTTGCTCTGCCGGCCGAAAGCCACGGTCTTGTCGATTTTCGATCTACCGTCTGGCAGAATGGCAGAGACATAGTCGCCACGAGGCCGCGGCGACGCAATATGTCGGCAAGGCTTGATGAATCCTATGCCGGCGGCTGGCCGAACTCGCCGAGGATCCAGTTCCTGAATGCGCGAATTCGCGGCGTATGGCGCCTGTTTTCGGGATAAGCGACCCAGTAGTCTACACCATCCGTCGAGAGGATATCGAAGGGCTGGATCAGCCTGCCGGCGGCAACCTCGTCCGCGTAGAATTCCGGCGTCAGCACGGCGACCCCCTGACCGGCTATGGCTGCCGCGGCCTCGAAAGATTGCGCGCCGAGCCTGCTGCGGGGCCTGCCTTGAAGGCCCGGGTCGGGTATACCCGCATCCTCAAACCATTGAACCCACCAGGGGTCGCCTGCATCGATGATGCGCAGTTTCAGAAGATCAGCAGGTTCGTTTACGCCGCCGATGGTTGCCGCCAAAGCGGGGCTCAGCATGGGCGTGAAATTCATCTTCATCAACAGATGCGCGCGCAGTCCGGGCCACGATCCGCGGCCGGCGCGGATGGCGATGTCGGAAGGTACCCGGCCGAAATCGATGATGGATTCGGATGAGGACAAGCGAACGGCGACATTGGGATGCTTGAGCTGGAAGGTGCCGAGATGGCGGGCGAGCCACTGCGAGGCGAAAGTCGGGGTTGAGTGGATATGCAGCGTAGTCTCCGCGTCACCGCTAATCGAGGCCATGGCATCCTGCAGCATGGCGAAGGCCTCGGCGACTTTCGGCGCCAGCTGTTCTCCGGTGTCTGTCAGTTCGATCTGCCTCGGCCGGCGCAGGAAAAGGGGCTCGCCCACGGTCTCTTCCAGCAATTTGATCTGATAGCTCACGGCCGTCTGTGTCATGCCCAGTTCGTCGCCGGCGCGGGTAAAGCTGCCAAGCCGGGCGGCGGCCTCAAAAACCCGCAGGGCATTCAGAGGGAAGCGTTTTGACAGCTTCATGGATAAGTTCTCTTTATCTATGCAGATGATAGTTCCATTGGAATATCAGCACTTTTAGCAGCAAACTGCAATTCATATCGTTGATTGATTGAGGTGTCGTTATGGATTGCTGTGTTGTGGAGCAAATGGAAGCAGCCAGGCCCACGGTTCTGGCGCGTGTTCTGGAAGCGCTGTCGCAGATCTTCACACAGTCGGGCGACCCATCGCCTGAGCTCAATCTGGATGAGGTTCCTGATCGAGTGAAGCGTGATATTGGTTTTCTCGATGGGCGCGAGCCACGTTATGAGGATAACAGGCTTCGATAAGCATCTGCAGCGCCGCGCTTCCTATGCGATGCGCAAAGGTCGCTGTAGCACTTTAATCTTCTGCATAATTTTGTCCTCAAATCGATTCCGATTTAAGTAATTATGCAGTAGGCCGCTGGATGCTTATGGATGACGGGCGCTCGCATGAGCGCCCTTTTTATCGCAGCAAACCCGATGCCTCGGGGCAACGGCTTAACCGCAGCGCCGGCGCTCGCATCATCACATTCCCTTCAGCCGCTCGACGGCCATCAGCACTCGCTCGGGCGTTGCCGGTGCATCGAGGCGTGGGCAAACGCGATAGTCCGCGACGCTTGCAACCGCCATGGATAGCGCCTCCAGTACCGAGATCGGCAGCATGAAGGGCGGCTCGCCGACGGCCTTGGAACGGCCGATGGTGGCTTCGGTATTTTCCGACCATTCGGCAAGACGGACGTTGAAGATCTTTGGCCGGTCGGAAGCGAGGGGAATCTTGTAGGTCGACGGTGCATGGGTGCGCAGACGGCCCTTGGCGTCCCACCAGAGCTCCTCGGTCGTCAGCCATCCCATGCCTTGCACGAAGGCGCCTTCGACCTGGCCGATATCGATCGCCGGATTGAGGGAGCGGCCGACATCATGGAGGATATCGGCGCGGTCGATCAGATATTCGCCGGTCAGCGTATCGATCGACACTTCCGAGCAGGCGGCGCCATAGGAGAAATAATAGAACGGCGTGCCGCGGCCAGCCTTGCGATCCCAATGGATCTTCGGCGTCTTGTAGAAACCGGCGGCCGAAAGCTGGACGCGGGCGAAATAGGCCTGCTTGACGAAATCGGGGAAGGGAATTTCCTCGGCACCGACGCGCACGCGGTTCGGAAGAAACTGAACCTCCTCGGCGCCTACGCCCCACTTTTCGGCCGCGAAAGCCACGAGCCTTTCCTTGAGCTGCCGGGCAGCGTCATAGGCTGCCATGCCGTTCAGATCTGAACCGGAGGACGCCGCCGTTGCCGAGGTGTTCGGCACCTTGCCCGTGGTCGTCGCCGTGATCTTCACCCTGTCGATATCGACCTGGAAACTGTCGGCAAGAACCTGCGCCACCTTGGTATAGAGGCCCTGACCCATTTCGGTGCCGCCATGGTTCAGGTGGATGGAGCCGTCCTGATAGATATGCACCAGCGCGCCGGCCTGATTGAAGGCGGTCATGGTGAAGGAGATGCCGAATTTCACCGGTGTCAGCGCGATGCCCTTGCGGATGAAGCGGCTGGAGCGGTTGAACTCGATGATCGCTTTGCGTCGCGCCTGATAGTCGGAGGACTGTTCCAGTTCATCGACGATGCGGTTGATGATGTTGTCGGTGACTTCCTGATGGTAGGGGGTCAGCGTTCGGCCCGAGCCTGGCTGGCCGTAGAAATTGGCGCGTCGCACCTCCAGCGGATCCTTGCCGAGGGCATAGGCGATCTCCTCGATCATGCGCTCGCCGCCGACCATGCCCTGTGGACCGCCGAAACCACGGAAGGCCGTGTTGGAAACGGTGTGCGTTTTCAGCGGCTTCGAGACCAGATGCACATGCGGGTAGAAATAGCTGGAATCCGCATGGAATAGCGCGCGGTCGGTGACCGGGCCGGAAAGATCGGAGGAAAAGCCGCAGCGTGCGGCATAGGTCGCGTCGACGGCATGGATGCGGCCGTCTTCGTCGAAGCCGACCTCATAGTCCACGAGGAAGTCGTGCCGCTTGCCGGTTGCGCTCATATCCTCGTCGCGGTCGGGACGGAATTTCACGGCGCGGCCGAGTTTCTTGGCGGCAACGGCTGCCAAAGCCGCAAACTGGTTGCCTTGCGTTTCCTTGCCGCCGAAGCCACCGCCCATGCGGCGCACGTTGACGGTTACGGCGTTCGACGGAATACCGAGGACATGCCCGACGATGTGCTGAATTTCGCTCGGATGCTGTGTCGACGACCAGACGGCGACCTCTTCATCCTCGCCGGGAATCGCCAGAGCGATATGGCTTTCAAGGTAAAAATGCTCCTGGCCGCCTATGCGCATTTGCGCCTTGATGCGATTGACGGCATTGGCCATCTCGGCCTCAGGCTCGCCGCGCTTCAAGGTCATCGGCTCATAGACGAGCGGCGAACCATTGGCGAGCGCGCCGTCGATATCGCTCCAATGTGGCAGCTCGCGGTAATCTATCTTGGCAAGGCGGGCGGCGCGACGGGCTGCGTCGCGGGTTTCGGCGATGACGGCAAAGATCGGTTGGCCGTGGAATTCGACCTTTGCTTCGGCGAGCAAGGGCTCGTCATGCATGCCGTTGGAACTCGTGTCGTTGACGCCCGGAATGTCCGCGCTTGTGAAGACCCAAACGACGCCGGGATAGGCGCTGACGGCCGAAAGGTCGACGGAGACGATCTCTGCATGCGGGCGATCCGAGAGGCCGAGAGCGCCGTGGAGCAGGCCTGCGGGTTCGGGAATATCGTCGATATAGTCGGCTGCCCCGGTCACATGCTTATGCGCGGAATCATGACGCAAAGATCCGTGCATCGATCCGTTGATGACGACCTTGGCTTCTTCGAAAGTGGACTTGTCCATGGCTCAGACCTCCTCCGCCGCAAAGCGCTTCAGTTCCTGCGGCGCACCAGCCGTTTCCAGGTAGAATCGGAGGAGCAGGTTTTTTGCTGTCAGTTGCCTGTATTCGGCGGTGGCGCGCCAATCGGTCAATGGCTTGTAATCGGCATCGAAAGCGGGGCGGACAGCTGTGACCGCCGCCTCCGTCCAGGGCTTTCCGACCAGTTCGGCCTCGACCGTGCGGGCGCGCTTCGGCGTGCCGGCCATGCCGCCGAAAGCGATGCGGATATCCGCGACCTTGCCTGCATTATCCAGCGTCAGATGGAAGGCCCCGAGCACGGCGGTGATATCTTCATCGCGGCGCTTCGTGATCTTGTAGACGGCAAAATGTGCGTCGGCGGCCGGATAGGGGACAAAGATGCTCTCGACGAATTCGCCGGGATTGCGATCCTGCTTGCCATAGTCGATGAAGAAATCTTCGAGCAGGAGGCTGCGGGTACCCGCTGCCGAGCGCAGCCTGACGGTGGCGCCAAGGGCGATCAGCGGTGGAGGACTATCGCCGATCGGCGAACCATTGGCGATATTGCCGCCGATGGTGCCCATGTTGCGAACCTGCTCGCCGCCGATGCGATTGATGAGGTTGGCAATAGCCGGGATTTTTTCCGCGATCACGGTAAAGGCTCGGCTGTAGCTGACGCCGGCGCCGATGGTCAGGCCCTCATCTTCGACCGCGATCTTTTGCAAGTCGGTCAGATGGTTGATGAAGACAACCGGGTTAAGCCTGCGCATCTGCTTCGTCACCCACAGGCCGACATCGGTCGAGCCGGCAACCACGGTCGCCTTGGGCTCATCCGCAAGCACCTGCGCCAAGGCAGCAACGGAGCCGGGCACGATGAGGCGGTCCTCACCCTCGGTAATGGTAATAGTGTCGCCGCCCTGCATGGCCCAGAGGCGGGCGATGATATCGGCTCGCGTCTTTTCCAGCGGATCGAAAAGAGCGCTCGGCCGCTTCTGGCTGACCTGCTCGGCCGCCTTGACGATCGGCTCATAGCCCGTGCATCGACAGAGATTGCCCTGAAGCGACTTTTCGATCTGCGCGCGGCTCGGCTTTTCCGTCGACAGCCAGAGGCCATAGAGCGACATGATGAAGCCCGGGGTGCAGAAGCCGCATTGCGAGCCGTGGCAATCGACCATGGCCTGCTGCACCGGATGCAGCGTGCCATTCTGGGCGGCTAGATGTTCGACGGTGACGACATGTGTGGCGTGCAGCGAGCCGACGAAGCGGATGCAGGCGTTGACGGACTCATATTGAAGCCCGCCATCGATGAGGCGTCCGACCAACACCGTGCAGGCGCCACAGTCGCCCTCCGCGCATCCTTCCTTGGTTCCCGTCAGGCGCCGCTGGAGGCGCAGGAAATCGAGCAGCGTCTCGGTGGGGCGCAGGCTGGATAGCGTGATATCCTCGCCGTTGAGGATAAAGCGGATGCTGTCGCTCATGTCGTTCCCGTTTTTTATTCGTTTGTCGGGCCGGAGGTGCTGACGCGAATCCGGCCCTAACCGCATATGGTTATGCCGCGGTCCAGCCACCGTCAATCGAGACGTGTGTGCCGGTTACCTGGCGTGCCTCGTCGCTTGCAAGATAGAGCGAAAGGGCTCCGATTTCCTCGGCCTTGACGAATTCATGCGTGGGCTGAGCCTTGAGGATGACTTCGTTCTTCACCTGCTCCTCAGTCATCCCTCGCGCCTTGGCCGTATCCGGGATCTGCTTTTCCACGAGCGGGGTCAGGACATAGCCGGGGCAAATGGCGTTTACCGTGACGCCGAATTCGGCAAGCTCAAGCGCTGCCGTCTTGGTCAGGCCGAGTATACCATGTTTTGCCGCGACATAGGCTGATTTGAAAGGCGAGGCGACGAGCCCATGCGCCGAGGCGATGTTGATGATGCGGCCGTACTTCTTCGCCTTCATCAGCGGGATGGCGGCGCGCATGGTGTGGAAGGAGCTGGAAAGATTGATCGCGATGATCTGGTCCCACTTCTCGATCGGGAAATCCTCGATCTTCTCCACATGCTGGATACCGGCATTGTTGACGAGAACATCGACGCCGCCGAAGGTGGAGTTGGCCGTTGCGATGAGATCGGCGATTTCGGCGGGCTTGGTCATGTCGGCCGGATGATAGATTACTTTGCCGCCGCCTGAAGCTTCGAGCCTATCCTTGATCGCGTCGATTTCCTCCGGCTTTCCGAAGCCGTTGATGACGACGTTATCACCCTTTGCAGCGAAGGCCGCCGCGATGGCGAGGCCGATACCGCTCGTGGAACCGGTGACGACAACTGTTCTTGCCATGATCTTCTCCTTGGACAGCGCAGCTTTCTGCTGCAATGCAAAAGCGTTTGAACCTAGTCCCAAACCCGCGAACATGGCAATCGTATCGCCGTCAGGTTCTTTTGCGGCACCGCTGGCCGCGATGGTGTGAACAGGAAAGCAAATTTTCGATAAAAATTTCGTTTTGCTTTCTTTTCACATTCGTTTTGCTCGCGTATCTGTTGGTCGGACGAAAAATCGGGAGGAATGCATGAGCGGTTATGTCTTGGCGATCGATCAGGGGACGACGTCAACGCGGGCTATCGTTTTCGACGGCAAGATGAAGGTTGCCGGTGTCGGACAGAAGGAATTCACCCAGCATTACCCGAAGCCGGGCTGGGTAGAGCACGATCCGGAAGAGATCTGGCCGTCCGTCCTCTTCACCGTTCGCAAGGCCATCGACGCCGCTGGCATTACCGCCAAGGATATCGCAGCACTCGGCATTACCAATCAGCGTGAGACCGTCGTCGTCTGGGATCGCGAGACCGGCAAGCCGATCCACAATGCCATCGTCTGGCAGGATCGCCGTACGGCCAGCTATTGCGATAAGCTCAAGCGGCAGGATCTCGAAAAACTGTTCACGCGCCGCACCGGCCTGCTGCTCGATCCCTATTTTTCCGGCACCAAGCTCTCCTGGCTGCTCACCAATGTGAAGGGCGCGCGTACTCGGGCGGAAAAGGGCGAGCTGTGCTTTGGTACGATCGACACTTTCCTGATCTGGCGACTGACGGGAGGTAAGAGTTTCTCCACGGACGCGACCAATGCCTCGCGAACGCTGATGTACAATATTGCCAGTAACGAATGGGACGACGAGCTGCTGGACATCCTGCGCGTGCCAGCCGCAATGCTGCCTGAAGTGAAGGATTGCGCCGCCGATTTCGGCGTGACCGATCCCGCGCTCTTCGGCGCAGAAATCCCGATCCTCGGTGTTGCCGGCGATCAGCAGGCGGCGACAATCGGCCAAGCCTGCTTCGAGCGCGGCATGATGAAATCCACCTATGGCACCGGTTGTTTTGCGTTGCTCAACACCGGTGCCGATATGGTGCGGTCCAAGAATCGCCTGTTGACCACCATTGCCTACCGGCTGAACGGCAAGACGACCTATGCGCTTGAGGGATCGATCTTTATCGCGGGCGCGGCAGTGCAATGGCTGCGGGATGGCCTGAAGGCCATCAAGCGCGCCTCCGATTCTGGCGATCTGGCGGCCAAGGCGGATCCACTTCAGGAGGTTTATCTCGTGCCGGCCTTTACCGGCCTTGGCGCACCCCATTGGGATCCGGATGCGCGCGGTGCGATCTTCGGGCTCACCCGCAATACCGGCCCGGAGGAAATCGTCCGCGCAGCGCTGGAGGCGGTCTGTTATCAATCGCGTGACCTGCTGGATGCGATGCACAAGGATTGGCGCAACGGCAATGGTGAGGACACGGTGCTGCGCGTCGACGGCGGCATGGTTGCCTCCGACTGGACCATGCAGCGGCTGGCCGATCTGCTGGATGCGCCCGTCGACTGCCCCATCATCCTGGAAACCACGGCGCTTGGGGCTGCATGGCTGGCGGGCAGCCGCGCCGGCGTCTGGCCGGACCGGGAAGGCTTCGCCAAGGCCTGGGCGCGCGACCGCCGGTTTGAACCGGCCATGGATGACAAGATCCGGAACGCAAAGCTGAAAGGCTGGAAGAACGCGGTGAAACGGACCCTGACTAACGGATAGGGGCTGCTGGAATCCTTCATCGGACCAGTCATCGCGCGGGCTGACGTTGCCTGATGTTTCGTGCAAGAATTCGGCATGAACTCATTGAGTCGGATCAGCACGGATCGGATCCTGATCCCGCCGCCATTGCGGCCGGGCGACAAGGTCCGTTTTGTTTCGCCCGCGAGCCCGCCCGATAGAGATAGGGTTCTAAAATTTGCCGAAATTCTGAAAGGCTGGGGACTGATCATCGACTTCGGCGAACATGCCTTTTGCAAGCGGGATTATCTTGCGGGCACCGACGAGGAGCGATTGGCGGATCTCAACGCTGCTTTTCGTGATCCCGATGTTCGGGCTGCTTTCGCCACAACCGGCGGCAAAGGTTCGTATCGCATCGCCGATCAACTGGACTTCGAGGCAGTCCGACGCGACCCCAAGTTCGTTATCGGCTTCAGCGACATCACGGCATTGCTGCTCAGCGTTCTGAAGAACGGCCAATTGGCCAGCATTCACGGAGCCTTCTTTTCCGGGGTCAATGACGATGGTGTCAGTGCTTACACGCGCGAGCTGCTATACCGGGCGATGATGACGGCCGAGGACATCGTCATTGCCTCGCGCCCTGAGGAGCCGACTTCCGCTTTGACGACAAGCGGGGAGTGCAAGGGCCGGTTGATCGGCGGCAATCTCGACATGGTTGCGACATGTGCCGGTTGGGCGCTGCCGGATCTGCATGGCGCGATCCTGCTGCTCGAGGCGGTGGGCATGTATCGCGGCCAAGTGGATCGCCAGATGACCATGCTGTGCAAGGCGGGACATTTGAGCGGCTTGGCGGGGGTGGCTATCGGCCAGTTCACCGATTTCGAATTCGATCGCCGTTTTTCGGTGATCGATATCCTGCGAGAACATCTGGCCGAACTCGATGTGCCGGTGCTTGGCGGTCTGCCGCTGGGGCACGGAGATAGCCCGGCGAGTGTTTTCATCGGAGCTGACGCTGAACTTGAAGCAAAGGCGGGCGTGCTGAGGATCAGGCGGAACGGTGCTTAGTGGCTGTGGCTGCCAAAGATTCACCCTGATGTTGCAGAAAAGGCAAGTGGTGCTGTGCTCCGCCACTGAAAAGGCTCAATTTCTCGGGACGTCACTGGCGACGTTTGAAACAGGGCATCGGCTATGCGTTTCATCTCGCTGCTATTCGTTGCAATGCTATCGGCTCCGGCGATGGCGCAAACGGCTCCTTCCGCAGAATGGGCGCATCCATCCCCTGATACGTCCGGGTGGTCGGCGGTAAAACTCGCCGAGGCGAAGGCCTTTGCGGACGAGCATAGTGTCAGCGCCATGATCGTCGTTCAGCATGGGGCGGTCGTTGCCGAATGGGGGAATACGCACAAGCCGATGGAATTGGCATCCATCCGCAAAAGTCTCCTGGACGCGCTGATCGGGATCGCGGTGGCGCGGCGCAAGATCGACCTCGACACGACGCTGCAACAGGCTGGTATCGACGACAGGCCGCCACCGCTATCCGCGCAGGAAAAGCAGGCGACGATCCAGATGCTGCTTGAGGCGCGGTCGGGCGTCTACCATTCGGCTCTCTACGAGACAAAGGCCATGGCGGCTGCGCGGCCGCAACGGTTCAGCCATGCGCCCGGAACTTTCTGGTATTACAATAACTGGGATTTCAACGCTCTCGGAACGATTTACGAGAAGGCGACCGGTGCCTCGATCTACGATGCCTTTGAAGACGAGATTGCCCGCAAGATCGGCATGCAGGATTACGATCCGCATGCACAGCGCAAGTTTTTCGGAGCGGCATCCATCCATCCCGCCTACACATTCCGAATGAGCGCGCGCGACCTTGCCCGGTTTGCGCTCCTCTTTCTGAATGATGGACGCTGGAACGGCCAGCAGATCGTTCCTCAGCAATGGGTAAGCGAAAGCACGACGCCCCATTCGGATGCCGATCATGGGTTGGGCTACGGCTATCTCTGGTGGACGGGAGATGCGGCGGCGTCGGCCGGGAATGGTAACGGGAACGTATTTCATCTTCCGGCAGGCTCCTATTTTGCCTGGGGAGCGGGTGGGCAGTACGCCTTCGTCATTCCGCATGACGATCTCGTCATCGTCGAGCGTACGGATCGCGATCTGCCACTGCCGTCTCCCAGGCTGCACGAGGTTGCCGGCCTGATCGACCTCATTCGCCAAGCCGGTCATTTCCAACGATAATTTTTTGGCGCGGCCTGTCGGAGCAGATGCTATTCCTTCGTCATTATAACGGAAGGAAGCCATCAATGCTTTATGCGATCCTATGCTACAACGATGAAGATGCGGTCTTTGCCTGGTCCAAGGAACAGGAAGACGCGACGATGGCGCGGTTGATAGCCGTGCAGACGCCGCTGGCCGAAGCCGGCAAGCTTGGTCCCGTCGCACGTCTCATGCCGACGACGGCGGCGACGACCCTGCGCAAGGGCAAGAATGAGCCGATCGTCATCGACGGTCCCTTCGCCGAAACGAAAGAGCAATTGCTGGGCTTCTATGTGGTTGACTTCGAGACGCTCGACGAGGCGCTGGAATTCTCCAAGGAGCTGGCTGTGGCCAATCCGGGCGTCGGTTCCTACGAGATCCGTCCGCTCTACGTATTCCGACCGGGGACGATTGCAACATGACGGACCTCGCCTGGATCGATATCGCTCTGACCAATGCGCGGCCGCAGGCGCTGGGCGCGCTGCTGCGCTACTTCCGCAATCTCGACATCGCCGAGGAGGCCTTTCAGGAGGCCTGCCTCCGGGCCTTGAAATCTTGGCCCGACAAGGGGCCCCCGCGCGATCCGATTGCGTGGCTGATCTTCGTCGGGCGCAATAGCGGTATCGATACGGTGCGCAAGCAGTCGAAATTGCAGAGCCTGCCGGACGAGGAGGTTATTTCCGATACCGGCGATGCCGAGAGCGATCTTGCCGAGCGCCTCGATGGCTCTGGCTATCGCGACGATATCCTCCGGCTGTTGTTCATCTGCTGTCATCCCGATCTGCCGGCGACGCAGCAGATAGCGCTTGCGCTGCGTATCGTCTCCGGCCTCTCCGTGCAGCAGATCGCCCGCGCGTTTCTGGTCAGCGACAGCGCGATGGAACAGCGAATTACCCGGGCGAAGGCGCGCGTCGCTGCGGCCGGCGTTGCCTTCGAAACGCCGGGTGCGGTGGAGCGAAGCGAACGGCTGACGCTGGTCAGCGCCATGATCTACCTCATCTACAATGAAGGCTATTCGGCCGGCGGAACGCATCGCGACGCCGCCGCCTTTGCGGATGAGGCCATCCGTCTCGGCCGGCTCCTGCTGCGGATCTTCCCTTCCGAGCCGGAAACCATGGCGCTGCTGGCGCTGATGCTGCTGCAGCAATCGCGCAAGGCGGCACGTTTCGATGCCGACGGACAGATCATCCTTCTGGAAGAGCAGGATCGCTCGCTCTGGGACAGGACATCCATCGACGAGGCGTTGGCGTTGCTCGACAAGGCGATCCGGCATCGTCGGCCCGGGCCATATCAGGTGCAGGCAGCGATCGCCGCGCTGCATTCGCGGGCGAAGCGCGCCGCTGATACGGATTGGGCCGAGATCGATCTGCTCTATCAGATGCTGGAAAGGCTGACCCCATCTCCCGTCGTCACGCTCAATCGCGCGGTCGCCCTGTCGAAATTGAAGGGCGCCGAGGAGGCGCTGGCATTGATCGCTCCGCTCGAGGCGCAACTCGACAGCTATTTCTATTTCCACGGGCTGAGAGGCGGTTTGCTGATGCAACTTCAGCGCCCTCAGGAAGCGCGTATCGCTTTCGATAGAGCCATCGCGCTTGCGCGCTCACCCGCCGAGGCTGCCCATATCCGTCATCAGCTCGATTGTCTGAATGCTGATGCGCTTGCCGCGACAAAATAATCGAAAAAATTGTGTCCGCGCTGTCGGAAAATGACCTTGCCGAACGTCGTTAGAATATAGGCGGCACGGCCGCGCCAACAACAAAGAGGAACCGATACATGACCGAGCAGAGCCAACGGCACGAACTTTCGCTGACCCGCGTTATCGACGCGCCGCGCGAGAAGATCTTTCGGTGCTGGACCGAGGCCGACCTTCTGAAGCAGTGGTTTGCGCCACTGCCTTGGACGGTATCTGCCGCCAAGATCGATCTTCGCGCCGGCGGTGCGAGTTCGATCACCATGCGTAGCCCCGAAGGCGAAGATTATCCCGGTAACGGCGTCTATCTGGAGGTGGTTCCGAACGAACGGATCGTTTTCACCGATGCCTTCACCAGTGCCTGGGTGCCCTCGGCAAAGCCGTTCATGGTGGTGACGATCCAGCTCGACGATCTCGGTGGCGGCAAGACGCGTTACACGGCAACCGTGCTGCACTGGTCAGCCGAAGATCGCGAGGCGCATGAGAAGATGGGCTTCCATCAGGGATGGGCCCAATGCGCCGACCAGCTTGCCGTGCTGGCGGCAAAGATCTGAATTACTGATTCAATTCCGGGGGATATGTAAATGTCTTATGCAGTCGATTCATCTTCACCTTCAGTCACACGAGCCCAGCGCGTTGCCGGCATGATCCTCAGCGGGCTGATCATCGCCTTTCTCGTGTTCGACGGTGTGATCAAGCTCATTCCACTTCCTGTCGTGACGGAGACAATGGCGGGGCTTGGGTATTCCGCCGATCCGGCGCTCGCGCGGTTCCTCGGCGTCATCACGCTCGGTTGCGCAATTCTCTATGCCGTTCCGAGAACATCAGTGCTTGGCGCGATCCTGCTGACAGGTCTTCTCGGTGGTGCGATGGCAACTCATTTGCGTGTCGGCAGCCCGATCTTTTCGCATCTGCTGTTCGGCCTCTATGTCGGCGTGATCGCCTGGGGCGGCCTTTATCTTCGTTATGAAGCGGTTCGGAGAATGATTCCGTTCTTTCCGCGAAGCTTTTGATTTCGGACTCAATTTGCTAAGGCTCGCTCCTTCTAGCAAAGGGGAGCGAGCCATGCCGCAAGTGATCATCGCGCCTGTCAGGCAATCGGACGCGGACGAGCTGATCGCGGCCAATATCGCCAGCAGCACCCATCACGTGCCATGGGCGCATCCTTTTCTCGATAGGCCAGGTTTCGACGCATGGTTCGGGCAGACGGTGATCGGACCGAACATCGGTCTGGTGGCTCGCGATGCCGGCTCCGGTGGTATCGTCGGCGTCGTCAATATCAGTCAGATGGTTTGGGGCGGTTTTCGCAGCGCCTTTCTCGGCTATCACGGTATGGTGGGTTTTGCCGGACGTGGGTTCATGACGCAGGCGGTTCGCCTGGCCGTCGCCCATGCCTTTGATGCGGTTGGCCTGCATCGGCTGGAAGCCAATATCCAACCCGGCAATCATTCTTCGATTGCGCTGGTGCAGCGCCTCGGCTTCCGCAAGGAGGGGTTTTCGCCGAAGTATCTGAAGATCGGCGGCGTCTGGTGCGATCACGAGCGTTGGGCGCTGCTATCGGACGATCCGCGCCCTTGATCCGTCTTGAAGGATGAAAGTCACGCCTGTCGGTCAAAAAGGCATTGACTGCGTGGGATGAAGAGGCGAAAGCCAGATCTCAACCCCTCTGAAGTTGGGGGCATGATGTCGGCCGAAAACCGCTTACACTTTTCGGCATCATGCTCTATTGCCGAGAGCGCGAGACTGCCGGAAGCCGTAAATGATCATCTCGACTGAAGACGAACTGACCAAGCTGAAAGATATCGGCCGCATCTGCGCCAACGCATTGCATGCCATGGCCGCCGCGCTCGAGCCGGGTATTACCACGCTGGAACTCGATGCTATCGGCCGCAAGGTGCTGGAAGATGCCGGTGCGCAGTCGGCGCCTGAGCTGGTCTACAAGTTTCCCGGCGCCACCTGCATCAGCGTCAACGAGGAAGTCGCTCACGGCATTCCAGGCCCGCGCGTGATCCGGGCGGGCGATCTCGTCAATCTGGATGTTTCGGCGGAAAAGGATGGTTTCTTCTCCGATACGGGCGCATCTTTCGCCGTGCCGCCCGTCAAGCCGAAGATCGAACGCCTGTGCCGTGATGGCAAGCGGGCGCTCTGGGTCGGCCTCAACCAAGTGCGCAGCGGCGCGCCGCTCTCCAAGATCGGCCACGCCGTCGGCGCTTTCGCACAGAAGAACCGCTATACGCTGATCGCCAACTTGGCCAGCCATGGTATCGGCCGTTCCTTGCACGAGGAGCCGGCGGAGCTCTCCACCTGGGCGGATCCGGACGAAACGCGGATCATGGAAGACGGATTGGTTTTCACCGTAGAGCCGTTCCTATCGCTGGGCGCGACCTGGGCTGAGGGCGGCGACGATGCGTGGACGCTCTATGCCGATCCGCAGGCGCCTACGGTTCAGTACGAGCATACGATCGTCGCCACCCGCAACGGGCCTGTCATTCTGACCTTGCCTGACGTGCAGGCTTAGTCTTCGTTCTTCACGTCGCTGCGGATGATATCAGCTGCGGCACGCTCGAGAATGGCTGCGATGCGTGCACCTTCGGCCTTCGTCCAAGGGAACTTCGAGCGAAGGGCTGAGCGCAGCAGATGGCGGGCGCGATGCACGTCGCCGGAACCGTGACGATCGAACGGGCTGTCGCGGCCATCATCCTCACCGCCGTCGAAGACTTCGCGCACGCGTGCCATCTTCTCGCCGATTGCGGCCAGTTTGGCGAATGTCGCTTCCACCAACTCGCTGTTGTCGTCGACGCGCTTCTGGCCGCTTTCGGTAATGCGATAAAGCTTCTTGGTGCCGCTCGCTTCGACCTCGGCCTGCCCGGTTTCTTCCAGATAGGTGAGGGCGGGGTAGATGACGCCCGGGCTCGGCACATAGAAGCCGCCGGAACGCTCCTCGAAAGTCTTGATCAGCTCATAGCCATGGCGCGGTTGCTCGGAGAGCAGGGCGAGGATGATGAGCTGCAGGTCGGCTGCATCGAACTTGCGGCCGGTGCGAAACCCGCCGCCGAACATGCCGCCTTTGAAGCCTCTCATAAAGTCTCTCCTGTGCTCGCCGCGTGATTCACGGCCTCGACCATGTCGTAGGATATACGCCTCAACCATGTCAAAGCCCTCGCCGAACATGTGATCTCTAAAACCTCTCATTGCTGTTTCTCCTTTGCTGTGTGAGATTTTATATCGTTAGTCATGTCGTAAGATATATATCGTAAGATAGTATTCTGCAAGGGGGTGATGTTGTGACATTCAAAAGGGGGAGGATTCATCCATTGGGTGAAAATCCACAGCTGAACAACTGCATCACGATCGTGGGATAAGCGATTACATCTACGTAAGAATAGGTCTCTGCCGGTTGCCGCTCCCGGAGAACTGTCCTAGGCTCCCCATCAACAAACGCCACGGCGGTTCGAAAATCCTAATCAAGAAAGCTGCGCTTCCCGTGTTTCTGTCATTCTTCCCCAAGCCGAAACCTTTTTTCATCTCGGCCGCTCTCTGGTCGCTTGCCGCTATATTGCTTTGGTACTTCGGCGGGGAGAAAGCGGGCGCCTATATCGGCCTGGCGCCGCTGGCGGACGGGCAGGATGCGCCGGTTGGCGTTTCGATATTTTGGTCCGCGCCGTTCATCTGGTTCTACATCTACTATGTTGCGGCTGTCGCTTTGTTCGCGCTCTTCTGGTTCCGCTTCAGCCCGCATCCCTGGCAATATTGGTCGGTTCTGGGAACGGCTCTGATCATCTTCAACACCTATTTTTCGGTGCAGGTGAGCGTTGCCGTCAACGCGTGGTACGGACCGTTCTACAATCTGGTTCAGAAGGCGCTGACGACCGTCGGCTCGGTGTCTAGCTCCGAGTTCTACATGAATATGCTGGTTTTCGCGGGTATCGCGTTCGTCGCCATTACCATCGGCGTGTTCAATCTGTTCTTTGTCAGCCATTGGGTGTTTCGCTGGCGCACGGCAATGAACGACTACTATATGGCCAACTGGCAGAAGCTACGGCATGTCGAGGGCGCCTCGCAGCGCGTGCAGGAGGACACGATGCGGTTCTCCCAGACGGTTGAATCCCTTGGCGTGAGCTTCATCGGCTCCATCATGACGCTGATTGCCTTCCTGCCGGTGCTCTTCCGTCTTGGCGCCAATATCACGGAGCTGCCGATTATCGGCAATATTCCGCATGCGCTCGTTTGGGCTGCGATCTTCTGGTCGATTTTCGGAACTATGTTCCTGGCGGCGGTCGGCATCAAGCTGCCTGGTCTTCAGTTCATCAATCAGCGCGTCGAGGCATCCTACCGCAAGGAGCTCGTCTATGGCGAAGACCATGGCGACCGCGCCTCGCCACCGACTGTGGCTGAACTCTTCGCCAATGTGCGCCGCAACTATTTCCGCATCTACTTCCACTACACCTATTTCAACGTTGCGCGCATTTTTTACTCGCAGGCGGATAATATCTTCAGTTTCGTCGTGCTGGTTCCCTCGATTGTCGCCGGCAAGCTGACGCTCGGTCTGATGACGCAGATCACCAATGTTTTCGACCAGGTGCGCGGGTCCTTTCAGTATCTTGTCAGTTCATGGACGACGATCATCGAGCTTCTGTCTATCTACAAGCGCTTGCGAGCTTTCGAAGCTGCGATCGACGACGAGCCCTTGCCATCGATCGACCAGCGCTATCTGGAGCGCGAGCCGGGCGTCATTCACGTCGACGGCTAACGAAACAAGGCCCCGGAGACGGGGCCTTTTTCACGAGTTGATGCCGTTCAGTATGTCATCGAATTTCGGGCGAACGGAGAGCTCTCCTTCGCCCTGACTGCCGTCCCTTCGCTTTGGCTCCGGCTTTGCCCGACTGTTCCTTACCCCTGCTGGGGCTTGCCCCGAGCAGCGATCAGCGGAATGGCTTCGGAATAGCTGACGCAGGCGACATCCTGCTTGTGGCAGACATCGCTCACAAAGCGATCGAGCGCACGCCAATAGGCGCCGTCATTCATCTCGACGAAATGGAAGCCGAGCTGCAGCGGAATGCGCTCGCCGTCATACTGCTTGTTGAAGGCCGCTTCGAAGGCATCGAGAGTGCGGTCCTCATAGGTCTTGGCGTTTGCCTTGTCCTCGGCGCCCTTGGAGTGACGGACGTAGAGATTGTAGTCCATGCCGATAACCAGGCGATGCTCAGGCCCTTCGGGTATCAGCGGCAGGCCGAAGCGGTAAATACCGTCGACGACCTGCGGCAGGGCAGGGCCTTTGGTTACCAGGCTTGCATCATATTGGAAGCCCATCTCCTTTTCCGCTGGCATCAGGCCGTCGCTGGTGGAGAGGTAAGGGGCGCGAAAGCCTTTGACATCGTGCGTGGCGAAATCTTCCCAGCCCTGTGGCTCCTTGTCGGCAAGGCCGACATTCTTCCAGGCATCGCGAAGGGCGACGCGGGCATTCATGAATTCCTGTTTCCAGTCGGCCGCACTCCAACCCTTGCCGTCGAAATGGCCGCAGGCATGGCTGGAAATGTCGTGGCCTTCCTGATGGGCGCCCCAGATGTTGGCGATGCGGGTGCGCACATCGTCCTCGCTCTTGGCAAAGCCGACATTCGATTTGCCCACTCGTTGCTTCGGTCCCTGGTAGGCCTTGGCCTGCGTCTTGTTCATCAGGAACGTACAGGACAGAAAATAGGTGAAATGCGCGCCGTTGCGCGAAGCGATCTCGCGGCTCTTCGTCCAAAGCGCATTGTCATGGGCGCCGTCGAAGGAAATCATCACGAGCTGCTTGGGCTTTCCATCAGCCTGGGCGATGGCCGGAAGGGCAAGGGAAAACGCAAGGGAGAGACAGGAAACGAAGCGAAACATAGGCACCGGTTTTGTTTGATCGAGCGTGCCTTGCCAAAGATCATCCAGCGATTTTGGATGGCATGCTCCGGGTCGTTTCCTTCCTTTCGCGTAAATGCGGCGAAGCTGCGGTGATGCTGGCAATTTTTTAATGATGTCGGTAAGGATGTTCCTACAAAACCGAAGGGATTTCATCCATGGCATTGCTTATTCTCGGCATTGTTCTTTTTCTCGGCATTCACCTTATCCGCGTCGTGGCGCCCGGCCTGCGTACCTCCTTGATCGCGAGCCTCGGCGATGCCGGCTGGAAAGCCGCCTATTCCGTTGCGAGCATCGTCGCATTGATCGTTCTGATCTATGGCTTCGGCCAGGCGCGCGACATGACCCCGATCTGGTCGCCGCCGTTCTGGATGAGTCATATTACTATTCTTCTGATGCTGTTTGCGATGATCTGTCTGGCCGCCTCGCTGCTGCCGGCGGGGCATATCGCAACAAAAACCAAGCATCCGATGGTGCTGTCGGTGAAGATCTGGGCGCTCGCGCATCTGCTGTCGAATGGCGATGGCGCGGCGATGCTGCTGTTCGCTGCCTTTCTTGCCTGGGGTGTCATTCTGCGCATCTCGCTGAAGCGGCGCGAGCGTGCTGGCGAAATCAGCCGTCGCCCATTCGTTTCGGCGAAATACGATCTCTACGCGGTCATCCTCGGTGTCGTCGCCTGGGTACTGATCATTTGGAAGCTTCATGCGTGGATTATCGGGGTTTCGCCGCTGGTTATGTGACGATTTCTGCCATTCCCCCTTACATCGGCCGCAAAATGGAGTAGAAGGCCCAACTAACCCCTAAGCTTGTTGGAATTATTTGGCCTGGGCCGGAGACGAGAATGGCATTCAATGACGATAGCTTCATCCGCGAGGTGAACGAGGAACTGCGTTCGGACCAGTTACGGTTCGTATGGCGCCGTTTTGGCCGGCTCATCATCGGCGGAGCGGTGCTTATCGTTCTCGGCACCGCGGCCTATAGCGGTTATCGTTATTGGTCTGGCAATCAGGCCGGTAGTGGCGGCGATCAGTTCCTTGCCGCTTTGACGCTGGCCGATCAGGGCAAGACGGATGACGCGCTTGCGGCACTGACTGCCATTGAGAAGGATGGCCCCGGTTCGTATCCATTGCTTGCACGTCTGCGTGCGGCAACGCTGCAGGCGCAGAAGGGCGACAAGGCCGGCGCAATCGCTGTCTTTTCGGCCGTCGGCAAGCAGACGGATATTCCTCTCGTCGTTCGTGATGCGGCACGTCTGCGCGCCGCCTATCTCTTGGTCGAAACCGGCACCTATGATCAGGTTGCTGCCGAAGTACAGGAGCTTGCCGTACCGGCAGATGCCTTCCGTCATTCGGCGCGTGATGTTCTGGGGCTCGCCGCCTACAAGGCTGGCGATTTTGCCAAGGCACGTCAATGGTACCAGGCGATCGTCGACGATCCGCAGAGCCCGCGTAACGTTGCCAATCGTGCCCAAATGCTGCTCGACCTCATCACCGCATCGGGCAAGGCTCCGGTCGCTAAAGGCTGAAGGATCGCTAAATGAGTTTTACGGTCGCGATCGTCGGTCGCCCGAATGTTGGCAAGTCAACCCTTTTCAACCGTCTGGTTGGCAAGAAGCTGGCGCTTGTCGACGATACCCCGGGCGTCACGCGTGACCGCCGTCCCGGTGATGCCAAGCTGATCGATCTTCGCTTCCGCATTGTCGACACCGCCGGTCTCGAAGAGGCAGACGAAGAGACGCTCGAAGGCAGAATGCGCGCGCAGACTGAAACTGCGATCGATGAAGCCGATCTGACGCTGTTTGTCGTCGATGCCAAGATGGGCCTTACCCATGTCGACAAGACGCTGGCCGAAATGCTGCGCAAGCGCGGCCGTCCGGTCGTGCTCGTCGCCAACAAGTCCGAAGCTCGCGGTTCCGACAGCGGCTTTTATGATGCTTTCACGCTTGGCCTTGGCGAGCCTTGTCCGATCTCGGCCGAGCATGGCCAGGGCATGATGGATCTGCGCGATGCGATCGTCGAGGCGATCGGTCATGAACGCGCCTTCCCGGAAGCCGATGATGAGGCGGAAACCAATGTTTCCATCCCGCGCCCGGTTGTCGGCGAGGATGGCGAGGAGATCGATGAAGAGCCCGCTTACGACGATACGCGGCCGCTGCGCGTCGCCATCGTCGGCCGTCCGAATGCGGGTAAATCGACGCTGATCAACCGCTTCCTCGGTGAAGACAGGCTGCTGACCGGCCCCGAAGCCGGCATTACCCGCGACTCCATCTCCGTCGACTGGAGCTGGCGTGGCCGTACGGTAAAAATGTTCGACACGGCCGGAATGCGCCGCAAGGCCAAGGTCACGGAGAAGCTTGAGAAGCTTTCCGTTGCCGATACGCTGCGCGCCATTCGCTTTGCCGAGACCGTCGTCATCGTCTTCGACGCGACCATCCCCTTCGAAAAGCAGGATCTTCAGATCGTCGATCTCGTGATCCGCGAAGGCCGCGCCGCCGTGCTCGCCTTCAACAAATGGGACATGATCGAGGATCGTCAGGCCGTTCTTGCCGATCTGCGCGAGAAGACCGATCGGCTGTTGCCGCAGGCCCGTGGTATTCGCGCCATAACGATTGCCGGCCAAACGGGCGAGGGCTTGGATCGGTTGATGCAGGCGATCGTCGATACCGACAAGGTCTGGAACAAGCGTGTTTCCACCGCGCGTCTCAATCGTTGGCTTGAGACCCAGCAGGTTCAGCATCCGCCACCGGCTGTTTCCGGCCGCCGCATCAAGCTGAAATACATGACGCAGGTGAAGGCGCGGCCTCCGGCCTTCATGATTTCCTGTACGCGCTCCGACGCGCTGCCGGAGTCCTATGTTCGCTATCTGATCAACGGCCTGCGCGCGGATTTTGCCTTGCCTGGCGTGCCGATCCGCATCCACTTCCGTTCGTCGGAAAATCCATACGAAAACAAGAAGAAGCGAACCTGATCTTCTTTGTCCGCAAAATGCGGCTGCCTAAAGCGCGTTGCGATCTTTCAGATTTTCTTTCCGCGCTTTAAGTCGTTGTTTTTGTCTGTTTTTCCGAAAGCGACTGCGCGCGTTCGCGCGGCCTGATCAGGCCGCGTTGTTGCTCAACGCATCGCGCAATGTGGTGATCTCGGCCTTCAATCGCGTCAGTTCCTCGACCGTATGGTCCGAGGCGTCGAGGATGCAGGCGGGAATGCTTGCCGCTTTCTTCTTCAAAGCGATGCCTTCGCTGGTCAGGTGGATCAGCACCTGACGCTCATCTTCCTTGCTGCGGATGCGCTGGATAAAGCCGGTGGTTTCCAGGCGCTTCAACAGCGGCGTCAGCGTGCTCGATTCGAGAAACAGCTTTTCACCGATACCGCCGACGGTCTGGCCGTCCTGTTCCCACAGCGTCACCATGACGAGATATTGCGGGTAGGTGAGGTTCAGCGCGTCGAGCATGGGCTTGTACAGACGATTCATCGCATGGTTCGCCGAATAGAGTGCGAAGCAAATGAAGGTGTCTAATTTCAGCGGGTTGTCCGCCATTTCCGTACTCCCTGGAATGCTTTCTAAATCGTGCGATAAATAATCGTACACCTAAACGCGCGTAGCGGCTATGGGTTTCTTGTCGCTTTCTGACGGATTAACTCGCGACAGCCGCTCTTGGTTGCGTGGGATATTGCCGGCCGCTTATGTCGAGGCGAACTTGCAATCGACGCGCGAACACGGCCGCAGCTCAGGGTGCTGCCATTGAATATCTGGAGATGACTGTCAAGAATTCAACGTCGCGCCTTGTGGCGTGCTACATGCTCGACCCGTGCGTCTGTCTTTTGCCGCGATGATTGGCGACGCGGACATTGCCGATGAACTGCGTCGTGGCGGCTTCCCAGGAATAGTTGAGAGCGACGGTGCGGGCCGCTTCTCTAGAACAGGAGAGGGCGGCAAGGCACGCCGCCGCCAAATCCGCATCGACGACGCCGGCATTGCTGTTGCCGGCGAGAATATCGGCCGGGCCGGTCACGGGATAGGCCGCGACCGGCACGCCGCTTGCCAGTGCTTCCAGAATGGCATTGCCGAACGTGTCGGTCTTTGACGGAAAGACGAAGACGTCGGCCTGGGAATAGGCGTGCGCCAGTTCCTCGCCGAACTTCGCACCCAGGAAGTGCACATCGGGGTAGAGCTTCTGCAGCTCCGCTCGCGCCGGTCCATCGCCGATGACCACCTTTGACCCCGGCAGATCGAGGTCGAGAAAGGCCGGCAGGTTCTTCTCCAGGGCCACCCGGCCGACAGTCATGAAGATCGGGCGCGGCAGGCCGAAGGGATTGTCTTCCAAAGGATTGGGGCGGAAGAGATGGGAATCGATGCCGCGGCTCCAAGAGAGCAGATTGCGGATGCCGCGCTGCTTGAGTTCGTCTGCCAGGCTCGGCGTCGCCACCATGCAACCATAGCCTGCGTTATGAAACCATTTGACGAAGGCGTAGAGCCAGCTTTCCGGTATGGGCAGGCGGGCCGCAACATATTCGGGGAACCGCGTATGGTAGCTGGTCGAAAAGGGCATGCCGTTGCGGATGCACCAGCGGCGCGCCGTGAGCCCAAGGGGGCCTTCGGTGGCAATGTGGATGTAGGTCGGATTTGCCGCTTCGATCCTCGCGGCAACCTTATGATAAGAGGCAATCGAAAGCCGGATCTCGGGATAGGTCGGGCAGGGGATGTTGCGAAAGCCGTCCGGCGTGATCATCGACACGTCCACCCCCCGGCGGATGAGTTCGCGATTGGTGTTTTCGATCGAGCGGACGACACCGTTGACCTGCGGGTGCCAGGCATCGCTGACGATGAGCAGCCGCTCCGGTATCGCGACAGGTGTAGCCGCCTGGGCCCAGATATTGTTTTCGATGTCCGACAAGCGTTGCAACATGCCCAAAACAGCCCATCCGCACCACATCCTCATGATGATGGTGCTAGAGCATGATGCCGAAAAGTGTCAGTAGATTTCGGACGACGTCATGCTCTACTTGTTTGATTCCGGAGCGGATTCAGACTTCAGGTCGAGCAGACCTAAAATCATCCGGCTCCAGCGATTGCGGTGCTTCGAACATGATTCCCGCGCCCACTCTATTGTGGCGGGTGTCCATGATGGAAATATTACAGCCCGATCAGGCGATCTTCAGCTTCTTTGGCGAGACGAGCGCGCCGTGTTCCTGAATGACTTTTGCGGCGATTTCGGCGGCAAAGGCCGCAGCGGCGATGGGATCGCCGTGTTGCAGATAGTGGGCGAGAAATCCGCCGTTGAAGCTGTCGCCAGCGCTGGTGGTGTCGACAACCTTGCTGACCTTGGTGGCGGGGACCAGCGTTTCCTCGGAGCCAGATCCGATCGTCGCGCCTTCGGGGCCGTTCTTGACGACGACCATATTGGTTCCGTACTGATGGTAGCGGCGGATGGTGCTGGAGATGGAATCATCGCCGAAATGCGCAGCTTCGTCATCGAAGCTCGGCATGGCCAGCGTCGAGGCGCGGGCACCATCGGCAATCAAGGTATGCATGGCGTCGAGACTGGACCAGAGGCGCGGGCGCAGATTGGGATCGAAGGCGACGAGCTTGCCGATTGCCTTGGCGCGGCGAAGCTCGGCCAGCAGCGTATAGGCGTCTTCACGCGGCAGGATCGCCAGCGTGATGCCCGAAAAATAAAGCACGTCGGAGGCTTCGATCGCGGTGCGCAAGGCGTCGCCGTCGGCCGCAAGCTGACGGGCGGCGGAGCTGTCGCGCCAATAGCTGAAAGAGCGCTCGCCATCTTTCAAATTGATCATGTAGAGGCCGGGCGTCTTGCCGCGAAGCCTGCGGATGCTGGCGGTGCCGATGCCTGCCGCACCCATGAAAGCGGCCATCTCATCGGACATGGCGTCATCGCCGAGTGCGGTGAAATAATCGATAGACCAATCGGAAGGCAGGCAGGCGCGGGCGTACCAGGCTGTGTTGAAAGTGTCGCCAGCGAAGCCTTTGCGCAGGTGCCCGTCATCGGCCTGCGACAGTTCCACCATGCATTCGCCGATCGATAGAAAACGTCCGCCCAAGTCTTCCTCCTGCACTTTGCCTTGCTGCTGCATACGCGCAAGCAACAACTTGGGCAAGGTGGGCAGCGCCTGCCGCCGCCCAGTTTTCAAGCTCGAAAGCGGCTCACCTCCTTACGGAATCTCCGAACCGCTCTCTCCTTGTCTTTCGCAATCGCGGACGGAAAGCCGCCGCGCATTTTTTAAGAACTGCTCGACGGCCCGTCCATATGGTAGCAGGCCGCCGTTTGGCCGGGGCGCACCTGCTGGGTCGGCGGCATCTTCGTGCGGCAGATATCCGTCGCCTTCCAACAGCGGGGCGAGAATACGCAACCCGAGGGCGGGTTGAGCGGCGAGGGCGGGTCTCCCTGCAGACGGATGCGCTCGCGGCCGCGCGCCAGTTTCGGATCCGGAATGGGCGCGGCGGAGAACAATGCCTGCGTATAGGGATGAGCCGGATGATCGAACACCGTGGCCGCATCGCCAGCTTCCACCACCTTGCCGAGATAGAGTACCAGCACGTCGTCCGAGATCAGGCGCACCACCGAGAGATCGTGGCTGATGAAGATCAGCGTCAGGCCGAACTCCTTGCGCAGCCGGCGCAGGAGCGTGATAACCTGCCCCTGGATCGAGACGTCGAGAGCCGAAACCGGCTCGTCGCAGATGATCAGCTTCGGCCGGGTGATGACCGCTCGCGCAATGCCGATGCGCTGCGCTTGTCCGCCCGAGAACTCGTGCGGATAACGATTGATCATCTCGGGAACGAGGCCTACCGCCGCCATGATCTCGCGCACGCGATCCTGCCGCTGCGCGCGGCTCAGTTTCGGCTCGAAGACGATGAGCGGCTCGGCGATGATGTCGCCGACGGTCATGCGCGGATCGAGCGAGGCGATCGGATCCTGGAAGATGATCTGCATGTCGCGTCGCGCGGCACGCATTTCCTCATCGGAGAGATCGAGCAGGTTGCCGCCCTGCCACATGATGCGGCCCTTCTGCGCCTTGATCAGCCGCAGGATGGAGCGGCCGAGGGTCGACTTGCCGCAACCGGATTCTCCGACGATGCCGAGCGTGCGCCCGGTCTTCAGCTCGAAGCTGACATCGTTGACCGCGGTCAGGATCAGCGGTGGCTTGAAGAAGGATTTCGCCGGCAGCTCGAATTCCGTGGTCAGGTGTTCGACCTTCAGAAGCGTTTGTTCAGCCATGGACGAGGCTCCGTTCCTGATTAGCCGAAAGGGGATGGAAGCAGGCGGCACAGCGCTGGGCCGCAAGCCGGTCGAGCGGCGGTGCTGCGTCCAGGCAGTCGTCTTCCACATGTGCGCAGCGCGGCGAGAAGGAACAGCCGCGCGGCAGGTGCATCAGGTTCGGCGGTCGCCCGGGAATAACGGCGAGATCGTCGACATCCTGATCCGGCCGCGGGATCGAGGCATGAAGCGCTGCCGTGTAGGGATGCGCCGGATCCTCGAACAATTCGTCGACCGGAGCTTCCTCGACGATGCGGCCCGCATACATGACGGCGACGCGGTCGGCGAGGCCGGCAACGACCCCGAGATCATGTGTGATCATGACGAGTGCCGTGTGCATTTCCGCCGTCAACTCGTTGAAAAGATCCAGAATTTGCGCCTGGATCGTCACGTCGAGCGCCGTCGTCGGCTCGTCGGCGATGAGGAGTTTCGGCTTGGTGAGCAACGCCATGGCAATGACGATGCGCTGGCGCATGCCGCCCGAAAGCTCGTGCGGATAGAGGTTGAATCGGCGTGTCGGGTCGGGAATCCCGACGCGCTTCAGCATGTCCAGCGCCGCAGCTGATGCCGCCCGCGCCGTCAGGCCGCCGTGAACCTCTAGCTGTTCCGTCAACTGCCTGGATATGCGCAGTGACGGATTGAGCGCGGTCATGGGGTCCTGGAAGACCATGGCCATGTCCTTGCCGCGCACATGGTCGAGTTCGCGCGGCTTCAACGTCAGGAGGTCCTTGCCGTCGAGCAGGGCCTGGCCGCTGGTGCGGCCGTTCTTGGCGAGCAGGCCCATCAGTCCGAGAAAGGTCTGGCTTTTGCCGGAACCGGATTCGCCGACGATGGCGATGCGCTCGCCGCGTCCGACCTTCAGGTTCATCTTCGAAACGGCGGCAACTTCGCCTTCCGGCGTGCGGAAGGTGATGGAGTAGTCTTTGAGTTCGAGAAGGGTGTCTGTCATGTCAGCGATCCTTCGGGTCGAAAGCGTCGCGCAGGCCATCGCCGATGAAGAGCAGGCTCATCAGCAGCGCGACCAGGAAACCGGCGGGGAAGAACAGCAGCCATGGGGTCGTTTCCATACCTGCCGAGCCTTCGGCGATCAGGGTGCCGAGCGATGTCAGCGGCTCCTGCACACCGAAACCGAGGTAGGAGAGGAAGCTCTCCGTGGCGATGATTTCAGGAATGGTCAGCGTCGCATAGATGACCACCGGTCCCACGAGGTTCGGTACGATATGTTTGAGGATGATCTTGAACGATCGTTGTCCCGAGGCACGGGCGGCCTCGATGAACTCTCGCTGCTTGATCGACAAGGTCTGACCGCGGACGATACGCGCCATGGTCAGCCATTCGAGCGCGCCGATCGCCGCAAACAGCAGATAGACGTTACGGCCGAAGATCACCATCAGCAGGATGACGAAGAGGACGTAGGGCAATGCGTACATGATATCGACGAAGCGCATCATGATCGCATCGACGCGACCGCCGAAATAGCCCGACACGGCGCCGTAGAGCACGCCGATGATAACGGAAACCAGCGTTGCCACGAGCGCGACGGTCAGCGAGACCCGCGTGCCGTAGAGCGTGCGCGACAGCAGGTCGCGGCCGTTGCCGTCAGTGCCGAAATAGTGCCCGGCCGCAAAATCGGGCGCGCCTCGGAAGGAATTCCAGTCCGGATCCTCGTAGTTGAAGGGTAGGAAATAGGGGCCGAATATGGCCACCAGGACCAGTATCGTCAGGACGATCAGCGAAAGTGCTGCCGCCTTGTTGCGCAGGAGACGACGCATCGCATCGCCGGTGAGGGAGCGCCCTTTGGGTGCAAGTCCTTCTGCCGAAAGCAACTCTGCTTCCAGCAATTCTCTCTTGGCGGAATTGAGGATCATCGCATTCTCACTTTCGGGTCGAGCCAGGCATAGGCGATGTCGACCAGCAGGTTGAGGATCACGATCAGCACCATGTAGAAAATGACGGTGCCGAGGACCATGCCGTAATCGCGATTAAGGGCGGCACCGACGAAGTAGCGGCCGACGCCGGGAAGGCCGAAGATGCTTTCGACGACGAGCGAACCGGTGAGCAGATAGCTTGCCGCCGGTCCGAGATAGGAGACGACAGGCATCATGGCTGGCTTCAAGGCGTGCCGCATGATCGTCAGCCGTGGGCCGATACCCTTGGCCTTTGCTGTGCGGATGAAGTTCTGGCTCATCACCTCGATCATCGAGCCACGCATCAGACGCGAGATGCGTGCCGCATGCGGCAGCGTCAGGACGATGATGGGCAGGATCAGGAACCTGATCGAACCGTCACCCCAGCCTCCGACCGGCAGCCAGCCGAGCGTATTGCCGAATATGAGCTGAAGGATCGGTGCGATGAGAAAGCTCGGCATGACCAGGCCAATGAGAAGGCCACCTCCCAGCCAGTAGTCGGCCGCTCGGTTCTGATAAAGCGCCCCAAGACAGCCTATGAACACGCCGACAATGGTGGCGAGCACGAAGGCGGAGCCGCCGATGGTCAGCGTGTAGGGAAAGCCGGACATGATTTGCTGGGTGACGGTGAAGTCCTGATTGGCGAAAGAGGGGCCAAGGTCGCCCTTCATGACGTCGCCGACATAGATCAGGTATTGCTCAACCAGGGGCTTGTCGAGGTTGTAGTGAGCCGCAAGGTTGGCTTTGACTTCCGGCGGCAATGGCCTTTCGCCATCGAATGGGCCGCCGGGAGCGAGGCGCAAAATGAAAAAGCACACTGTCACGGCAATCCACAGAACGGGGATTGTCGACAGCAGACGACGGAGAGCGTAACGGAACATGGTTTCAAACGGCCCCTCCCGAATAGACCGGGAGGGGCCTGTTCCCAATTATTCTTTGATCGACAGCCAGCGAGTGCGGTGGATGTCTTGAATATTATCGACGAAGCCCTCTACCTTCGGGGCGACGATGTTCTGGGAAACGTAGTAGTAGATCGGGATCGCAGCGCTGTCGTCCAGCGCCAGCTGCTCGGCCTTCTTGTAGATTTCGGCGCGCTTCTTCAGGTCGATCTCTTCGTTGCCCTGCTTGATCAGCGCATCGTAATCCTTGTTGCTCCAGCGACCGTAATTCATCTCGACGCCGGTGGACAGCAGGTTCAGGAAGTTGATGGGGTCGTTGTAGTCGGCCAGCCAGCCGGCACGGCCGATCTGCACCTCGCCACGCTGCATTTCATCGTAATGCACCTTGGTTTCGGTGTTGTAGAGTTCGATGTCGACGCCCAGCGGCTTCCACATCGCGGCGATTGCGACTGCAATGCGCTTGTGGTTGTCGTTGGTATTATAGCGCAGCTGCGCCTTCAGCGGGTGATCCGGGCCGAAACCTGCGTCCTTCAGCAGTTTTTTGGCCTCTTCGACCTTCTGCTTGTAGGGTTCGTCCTTCCAGCTGACATAGGCCGGGTCGCCATAATTGGCCGTGCCCGGCGGCACCCAGGAATACATCGGCAATTCACCGGTGCCGAGGATCTTCGGGCCGATCACTTCGCGATTGACGGCCATGGAGAGGGCCTGGCGGACGCGCTTGTCGTTGAAAGGCGGCTTCGTGGCATTCATGACGTAGTAGTAGGTGCCAAGGAACGGCACCACATGCGCCTGACCGGGAAGGTTCTTCTGGATCCATTCGTACTGATCGGCGGGGAACGAGGTTAGGATATCGAATTCGCCGGCGCGATAGCGCTTCAGGGCGGCGGCTTGATCTTCTAGCGTGTAGAAGTTGACCTTGTCGATCTTCACATCCTTGGCGTCATAGTACTGATCGTTCTTGACGTTGGTGACATGTGAGCCGGGCACCCACTCGACCGGCTTGTACGGGCCGTTGGTGACGATGTTGCCGATCTTGACCCACTGGTCGCCCTTTGCTTCCACGACATGCTTCGGCAGCGGATAGGCCGTGTAGTGCATCAGCGCGTTGAGGAAGTAGGGGGTCGGGTTTTCGAGAGTAATCTCAAGCGTCTTGTCGTCGATCGCCTTGACGCCGAGTTGGGTCAGATCCTTGATCTCGCCCTTGTTGATCTTTTCCGCGTTGTGGATCGTGTATTGCAGGTAGGCGTATTGGGCTGCGGTCTTCGGATCCATCAGGCGCTGAAAAGCGAAGACGAAATCCTGAGCCGTTACCGGCTGGCCGTCGGACCATTTGATACCGTCACGCAGCTTGAAGGTGTAGACCTTCTGGTCGGCGGAAATAGTCCAGCTCGCAGCCTGGCCCGGTATGGGGCCGTCCTTGGGATCTTCGGTCACAAGACCTTCGAAAATGTCGCCGTCGATACGATTTTCCCAGTCGCCGGAAATCTTTTGCGGGTCGAGCGAAGTCGGGTCGCCGCCGTTGTGGATATTGAGGGTCGCGGCATGTGCGGAGAAGCTCAATACTGTGCTGACGAGTGCCGTCGCTAGGAATTTTCTGGCGAAATGAGTCATGCGTTTTCCCACCTTTTTGGAGTTATTATCCCTGATTTTACAGGGGTATTTTTGATCCCATAGGTGACCTGTACGTGCAGGTCAGTCGCGGAAGTTATCCGAAGCCGCGTCGCTTTCAAGCCCAAAAGAGACGGACTTGATGTCGGTGCGAACTTCCATGTTGATAATTCTCTAAAATTGATAGCCCGAATTTACACATCCTCCTAGTAGCATTCGCCTACCGGCCGATTGCGGCTTGCTGCCTGCGCCCGAGTGTGCAAACTGAGAGGTCTTGTGCGATATCGAGGCGGTTTTGATGAAATCGACGAAGAAGACGGCAGGAGCCGATTGGTGGCGCGGTGCGGTGATCTATCAGGTCTACCCGCGGTCGTTTCAGGATACGGACGCCAACGGGCTTGGCGATATCAAGGGGATTACCCGGCGTCTGCCTCATATTGCCGCACTCGGGGTCGATGCGATCTGGCTGGCGCCGTTCTTCACTTCGCCTATGGCCGATATGGGCTACGATGTTGCCGATTATTGCGATGTGGATCCGATTTTCGGCACGCTTGCCGATTTCGATGAGATGATGTCAGCAGCGCACGAACTGGGGCTGAAGGTAATCATCGACCAGGTTATCTCGCACACTTCGGATCGGCATCCGTGGTTTGTCGAAAGCCGGGCAAGCCGCGACAATCCCAAAGCGGATTGGTACGTCTGGGCCGATCCGAAGCCGGACGGCACGGCGCCGAACAACTGGTTGTCGATCTTCGGCGGTCCCGGCTGGGAATGGGACGGCGTGCGTCGGCAATATTACCAGCACAATTTCCTGACGTCGCAGCCCGACTTGAACTTCCACAACCGGGAGGTTCAGGATGCTGTGCTGGCTGCAGTGAAATTCTGGCTCGACCGCGGCGTGGACGGCTTCCGGCTCGACACGGTGAATTATTATTTCTGCGACAAGGACCTGCGCGACAATCCGCCGGCGCTCGTCGCTACGGGCGGCCTCGATGCACCCGAAAGCAATCCCTACGGAATGCAGAACCATCTCTACGACAAGACGCAGCCGGAGAATATCGCTTTCCTCAAGCGATTCAGGGCATTGCTCGATCAATATGACGATCGCACGACGGTCGGCGAGGTGGGCGATGGCGCACGTTCGCTGCAGACGGTAGCCGCCTATACCAGCGGCGGCGACAAGCTGCATATGTGCTACACTTTCGACCTGCTCGGTCCCGATTTTACGCCGGCGCATTTCCGCCGCTGCGTCGGCGACTTCCAGGATAATGTCGTCGACGGCTGGGTCTGCTGGGCATTCTCCAACCATGACGTGCAACGCCATGTCAGCCGCTTTGCCGAGACGGAGGAAGAGCAGTCGCGCGTCGCTAAGCTCGCCATCTCGCTGCTGTCGACGTTGCGTGGCTCGATCTGCCTTTATCAGGGTGAAGAGCTTGGGCTGCCCGAGGCGGAACTTGCCTTCGAGGATCTGCGCGACCCCTACGGCATTCGTTTCTGGCCGGCGTTCAAGGGGCGTGACGGATGCCGCACGCCGATGCCCTGGGAAGCCAGCCGCGCTCATGCGGGCTTCACGACCGCCGAGAAATCATGGCTGCCGGTTCCCTACCAGCACGCGGCGCTTGCGGTCGACAAGCAGGAAGCGGACAACGATTCCGTGCTGCACCACTATCGGGAGACGCTGGCTTTCCGTGCGGCGCATGCGGCCTTGCGCGACGGCGACATGACCTTCCTCGATACCAAGGAGGATGTTCTCGCCTTCACGCGCTCCAAGGGAGACGAGACGCTGCTGTTCGTTTTCAATCTCTCCCGCAAGCCGGTGAAGGTCGCGTTGCCGGAAGAGATCAAGCTCGGCAAGACCATTCCCATGCCGGGCTTCACCACCGTCGACGCAGGATCGACGGTGGCGCTCGCCGCACTGGATGTCTATTGCGGCAAGCTCGCCTGATCAGCCGATCAGCATGAACTTGTCGACATCGACCAGACCTCTGTCCGATATCTTCAGATGCGGGATGACGGGCAGGGGCAGGAACGCCAGTTGCAGGAAGGGCTCTTCCAGCGTCGCGCCGAGAGCATAGGCTGCCTGGCGCAAATGGTGCAGCGTGTCGCGCACGCTTTCGTAAGGTTCCAGGCTCATCAGGCCGGCGATGGGCAGAGCAATTTCTCCGGTAACAACGCCGTTCTCGACAACGACGAACCCGCCGTTGATATCGCTCAGGCGATTGGCGGCAAGCGCCATGTCGTCCTCGTTGACGCCGACCACGCAGATATTGTGGCTGTCGTGGCCGACGGTCGAGGCGATTGCGCCCTTCTTCAGACCGAAACCCTGGACGAAGCCGTTGGCGTGGTTGCCGTTCTTGCCGTGCCGCTCGATGACGGCGACCTTGATGACATCATTGCCGAGATCGATATCGGTCTGATTGCCCTTGGTCGGCAGGTGATAACGGCGGTGTTCGGTAATGATCTTGCCGGGCATGACGCCGATGACGGAACTTTCGCTTTCCGTGGCTGGCACGCCGAATGCTGCGGCGTTGATCGGGCGGGCCTTGACGCTGTCGAGGCCGACCGGAGCGACAGGCTTGCGGGTTGCGAAGAGCTCAGCCGTGACGCGGCGCCCAGCTGAGAAGACCATCTCTGCCTTACAGTTCTCAAGGCTGTCGATGACGACGAGATCGGCGCGCCAGCCGGGCGCCACCAGGCCGCGATCGCGCAGGCCGAAGGCGCGGGCAGCAGAGATTGAGGCGGCGCGATAGATCGCGAGCGGCTCGATACCATGCGCGATCGCTGTGCGAATCATGTAGTCGAGATGGCCTTGCTCGGCGATATCGAGCGGATTGCGGTCGTCGGTACAGAGTGCGAGATGCGGCGACAGGCGCTCGGTGATGATAGGCATCAGCGCGTGCAGGTCCTTGGAGACCGACCCCTCACGCACCAGCACCTGCATGCCCTTGCGGATCTTCTCCAATGCCTCCTCAGCCGTCGTCGATTCATGTTCCGTGCGGATGCCCGCAGAGAGATAGCCGTTGAGGTCGTTGCCGCGCAGCAGCGGGGCGTGGCCGTCGATATGGCCGCCCTGGAAGGCTTCGAGCTTCGCTATGCAAACGGGATCCTTGTGGACCACGCCGGGGAAATTCATGAACTCGGCAAGGCCGATCACCTGCGGATGGTTGCGGAATGGCAGCAACGTTTCGATCGGCAGGTCGGCGCCGGAGGTTTCCAGATGCGTCGCCGGTACGCAGGAGGAGAGCTGGACGCGGATATCCATGATGGTTTCGAGCGAGGAATCCAGAAAATACTGAATGCCTTCGGTGCCGAGCACATTGGCGATTTCATGCGGATCGCAGATCACGGTCGTGACGCCATAGGGCAGGACGCAGCGATCGAATTCATGCGGCGTTACCAGCGAGGATTCGATATGCAGATGGGTGTCGATAAAGCCCGGCACGACGATGCGACCGGCAATATCGATTTCCTCGCGACCTTGATAATCGCCGCAGGTACCGACGATGCGGTCGCCGCAAATGGCGATGTCCGAAGCGACCAGCTCTCCCGTGACCAGATCAAAGAACCGCCCGTTCTTCAGCACGATGTCCGCAGGCTCGCGGCCGACGCCCTGGTCGATATAGCGTTCGAGTTTGGTGGTCATGTTCTTCCCTCGCATATGGATCGCCCCTCATGCCGGCTCTTCTGCTGAAGCAAAAGGAGGCATGAGGGGCGCAGTTGTTTTCGAGCTTATGCTTTAGATATTATTCTGCAAGATCTCGCGGAGCTTGCCGAACAGCTCGTCGATATGATGCTTCTCGATGATCAGTGGCGGCGAGAGGGCGATGATGTCGCCGGTGGTGCGGATCAGGAGGCCCTTCTCGTAGGCCTTCAGGAAGGCCGTGAAGGCGCGCTTGGTCGGTTCGCCGGCGATCGGGTCCAGCTCGATGGCACCAATCAGGCCGGTGTTTCTGATGTCGATGACATTCGGGCAATCCTTGAGCGAATGCAGGGCGTCGGCCCAGTAATCGGAAAGCTCGGCGGCGCGTGTGAGCAGGCCTTCTTCCTTGTAGGTGTCGAGCGTCGCGAGCGCAGCGGCAGAGGCGATCGGGTTGCCGGAATAGGTGTAGCCGTGGAAGAACTCGATCATGTGCTCGGGTCCCTGCATGAAGGCGTCATGGATCTCCGAGGTGACGAACACTGCGCCCATCGGGATGACGCCATTGGTCAGGCCCTTTGCCGTGGTGATCATATCAGGCTTCACATCGTAATATTGAGCGGCAAAGGGGGTGCCGAGGCGGCCGAAGCCGGTGATGACTTCGTCGAAGATCAACAGAATACCGTGCTTGGTGCAGATTTCCCGCAGCTTCTGCAGGTAGCCCTTCGGCGGGATGAGCACACCCGTGGAACCGGCAACCGGCTCGACGATGACGGCAGCGATTGTGGAGGCGTCATGCAGAGTGACGATACGCTCCAACTCGCTGGCAATGTCGCCGCCATGCTCGGGCTCGCCGCGCGTGAAGGCATTCTTGCCGGGGAGATGGGTGTGCGGCATGTGATCGACGCCGGTCAGCAGCGTGCCGAACATCTTGCGGTTGGTGACGATGCCGCCAACGGAGATGCCGCCGAAGTTGACGCCGTGGTAGCCGCGTTCGCGGCCGATGAGGCGGAAGCGCGAGCCATTGCCTTTCACGCGATGATAGGCCAGCGCGATCTTGAGGGCGGTCTCGACCGATTCAGAACCGGAATTGGTGTAGAGGACGTGGTCCAGCCCTTCAGGGGCGATATCGACCAGCCGGTTCGCCAGCTCGAAGGCCTTCGGATGGCCGAGCTGAAAGGCGGGAGCGTAATCGAGCTCACCGGCCTGCTGGGCAATGGCTTCGGTGATCTTCGGCCGGCAGTGTCCTGCGTTCACGCACCACAGTCCCGCAGTTCCATCCAGCACCTGACGACCGTCATGGGTGGTGTAGTACATGTCCTTGGCGCCCACGAAGAGCCTGGGCTCCTTCTTGAACTGGCGGTTTGCCGTAAATGGCATCCAGAAGGCGCGCAAATCGTTGGGGGTGGCATTCAAACGGTCCGACATGCTGTTCTCCAATGGCCATTCGGGGGCCATTTCCCGTCCGCGGCGCTGCGCCGCGCGATTATATTTACTGCTTGGTCAAATTATCAGCCGGCCTTTTGGCGTCAAGGCAAAGATGGCATCGGTGGAGATGGTCCGACGCGAAGGGCTGCGCCTGCGCGGCCATTCCGGTCGACGAGATTGATTTCCGCGTCGCGTGGACTGTGCGCAGGTGGAATGGAAAAGTATCTAGAAAGGAAAAAACCGGCAAATCAGAGATTTGCCGGTCGCAGCAGTCAAACTTGTGGTGATGAAAGCAAGTCGATCTTCCGGGTATTAAGTGTCCCCCATAGGATCGTTCGCCGGCAAACCTGGAGCTTATTTCAGCTCTTAAGCGGCCGATCTACTTTTTTCAGGTTCGCAATAAATGTCTTCCAGCGTCTCAAGAACTCGAATGACCGATTCCGAAGTGCTGGAGTAGTAAATCGTCTGAGCATCACGACGCGTCTTTACCAGCTTCTGAGCGCGCAGCTTAGAAAGGTGCTGGGAAAGTGCCGACTGGCTCAAGCCGACCTGATTGGCCAAAACGCCAACAGGAACTTCGCCTTTGACAAGGCTGCAAAGGATCAAAAGACGCTTTGGGTTCGCCATTGCTGATAATAATGCTGCCGCAACATTGGAATGCTCGGCCAAATTCATTGTCTTCATGTTTTGATCTTCCTAATGCGGAGCGCACATCAGAAATTGTGCTATTTCCAAGCCGGTATCAAACCGATAAGCAACAATACCAAGAGCGGGCAAAGATTGTATATACCTAAATTTAAGGTATCGGGTATGCTATTTTAGATATGTATGTATGACTGCCGAACGACAGCGCAAAGAGCGCTGAGGAATGTTTTCGGGACACTAATTTACCCAAAATAGGTCGTTTATGATCGTTTCCGGGCCATAAATAAGCCGATTTTTGGGGATGCCGCGCGGAACCATACCAATAATGGTCGCTACCACCTCCGGCTGTCCGGGTACTAATTCTCGCACTATTGTATGGTCTTACTGCCGTGGAAAAATGTTTTCAGCTTAAAGAATCATAAGGTCCTGCGCGGACAGAATGTAGGCCCGTCCGAAGCCGCCGTTAAGGCTGGCATCGAGAGGAACAAGCCGAAAAAAGCAGAAGTCCGGGAAGTCGACATAGAGCTTGGATTTCGGGTGACGTTCGAGGAAAAAACCACGAATGCGATGGTGCGCATCGCCTTGCTGATCGACACGTTCGGCGCTGCATCGCACGCTCAAGCGAGGATGGGCGAGGGGATCGCCCTTGCCTGGTTCGCCGAAAAGCATCGAGGCGCGCGGATCCTTCATCAAGGCCTTGGTATGAGCGGAAAGGCCGGAAACGAGGATAACGGGAGCGCCGTCCGAATCCATGGCGGTCAGAACGCGGCTGACATAAGGAAAACCGGTCTCCGGGTCGATGACCGCCAAGGCCGCGTGAGGAGCCGCATGCATGAGATCGCGCGCCAATTTGCGCGCGTCCTCATCCGTTTCCCTGATTACCGATGGTTTATCGTTCATTAACTGCTCCATGGATTGAGGAGCAGTCGCGAACGACTACTCCTTTCGCCGGTGGCTGGTCAGGCCGGCCACCACGTCTTGAGCCGAGATCGTTCCGATAATCGTACCGTTGTCAACCACGCCGATGTTTCCCGGCTGGCGTGTGAGCGCATCGAGAATATCGATAAGCGGCGTCGCGGCGGTCGCCGTCGCGGTGACGGAACCGGCATTGGCGGAATGTCCGACGCCCTGCTGCATCACGTCTCGCGCCGTCAGCATGCTGATCGGGTTCATGTGCTGCACGAAATCGGCCACGTATTGATCGGCCGGGTTCTTGACGATCTCCTGCGGGGTGCCGCACTGGATGATGTGGCCGCTCTCCATGATGGCGATGCGGTTGCCGATGCGGAATGCCTCGTCGAGGTCATGGCTGACGAACAGGATGGTGCGCTTCAGGCGGCGCTGGAATTCCAGCAGCTCATCCTGGAGGCGCGTGCGGATCAGCGGGTCAAGCGCGGAGAACGGTTCGTCCATGAGCAGGATCGGCGCGCCGGTGGCGAAAGCACGCGCCAGGCCGACACGCTGCTGCATGCCGCCTGAAAGCTCGTTGACCTTGCGGTTTGCCCATTGCGTGAGATTGACGAGTTCGAGCTGTTCGCCGACGCGTTTCTTGCGCTCTGCTTCGGGAACGCCCGCGAGCTCGAGGCCGAAGCCGACATTGTCGGCAACTGTCCGCCACGGCAGCAGTGCGAATTGTTGGAACACCATGGAGACCGTATGCATGCGCAGGTCGCGCAACGCCTTCGGGCTGCAGGAATAGGGGTTTACGGGGCCGCCCTTGGTGTTGACGGTGACATCGCCGCGCACGACGGGCGCAAGGCCGTTGACGGCGCGCAGCAGGGTCGACTTGCCCGAACCCGAGAGGCCCATGAGAACGAGAATTTCGCCTTCTTCGATGTCGAGCGAAGCATTGGCAACGCCGAGCACCATGCCCGTGGACTTGCCAATATCGTCACGCGATTTGCCTTCGTCGACGAGTTTCAGTGCGGCATCGGGACGATCGCCGAAGATGATGCTGACATTCTTGAACGAGACAGCGGTGGTCATGAGCGATCTCCTTCGCCAGGGGCGCGGAACATGCGGTCGAGGATGATCGCCAGAATGACGATGCAGGCGCCGGAGTCGAAGCTCTTGGCGACATTGACGCTATTCAGTGCGCGCAGGACCGGGACGCCGAGACCCGGAGCGCCGACGAGGGCGGCAATCGACACCATCGAGAGCGACAGCATGATGGTCTGCGTCAGGCCGGCCATGATCTGCGGCATGGCAAAGGGCAGCTCAACCTTGCGAAGCACCTGCCGTGGTGTAGCGCCGAATGATTCTGCTGCTTCCACCAGAGACGGAGGCGTCGAGATGATGCCGAGCCGGGTCATGCGGATCGGGGCGGGAATGGCGAAGACGACGGTCGCAACGAGGCCGGGCACCATGCCGAGGCCGAGCAGGATCATAGCCGGCACCAGATAGACGAAGGTCGGAATGGTCTGCATCAGGTCGAGGATCGGTCGCATGAAGGCGAAGAGCCAGGGGCGTCGTGCGGCAGCGATGCCGAGAGGCACGCCGACAAGCATGCTGACGAAGGTTGAGGCCAGCACGAGCGCCAGCGTCTCGGTCGTTTCCTTCCAGTAGCCCTGGTTGATGGTGATGAGGAGGCCGATGAAGGTGAGGGCGGTGACCCCGACGCTTCGGCGCATCCCGTAGGCAACGGCGGCAAAAACGACGACGACGATCAGCGGATGTGGCGCTTGCAGTAAAAACAGCAACGCGTTGATCACATGCGCGACGATGAAGGAAAGGCCGTCGAAGAACCATGTGACGTTCGTCGTCAGCCAGTCTACGACGGCTTTGGCCCATGGCCCGATGGGGAGGCGGTAATCGGTTAACCAGTTCACGTCTTTGCCCACGATTGGGGGCGGTCGTTCCGATGCAATCTCATGTCCCGGAAGTTGCCGCCGAAGAATAACGGTCTGTCACGCCACTCGGACCTTGTCCTGGTGGTGGCGGAACGCGAAGGAAGCAGTCCGTCCCTGGAAGAGAAAGGGGCGGTTTTGCCGCCCCTTGATCTGCCAGTGTTACAGGCCAAGCTTGGACTTGACCGCCGCTAGGCCGTCGCCGCCGTCCTTGGTGGAGACGCCGGCGAGCCAGGGAGTGACGGCTGCCGGATTGGCCTTCAGCCATTCCGTCGCTGCGGCTTCCGGTTCCTTGCTGTCGTTCAGGATCTTGCCCATGATTTCGTTTTCCATCGGCAGCGAGAAGACGAGATTCTTGACGAAGGTGCCAACGTTCGGGCACTCCTGCAGATAGCCTGCACGCACGTTGGTGAAGACGTTCGCGCCACCGTAGTTCGGTCCGAAGACGTCGTCGCCGCCGGACAGATAGGTCATCTTGTAGGTCGTGTTCATCGGGTGCGGAGCCCAGCCGAGGAAGATGATCGGCTTGCCTTCCTTGTCGGCGCGCGACACCTGCGCGAGCATGCCCTGCTCGGAGGATTCGACCACTTCGAAGCCCTTGAGGCCGAAGGTGTTCTTGTCGACCATGCCGAGGATCAGGCGATTGCCGTCATTGCCAGGCTCGATGCCGTAGATCTTGCCGTCGAGATCGTCCTTGTGGGCGGCGATATCCTTGAAGTCCTTGATGCCGAGCTCTTTGCCCTTTTCGTTGGTCGCCAGTGTGTACTTGGCGCCTTCCAGGTTGGCGCGGACGGTTTCGACCGACTTGTCTTCTGCGAACGGCTTGATGTTCTCAGCCATGGACGGCATCCAGTTGCCGAGGAAGACGTCGATGTTCTTGTTCTTGAGGGACTGATAGGTCACCGGCACGGCAAGCACCTTGACGTCGGTGTCGTAGCCCAGCGCCTTCAGAAGGACGGAGGCGGTCGCCGTGGTGGAGGTGATATCGGTCCAGCCGACATCGGCGAAATGCACGGTGCTACAGCTTGCCGGCTCGGCTGCGGAGGCAGCGGTGGTGGTGAGTGTCAGGGCCGAAAGTGCTGAAGCGAAAGCGACTGCGGTAAGGGTCATTTTTATCATTGCGTGACTCCCAGTGTAACGTTCCCAAGCAACCATCAATAACTGACATTTTCAAGCGACTACAGTGTATTTGCGCCGGTTTGAGGGGGCTGATTGCGACGCGGGTATTTTTCTGTGCGAGCGTTGCCAGGGCTTTGCACGTGAACCGGGAAGGCTTCTGAATCCTGTGGTTTTCTTCGAGGATGTCTTTTCTTCTCGCTTCGCAGCACCCATGAAACATTCAAGGAGAATGTCATGGCTAAGCTCTATTTCCACTACTCGACGATGAATGCCGGCAAGTCGACGATGTTGCTGCAGGCAGCCTATAACTATCAGGAGCGCGGCATGCGCACCGCCGCCTTCATCGCCGCCTTGGACGACCGCGCCGGACGCGGCAAGATTGCTTCGCGCATCGGCCTGACGATGGACGCCATACCCTTCGACACCAGCGACAATCTCTATTCAATGGTCGAAGGCATGCATGCGAGCGAGCTATTGAATTGCGTCTTCGTCGACGAAGCGCAATTCCTGTCGCGGGAGCAGGTGTGGCAGCTCGCTCATATCGTCGACCGGCTTGGCTTGCCCGTGATGGCCTATGGGCTGCGGACGGATTTTCATGGAAGGCTGTTCCCCGGGTCGCAAGAGCTGTTGACCATCGCAGACGAGCTGCGGGAAGTGCGGACGATCTGCCATTGCGGCCGCAAGGCGACGATGGTTGTGCGGCTGGATGCTGCGGGCGACGTCGTGCGCGAGGGCGCGCAGATCGAGATCGGCGGCAGCGACAAGTATGTCTCGCTCTGCCGGCGTCATTGGGAAGAGGCGATATTGGGCGAATGAAGCATCGCGCCGCTTTCCTCTCCGGCTGCCTCGGCGCATTCTTGTCGGTCGATGGTGGAGAGCAGAGCAGGAAACGCGAGGGGAGCGGGGGCATTATGAGATTGTTCTGTCTGACATTGACGACGATCATGCTTGCGTCTAGCTCGGTGGCGCTTGCTGACGGAGACGCCATAGCGGGAGCGGCCGTTTTCAGGAAATGTGCCGCATGTCACACCGCGACCGAGAGGCAGAACCGTGTGGGGCCATCGCTGATGGGTATTGTCGGCCGACCGGTCGCGAGCCTGCCTGACTATAACTACTCGCCGGCGATGAAGGCCTTTGGGGCTGATGGCAAGGTTTGGGACGAAGCCTTGTTGCGCAAGTATCTGCCGGCGCCGCAGTTTCTGGTGAAGGGAATCAGAATGACATTCCCCGGTCTGAAGAGCGATAAGGATCTCGACAATCTGATCGCCTATTTGAGGAATCCCGCTGTCGCGCAATAACGCGGCCGGGCATTTTCATGTTCGACGGAAGCGGCTAGTCTCCCTTTATACGCAGGGGAGAGACGCTTTCATGGCCATACCTCATTCCTTCGACGGCATGCTCGACAAGGCGCAGACGACGCTCGACGACGCTATCGCTAGTGCGACGGCGGCCGTGACAACGCTGGCGGGGCACGCCAGAGGTGAGGGGAGGGTCGAGGCCGTCAATTTCCCGGTAGAAGAAGCGCTGGTGCGGGAGACGGTCGAAACGCTGGAACGATGGAAGTCTCTCGCGCTGTCGCTGGTGAAAGATCTGGATCGGACGACCGCGAATGCCGATCTGCAACATCGCCGGCTATTCGACGAAAATGCCGGCCTTGAAGACGCCGGTATGCTCCGCAGGAAGCTGGCCGGCGGTCCGATGAAACCCGAAGCGATCATCGCCGATATCGATGCGACTCTTGGCGCCTCGGCCGCCCTCGATCTCCTGTTCAAGCAGGCCAGACCCGCTTTGTCGCGCTGCTTTCGCGATTGCGAAAGCCATTTGGACGGGACGATCGAGCGGCGGCGAAAACTGGACTTCGAAATCGAGGAAGTGCAGCGAGAGGCCGATGCGATCATGGCAAAGGTTACTGACTTGCGTCGCAGCCTGTCATCGACAAGGCATGGCGATACCCATCTGGATCTGGATGTCGACTATCGGGATCTGCTGACAGAGCAGGATGCGCTGCGCAAGCGGGAGAGGAAATTGCAGTCCGATCGAACGGTGCGCCAGCGCCTTATCGATCTCTATGAAGGCTTGGTGGGTGTCCTGAACGTGCAGATCGCTGCCATCGGTGCGATGGCAGGCAAGCTGACGGTCGATATTGAACAGCGGATCGCCTTGCTGAAGGCATTGACGCCGGACGTCGATCCACAGTCATCCGTGGCGGCCCGCCCTCCGGCGGTCGAGAGCCTGATCCAGGCCTACGAGGCGAATGTGCTGGCCGGGCACGATCTTGCGGCACGCAAGGCGCATGTCGATTTCGTCTTCGCCAGGCGGTTGGAGCCGCATTCGCTTCCCGTGCCGGCCGAGCGGGGAGAGGCTTCGGAGGAGACGCAGCCGGACGGATGATCGGCATCTCCTGCTGAAAAAGCGGGGCAGACGGTTGTTGTTTTCCTCCAGAACACATATTTGCTGGAGCTGGAATAGCGCCGATGCTCTATAGCACGGAAATCGAAAGAGATTTTCGCAAGAGCAGATGCGCGGATTCTGTGTGGTGCGTCCTTCGCGTGTCGGCAGGATGCGCGTTGAGGTTTAGGAGGCGTATCCATGCTCGACTCGATCAAGGCGCTCTGGAAGCGGATGACTTCTGCCATCTGGCGTTGGCTGGGCCTGGTCTTCGTCGGGATTGCATGGCCTTTCCTGGCGGCGCATGGCTGGTATCGGCAGCGCAACTGGGTGATCAAGGTGCCGATCGCAGCCTTTGTGGTCCTGCTTGCGGTTCTCTACGTCTATTTCGTCTGGCAGACGCAGGTCTGGAGCGGCTTCAATACGGCCTATCCCGACGTCTACAAGTTTTCCGAACGCAAATTTTCCGCCGGGCAGGAACTGCCTGTAGCGAGCGGGCAGCAGGCTGCCGCCAGCGCGCCCAAGGCTTGCCAGACCTCGGCTGTCGTCGACGTTGCTGCCGATCTAACCGATTTCAACGTCAACCAGAATGCCTGGATTTCGTCGATGCTGCTATACAAGGCCGGCTTCTTCGGGATCTCTTGGGACGACACGCCGTTCCTCGACAACAAGGCTTCCTTCCAGCGTGGCGTGAATTCCATCGTCCGGCGCACCTCGGCCGAGCTTGTCGATACGATTGGCCGCGTGCGCGGGACGTCAGGTATCAACAGCGATCTGCAGAAAGCGCGAGGCAATCTGCAGTTCGACGAATCGAGCTGGTATTTCGGGCTGCATCCGTTTGGGCCGAAGACGCCGACGCCGAGCTACTTTCGCGCCGCAATCACCAATCTTCGCAGCTTCAATACGGATCTCAGCAGCTGCAAGACGATCTTCGACAGCCGCGCTGACAATTTGCTGCAGTTCGTCGACCATATCGCCGGCGATCTCGGCAGCACCGCCAATATCTTAGCCGAGCGATCTCAGAACCACAGTTACGGATGGTTCGACATGCGTGCGGACGATCGCTTCTGGTTCGCCTATGGCCAGCTTTACGCCAGCTATGGCATTCTCAGCGCTGCAGGCGCGGATTTTCAACAGGTCATCGCCGAGCGGAATGTCGGCGTGCTCTGGAACGGCACCCTCGATATGTTGCGGGCGGCGTTGCGGATACAGCCGTTCATCATCTCCAATGGCAGCGAAGACAGCTCTTTCATGCCAAGTCACCTTGCGACGATGGGTTTTCATGTGCTGCGGGTACGGTCGAATCTCGTTGAGATCCGCACGGTTCTTGGCGGGCGTTGATCTTTGCGCCGATAGCGTGAGGCTTGCGGCCTGCGTTTGCCTGCTGGGCTGAAGAGCAGCCATGCTTTTGGCTTGAGTTGGGCCTGGAGCTGGAGAGCTTAGAGCCCTTCCAGGGAAGGGCGCAGAGGGCTTCCATAAAGCGGAAACGCTCTAACTGATCAGCTTGAGCCGAATGGCTTTCGCGACGAGTTGCGTGCGATTGACGCAATCGAGTTTTTTGATTGCGTTCGTCATATAGGCATTGACGGTATGGTCGGAGAGCGAGAGGATCTGGCCGATCTCGACCGACGTCTTGCCCTGTGCCGTCCAGCGAACGACTTCGAGTTCGCGGGTTGAAAGCGTGTGCGGGACCGAACCATCGTTGCGCTTCAGGCAATTGTAGGCGTCGAGCGCTTGCAGCATGATCATGGAGAGTTCGTTGAGCTCGCTCTGGCCAAGACTGCTGCGGTTGCCCATGAACCAGAAAAGAAGGCGCTGCCCATCGGCGGAATTGATCGGGATGATCACGTTCATCGGGCAATTATAGTTGATCAGCAGCGCCTGAAGCTCGCGCGACAACTCAACTTCTGGTGCATTATCCTTTTCGAGCAGATGCCAGGTGCGCGGCATTACTGAATCGCGAATACGGAGCAATGTCTGACACCGCCGCACGAGTTGCTGGCGATCGAATTCGCGTACGAATTGTGCCGGCACGGACCCTTCGATCAGCAGCGGCGTCATCATTGAGTCGTCCGGGACCGGCGCGTTCATGAAGGCCATATGGCTGAAGCCAAAGGCTGTTCCCGAACGTTCCAATGCCTGAGCAAATGCCGTCTGTGTCCGAGCAGCGGCCAACTCGGCAGAAAGCAGCAATTGTCTCTCGGCAGCGATGATATAGGACATATGAGTTGAGGCGCCCACAGCGTGTTATCGTTATCAAATACCCGATCTATGAGTGAATGCTAGACGCAAAAATACCACAGGACCAGAAATAAATTCATTTTCATATATTTTGATATTTTAATATATTGAATTATATGACTTTTATCAAAGGGGGCCGTAAGAGCGAAATTTCTGCCTTCGGCATCTCGAAATGCGTCATCGATATACATCATACGACTCCTCACCGGCGGCGGCGAAACAATCTCATCAGCCTGGTCTCGCCTGGCACGGATTTGGTGAAACGCTCAAGTAATCTTCGAGATGATTTATGGACCTGACGTCAGTCCTCTTACATGCCTGTGGTTGAATGATCGTTTGATCATGTTGTATGATGAGTGAAATACTCAGATTATACACGGCCCGTGAAGTTTCACGCGGAAAGTTTAAGGCTGTTGTTGGCAGGCAACCGTATTCGGGGCTTGAGAATTGGCGCGTCTTTTCTGAAATGATGCTGCGGTGCAAAGCCCTGCCTTGCGAAGGCCCAAAGCGGTTGCTATCGGTCTTGCCAAGGCAATCGCTTCCAGGCGTGTATCTCATGAACTTTCGCATTCTGCCGCAGCTTGCAATGCGGTATTGTCAAACGGCGCTATGGCTTCTGACGGCCATTTCGCTTCTGTTGTTGTCGTCCGTGTCTGCGGGAGCGGCCGAGGTCGCCGGTGGCCAGCCTATGCAATTTCGGCTTGTCCACGGCGATATGGGACAATGCCGCGGCGACAACAGTTGCCCGGACTGGATTTCGGCAGAAGGGCAGATCATGGCGGATTCGCCAAGGAAGCTGCAAAAGCTGCTGAAAAAGCTTGGCAATCGCAAGCTGCCGATCGTCATCAACTCACCCGGCGGTGATGTGAAGGCCGCAATGGAGATGGCTTATGCGATCCGGAAGCAGAAGCTTTCGGTCGCGGTTGGCCGCACCCGCTCGCGGGCGTGTCCCTATGCGGAGCCGATATGCTCGGCGGCGATAGCCAAGGACGGTTCGATCAAGGGCGAGCCGTTTTCCGCAGGAGCTGTCTGCTTTTCGGCCTGCCCGCTGTTTTTCACAGGCGGGATCGAGCGCGTGTTCAGCGCCTTTGCGTTCATGGGCGTTCATCAGATCACGACCACCTATAGCGAGGTGCGCGTTCAATACCGTACCGAGTACGAAATGGTTGACGGCAAGCGCAAAATTCTTTCGAAGAAGGAAATCGGGCGCAAATTCGTCGGCAGGTACGATACGACAAAGCTTGACAAGGCCCAGAAGGCGAGGCTGGTCGGATTTCTCGGCAAGATGGGCGTCGACAAAGCGCTTGTCGATCTGATGCTCGGGACCGACCCGAATGGCATTCACCTTATCTCGCAGATGGATGCCCTCAGATTGAAGCTGACGACGGAGCTTGCCGATGCCGTCGCGCTCGTCTCTGCGAGCGGCTGCGGGAACAGCCAGTCGGCTCCGGTTTGTGCTGTGCCATCATCTGCGGCCAGCGGGTCGGCGGTGGCTGGGAAATAGGCCGTTCGTTTGGGCCGTCAGCCATCCTTGCTCTTGGCCTTGGCCATGATCTTCTCGAGGAAGCCGAGCAGCAGCGCTGAGACGACGAAGGCCAGGTGGATGATCGTGAACCACATCAGCTTGGCATTGTCGTATTGCGTAGCGTTGAGGAAGATCTGTAGCAGGTGGATCGAGGAGATGGCGACGATCGAGGATGCGACCTTGATCTTGAGGCTGCCTGAATCGAGCTTGCCAAGGAAGGATACCTGGCCTTCGGCTTCGTCGAAGCGGCTGACGAAATTCTCGTAGCCGGAAATCATCACCATGACGATGAGGCTCGCCACCAGCGCGGCGTCGATGAGGCCGAGGATGGCCAGGATCATATCGGCTTCATCATAGACGAGCGCGTTGATTGCGACCTTGTAGAACTTGTAGATAAACGAAACGGCGTAGACGGCGAGCGAGGCGGCTAGGCCGAGATAGAAGATCACCAGGAGCCAGCGACTGGAGAGGATGATGCGCTCGACCAGCAATTCCAGGGACTTCATATCTTTTCCTTTGTTCTCGCTTTGAATTCGGATCCAGAAAATAGGTCTCCCGATGTCCCGCGGCAAGCCGGTTCGTTTCCGGGGGGAGATGGCCCGTTCCTATTCACACCGTAAACATATTGGTTTATCCCGACAGGCAAATGACCATGTGTTGGGGGCAAGTTTAATGGCAACGGTGGCATCCGATATCGAAATCGCGCGTGCGGCAAAGAAACTGCCAATCATCGAGATTGGCGCCAAACTTGGCATTCCCGCAGGGGACCTCGCACCATACGGATACGACAAGGCGAAGATCGGTGCCGATTTCATCGCCGCCCAGGCTGGCAAGAAGGACGGCAAGCTGATCCTCGTCACGGCCATCAACCCGACGCCGGCGGGTGAGGGGAAGACGACGACGACGGTCGGCCTCGGCGACGGTCTCAACCGGATCGGCAAGAAGGCGGTGGTCTGCGTACGTGAGGCGTCGCTCGGCCCCTGCTTCGGTGTCAAGGGCGGAGCTGCCGGCGGCGGCTATGCTCAGGTCGTGCCGATGGAAGACATCAATCTGCATTTTACCGGCGATTTCCATGCGATTACCTCGGCTCATAATTTGCTCGCCGCGTTGATCGACAACCACATCTATTGGGGCAACGAGCAGAATATCGATATCCGGCGTATCACCTGGCGCCGCGCGATGGATATGAACGATCGAGCCCTGCGTGACATCGTGTCGTCGCTCGGCGGTGTTTCCAATGGCTTCCCGCGCGAAGGCGGCTTCGATATCACGGTCGCTTCCGAGGTCATGGCGATCCTTTGCCTGGCATCCGACCTCAAGGATCTGGAAAAGCGGCTCGGCAATATCATCATCGGCTATCGCCGCGACCGCACGCCTGTCTACGCGCGTGACCTGAAAGCCGATGGTGCCATGGCCGTGCTCTTGAAGGATGCGATGCAGCCGAACCTCGTGCAGACGCTGGAGAACAATCCGGCGCTGGTGCATGGCGGCCCGTTTGCCAACATCGCCCATGGCTGCAATTCGGTGATTGCCACGCGCACGGCACTGAAACTCGCCGACTATGTCGTGACGGAAGCCGGTTTCGGCGCAGATCTCGGGGCCGAGAAATTCTTCGATATCAAATGCCGCAAGGCCGGGCTTTCGCCGGATGCCGCCGTCATCGTGGCGACCGTGCGGGCGCTGAAGATGAACGGCGGTATCAAGAAGGACGATCTCGGCAAGGAAAATGTCGAGGCGCTGGTCAAGGGCTGCGCCAATCTCGGCCGGCACGTCGCCAATGTCCGCAAGTTCGGCGTACCGGTCGTGGTGGCCATCAATCATTTCGTCTCGGATACGGAAGCCGAAATCGAAGCGCTGAAGAATTACGTCGCTCGGCTCGGCGCCGAGGCGATCCTCTGCCGCCATTGGGCGGAAGGCTCAGCCGGTATCGTCGATCTCGCGCATAAAGTGGTGGAGCTCGCCGAATCCGGTCAGGCAAAATTCCAGCCGCTTTATCCCGACAATCTTCCCTTGCTGGAAAAGATCGAAATCGTCGCCTCGAAGATCTATCACGCGGGCGAGGTCACAGCAGACAAGGCCATCCGCGACCAGCTGCGCTCCTGGGAAGATCAGGGCTATGGGCACCTGCCTGTTTGCATAGCCAAGACACAATATTCCTTCTCGACCGATCCGAACCTTCGTGGCGCGCCAGAGGGTCATATCGTGCCTGTGCGCGAGGTGCGGTTGTCGGCGGGCGCCGGCTTCGTCGTCGTCATCACCGGCGAGATCATGACCATGCCCGGTCTGCCGAAGTCGCCGGCCGCCGAACGGATTTTCCTCAATGATCAGGGCTACATCGAGGGATTGTTTTAAGTTCTGAATCTGATTCAGCTTGCCCGATGGTCGCCTGCCGTATTGACGCAGCGGAAATTGCCGACAAGATCAGCCACAGGTGATCGGTATCGCCACATGTGACGATGGAGGCAGGTCGTGACCGCAGGCAGCCGTGCCAGTCTGAACGAGATACGCGCTTTCCATGCGAGGATGATGGCGGCTGCCAGCAATTCCCGGGACGAACGACTGGAGCGCGCTTTCAATACAGTCAGGCGCGAAGCGTTTATGGGGCCTGGGCCCTGGCAGATCGTGGTCAACCGGCGTTATCTCGAAACGCCCAATGACGACCCTGCCTTTCTTTACCAGAATGTGCTCATCGCTCTGGACAAGACGAAGGGCATCAACAATGGCGAGCCATTTCTTCATGCAGCCTTTCTTGGTGCGGTTTCTCCGATGTCCGGCGAGACGGTCATCCAGGTCGGGACCGGAACAGGCTATTATACCGCTCTTCTTTCGGTTCTTGTTGCACCGGGCGGCCACGTCCACGCGATCGAAATCGACGAAGCATTGGCGAGCCGGTCGCGTGAAAATCTCGTTTCGTTCGAGGACGTTTCCGTCATTTGCGGCGATGCGACCTCGATGGAATTGCCTGATGCCGATGTCATCTATGTCAATGCGGGTGTTGTTGCGCCTCCGATATCGTGGCTCCGGGCATTGAGGCCTGGCGGCAGGATCATCATGCCATGGCAAGCCAATGACAGGATCGGCCTTGCGGTCCTCGTCACACGCACGGATGAGGGATATGCCGCGAAGGCCCTGATGCCGGCCTTCTTCATCCCGTGCATCGGCGCGTCGGATCCCGCCCAATGCAGCAAGGTGCCAACTGTGGGCGACGCTTGGTCGATCCGGTCGATCTGGCTCGCGAGGGAACGTTTGGCTGATGACACCGCGGTCGCGATCTACAAAGATCTATGGTTCTCGAACTCTGCCGTCTAGGGCGGCTGACTTTCCGTGAACAGCGCTAATGGCAGTATCGGAAGCCGCCATTTCTTTCGATGACGTCCAGATGGAAATGTGTCTCGTGAGCGGCATCGCTTTCCGGATCAAGGACCGTGGTGAAATAGAGGCAGGCGGAGGCGCTCGCTGCTCGTTGGAATGCCCCGGTCAGGGTCGGATCCTCGCGTCTGGGCTCGATGCCGATGGTTTTGCCGTTCTCGAAGGTGAAGCTTGCGACATCGATGGCATTGCCGCGGGCATGTTCGGAAATCTTGCCGGTGGTGGCATTGTTGCGCAGCCGGCAGATATAGGTTGATGCCTGATTGACCGTGATGATCCTGCCGTTTTCCAACGCGGCGGCGGAAGGGATGACGCTTTCCTTCATCCATTGTGCCAGCGCCAGCGCGGCTTCGCAACGCATCTTGCCTTCCGGCTTGAACTCGATGCCCGGCAGCGGCGAGGTGAGGGCGATGGGCTTGTCGATACCGCAACCATTGCCATCGTCGATGCGTGGAATCTCCTTGAAGGTTGCGCCCATGGCGCTCAGTTGCGCCATGCAGGCCTTGTGTTCTTCGTCCGGTTCCGGGGCGATCGTTGCTGATGGGGGAGGCGGCTCCTGCGTTTCACCAGTCACAGGTCTTTGCACCGGAGTGTCCGGCTTGTCGGCAGGAACCACCGGCGTGTCCGAGGGGCCTGCCGGCTTTTCCATCGGGATCGGTGGAGTTTCGGCGGGCTGCTGCTCCCTGATCGGTTTCTGCTGCGGAATCGGGCCCGTTTGCGGGAGAGTCGCTGCCATGAGCCAGATGAGCACGGACGTGAGTGAAACAATTCTAAACAGCATCAAGTAAATCAGCCAATTCTAATGATGATGCCGATAGAACGCTTGAGGTGGCTGTTTCGTTGCAAATCAGCAACTCTTTGTCGTCTCACGTAAACATGATCATTTTATTCATGATTATTGGCGGCGAATATATTGACAATAATAGTCATGTTTTTTATGCGGCAGAAAGAAGGCGGAATATTTCCGTCCCGTTAACACGACTAACCTAGCCAGCCCCTTGCCTGCTTTCGACGCAGCAACCAGCCAGCCCGGTGAAGCAGTTCGAAAGGAATGGTTATGGTTGTTCGGCGCTCACGCTCGGCTCTTTTGGCATGCACCGCGTTTTTGACCCTCGGGTTGGCGACTGCATCTTTTGCGCAGACGGCGGCCCAGAATGAAGAGGCGACGGGCGAAACCGCCAAGGGCGATCGGGTCACCAACCTGAAGCCGATCGTCGTCAGCGGCAAAGGCAAGGCGAGCAAGGATGTGCTGGCCGATTCGCCGACCGCGAGCGAGACGACTGCCAAGCAGATCGACGACAAGCAGATAAGCCGCATCGAGGATCTCGGCCGCAGCACTGAGGTTGGCGTCGGTTTCAATCGCGCCACGGGCGGCGTCAATATTCGTGGCCTCGGCGACGACCGCGTGCTGACTACGGTCGACGGCATCGAAATTCCTTATCTGCTCGATGCTTCGCGTGGTTCCTCCAACGGTGCCAACGGCGGCATCAACAGCTTCGATTTCAACGCGCTTTCCAGCGTTGATGTCGTGCGTGGCGCTGATTCCAGTCGTGCCGGTTCAGGGGCACTCGGCGGTGCCTTCGTTCTACGGACTCTGGAGCCCGAAGATCTAATCACGCCCGGCTCCACCTGGGGCGGCGTCTTCAAGTTCGGCTACAATGGCGACGATCGCAGCATCGGCGGCGCTGCGGCTGTTGCCAAGCGCATCGACAATACAGCCGTTCTCTTCCAGGGCGGCTACACGCATGGTCATGAGCTTGAGAACAATGGCGATGTCGGCGGCTATTCAACCACGCGCACCGAGGCGAACCCGGCTGACTACAATCAGAGAAGTGGTCTCTTCAAGATTCGCCAATACACCGATATCGGCACATTCGGCGTCACGGCGGAGCACTACAACAAGGATAAAACCACCGATCTGATGACGCTGCAGAGCCCAGCCGGAAACTTCCGACCTGGCAACTACAATTCGACTGATAATGTCGAGCGCAATCGTGTTTCGCTCGATTACAAGTATGAAGCCGAAAGCGCCGATTCCCTGCTTGATACTGCCAATGCCGTTTTCTACTGGCAGAACCTGCTGCGTGAAGGTGGCGTCGACGGCTATCGCTACACCTCGGTCATCGGCGACTATTGGCGCAGCAATGAAATGGAAAATCGCAGCATCGGGTTCAACGGCAACGCATCGAAGTCGTTCGATACCGGCAGCCTGCATCACAAGGTTACCTTCGGTCTCGACACCGCTTTCGGCAAGGTCCATCAGTACTCATCTGGTAAGGATGCTTGCGGCCCCGCTCGTTGGGCTTTCTCTTGCTCGTTCCTGCATACCAACCAGTCCGATATGCCCGATGTCGACAGCAAGCGGGTCGGCGCCTTCATCGACGACAAGATCGAGTTCGGTTCCAGCGGCTTCTCTTTGACGCCGGGCCTGCGCTTCGACTGGTACGATTACTCGCCCAAGAACACGGCTGCTTATCGCGACAGCGCCAATTATAAGGGCCTGCCCGCCGGCCAGTCGGACAGCCGCATTTCGCCGAAGCTGCGTGCCTCCTACCAGCCGCAGGACAATGTGGAAATCTACGCGCAGTGGGCCATGGCCTTCCGTGCGCCTAATGTCAGCGAAATGTACGTGAATTACGGCGTTCCGGGCGGCTACGTAAACTACGGCAATCCTAACCTGAAGTCCGAAACCAGCAACGGCATCGAAATCGGCACCAACCTCGGTGACGACGATTTCGGCGGCCATGTCGGCGCTTTCTACAACAAATACAAGAACTTCATTGACACGTCCAACCGCCGCGACCCGACAGGCACCTATCCGCTCGGCATTACCGAGTATTTCAACCGTGCCAATGTCCGCATGTATGGCGTCGAAGTGAACGCGCACAAGAAGTTCGACAATGGCTTCCATATCAATGGCGCGCTTGCCTATGTGAACGGCAAGGACTCCGACACCGATCAATGGATCAACTCCGTTGCTCCCGCCAAGGCGGCTTTCACGGTCGGCTACGCCACCGAAGTCTGGGGAACCGACCTGACCTTCGTCACCGCTACCAGCGAGCCGAAGAAGACGGGCGACACCCTGCGTACCCCTGGCTACGGCATCTTCGACCTGACGGGTTGGTGGGAGCCGGAACAGGTGAAGGGGCTCAGCATCCGCGGCGGCATCTACAACCTCTTCAACAAGACCTACTACGACGCGCTCAATTCGCCGTCCTACAGCGGCACGCAGACCCAGCCTGCCTCTTACTATTCCGAGCCCGGCCGGACCTTCAAGCTGACGCTGACGCAAAGGTTCTAAGCCGCCTCACCGACGCAGCAAACTCGGGCGATGCTTCGGCATCGCCTCTTTTTTTGCCCTTTTGGGGACGTATCGAGACATCGGCGCAATTGTAAATCGTATCGTTCGATGTTATCTGAAGCGCGCAGTCTTTAAACCAATTGAGAGAAAAGAGAGGAGGACCGTATGACAAAGATAGTCTGGCATATTCGCCAATTCGGTCCGACTCGTGCCCTGCAGATGCGTTTGCAGGGCTGATCAGAGGCTGTAACTCACTCATTTCTTCTGGTCTGCCCTTTTGGGAGACGTAAGCTTGCGCAGTTTCGCGCGAGCGCGTCATGACATGTTTTCGAGCATTGGCCCGCAATGGCCAACCACATCTGCAATACGGCAAAAGGAGCCGGCTGCGATGTCTAGGGAATGCTCGTGCAAGACCGGATAAGACCATGACTCTGATCAATCTCCGCAACTTTGGCGTCACTCTCGGTGCGCCGTTGTTTTCCAACCTCAATCTTACCGTCGATTCAGCCGATCGCCTTGGCATCGTCGCCGCGAACGGACGCGGAAAAACCACGCTGCTCAACTGCATAGCAGGCAGGCTTGAGCCGACGACGGGTGATATCACGCGGGCACGCGGTCTCCGCGTTGGTTATGTCGAGCAGTATGTGCCTGCCAATCTTCTCGATGTTTCCTTCTATGATGCCGTTCTGCGCGCGCTGCCGAAGGAACAGATCGACAGCGAAAGCTGGCGCGTCGACGTTACGCTCGATTCCCTCTCGGTGCCGGCTGAGATGCGGGAACGGACGTTGGCCCAACTCAGCGGCGGCTGGCAAAGGCTTGCCATGCTCGCCCGCATCTGGGTGACGGAGCCGGACATATTGATGCTCGACGAGCCGACCAACCATCTCGACCTCGCCAAGATCGCCCTCCTGGAAGATTGGCTGAACGCGTTGCCGCGCGACGTTGCCGTGCTGATCGCCAGCCACGATCGGGCTTTTCTTGATGCCGTCAGCAACCGCACGCTCTTCCTGCGCCAGGAGCAGTCGCAGGTCTATGCGTTGCCCTATAGCCGGGCACGGGCGGCGCTCGACGAAACCGATGCTTCGGAGGAGCGGCGCTACCAGAAGGATATGAAGACGGCGCAGCAGCTGCGCAAGCAGGCGGCCAAACTCTACAATCTCGGGGTCAATTCCGGCAGCGACCTGCTGACGGTCAAGACGAAGCAGTTGAAGGCGCGTGCGGAACGTCTCGAGGATGCGGCAAAGCCCGGCTATCAGGAACGTTCGGCGGGTGCGATCAAGCTTGCCAATCGTGGCACGCAGGCGAAGATCCTGGTGACGCTCGACGACGCCCCCGTGGAGACGCCGGACGGGACGCTGCTCTTCAAGACCGGCAGACGCTGGATTTGCCAAGGGGATCGCATTGTCCTGCTCGGCGCCAACGGCGCCGGCAAGACGCGGCTGGTCGAGATGATCCGCTCCGCTATTGCGGATCAGTTTGCCCTCGGGGCCATCAAGGCAACGCCCTCGCTGGTGCTTGGCTATAGCGACCAGTCGCTATCGAATCTCAGCCAGGACGACACGCCGCTCGGCGTGGTCACGCGGCTGTTCGAGCTTGGCGAGCAGCGGGCGCGTACTTTGCTTGCCGGTGCCGGCATGAACATCGAGATGCAGGGCCGCCCGGTCGGCAGGCTTTCCGGTGGACAGAAGGCGCGCTTGGCGATGCTGGTGCTGAGGCTCACCAATCCGAATTTCTACCTTCTGGACGAGCCGACCAACCATCTGGACATCGATGGGCAAGAGGCGCTGGAGGGCGAGCTCACAGAAGGTGAGGCGAGTTGCCTGCTCGTTTCGCACGATCGCAGTTTCGTGCGTTCGGTCGGCAATCGCTTCTGGCTGATCGACCGGAAGCGGCTGGTCGAAGTGGATAGTCCGGAGGAGTTTTTCGAAGCGGCCAGGACGCAAGACTAGGAACAGGGGATGGGCAGTGACGAACAATCGTTTCTGCCCATTGCCGAGATTGCGGCTTGCGCATCGCGGCATCTCACGCTAACAATTCCCGCCATGAACATGTCCCTGAACAACATTGCAGTTTGGTGGTGGGCACGCTGAAGCGGCCTCGACCAATCGTGTTCAAAGACGACGAGTGAGCCGCCCGAAATTTCGAGGCGGCTTTTTTGTTATATTGGCCGCCTGTCATCCGGGCCCGACAACGGAGTGAGGAACAATGGTAACGATCCTTCGGGATGATGGTGCGGAAATCTACGAGACGAAGGGCGGCATTACCGTCACCCGGCAGCGCCGGCCGACGCCCTATGCGGATGCCGTATCGTCCTACATCGACAAGCTCGACGAGCGCCGCGGCGCCGTCTTCTCCTCCAACTACGAATACCCAGGCCGCTATACGCGTTGGGATACAGCCGTCGTCGATCCGCCGCTCGGTCTTTCCTGCAATGGACGCAATGTCTGGATCGAAGCCTATAACCAGCGCGGCGAGGTTATCCTCGGCTTCATCGCGGAGAAGCTGAAGACGGTTTCAGAGGTGGTTCTCGGTGTTTCGACGCCGCGCCGGCTGGATCTGACGGTAAAGACGCCGGATCGTGTCTTCACCGAGGAAGAGCGCTCGAAGATGCCGACGGTCTTCACCGTCCTGCGCGCAGTGACGGAGCTATTCTATTCGCAGGCCGACGCCAGCATCGGCTTCTACGGCGCCTTCGGCTACGATCTGGCATTCCAGTTCGACGCGATCAACCTCAAGCTCGAACGCCCCGGCGACCAGCGCGACATGGTGCTCTACCTTCCGGACGAAATTCTGGTGGTCGACAACTACTCCGCCAAGGCCTGGATCGACCGTTATGACTTTGCCAAGGATGGTCAATCGACCGAAGGCAAGTCTGGCGAGATTGCGCCCGAGCCCTTCTATCACACCGACACTATCCCGCCGAAGAGCGACCATCGCCCCGGCGAATATGCCGAGCTGGTGGTCAAGGCGAAGGAGAGCTTCCGAAAGGGCGATCTTTTCGAAGTCGTGCCTGGCCAGAAGTTCATGGAACGCTGCGACAGCAAACCATCGGACATTTCCAAGCGGCTGAAGGCGATCAACCCGTCGCCCTATTCCTTCTTCATCAATCTTGGCAATCAGGAATATCTGATCGGTGCATCGCCTGAGATGTTCGTGCGCGTCTCCGGTCGCCGCATCGAGACCTGCCCGATCTCGGGCACGATCAAGCGCGGCGACGACCCGATCGCCGACAGCGAGCAGATCCTGAAACTCCTGAACTCCAAGAAGGACGAATCCGAGCTCACCATGTGCTCCGACGTCGATCGTAACGACAAGAGCCGGGTCTGCGAGCCGGGTTCGGTCAAGGTCATCGGCCGCCGCCAGATCGAGATGTATTCGCGCCTGATCCACACGGTCGATCATATAGAAGGCCGTCTGCGCGACGACATGGATGCCTTCGATGGCTTCCTCAGCCATGCCTGGGCCGTCACTGTCACAGGCGCACCGAAACTCTGGGCCATGCGCTTCATCGAGAGCCATGAGAAAAGCCCGCGCGCATGGTATGGTGGCGCGATCGGCATGGTCGGCTTCAACGGCGACATGAACACCGGTCTGACGCTGCGCACCGTCCGCATCAAGGACGGCATTGCAGAGGTGCGGGCGGGCGCGACGCTGCTGAACGACTCGATCCCCGAGGAAGAAGAAGCCGAAACCGAACTGAAGGCCTCCGCCATGCTTTCCGCCATTCGTGATGCCAAGACCGGCAATTCCGGCAAACAGCAACGTGACGTCGCTTCCGTCGGCAAGGGTGTGAAGATCCTGCTCGTCGACCATGAGGACAGCTTCGTCCATACGCTGGCCAATTACTTCCGCCAGACGGGCGCAACGGTTTCGACCGTGCGTACGCCGGTGCCGGAAGAGGTCTTCGATCGACTCGATCCGGATCTCGTCGTGCTGTCGCCGGGTCCCGGCAATCCGAAGGATTTCGATTGCAAGGCGACGATCAAGAAGGCGAGGGCGCGCAACCTGCCGATCTTCGGCGTCTGCCTGGGGCTCCAGGCGCTGGCCGAGGCCTATGGCGGCGAGCTACGTCATCTGGCGATCCCGATGCATGGCAAGCCCTCGCGCATCCGCGTGTTGGAGCCGGGCCTGGTCTTCTCCGGCCTTGGTCGCGAAGTCACGGTCGGCCGCTACCATTCGATCTTTGCCGATCCGTCGAGCCTGCCGCGCGACTTCATGATAACAGCCGAAAGCGAAGACGGCACGATCATGGGTATCGAGCATGTGAAGGAGCCGATTGCGGCCGTTCAGTTCCACCCGGAATCGATCATGACGCTTGGCGGCGATGCTGGCATGCGGATGATCGAGAATGTCGTGGCGCATCTGGCGCGGCGGGCGAAAACGAAAGCGGCCTGAGGCGACGCCGCTGGTTGCAGAATTTGGCACCCCATGCACTCGGAAAAGTGCATGGGGTGTCTTCATGTCTTGAAAGCGCCAACAAACGACGGAAGACACTCGATGCTGGTGGGGGCTTTCGTTCGGTGATCTGCAGGATATTCAAAGGCGTTGTCTTCGCCGTGCTCGCCATCGTGGCACTTGCCGCTCTCGGCATCCTGGTGCCGCGGCCGCTCTGGCGTGACGGCTCGGCTGAAACGGCCGCTCGCTCGCAACATATCCTCTTGCTCAGCAATCCTATCCATACGGATATCGCTATTCCCGTCGATGGCGATCTTCTCATGCGTTTCGACTTTCTACGGACTGCCGGGCTCGATCTCGACAATCCGAACCTGCGCTATCTCGTCTTCGGCTGGGGCGGTCGGAGCTTCTATATCGAGACGCGTACCTGGGCCGATTTGAAGGTAGGTCCGGTTCTCAAAAGCTTCGCGCTCGATCGCTCTGTCATTCATGCGGAGCTGACCGACGACATTCCCTCGAATGCGCCAGGTGTCACAACTATCAACATCGACGTTGAGGGACTGGAGCGGCTCAAGCAGTTCATTCTTGCCAGTCTCGAACAGACGGACAATCGGCCAAGCCCGTTGATCGGCAGCAATTATGGACCGAATGATGCGTTCTTCGAGGCGCGGGGGTATTTCAACGCGCTCATGGGATGCAATACCTGGACTGCCGCCGCGCTGAGGCAGGCGGGTTTGACCTCCGGGCTTTGGACGTCGTTGCCCTTCATGCTGCGCTGGTCGCTGAGGCTGCATAACGAGGATGAGCGTTTCGCCGCAAGCCACGCTTTGCCTTAGCTTTGTTTGACTTATCGCTGGCTGTAAATTACTCTTCGACCGTTCCTGTGGGGCACATCGGCATTGGGCCGAAAGGGCTAGGCCCGCCCGCTGATATCACTCAGCAGGAGTCTGTCCATGCCCACCCTTGATACCTATCGCAAGCAAGCCAAGCTGCTGATGCGCTGGCACCGTGATGGCGACTATTCCATCGGTGGAAGAGTTCGTGTGCTCGACCGTTTCGGTGCAATGACGGATCGTGAAATCCTGGCGATGAAGTTCCCCTTGGCGCTGGCACAGGAGATTGTTGCCGTCGAAGCCGGCCACGGAAGTTGGGCCGAGCTCAAGGCCGTTGCCGCGGACGCGCCGAAGACGCCGGCCGCTTCCCCCAAACCGCCTGCTTTCAAGAGCGTCATACCGATCCTCTTCGTGCGCGATGTCGCCGCCAGCGCCACTTATTTCAGGGACAAGCTGGGCTTCGCGGAAGCTTTTCTGCACGGGTCGCCGCCATTTTATGGGGCAGTGTCGCGCGACGGCATCTGGATCCACTTGCGGCTCGTTTATGAACCCTATTTCGCTGCTGCTGCGGCGAAGGAGAAATCGCTGATCCTCGCCTCGATCGAGGTGTCGAACGTCCAGGGATTATTCGAGGAGTTCAAGGCGAAGGGAGCCGAGTTCGCGCAGCCGCTCGCCAAGCAGGCCTGGGGTGGCACCGACTTTCATGTGCGTGATCCGGACGGCAATGTGATCTCGTTTGTTACGTTCAGATCATAACGCCTTGATCTGTCGAGGGTTGCCGCAGCGCGGCGCCCTCACATATCATCGCAATCCTGCCAGCCTTCCTCGAAGACAAGCTTGTCGAGCGGCAGACGGTTGCGCCATCCCTTCACCGCGAGTTCCGGCATGTCGTAGAGCTCGTCGACATAGCCGACGCAGAGCCAGGCGACGATCTTCACATGCTCGGGTATTCCGAGGATCGATTTGATGGCGTCTTCATGGAAGATGCTGACCCAGCCGACGCCCACACCTTCGGCACGGGCTGCGAGCCAGAGATTTTGGACGGCGCACACGGTCGAATAGACATCGGTATCCGGATTGTGCGTACGGCCGAGCACGACCGGGCCGCCGCGCTTGGTGTCACAGGTGATGCAGATGCTGAGCGGCGCCTTGCGGATGCCTTCCAGCTTCAGCCGTTGATACTGCGCGCGACGGTCACCCGCGAACATCGCGCAGGCTTCTTCGTTAGCCTGATGGAAGGCCTGCCATACGCGCTCGCGTGTCTCGCTTTGGCGGATCAGGATAAAATTCCACGGCTGCATGAACCCGACGGATGGCGCGGAATGAGCGGCCTCAAGCAGGCGCTGAACGAGATCGTCGGGGAGGGGATCGGGCCGGAATTGATCTCGCACGTCGCGCCGTGACGCTATGGCGCGATAAACGGCATTGCGCTCGGCCTCCGTAAAAGCGCCCGCGGTGACGAGATGATCCGACGCATTGGCCGAGGTCTCGGGAATAGAAGGTGCATCATTTGCACCGTTGGGATCTTTGAGAATGGACATACTCAACAATGATTTCACAAAGTGGCGGATCGAGGTCCGTACTCTCGCTTATCGGACTGAGGTGTAGCTTAGGGACTGGCCGTAGCCGAAACTATCAACACGATTTTTCGGAGGTGGACGACCATCCAGCCACCAGGAGGCGAATGCGGTTGGACTTGCTCTTGCTGGTATGGGGCAACGGACGCTTCGCTTGGGAGACGGGCAACGCCCGCTACAGGCAGTCGACCTCGCCGATTGCCGCATAAGCGGAAAGCTTGCAGGTCACCAACCCTAGAGTCAGGACCATTCCATGGCACGCTGCCCAGAAGAGTGGATCCCCGCGCATTTGTGGACGCGAAATCGATGCCTGCAAGACGGCGACGCTTGAGATGGCAATGGCGAAGAGCACTATATTCAAGGGTGGTAGATAGAGTGGCACAATTGGCCAGCAACTTGCAAAATGGTACGGGCCGGCAGTGTTGTATGCCAGCACGGCAAGCGCGAACCAGATTAGTGCGTGGAAGAATAGCTTGTTCACCCTGTGGTTCATTTGCCGCCCCGCCTTAAGCCTGATTCATCGTGTAGCCGTCGAAAGAGCGAAAGATCAACTTAAAGTTACGCAATGAGCTGGAGGCAATCACACGGGGCAGGGTTTGACCTAGGTGATTTGGAGATCCGCTGTGGAGGCAGGAAAGCCATCGATTTTTATCGCCATCCCGGCCAACATGCCAGCGCGCCCGGTCGATAGCCCGCCTTGAAGACGCCACAAGCGCGAGCCATGCGAGTGCCGACTTAACCATTCATGTGGAGCCGGAGCACGAAAGCCCCTGGGATCCGCGTCGAAACGATCAAGGAGACCTGAGATGCCAACAACCGATGTATCCGGCCTGTCGATGCTCGGAAGCCAGACGGAAACGGCTGCCAACCCCGAATCCGCCGTTCTCGAAAGAGTGCCGGCCGGCCATGCCGGTACGGATTACGTCGTGCGCTTCACCGCACCGGAATTCACCTCGCTATGCCCGATGACGGGACAGCCCGATTTTGCCCATATCGTCATCGACTACGTCCCGAACGAATGGCTGGTGGAATCGAAGTCGCTGAAGCTCTTCCTGCATTCCTTCCGCAATCACGGCGCGTTTCACGAGGATTGCTCGATCTATATTGCCAAGCGGCTGGTGGAGCTGCTGGAGCCGAAATGGCTGCGCATCGGTGCCTATTGGTATCCGCGCGGCGGCATTCCGATCGATGTTTTCTGGCAGACGGGCAAGCCGCCGGAGGGCGTATGGTTGCCGGACCAAGGCGTACAGCCCTATCGTGGCCGAGGCTGATCGAAAAAGCCGCCATCCAGGGATGGCGGCTTTTTTTGTTAAGCTGGTACCGGTTCAGGCAAACGAACTGTCGTCGTCGCTATTGTCGAACGAATCGTCATTGTCGTCGTCCTGAGCGTCCTGGGCAGCATCCTGCGCATAATCGGCCGCGCTCTGATCACTCTGATCGTCGTTGCCGAAATAGTTGTTGTTGATGATGGTTTCCTGCACGGGCTGTTCGGCTGCGTTGGCTGCCGTGGCTCCGAAGAGGCCGCTGCCGGCATTGCCGCCGAAGAGACCGCCGCCTGTGCCACCGAGGTGCGGGCTGAAGAGGCTGGAGAGCGATTCCGCCAGCATCACGCCACCCGCTACGCCGGCAGCCGTGCCAAGCGCACCGCGCAGGAAGCTGCCGCCCGCGGAAGGTGCAGCCGCCTGTTGGCTCCAGGGGCCGGATGGTTGCGGCTGCGGTTGGCCGCTCCATGGGCCGGGCTGCTGCTGTGGTGCATTGCGCGCGTAGTCGTCATAGAGACGGCCCTGCTGCTGCGGGCTGGCGGCCTGCGGTGCGGGGGGACGCTGTTGTTGCTGGCCGCCGCCGAAGAGCGAGCCTATTCCGCCGAGGAAACCGCCGCTCTGGCCTTGCGGGTGACTGTCGGCCGCCTGCTGCTCAAGCTCGTGGACGCGGGCTTCGAGCTGCTGGATGCGATCGGCCGCTGCCTTCATGCCCTGTTCCTGCATGATGACGGCCTGGGCAAGAAAATAAGGCGCATAGGGCTGGTCGCGAACCGACTGGTTGATGAAGGCCTCTGCATCTGCGTCGCGCTGGGTGCTTCCGGCCGAGCGTACGCGGTCAAAGAGAGAGGCGAGCAATTGACGTTCTTCAGGCGACATGATGGCCTCCTTGGCGATCTGTTGCTGTAAATTCGGGGCGCGATTCCTCTCGCGCTAACCTGACGTAAGATCCAATCTCGGCTTTTCAAAGCCGTTCAAGTTACATTTCGGTAATCCGCAACCATAACACCATGTTGTCAGTCGCTATTCCCGCCTTGTCTTTTTCCAGCATTGTTTTACGCATTGAGTCGCACTATGTGCGGTGAACGACGCATCTGCTGGAGAGTTGAATGAACGACGAAGACGAACAGGAAGACAAGAAGACCGAGCAGCCTTTGGGCAAGGACGCGGAGGCGAATCTTTTCAAGTCGCGTTCGATCTTCATCTATGGCGGCATCACGCAGGAGCTGGCGCAGAAGGTCTGCTCGCAGCTCGTAGCGCTCGCTGCAGCCAGTGATGACGACATCCGCATCTATGTGAATTCGCCCGGCGGCCATGTCGAATCCGGCGATTCCATCCACGACATGATCAAGTTCATCAAGCCGAAGGTTTGGGTGATCGGCACGGGTTGGGTCGCTTCCGCCGGTGCATTGATCTATGTTGCCGCTCCGAAGGAGCGCCGTATTTGCCTGCCGAACACGCGCTTCCTGCTGCACCAACCGTCTGGCGGCACGCGCGGCATGGCTTCCGACATCGAGATCCAGGCTCGCGAGATCATCAAGATGAACGAGCGCCTGAACAAGATCTTCTCGGAAGCAACCGGCCAGGCGATCGAAAAGATCGCCAAGGACACGGACCGCGACTACTGGCTCTCTGCTGAAGAAGCCAAGGCCTATGGTCTGGTCTCGCGTATCGTGACCTCGCAGGCAGACATCTGATCTAGCGGGTTTTGCTTAAACAAAACGCCCTCGTTTGCCGCAAGGCAGGCGAGGGCGTTTTTCGTTTTGGGGAGATGGAACTGATCGCTCCGGCTGAGAAAAAGGGGCTGGCGGCGGAAAGATCCGCCGCCAGCTTTCGCCACTCGAGAGGGTGCAACGTTTCCAGAGGTGGCGAACTGTTTGCCGCTGCCGGTTCGATCCGGCTGGCTGGCATCGAGCCGGGATATCAGGTGTCCACGGAGCGGTATGAAGGATGAGCTTCCGTGCCTGCTTCGTCCCGATCCCGGTTGCGTGTCACGATGCCGGCACAAAGAGGTGCGGCGCAGAGCAAGATTGCGAGCATCCAGAAGGAAGCGGGCAGGCCGACATGATTGGCCACGAAGCCGACGCTTGCAGGTCCGATCAGCACGCCGGCATAACCGGTCATGGTGATGGCCGCGATGGCCAATCCTGCCGGCATCACCGTCTGTGCCCCTCCCTTGCGGAAGAGTACCGGCACGATATTGGAGGCGCCGAAGCCGATCAGCAGGAAGCCGCCCATGGCAAGGATCGCAATCGGGCTCAGGAGAAGCACGACAAAGCCGGCTACGGCGACAAGCCCGCCCCATAGCATCATCGCCCTGTCTCCGAGCTTTGCCGTGATCCGGTCTCCGGCCAGACGTCCTATCGTCATGGCGATTGCAAACAGCATATAGCCAAGGCCGCCATGGCTCGCATCGACCAGGCCCTGGGTGGTGAGAAGCAGGGCGCTCCAGTCGAGAATGGCGCCTTCTACGAGGAAGGTGATAGCAGCCAGAACGGCGAGCAACAGGACGAAGCTGCGGGGAATGACAAAGAGCGGTGCATCCTCCGAGGGAACCGTCCTCAGCAGTTTTGGCCATGCGACGACCATGGCGACCACCATCAGAACCGCACATAGCATTGTTGCGACGAAGGGGCCGGCTCCGACGGATAACAGCACCGTCACCAGCAACGAGCCGATAAAGCCACCGATGCTGAAAAGCGCATGAAAGCCCGACATCAGCGGCCGATCGGCACCTTTTTCGACCTCGACGGCGTGGATGTTCATGGCGACATCGAGCGATCCGAGAAATGCGCCGAAGACCGCCAGTGCAACGCCCAGCGTGAATGGCGTGCTGGCCAAAGTCAGCGTCGGCAAGGTGAGCGCGAGACCCAAGCCGCCGGCAATGATGATGGGTTTGCTGCCGTAGCGCGCGCTCAACATGCCAGTGGCAAGCATCGCGGCGACCGAACCGAGACCCAGGCAAAGCAACAGCATGCCGAGTACGCCATCGTCGACGCCGAGCCGGGCCTTTGCGAAGGGCACGAGAGGCGCCCAGCAGGCGAGACTGAATCCACCCACCAGGAAAGCCAGCCTTGTTGCCAGCCGGGTTTCCGGCCGGTCCGTTGATTGCGCAGTCATTGCTTGTCCTTCGAAATCAGGAGGATGACGTCACGTCGCGCGGCTTGACGAGCGAGAAACCGGCAGCGATTGCGGCCTTTTCGTCGTCGTCAGGCAGGTCATCCTCGACGATCAGTCTGTCGATATTCGCTGCGCCGCCTATGCGGTGCGGCGCGCGTTCGTGAAACTTTTCAGATGTGATCAGCCCGATGCGCGATGCGCTTCTTTCGAGCAGCATGCGCTTGAAGATCGCGTCTGCATGTTCATACACGCTGATGCCGGTTCTCGCCGAAATCGCGCAGACCCCGAGAAAGCAGCGGTCGATGTTCAGAGCGGCGATTGCGGCAACGGCCGACGCATCGACGCATCCGCCCACGACAGGATTGACCGCGCCACCGATAACAACCAGGGGGATGTCGCCGCGCTTCATGATGGCGCTGGCGATTTCTACGGAATTGGTGGCGATCGTCACGTCGAAGCCCTTCGGCAGCAGGTCAACCATTTCAAGGTTGGTGCTGCTGCTGTCGAGAAATACGAACTCCCCGCGCTCGATCATTGTCACGGCCGCCTGCGCCAGTATCTTCTTTCGAGTGGAAGCCTTGCCGATCCGGGCCGAGATGGGCTGGGAAGGCGTGAAAAGAGGAAGTGCGCCGCCATAGACGCGCCGGCATTTGCCCTCGGCCGCGAGCGCCCGCAGATCCCTGCGCACTGCATCCTCGGAGACCTCGAACTCCGCGGCGACCGATGCGGCCACGACTTGCCGCCCCTCGGCAAGGCGGGCCTCTATAATGTCGCGGCGGGACAGTGGCAATGAAGTGCTCATAAATTTGCAATATCGTGCATGAACAAGAGAGTCAATATGCACGTTCATGCACGTTTAGAATCGACCGTGAAACATGCGGCAATCGATTTGACAATCGACACCGTCATTTTGTCGCGAAACTGCACTTGCACGCCGAACGCGCGTAATGCTCCATGCGGTTTCAATCGCTCCTCGTTCGAGTCTCCGTCGCCATGCTCAAAGATTTCTCCGTTCAAAGCCTGTTCATGGGTTGCCTTACGGCATTTGTCGGCTTTGCCAGCTCCTTCGCGGTCGTCTTTCACGGCCTGCAGGTGGTGGGAGCCACGGACGCCCAGGCCGCCTCCGGCCTGATGGCGCTCTCTGTTGCGATGGGTCTTTGCGCGATCGTGCTCAGCACAGCCACCAGATTGCCCATCAGCATCGCTTGGTCGACGCCCGGTGCTGCCTTGCTGGCAAGCGGTGGGGCGATCGAAGGCGGTTTTTCGGCGGCGGTCGGAGCCTTCCTCATCTGCGGCATATTGATTGTCATTGCCGGGCTCTTCCGCCCGTTTGGCCGCGCGGTGGCCTCGATCCCGGCACCGCTGGCCAATGCCATGCTTTCCGGCGTGCTCATCGGCCTCTGTTTTGCGCCGGTAAAGGCGATAGCCTTCAATCCTGCTTTCGGCCTGCCGATCATTCTTGCCTGGATCGTCGTCGGCTCGTTCAAGCGGCTTTGGGCGGTGCCGGCGGCCCTTGCCGCCTTTGCGCTGGTTCTGGCCTTCGGCGTGAAGATACCGGACGGCGCGCTTGGTTCGATCGAGCATTCGCTGTTGCCGACGGTGGAATTCGTAAAGCCTGTCTTCACCCTTGCCGGCATCGTGTCCATTGCACTGCCGCTGTTCATCGTGACGATGGCGTCGCAGAACATACCGGGCATCGTGGTGCTCAAGGTGCATGATTACGATCCGAAGCCGGGTCCGCTGTTTGCCGTAACGGGTGTATTCTCTCTTCTTGCCGTTCCCTTCGGCGGCCATGCCGTCAATCTTGCTGCCATCACGGCGGCTATGTGCGCCGGACAGGATGCTCATAGCGATCCCAAGCGGCGCTATTGGGCGGCGATCATTGCCGGCATTGGTTATGTCATCCTCGGCTTGCTCGCGAGTGCCGTCACGGCTTTCGTCGCGCTGGCGCCGCCGATCCTGATCGAGGCCGTCGCCGGTCTGGCGCTCGTGGGCGCCCTGTCGAATTCGGCACTGAATGCCTTCCAGCAGCCGGAATCGCGGGAAGCTGCGGCCATCACATTCCTCGTTACGGCATCGGGCGTTTCCTTCGGCGGTATTTCCGGTGCCTTCTGGGGGCTGGTCGCCGGCGGGTTGATGATGGCGCTGTCGCGCGGCATGCAAATGCTGAAGAAGTGAGCAGGGGGTTGCTTCTTCGCCATCCGGCGGCTATAAGCGCGGCCATGAAGACGACTGGCGCAAAGATTTCTGAGCAGATTGCACGTGGGCGTGTTGCCCTGCGTGACAATACGCGCGCCCTCACTTCGCTTCTCCTCCTCGGCCTTACGCGCGGTTGCCGGGTCCTTTGAGGAGCGCCCGGCGGCCGAAAAGCCCGCTGGCCATCGCTCCTCGCGACTTACCCTAAAATCGACAGCATACCCGCAAAGGGTCCGCATTTATCATCGCCAAGCCGCATCCGATCGGCTAAGACGCGGGATAAAATGACGGGAAAGGAAGAGACGAGACCATGGACGCGAACAGCCATTCCCCCAAAGGCATGCCCGAAGCGACGGTGAAATACCGCGCCTATCCGCAAATCAACATTCCTGACCGGACCTGGCCGTCCAAGGTCATCACCAAGGCGCCGATCTGGTGTTCGGTCGACTTGCGTGACGGCAACCAGGCGCTCGTCGATCCGATGGGCCATGACCGCAAGGCGCGCATGTTCCAGTTGTTGCTGGATATGGGCTTCAAGGAAATCGAGATCGGATTCCCTTCTGCTTCGCAGACCGACTTCGATTTTGCTCGCTGGTGCATCGAGCAGGGCAATGTGCCCGCCGATGTGTCGCTGCAGGTTCTGGTGCAGTGCCGCCCGGAACTGATCACCCGCACCTTCGAGGCGCTGGAAGGCGCCAACAAGCCGATCGTGCATTTCTACAATTCCACCAGCGAATTGCAGCGCCGCGTGGTGTTCGCCAAGGATGTGCACGGCATCAAGCAGATCGCCGTCGATGCGGCCAAGATGATCACCGACATGGCGGCCAAGGCCGGCGGTGGCTATCGCTTCGAGTATTCGCCCGAGAGCTTCACCGGCACTGAGCTGGATGTGGCGCTGGAGATCTGCAATGCCGTCATCGACGTCGTGAAGCCGACTGCCGATAACAAGCTGATCATCAATCTGCCGTCCACGGTCGAAATGGCGACGCCGAACATCTATGCAGACCAGATCGAGTGGATGTGCCGCAATCTCGACAACCGCGAAAACCTGATCATCTCGCTGCACCCGCACAATGACCGCGGCACGGGCATCGCTGCCGCCGAACTGGCCTTGATGGCCGGCGCCGATCGCGTCGAAGGCACCTTGTTCGGCAATGGCGAACGCACCGGCAATGTCGACGTCGTCACCATGGCGTTGAACATGTTCACGCAAGGGGTCGATCCGGAGCTGGATTGCTCGAACATCGAGCGCATGAAGGAAGTCTTCGAATATTCCAACCAGATGGTCATCGGCGAGCGTCACCCTTACGTCGGCGAACTGGTCTACACGGCCTTCTCCGGCTCGCATCAGGATGCGATCAACAAGGGCATGAAGGCCTCAAAGGTCGCCAACGATCCGGTCTGGGAAGTGCCTTATCTGCCGATCGATCCGCAGGACGTCGGCCGCACCTATGAGGCGATCATCCGCATCAACTCGCAGTCCGGCAAGGGCGGCATCGCGTATATCATGCAGCAGGACTACGGCCTGAACCTGCCGCGCAATCTGCAGGTGGAATATCGCGAGGAAATCCAGCGCATCACCGACGAAGAAGGCAAGGAGCTACCCTCCAAGCGCATCTACGAGCACTTTATCGAGCGCTACGTGACGCAGCCCGGTGCCCGCATCCGTTTCGTCGATCACCACACCTTCGCTGATCCCGAACATAAGGGGCAGCGCATCGTTGCGGCCGAAATTTCCGACAATGGCGAGGTGAAGCGCATCGAAGGTCGCGGCAATGGACCGATCGACGGCTTTATCAACGCGCTCTCGATCTATCTCGGCGCGCCGATGTCAGTCGAGGATTATTCGGAGCATTCACTGCAGCATGGCTCCAACGCCGCGGCGATATCCTACGTTGAGATTTCCTATGAGGGCGGCAAACTCTTCGGTGCCGGCATCAATACAAACATCGTCGCCGCCTCTCTCGAGGCGATCGTCTCGGCTGCAAACCGCGTGCTCGATATCAAGGCTTCAAAGGGCTGACATTCAGCCGCAGAACTTCAACAGAGTTCGATCCCCTCGGCTATCGTCGAGGGGATTTTTCTTTGGCGATTGGGGATGTCGCAGCGGGCTGGTCAGCCGTTTCACAATAGCTTGCGGTAGACCACAAAGCCGGAGCGTTCGGCCATCTTGTCGTAAACGCGCATCGCAGTCGCATTCGTTTCGTGCGTTTGCCAGTAGACGCGAGGGGAGCCCGCCTGTCGGGCCTCTGCGTAAACAGATTCGATCAAGGCCGAGCCGACCCCCAGTCCGCGGGCGGCCTCAACGGTGAACAGATCCTGTAGATAGCAGCTGGGTTCGATGGCCGTCGTGCTGCGGTGAAGGAGGTAATGCGTCAGCCCGAGAAGCTGCCCGTCTTTTTCCGCGACGAGCGCGTGCACCGGCTCGTAGGCATCGAAAAAACGTTCCCACGTCATCTGCGTGATGGCAGTGGGAAGCGCCGTCGCATCGAAGCGTCCGTAAAACCTGTTATAGCCTTCCCACAGGACAAGCCACTGTTCGTAGTCTTGCCGCTTCAAGGGCCGGACAAGAAAATTATCGGTCATGTGTTTCGCTCACGGAGAGAGGGAGCGGCTGGCGACTAAACCGGCCGCAAGCGAAGCCTGGAAACTTCGCGATCGTTGCATTCACGGCTTTTTGTTTGCGAGCGCGTCGCGCTGTTTCGTCAGTCGCTCAAGCTCTTCTTCCTGATCGGCGATGCGCTCCGATGTCCGCTCTTCGTCGGCTGCGCCGGAAAAGGCGGTTGCCTGCTCGATCAGTTCGCGGAGATTTTCCCTGATCACCGCTATGCGTCTGTCGATTTCCGGAATGGTCAGCAGTACGTCCGACATGTTGCAACTCCAACGAAGATGACAATGCAGTGCGATTATCGCACGGCATTATCCATCGGGCTGCCGGTGGCTGCAAGCTGCAAAGCGCGGGGAGGGCTATCAGATTTCCGAGGACACCCTGTTGGCGATCTGGTCGAGCATCGCGTCCGAGGACGGGCCGACGACGGCGTAGGTGGCACCATCGCGATACCAGGAGACGATGCTGACATCGTCCTTGATAGTTTCGTCGAAATTGCCGTTGTTCGCCACGCCGTCAGTCTTTGTGAAACAGATGGCAACGACGTCCCCGTCAAGATTCTTGTAGATCAACTGGCCCACTGGCTTGCCGCCGGCAATGAACATGCGGGCGCCTTGAAAGACCAGCCCGTCGGCAGCGAGATCCGGGAAGTTGAATTTGACGCCGACCGTGCTCGATAGCCATTTGCTGATTTCATCCAGCTCGCTCGCTTGCATCTCGACCATATGGCGCGGTTGCCGCGAATAGATGCGATGGTAGGCAGCGATGTCATCGAGCCAGTTGCGTACTGCCGTCTGTGCCGGAGTAAGGGGTGCTGCCGCAGGAACATCCGCTGGCTGCATGCCGAAGAGATAGCCGATGCCGCCGCCGAGTACAAACAGGATGAGCGCTGCAGCGAGCGATTGCCTGCCCGTCGGCGCCAGCTTGAATGAGGGGCGTGCAAGGCGAGGGGCGGCTGCGTCGCGTGACTTCGGAGGCTGCGCGCTCTTGATCGAACGCACGAGTGCGAGCGGAACCGGTTCTTTCAGAACCTCTTCGAAAGCCTTTCGGCCGACATCGGAACCATGCCTCAGTTCATCGAGAATTCGGCGCGCCTCCGGGTCCGAGGCGATCAGCTTTTCCAGCTCTTCCTTTTCGTCACGGCTCATTTCGCCATCCATAAAGGCGGACAGGCGAATTTCGAGCGGCATTTTCTTCATGTCCTGCACTGCTTAAAACCTTCGAGACGAACGGCTGTGACCTTGGGAGGCGAGATAAAGGCGGGCGCTGGAAAGCCGCGACGTCAAGGCCGACAAGGGGATGCCGAGAATATCGGCCGCCTGCTTGTAGTTATGCCCTTCGACATCGACCAGCAGGAAGACACTGGCAAGTCCTTCGGGCAAAGATGTGACCAAACGGTGCGCTTCTCCGGCTTCCACCGGATTTGGATGCATGCCGGACGCCAATTCTCCCTGTTCGAGAGCGTTGCCCTTGGAGGTAGCGCGCAGCTTGTGACGCCGGGCTTCATCGATCCATTGATTGCGGGCCATCGTGTAGAGCCAGCTTTCCAGCTTGCCGAGGCCATTCCAGAGATGGAACTTGGCAATGCCGCGCTGACAGATGCTCTGGACGAGTTCATCGGCTTCCGTCAGGTCGCCGGTCAGCGTTATCGCGAAACGGCGGAGTTTCGGAAGGAGGCCGACCAAATCTCGTCTGATATCGATGGCAGCTACCGGCGTGGGCATAGGGGTTCCGAAGAGACGTTGGAGGTTGTGACGAGGGCGATCTCTTCCTGCAAATCGAAGCCTTTCCCTTGGAAAGGGCGATGCGAATGGAATGATCGTCCTGTGTTGGTATGAACCATTTTCGTGCTGCTTCGCAAGCCTTCAAAAATACCCACGTGGTTGCCTGTCATCGAGTTGGCGAGTCGCCAGCATGCCATGGATCACTCCTCAGTAAACGACATGCCCCTTGAGCGATTGCTGCAGCGAGCGGTAGGCCCAGGTGTTCTCGCCGCCGCGATCGCGGATTTCGACAAGTTGGACGCGGGCACCCTGAACATCGCCCTGCTCGAGCAGCGCCTGGCCCATATAGGATCGCGCCAGAATGTAATTGGCATCATGCTGCAGGGCCTTGCGATAGAAGCTCATGCCAAGCTCCATACGACCGACCTTGCGATTGGAATAGCCGAGATAGTTGAGGATGCGGGGATCGTTCTGGTTCTTGGCGAGCTTCAGGACAGTGATGGCATTCTCATACTGGCCGTCATAGGCGAACTCGCGCGCGGCCCGAAACAGCTCGTCGTCGTTGAAGCCGCTTTCCTTCGGCTTCACGCATTCCTTCTTATCCTTATCCCACACCTTGCCGTCGGTGCACTCGGTCGTGGTCTTGCTCTTCGGCGGCGGAGCTGTTTCATCGCTTTCCGAGCCGGCCGCGAAAGCCTGCAGGCTGGTGGCAAGCAAAAATCCCGCAACCAGAGCGGTCATTGCGGAGTTCTTCGTCACGACCTTGAGACCCATATCATCCTCCGGGATTCCTAGATTGCGATTGTAGCTCCGCATCTTAGAAAACGCTACCGAAACGATGGGGTTTAGGATGGCAAAACGCCCTTCACGGCGCCAGAATATCGATACCGTTTTTCTCGACGCCTTCGCCCGTTGCGTCGAGATTGTAGCGTTCGGCCTTCAGCTGCCAGGCACCCGGACGGCCGGCGATCGTAAAGAGATTATATGCGGCAGGCGGCTTGAAGCCGCCAATGCTCTGAGACGCCGACGCGATACCAACGACCGGCACCGGTCCGGTATGGCCGCGCAGCCAGTGCAGGGTATTGAGATGGGTATGGCCATGGAGAACGAGCTCGGCACCACCGGTCGAGATGGCGGCCGCGAAGCGGCGAATGCCGATCATGCGCTTGTAGAAGCTGGTGGCGCCGCGGATCGGCGGATGGTGGATCATGACGACGCGGAAGAGCCCGGCATCGCCGGCGGCGCGCAGCATATTGACCGTCTCGCGCGCCTGGCGGGCCGAATAGAAGCCGCTGGCGGCAAAAGGCGGCGTCGCGACCGCAGTCGAGCAGCCGATCAGCGCGACCTGATCCCGGATCCGCAGATAAGGGAAGACATGTCGATCCTCCTGCCATTCGGCGGGAGCGCGGTCCCCCCTGACATAGGGATACCAGGCGCGCATGGCCTTCTCGTATGATCCGGGAACATAGGCATCATGATTGCCGGGAACGACCGAGGTATGCATGGGATCCCCGACCGTTTTCAGCCATGCAGCCGCCGTCTCGATCTCGATGCCGCTCGCAAGATTGACGAGATCGCCGGTCACGGCGAGATGATCGGCCTGTTTCGCCTTGATGTCGTCCAGAAGGAGGTCGAGCGTATTGCCAAAAAGATGCTTGCGCCGGTTCCTGTGCCAGTTCACAAATCCAGTAATACGTTTAGAGGCGAGCTCTCTGATCGAAAGACGTGGCAAGGGGCCTAGATGGACGTCGGAAATATGCGCGAGCTTGAACATGGGGTGAGACATAGCCCACTCCATCGCCAAAACAAATAGATGGCCGGTTCGAATAAGGGGTGGGGCGTTACGGTTTGCGCATGAGCGACAAGATTGCACGAAACGAGAAAAGTAGTGTTTGGGAGAAGCTGTTCGGCCGGGCTCTACACGTCTATTTCACATTGACCCGCAGCATGACGCTGGGCGTACGTGCCGCATGTTTCGACGCTGAAGGCCGGATCTTTCTGGTGCGTCATTCCTATATCGCCGGCTGGCACATGCCCGGCGGCGGCGTCGAACGCCACGAGACGGTGGGGCAGGCGCTTGAGAAGGAATTGCGCGAGGAGGGCAATCTCGTGATCTCGGGCGAGCCGCAGCTCTTCCACGTCTATTTCAACAATCGCACGAGCAAGCGCGATCATGTGGTTTTCTACCGCGTGGAAGTGGCGCAGACCGCGCCGCGCAAGCCGGATCGCGAGATCGTCGAGAGCGGGTTCTTTTCGCTCGGTGCACTACCGCCCGGGACGACCAATGCGACTCTTCGTAGGCTGGAAGAGCTGGAAGGGGCCGCGCGCCCTTCCAGCTACTGGTAGTCGCCGCCAGTCCGTGTGTGGCGGCGATCTTGCGGGGCTCGATCAAGCAGCGTTCGCGAGCCGCTCCCGGCCATGCGGACGATCGAAATCCAGCTCGGGGCCGATCGGAACGATGCCGGTCGGGTTGATCGCCCTATGGCTGCGGTAATAGTGATTCTTGATATGGAAGAGGTTCACGGTCTCGGCCACGCCGGCAATCTGGTATAGGTCGCGAAGGTATCCCGAGAGGTTAGGATAGTCTGCGATGCGGCGAATGTTGCACTTGAAATGGCCGACATAGACGGCATCGAAACGAACCAGCGTGGTGAAGAGCCGCCAATCCGCTTCGGTCAGACGCTCGCCGAACAGGTAGCGTCGTGTTGATAGCCTGTTGTCGAGCACATCGAGTGTTTCGAAGAGGCGGCGGGCACCCTCTTCATAGGCTTCTTGCGTTGTCGCAAAGCCGGCCTTGTAGACGCCGTTGTTGACCGTGTCGTAGACGACGTCGTTCAGGGTATCGATTTCAGCACGGAGATCGGTGGGGTAGAAATCCTGGCGGGAGCCGGTCAGTCCGTCGAAGGCGCTGTTGAACATGCGGATAATTTCGGCTGATTCGTTATTGACGATCGTACCGGTCTGCTTGTCCCAGAGAACGGGCACGGTCACCCGGCCGGAGTAGTGCGGATCGGCTTTGACATAGATTTCCCAGAGCGCCTTGGCGCCGAAAAGCGGATCGACCGTTCCTCCGTCTTTCCCTTTGAATTCCCAGCCGTTTTCCAGCATCAGCGGATCGACGATCGAGACGGTGATCAGGTCTTCCAGCTTCTTTAGCTTGCGGAAGATGAGGGTGCGATGCGCCCAGGGGCACGCAAGCGAAACATAGAGGTGATAGCGTCCGGCCTCCGCCTTGAACCCGCCGGTTCCGGTCGGGCCGGCGGCACCGTCAGGGGTGATCCAGTTGCGGAACTGCGAGGCGGCACGCTTGAAATGGCCCTTCGTTTCCTTGGTGTCATACCAGACATCGTGCCAGATGCCGTCTACCAACATGCCCATTGTTCTCTCCTTTCGGAATTCTGCAGAGGATGTTGCGGAAGATACGTCATAGCAGCGGAATTTCGAGGTGATAAACGATGAACACTGCGTAGCCGCCGCGAGCCACCATGCTGACATCCGGGGGGACTGGTATTTTACGCTGCTGTCATCAAGCGGACACGATCTTGCATCAACAAATGGCAACAATCATTTTGCATTGGACGCGCCGGATATTTCCTGCTATCGGGCTTGTCACACTTTGAGGACCACTTGTCATGAAAGTCACCAGAAGCCTACGACGACGCCGATGATCCCGAACGCTCTACGAGCGCCTTCGAGAACAATTCCGTCTGTCTATCCGGTTTTCTTGGTCTAATGTACAAGCACGATCTGATCTACCTCACTGAGGATGCGTCGCACGACGCTGCCATCGAAATCATCAACGAAGAAGCATTTGGTCCCGGCCGGTTTACACGCGCCGCTGCGCGAATTCGCGAGCAGGGGCCGCATGATCTATCCCTGTCCTTCATCTGCGCCGATGACGGAGAGACGATTGCTTCGGTGCGGATGACGCCGGTATTTGCCGGCACCGTGAAGGGGCACTTGCTCGGGCCGCTTGCTGTTCGGCCCTCGCACAAGAACAAGGGTATTGGCCGGGAACTCGTGCGGATTGCCGTCGAGGCGGCCAAGCGCAAGGGTTCTGAGGCTGTCATCCTCGTTGGCGACCCGCCTTACTACTGCCCGCTCGGTTTCGAAAAAGTTGCCTATAATGCTCTGGCATTCCCAGGCCCCGTCGATCCCAACCGCGTTCTGGTCGTGCCCATTGCCGCCGACACGCATGAGCGGCTGCAGGGCACGATCGCCTGGCGGGACGATTCCATCATCGACGAGGACGAGGATTTCGACGAGATCGAGCCTCTGACGGCGATCGCGGTATAAAGTTCCTCGACGGATAGACGATGATCGCCGTGCCACAGCATCGGCCCGAGAATCTGAAGCGATTTTCGGAACGCCTGATGCGAAGAACAAAAGAGATAGAGCTCTGTGCTTCCGAAAGGAAAGACAGAGCCTAGACTCAGCGCGGCGATAGCTTTTTCTGCAGGAAGAAGCGGCTGCGGCCGACGGGAAAATCCGGCAACTCGCCGAAGATCACATAGCCCTGCCGCTGATAGGCGCGTAGCGCCTGTGGGTTGAACGTATCGATCCATGCTGCGAAGCAGCCCCGTGCCGATGCTTCGGCTTCCGCAGCATCGAGCAGCTTGCCCGCCATGCCCTGACCGCGCAGGGTTTCCGGCACGAACAGCCATTGGGTGAATAGCCATCCCCAGCCCGTATAGCCCGAGATTCCGCCGATGGTCTTGCCGTCGTCGTCCCGGATCAACACCGCCAGCGCCTTGCGCTGCGATGGGCCGATATCGGCGGCATTGAAAGCCGTCAGGCCCTGGCTGATCGCAGCGAGATCGGCTTCGGAGGGCGTGTCCGTAATATCGAATTCTGTCATCATGTTTACCGTCCTTCACGCCACCATGTAGCAGAGAAGGCAAAGAGGAGCAGGGCAAGACCGGCAAAGCCTGCGAAAAGGGGCAGGGTGTTGATCCCCTTGAGCACGGTTTCGTCGGTCATGCGGACGGTCAGTCGCTGGCCATCCGCAACGCGCACGGCGCCGCGAACCGGCAGGATCTGCGGGACCGTGACGCCGCCATTGGCGCCGGCGACGCGGGTGACGAGGCCCTTGGTCTTTTGCGCCAGGGGCTTCAGCGTTTCGGTGGTCGAGATCATCGCCTTGAATTCAGGAGCATCGATGGCGCCGATATGCACCAGCGTCGAAAGACTGCCATCGGTGATCTGGTAGAGACCGATTTCATCCATATGCTTCTGGCCTTCGTAGAGGCCGGGTTGCGCCTGTTTCAAAGGCAAGGTCAGCGTCTTGCCGGAGGGCGACTTGATGGTTGCCGGGCCGGGATCGTCGCCGACGGTCTGGCGCGTGACCTGCAAGGTGCGGCCGGCTGCGTTCGCCGTCAGCGCCTCTTCCTCCAGCGTCGGCTCCTTCAGCAGCCAGTGGGCGATGCGCCTGTAGAGCGATACGTGCGGACCGCCGCCTTCGAAGCCACGTGCCCAGAGCCAGCCTTCATCGGAGAGCAGCATGGCGACACGGCCCTGGCCGACGCGGTTGAGAACCAGCAACGGACTGTTATCAGCGCCGACCATGACAGTCTGCCCTTGGGGTTTTTCCACATCGACCGTACGGAACCAACGGCCCCAATGCGGCGGCTCGCTCTCCGATCCGTCGAGGCCACGCGTCACGGGATGTTTGCGGCCCTGTTCGGAAAGGCGCGGGTAGAACGGTTTCTCGATCATCTGACCGGTCGGCTCCGCTGGCAGAACCGAGGCGAGTGGCGTCAGCGCGATCGAATTGCCGGCCGCGTGTTCGGGACCGGCGGCCACGAGCAATGCCCCGCCATTTTCGACGTACTGCGCCATGTAATCATAATAGATCGTCGGCAGGACATTCTGACGGTCCTGATAGCGATCGAAGATGATCAGGTCGAAAGAGCTGATCTTGTCGACGAAGAGCTCGCGCGTCGGGAACGCGATCAGCGATAGCTCGTTGATCGGCGTGCCATCCTGCTTATCCGGCGGACGAAGAATGGTGAAGTGCACGAGATCGACCGACGGATCCGACTTCAGCAGGTTGCGCCAGGCACGTTCGCCCGCATGCGGCTCGCCGGAAACGAGCAGGACGCGCATGTTCTGACGGATGCCTTCGATCAGTTGAACGGTACGGTTGTTGATCGGCGTGACTTCGCCAGGGACTTCGGCGACCGAGAATTCGAGGACGTTATTGCCGGCGCGCGGCACCTTGAAGCTGAAGGGCGTATCCTGACCAGGCGTCGCCTGCAGGGTGGCAATCTCGTCGCCATTCATCTTGATGGTGACATCAGCAAGGCCGCCGGGGCTTTTGCCGTCGTCAACGACATGGAAAACCAGCTGCTGCTCCTCGTTGACGAGGCCGAAGCGAGGGGCACGGACAACTTCGATACGGCGGTCGAATTCATCCGGCTTGCCGGTGATCAGGCCATGGATAGGGGCGTCGAAGCCGAGTTGCTGGTTGATGCCCGGAATATCGTGAATCTGTCCGTCGGTCAGGAAGATCGCGGCGCCGATCCGGGCGGGCGGCACGTCCGCGATGGCAGAAGAGAGAGCGGTGAAGAGCCGGGTCGAAGGGGAATCCGATTCCGCGGGGTCGCGCACCTCGACGATGCGCGGCTCTATGCGCGGGAACTGCGCCAGCCGATCCTTCAGCATTGCCAAGGCATCATCCGTCATCTTGGTGCGTTCCGGCGTCTCCTGGCTGAGACTGCGGTCGACGATGACGGGGACGATGGTCGTGAGCTGGTCGCGGTCTTCCTGCATCAGCACGGGATTGGCGAGTGCGATCAGCAGGGCAATGCCGGCGAGCGCACGGATCCAGCTACCGCGCAGGCGCCGGTAGATTGCGAGAAGGGAGATGGCCAGCGTCAATACCGCAAGAGCCGATAGCACCGGCCAGGGCAGGAATGGGGCGAAACCGATATTCATCCTACTGCCCCAACCGTTGCAAAATGTCGCCGACGTGTACCTGATCCGACTTATAGTTGCCGGTGAGCATATACATCATGATGTTGACGCCGCTGCGGTAGGCATATTCTCGCTGGGTCTCGTCCGGCGGCACGGTCGGCAACAGCGGCGAGCCGTTTTCGTCGACCGCCCATGCGCCGGCAAAGTCGTTGCCAGTGATCATGATCGGCGTCACGCCGTCCGAGGAGGCGACAGCATTGCCGTCGCGGCGGCTATCCTGTCTGGCCTCCACCCAGAGCGGGCTATCGGCATAGCGGCCGGGAAAGCTTGAGAGCAGGTAGAAGGACTTGGTCAACACATGGCCGGCCGGCACGGGTTCGAGCGCGGGAATATCGAGATTGGCGAGGATCTGCTGCAGCCGCTGGCCGTTCGGGCCGGGCGAAGAGCTGTCGCCCATCGTATTGATGGCGTCACGCGTGTCGAAAAGCACCGTGCCGCCATTGCGCATATAGGCGTCGATGCGGTTGATCGCGTCGTTGGACGGCATCGGCGCCGTCGCCGATATCGGCCAGTAGATCAATGGGTAGAAAGCGAGTTCGTCCTTCGCCGGATCCAGCCCGACAGGCGCGCCGGGTTCCAGCGTCGTCCGATAGGTCAGGTAGTCGGAAAGGCCGGCCAGGCCACGTTCCGAAATATGGTCGACTTCGGACTCGCCAGTGACGACATAGGCAAGATGTGTCTTGTCCAGCCGCGAATAGATGGTGTCGTCGCCGGGCTTTGAATCGTCGGCCAAGGCATTTGCAGGATGCAGGAAGAGGGTGATCGAGAGCGCCAGCAACAGCATGGCTGCGCCGCCGGCGGCAGCCTTTGCCGATCTGCCGAGGCGTGGGAAAATACCGTTCATGAAAAGCACGATCAGACTATCGGCCAAAAGGACGAGGAAAGCGAGGATGAAGAGGATCGGCTTGGCGGACCATGCTTCTCCACCGATCAGGTCTTCCCGCGCGACCGTTCCGGCCGTCGCATCCAATGGCTTGAGGGCAGCGCCGGGGCCTAAGACGTTGACGGCGGAAAAGCCTTCTTCGGAGCCGTAAAGGCCCGGCGGATTGTCGAAACTCGCGACAGGCGCACCCTTGATGCTCGGTTCGAGCGGCCGGGCGCCACCGATTTCGCTGGTCAGCACGCCCTTGGCGGTCAGAAGCCTGTATGGCGGCAACGCTTCGGCCGTCTTCGCTGCGCCTTCAGCCGAGTTGACGCCGCCTGAGCGGGAGAGCTGGACGATACGGCGCAGCATTTCGACGAAATCACCCGAGATCGGCAGATCGGACCATTGCGGCTCGGCGCTCACGTGGAAGAGAACGATGCGGCCTGCTCGCATTTGCTTTTCAGTGACGAGGGGCGTTCCGTCGGCAAGGCTTGCCCAGGTGCGTTCGGCAAGATCCGGTGTCGGTTCCGCCAGAACCTGCCGCTTGATCAGGACATTGTTCGGCTTCGGCATGCCGGCGAATGGACCGAAGGAGGGAAAATCTGCGAGCGGCTGCGGCTCGGCCCAGGATAGCGCGCCGCCGAACGTCCGCTCGCCTTGTCGCAACGTCACGGGAACGAGCGGGTCGTCGGCGGGGGCTGCAGCCAGACGCGGACCGGCAAAACGGATCAGCGTTCCGCCATTCTCAATCCAGCGCTGCAGCGGCGCATAGCTTTCCTGCGGCAATCGGCCGACATCGGCCATGATGATCACCGAAGGATTGCCGGCAAGCAATTGCGGAATCGACTTCGCCAGATCCGCGCTGCTGGGTTGGGTCAGATCGGCGTAAGGCTGAAGGGCGCGCTGGATGTAGTAGAGCGGCGAAAGGATCGGCTGGAATTCGTCGGCGGCCTGACCGGAGAGAAGCGCGACGCGACGGCGGCGAAAGCCGTCGTCAAGCAGGTGCACGGTCCCGGCGTTGGCATAGCGGTCGATGCCGATACGGGCGAAATCGTTGCGCATCTCGAAGGGAGCCGCGATAGAGCCGGTCGCAACGGTTTGGCCGCCCGCAAAATCGAGCGCTCCGGCGGCAATGGGCCGGCCCTGGTTGTCTTGCGCCGTCAGCCGCAGGTGAAGTGGGCCGGTTCCATTCAGGCGCGTTGCCGTAACGCTCATGTCATTGACGTTGTTCGACGCGCCGGTGATCGCGAGAATGTCGTTGCCATTGCCTTCGATCAACCGCAGCTCGCTTGGCTGAAGGGCGGCGAGACGGCTGACGATATCGTCCTTTTCCTTGGCTTCGATGCCATCGGAGATGAAGGCGATGGTTCCTGGCTTGCTGCCATGGAGCGCCGCCTTGACGGCATCGGCGGCCCGTTGCCTGTCAGGAGCCAGCGGTCTCGGGTTCATCGCATGCAGCTTGTCGCGGGCGGCCATGGCGGCACCCGGCGTCGCGTCGTTGCTTTGTTCGGCGGTAAACGCCACCGAGACCGGAATGCCCTTTGCATCGGCATCGTCGATCAGCGCATCGGCCGTTCTGACGCGACGCTCCCAGTCGGAAGCACTTGCCCAGCTGTTGTCTATCATCAACACGAGCGGACCGCTGCCTGACAGGGTATTGGTGCGCGGATTGAACATCGGATTGGCGATTGCAAGGATCACCAGGGCAGCGAGCAGCATCCGCAGCGCCGTCAGCCACCATGGGCTTCGCGCTGGCGTCTCCTCGCGCTTGAGGATGGAGGCTAGAATGCGCAGCGGCGGGAAGACTTCGGTGCGCGGCTGCGGCGGCGTCAGGCGTAGAAGCCACCAGATCGCGGGAAGCAGGATCAGAGCCGCAAGGATGGCCGGCGAGGCGAATGCGAAGGAAAGCCCGCTCATGGCTGACCCCCAGTCGCTACCCTCGCAGGCATGCCGGAAAGATACATATGTACGGCGACCAGCGCTTCCGATGCCAAACGATCGGTGCGATGGCTGACGAAGGTCCAGCCGAGATGGCGCAGCGACTGGCCGAGGTTCTCGCGACGGGCGAGATAAGCGCGCTGATAGTCGTCACGCAGGTTTTCCGCGCGGCCGGCCATCAATTTCGAGCCGGTTTCAGGGTCGCTAAACTCGGTGCGCCCGCTATAGGGAAAGATCTCTTCCGCAGGATCTGCAACTTCGATCACGTGACCACGCAGCCCACGGCGCGCCAGCGGTCCGATCCGGCCCATGACGGTATCGGCATCGTCCAGGAAATCGCCGATCAGCACAATATCGCTCCAACCGCGGATCATTGCCGTCTGCGGCAGGCCACCTTCCAGCGGCGTGTGCATCAGCGCCGCAGCCAGGCGCTCGGCCGCATTGCGGGTCGAAACCGGCTCCATGACGCCGGGGCAACCGATCCGTTCGCCCGAGCGCGACAGAATTTCGGCAAGCGCCAGCATGATGACGAGCGCACGGCCTTCCTTGGAAACATGGCCGTAGGTGGATTTGAACATCATCGAAGGCGAGAGATCGGCCCAGAGCCAGATCGTGTGCGCGGCTTCCCATTCGTGATCGCGGATATAGGTATGATCGTCGCGGGCGGACCGGCGCCAGTCGATACGCGAAAGGCTTTCGCCCTCGCTATACGGGCGAAACTGCCAGAAATTCTCGCCGATGCCGCGCTTGCGACGGCCGTGCCATCCGGCGATCACGGTGTTGGCGATGCGCTTGGCTTCGACAAGGCAATCCGGCACGAGAGCGGCGCGGCTACGGGCTCGGGAGAGCGCATCATTGCCCGAAGTCGGTCTGACGATCTGTCCGATGGATGCCACGCGCTATACTCTCCTCGACATCCGGCTTACGTTCGCGACTGCTTTACCAGACCCGCAATGACATCGCGCACGGACATGCCCTCGGCACGGGCCGCAAAGGTCAGCGCCATGCGATGTTCGAGCACCGGCTCGGCAAGCGCATGCACATCGTCGATCGACGGTGCAAGGCGGCCTTCATAAAGTGCGCGGGCGCGGGCGCAGAGCATCATGGCTTGGCCTGCACGCGGGCCCGGACCCCAGGCGACATGCTTGTCGGTCGAGGCATTGCCCTGACCGGGACGGGCGGAACGTACGAGAGACAGGATAGCGTCGACCACGCCGTCGCTGACGGGCATCTGGCGGATCAGCTGCTGAATTTCCAACAGGCGTCCGGCATCGATAACCGCCTGCGGCGTCGCTTCGCCGAGGCCTGTGGTTTCGAGGAGAATACGACGCTCGTCGGCAAGTTCCGGATAGCCGACATCGACCTGCAGCAGGAAGCGGTCGAGCTGGGCTTCCGGCAGTGGATATGTGCCTTCCTGCTCGAGCGGATTCTGCGTTGCAAGAACGTGGAAAGGAGCGGGCAGGTCATAGCGCTGGCCGGCAATAGTGACGTGGTACTCCTGCATCGACTGCAGCAGCGCCGACTGGGTGCGCGGCGACGCGCGGTTGATTTCGTCGGCCATCAGCAATTGTGCGAAGACCGGACCCTTTACGAAGCGGAAGGAGCGGCGTCCGCTTTCATCCTGGTCCATCACTTCGGAGCCGAGAATATCCGAGGGCATCAGATCGGGCGTGAACTGTACGCGATTGGAGGCGAGGCCAAGGACGGCGCCGAGCGTCGTCACAAGTTTGGTCTTGGCGAGGCCGGGCACGCCGACCAGCAGGGCATGACCGCCGGCCAGCACCGCAAGCAACGTGTTTTCCACAACGCTTTCCTGGCCGAAAATGACCTTCGAGACCTCATCGCGGATGCGGGCGATATCGTTCAGCGCCTTCTCGGCTGACGCGACGATGGCCTGCTCGTCGAGGCTCGTTTCGGTCGATTTGATCATGCCCATTTGCGTCTCCAGTGGCAGAAAAACGGTGCGCGCGATTCGCAGACCTTACACATTTGCCTCACAATCAATACAACTTATCGCCACGAACATGGCTGACAAGCACGTTTCGAATGACTATCTCGTGAGAAACTGTCGTATTCGTGACTGGAGTCGGATGAATTTAGGTCGACGCGACCTAAAATCTGAATCCGCTCCAGAATGAAAAGTAGAGCATGATATCGTCCGAGGAATCGCCCACACTTTTCGGCAGCATGCTCTAATGGCCAACCGGGACAGAAGAATGGCAACCGAGGAATTCAAGGCAACCGATGATGCAGCGAGCCTCGCGGCGCTGATTTCGCGCGCTGCGGGCGACAGCGGTGACCAGAAGAAGGGTTTGCCGCCGGTCGATCGCTGGAATCCGCCGTTTTGCGGCGATCTCGACATGGAGATCAGGGCTGACGGGACCTGGTTCTATCTGGGTACGCCGATCGGGCGTGCGCCGCTCGTCCGTTTGTTCTCGACGGTCCTGCGTAAGGACGAAGATGGCAAAACCTACCTCGTCACACCTGTGGAAAAGGTCGGGATCCGTGTCGTCGATGCGCCTTTCGTCGCCGTCGAAATGAGCGTAACGGAGCGAGATGGCCGACGTGTGCTCACTTTCCGCACCAATGTCGGCGATGTGGTCGAGGCAGGCAGGGATCATCCGATCCGTTTTGTCATTCGCGGCGAAAACAATGAGCTGAAACCCTATCTACATGTTCGCGGACGGCTTGAGGCACTTGTGACGCGGGCTGTCATGTACGATCTCGTCGAACTCGGTGAGCCTGTCGAAATTGCCGGGCGGGAAATGTTTTGCGTGCGCTCCGGCGCCTCGATCTTTCCCGTCATGCCTCTTGCCGAATTGGATGCGCTGACGCGATGAGTGAATTCCCGCTTTATTCTGCCGATGAGTTTCGGCGTCGTGCCCTCCATCAGAGCGGCCGTCCCGTCGAACTTGCCTGGCGCGACCACGGTGATCATCGCCTCAATCCCGAGACCATATCGCATGTCGAGGGACTGAAGCTGAAGGATGCTGCCGTGCTGGTGCCGGTGGTTGACAATGGCGACGACGCCAAGGTGATCTTCACGCTCAGAACCTCGACCTTGCGCAAGCATTCCGGTCAGATCGCCTTTCCGGGCGGCGCGATCGATCCCGAAGATGCATCGCCGGAAATGGCTGCCGTGCGCGAGGCTGGCGAGGAGATCGGGCTTGCCGATATCTTCATCGAACCCGTTGCGCGCCTGCCAAACTACCTGGCTGCGACCGGCTTCCGCATCACGCCCATCCTTGCCGTGGTGAAACCCGGCTTCGATCTGGCTCTCAATCCGACCGAGGTCGAGGACGCGTTCGAGGTGCCGCTCTCGTTTTTGATGAATCCCAGCCATCATGCGACCGACACCATGCTCTGGCAGGGGATCGAACGGCATTTCTATCGCATGCCCTATGGACAGCGCATGATCTGGGGCATTACGGCAAGCATTGTGCGCACGCTCTACGAAAGGCTTTACACATGACGTCCGTTGCTGGTGAGGCCTGGTTTCGCGATGAGGCACTGCAGCGGGTGCTGTCGCTTCTGAATGCCGATGGCGGCGAGGGCCGCGTCGTCGGCGGCGCCGTGCGCAACAGTCTCATGGGATTGCCGGTCGCCGATATCGATATCGCCACGACCTTGTTGCCGGAAGCCGTGGTCGAGCGGGCAGGGGCGGCCGGGATCAAGGCCGTGCCGACAGGCATCGCACATGGGACCGTCACTCTGGTGCTTGATGGTAAGCCGTTCGAGATCACCACCTTGCGGCGGGACGTGGAAACGGATGGCCGCCGCGCGCGCGTGGCTTTCAGCGAGGATTGGCAAGCCGATGCGGAACGGCGCGACCTGACGATCAACGCGCTTTACGCCTCTGCCGATGGCGAAGTCGTGGATCTCGTTGGCGGGCTTGCCGACCTCGAGCGCCGCAATATCCGTTTCATCGGCGATGCCGCGACACGAATTGCCGAAGATCATCTGCGCATATTGCGCTTTTTCCGTTTCTTCGCCCATTACGGCAACGGCCGCCCGGATGCGGATGGACTGCGTGCCTGCGCGGCCGCTCGAACGAAAATCGCGACACTATCGGCCGAGCGTGTCTGGTCAGAGATGAAAAAGCTGCTTTCGGCCAAGGATCCCGGTCGGGCCTTGCTTTGGATGCGCCAGGTTGGCGTACTGACCGAAGTGCTGCCGGAAACCGAGAAATGGGGTATCGATGCCGTTCCAGCCCTGATTGCCGCCGAGCAGGCTCTCGGTTGGGCCGCCGATCCCTTGCTGCGGCTCGCCGCCATCGTGCCGCCCGACGCGACGAGGCTAGCAAAGCTGGCAGAGCGCCTGCGTTTATCGAAGGCCGAGGCCGCCTCCCTTCAAGCCTGGGCGAATGCGCCCGTTATCAAGGATGACCTTTCGGAAGCCGCCTTCGATCGCCTGCTTTATCGCCATGATCCGTCCGGTGTGGCGGTCCGCCTGAAATTGGCGCTTGCCATTGCGCGTGGCAAGGCTGAGGGCGATTTCGAGGAGATGGCGCGCACGGCGCGGCTCGGCAAGTTGCTGGAGCGAGCGGCGAAATGGAAGAAACCAGCTTTCCCACTCAGCGGAGCCGACGCCCTGGCTGCGGGTGTCAATGCGGGGCCGCGTGTTGGCGAGCTTCTCGGCAAGCTGGAACAGGAGTGGCTCGAAGGGAACTTTTCCGATGACCGGGCGAGCCTGCTCGCCCGGCTGAAGGATCTCGCAAACGCCTGACGGCCCGGAGCCGATCAGGCGGCGTGCGCCTCATCACGGATGCGAGCCTTGATGTTGTCGACCATGTTTTCCCGGACGATTGTTTCGCCATGCGCGTCACGCAAGTGCTCGACAGCGCGACGAACCACTTCGGCATCGTCCTTGGCGCGCGTATGCCATGCGCAGCCGGGTACAAGCGTACCACATTCGAACAGTCGCATATCTTCCTCCTCATTCTTCGACACCGTTACGATCCTTCATGCCGAAGGACATGAAGGCTAAACGCAACGGGCAGGGAAAGGTTTCCTTGTCCGGCAAGGCTCCTTGGCTTGCCGGACCTGTTCTTCCGGACTTTTAGTCCGGCATCGCCCAGGATTTAAAGCAGTCTGACGACTGATATCTTGTAATGGGCGCCTGCTTGGCCGGCCGAGCAGCCTCCATGCGAACGATGTCGCCAGGTGACTTACCCGCCAGCTGCATTCTCACCTGCTCGATGAAACAGGAGAGGGGCAGATCGGATCCACTGCGGATCCGCATGTCTTCCGCTAGCCGGAGGATGAATTCCGGGCTATCGGCTGTGCGCGAAAGCTTCTCTTCCTTCGAAACTTCCGTGGCTTGATTCTGTATTGCCATTACAACCTCCTCCGATTGAAACGAGCATTACGTAACCTAGGCACTCACTCCGCCGATTTCAGGACTTATCTGATCATTTTATTTTGAATGGCCCAGAGCATGATGCCGAAAAGCATAAGCGGCTTTCGGGAGACATCATGCTCTGCTTCCTTCACGTCCGATTTTAGGTCGAACCGACCCAAAATCATCCAGCTCTAGGGCCAACGCACCACCGGCGGCATGGACGACAAGATCGATTCGACATTGCCGCCTGTCTTAAGCCCGAAGATTGTACCCCGATCATATAACAAATTGAACTCTACATAGCGCCCGCGACGGATTAATTGTTCGTCACGCTGGTCTTCGGTCCATGTCTCGTTGAAGTTGGATCGGACGATACGCGGGTAGACCATGGAGAAGGCGCGTCCGACATCGCGGGTGAAGGCGAAGTCGGCGTTCCAGCCACCCGCTTCCTCCGGCGAATGCTGCCAGTCGAAGAAGATGCCGCCGATGCCGCGGGCCTCGTTTCGATGCTTCAAGAAGAAATATTCGTCACACCAGGTCTTGTAGCGCTGATAGTCTGCGACGTCATGGCGGTCGCAGACGATCTGCATGGCGCGATGAAAAAGAACGCTGTCCGGATCTTCCTGAGTGCGCCGGCGGTCTAGCACCGGCGTCAGGTCGGCCCCGCCGCCGAACCAGTGGCTCGTCGTGACCACCATGCGCGTGTTCATATGCACGGCCGGCACGTTCGGGTTGACGGGATGGGCGATCAACGACAGGCCCGAAGCCCAGAAACGCGGATCTTCTTCCGCACCCGGGATCTGGTTGCGGAAGTCAGGAGAGAATTCGCCATAGACCGTCGATGTATGAACGCCGACCTTCTCGAAAACGCGGCCTTCCATCATCGACATGCGGCCGCCGCCGCCCTGACCGTTTTCCCTCAACCAGTCCTTGGCGACGAACCTTCCCGGCTCCTGATCGGAAAGAGGTCCGGAAAGCTCGTCTTCCAGCTTCTCGAACTCGGCGCAGATTGCATCGCGCAGGCTCTCGAACCAGGTTCTGGCAGCCTCTTTCTTTGCTTCAATGTCCTCAGGTAGTCCTTTGGGAAGATTGGGTCGTTCCATTCATGCTCTCCGAAGATGCGAGCAGCCGGCGGCCCGCGATTCGCACCGTATGTATGGTGATCGTGAATAACAGCAACTCTACGGCGCAGCCAGTGCGGCGACGTCGCAGGAGAATCGACTCGCAAAATTTCGGATGCGGTATTATCTTCCCTCTCTCAAAGGCGAGGTTTGATCATGAAGATACCCGGACCGCCGCCCCTTGATGGGTTGAGAAGCAGAATATTCCGCTACAGGCAGGAGCATCCTGCCGGTGGAAAGAGCGAGTTCGTTCGAGAGACCTATTGTCTCAGTCGTCCCGAAGCGCGTGCCAAGGCGCGCGAATGGTTCGATGAATTCCCGAAAGCCGCCTACTGGACCGAAGTCGAAAGCTGGCGTCAGATCGAGGGCGATCGCATCGAATTCACCATGCGGCGCTTGCCGTCGGCGGATTGAGCTTGACGAAATGGCTGGCTGCAATGACAGGCGACGAGCCTGACGCCACTACTGTGTGTTCCTCAACCGGCTTTCTATCAGCAGTCCGCTTTCGTCCAGTATGGGATGAGCCACGGAGACGATGTGGGCATTGATGCGTTTCAGGTCGCGCAGCATGTCCAGATGCAGCGAACTGGTTTGCAGGCTGTCGACGCGGCCGTCGCGTAATCTTTCGAGATGGCGTTCCGAGGATTGTTTCTCGAGCTTGCGGACATCCACCTTCACCTCCATCAGCTGCCGGGCGAGATTGAAGTCGCGCGTGACAAGGATGGTCTGCGCGATGCGCAGATTGTCCACCGTCAGGCTGAAAAGGCTTCGAAGCTCGCGATATCCGTCCTCTGAGAAAGTCAGGCCCTTGTCGATCTTCTTTGCGACTTGTTCGGCAAGGCCCTTTTCGATGATGTCGCCGATGTGTTCGAGGTTGATCGCGTAGTCGATGATGACGATGGAGCGACGACCGTTCTCGTCATCCAGTCCGTCGCGCCCCAGCTTCGATAGGTAGATCTTCACTTCCTGCTGGATCTTGTCGACGCGCTTCTCCAGCACGGGGACTTCTTTCAAGGGCGTGAGATCGTTGTCGTTGAAGGCGTTCTCGGTGCGGATCAGCATGCGCTCGATCAGATCGCCGACGGCCAGCACCTCGCGCGTGGCGCTGGCAAGGGCCACGACAGGCGTCTGAAGGGCCTGCTGGTCGAGAAATTTCGGTCCGTCGTCGGTTTGAGGGTCGTTGGGGACGATCCTGAGCATGGTCTTCGACAGCAGGCGCGAGAAGGGCCATGCGCAGATGGCAAGGGCGATATTGAAGAGCAGATGCACATCCACCGGCAGCTTGGCCGGCGAGAAGTGGAGGCTTTGCATCCAGTCGCCGATATAGCCTGCGAGAGGAAGCACGATAAGGCAGCCGATGGCGCGCACGATCAGGTTGCCCAGAGTGACGCGCCGGGCGGTCGCAGGACCGGAAAGCGTCGCCACGAGCGGCGGGACGGCGCCGCCGAGATTGGCGCCGAGCACGAGGACGACTGTCAGGGCCGGCGACAAAATGCCTGTGGACGCAAGCGACAGGATCAGCACGACGACAGCAAGGCTGGACGACGATACGAAAGCGAGCACTGCCGAAAAGATGAGCGCGACGGGCAATGCGCCGTCCAGCAGCCCGATGAAAGCGCCAAGCGCCGCCGATTGCCGCATCGGCGCAGTGGCAAGGCTGAGCAGTTGCAGCGAAAGCAGCATGAGCCCGATGCCGATAAGAGCTGCTCCCGCTCCCTGCTGAGCGGTCGACTTGCGGCGGTACAGGACGATGCCGATCAGAATAATGAGAGGAGAGAGCCATTCGATGCCCGTCGCGACGATCCAGGCCGTGACGGCCGTACCGACATTGGCGCCAAGCAGAACGATTTGCGCCATACCAGGCAGAACGAGATCGCGCTCGACGAAGGAGGCAATCATGAGCGCCGTCGCGGTGGAACTCTGCAAGGCGATCGTTGCCACGAAGCCTGACACGAAAGAGCGAGCGCCGCTGCGCGTTCCCTTGGCAAGGCCGGTTCTCAGGCGGGCGCCAAAAGCGCGCGACACGCCGTCCTTGACCTGCGCGAGGCCGAACAGCAGCAAGCCGACGGCGCCGAACAGGTTGATCATGACGATGGTGGATTCCATTCTTCTTCTAGTTCTTTCTCATGCCGCCATGTCATCAATGATTCGGAGATCGCCAATAACCTACTGAAAAGGCATGGATTTCAGTTTTCATTCGCATGGAACATAGGCGGTAATATTGCTTGCCGGCTAAGCATTATACGCTTGCTCCGGCCTTAGTCCACAGTCGCTTGCGACATATTGGATCAATATTTGCGCACTGCGCACCTCAGTGCGGCTTGGGCGGCTGCAACTCTTCGGGGGAGCCAGTTTCAATCTGCGATGTGCTCGGCGCCGTGGCCACGCCGGCACCGGCAGCAAAGGCCTGCTTGACCTTTTCGATCGTCGCGGGCCGCGATTTGACGCTGATGGGCGAGGATTGAACGGCGGCTTCTGCCGTCGCCGGCAGCAAATCCCGCGAGGTTTCGGTCCCACGTTCCTCGGCTTGCCGTTTGGCGCGCGACGGCTGCTCTGCCAGGATTTCCCTAAGTGTTGCGGTCACGGCGAGGTGCCCGTTCAACTCCGTATTCGTGTGATGCCAGGCATGGGGGACGCGCCGATCGGCGTCGATGAACGGGCGCGAGTTGATTTCGCCGAACCAATCCCATGCCCCCATGACGTCGACCACATCGGTGAATGTCGGCGGCATGGCGATGCGAGCGCCGATCGTCACGATTTTCATATCCGCAGCGAGCGTCGCCACCCGGGTTGCTGCCTGTCTGGACAGGTCATGCAAGGCGGCGGAGAGGACCAGATTGCCCTTGGAATGGCCGACCAGCAAATCGAAGGAGAGGCGCGTGTCTGCTAGCAGCGCCCGCACGGTGCGCGTATCGAGGCTGGTGCGACTAGCCGATTCCTTGCCATGCGCGCCGACCTTGGGGCGCCCGGCGAGATCGTCCAATGTTTCGAGAAACGGCCGCAGGCCCCTCAGGTGGCCGAAGAAAAACAATCCTCCGAATGTCTCGGTGATGGCATCGGCGATGCCGTAGCCGGAGACGACGACGGCAACCGGCCCCTGCACCGCATCGGCCACATTGCGGGCGAAAGCCGCAGCGCCTAGAGCCGAACCGCCAATGCCGGCGACGGCGAGTGCCCGTACCCTGTCGCCACCTCTCATGACGAATTCATCCACCGTTTCGCAAAGGCGTATCGCCGCTCCGCCGCTTGGCGGAACGATCATGATCGCGCCTTCGGCTGCCAACGAGTCGCTGATGTAGAAGGCTTCTTCCGGCGTGATCACCTTGATGTCGTAGAACAGTGCATCCAGCGCAAGATTCCGCTGGCGAAGGCCTTCCAGCGCAAGATTGCGGCCAGGCGAGCGCTGCAACCGCTCGGGGAGGCTCAATGTGCGCGCAAACTGCGTGAGGGAAAGCGTGAATGCTGTCTGGAACATGGGTCACCTCGCCAAGGCTGCCTGAGTTAGAGCATTCCAAGGCCAAGCTTCTCACACTTTATCCGGCGTGCCAACGCCTATTCGGGTGCGACATTCGACCCCAGTGCCGGCATCTGCGACCATTGCGTCTGCCGCAACGCTTCCCCCGATATCATGGCTGCGGACATTGCGACGTTGATCGAGCGTTGGCCCTCGACCATGGGGATGAGGATGCGGCCGTCGGCTTTTTCGTGGACATGATCGGGGACGCCGGCGCTCTCGCGGCCGAAAAGAAGCACGTCGTTATCGTGGTAGGTGAAATCGGTATAGCATTGTGCCGCCTTGGTGGAGGCGAGCACCAGCCGGCGACCGCTTTCCCGGCGCCACGTCTCGAAACGCTCCCAATTGACATGCCGCGTCAGGGTGACGGCTGACAGGTAATCCATGCCGGCACGCTTGAGGTTGCGGTCCGATATGTCGAAGCCAGCCGGCTCGATGATGTCGACGCCAAGGCCAAGGCACGCGGCGAGCCGCAGGATGGTGCCGGTATTGCCGGGAATGTCGGGTTGGTAGAGGGCGATACGGAGCATGATCATGTGCTGCAATTAGAGCATGATGCCGAAAAGTGTCCGCGGTTTTCGGACAACATCATGCTCTACTTCTTTGATTCTAGAGCGGATTCAGATCTTAGGTCAACTCGACCCAAGATCATCCGACTCTAGCGAAACCGCCGGGATTTGTCTCCGATTTTCATCGATCCGTTGATTTTTGTGATGCTTTCCATCAGCGGAATTGAAGGGTTTCGCCCATTTTTCAGGCATATTCCTCTTTCCAAAAGAAAAAAGCCGCGCTAAAAGACAAGCGCTCTACAACTTGCGAACGAAGGAGGCTCATGATGGATATCTTGTTTGTGACGATGCGCCTCCTGTCGGCCTTTTTTCGGACCCGCTGAGAGCGCCACAAGGCGCGAATTCGCAAGCATTCCCCCTTTCTAAGTCATTGCGCGGCCGATATGGCCTCGTTGTTTTATCGCCCGACCACCATATGAATCTGCGACCTTTGGGCGCAATGGGTGGTCACAGGGTCGAGTCTTTGGAGCATTTCGATGTTTGGCTGGTTTGAACGCCGACTAAATCCATTTCCGAGCGAGGTGCCGGATACGCCTCCGCAGGGTCTCTTTGCATTCTGCTGGCACTATTCCAAACCTGCTCTGCCGTGGCTGATCGCCATGAGCATCCTCACCACGGCTATCGCGGTCGGCGAGGTGGCGCTGTTCAAGTTCCTCGGCGATATCGTCGAATGGTTGACGAAGGCGGATAAGGCGACGTTCCTGCAGACGGAATGGCAAAAGCTGTTCTGGATGGGGGCTATGGTGCTGATCGGCTTGCCGCTAGCGGCGATCCTCAACAGCTTCATCATGCATCAGGTGTTGCTCGGCAACTATCCGATGATCGCGCGCTGGCAGATGCACCGCTTCCTGTTGCGCCACAGCATGACCTTTTTCGCCAACGAATTCGCCGGTCGCGTCGCCACCAAGGTGATGCAGACCTCGCTTGCCGTGCGCGAAACGGTCATGAAGATCCTCAACGTCTTCGTCTACGTGTTTGCCTATTTCCTTTCGATGATCCTCGTCATCGCAGCGGCGGACTGGCGTCTGATGTTTCCGATCCTGCTCTGGCTCGGCGTCTACGTGGCGATCGTTTCATACTTCGTGCCTGTGCTGCGTAAGATCGCGTCGCAGCAGGCCGATGCGCGCTCGATGATGACGGGCCGCGTGGTCGACAGCTACACCAACATCGCTACGGTGAAGCTGTTTTCGCATGCGGGTCGCGAGGAGACCTATGCCAAGGCCGGCATGGAGGAATTCCTCGATACCGTGCACAAGCAGATGCGTAAGGTGACGCTGTTCCACGCGACCGTGTATTTCAACAACTGCGCGGCGCTGTTCCTCGTCTCGGTCATGTCGATCTGGTTCTGGCTCAATGGTACGATCTCCGTCGGCTCCATCGCCATTGCCATCGGCCTTGCCATGCGCGTCAACGGCATGTCGCAGTGGGTGATGTGGGAAGTGTCGGCGCTCTTCGAAAACATCGGCACCGTCTATGACGGCATGGGGATGATGACGAAGCCGCACGACATCGTCGACAAGCCGGCTGCCTCGTCGATCGTTGCGAAGCAGGGGGCTATCCGGTTCGATCACATTCGCTTCCATTACGGCAAGGCGAAGGGTGTCATGGAAGATCTCTCCCTCGATATCCAGGCGGGTGAAAAGGTTGGTCTGGTCGGCCGTTCCGGCGCCGGCAAGACGACGCTGATGAACTTGCTGCTACGCTTCTACGATCTGGAGGGTGGCCGCATCACCATCGATGGTCACGACATCGCGGGGGTGACGCAGGACAGCCTTCGTTCGATGATCGGCGTGGTGACGCAGGATACGTCATTGCTGCATCGCTCGATCCGCGACAACATCGCCTATGGTCGCCCCGATGCGACCGATGAGGATGTGATCAGGGCGGCCAAGCGCGCCAATGCGTGGGAGTTCATCGAAGGATTGGTCGACATGCACGGTCGCACGGGGCTGGATGCCCAGGTCGGCGAACGGGGCGTCAAGCTGTCCGGCGGCCAGCGGCAGCGTATCGCGATCGCTCGCGTCTTCCTGAAGGATGCGCCGATCCTGGTGCTCGACGAGGCAACCTCGGCGCTCGATTCCGAAGTGGAAGCGGCAATCCAGGAAAACCTCTTCGCGCTGATGCATGGAAAGACGGTGATCGCAATCGCCCACCGCCTGTCCACGCTGACCGAGATGGACCGGCTCATCGTTCTCGACAAGGGCCGGATCATCGAGATGGGTACGCATCAGGAGCTGGCCCATGGCGGCGGCATCTACGCCGAGCTCTGGAGCCGCCAGTCCGGTGGCTTCCTCGCCGATCATGAAGAGGCCGAAGCGGCCGCGCAATAACGGACTGGGTAACTGGGGCGCCACGGCGCCCCAGTTGCTGTTTCTCCGAGCGTTTGTTTTTCCCTAAATCCAAAATGTAGCGAAGACGTCCGAAAGGCGATGTGGCGAACTAACGGCTTGCAAGAGCAAGCTGTAACGCGAGCGCGCCGAAGGCGGTCGCAAAGCTCCGGCGCATCCAGGATTGAACGGTTGGATTTGAGACGATATGGCGGCGCAGGTAGGCCGCGAATACGCCATACCCCGCAAAGATAAGGAAGGTGAGCGCCATGAAGATCAGGCTGAGTTTCAGCATCAGCATGATCGGATTTGCCTGATCCGCCGTCACAAACTGGGGCAGGAAGGCGAAGAAAAAGATCGACAATTTGGGATTGAGGAGGTTGATCAGGATTGCCGAACCAATCACCTGTCGCGTGCTTTTGTCTGATGGCGCGCCGTCGACGCGCAAAACGCCTCGCTCTCGAAACATCGACCAGGCCATGTAGAGTAAATAGACGACCCCGAGCCATTTGAGGGCCTGAAACGCCAGGGCGCTGGTGTGCAGCAGCGCGGCAAGGCCGCTTATCGCGGCAAGCAAATGCGGAATGATGCCAAGTGTGCAGCCGAACGCGGCAATCACACTCGCCCTCGTGCCCCCGGATAAACCGGCGGCAAGCGTGTAGATGGCCCCGGTGCCGGGAGATGCCACGATGATGAGGGTCGTTATCAGAAACTCCATGCTCATGCGATTGCCCCCACGACAGAGTCATATATCGGTGTTGCGGAGCAGCCGATTGGCGCGGTTAAAGCGTGGCGAGTGCTGGCGAGCGACGGAGGCTGTGGACGTTGCGCGGTGGTGCGAAGCGAAATTGCGAGCATGACTCTCTCTCGATAATGGTTTGAAGCAGCATCGAGGCGTTGTTTCTTCCAGTCTTGAATGAAATTGCGGGTTGGCCGCTTTCCCAAATCCGCCGGCCAATCATAAGGCGCCGACGCAGCATTCTAACGAAAATGTAACCTTTGCGGCGGGGTGCCTTTACTTTCCGGGCCGGCTGAAATTGCCTATATCGCTCATATGTTCATTCGCTCTGTGTTCCGTCTGTTCGAGACCTGGATTGATCCTTACTACCGCAGCGGCGATTTACGGCCGCCTCGGTCGCTTGGTGCCTTCATCTGGTACTATGTCGGACAGGCGAAAGGCCCGTTCATGGCGATGGCGGCGCTTGGCGGCGCGGTGGCGATGCTGGAGGCGGCGCTATTCTGGTTCGTCGGTCATCTGGTCGATATTCTCGACAAGGTGAAGCCGGGCGAGGGGTGGAGCGGACTGCTTGCCGGCCACGGCGGCGCACTTCTCGGCATGGTCTTCGTGGTGCTCGTCGTGCGCTTCGTGATCGTCAGCCTTGGCGCTCTCGTGGAGGAGCAGGTCGTCGTCCCCGGCTTTCTCAATCTCGTGCGCTGGCAGGCCTACCGGCATGTGGCCAGGCAATCGGTCGAGTTCTTCCAGAACGATTTTTCCGGCCGCGTCGTCACCAAAGTCTGGTCGGCAGGGCAGGCGACCGGCGATCTCGTCGTCTCGCTGCTGCAGGTGGTCTGGTTCATCATCATCTATGCCGCCTCCACCATCGCGCTTGTGGGCGGGCTCGATTGGCGGCTGGCGCTGGTGATTACGGTATGGATCGGCGTCTTTTCACTGCTGGCCCGTCACTTCGTTCCGCGCATTCGTCAACATGCACGCAACGCGGCGGAAGCGTCCTCCATGCTGAACGGGCGCATGGTTGACGCCTATGCCAACATCCAGACCTTGAAGCTCTTCGGGCGCGAAGAGCAGAACGACGATTACATCCGCCGGGGGTTCGATCGCTTCCAGGCCGCCGTCATGCCGTTTACGCGGCTGTTGACCGGCGTGCGCTCGTCGTTAGCGCTGCTCTCCGGCGTGATGATCACCACGATCGGTGCGCTTGCCGTGCATCTCTGGCTGGCTGGCGAGATCTCGACCGGCGGCGTCGCCTTCACGCTCAGCATGGTTCTGCGGCTGAACATGCTCTTCGGCCGTATGATGTCGCAGTTCAACGCCATCATGCGCAATCTCGGCACGATCCAGAATTCGGCCGAGATGATTTCCGAGCCCATCGGGCTGGTCGACCGCGCCGCGGCCAAGGATCTCAGGATCAGCGGCCCGGAAATTCGCTTCGAAAACATAACCTTCCACTACGGGCGCGGCGGCGGCATTATCGATGATTTCTCGCTCAATGTGCGCGCAGGCGAGAAGGTCGGCATCGTCGGACGCTCGGGGGCGGGCAAGACGACACTCGTCAATCTGCTGCTGCGCTTCTACGATCTCGAGGGCGGCCGCATCCTGATCGACGGGCAGGATATTGCCGGTGTGCGGCAGGAGTCGCTGCGCGGCGCCATCGGCATGGTGACCCAGGATACCGCGCTTCTCAACCGATCCATTCGCGACAACATTCTCTTCGGGCGTCCGGACGCCAGTGACGAGCAGATGGTCGAGGCGGCGCGGCAGGCGGAGGCGGATGCGTTCATCACCGCCCTTGAGGATCAGAAGGGACGTACGGCCTATGCGGCCCATGTCGGCGAGCGTGGCGTCAAGCTCTCCGGCGGGCAGCGGCAGCGCATCGCAATTGCGCGCGTCATGCTGAAGGATGCGCCCATCCTCGTGCTTGACGAGGCGACATCGGCGCTGGATTCAGAGGCCGAAGCTGTCCTGCAATCCAATCTCGATAGGCTGATGAAGGGCAAGACCGTTCTGGCGATCGCCCACCGGCTTTCGACCATCGCCAAGCTCGATCGCTTGATCGTTATCGACAAAGGCGAGATCATCGAGGAGGGTACCCATGAGGAGCTGATCGCCCGGGGCGGCCTCTATTCCGAACTCTGGGCGCGTCAGTCCGGCGGTTTTATTGCGGCCGATGCCGATTGATCGCGGCCTGTCCGGTCTGCTGTGCGATCAAAGGTGACCAGGAACGCTGAACTCCGTCATCAAACCAAAGTGGTTCGAGCCCATTGCATCCGGGATCTGCTTTACGGATATCAGCCGCAGCGGAGCACGGGCGAAGACGTGATCGATGGTGATGCCATAGGCTCCTGCCGCGATCGGCCAGGTCGCAGGCTCCGGAAAGACATGGCGCAGACCGGTTGCGGCCAGGAATTCGCGCATGTCGGGCGTGATGACGGAAGCGTTGAAGTCGCCGGCGAGAAGCAATGGTCCCTTCACGTCCTCGAGGGCTGCCGCGAGGAGACCAAGCTCGACCTGGTGGAACTCGTCAAAATAGGGCTTGCTCAGATGAACCGAGGCGAAATTGACGGGTTGGCCATCCATGTCGATGGTGGCCACAATGAAGCGATTGTCCCAGAGACTGCCAAGGCTGCGCATAAGCTGGGTTTGGAACGGCCTTTTCGAGAGCAGTAGAGAATCGCAATCGGTGGTCATCACGCCGCAGCCGATGCGGTAGGGATAGATCTTGAGGATGCGATCCATATCCGAGAAAACTGGTCCCGCCTCGAAGATTTCGACGACATCGGCATTCGAGCCGACGATGAGATCGGCTATGCGGGTTCCGTTTTCAAAGTTGCTGTCCTCGATGTTGAAGGATAACAGCCTGAAATGGCCTCCGCCGGCCTCCGCCGACGCGACAAGCGAAGATGCTGCGTATTCCTGCAGCATGAACACCGAATGGACCAGCAGCACGGCGCCCGCGGCGGTCAGAAAGACCGCATACCAGTGACGTTTGAAGGCAAATGCGATCAATGCAAGCAGGATCGCAAATAGGCTTATGTGGGTCTGCAGGCTTTCGAAGAAGGCCAGGATCCAGAGATCAGCGACATAGCGGGCCGCAAGAATGCCCAGCGCCAGTGTGGCGAAAACGCATAGAACGCAATAAATCGTGTGTCTCATGAGACGTTCTCGAGCTTCGTTTTCAACGCTGCGAATGCGCAAGACAACGATCGCTATCCTCCATAATTTGCCGGGGAAATCCATTCGGTTTTAAGAGGTAAAGCCTAGGCCCAGCGGCACGTCGAAAGTGCTAATATTGGGGCGTATTTCGCAATGCGGTATTGAAATCGCTGATGATTTCGCTCCGCAATATGAGGAAATGCTACGCGGAACCGCTGATTTTTCATGCATTTACAGCGACATCTTGAAGTCTGAAGAGTTCGAGGCCCGGCCTTGCGACGCTATAGCGCAGTTTTGCCGCGACATTGTGCCCTCTACGCTTGCCAAGGCTGGACATAATTTGCGATCAAGCTTAGAACGCAGCGGGTTACGGAGGAATCTATGGCGGAATTATGGTCGCGTTGATTCGCCGTTAGTGAGAGGGGTACCGCGGTTTCACCGTGGTTTGCGGGAAGAGGATGTGCAGCGTTGAGCGAGCATAGTACGACAAGTGAATCCACAGGCGAGCCTACGCGCCGCGATTTCCTTTATTTGACGACAGGTATGGCCGGCGCCGTTGGTGCGGTTTCGGTTGCATGGCCGTTTATCGATCAGATGCGGCCGGACGCATCGACGCTTGCTCTCGCATCCATCGAGGTCGACGTGTCGAGCCTCGAGCCTGGCATGTCTCTGACGGTGAAGTGGCGCGGCAAGCCCGTTTTCATTCGTAACCGCACGCAAAAAGAAATCGACGATGCCAAGGGCACGCAGCTCTCGGATCTGAAGGATCCGGTTGCTCGCAATGCCAACCTTCCAGCTGACGCGCAGGCAACGGACGTTGCCCGTTCTGCCGGCGAAGGCAAGGAAAACTGGCTCGTCATGATCGGCGTCTGCACCCATCTCGGTTGCATTCCGCTTGGTCAGGCGGGGGAATACGGCGGGTGGTTCTGTCCCTGCCATGGTTCGGTCTACGATACCGCCGGTCGCATACGCCACGGGCCTGCGCCGCAGAACCTCTTCATACCGCAATATGCGTTCACGTCGGATAAGAAGATCAAGGTCGGTTGAGGGGGAGCTGAATCATGAGTGGTCATTCGTCTTACGAGCCATCGACAGGGCTCGAAAAATGGGTCGACGCGCGGCTTCCGCTGCCGCGTATGGTCTATGACAGTTTCATTGCCTACCCGGTCCCGCGCAATCTGAACTATGCCTATACGTTCGGCGCCATGCTGGCCGTCATGCTGGTCCTGCAGATCCTGACCGGCGTCGTGCTTGCCATGCACTATGCGGCCAACACGGCGATTGCTTTCAACTCGGTCGAAAAGATCGTTCGCGACGTCAATCACGGCTGGCTGCTGCGCTACATGCACGCCAACGGCGCGTCGTTCTTCTTCGTGGCCGTCTATCTCCACATTGCCCGCGGCCTTTACTACGGTTCCTACAAGGCGCCCCGCGAAATCCTCTGGATTCTCGGCGTCATCATCTACCTCCTGATGATGGCAACGGCCTTCATGGGCTACGTTTTGCCCTGGGGTCAGATGTCCTTCTGGGGCGCGACCGTCATCACCGGCTTCTTCTCGGCCTTCCCATGGGTCGGCGACTGGATCCAGACCTTCCTGCTCGGTGGTTTCGCCGTCGACGATCCGACGCTCAACCGCTTCTTCTCGCTGCACTACCTGCTGCCCTTCATGATCGCGGGTGTCGTCATCCTGCACATCTGGGCGCTGCATGTGACCGGCCAGACGAACCCGACCGGCGTCGAGGTCAAGCTGAAGACCGATACCGTGCCCTTCACGCCCTATGCGACGCTGAAGGATGCGCTTGGCGTTTCCATCTTCCTGCTGGTCTTCGCCTATTTCGTCTTCTACCTGCCGAATTTCCTCGGCCACGCCGACAACTACATTCCGGCCAACCCGCTGAAGACGCCGGCTCACATCGTTCCGGAATGGTACTTCCTGCCATTCTACGCGATGCTGCGCTCGATCACTTTCAACATCGGCCCGATCGACTCCAAGCTCGGCGGCGTGTTGACGATGTTCGGCGCGATCATCGTGCTGTTCTTCCTGCCGTGGCTCGATACGTCGAAGGTTCGTTCCGCCGTCTATCGTCCGTGGTACAAGCTGTTCTTCTGGCTCTTCGTTGCCGATGCCATTCTGCTCGGCTGGCTCGGCTCGCAGCCTGCGGAAGGCATCTACACGACGGCTGCACAGTTCGCGACGCTGTTCTACTTCCTGTTCTTCCTCGTCATCATGCCGGTGCTCGGCCTGGTCGAGACACCGAAGCGTGTTCCGAATTCCATTACGGAAGCGGTTCTTGAGAAGCAGGGCGGTAAAGTTGCCGCTCCGGTTCAGGCATAACCGGCGATAGAGGAAGAAAACGATGAAGAAACTTATTGTCGGCCTTCTGTCGCTCACGCTGATCAGCGGCGCTGCTACGGTCGCAGCCTCTGCCGAGGAAACGAAGCCTGCCGCAGAAGCCGCAACACCGCATTACCCGCTGAAGGAGCCGCGCGAGCAGCACTGGTCCTTCTCCGGCCCGTTCGGCTACTACGACAAGGCTCAGCTGCAGCGTGGTCTTAAGGTCTATACGGAAGTCTGTTCCGCCTGCCATTCGATGAAGCTGGTGGCTTACCGCACGCTGGAAGACCTCGGCTATACGGAAGCACAGGTGAAAGCCTTTGCTGCCAATTACGAGGTGCAGGACGGTCCGAACCCTCAGGGTGAGATGTTCACTCGTAAGGCGGTTCCGTCTGACCATTTCAACTCGCCGTTCCCGAACGACGAGGCGGCAGCTGCGTCGAACGGCGGTGCAGTGCCGCCTGACATGTCACTGCTTGCCAAGGCGCGAGAAGTCGAGCGTGGCTTCCCGCAGTTCATCTTCGATATCTTCACGCAATATCAGGAAGGCGGCCCGGATTATATCTACTCGCTGCTGACCGGCTATGAAGAGCCGCCCGCGGGCTTCAAGCTGCCGCAGGGGTCGCACTATAATCCGTATTTCGATGCGGCCGCGACTTTTGCCATGCCCAAGCCGCTTTCGGACGGCCAGGTGACCTACGACGACGGCTCGCCGCAGACGGTCGATCAGTATGCGCGCGACGTCTCCGCATTCCTGATGTGGACCTCGGAACCGCATCTGGAAGATCGCAAGCACCTCGGCTTCATGGTCATGGTGTTCCTGCTGATCTTCTCGATCCTGATCTACCTCACCAAGCGTTCCGTCTATGCCAAGGCCGGCGCTCACTGAGTATTCATAGAACGACCCGGAAAAGGCGGCCCGTCGAGGCCGCCTTTTTTGTTGGTATAGTGCCCACATATTGATAGGGTGCCGCCGGCCCTATCACAGCCTGAGAGACTATATTTGATGAACACTATTGCTTCGGAGCTTGCTGCCAGCATCCGCTCCATTCCGGACTATCCCAAGCCCGGCATCATCTTCCGCGACATCACGACGATGCTTGGCGACGCCAGGGCGTTTCGTCGTGCTGTCGACGCGCTGGTGCAGCCCTATGCCGGTACGAAGATCGACAAGGTCGCCGGAATGGAAGCGCGCGGCTTTATTCTCGGGGGTGCCGTGGCGCATCAATTGTCGGCAGGCTTCGTGCCGATCCGCAAGAAGGGCAAGCTGCCGCACGATATCGTCCGGATCGCCTACAGCCTGGAATATGGCGTCGACGAGATGGAGATGCATCGCGATGCGGTCAATCCCGGCGAAAGGGTAATCCTCGTCGACGACCTGATCGCGACAGGCGGCACCGCTGTCGGCGCGACGAAACTGTTGCGCCAGATCGGCGCCGAGGTCGTTGCAGCCTGCTTCGTCATCGATCTGCCTGACCTCGGCGGCCGCAAGAAGCTCGAGGAGCTTGATGTGCCGGTTCACACACTGGTGGAATTCTCCGGCCACTGATCTCGCTGTGAGCGATAGGGGCGGGGATCCTGTTCGATCTCCGCCACCCCCATGGTTGGCCCTGCGCAGCTTCGGGCGGAATCTCACCGCATTCTTCCGACTGTATTTCAGTCAAATCCCAAAACGGTGCTTTCGAAACGCAGAACCTGCGTGCCGTCCTGGTTGTTGCCGTCACAGGCAAGAGTATAGAGCGTCCAGCCGGGGCGCGAGGCCAACGGGCGGCTGGCGATGAGAGTGAGACCGAAGGTGATGGTGTCGCCGGCAAAGACCGGGCGCAGCCACTGCAGATTCTTGAATCCTGGCGAGGGACCGAGCTTGGGCGGGGTCTTGCCCTCACCAATCAGCCGCGCGGTTTCGGATTTCCAGAAATCGACGAAGCTGCGCATCCAGACGGAGCAGCTATGCCAGCCGGAGGCACAAAGCCCGCCGAACAGCGAGTGTTTGGCGGCTTCGGCATCCATGTGAAAGATCTGCGGATCGAAGCGCGATGCGAAATGGATGATAGCTTCGGGTGTGAAGGTGTGGCTGCCGATCTCCATGCGTTCGCCGATCGTGTAGAGGTCATCCAGTTTCATACCGTTGCCTCCACGCCGGCGCGCAACCGGATCATTGTCGCATTCTCACCGAGGCAGACGAGCTCGCCGCGCTGATTTTCTACTTCGTGACGGAATTTGACGATGCCGACGCCCGGGCGCGAGCGCATCGGGCGCGCTTCCAATACGATGGAGCGGCCAGACAGCGTATCGCCGGCCAGTACCGGCTTCTTCCAGTCCATGAAGTCGATGCCCGGCGCGCCTTGCGCGTCTGTGTTGAGAAGATAGGAATCACACATCATGCGCATGAACATCGCGGATGTGTGCCAGCCGGAGGCGGCAAGGCCGCCGAGGATGCTGGCGCGGCCCGCCTCTTCGTCCAAATGCATCGGTTGTGGATCGAATTCGCTTGCAAATGCGACGATTTCCTCAGTCGTGACATGTTTCGGGCCGAGCGGAAATTCCTGTCCCGGCTTGAAGTCTTCATAGGCCAGTTTCGTCATGTCTCATGCCGTCCTTCAAATCGCCCGAGGCGCATCGCGATCTCTTGGATTTGCTCTTGCTCTTCAGGTTCCGGATTCCCGGTATGTCGTCGCCGCAAAACGCTACACGCTCTTGCGCGACATGCTCCAGATCGGCAATCGCATAGGCAACAGTCGTGGTGCAAGTATTTTCAACGGCGGGGCGAGCGATGTCGGTCGCCAATAGCCACGGGCGTCCGGCAGCCCTTGATTGTGCGGCAACGATATGCTGAGGCTTGGTAGCATGGTGATGAAATGGGATCAGGGATGAGCGAGCTCAAAAACGCGCTGGAAGATGCGGCCGGCGAGGGAATTATCTCCGCCACTCAGGCGGAGCGGCTGCTTCCCTATTTGACCGAAAGAAACATCGGTGCGCGTGCGGGGAGCGGCCTTTCGGGCACGCGTTCGGGGGATGTAGCCAACCCGCTGGAAGACACGGAAGCTCCACGCTTCGTTCGCGGCTTCCACGATGTGCTGATCACGATCGGTATCATCGTCCTGCTCGTTGGGCTATGGGGGTTGGCACACCAGTATGTGTCGGTGCTGGCGATCATCCTTCTGGCGGAGATCCTGGTGCGTCGCCAGCGGTTGGCGCTGCCGGCCGTGGTCCTGACGGTGGCCCTTGTCGTTTGGCTTATCTACACGATGGTAGGCTATATCAGTGCGACGCCAGCCCTCTCCGATAATTTCACCATTGGCGCGCTGGTGTTGACTGTTCCATTCCCGCTTTCGCTTGCGGTATTTTACTGGCGCTATCGGGTGCCGCTCTCGTTGGCTTTGCTGCTTTTCTCTTTGTTCGGGTTGCTGCTGGCGCTGGTCTTTTATGTCATCGGCTCGGCACTTCGCTCCACGGATGTGCCAGCCGACTATCCAACCGTCACGCTCGTGATCCTCCTGGCGGCGGCTGTCGGTAGCTTTGCCTTGGCGATGCGCTTTGACCTGAGCGATCCGCGAAGGGTCACGCGCCGCTCCGACGTAGCCTTCTGGCTGCATCTCGCGACGGCGCCAGCCTTGCTCTATTCGACGATCCTACTGGCGCTGCGGCTGGAGCTTGGTGATGGCGCGGCGGCCTTTGCCAACCTCGCCAATGTCTTTTTCGGGGGCTATACGCAGGCCCTGACGGTTCTCGGCGTGGTTATGGTGATGATGCTGATTGGCCTTGTCATCGATCGCCGCGCCTTCGTCACGGCTGGTCTCGTCTCGCTCGGTCTCGCGACCGGCGCGCTTCTTCGCCACAACAATGCCGGCCTCGACCAAGTCGGCTTTCTGGTTCTGCTGATTGTCGGAGTGGTGGTGCTTGTTATCGGTATCGGCTGGACGACGCTGCGCCGCTTTGTCGTGCGCCAGTTTCCGGATAGCCTGGAAGCGAGGCTGCCGGCGCTCAGATAGGCGCCGGCGAGCCAAAAGCTGTTACGTGTTGAAACGGAAGTGGATCACGTCGCCATCCTGGACGACATATTCCTTGCCTTCATCGCGGGCCTTGCCGGCTTCCTTGGCGCCGACTTCGCCATTGAAGGCGATGTAGTCTTCATAGGCGATGGTGTTGGCGCGGATGAAGCCGCGTTCGAAGTCCGAATGGATGACGCCGGCGGCCTGGGGGGCCTTGGTGCCGCGCTCGATGGTCCAAGCGCGCGTTTCCTTCGGTCCGACGGTGAAGTAAGTGATGAGGTGCAATAGCTTGTAGCCGGCGCGGATCAGCCGGTCGAGGCCTGCTTCGTCGAGACCGAGCGCGGAGAGGAATTCCGTTGCTTCCTCTTCAGGCAATTGTGCCACTTCCGCTTCGATCGCGGCGGAGATGATCACGACTTCGGAATTCTGCTCCTTAGCCATGGCGGCAACGGCGGCCGTATGCTCGTTGCCGGTCACGGCATCGGCTTCAGCGACGTTGCAGACATAAAGAACCGGATGCGAGGTCAGAAGGTTGAGGCTCTTGAGGATCCGGAGTTCCTCGGCATCGAGCTTCGACAGCAGCGTGCGCACCGGCTTGCCTTCGTTCAGCAGGCTGAGCGAGGCTTCCATGATCGGCAGCATAGCCATGGATTCCTTGTCCTTGCTGATGGCGCGCTTGCGCGTCTGCTCGGTCCGGCGCTCCAGGCTCTCGAGATCCGAAAGCATCAGCTCGGTCTCGATCGTCTCGGCATCGGCAACCGGATTGATGCGACCCTCGACGTGCGTGATGTCGCTATCCTCGAAGCAGCGCAGGACGTGCACGATGGCGTCGACTTCGCGGATGTTGGCGAGGAACTGGTTGCCAAGACCTTCGCCCTTCGACGCGCCGCGCACGAGGCCGGCGATATCGACGAAGGAGATACGTGTCGGGATCAGCTCCTTCGACTTGGCGATGTCGGCAAGCTTGCGCATGCGCGGATCGGGAACGGCCACTTCACCCGTGTTCGGCTCGATCGTGCAGAACGGATAATTCGCAGCCTGCGCTGCCGCCGTCTTGGTCAGCGCGTTGAACAGAGTGGACTTGCCGACATTCGGCAGCCCGACGATACCGCATTTGAAACCCATGGCACCTTGTCCATATCTTGAAAATCTTTGCAGTGCCTATGGGGGAAGGGCCGTTGCGGGTCAAGTCTTGTGCGGAAGCCGAGCCGATTTTCCGGCAAAAAGGGTCGTTTTGGAGGAAATGTCCCGCCCGTTTTCGATCGGGCCGGACATCCTTTCAAAGTCGGAACACCTTTACCTCATTGCCGCGCTCCAGCTCCTTGTTGGCAAGGAAGAGGGCGGTCTTGGCGTTCTGATTCTGGCGTTCTGCTAGCAGTTGCAGCATCGCCTCCAGCCGTCTTACCGCCAGCGCCTTGTTGCGGTGCTGAGAACGTTCATCGCGGCAGGTTACGGTAATGCCGGTCGCGATATGCGTCGCTCTGACGGCGCTGTCAGTCGTGTTTTGATGTTGTCCGCCAGGGCCGCCGGCACGCAATGTCTCGAAGCTGATATCGTCCCGCTGAATGCTCGGGATCTCCTTTGCCGTATCGGGCAATTCGATCTGCTTGACGCCCACGAACCAGTTTTGCCGTTTGTGTCCCGGCCTGATCCTGCTTTTGAAGATGAAACGGATCGAGCCACAATATTCCGCCGCGAGGCGATGAGCCTCCGCACCACGCAGCGTGACGATTGCCGAAACGGGGCCGTGCAGATCGGGTGCCCGCGACGCGGTAACCTCGAGCTCGCAGCCTTTGTCGCGGGCCTCGCTCTCCAGAATGGACAGGAGGGATCTCAGCGCGACCCGGCATTCTGCCGGGCCATTGCCTGAGGTTGCGAGAAGATGGATCTCAGACATCCCAGTGCCTCCCGCTTACTCTGCGGTTTCGCATGCGATCCTTCTTCGGCTCGTCTTGATCGATGCTGACTTTCTTGTAGGTGATCAGCGGCTTCATCGATGCCAGCGGCCGGATGAGGCCGTGATCGGCCAGATCGGAGATGACCTGACCGGCATTCTTGTAGGCGCCGGCCGCCTCCTCGATCGCGAGCTTGCGATCGTCGCAGATCGCGATGCCGCCCCAGTTATTGCGTAGCAGCGCCTCCCGCTCGGAGCGTGTGGAACCCGTCCGGCCATGCATGTTGCGACGATCATACTTCCGACCGGCTCCGTGCGAGATCGCCCAATGAGACTTAGCAGTAGCCGCAAGCGGTTCGACGACATAGCTGAGGCTTGCCCTGGAGCCGGCGATCGGTGCGATCGCGGAATCCTGGATGGCACCCGCGCCCTTATAGTGGACGTAACCGTCGGCCGTCGCCCGCACGAGATTGTGCGGGACGTCGGCGATCAGCCTGCAGTCCGTCCGCAGGGCTACAGCGGCCCGCTGCGCGATCATGCGCCGATTGAGCTTGGCCCACTCGACGCAAAGATCGTGAAGCTGCAGCCACTGCACGCCGGCTTCGGACATCGGATCGAAGCCTTCAGCCAAGCCGCCACTCACGGCGATGGTGCGGTTGAACACCTTGGCGCCGAGGTCGCGTGAGCCGGCGTGAACGAGTAGATAGAGCTTCTGCTTGTCCAGCAACTGGCCTGCATCTTCCTCAAGCAGGTCTTCGACTGCCTGGATCTCGCAGAAATGATTGCCGCCCCCAATCGTACCTAGCGTCTCTGTGCTGATTTCGAGTTCGAGCGATCGGTCGATTTGCGAGACATCCGGCACATCGAGCCTGATGTTTTCCAAGCCCCGCAGCATATCCGCCGCCTTGTCGAGCTTGAACTTACGCTGAGGCAGATCGAGTTCGAAAAGAGCCATGCCGCAGCCGATATCGTTGCCGATCAGTTGCGGATAGAGCCTCGATGCCAGTGCGGCCATGCCGACTGGCCCATATTTGCCGGGATGCAGGTCGGGAAAGCCGGCGACGGAAAGCATGCCGGGGAGCTTTGCGATCTCTCCGAGCTGTTCCAGTGCCGTTCCTTCGATCCACGACTTCGATGTAAAATAATGTGCGACCGCGGCAGCAGGCTGACCGCAGCGCATAGATATGGGACCGGAGGTCCCTATGCAATTGCCCATGAATATATTCCCAGGATGGGTCAATCTCTCGGCATTAATGCCGATCGAAAAAGCTCATCGCAGCGCGTCGGCGCCGCTTAAGCTTGTGCCCCTAAGGGGCGCGATGAAGCTGTGCTCTTCATTTTGCTGCTCCCAAACCTTAGTTAATAGATGGCGCTTTATAAGCGAAATCAAACGGATTGCAAGTCCTGGTTTCGGTGAGGGCCGCTGCTGACCACGTTGTCACCTTGTCAGGACCGTCCTTGAACGATGTGGTGCGCTGCACTATAGTGACATCATCAATCTAAAGCCCTTTTCCTGTCGTCAACGGTGATGCCGATGAGTGACAATGATGTTGTCCTGAAACCCAAGACCAAAACGAAGCCGAAGGTCGATCGGCCGAAGCTCTATAAGATCATTCTCGTGAACGACGATTATACGCCGCGGGAATTCGTCATCATGGTGCTCAAAGCCGTCTTCCGCATGAGCGAGGAGACCGGCTATCGCGTGATGATGACGGCGCACAAGCTTGGCACCTGCGTTGTCATGGTTTGCGCGCGGGATATTGCCGAGACCAAGGCGCAGGAGGCGATTGACCTCGCGAAAAGCGGAGGCTTTCCGCTGATGTTCACCACCGAGCCGGAAGAATAGGTGCAATGATCTTCCGTCAGCTACAGCGCCGCGCGTCATCTGTGACACGCAAAAGTCGCAGCAGCACTTCAGATCTGCCGCATAATTTAATCCTCAGATCGATTCCGACCTAAGGAGTTATGCAATAGGGCGACGGATCTGAAAGCCGGTCTTGTCCTGCGTGAAGCCGCAATTGGCGTAGAAGCGCAATGTTGCAGGCTCTTTCGACCCGGTCAGCAACATGACCTTGTAGCAGTTTCTTTCCCAGGCGGTTGCGATGGCTTTGCGGATGACCGTGCCCGCCAGGCCGCGCTGACGGTAGTCGCCGTGTGTCACCACATTCTCGATAAGGGCATAGGGTGCCCCGCCGCGCGTGAGATTGGGAATGACCGCCAGTGTCACCGAGGAGACGGCTTTCTCGCCGTCAAAGGCGGCAAAGATGGTCATGCCGGGATGGGTGAGGATGTCTGCAAAGCGGCTCTCGGCCACCGACAGCTCCAGCGGAAGATCATCGACGTTGAGGTGCCGGTAGAGCGTGAGGAGCGTCGACAGATCCGCGCTTGTTACCGGCCGGATGACGATATCTGCGGGACATTCCATAGTCGCTTCCGGCATATCAATTGTCTTTCTTGCCGAACATCCTCTTCAGCATCTCGGCCATAGGGCCGCTTTCCGGGATCTTCGGCTGGCTGTGATTGCGAGCCTGATGAATATGCGACTTGGCGGCCGGCGCCTTCTTTTCAGGTTTTGGCGCGTCGTCTTCCGCCTTGCCGCCCAAAGCGAGCGCGACCTTATTCATCAGCTGCGAATCCTCACCGCGCACCAGCATGTCGGCGTTTTCAGCAAGCGTATCGAACAAGAGGTCAAGCCAATCCCTGTCTACCTTGGCGAAATCGCCGAGAACGTGATTGTGCACAAGTTCCTTGGCGCCGGGATGACCGATGCCCAGGCGCAGGCGTCGATATTCGCGGCCGACATGGGCGTCGATGGATTTGATGCCGTTGTGACCGCCATGGCCACCACCGGTCTTCAGCCGAGCCTTGCCGGCCACCAGGTCGAGTTCATCGTAGATCACGACAAGATGGGAGGGCTCCAGCTTGTAGAAGCGCATGGCTTCGCCGACAGCTTCGCCGGAGAGGTTCATGAAGGTTTGCGGCTTGATGAGCAGAACCTTTTCGCCGCCGAGTTCGCCTTCCGCGATCTCCGCCTTGAACTTCTTCGACCAGGGCGAAAAGTTGTGGCGGCGATGGATCGCATCGACGGCCATGAAGCCGATATTGTGGCGGTTGCCCTGATACTTGGCGCCGGGATTGCCGAGACCCGCGATGAGAAGCATGCGCTTCACCCCTTGGAAAATGCCGATGCCCTTCACCACAAGGATTTGACGGCAAAGTCAAGACGCGATGCGCTCAGTTCCCGAGGTGCAGGCCGTACTTCAGGAAAATCCGCTTCTGTGTGCCATCCGCGATCAACGCGCTCAGCCGGGTCTGCATTCTGCTGAGGAGATCGGCGGGGAAATCCTTCTGGCAAGCGATGCCCATGGATTGCTGGGAAAGGACCGCTACCCTTTCCACCGCGTTGCCTTCGCCTTTCAGTTTGTCGAAGTAGAATTCGGAGATCGGCATCATGTCGATGCGGTCGCTCATCAGTTTCTTCAGGCTTGCCTTGAAGTCGTTGCCGACGTCGAGGCGGGGAAAGTGATTCCGGCGCAGTATCGTTGCCGTATAATCTTCCCGCCATGTGCCGACGAGATATTGCTTTGCCTCGTCCAGATTGGTGGCCGCGACTTTCGAACCGCGACGCTTGATCAGGACACTGCGATCGATCAGCAATGGCTCCACCCATTTGAACAGCGAGTTGCGCTCTTCATTATGTGCGGTCGCGAAGACGCAGGTCATGGGATCCGTCAGTGCCTGATTGTAGGCGCGGATCCAGGGCAGCACGGTAATCGTATAGCTCACCCCGATATCGGCCATCACCTTCTGGACCTGTTCAGTGGTGGCTCCGACCGGCATCTTGCCGTCGCGATAGTTGAAGGGCGGATATTCTTCTGTGGTGAAATGAACCGTTTCAGCGCGAGCTGGAGAGAGAAGAGAGAGCGAAAACAGGCTGGTTGCAAATATGAGCAGCGGCTTTCGCATGCGGTTCCTCGTCGCTAGGATGCTTGGGCTACAGGGGATGGGTGGTCTTGATGCAGCCCTGTCAATGTCTTCATCAGATTGTCCGGATGCGCCGGCCGGTAGAAGAGGTAGCCCTGGCCATAGTCGATGCCCATGGTCCGCAGGGTCGCGCATTCCTCTTCGGTCTCGACGCCTTCGGCTATGACCGTGCAGTTCATCTTGTGCGAAAGCGTGGTGATGCTTTCGACCAGCATACGGCTCTTGGCGCTGACGTCCGAAACCGTGTCGTTGATCGCGCGGACGAAGGACTGGTCGATCTTGATGATGTCGACGGGGAAGCGGTTGATGTAGCTTAGCGACGAATAGCCCGTGCCGAAGTCGTCCAGAGCGATGCGGCAGCCATAGCGGCAGATTTCGTTGATGACCATGCGCGTCTCGGGATTGTCATCCATGAGCACGGCTTCGGTGATCTCGACGACAATGCGCCGCGGCGAGATATCGTGGCGCGCGAGCAGGGCGGCGATGCGCACGGGCAGCTCCGGCTCGAACTGAAGCGGTGAGAAATTGATGGCGAGGTAGCTGTCCTGCATGCCGTCGAGACGTGACAGGTTCGCGAAACTGGCGATCGCCTTTTCCATAATGCGATTGCCGATGCGCACGATGGAGCCTGTTTCCTCCGCGACCTCGATGATGCGGGCAGGGGGCAGGATCCCCTTCTGAGGATGATGCAGCCGCATCAGGGCTTCGAAGCCGGCGACCGAGCGGTCGTCGATATTCACGATCGGCTGCAGATAGGCTTCGAACCAGTCTTCGTTGAGGCCGCTTTCGATATTACTTTCCAACTCGGCGCGGCGGCGGGAGTCGTCGAGCATGCCATTGTCGAAGATTTGCGCGCCGTTCTTGCCGTCGCGCTTCTTGGCATACATGGCGATATCGGATTTCAGCAGTAGCTCGGCAGCGTTGGCGGCCTGGCGAGGATAGATGGCGATACCGATGCTTGCGCTGAGGCGGGCGTCGCCTTCGAAGGGCGCGTCGAAAATTTCGGCGATGCGGGCGGACATGTCGAAAGCCCGCGCTTCGGCGTCTTCCGCCAGCAGCAGGATTGCGAATTCGTCGCCGCCCAGGCGAGCTGCAATATCGCCGGGCTTCAGGCATTCCTGCAGGCGCGAGACGAGTTCCCGCAGTGCTGCATCGCCTGCCGCATGGCCCATATTATCGTTGATCCACTTGAAGCGATCGAGATCGACGAAGAGGCAGGCAAGTTCACGCTTGCGCAGGTCTGCCTCATTGATCTTGGCGTCGAGTGCCGTCTCAAAGCCCTGACGATTGAGAAGGCCGGTCAGGTGATCGGTGATCGCCTGCCGCAGATTGCGGTCCTCGGACTGCTTGAGTTCGGTGACGTCGGTCATAACCGAAAGCGAGAGGCCGTCCTGGATCGCGGTGGTTTCGAGGATGAGGACATCCATAACCTGCTCGTCTCGGCAGAGGAATTTCACCGTCACGGCGAGGCGAGCGGCGCTGTCGGGATTGCTGTGTTTGCGCTCGGTATATTCCGAGCGTGACTCCGGCAGTACCAGGCTTGCGAACCGGCGCCCCAGCACTTCGGTTCGGTCATAGCCGGTGGCGGCCAGCCAATAGTCGCTGACGGCGGCGATGCAATCGTCCTTGTCGAGCGAGAACAGCATGGCGGGCGTCAGATTATAAGTGTCGGTTGCCCGGCGATGGGCAAATTTCAGCTCTGTTTCCTCACGCTGCAGCTTGCTCTGCATGTCGTTGAAGCTGCTGGCAAGCCGGCCCATTTCGTCATTCGACTGCCAGTCGACGTGATGACGCGAGCCCAGCCGGCGGGTGGCTTCGATCGCATGCGTCAAGCGCATCAAAGGCTGGATGACGAAAATGCGGTTGCCGATCAGCGCTGCGCCGAAGACGGTCAGCACGGCAAAGATGAAGATCGAGATGAAGACGATTTCTTCGTTCTTGAGGCCGTCAAAAAGCCCAAGCTCGGGATAGAAAACGGTGATGGTGCCGAGCCTCTTGGCGCCGTCGACGCCATTGTAGATGATCGGGCGGGAGACGGATTCCAGATTGCCCTTGTAGGATTTCGGGATGGTCGACTGCGTAACGTCGAGCTGGCCGGAGAGGTCGCGAACATTCACCCTGACGATGGCACCTTCGGCGACCGTTGTGGCGCTGATCTGGGTAACGCTATCTTCGTCCAGATCCCATAGGGGCTTTGCCAGTGCCTGGGCATTGGCGACGAGCAGAACGGTAATGTGATCTTTGATCTCTTTTTCTGCGCGTTCTGACGAGAGGAAAAGGAATAGAACGAAGAGCGGCGCTACGAAAACAAGTAGCGCACCGCAGACGATCGCGAAAAACCTGTTTTCGACCGAATGGCTCATTATTCCGTTAGCTCCCCAGTTGCAGGCCAGCCGCATCCTGGGCATGCCACCCCCTACAACTCTTTCGCGTAGATTTTCATGAATCTGTTAAATGTTGCTGAAACTCTGGGGTTAATGGAATTCAATTAAAGTATAGATTCAAGAAATCCTTATTTTTACTTTCTCTAATATTCTCGCAAAACGCGAAAAACCCGCCATCCCCAGGGGGAGGCGGGTTCGAATGCCTGCGATGAAGAGGCCGATTAGGCGCTGGCTTCTTCGCTGCCTTCTTCTTCAGCAAGGCCGGCAGCCGGAGCAACGATCGTTGCGATCGTGAAGTCGCGGTCGGCGATAACCGGCGTGACGTTCTTCGGCAGCTTGATGGCGGAGATGTGGATGCTGTCGCCGCTCTTCAGGCCGCTGAGGTCAACGGTGAAGAATTCCGGGATGGCATCGGCCGGGCAATGGACTTCGACTTCGTGACGAACGATGTTCAGCACGCCGCCAGCCTTGAGGCCCGGGGACTTCTCGTGGTTTTCGAAGTGAACCGGGATTTCCACGGTAACCGCGGTGTTGCCGGAAACGCGCAGGAAGTCGACGTGAACCGTGAAGTCACGGACCGGATCGAGCTGGTAGTCCTTCGGCAGAACCTTGATCTTCTTGCCGTCGACGTCGATCGTTGCGATCGTCGTCAGGAAGCCGCCGGCGTGGATGCGCTTCGTCACCTCATTGGTGTTGAGAGCGATAGAAATGGGGGCCTGCTTGTCACCATAGATGACAGCGGGGATCAGACCATTGCGGCGAAGTTCACGGGCGGACCCCTTACCAACCCGTTCGCGCGCCTCGGCCTTGAGCTCGTAGCTTTCGTGGCTCATAGCTATTCCTTTCGAGGTTATTTGGAGAGTTCATCCGGTCGGTCATACGCCGTACCGATTGAACTGGAGTAGGGCGTGCCCTGCCTCATCCGCGTTGCCTCCAAGGGTGTCTACGCGGACGCGTGGCGTATAATACAAAGTGGCCGAAGGTGCAAGCACCCCTGGAATGCGAGGGCCTGTGACGACATTGCAACTGAGGCGAAGGAGCCGCAGGTGTCATTTCTATCAACGACTTGACATATACCCTCGGCCTCTTCAACAGTCGAATTCAATCGATCAGGGTCAGAAGGTGAGGTCGAGCATGCGCTCCAAGGTTATCGTCGCTGCGATTTTCTCCATGGGCTTTGCTGGCATATCGAACGCTGCCGACATCAATCAGCAGGGTGCAGACAATCTGCGTGACATCCTGATCTCTCCGCTTTCGCGCGATCTCGCCAAAAGTGATTTCGTGACCGTGAAGCCCGCAGGCGACCAGTACGAGATTACTTACGATCTTGCGAAATTCTTCGACAAGATCAACTCCAGCGTGCTTTCCGTCACCGGTTTCAAACCGCTCTCTCTATTTGCAAAGCCCGTCGAACAAGGCCGGTGGCATCTGAACGGCGATAACAGCCTTGATGTCGCTGTGCATTCGCCGACCTCGGATATTGCTTATTCGATTGCATCAAGCTCCTTCGACGGCATATTCGATCCTTCGATCGAGATGATGCGCTCCATGGGCATCAAGAGCAGCGGCGTGAAATTTTCGAGCGTCGGCAGCGGAGCCAAAAGCGACCGCAAGGTCGATGCGACCATCGACAGCGTCTCGTTTGCCCATACGGTGACCGACAGCAGCGAGGCGGGCAAGGTCGACCTGCAAATGCAGGGTTCGCTGCAGCGTCTGAATGAGCAGCTCATCTTGCCGCAGGGCAGGGCTCTCAGCCTCAGCGCCGATAGCGTCAACACCAATCTCACCGCGACAAGCCTGCCCGTTCAGGAGTTGCGCGCACTCATTCGTTTCTTCGTGCAGCACGTCAAGACAAAGCAGCTTTCGGAAAGCGGCGGCGAGAAATTCGAGCAGCTGGTCCACAAAGCCCTGCCCATGTTCGGCTCGCTCGGCAAGACGGTGACGCTGAGCAACGCGGTGATCGCCACACCAAAGGGCAAGGTCGGCATCAAGCGGATCGACTACAACTTCAAGATGGATGGCCTGACCAAGGCCTCCAATGTCAATCTGGAGCTTCGGGCCGAGCATTTGACGCCGGATGCGGACCTTGTTCCTGCCGCCTACATTTCTTTCCTGCCCGAGACGCTGGATGTGCAGCTTGGCGTGCCCAACATCAATTTTTCCGGCCTCATCGATACGGCCCTCGATGCGATCACCACGCGGGCGACGCCGATGTCGGCCGAAGTCGTCAAGCGCACTATGTTCCCGAATGGATATGGCACGCTTGAATTTCCAAAGATCAGCGCTAGTTCGGGCGTCTACGACGTAGAGGTTTCCGGCGCATTGAAGGGTTCGACCAAGGCTCACTCCGATTATTCGCTGCAGGCGACGATCCTGGCGCGCGATTTTGACAAGACCGTCGCCGCCATTCAGGAGGCTGCGAAAGCGGATAATCGTCTGAACAAGGTCTCTTTCGGTCTGCTGGCCGCCAAGGGGTTTGCAAAGACCGACCCCGATGGCCGGCTGCGCTGGGATGTCACGATGGACGAAGATCGAACGGTAACGGTCAACGGACAGGTGATGAAGAAGCCCTGAAGCGGCGCTGATGCGCGCCATGCCACAGGGCAAACACAAACTCCGCTCGAAGGGCCAATCGGCCAATTTCGAGCTTCCACAATCTTTTTCCATCATATTTGGGGGTGAATTATGCGTTTCAAAGCGGTTGCCGCGGCAGCTGTTCTTGCGGCAGGTGTGGCCGGTGCCACGCAGGCTGCGGATGTCAGCGAACAGGGTGCGAAGGATCTTTTCAACAACCTGACCTATTTCCTGCCCGACGATATTGCCAAGAGCGGAAGCATATCGGTCAAGCCGGCCGGTTCTCAATACGAGGTCACTTATGACCTGAAGGCGCTGTTCGACAAGCTTGACATCACGGGTTTCGAAATCAGCGGCTTGAAACCGTTGACCATGCTCGCGGCACCGCTGGATAGCGGTCTCTGGAACGTCGAGGCCAACAATGCCCTCGACATTACGGCAAAGTCCAAGCCTGGCAGCGGCCCCGACACGGAGTTCCGCTATGCTTTGGCCTCGTCGGTTTTCAAAGGTGTTTTCGACCCGGCACTTCACTATCTGCAATCCGCAGATCTGCAGGGCAAGGGCATCACTTTCTCCACGACGACCAGCGATGCCGGCGTCCAGAAGAATGACGGCACGATCGACAGCATAGGTTACACGCTTTCTTCCGCCGACAGCGGGGAGGCAGGCAGGCTCGACGTCAAGATGAACGGCGGCCTGCAATCGTTCTACGACAAGATTTCGTCGGGGGATGCGACGCTTGCCGAGATCAAGGTGGCCGCGATCGATTTCGATGCCGGCGTGACCAAGCTGCCGTTGAAGGCTGTGAATTCCATTCTGCACTTCGTTTCCGAGCATAAAGACCAGAAGACCCTTTCGGATGCGGACGGTAAGGCGCTGAAGGCGCTGCTGATGGATGCTTTGCCGGTTGTCGGCTCCTTTGACGAGTCCATTTCCGCCAAGGATATTTCCGTCACGACGCCTTTCGGCGAAGGCGGCCTGCAGAAGCTCGGCTACTTCGTCAAGTTGGCCGGACCCGCCAAAGCGATGAATTTTGACGTCGGTCTGAACGCGGCGAAGCTCACCCTGGCCACAGGTCTGGTGCCGGAAGACTATATCGCTTTCATTCCCGATTCAGTCGATTTCCAGGTACAGGTGCCGGACCTGAATTTCTCCGCGTTGACGGAGGTCTTCCAGGAGACGGACTTCAGCAAGCACGATGGTGCCGAAGCCGTCGACGCCAAGTTGCAGAAGGCGATGTTCCCGGATGGAACCGTAACGATCAACTATCCGAAGATCAGCGCCGTCTCGAGCCTCTATGATGTCGAGGCGAGCGGCAGCATGAAAGGCTGGTTGGACGAGAAGGATCGCGTGTCGATGAAGATGACCGTGTTCGCCCGCGATCTCGACAAGACGATTGCTGCCGTTCAGGAAGCCGCCAAGACGAAGCCTGATCTTTCCCAGCTTTCTTTTGGCCTGATGATGGCCAAGGGTTTTGCCAAGACGGATACCGATGGACGCGCGCGCTGGGATATCGATCTTTCCGATTCCGGCAGCGTAACGGTCAACGGCCAGGTCATGAAGTAAACCAATCCGGGATCTGACTGCGACCATGTTTGTCCTCAAGCCGCTGAGCCAGCGCTCGATCTCTCTTCTATGGGCCGGTCAAGTGCTGGCGGCCACCGGCTCGGAATTTTATATGGTCGCAGTCGTCTGGATCGCTGCCGATTTCATCGGCAGCGATGCGGGATATGTCTCCGCGCTGCAGTCTGGAGCGCTGTTGTTCGGCAGCCTCTTTGGAGGCATCGTCACCGACCGTTGGCGCCATAGCACGACGATGATCGCGGCGGATCTGGTCCGTGCTGCGCTGCTGCTGGTGCTGTCGGTCGCCGGTCTGCTGCATCTGATGAGCCTCCCCTTGCTGGTCGTGCTTGCCGGGTGTATTGCCTTGCTCACCTCCACATTCGACCCATCGTTACAGGCCACCTTGCCGACCATTGCCGTCGATCCCGATGTCCGGCACGCAACCAACGGCCTGTTCGACGCGACGCGGCGCATGGCGCGTATTCTCGGGCCGAGCCTGATTGCGCTCGTCAACGGTTTCCTGCCGAAATCACAGTTCTTCCTGGTCACGGCCACGACATTTCTGCTCTCGGCGCTTGCCGTCTGGTTGGCGGTTGCAAAGCTGCCGGCCGCGCCGCGAAGGCGCGAATTTTCCGGAATGGCTGCCGTTGTCGACGGTGTTCTCGGCGGCTGGCGTATGGCTCGTGGCCATGCGGCCATTCTCTATGGTCTGTTCACCAACCTGATGGGAAATGTTGCCTGGGCGATGGGTATCCTGCTCGGCATGATCCTGCATCTGCGCGAGACCAGCGCCGATCCCTTGACCGACTATAGCTTGATGATGACCGCGTACGGCGTCGGCAATCTGACGACCAATCTCATTCTCAGCAGCTTCAAGCCGCGTCGGCCGGTCGTCTGGATCATCGCGGCAAAGCTGATCTTCGGGACGGGTGTCTTCCTGTTGCCGCTGATGCATGACCGGATGTGGCTGATGATCGTCGCTTGTTTCGCGGCCATCAACGGACCCTTCGAAAATCTCGCGATGCTGCATCTGATGCAGACGCGCAGTGAGCCGCATCGTCTCGGACAGGTCTATCGTTTGATGATGTGCGCGATTTTCTCAGGCCTGTTTCTGGCCTATCTCATGTCGCCGAGCTTGTTTGCATGGTTCGGCATCGGGCCGTCGATCATGGGCGCGGGGGCAGCCGTCTTCGTTTCGGGCCTGATCGGGGTCGGTCTGCTGGCATGGAGACAGACTCATCCCATCGCAGCCAGGACGTCCTGAAACGCCAGCCTGCCTTAAGGTGCGCTGCGATCTTCCAGATTAGCTTCTGGCGCTTCAGCAATCTTGCGCGACATGATTTAGTCGAACAGGCTGGAGACGGATTCTTCCTGGCTGGTACGATTGATGGCTTCGCCGATAAGGGTTGCCGTCGTGATGACGCGGATATTCGGCGCCGACTGAACTGCAGTCGTCGGCTGGATGGAATCGGTGATCACCAGTTCCTTCAGCTTCGAATTTGCGATGCGAGTCACAGCGCCACCGGAAAGAACGCCGTGGGTAATATAGGCCGTGACGCTGGTCGCGCCATTCTTCAGCAACGCTTCGGCGGCGTTGCATAGCGTGCCTCCTGAATCGACGATGTCGTCGATCAGAATGCAATCCTTGCCGGAGACTTCACCGATGATATTCATCACTTCGGATTCGCCTGGGCGATCACGGCGCTTGTCCACGATCGCCAGCAGACAGTCGAGACGTTTGGCAAGCGCGCGGGCGCGTACCACGCCGCCGACGTCAGGCGAAACCACCATGACGTTACCGATATCGTAGTTCGCCACGATATCGCGCGTCAGAATCGGCAGGGCGTAAAGATTGTCCGTCGGGATATCGAAGAAGCCTTGGATCTGTCCGGCGTGCAGATCAAGCGTCAACACGCGGTCCGCCCCGGCCTCGGTGATCAGATTTGCAACGAGCTTCGCAGAGATCGGCGTACGCGGACCAGCCTTGCGGTCCTGGCGGGCGTAACCGAAATAGGGAAGGACCGCTGTGATGCGCCGGGCCGACGAACGGCGCATGGCATCGATCATGATCAGCAGTTCCATGAGATGGTCGTTGGCAGGAAACGACGTTGGCTGGACGACAAATATGTCCTCGCCGCGCACGTTTTCCTGAATCTCTACGAAAATCTCCTGGTCAGCAAAACGTCTGACACTAGCCTTGCCTAAGGGAACGTTGAGATAATTGCAGATCGCTTCGGCAAGATGCCGGTTCGAATTGCCTGCGAAAACCTTCATTGTGGTCCGCCTGTTACCAACCTGATAGCCGCGCTTTTAATCACCTCGCTCTCGAATGCAAGGGGTAGAGGCGCGTTAGCTTTCATATTTCTGAAAAGCTTGTGACTATCCACCGTTGGAATTGCGCCAGGAGTTGAAGTCCGACATGGTTTTGGTGGCAATTTTCTGCATGACAGCGGGCGGAACGGCCGTCCATGGATCGCCGCGCCTCAATGGAGCGCTTTCGGCTCCCTGGATTCGGTGGACGCGGTTGCCGGCGCCGTCCAGGACATCCCAGACATAGGTCACGGAGATTTGCGGGCCGTCCTCGAAAGCGGAGAGGTAGCCCTTCAGGATATAGCTTGCACTTGCGTCGCTGGAGCTCTTGATCGTCAAGCCAAGCGAGCGGGCATCGGCGCCGAGTTGGCGTGATAGGGGCGTGACGGCTTGAACGGGCGCGCCAATGATCGGCAAAAAGCGAATGCTGTTGCCGCCGGAAGCGGCGGCTGGCGGCAATGACGCCTGTTGCTGGTCTGGTTGCCGATCGTCGGCAGCTTGCTGCTGTTGTGGCTGCGGGTCTTCCGAAAGACGGCGGTCCGCCTCGCGCTGTTCGTCGCTCTCGGAAAATTGATTGTCGCTGGCCGGAGGGATCGATGCGGTGCGTGCGCCATCAAGAGGACGCGAGGCGTAGGGATTGGTCCCGCTCGACCGCAGCGCCGACGCCTGTTCGTCGAGCGAGCCGCTGCCGCCGTAGTTTTGCGGCTGATAGGCTTGCTGCGAGGTTTGCTGCTGATAGCCGTAACTATCCTGCGAAGCCTGATAGCTGCGGCGAGGCTGCGGGGCGGCGGCCATGCGCTCGACCTCGCGCTGCGTAACCGGGCTGGAGCCGGCATCGCCGATCGCCTCGGGCGGCGTCAACGCGTCCGTGGTGTTGCAGGCAGAGAGCGCGAGGCAAAAGCCGGCGACAGTCAATGTTATCCTGACCAGTCCCATTGCGCGATCCTTCCTCTTTCCGGTCCTCCCGTTCAGGATCGCTACTTTACGCCGCTAACGGTTAAGAAATTCGAGCGGGTGTCGGGAGAGGGCTTTCGGGCTCTGGGACGTGGTCAGATAGGTCTGCCCAAGCGTCATGGCGGAGCCGCTGTCGGAGTCCATGATGATCATGTGCACGAAAAGAGACATATTTTCCGCGATTTCCTGCGGATTGCCTATGTGGAACATCTCATGCTCCATCCATGAAGGCGAAAAACGGGCGCCAAGAGAATAGCCGCAGGCGTTCAATCGGTGACGGGAAAGGCCGCGCTCATCCATGATCCTGGCATGCATATCGAAAACGTCGCCGAATGTGTGGCCGGGTTTCAGGACCGTCTCGATCGCCTGCAGGGTTTCCAGGCAGGCGCTGTAGAGTTCGCGATGGCGATGGCTGGCGCTGCCGATGACGACAGTGCGCATCATCGCCGCGTGATAATGGGCATCGACGCCGGCCCATTCGAGCGTGAGCTGGTCCTCGGCATCGAGCTTGCGGCGGCCGGCCTTATAGCGGCAGAGCAGAGCTTCCGGGCCAGAGCCGATGATGAACTCGTTGGCGGGATAGTCGCCGCCTCCCACGAAGACGGCCCCTTGCATGGCGGCCAGGATATCGGCTTCGTCAGCGCCCGGCTTGATCAAGGACAAGGCGGCATCGAGCGCATCGTCGGCGAGCGCTGCGGCGCGTTCGACGCGCGCGATCTCTGCAGGGCTCTTCGTCAGACGCAGGCGGCTGATGATATAGGAGGCGTCGACAATCTGGCCGAAGCTGGAAAGCTGATGGTCAAGCAGGTGGGCAATGCGGCCTGTCATGCCATGCGTGTCATATTCGACGCCGATGCGCGCACCGAGAAGGTCAAGCTCGACGAGCAGTTCCTTGAGATCTGCCGCCGGATCGGCATTGGGGCGATCGACCCAGATGCGGATATCGGTGATGATTGATGTCAGTTGCGCCTGGCGAAGATCGGCAGAGCGCGTCAGAAGCGTCATCGATCCGTCTGCCTTGACGACAAGCGACTGAAAGAAGCAATAGCCGAACGTGTCGTAGCCCGTCAGCCAATACATGCTCTCCTGCGCAAACAGCAGCATGGCGTCGAGCTTTTCTTCCTGCATTCTGGCAAGCAGCCGGGCGAGGCGGGCATCGAATTCGCTGCGTTCGAACTGCAGGGCCATGTCAACTCGTCTCCGCGATAGCGATTGCTGAGATCTGCCGACCGTAATCCGGCTCCTTCGCATGCGTCGTGCGGCGATAGGAGAAGAAGCGGTCGGAGTCGGGATAGGTGCAGAGATCAAGGCTTTCCGCTGTCACGCCTGCTTTGCGCAAGCGATCGACCGTCAGTGCCGGCAGATTGAACATTGCATGACCGCTGCGTTCGGAGGGTGCGAAATATTTGCTATAGCCGGCATCGTGCGCCAGGAAGCGATCCACGAATTCCGGGCCTACCTCGTAGCTTGCCTGGCTGATGGAGGGGCCGAGACAGGCGATGATCGCCTCGCGGCGGGCGCCGAGTGCGACCATAGCGTCGATGGTGTTTTCGAGCACGCCGGTCAGTGCCCCCTTCCAGCCCGCGTGGGCGGCGCCGATGATGCGATTTTCCGGATCGGCGAAAAGGATGGGACCACAATCGGCGGCCAATACGCCGAGCGCGATGCCCGGCGTGGCGGTGACCATCGCGTCGGCTTCCGGGCGGTTGCCGTCATAGTGGGCGTCGACGGTAACGACGTCAGGCGAATGAACCTGATGTACGGTCGCGAGCCTTGCTGCGGGCAAGCCGAACCAATCAGCGACACGGCGGCGGTTCTCCTGCACGTGCTCGCGCTCGTCCTTCGAGCCGAGCCCGACGTTCAAGCCGCGATAAATGCCCTCGGAAACGCCGCCGGCACGGGTGAAATAGCCATGGCGAATGCCGGCAGCCTCGGCGGCGCTCAGCAGCGTGCTTGCAATTGGTGTCGGCAACTGGAGCGTTCCTTGAGTTCTGGTTTTGCCTGTCGTGCGATGAATAACGCAGCTGCGGCGAAGCAGTTCGATTTAACCGGGATGTTGACCCAGCGTGGCGCTGACTGTCAATCCGCAGGATCGACAGTCACTGTTCAGCTGACTGGACGAAAGGGCAGGAGGTCGATCGCCGGGCTTGAAACCGCGAGAGCCTTGAAGAGCTCGCCCATCTTGCCTTCGCCGGCACCGGCCAGCCTTTCCACGGCGATCTGAATACTCTCCTGCGTCGTCGCGTCCTGGTCACGGCCGAGCGCTGCCGCTCGCTCCAGCAGGCCGAGCCCGACGAGAAAATCGCCCTGATGACAACACCCGTTGATGTGCATGCCGGAGGCGAGTGCGGTTTGGGCCAGATCCTGAAAGTCGACGTGGCTGGTCAGGTCCGCTTCGCCGGGATGCTCCAGCGGCGGGTCGTATTCGTGCATCCGCACGGCCTGCAGCGTGTCGCCAAAACCGGTGGCCATATGCCCGTAATCGATGGCGAGCGCCGTGCCGCCATGGGCCGCGAGCCTGTCGCAGATGGTGGTCATCACGGCCTGGCGGGCTGGTGCGATTTCAAAGATGGTGCCGTTCGGCGGCGGGCCGCCATCCGGAAGAAGAGCGGGATCGAGCGTTGCGACACCGGTTGTGAAGGTCAGCTCGTCATTGATATCGAGCCCAACCGCGCGCTCGCGAAAGCCGCTCTGCGTTCGTACGAATTGGCGGATAGGGATGGCATCGAAGAGTTCGTTGGCGGCAAGCAGGGTAAAGCCGGCAGGGACTTCGCCGAAGTCCGTATGCCACGTGATCTTGGTGCCGTGCGCCTCCAGCGCCTGCTTCTGAAAACCCTGCAACCGTTCGCTGGTCTCGACCAGATGTACCGTCATCGTGTCATAAAGTGGAGGCGCCAGCTTGCCGATGACGCGCAGCATGTCGGCCATCATGGTGCCGCGGCCGGGGCCGATCTCGACGAGCCGCACGTCGACCGGCGTCCCGTGGCGTTGCCACGCATGCACCATGAAGACACCGATCATCTCGCCGAAGAGCTGGCTGACTTCAGGTGCGGTGACGAAATCACCGGATTGGCCGAAGGGTTCACGCGTCTTGTAATAGCCATGCACCGGATCGGCGAGACACAGCGAAAAATAATCGGTGATGCTCAATGGCCCATTGGTGCGGATGATGGCTTTTATCTTTTCCCCGAGCGCCGTCGTCATTCGTTGCTTTCGCTAATGCGGGGCCCTGACAAGCTGGGAGTGCCTTCCGACAGAGACCACGCGATATTAAACCTCAACTCAAGCCGGCTGCCTGGCCGCTGCCCGGCCGGCACGAACAACTGCCCACAGGCCGATGGCAATCATCGGAAGCGACAACACCATGCCCATCGTCAGCCAGTTCGTCCCGAGCAGATAGCCGAGTTGCCTGTCAGGTTGACGGAAGAATTCGACAAAAATACGCGAGAGTGCGTAGCCGATAATGAAAATACCGCTCACTGTCCCCGGCTTCTTCAGTGCAAGTGTCCAACGGGTGAGCGCGAACAGGACGAAGAAGAGCACAATGCCTTCGACACCGGCTTCGTAAAGCTGGCTTGGGTGGCGCGGGTCGGGACCTGCAGCGCAGATTCCGTTGTTGGCATCGATCAGATGCTGACTGCAGAACACCATCGCCCAAGGAACATCGGTGACCCGGCCCCAAAGCTCGCCATTGACGAAATTGGCGATGCGGCCAAAGAAAAGCCCGATCGGGGCAACGGCGGCGACGATGTCGAACATGCTCCAGACCGGAATCTTATTGCGTCTGGCAAACAAAAACATGGCGATGGTGGTGCCGGTTAATCCACCATGGAAGGACATGCCACCCTTGTTGATCTGTATGGCCCGTATAGGATCGTTCAAGACCGGACCCAGATCGTAGAACAGGATGTAGCCGATACGACCGCCCAGAACGATGCCGACGGCGGCCCAAAGGATGAAGTCATCCAGATGCTGGCGCGTCATCGGCGCAGTATCGTTCAGCCATAGCTTGCCGTTGTCGATCAGCTGCCTTGCATAGAGCCAGCCGAGCAGAATGCCCGCCACATAGGCAAGCCCATACCAATGAACCGGAACAGGCCCGAGCCAAATGGCAACCGGATCGAGATCCGGAAATGGGAGAATGGCGGCGAGATTGGCGGATGTCAGCAAGATCGTCAGGCCCGTTGTCGCATGTTTCCCGAAGGCACCCTGCCTTTTCGGTGTGAGACCATGCTATATCCAAATGTGCGCGGAACATGGCGTTCGCTATCGAAACGGTCAAGTCGATTGTTGTTATGCCCGTCTGTGCCGGCCCGGTTGTCCCGTCCTATCTCAATTTGCTTGCATCGGCCTCTTGGAAATCCTACCTCCACTCTATCTGGCCCATATCGATGCCTGACCGTTTAGGGCCGACGGCCGCAAGGAGATTGCTATGAGCACTGGACCGAACCGTATCATGGATGAATTCGCCAAGCTGATGACCGATGCCGCCGGTGCTGCCCAGGGCGTGCGCCGCGAAATCGAGACGGCTTTCAATGCGCATGCCGAGCGTTGGCTGAACAGCATGGACATCGTCAAGCGCGAGGAGTTCGAGGTCGTTCGCGAGATGGCGATCAAGGCGCGCGACGAAAACGACGCACTGCTCGCGAGAATCGAAGCGCTGGAAGCAAAGCTTGCATCCAAGGGCAACTAAACACGCATTGCGTTAGTGACGATCGGCGCGGCACACGTTTGCCGCGCATTTTTATATGAAATTTTTATCTGCTTTTCCACCTGTGGACATCATCAAAAAAGCCAATCGCCAGAGTCGGTTATGACTCCCTTCTGAATAGGTGTCGGAAGAGCTTTCCACAGCGCCGTTTCCAAAAACGAAGCTCAGGGGCTGGCAGGCCGGGCATGCCGCTATACACTGATTTTAAATGATGATTCGAAACGGACTTGGTAAGCTCCGGGCAGGGTGGACGCGTTAGTCTGGCAGCCGTTCAACATCATCCCGAGGATGTTTCCGGAGTAAAACTGTTTGCGTTCTCTCAGTGTTGAACCACGTGAAAACTGCATTCGTTCCGGTCAAGAAGGTGCTGCATGAGCCTGATGGAAGTGGAAGTCGAACGACAATCGAATCCGGTTGACATGATCGAGTTCGTGGCCGCGAACAACGACTGGTCGTTCGAGCGGTCCGGCGAAGACGAAATCGCCATGACCGTCGAAGGGAAATGGACCGATTATCATGTCTCTTTCTCGTGGATGGAAGAATTCGAGGCGCTGCACATCGCCTGCGCCTTCGACGTGAAGGTGCCTGAGCCGCGCGTCAACGAGGTGATCAAGCTGCTGTCCTGCATCAACGGGCAGGTGCTTATGGGCCATTTCGATCTGTGGCGGCAGGAAGATATCGTGATCTTCCGTCAATCGCTGCTGCTCTCGGGCGGCGCGGAGCCCACCAACCGACAGGTGGAAGTGCTGCTCTCCAATGCGCTTGACACCTGCGAGGCGTATTATCAGGCTTTCCAATTCGTTGTGTGGTCGGGCCTCGATGCCAACCGCGCGATGGAAGCTGTGCTTTTCGAAACCGTAGGCGAAGCGTGATATGACGAGCGAACATTCCGCCAGCACCCTGGCATCCTCCGGGCCGATCATCCTGATCGGCGCGGGCAACATGGGAGGCGCGTTGCTGACGGGATGGCTGAAGAACGGCGTGTCCGGATCTTCGGTTGTTGTCGTCGATCCCAATCCATCCGAGGCGATGCGCCAGACGATTGCGGATGCTGGTGCCAGTCATCTGACCGGCGTTCCCGTCGGTATTAAGGCTGGTGTCCTGTTCGTTGCCGTCAAGCCGCAGGTCATGGATTCGGTTTTGCCGCCGTTCAAAGCGATCTTGGATGCCGAGACGGTTGTCGTATCCATCGCCGCCGGCAAGACGATCGCGTCGCTTGAAAACCACCTGGGAGAAGCCGCGACAGTGCGCGCTATGCCCAACACGCCTGCCATGGTCGGTCGCGGCGTCACCGGCGCCTTTGCGAATGCCAGGGTCAGCGAGCGGCAGCGGCAGCTCGTTCAGAACCTGCTGAAAGTTTCCGGGCCGGTCGAATGGGTGCCGGAGGAGGCCGATATCGATTCTGTTACGGCGGTTTCAGGCAGCGGGCCGGCCTATGTTTTCTATCTCGTCGAATGCATGGCGGAGGCGGGCCGGAAGCTGGGCCTGCAGGCGGACCTCGCTATGCGGCTTGCACGGGAGACTGTCGCGGGGGCTGGTGAGTTGCTCCATCAGTCCCCCGACGACGCATCGCGTCTGCGTCAGAACGTAACATCGCCTGGCGGCACGACCGCTGCGGCTTTGGGGGTTTTGATGGCGGAAGACGGTATGCAGCCCTTGTTCGATGCGGCGCTGGAAGCGGCGCGCAAGCGGGCACAGGAGTTGGCCGGCTAGAGCGACAACATGAAAAGTGCGCGGCGGGCTCTGTCCCGGAAGCGCGTGGAAACAACAGGCTGAAATGGTTCAGTGCTTCCAAGGAGCGCTGAACCATTTCCGCTTTGGATAGGAAAGGCAGTGCTATGGCGGAAGAAATCACCTTTGGCGATTTCGAGCGGGTGGATATTCGCGTCGGGACGATCATCGAGGCCGAGAATTTCCCGGAAGCACGCAAGCCGGCATACAAGCTGCGGATCGATTTCGGACCGGAAATCGGTGTCAAGCGCTCGTCAGCGCAGATTACAGTCCATTATACGCCGGAAACTCTTGTCGGTCGCCAGGTGCTTGCCGTCGTCAATTTCCCGCCGCGCCAGATCGGGCCGGTGCGTTCAGAGGTTCTCACCTTAGGCTTCGAGGATGAGGCGGGAGCGATCGTCCTTGCCGCGGTGACGCAGCCCGTGCCGAACGGCAAGAAGTTGATGTGAACGGCGCCCTTTCGCAATTGGAAAGGGCCGAGCTCAATGAATATCGCGCGACACAGGATCGGTCAGGCTGAAGTGGAGAAACTCCGCTTCGAAACCTTCGCGTTGGGGCGAGCAGAAGGCCGGGCCGACCGCTAGTTCCTCCAATGTCGGATCGAACCAGGCAAGTCTTGCCATCCGCCATTCGTTCATGCGGTCGGTGCGATACTGGATGAAAAGAGCGTCGCCGTTGCGGGTCACACGCGCTGACATGGCGTCGAATTCGTGATCAAGCCGGAATGCGGACCAATCGGAATTGCCGTTGGTGACGACGACGCTGAAATGTTTGGCGTTGTCCGTGTATTCGATCCCGCACTTCATCCACTGCCTGGCGTCGTGCCGGATCATCAGGCCGGCCTGATCGTAGAGTTGCTGATAATGCCCGATGAAGCTCACTTCCGCGGTAAAATCGCCGCGATGAGACTTGCCGAGGAAATGGCCGTCGTCGCGATGGAAACCATAGTAGGTTTCCTGCCAGAAGTCGGTCTTGTTATCCGAGCGTACGAAGAGTCGTCCCTGGTTCATTTCCCACGCCTGTGGCGCATTCAGCCAGTGCATGCCATCGATGTCGATCGGCATAATTGCCTCCTCAGGCGGGGATTCGGATCGTGGCGCGCAGGCCGCCCAGCGGGCTGTCGCCGAGCGTGACATTGCCGCCGTGGCTGCGCGCAATGTCACGCGCAATGGCAAGGCCAAGCCCGGTGCCTGACTTGTCGAGATTGCGAGCAGAGTCCAGCCGGAAGAATGGCTTGAAGACATCCTCGCGCGCTTCGGCAGGAATGCCCGGGCCGTCGTCGTCGAAGACGATGGTCAGCCATTTGGCGCTATGCTTGGCTTCTATGCGCAGGTTCGTCGCGTAGCGGCGGCTATTGGTGGCGAGATTGGTGACCAGGCGGGTAAAGGCATTCGGGCGAACGGAGATTTCGTCGTCACCCTCGATGGAAAAGTCCATAGACTTGCCATGCAAGGTAAAGTCCTGCCGGATCTTTTCGAGGATATCGCTGAGCTTGAACTGGCCGACATCCTCCTCCGCTTCACCGCGCGCAAAGGCCATATAACCCTCTAGCATGCTCTGCATGTCCTCAACGTCTTCATTGAGGCCAATAAGATCGGGGTTGTCGCCGACGAGGGCGAGTTGAAGCTTGAAACGCGTGAGCACTGTGCGCAGATCGTGGCTGACGCCAGACAGCATGGCCGTACGTTGTTCCAACTGGCGCTCGATGCGCTCCCGCATGAGGATGAAGGCGAGGCCGGCACGGCGAATTTCGTCGGCGCCTCTAGGAGAGTAATTTTCGAGCCTCTGTCCCTTGCCGAAACTCTCGGCGGCCTGGGCCAATGCCAGGATCGGCCGGATCTGACCGCGCAGGAACAGTACGGCGATGCCAATCAGCACCAGCGAGGTGCCGACCATCCAGAGGATGAAGATATGGGTGTTGGAGGCATAGGTCTGGCTACGCTTGGCGAAGACGCGCAGCACCTTGTCTGGCAGCTTGACGCGGATTTCGACGAGGCTGGAGTTGCCGACCGTATCGATCCAGAAGGGCAGGTTGATCTGATCCTTTATCTCGTCGCTCAGGATGCCGTCGAGGATCGAGAAAAAGGGCTTGTCGCGTGGCTGCGGCAGCTCGCCGCCCGGTTCGATCGATATGACGAGGTCCAGCTTCTGCCGTGCCATCTGGGTTACGGCGGAATAGTCGGCGTCCTGCGGATAGGTCTGGATAATGGTGATGATCGCGGCGATGTCGCGCGTCGTCGCCATGGATAGCCGCTGCGTCACCATCTGCCAGTGACGTTCCATGAAGACGATCGTGACGACCGCCTGCAGAATGATCATCGGCAGAATGAATATGAGCAGGGAGCGCGCATAAAGGCCGGTCGGCAGCACATATCGGCGCATCCAGCGCGACAGCCACCGAAGCCCGTTGGTCGGCGTGTGATCCTGCTCGCGTCTGATCGAATCGAATGTCACCATCGCCGTTGATCCTGGAAGCCGAGCTCAGTCTATGCTCAGGCGGTAGCCGATGCCGCGCACCGTCTGCAGCCAGATAGGGTTGGCGGGGTCGTCTTCAATCTTGCGGCGCAGCCGGTTGATTTGGACGTCGATGGTTCGCTCGCCGACTTCGGCTTCATTGCCGATAAGCTCATGGCGCGGGATGGTCTCGCCGGCGCGCTTGGCGAAAAGCAGCATGATTTCCTGTTCTCTGTCCGTGAGCCGGATGAGTTCAGCCGATTTCTTCAGCTCCTTGCGGGTCAGGGAAAACGTATAGGGCCCAAACATCACAAGCTCGATCTTGGGGGAGTCTGCAGGGGTGTTCCGCCGCAGGATATTGTTGACGCGCAGCACCAGCTCGCGGGGGTCGAAGGGCTTTGGCAGATAGTCGTCGGCGCCGGCTTCAAGGCCCGCAATGCGGGAATCGGCCTCGGCAAGCGCGGTCAGCATAATGACGGGAATGTTCTTGATGGCGCGCAAGCTCGATGTCAGCGAGATGCCGGACTCTCCCGGCATCATCACGTCCATGATGATGAGATCGAAATCCAGTCCCTCGAGCTTGCGTCGCGCCTCGGCGCCATCGGCCGCTGCCGTCACGCGGAAGCCCTTTTCCATAAGGTAGCGATTGAGAAGGGCGCGGATACGCGTATCATCATCCACCACCAGAAGATGTGCCGCATCGTCCGAAATAACTGTTTTCGTCGTCATTCGATCCGTCTCGATCCTGTCCTACCCACGATTGATATGAGGCATTCCGTACCGGATTCGCGGCTGGTATTGCCGTCACTTGCCTGTTTGCATTCCCCTCAGGAAGCGTTTCACGCTTTCGCGTGTCGCGTCCGATGCGCCCTCGAATGCCCTTTCAATACGGCGCGATTGCGGCTCCGCCAGTGCCAGCGCCAGATCGCGGCCGGCCTGTGTCGGATAAAGCTTGCGCTGCCGCCGGTCCTCCGGACCCGCAACCTGATGAATATAACCCGAATCGATCAATTGTTTGAGAACCCGTGCCAAACTCTGCTTGGTGATCTGCAATGTTTCCAAGAGGTCTGCAACGGTCATGCCGGGTTCGCGGTTAACGAAATGAACGACACGGTGATGAGCTCGTCCGAAACCGCTCTTGATCAGGATCTGATCCGGGTCCGACACGAAATCGCGATAGGCGAAGAAAAGCAGTTCGATGATCTCGAAGTCGATGCTCCCCGCATTCTGCATCGGCGTTGCCAGCAGCTCAGCCCTTGCCGCGTTCTGGCTCATCTGTCGTGGCACTATAGCATTTCCTTTTTATTTTTTGCGCGTTTGCGAAATTTACGCAAAAATATGTCAGCTTTATTGACGTATTTTTACGCCATCGTTCGCTGCCGCACAATGCCGTGCGGTTTGAAAGACTGCGCCATTTCGGGAAATCTAAGTGTGGATCCGTAAAACTCCAACCTATTTCGACTTTTCTCTGCCGCCAAAGCGAGAGGGTGTTAAAAAGGGCTGTGTCTCCCTGCGGCAAGCAAGAGGTCGCCGTGATCGCATCAGTGCTTCCGGCGAAGCATCCCGAAGGGGAGCTTCCTCCGACAAAGCAAACACGGTCGAGTGATTGCAAATGGAACGGCTCAAGTTCCAGTCAATCGCGTTGCACACTCAGCCCTCTTTGTGCGCTGTCCGCAACGCAGCGCCGGCCACGCACGGTGCGGCCGCGGGAAAGCCGAATGTTCTGACCCGTAAGGGTCGGATGTTTTCTCCGACCCTTACGGGTGTGATCCTTACGACTTACGGCCGAGAACTGCGCCGACGATCGCCGAAAGCACGCCGCCGGCGATCAGCGCAGATATGCCTTGAGCTACAAGGCCGGTGAGGGCGTCGCTGCCGATAAGCTTGAGAATGACGCCGCCGCCGAGCCCGCCAATGGCACCCGCGATCGTTCTGGCAACGAGATTGATACCATCCTGCTTCAGGACGCCGCTCGCTGCGTTGCCGCCAATGGCGCCGGCTATCAGTTGTGTGATGATAGGCCCTAGACTTTCCATGTGATTGCCCTTCTCCCAGTGTTCCGGAGACGCTTCCGGATGCCTCTCGTCGCGCCCGGGATCGATGCCTGGGAGCGGCGGTAATCCTCACTGGTATTAGGACTACATCATGCACCGGCCGGTGGAAATAGAAGGGCAACCCAAACGAGAGAAAACCTGAATAATTTCAGGGGAAATCCAGGTTCTTGGCACGCGGCCTTCCGGCCACATGCCAATTTCGCCAACTTTCTCATGCCTGGCTGCGAATCATCGGTAGACGTAGACAATACGGCGTGTGCCCGGATCGACCAGTACCGGCTGGTGGTTCACCTCGACATAGCTGTATTGATAGTCCGGAATGCGATGCACTTCGACGCTGTGGGGAACCGTTGCGCCGACGGCCAGATCACCGCTCAGCTGAACTGTATCGACCGGGTTCTCATCGATATAGCTTCGGATTTCTTCAGGAGGCGTCACTGCGACCACTTCACCGCCGCTTTGATCGACCGGGCCTAACAATTGGTCGTCCGGGCCGGGTTGGGCGACTTGAACGCTACCGGTTTTGACCGGGTCCGTCTGTTCGTAGGTGATGGTCGGAATGCCGAGGTCGTCACGATGCTCCTGAACCATAACCGGCGCGCCGTTCTGTTCGACGCTGAGATATTGCGCATAGACCCAACCACGCATTCCGTTGACGTCGACGCGACACCAGCGGCTGCCTTCGACGCAGCCGTCAAGCGTTGCCTCGGAGCCACGTGTCGCGACGCCAATCTTTGGAAACTCGGCGCCGGGGCCGGAACGGACTTCAATGTCGCTGGCGGTGGTCGCGGCCATTTCGGCCCGCGCCAAGCCGGCGGTGCTGACAAGGACAAGGCCTGTCAGCAACAGATTTCTCTTCAAGGACATTGGTTTTCTCCTTCTGCCTTTAAAGACCCTTCCTCAACGCTTGGTGCGCTTCAGTGTTCCGATCGAGACGGCGTACTTCTGTGATCCGTTGGCAGAGTGATCGGGTAACTACCGGAATCATCTTCGTAATTTTGACTGTATCGGTGCCGGGCGCATTGACTGGCGGTTTGTTCCGGATGGCTGGGGGCTGTTTTGCGCGGAGTTTGCGGCTATATCGACAATAAGGCATTCAAACAGACGAGGCATTCATGGGCATGCTCCAGGCCGGCATCATTCCGGTGACCCCTTTCGAACAAAACTGCACCATCCTGTTCGATCCGGAGACGAAAGAGGGCGTCGTGGTCGATCCAGGCGGCGATGTCGACATCATCCTGCAGACGGTGCGCGAGAACGGCATTGCCCTGAAGGCCATATGGCTGACCCATGGTCATATCGATCATGCCGGCGGTGCTGACGAGGTCAGGGAAAAGCTGGGTATCGAGGTGATCGGCCCGCATGAGGACGATCGCTTCCTGCTCGAGGATATCGAGGGCAAGGCCAAGATGTTCAACATCGACGGCGTGCGTAATGTCGTGCCGGATCGTTTCCTGAAGGACGGGGACAAGCTTTCCTTCGGCGAGCATGAGTTCGAGGTTTTCCATTGCCCCGGTCATGCGCCCGGCCACGTCATCTTCTTCAACCGCAAGCAGGGCTTTGCGCATCTTGGCGATGTGCTTTTCAATGGCTCAATCGGCCGGACGGACCTGCCGGGCGGCAATCATCAGCAGCTGCTTGATTCAATCCGCGACAAGGTTTTTCCGCTCGGTGACGAGGTTGGATTCATCTGCGGTCACGGTCCGGGCAGCCGGATCGGCGATGAACGCCGCACCAATCCCTTCCTGCGCGGTCTGTAGGAAGAGGTTGCTTGCTTGGGGGCGATCTAAAGCGCGTCGCGATCTTTCAGATTCGCTTCATGCGCTTTAGCTCTTTGATTTCCCGCACGTCGTAGCCGCAAAACCGCTGCACACTTTTGCGCGACATGCTCCAGCCGCCCGCACAGCATCTGGTGTCATCGACAAGCAAAGTCGCTGCTTCTGTTCTCGGATTTATCAACCCGCTGCGGCCGTTAATCAGTCGGCCGTGCAGAAGTGGCGCATGCCGTCATAGCCGACATAGGTGCCGCTGCGGCCGTCGAAGCTTCTGTAGCGATCGTAGCAGTAGCGCATCCAGGCCGACGACCAGGGACGCAGGCCCGAGACCGGTGGCGCGTAGTAGCTCACATCGCGCTCGACATAGACGCGGCGCGGTGCCGGGCGATAGTAGTAGGGCGGGGGAGGCGCGTCGTAGTCCGGTTCGGCGTAGACCGGTCCTGGCTCTACATAGCGCGGTTGGCTGGCTATGGCCGAGCCGACGATCAGGCCGGTGGCAAGACCTGCGGCACCGAGCGCCCAGCCATCGCGATGACGCCAATAATCACCCGCCGAAGCGGTACTCATAGACGTCAGCGTCAATGCTGCAGCCATGGCGGACATGACGAGCGATTTGCCGAGTATGGTCATTGGTTTGTCCTCTCAGGAAAACGGGATAACTGTCGTTCCCGCTCTTTCATGAGCAGCAAATTATGCGCGGCAAACTGAATACAGACTGAATGACAAAACCCGGCATTTCTGCCGGGCCTCAACTCGAATGATAACCGTAAGGGTCTTAGCCAGCAATCTGGAGATTGACGGCCTTCGGTCCCTTGCCGCGGCGATCCGGTTCCGTGTCGAAGCTTACCTTCTGGTTTTCCGACAGTCCTGCCAGGCCGGAAGCCTGAACCGCAGAAATGTGTACAAAGATGTCTGCGCCACCCTTGTCCGGTTTAATAAAACCGAAGCCCTTATCGGTATTGAAAAACTTTACAGTGCCAGTCTCGGCCATGCCTCAGGTCCTTTTCTCTCTGCCCACCATCCACACGGGCAGCATTACTGTGTTGCCCCTGCGGGCGCTTGCAGGCAGTTCTCGAAATTTTAAGGAAAAGGTCCCCTATACCTCGGCATGGTCTCGATGCGATGTTTGCCACCCCGCATTTTAACCAGCTGACCGGAATATTAGCGTCTCCGGCGCGCAATTCTATTAGGACTTCCCATGCTCTAAAAATGCCCGAACATCGCTGAGATTGCTGTGTTTATTGGGAATTGGCAAGCAAAAGTTTTCTAACGTATCGCCGTGAACACAGTTCGGTAACCCGACTGTGCTAATGCGATTCGCAAATTTTCTCACTTTGGAACAAGTTTCTAAGGTTTTCGCATCGCTCGCGATATAGCTTTGGCGAAATTTTCCCAAATCGGCGGGGATGAACGCTGATTTTCGATTGTTCAAAAAAATTTCAAAAACTGTTGCAATCCAACGGATGTGGCCGCCATTTCAGGCCGTTTTCACGCTGCTGCGTTCCGCCGGCGCACCAATTCGGGCACCAGTTCTACGGCAAGCATGGCGGCAAACATCAAGGCGCAGCCGGCATAGCCGAGCGGGCCCATTGTTTCACCGAGGATCAACGCTCCCAGAGAGGCCCCGAACAAGGCTTCCGAAGCGAGAAAGATCGCGGCCTGCGGCGCGGTCGTGTAGCGCTGGCCGATGACCTGCAATGCGAATGCCAGCCCGGACGAGAATATGCCGACATAAAGGATTTCGCCGAGCGCTGCCTGGATGCTCGCAAGGCTGATTGGCTCGACCACAGCCGCAACGACAAGGGCGAGCACGGCTGTGACCGCAAATTGCGTTGCGGAAATGCTAAGTGGCCGGCCGGTCTCAATGACCGCAGATCCGGCGAGGGTGATTTGTGCTGCCCAGAAGAGTGCGCAGACGACTGTCAGGAAATCCCCCGTCGTCAGGCGGGAGAGCGATCCGCCAGAGAGGAGATAGATGCCGCAGAGCGCCATGAGCGCCGCGGGCCAGATGATCCAATGCGGTGAACGCCGCATGAAGATGACGGCGATCAAGGGGACGAAAACGACGTAGAGGCCAGTAATAAAGCTGGAATTGGTGACGGTTGTCGTCAAAAGTCCGAGTTGCTGGGTCGCGGCGCCGCCGAATAGTGCGACGCCGATTATCGCAAAGGACAGCCAGTTACGGGTCTGCAATGGCTGCTTGGCCTTTCGGCTTTCCATCCAGACGAAGGGAAGCACGACCACCGTGGCGACAGCGAACCGCAGGCCGATGAACCAGAATGGTCCGATCGACTTCATTGCCGTCGACTGCGCGACGAAGCCGCCGCCCCAGATCGCGGCAGCAAGCAACAACAATAAATTCGCCTGTATGCGAGACATCTGCATCCTGCCGGAAGGGGAACGAATAGCCGACCGTTAGCAGTTGCTTTTGCGCGCGGCAAGGGTGAAAGGCGTCGCAGCTACACCGCTAGTTCGTTGCTCTTGAAACCCGCAGCAAGGCGCCATTGTCTTCGTCCGTGGTGATCAAAAGCGCGCCGTCGGGGGCGACGACGATGTCGCGCATGCGGCCAAATTTGCCCTCGAACATACGCTCGCGTTCGGTAATCTTACCGCTTGCGTCACGATCGAGGCGTGACAGCAACTGGAATTTCAACGCGGTAACCAGCAGATCGCCGTTCCATTCGGGAAACATCTTGCCGCGATAGACGGCAATCGCGCCGGGGGCGATCGACGGATCCCAATAGAAAAGCGGCTGCTCCATGCCTTTCTTCGCGGTGCCGATGCCGATCTTCGTGCCGTTGTAATTGACGCCATAGGAGATGACCGGCCAGCCATAGTTCTTGCCGGCTTCGGGCATGTTGATCTCATCGCCGCCTTTCGCGCCGTGTTCGGCCGTATATAGCCTGTTCGTCTCGCTGTCGAAGGTGATGCCCTGCGGATTGCGATGGCCTTTCGACCAGATTTCCGGCCGGGCACGCTCACCGCTTTTGAAGGGATTATCGGCCGGAATGCTGCCGTCGGAGCCGATATGGATGATCGAGCCGGCATCGTCGTGGAAATCCTGGGCGCGGTCCTGTTGGCCACGATCGCCAAGGCTGACGAAGAGACTGCCGTCCTTGGCGATGGCAATGCGCGAGCCGTACTGGATATTGCCGTGCGACAGCTTGTTCATCACAAAGATGCGCTTCACATGGGTGAGCTGTGTTTCGTCTGCCGACAGTTTTGCGCGCAGGACGGCGGTACCGCTACCACCGGCTCCCGACACGGAGGCGGTGAAGTAGAGCGTTCGATTGCTACTGAATTTCGGATCGAGCTCGACATCCAGCAAGCCGCCCTGTCCGCGAGCGTGAACCGGGGGCACCCCGGCAATCGCCGGCGATACTTTACCATCGCGGATCAAGCGCATGCGGCCGGTTCGTTCGGTAACTAGGTAGGCGCCGTCGAGCAGAACGGCGACAGCCCAGGGGTGTTCGAGCCCGGAGGCTATCGTTTCGACCTTGAGCGCTACCTTTTGCGTCTTGAAGGGTTGCGCGGTATCGGCAATCGCGAGACTTGCGGGCAACAAGACGGAAGCTGCCAAGGCAATTGAAAGTCGTGTTGCTCCAACGCGCATGTTTCCATCCCCCGTTATACTGTTTTCGCAAGGTGGGTCGAAGTATCCGTCGTTCAAGTCCGTGCATGGTGTAGATAACGTCTTTGTGTTCGCGAGTTCGGCGTTGCGATCTACGAGCCTTCGGACTGGCGGGCCGCCGAAGGCGCCGATCTCTCGACACAAAATCCGGGCCGCCGCTTCAGGAAAGACGGCGAGCCCAGGAGGCTATTGTTTTACATCGGAAATCCCGTCTGTCTTGAGAAATTGATTCAGGAACTTCGCAAACTGATTCAAGCTTTGAGCGGAGACGTGCGCGGTCCCGCTCGTCGCAGGGCTGCCAAAATGTCGGGCGCGGTGCCTCGTGCTCGCCCGAAAATGGAAGAAGAGGTCAGGCCCGAAAGCCAGGAAATAAAGCCACTGTGACGCCTTTGCGCTTGAAACGTCGGCCCATATTCGACATAGAGCTTAGCGCAGAAATCTGGTCCACAGGCTTTCTGCCCACTTCAACCGAATAGGACCGATCATCATGGCCTTTCTTGCCGACGCTCTTTCCCGTGTAAAGCCTTCTGCCACCATCGCCGTTTCCCAGAAAGCGCGCGAGTTGAAAGCAAAAGGACGTGACGTGATCGGCCTCGGCGCCGGTGAGCCGGATTTCGATACGCCAGATAATATCAAGACGGCCGCCATCGACGCGATCAATCGCGGCGAGACGAAGTACACGCCGGTTGCCGGCATTCCGGAACTGCGCAAGGCGATCGCCGCCAAGTTCAAGCGCGAGAACAATCTCGACTATACTCCCGAGCAGACCATTGTCGGCACGGGCGGCAAGCAGATTCTGTTCAACGCCTTCATGGCGACGCTGAACCCGGGTGACGAAGTCATCATCCCGACGCCTTACTGGGTGTCCTACCCGGAAATGGTGTCGCTGTGCGGCGGTACCCCGGTTTTCGTCGCGACGACGCAGGCCAACAATTTCAAGCTTCAGCCGGCCGATCTCGAAAAGGCGATCACGCCAAAGACCAAGTGGTTCATGTTCAACTCGCCGTCCAACCCGTCGGGCGCCGCCTATTCGCATGACGAGCTGAAGGCGCTGACCGACGTGCTGGTCAAGCATCCGCACGTCTGGATCCTGACCGACGACATGTACGAGCACCTGACCTATGGCGAATTCAAGTTCGCCACGCCGGTCGAAGTCGAGCCGAGCCTCTATGATCGCACGCTGACGATGAACGGTGTCTCGAAAGCCTACGCGATGACTGGCTGGCGTATCGGTTACGCTGCCGGTCCGCTGCAGCTCATCAAGGCCATGGACATGATCCAGGGACAGCAGACCTCGGGTGCGACCTCGATCGCCCAGTGGGCTGCCGTCGAAGCGCTGAACGGTCCGCAGGACTTCATTCCGCGCAACAAGAAGATCTTCGAAGGCCGTCGCGATCTCGTCGTATCGATGCTGAACCAGGCAAAGGGTCTTTCGTGCCCGGTTCCGGAAGGCGCTTTCTACGTCTATCCGTCCTGCGCAGGATTGATCGGCAAGACGGCTCCAACCGGCAAGGTCATCGAGACGGACGAGGATTTTGTGTCTGAGCTGCTGGAAGCGGAAGGCGTTGCCGTCGTGCACGGTTCGGCGTTCGGCCTTGGTCCGAACTTCCGCATTTCCTACGCGACCTCGGAAGAACTGCTCGAAGAAGCTTGCCGCCGCATCCAGCGCTTCTGCGGCGCCTGCAAGTAAGCACTCGAGAATAGATCAAATGAAAGCCCGCCAGAGATGGCGGGCTTTTTGCGTTTGGGCTGCGTGTTGCAAATTCAACAACTGATTCAAGCGCTTCCCAACTTGAATCCGCTATTCGGCGCAAGTGCTTGAATTCGGAATCAAAGTCCGAGAATCGTCAGCATGATGAAGGTGGCGAAGAGGATGAAATGGGTCATGCCCTCGATGGCGTTTGTTTCGCCATCGTTGAGGTTGATGGCTGCGACGATGAGGGTGATCATGACCATTACGGTCTGCACCGGCGACATGGCCATGATGAACGGCTGGCCCGTATAGAGTGCGATCGCCTCCATGACGGGCACGGTCAGGATCACCGTCGATAACGACGCGCCCAGGGCGATGTTGACCGTCGCCTGCATACGGTTCCGCAGTGCTGCGCGCAGGGCTGTCAGGATTTCCGGGGCGGCCGAGATTGCGGCGACGACGATAGCGGCGATTGCGGGTGGTGCGCCGGTGCCTCTCAGGCCTGTATCCATGAATGCCGACATGAATTCCGCCAGCACGCCGATGAGTACTACACCGATCAAAATAGTGACGATGGATGTCGTTGTGGATTCATCCTCGTGATGTTCTTCGGGCATCGCAAGCTTCTTCTCGGTACGCGGATAGCTGTAGCTGAAGAAATAGCTGTGCCTGCCTACCTGCATGCGCAGGAACAATGCGTAGAGCGAGATCATCGCGACGATGGTGAAGGCGGAGTAATAATGCCATTTCGCGCTGGGAATGAACTCCGGCACGATCATCGAGATGCCCATAGCGGTCAGGATCATCACGCCATAGGTTCTGCTGGAGTCATCGTTATAGGGCTGCTCGCCGTGTTTCAGGCCACCGAGAAGGGCCGCAAGCCCGAGGATGCCGTTGATATCGAGCATGACGGCCGCGTAGATCGTGTCGCGCACCAATGTCGGGGAGCTTTCGCCACCCATCATGATGGCGAGAATGATGACCTCCACGGCAACGGCGGACAATGTCAGGATCATCGTGCCGTAGGGGTCGCCGACCTTCGCTGCGAGGTTTTCGGCGTGATGGGCAACGCGCATGGATGCCAGCACAATCGTTGCGATCAATGCAATGGCCGCGATCATTGATGCGGTCTGTCCCATTTCCAGCACCGAATGCTCGCCTAGATAGGCAATGACGGCGATCGCCAATGCCACGAACAGGGCTTTTTCCTGCTTAAACCACTTCGCTGAGATCACGTTCCCACCTTTGCGCCGATTCCCGGTTGCACTCTAAATCAATGATTTCGCACATCAAGCGTGCGTCATTGCGGGCGGGATTTGCAGTCGGCATCATTTAATGGAATACTGTGCATATCGGTCTGCCCAACCCAAACGTCGCGGCATCCTCGAATCCGTCTCAGATGCACGCGGTCCTGCCGGCAATGTCCGGATGTGAAGGTCTTGGCAGATGAGAAGGAGGGTCTGAATGGTCAAGGTCGTATACGAAGTCGTGCCGCATGACGGCGGATGGGCATATCGTTTCCACGATGTCTATTCGGAGGCGTTTCCGACACATTCCGAGGCAGTGGAAGCCGCCAGGATCGTTGCGGCAGAGCAGCAGGTCGGGGGCGACTCCGCGGAGATCAGCTGGCAGGACGAAAGCGGCAAGTGGCATGAGGAATATGCCGACGGCGGCGACCGACCGGAGACTGAAGTCATTGATGGCCAGAAGCATTTCCCGCCGGTGGATACGGCTCCCGGTGCATGAACCTACGGTATGCCGATCGCCTTTTCGATGATCGCGTCGACAAAGTGACGCTTCTCGGCGGTGTAGCGGTCGCCATCGTGCCGATGGATTTCGGCGAGTTTCAGCTTCAAATCGGCATAAGCTGCCGCGTCAACCGGGTGCGCTCGTAAATAGTCCCGGAAGATCATTCTGCGTTCATGTGTCCGGTTGTTCGGAGGACAAAGATAGACACGCTCGGGTGGCCGGCCATTGCGCAGGATGAAGGCCCAAACCTCATCGTCGTAACGATTGCCGCGTGGCTCGTAGCCTTGGCCAAGAAGATTTTGTGTTGCCGCCGGGATGTTGGCTGGGCTGCGTAGAACAATGTCGATATCGATGAGCGGCTTTGCTGTGAGACCTGGAATGGATGTGCTGCCGATGTGCTCGGTCGTCAGGACATGAGGCGACAGCAGTCGATCGAGCTTATCGCGGATGCGCAGGAAATCTTCCGGCCAGCTCGGGTCATATGGCACCAACTCCACGGCCGTACCCGCGGTCATGCTCGGCCCTCCAGATCATTTCCCTTGATATAATCAAGCAATCCGGCGACGAGGGCATCGAACGTCACGCGGCAGCGCGGCGATGTCTTCAGGTTTTCGTGCATCACGATCCAGGTCTCGATCGAGACCTCCATCTCGGGCAGCAGCCGCAGAAGGTTCGCGTCGCGGTTTGCCAAGGGGATTTGATAGAAACCTATGCCGATGCCGGATCGCAGGGCGTTATGCAGCGCGATGCTGTGATCGGATCGAAAACTGAACGAGATGCCGTCGAGCATCGGGTATCGCTTCAGCATTGTGCGCACATAGGCCGTCTGGCGATCGAAACCGATCAGCTTGTGCTGGTGCAGATCCTTGATCGTCTCGGGTTTGCCGTGGCGCTCAATATAGCTGCGATGAGCGAAGAGACCGAGAGAGATGGCGCCGACATGGCGGGCGAGCAACGCTTCTTGCGCCGGCGCGACCATGCGGACGGCAATATCGGCCTCGCGCTGGAGCAGGTCCTCCACAATGTCGGAAGCGGACAGTTCCACGATCAATTCGGGATACTGCGCCTGCAGGCCGGCAAGGATCGACGGCAACACTTCCGTCCCGATCACCTCGCTAGCGCTGATGCGTACCGTGCCGCTGACCTTATCTCTTGCCCCGGTGGCCGCGCGCAGCAGCGCTGCGGTCGTGCTGGCCAATGTCTCGGCATAGGGTTTCAGAACGAGGGCGGCATCGGTCGGCAGCAGGCCTTGTTGCGAGCGAGTAAACAGTTCGGCGCCGACCGATTGTTCCAGAGCATCGATATGCCTGCCGACCGTGGGCTGCGTCAGGCCGAGGTCGCGCGCGGCCGCCGACAACGAGCCGTGCTCCAGCACGGCAAGAAAGGTACGATAGAAGTCCCAACTTGGTTCGGATAGTGATGCCATACATTTATGTATATCATCTCTAGAATTTTCGGCAATTTCGTTTATCGCATGACCGACGCATAGTCAGCCCATCGAAACCGATGGAGACGACCATGAGCAACCACACAGAACATACGAAAACCGCTTTGATACTCGGCGCTACCGGCGGCATTGGCGGCGCTGTTGCCGAAGGGCTTGCCCGTCGCGGCTGGCACATTCGGGCGCTGAACCGCAACGCTGCGGACGCCGCGCGCCGCCAGCCGCACTTCGATTGGGTGCAAGGTGACTCCATGCAGGCGGCAGACGTCCTCAAAGCTGCAGAGGGAGCTGATGTCATCGTGCACGGGGTCAACCCGCCCGGCTATCGCAACTGGGGTCAGTTGGTTCTTCCGATGCTAGACAATACCATCGCCGCCGCAAAGGCCGTCGGCGCCCGGATCGTTCTGCCTGGCACGGTCTACAACTTCGGTCCCGACGTATTTCCGCATGTCGCCGAGGACAGTGCGCAGCGGCCAAAGACCCGCAAGGGCGCCATTCGCGTGCAGATGGAACGGCGTTTGAGGGCAGCGGCCGAGCAGGACGGTACCCCTGTCATCATTGTCCGAGCTGGCGATTTCTTCGGTGGCGCCCGCGCCAATAGCTGGTTCTCACAGGCCATGGTGACGCCGGGCAAGCCGATCGGATCGATGACTTATCCGGGCAAGCGTGGTGTCGGTCATCAATGGGCCTATCTGCCCGACGTTGCTGAAACGATGGTCCAGCTGATTGAAAAGGGCGATGAGCTGCCCGTCTTCGCCGTCTATCACATGCGCGGCCATTGGGATGGCGACGGCACGCAGATGGTCGATGCCGTGCAGCGCGTGCTTGGACATAAAATAAAGGTCAAGGCATTTCCGTGGTGGATGGTCCCGCTCGCCGCTCCCTTCGTTCCATTCATGCGTGAGCTGCGCGAAATGAGCTATCTCTGGGACGTGCCGCTGGAAATGCGCAACGACAAGCTGGTCGCCACCCTCGGCGAGGAACCGCACACACCCATCGATGCGGCGATCCGCGCAAGTCTGGCATCGATCGGTTGCTTACAGGCTAAGGCCGCCTGAGGCGGCCTGTGTACTCAATCTTGTCAAAGCACATTGGGCGACGGTGAGATGCAACCTAGCATTCTTTGCGTCATCGTCGCCCAGGAGCCATGCCGCCGAAAGCACCTGCATAGGTGCTGATCCATTGCAGCATGCGTTTCGATTCAAGGGCCTCCTCCTTGAAAACAACCATGTTCGGTAATTGTGGGCAGTTGTGGATTGTCGAATTTCTCGTCTAAACCGAGGGCAATCTTGAACATCGCGGTCAGTCTGTGCTCAGGGCTGAGGACAGGCTTTCAGCAGTTACAGTCAAAGTTGCTATCCCTTGCTTGAGGCGCTCGGCACTGCTGGCAGCGAGTAGCGGGATTACGTTTCCTGACGAAAGCCTCGCCCAGGCGAGAGCCGCCTGGCTCGGTGTCAGGCCGAGGATTTGCGCGGCCCTTCGAAGCCGGTCGAGCCGTGCCCGATTTTCTACGGTATCATAAGCCTTGGGCAGCACCCCTGTTTCATACGCACCGCCGAGAAGAGTGGCATAGGAAATGAGCGGTATATCGGATGTCTGCAGATAGGTTTCCAGTGTCGAATCTATCGTCTTCTGCGGACCAAAATCTGCGCCGGCCATCGGTTGTAGATAGCTGTAGCGCTGCTGCAGGCAGCAGTAGGATGACCAACCGTTTCGTTCGCTTATGCCCTTGGCAGCGATGATGCGTTCGAGGCTGTGGTTCGAGCAGGCGATGGCGCGAATCTTGCCGTCTTCGCGCAGGCGCTCAAAGGCGGATAGCGTTTCTTCCTGGGCGACGGCATCATCCTGGATATGCGCATAGTAGAGGTCGATATGATCGATGCCGAGCCTTGAAAGGCTGGCTTCTGCCGCCCGTGCGATTGCGTGCGCTGCGAGCCCCTCCGCTGCTTCGAAACCAGCGCCGGGGCGGGTCGGCTGCGCGCCGACTTTTGTCGCGATCGTCATATCATGGCGCCTGCCGCGAGCGCGAAGCCACTCGCCAAGCATCTTTTCGCTCTCGCCTCCAACGCCATTGGGAGCCCAGAACGCATAGTTGTTTGCGGTATCGAGAAAGCGGCCGCCAGCCTCATAGTAGGTATCCAGCAGTTCGAAAGAAGCGTCACGATCAAGCCTCGTGCCGAAGTCCAGACATCCCAGGCAGAGCTCCGAGACGTGCAGGCCAGAGTTACCGAGCGGCTTGGTTTTCATTGGACATCCCCCGATATCGTTGAAGTTTCCCGTCAATGATCGTCAGCGCCGATTGCAGCGCCGCCATATCCGCGACGACTTTTGCGCGGTGCTGCTCCAGCAAGGCGATGCGATCCGGCACGTTTGAAAGGCCGGCACGCACGAGATTGCTGAATTTCTTCATGTTGGCGATCGGCATGCCCGATGATCGCAGGCACATGAGGAGCGATATCCAGTGGAGGTCCGCATTCGTATAGACGCGGCGACCGGCGGAATTTCTCGCGACCATATCGAGCAACCCAGCCCGCTCGTAATAGCGAAGCGTATGCGGGCTCAAGGCCAGTCGCTCTGCCGCTTCCCCAATCGAAAATGCGTCCATTTTCCCTCCCGATCATCATGGCAGTCCGTCAATTATCGGACTGTACGATTTAGAGCGCGCTCCAAGTCAAGAGGGATCGAAGGGATTTCCGAAGGAGCGAGAAATCGGAATTATATAAATAAAAATAATCGGTTGGCTTCTGTGGGGTGTCGAGCTCAGCCGTGTCCGGTAATTCTGCAGGGCGCTCCCGCAAACGAATGTTGCGAGAGCTGTCTGATCGAGGCTGGTCTCACCGTCTGAACGTCAACGGCGGGTGCCTACGGATATCCCTGTGTTCAAGCTGCCTCGTCCAGCGTCGGATAATCGGCATAACCCTTTGCGCCGCCGCCGTAGAGAGTCGTCTGATCCCATTGGGCCAATGGAGCGTTTTCTTCCAGGCGCCGGACGAAATCCGGGTTGGAGATGAAGGGCTTGCCGAAAGCCACCACATCAGCCTTGCCGCTTTCGACGGCTTCGATCGCCATTTCGCGGGTATAGGCGTTGTTGACCATCCAGCCGGCCTTGCCGCCCGCGGCCTTATAGGCGGCGTGCAGAGCGTCGTAGTCGAAGGGCAGGGAGTCACGCTTGCCGCCGGTCTGACCTTCGATGACATGGATATAGGCGAGATCATATTTCGCCAGACCTTCGACCACGTAGGTGAAGAGCTGCTGCGGAGCCGGATCGCTGGCATCGCCCGAGGCTGTGACCGGCGAAATACGGATCGCCGTGCGGCCGGCGCCGATTTCCTTGGTGATGGCATCGACTACCTCGAAGAGGAAACGCGCGCGGTTCTCGATCGAGCCGCCATACTGGTCGGTGCGATCGTTGACATTGCCGCGCAGGAACTGATCGAGCAGATAGCCGTTGGCGCCGTGGATCTCGACACCATCGAAGCCGGCATCGATCGCCGCGCGTGCGGCCTTGCGATAGTCCTCGACGATGCCCGGGATTTCCGATGTTTCCAGTGCACGCGGCTCCGAAACATCGGCAAAGCCGCCGGTGCCGTCGCTGTTGACGAGATAGGTCTTCGACGTCTCCGCGCGCCTGGAGGTGGAGGAGACCGGCTTGCCGCCATTCGGCTGCAGGGTGGTGTGGGAGATGCGGCCGACATGCCACATCTGCACGACGATCTTGCCGCCATTGGCATGCACAGCGTCCGTCACTTTCTTCCAGCCCTCGAGCGCTTCCTTGGTGTAGAGGCCTGGCACGTTGGCGTAGCCCTGGCCCTGATGGGTGATGGCGGTCGCTTCGGTGATGATGAGACCGGCGGTGGCGCGCTGGGCGTAGTATTTGACGTTCAGTTCGTTGGGCACGGCATTCGGGGAGCGATTGCGTGTCAGTGGCGCCATCACGATGCGGTTGGCAAGCGAGATGTCGCCCAGCTTCGTCGGTTCAAACAGTTTGGTCATAGTTCGTCCTTTCTATGTGGGGGGGAGGAGGAAGGATGTCAGCAGGAGGCGAGGGCTTCGTCCTTGGAGCGGACGGCAGCAAATGTGAGGAGAACGGTGATGAGGCCGAGGATCGCCATAGCCGCGCCGGCAAGCGGCACCTGTGAGAGCGAGAATCCCTGGTCTATGACTGCGCCGCCGAGCCACGCGCCCAGCGCGTTGCCGGCATTGAAGGCGCCGATATTGATGGTCGAGACGAGGTTCGGGGCGTCTTTCCCGAAGGCGACGACGTTGATTTGCAGCGCCGGCACGGCGGCAAAGGCAGCGGCGGCCCACAGGAAGAGGGTGATCTCCGCGCCGATGAAGGAATGGATGGTGACGCTGAAGATCGCCGATGTCACGGCAATCGCGATGAAGACACCGGCAAGGGTAGTGCCGAGGCGCCAGTCCGCGAGCTTGCCACCGATGAGATTGCCGATGGTCAGGCCGACGCCGATGGACAGCAGCGTCCAGGTGACGGCCTTCGGCGAGACGCCGGTGACATCGCGCAGCATCGGAGCAATATAGGTGAACAGCGCGAACATGGCGGCGGAGAAGAACACGGTCGTCAGCAGCGATAGCCACAGGCCGACACCGCGCAGCGCCGAGATTTCGCGAGCGAGACTGCCGTTGCGAACTTCTTCATTCTTCGGAAGCACTGCAATGAGGCCTGCGATGGATGCAACGCCGAGGAGAGTGACGATCCAGAACGGAGCGCGCCAGCCGAATGCCTGGCCGAATGCGGTGCCGAGAGGGACACCGAGCACGTTGGCGAGGGTCAGGCCGGTAAACATCAGAGCGACGGCGCGAGCCTTACGGTCTTCAGGCACAAGGCTTGCCGCAACGACCGAGCCGATGCCGAAGAAGGCGCCATGGCAAAGAGCGGTCACGATGCGGGCAACCATCAGCATCCAGTAATCCGGGGCGATGGCGCAAAGGAGATTGCCGAGGATAAAGAAGCCCATCAGCATGATCAGGGCCGAGCGACGACGCAGGTGGGCAGTCGAAACCGCCATGATCGGCGCGCCGATCGCCACCGCCAGCGCATAACCGCTCACCAGCCAGCCGGCCTGCGGGATGGTGACGGAGAGGTCCGATGCCACTTCCGGCAGCAGCCCCATGATGACGAACTCGGTCGTGCCGATGGCGAAAGAACTGAGCGCAAGGATAAGGAGCGCTAGGGGCATGTCAAAGTTCCTTTTGCATGGCTTCGAGGAATGCCGCGATGGTTTCCTCGTTACGTTTGTAGAAAATCCATTGGCCAAGGCGCCGTGTCGTCACCAGGCCGGCGCGGTGCAGCGTGCTGAGATGGGCAGACACGGTGGATTGCGATAGGCCGCAGCGTTCGAACTGGCTGGCGCAAACGCCAAGCTCCAGCGGATGTTCCTGGGTGGGAAAATGAGTATGCGGATCCTTGAGGTGGTTCAGGATTTCAAGCCTGGCCGGATTGGCCAGAGCCTTGAGTATCTCGTTCTTGTCCATGGTGTTCACTAGATGAATATCGAAGAATTGCGATTTATGTATCGATGATTTTCGATATATCAAGAGCGGCGCAGGATATTATTTTCTGCAAGGCAGCTGGAATGCGTGCTTAGAAAATGGGCAAAAAAAGAGGGCCACCGGTATAAACCAGGGCCCTTATAGGTGTGAAGGTCAAAACCTCCAGAGGGGAACAGCCAATGCGGTGGAACTGGGAGGAAAAGCCACCGTGTGCATCAGCTGTGGGCGTTATGATGCTAATTTGTGCAGTGCGCAATGCTTTTTTGTGCATGGCAGTTATGCATTTGCCGCGCCAGATTCAAAAGGGCAAAAAAAAGGGCCGCCGGAGTAAACCAGGGCCCTATAGGTATGAAGGTCAAAAACCTCCAGAGGGGAACAGCCAATGCGGTGGAACTGGGAGGAAAAGCCACCGTGTGCATCAGCTATGTGCGATATGGTAGTTATATGGGCAGGCTTCAACTCTATTTTGTGCATATCAGCCATGCATCATATGCGTGACTGATATGCCGATAGCAAAAAGGAGTTCGTTATCAGTGGCTTACCTTCGCTAGAAATTCCAGTTTCTGGCCTTTGCGACGATAAAATCTCGAAAAACCTTGAGCTTAGCCGCATTTTTCATCTCGTCCGGGTAGCAGAAATACGTATCGAAGGACGGCACGTCGGCGTTGATCGCGAGCTGAATGAGGCCCGGGTCACGGCCGACGATGTAATCGGGCAGGACCGCTATGCCGATGCCGAGCAAGCAGGCCCGCTTGATCGAGGTCTGACTGTTGATCTGCAGATGCGGTATGCGCTTGTTGTCCGACGACCTTCCGGCGATCTCGAGCCAATTGACGTCGAGCAGGTAATTCGGTGCCGGTTCGCCGAAGCTGATGATGCGATGCTCGTCCAGATCCTCCACCGATTGCGGCTCGCCGTGGCGGTTGATGTAGGAGGGGGCGGCGTAGACGTGCATATGCACCGTGAAGAGCTTGCGCTGGATGAGGTCCGACTGCTGCGGCTGGCGCAGACGAATGGCGCAATCCGCATGGCGCATGTTCACGTCCAGCTCCTCGTTGTCGAGGATCAGCTGAATCTGCATGTCTGGATAGAGCTGCAGGAATTCCTGGATCTTGTCCGTTAGCCAACCCTGGCCGAGACCGACCGTCGTCGTGACGCGCAACTTGCCGCTCGGCTTGTCGGTCGTTTCGGTCAATTGCATCTTGACCGTTTCGAGCTTCAGCAGAACGTCGTGCGCCGTGCGATACAGCAGCTCACCCTGTTCGGTGAGGATAAGACCGCGCGCGTGGCGATGGAAAAGCTTTATGCCGACGTCCTGCTCAAGTGCGCTGACCTGTCGGCTGATGGCGGATTGGGACAAATGCAATTTATCCGCCGCATGCGTGAACGAACCCGCTTCGGCAGCCGCGTGAAAAATACGCAGCTTGTCCCAATCCAATGGCATGCCGTTTCCCCTCATTGGCTGCTTCACTCCGCAGCCACGGCGACGGGCATGTGCCCGGTCAAGTAGCGTTCCGCCTCAAGCGCGGCCATGCAGCCCATCCCCGCTGCAGTGATCGCCTGTCGGAACGTATCGTCGGTCACATCGCCGGCGGCATAGATGCCGTCGACGCTGGTCGCGGTCGAATCGGCTGCGGTCCAGAGATAACCGTTGTCCTTGAGCTTCAGCTTGCCCTTGAAGAGTTCCGTTGCCGGCGCGTGGCCGATCGCAACGAAGACGCCGTCGATCGGCAGCTCGGTGGTGGCGCCCGTGCGTGCGTCGCGCAGGCGAGCGCCCGTCACAGACGGCGGCATCGGCGGCTTGGCCGGCGTACCGGTGATCTCGGCAACTTCCGTGTTCCAGAGAACCTTGACGTTTGCCTTGGCAAACAGGCGTTCCTGCAGGATCTTTTCCGAGCGGAAAGTGTCGCGGCGATGCACCACGGTCACCGACTTGGCGATATTGGAGAGGTACAGTGCCTCTTCGACGGCGCTGTTGCCGCCACCGACCACGATGACGTCCTTGTTGCGATAGAAGAAGCCGTCGCAGGTGGCGCAAGCGGAAACGCCGAAACCCTGGAAATGCTGTTCGCTCTCGATGCCGAGCCATTTCGCCTTGGCGCCGGTGGCAATAATGAGCGTGTCGGCGGTCCAGATCTGGCCGCTATCCGTGTGGGCGACGAAAGGACGCTTGGTGGTGTCGACTTCGGTCACCAGGTCGTTGACGATCTCGGCGCCGACATGCTGCGCCTGCTGGAGCATCTGCTCCATCAGCCACGGACCCTGGATCGGATCGGCAAAGCCCGGATAATTTTCGACATCCGTCGTGATCATCAGCTGGCCGCCCTGTTCCATTCCTGCGATCAGTACCGGCTGCAGCATCGCGCGGGCGGCGTAAACAGCGGCGGTATAGCCGGCTGGGCCAGAGCCGATGATGAGCACCTTGGTGTGGCGGGCGGGCATAGTCAGTCCTTTCAATTCAGCGAGTTCGAAACCGCGGCTTCAATCGGGTAAAGCAGGCGATTTCGCGATCCGCCGCTCCATTTATGATTGCCTTATGCATTTATTCAAGGGCAGCCTTGCATTACTAACAGGGCAAATCTGCTTTGTGTAAGAATCGGTCAGCCCAGAGAAACTTTCTTGCGAATTTTCGTGCCTTATATAGAAGCTGGCGAGGGGGAATTAAAGAAAGGCAATGCAAGTGCTTCGCGCTGAACTCGATGCCATCGATATCAAGATTCTGCGGGAACTCCAGCGGGACGGACGGATGACCAACGTCGAACTCGCGGACCGGGTGGGCATCTCCGCGCCGCCATGCCTGCGCCGGGTGCGCAAGCTCGAAGAGGCAGGCGTCATCGAAGGCTATCACGCCATGTTGAACAGCCCGAAGCTCGGCTTCGATCTCGTGGCTTTCTGCATGGTCGGTCTCAAGCATCAATCCGAGGCCAATCTCAAGGCTTTCGCCAGCTCGACCGCAGCATGGCCGCTGGTGCGGCAAGCTTGGATGGTCTCCGGCGACAGCGATTTTCTGCTGCATTGCGTCGCCGAAAACCTCACCCGATTCCAGGATTTCGTCATCGAGGTTTTGACCGCGAACGAACATGTCGATACGGTACGCACGATGTTGACCATTCGGCAGGTCAAGAAGCTTGGTCTGGTAGAGCTTTAGGTAGATATGACGCATCGGCCCTGGCATCGATCTTTGATCAAGTCCGGTGTGCGTGTGTTCCTGGGCGGCTCTCTGGCACATGTGCAGGATTGGTTTCCCGGGCTTACTATCGTCCGCAACCAGAGTAGCGGCGATGTGCTCTATCGCGGCGCCAAGGTCGCAGATCTTGCCAGAATGGATCGGTTGTGCGAGCGGTCCGGCGAGACGATCTATATCGTCGGCTCGGGGCCATCCATTCGTGATTGCGATTTGAGCAGCATGGAAGCCGGCAGCGCCATTCTGTTGAATGGTGCCATAAGGCTTGCCGGTGAGCGCATCGGCGAGCCGCTGGCAATCGCAATCGAAGATGAACGTTTCGTCTGGCGGCATATCGATACGATGCGCGCGAAGATCGCTCCCGGTTCGCTCTGTCTGTTCTCGGTCGCCGTGTTGCGTGCGCTTTGCGAGGTCGACAGGAACTGGTTGGCGGACAAGGCGATCATTCTGATCGACGACATTCGCAAACCCTATGGTGCGCGGCGGCGCTCGCTCGACGATCTGCGGAAGCTTCAATATGTGCGCCTGGATGCAGCCGGCATGGCCGGTTTCTCGCTCTCGCCGGATCAGGGCGTTTTTGTCGGCGGGTCGGTTGCCGTATCGGCGCTGCAGTTCGCTCTATATTGCGCGCAGCGAACGATCGGCTTTCTCGGGATCGACATTTCCAACGCCCGTGAGCCTCGCTTTTACGAAACCACGCAGGATACTGCGTTTTCCGGCATCGCCCAAGCTGAGGGACGCATCGTCAAGCATCTCGTATTCGCCCGGAAAATAGCTGGAGAGCGCGGTGTTTCGCTTGTCAACCATTCTCCGGTTTCGGCGCTGCTGAAATATGATTTCGGTTACGACGACAGGTTTGCGATAAAGCCGAAGGGGTAATACCCGCCTTCTCAGCGGTTTGCGGCGAGTACCTGTCGATAGACGTCACCGATAGCGGTGGCTTCCTTTTCCAGCGCGAACTCGCTACGCACATGGCGTACGGCATTGTCGCCCTGGCGAAGCGCCTCTTCCGGATCGGCCAGATAGAAAGCAATCGCCTTGGTCAGAGCCTCACCGTCCCCAGCGGGCACGACGGCACCGGTTTCACCCGGAACGATCATCTCGGCATAGGCGCCGGCATCCGACGCGACGACGGCAGTGCGCGATGCCATGGCTTCGAGCGGCGTCAGGCCGAAACCCTCGTTGCGGGAAGGGGCGACGTAAAGCGTCGCGCGACGATACCAGGGCTTGATGTCGTCGACTTCGCCCATGAAGCGGATGCGATCGGAGAGGCCGGCGGTAGCGACCATCTTTTCCAGTTCGTCGCCAAAGCCACGATGTTCAGCAGTGACCCGGCCGCAGACGATTGCCGTCCAATCGGGATAGAGCGGCAGAAGCTCTATCATCGCCTTGACGAAGAGATCCGTGCCTTTCTGGTGTCGAACGCGACCGAAGCAGCCGATCAGGTAGGTGCCGGGCAATTCGGTAGCGGACATGCGGTCGTCCGCTGTTTCCGGTGGATGAAAGCGATTGAGATCGACACCGTGCTGGATGACGGTATGCGGAACCTGCAGGAAACTGCCGGAACGGCTGCTGGTGGCGATCACTGCATTCATGCGGCGGATGAGCCAGCGCGTATAGCCCGTGTGGCGCCGCTGCGCCGCCGAAGTGAAAACCAGCTTCAGCGGCATGCGCAATACCGAACGCAGCAGCAGGCCCACCAGCATTTCGTTGTTGCGGCGGGCGTGCCAGATACGATGGCGCTGCCGGCGAGGCCTTAACCAAAGGCCGGGAAGCCGGAGCCAGCCGAGCCTTGGCAGATCTTCCGGCAAGCCCGGACCAAGCGTGGCGATACGATAGCCAAGTTCGATCTGCTTGGGGATCAGTTGCACGATCGTCGAAGTCACGCCGGACAACCGGCGCTTGAAGTTCGTTGCGATGATCTCGATCTCGCGGAGATCGGAGGCATGCGCTGAATCACGATCGCGCACAGGCAATCAGCCCCAGGTGATGGAGAGGATTTCGTATGCCTTGGCGCCGCCTGGCGCATTGACTTCGATGGAATCGCCGACTTCCTTGCCGATCAGCGCGCGGGCGATCGGCGAAGAGATGGAAATGCGGCCGGCCTTCACATCGGCTTCCTGGTCACCGACGATCTGATAGATCTTTTCTTCCTCGGTGTCCTCGTCGACCAGCTTCACCTTGGCGCCGAACTTGATCTTCGAGCCGGACATCTTGGTGAGGTCGATGACTTCTGCACGTGCCGTCAGATCCTCAAGCTCGCCGATGCGGCCTTCATTGTGGCTCTGGGCTTCCTTGGCAGCATGGTACTCGGCGTTTTCGGAAAGGTCGCCATGGGCGCGTGCTTCCGCAATTGCCTCGATGATTCGCGGGCGCTCTTCCTGCTGACGCCAACGCAGTTCTTCCTGCAGCTTGACGAACCCGCTCTGCGTCATCGGTACCTTTTCAACCATTTTCCTTATCCTTCAGTCCCTGCGCTGCTCTTCCGCACACACAAAAGAAAACAGGTTCCGAAGGGGTACTTCGGAACCAGTAGAGCCACTATTTTGTCATCTATAGCAGATTGCGACAGCCGATTTCCAGAAGATTCGATGCTTAAAGGAGTGGCGCTTCCCGCTCGCATACGTTGAAGCCTGTTCGACGAGGCGGCGGCTTCCATTATCCCTGCATCGGCTGAATCTTATCGAGGCGAATGTGAGCCAGCTATCGTTGCCCACATTCGCCGTGACGAATTTTAACCGTCAGAAGTAGCTCTGAAGCGGGCGAACCTCGAGGTTTCCGGCCTTCAGCGCCTTGATCGCCATGGCTGCGGCTTCGGCGCCGGCCATGGTGGTGTAGTAGGGCACCTTCTGCATCAGTGTCGCGCGGCGAAGCGATTTCGAGTCCGAGATCGCCTTGTTGCTGTCGGTCGTGTTGATGACGAGCTGGACCTGACGGTTGCGGATGGCGTCCTCGATATGCGGACGTCCCTCAAGCACCTTGTTGATCTTCGTGGCTTCGATGCCGTTTTCGGCGAGGAACCGCTGGGTTCCGCCCGTTGCAAGCACCTTGAAGCCCAGTTCGACCAGCATGCGGATGGCCGGCAGCACGCGCGGCTTGTCATCGTCGCGAACGGAGACGAAGACGGTTCCGTCACGCGGCAATTCGACGCCGGCGCCGAGCTGCGATTTGGCGAAAGCCAGAGCAAAATCGGTGTCCAGACCGATGACTTCGCCGGTCGAGCGCATTTCCGGTCCGAGCAGCGTGTCGACGCCCGGGAAGCGGGCGAAGGGGAAGACGGCTTCCTTGACGGCGATATGCTTCAGTTTGCGCGGATCGGGCTTTTCGCCGTAGGCGGCAAAGGTCGCATCCAGCTTTTCGCCGGCCATGACGCGGGCGGCGATCTTGGCGATCGGCGCGCCGATGGTCTTGGCGACGAAGGGCACCGTGCGCGAGGCGCGCGGATTGACTTCGAGCACGTAGACCGTGCCGTCCTTGATGGCGAACTGGACGTTCATCAGGCCACCGACGTTCAGAGCCTTGGCCATAGCCTTTGCCTGGCGCTCCAGCTCATCGATCATCTCCGGGGAGAGGGTGCGCGGCGGCAGCGAGCAGGCCGAGTCGCCCGAGTGGATGCCGGCCTCTTCGATATGCTCCATGATGCCGGCGACGTAGACGTCGGTGCCGTCGGACAGGCAATCGACGTCAACTTCGATGGCATTGGCGAGGTAGCTGTCGAACAGGAGCGGGTTCTTGCCCAGCAGCGTGTTGATCTGGCCGGTCTTGTCGTTCGGGTAGCGCTGCTTGATGTCTTCCGGCACCAGTTCCGGAACGGTGTCGAGCAGATAGGTCTGCAGCTGGCCTTCAGAATGGAGGATCTGCATGGCGCGGCCGCCGAGAACGTAAGACGGGCGGACAACCAGCGGGAAGCCGATTTCGGAGGCGACGAGGCGAGCCTGCTCAACCGAATAGGCAATGCCGTTGTTCGGCTGGTTGAGATCCAGCTTCATCAAGAGCTTCTGGAAGCGGTCGCGGTCTTCGGCAAGATCGATCGCGTCCGGCGCGGTGCCGAGGATCGGAATGCCGTTCTTCTCGAGCGCTTCGGCAAGCTTCAGCGGCGTCTGGCCGCCGAACTGCACGATGACACCGACCACTTCGCCCTTTTCCTGCTCCGCGCGCAGGATTTCGATCACGTCTTCCGCCGTCAGCGGTTCAAAATAGAGACGATCCGATGTGTCGTAGTCGGTCGAAACCGTTTCCGGGTTGCAGTTGATCATGATTGCTTCATAGCCGGCATCCTTCAGCGCGAAGGCGGCGTGGCAGCAGCAATAGTCGAACTCGATGCCCTGGCCGATACGGTTCGGACCGCCGCCGAGAATGACGACCTTCTTGCGGTCGGAGACCTGTGCTTCTGAACGGGCGGTGCCGACGAAGGGCGTCTCATAGGTCGAATACATATAGGCGGTCGGCGAGGCGAACTCGGCCGCGCAGGTATCGATGCGCTTGAAGACCGGACGGACATTGAGCCCGTTGCGGAGTTCGGCCACTTCCTTCGGGCGCTTGCCGGTCAGCGTCGCAAGGCGTGCGTCGGAGAAGCCCATGGCCTTCAACATACGCAGGTTGGCCGCATCCTGCGGCAGGCCGTGCTCGCGGATACGCGCTTCCATATCGACGATATTCTTGAGCTGCTCCAGGAACCAGGGGTCGATCTTGCAGCCTTCGTGCACCTCTTCCGGCGTCAGGCCAAGGCGCAGCGCTTGGGCGACCATGCGCAGGCGGTCCGGTGTCGGGGTGCCGATGGCGGCGCGGATGGCGTTGCGGTTGCCTTCACCTTCCTCAGTGCCGGGGATTTCGATCTCGTCCAGGCCCGTCAGGCCGGTTTCGAGGCCGCGCAATGCCTTCTGCAGCGACTCGGCGAAGGTACGGCCGATGGCCATGACTTCACCGACCGATTTCATGGCGGTGGTCAGAACCGGGGAAGCGCCTGGGAACTTTTCAAAGGCGAAACGCGGGATCTTGGTGACGACATAATCGATCGACGGCTCGAAAGATGCCGGGGTCGCGCCGCCGGTGATGTCGTTTTCCAGCTCGTCCAGCGTGTAGCCGACGGCGAGCTTTGCGGCGATCTTGGCGATCGGGAAGCCGGTGGCCTTCGAGGCGAGGGCGGAAGAGCGCGAGACACGCGGATTCATTTCGATGACGACGAGACGGCCGTCCTTCGGATTGACCGCGAACTGCACGTTCGAGCCGCCGGTTTCGACGCCGATCTCGCGCAGGACCGCGATCGAGGCGTTACGCATGATCTGGTATTCTTTGTCCGTCAGCGTCAGGGCCGGGGCAACGGTGATCGAATCGCCGGTATGGACGCCCATCGGATCGATGTTCTCGATCGAGCAGATGATGATGCAGTTGTCCGCCGTGTCGCGGACCACTTCCATCTCGAACTCCTTCCAGCCGAGAACCGATTCTTCGATCAGCACTTCGGTGGTCGGGGAGGCATCGAGGCCGCCGCCGATGATCTCGAAGAATTCCGAGCGGTTGTAGGCGATGCCACCGCCGGTGCCGCCGAGCGTAAAGGATGGACGGATGATCGCGGGCAGACCGACATGGTCAAGCGCCTGCGCGGCTACGGCCATCGCGTGGCTCATATAGCGCTGCTTGCGATCGCTCTCGCCGAGGTTCCACTGGTTTTCCAGTGTATCGAGCGCCTTGTCGAGTTCGGCGCCTGACAGCGACGCCTTCAGCTTGCTGCGCTCGGCCTCGTGGGTCTTGCGATCGGCATCCTTGATGTCGGTGGCGTTCGCCAGCATCGAGCGCGGCGTTTCGAGGCCGATGCGGGCCATGGCTTCGCGGAAGAGGGCACGATCTTCGGCCATGTCGATGGCAGCGGGCTTGGCACCGATCATCTCGACATTGTAGCGATCGAGCACGCCCATGCGCTTCAGCGAGAGGGCCGTGTTCAGTGCCGTCTGGCCGCCCATGGTCGGCAAGAGCGCGTCCGGGCGCTCCTTGGCGATGATCTTGGCGACGACCTCAGGCGTGATCGGCTCGACATAGGTCGCATCCGCAAGACCCGGGTCGGTCATGATCGTTGCCGGGTTGGAATTGACGAGGATGACGCGGTAGCCTTCCTCTCGGAGTGCCTTACAGGCCTGGGTGCCTGAATAATCGAATTCGCAAGCCTGGCCGATAACAATCGGTCCTGCGCCGATAATGAGGATCGATTTGATATCTTGGCGCTTCGGCATGGGCTCACATCCATTTTTTGTTGCGCAAAAAGCCGGCCAGGGTGGGAGATCACCGGTCGGGGCGCATGGGCAATATTTTCAGGCTAGAAGCGGCTTATAGGCAAATGTATTTGCAAACGGAACCCCATAAATGGCGGAATCGACATGAATTCTGCATACTTTACCTGCGCTAGCCGAAACGGCGGCGAACGGCTTCGGCGTAGGGGCGGCTCACCGGCATTTCCGTACCGTCGCGGGCTATGACGAAAAGCTTGCCGTTGTCGCGTTTCAATGCAGCCACATGGCTTGCGGCAATCCAATGAGATCGATGCAGGCGCATGCCTTCGGTATCGCCGATTTCCATCAACGCGTCGCCGAAGCGCAGCAGCACAAGTTCACGGCCGCGGCTCGTGATGACTTCGGTATAGTGGTCTCGAACAGCGAGCCTGACGAGAGCTCCGCGATTTTCCGGTTTCAGGCGCGTCACGATAGGTGCTTGTGTTGGCGGGTCTTTGATTTCGGATATCTTGACTGGGGCTGGACCCGGGTTCTCCTCGGTGGATCCCACCGCCGCAGTCGCGATTTGCTGGTGCATCGTCAAATAGGTCAGAAAACAGAAGAGCAGGCAAAGCGGCAGTGAGGTCAGCGACTGGCGCAGGCTGTCTGCCAGGCCGGGCACGGTTCCGAAGAATGCCAGATCGACGAGACTGATGCCGAAGCCGATCGGGAGTGCCGCGATGATCGATCCGGTCATCATTCGGACGAACAAGCTGCTCATCCATTGGCGCAGGAGGATTTCAGCAATAATGGAGAAGACGATAGCGATGGACCAGGCCATGGCGTGAAGAACGAGCCAGTAGCCCAGCCGCGCGCCCGGCATCAGGCGCGAAAAGGTGCCATAGGGACCTGTTACGGCAAAGATCAAGACGACCGTTATGAAGGTTCCCCAAAGCCGCGGCGAGCGCCAGACGGCCTGCAATTCGCGAAGCGTGGATTGCAGAAAGGTGTGATCCACGAAGTTTTCCCGTTTTTCCATGCAATTTCAATTGAGAGAAGGACAATATCGCGGAAAGGCTCGACAAACTCAACCGGATCCCCGCCATGACTTTCGAGCCGCTTCTTCATGCTTCCATCGCAATTCAGATTCACGTTGCGGCGGTCGTCCCGGCCGCCGTGCTCGGCGCCTATCTTCTTCTGCAACCAAAAGGAACGCCGAGACATCGGCTGCTTGGCAAAATCTGGCTTTGCCTCATGGTGATCACGGCGCTGTCGAGCTTCTTCATTCACCAGATCAATATGTTTTACGGCTTCAGCCCCATCCATCTGCTATCCGCCTATGTTCTCTTCGGTTGCTGGGGAGCTATCGTCAATGCCCGCAAAGGCAATATCGAGGCTCATAAAGGCATCGTCAGAGGCATCTATTTTGTCGGGATTGTTGGTGCCGGCTTATTCACATTCATCCCTGGCCGCATCATGAACAAAGTCGCCTTCAGCGGCGATGAAATCGCACCGCTCATTGTAGTCGCAGGTATTGCGATCGTGCTTCTCTGGCAGTTGTCGAAAGAAATATGGCATCGCCGCCGTTTAAGCTGATCTTCTGTCGATAGCCAACTGGCTTTGTTCGTCCTCCTGGATATATAAATGCTTCAAGGGACTTTGATTTTAGGCATCGCCAGGAGGTGCACTATGGATTGGAAGGGACGTCGGCAATCCGACAATATCGAGGACGAGCGCGGCTCATCGCCGATGAGCGGCGGGGGTGGTGGCGGCTTTCGCTTCCCCGGCGGCGGCATCGGCGGCGGCGGATTGAGCTTTCGTACCATCATTGTCCTTGTCGTAATCTTCCTGGTCTTGAAGGCCATGGGCGTCGACGTCATGGGCCTGCTCCAGCAGACCGGCGTGCTGCAGGGTGGCGGTTCCGGATATCAGCAAAGCACCTCAACTGGCAGCGGCGGCGGCCAAGCCGCCAACGACGAGATGAAGCAGTTTGTCGCCACCGTTCTTGCCGATACGGAAGACACCTGGACCGGCATCTTCAAGTCGATGGGGCAGACCTACACGGATCCGAAGCTGGTGCTGTTTTCCGGAAGCTTCCCTTCGGCCTGCGGACAAGCTTCGGCTGCGACCGGACCCTTCTACTGCCCGAGCGACCAGAAGATTTATCTTGATATGGCCTTCTTCAAGCAGATGAAGGATCAATTCGGCGCGTCGGGCGATTTCGCCCAGGCCTATGTCATCGCCCATGAAGTCGGCCACCACGTTCAGGATCAGCTCGGTATCCTGCCGAAGTTCAATCAGGCTCGCCGCAACATGAGCGAGGTGGATGCCAACAAGATGTCGGTGCGCATCGAGCTGCAGGCCGATTGCTTTGCAGGCATCTGGGGCAAGTTCACCCAGCAGAAGGGCATCTTGCAGGCTGGAGATCTCGAAGAGGCCCTGAATGCGGCCCAGCAGATCGGCGACGATACGCTGCAGAAGCGCACGCAAGGCTATGTCGTGCCCGACAGTTTCAACCACGGCACCTCGGCGCAGCGCGTGAAGTGGTTCAAGAAGGGCTTCGATTCCGGCAAGCTCAGTGATTGCGATACGCTCAACAACCCGGTTTGATCCTGTTTGCCCGCTCCCGGACGACCGGCGAGCGGGCAGCCTCATTCGCTTGCTACCTTTCGCTGTCGAGATGCGTCAGCTGCGCCTCCGGATAGCGGCCGCCGGCGGCGGCATTTTTGGGGATTGCCCGCTCAATCGCGGCTAGGTCGGCTCCCGACAATTCGAACTTGAGAACTCCCAGCGCTTCCGTGAGACGGTCGCGACGGCGGGCGCCGATGACCGGGATGATTTCCTTGCCTTGGGCAACGACCCAGGCGATCGCGATCTGTGCGACGCTGGCGCCTTTGGCTTTTGCGATCTCTCGCAGCGCTTCGACCAGTTGCAGGTTCTTTTCCACGTTTCCGGCCTGGAAACGCGGGCTCATACTGCGGAAATCGCCTTTCTGGGCACTTTCCTTCTGCCAATGCCCACTGATAAGTCCGCGCGACAGGACGCCGTAGGCGGTGATGCCGATGCCGAGTTCGCGGCACGCCGGCAGGATCTTGTCCTCGATACCGCGCGAGATGAGCGAATATTCGATCTGGAGGTCGACAATCGGATGGACGGCGGCGGCGCGGCGGATGGTGTCCGCGCCGACTTCCGACAGACCGATATGCCTGATGTAACCGGCTTTGATGAGATCCGATATCGCGCCGATCTGGTCTTCGATCGGGACGTTGGGATCAAGGCGGGCAGGGCGGTAGATGTCGATATGGTCGACACCCAGCCGTTGGAGAGAATAGGCGACGAAGTTCCTGATCGCCGCCGGTCGGGCATCATAGCCGAGCCATGCGCCGCTGGGGTCGCGAAGCGCGCCGAACTTGACGCTGAGCAGGAAATCCTCTCGGTTCAGCCCCTTGATGGCCTCGCCGATCAGCATCTCATTGTGGCCCATGCCATAGAAATCGCCTGTATCCAGCATGTTGATGCCGGCATCGAGCGCGGCATGGATGGTGGCTATGCTTTCGGCGCGGTCGGATGGGCCATACATGCCAGACATCCCCATGCAACCGAGGCCGAGAGCGGAGACTTGCGGTCCGGTCTTGCCCAATTGATGCTTTTCCATCCTCGTTCTCCTTGGCGGAAGCGCTTCTGTTTTCCCTCTGGTTTTACTCCTTTGGTCTCTGTGCGATAATCCCAGGAAATCGAAACGGGTTGTTTGGAATTTCGCACAATGGATGACTTGCCGCTGGCTGATCTCGTTGCCTTCACCGCAGTTGCTCGCGAGCGAAGCTTTCGCGAAGCGGCGCGCAAACGTGGAGTTTCCGCTTCATCGCTGAGCGAAGCGGTTCGCCGGTTGGAAGAACGGCTGGCGGTGCGTCTGCTCAATCGCACGACCCGGAGCGTGACGCCGACGGAGGCCGGGGAACGGCTGATGGAACGCCTGACCCCGGCCATGAGCGAGATCGCCGTGGCGCTCGACGACATCAACAGCTTTCGCGACAGCGTCGGCGGAACTTTGCGGCTGAATGTGCCGATAGTTGCCGCCACGGTCGTCATGCCCGACATCATCAGCCGTTTTCTAACGGAGTATCCGGGGATCTCAGTCGAGATCGTTGCCGAGGATAGTTTCATCGACGTCGTGGCGGCCGGCTACGACGCCGGTATCCGCTATGACGAAAGGCTGGAAAAAGACATGATAGCCATGCCGATCGGGCCGCGGCAACAGCATTACATTACCGCTGCCGCGCCGGCCTATCTTGCCGCAAACGGCATACCGCAACATCCGCGAGACATACTCGAGCATCGCTGCATCCGTCATCGGTTCCTGAGCGGCTCGGTCCTGCCCTGGGAGTTCGAAAGAGGCGAGGAGACGATTGTCATCGCGCCATCGATGGTTGTTGCCACGAACTCCATCGATATCGAACGCAGCGCCGCCGTTGCCGGCCTCGGCATCATCAGGACCTTTCGCGAATTTCTGGCGCCGCAGATCGAAAGGGGTGAACTGGTGCCGATTCTCGAGGAATGGAACACAGCCTTCTCCGGCCCGTTCCTCTATTACGCCAGCCGACGGCACATGCCGACACCGCTGCGGGCCTTCGTCGATTTCCTGAATCGTGAGCAGCGCCGCAGCAGGGACAGATAGACGCTCTGGTTGAAGGATCAAAAAAAGCCGGCGATAAATCAATAAGATTGAAGCGTTCACGGATTGTTTCTGCCAAAATCTTTATGTATTGGAACATCCACGTTTTTCGTTCACGTTCTGTCTCTTTCATGGAGGCGGAGCCCCAGAAGGCAACTCCATGATCGATCAGAAATTTGCGCGGCGCGGGCTGTTCCTCGTCTTCCTAATCCTCTTTCTCGACGTTATCGGCATCGCGATCATCATGCCGGTCATGCCGAAATATCTGGAAGAGTTGACCGGCGCTTCGGTCAGTGCCGCGGCCACGGAAGGCGGCTGGCTGCTGCTGGCCTATGCGGGGATGCAATTCCTGTTTTCGCCGCTGATCGGCAATCTGAGCGATCGCTTCGGACGCCGTCCGCTGCTGCTCGCTTCGGTGTTCACGTTTGCGATCGACAATTTCATCTGTGCCATCGCCGGCTCGTACTGGATGCTGTTCGTCGGCCGTATTCTGGCCGGGATCAGCGGTGCGAGCTTCTCGACCTGTTCGGCCTATATCGCCGATATCAGCAACGATGAAAACCGTGCAAAGAATTTCGGTCTGATCGGCATGGCATTCGGCGTCGGCTTCGTGCTTGGGCCTGTTATCGGCGGTTTCCTCGGAGAATTCGGTCCACGCGTACCTTTCTACGGCGCGGCCGCTCTGGCGTTTCTGAACTTCGTCGGAGCCTACTTCCTCCTGCCGGAAACGCTGGATGCAAAGCATCGCCGGCCGTTCGATATCCGCCGGGCGAACCCGCTCGGCGCGCTCAAGCAGATCCGACGTTATCAGGGCATTGGCTGGGTCTGCGTCGTTATGTTCCTGAACTGGCTGGCGCATGGCGTCTATCCGGCCGTGTGGGCCTTCGTCACGTCCTATCGCTATGATTGGAGCGAAGGACAGATCGGTTTCTCCCTTGGCGTTTATGGCATCGGCGCGGCCATCGTCATGGGGCTGGTATTGCCTCGCATGGTTCCGGTCCTCGGCGAATGGAAGACCGCGCTCCTCGGGCTGGTTTTCTCATGCTTCGGTCTTTTGGGCTATGCGTTCGCCTGGCAAGGCTGGATGGTCTATGTGGTCGTCGTCCTGACCGTCATCGAAAATGTTGCCGATGCGCCGCTTCGTTCCATTGCCGCCAGCAAGGTTCCGCCTTCGGCGCAGGGCGAGCTGCAGGGCGCGCTTGGCAGCCTGACGAGCATCACGGCAATCGTCGGGCCCGTGCTCTTCCCATACCTGTTCAGCTACTACACCGAACCGACTGCACCGGTGGTCTTTGCTGGCGCGCCCTTCATCATGAGCGCAATTCTCATTGCCATATCGCTCGTCGTGTTGCTGACGAAGGTTCGCAAGACTATGCCGGTTGCCGCTTCACAGTCGCAAGCCGGAGAGGCAGCCTAGAATTTCATCAGTTATTTTGATGATATGATGAATTCTTTAGCATTCTGGGCTTGTTGGCTGGCTTTTCGCCCTAAGTTGCGGTAAGGCCGCTACCTTGCGCACCCTTGGGTAGGGCGGTCGGCGCGATTCTAGAGATCGAGTTTTCGTGATGGATATGCCGTTAGCTGCGCGCCCGTACGCGCATGACAACAATAATTCGTGGTCTGCGCACATTCGTGCAACCCTGGCGCTTGGTATACCGTTGATCGGCGCGCAATTGGCGCAGCTTGGCATCAATACGACTGACGTGATGATCGTTGGCCGGCTCGGTGCGGAGCAACTGGCGGCAATGGTGCTCGCTGCTCAGTTTCTGTTCACGATTCTTATTTTCGGTTCAGGCTTTTCCATCGCCGTTGTGCCGCTGGTGGCGCAAGCCTATGGCAAGGGCGATGTGGCCTCTGTCCGCCGTGCCCTGCGCATGGGCCTGTGGGTCGTGACGGCCTATTGGCTGGTGGCGCAGCCGGCCTTTTTCTATTCGGAGCAGATCCTTCTGGCCGCCGGGCAGAAGCCGGAGGTGGCGCGACTGGCAAGCGGCTATATCGATATCGGCCATTTCGCGCTGTTGCCGGGACTGCTCTATAACGTCATTCGTGCCTTGGTGAGCGCAATCGGCCGGGCTGGAATCATCCTGAAGGTCACCATCGCCATGCTGGTGATGAATGCCGTGCTGGCCTACATCCTGGTGCTTGGCCATTTCGGCTTGCCGGCCATGGGGTTGCACGGCGCGGCTATCGTGTCCGTTGCGGTGCAGACGGCAGGCTTTTTCTTCATCGTCGGCTATGTCCAGGCCCATGAAGACACGCGCCGCTATGAGATTTTCGTCCGCTTCTGGCGGCCCGATTGGCATGCCTTGTGGGACGTGGTTCGCCTCGGCTTCCCGATCAGCGTTACGGTTCTGGCCGAAGTGAGCCTGTTCACGGCGGCGTCGCTGCTGATGGGGCAGATCGGTACGATCGAGCTCGCCGCGCATGGTATCGCCCTGCAATGGGCATCGGTCGCCTTCATGATCCCGCTCGGCCTCAGCCAGGCAGCGACGGTGCGGGTCGGCGTCGCGCACGGGCAGGGAGATCTCCTCGGACTGAAGCGTGCCGCGATCGTCGTGCTTGTCGTTTCCAGCTGCATTTCGCTCTTTGGCAGCATCCTGTTCGCATCGATCCCGACCTGGCTCGGAGGCTGGTTCCTGGATGTGAGCTCTCCAGATGCGGCCAAAGTGCTTGCCTATGCGGCGCCGCTCATCGTCGTTGCGGGCCTGTTCCAGCTCGTCGACGGGCTCCAGTCGATCGCCAGCGGCTTGCTGCGCGGCCTGAAGGACGCCCGCGTGCCGATGATCATGGCGCTCATTGCCTATTGGCCGATCGGCTTCTTCCTGGCCTGGCTTCTGGCGTTCCCGCTCGGCTTCGGTGGCATCGGCATCTGGTTCGGCTTCCTGCTGGGGCTCGGTTCGGCAGCGGTCATGCTTTGCTCGCGCTTCTACCTGTTGGTCCGCTCTGAAAAGGCTGCTGCCTGATACGCAAAGTTCTCTGCAGGCTGCAAGACTACTGACAAAAATTGACAGCATGATCGTCTATACCTGTCTCATACAAACGACGGGAGACGACCATGACATTCAAAGCAAGCGATCGCACGGATACCGCGCTTTTCTCGCGGGAAGACACTGTTCGACAGAGCGCGACGGTACGCCTTTTCCCGCATGCGAATACTTCGTCCCGGCAGCCTGAGCCTGAGCAGAAATCCTATTGGCTGGCGGTCGCCAGCGCAGAACATGTGCGCCTTGGCCGTCAACACGGCTTCATGCAGGTGAATCATGGCAAGCTGGCGCCGCTGAAGCGGATCAAGCCCGGTGACGGCATCGTCTATTATTCTCCATCTGTGAAGATGGGCGAAAGAGATGGCTTCCAGAGCTTCACGGCTATCGGCTTCGTTCGCGAGGGTGAGCCTTACCTTGGCCAGATGGCGTGCGGCAATGCCTATCGTAAGGATGTGGACTGGCTGAACGCGCCGGAGCAGCCGCTTCGCCCGCTTCTGGGCTGGCTTGATTTCACCCAGGACAAGAACTGGGGCTACAAGTTGAGATTCGGCCTTGTCGCTCTCGGTCAGTCGGACTTCGAGTTCCTCGAGGAAATCATGATGAGCGAACTTGAGGTGGTAAAGCAGCGCCGCCTGCAGGCTTGAGTTTCGGCAAGGCCGAACTGATGTGACGAAAAGACCTCCCAACTTGACGCACAAAAGGAAAGACCCCGGATTGCCAAGCGATCCGGGGTCTTTCGAATTCAATCAACGGAATGGTGCGCTCAGGCGCGTTCCGCCAGGGCAGGTTCACCCTTCTTTTCGCGTACCAGGTTAACGAACCGGCGGAAAAGATAGTGGCTGTCCTGCGGACCGGGTGAAGCTTCCGGGTGATGCTGAACCGAAAAGACCGGCTTGCCGGCGACGCGCAGGCCGCAATTGCTGCCGTCGAAAAGGGAAACGTGAGTCTCCTCAACGCCTTCCGGCAGCGAGTTCGAGTCGACTGCGAAGCCGTGGTTCATCGAAACGATCTCAACTTTGCCCGTCGTGTGATCCTTGACCGGGTGGTTGGCGCCGTGATGGCCCTGATGCATCTTCGCCGTCTTGGCGCCGAGTGCGAGGCCAAGCATCTGGTGGCCGAGGCAGATGCCGAAGAGCGGAATATCCGACTTCAGCAGGTCCTTGATGACTGGCACGGCATATTCGCCGGTTGCTGCCGGGTCGCCAGGGCCGTTCGAAAGGAAGATACCGTCCGGCTTGAGGCCGAGCACTTCATCGGTCGAAGCGGTCGCGGGCAGAACGGTGACCTTGCAATCGAGGCCTGCGAAGAGGCGCAGAATGTTGCGCTTGACACCGTAATCAAGGCAGACGACGTGATACTTGGCATCGGCTGCGCCGAGTTCGCCATAGCCTTCATTCCAGACCCAAGGGGTCTGCGACCATTGCGAGGACTGGCCGGAGGAAGCGACCTTTGCAAGGTCGAGGCCTTCAAGACCGCTCCAGGCCTTGGCATCCGCTTTCAGCTGCTCGATGTCGAAAACGCCGTTCGGATCGTGAGCGATCACGCCGTTCGGCATGCCGTTTTCACGGATCCAGGCGGTGAGGGCGCGGGTGTCGATGCCGCTGAGGCCGATGATGCCGCGGGCCTTCAGCCACTGGTCGAGATGCTTGGCGGCACGGTAGTTCGATGGATCGGTAATGTCGGCCTTGAAGATGACGCCGACCGCGCCGTGGCGTGCAGCCGGCGTCAGGTCCTCGACGTCTTCCTCGTTCGTGCCGACATTGCCGATATGAGGGAAGGTGAAGGTAACGATCTGGCCGAGATAGGAAGGATCCGTCAGGATTTCCTCATATCCCGTCAGCGCGGTGTTGAAGCAGACTTCGGCCTGGACCTTGCCGGTCGCGCCGATACCCTTGCCTTCGATGACTGTGCCATCGGCGAGAACGAGAAGAGCAGTCGGCTTTTCAGTGGTCCATGGGGCTGTCGCGGTCATAGTCATCCCGTTTCCGGCGTCGTGCACGACCTTGAAGGGCCGTAGGCTTCCGCCATGTTTGTAGCAAGGTACAGCCGGCGACCGAGGTCGCGGCTTGAGATCTTCATATCGATCTAATGTGCAGGTGATGGACATAACCAAACAAGGCGAGCCGGTCAATGCACGCTTTTGCTTTCCTGTCCGGGAATTCGCCCCGTTTCGACCGGCTTGGCGGAATTGCATTGATCGGTGCTGATGGTTTACAGCATCGGCCCGAAAATCTGATAGGATTTTCGGAAAGCCTGATGCGTAGATTCAAAGAGGTAGAGCGACCTTTGTGCTTCCTAAAGGAAGCACGGCGCTCTATGAGACTGGCAAGATGAAATAAGGGGATGGGCGATCGTCGCCCCCCTGCTTCAAGGAGTTACACACATGATCCGCGAAACCCTTTCCAATGCCCAGAAGGACGCCATGAAGGCCAGGGATACGGCGAGGCTTTCGACCGTGCGCCTCATCCTTGCGGCCATCAAGGACAAGGATATCGCCAATCGCGGTCTCGGCAAGGAGCAGGCAAGCGACGACGAGATCCTGCAGCTGCTCGCCAAGATGATCAAGCAGCGCGAAGAGTCTGAGAAGATCTACGTCGACGGCGCCCGCCCGGAGCTGGCCGCGAAGGAGCGGGAAGAGATCACAGTCATTCAAGGTTTCATGCCCGAGCAGCTGTCCGACGACAAGGTGCGCGAGATCTGCGTTGCGATCGTCGCGGAACTGGGAGCGCAGGGCCTGAAGGATATGGGTAAGTGCGTCGCCGCCCTGCGTGAGCGTTATGCCGGTCAGATGGATTTCGCCAAGGCTTCGGGCATTCTCAAGGAGCTGCTGAAGTAAAAACCTGCTTCGCCTTCGGCGCGCGGATTTGTGGCGAGCCGAAGGCGTTTCTCCAGGCGGCGTCGATAATGGCGAATTTCTCGGCCTGATAATTGCGATATTCCTGGATGAAATCGCAGGAAAGCCACAGCTGGCTTCGCCCTGAGGAGCCTGTCCATCCGATGCTCTGCATCTTTGCGGCTTTGATCATCAGTCGCTTTGCATGAGTTCTGGAAATGAGAAAGCGCCGGCAAATGTCGGTGAAGGCAATTCGCCCGACGATCACTCTTTGCGTCGTCGTATCCACTAGCCCGACGCGCGAGATCAGGTAATCCATGATCACGCCGCCGGAATTCACCCATGTGAACAGATCGAACGTATCTCCCGGGTGGCGCAGATCGTCGCTGTTGATGATGTCGACCGAGATGGCGGGCTGCAGTGCGGCGATAAGCTCGGGGCGTTTGGCGAGCAGAGTGCTTCGCCTGCCGCCATCGAGCCGGTCAAGCACCGACAAGTGAATGAGAAGCCACTTTCCCAGCTGCTTGACGGCTTCTTCCGTGGGTTCCATCGGTCGCGAGCGGCGATCGGGAGCAACGGGCAGATAGCGCAAGAATCCTTCCGTCAGCATCTGCTGTATGAAGCTGAGCGCGGTGTTGTGGCTGGCGATATCGTTTTCGACGACATAGGTCGCGAAGCGATTCGCATGGATGCCAGCGGGCTCTCCGTCGATGCCGCCGTAGTACAATCCAAAACCGGCGAGTGCCATCAGCCAACGCTGTTGTGAGGCAAAAACAGAGCATATCTGTTGGTTCTGATTGTAAGTGGATAGGATTTCTCGCGTATAATTTACAATTTCAGCGAAAAAATTAGGGTCTTGAGCAAGTTCCTTTGCGGATAAAGACATGCAGCCGTCTCCGATGAATCGAGCAAAATTCAAGATTGTATGAAGAGAGCAAGCGCATAGATTGCATATACTAATGTACTAAAAAATATACATTCCATCAACAGCGTTACGATACTGCTCAAAGCGCGTCGCGATCTTTTTCTTTCGCTTCATACGCTTTGGCGGTTTGATTGTTCTCGTTGCTATAAATTAGAGAAGGCAGGAGCTGGGGGAGCTCCTGCCTTCTTGCGCTTTGCAGGCGTTTGATGACGCAGGGTGGGGCCCAAAAATCAAACGTCTATTGCAAAGGCACTCAGGTGGGGCGGCGCCGGGGGTAGGGATGGTGCCCCACCTGAGTATCTGATGAACTTATCTGATAATCCTGATTTCCCGGGGCAGGGCCAATGCCTGCGAGGAAAATCCGGACATCTGAACCTTTACGCCTGCTGCAAGAGCAGGGATCTTCACGTTTGCCGGCAGCTCATATCTAGCGCCAGCATAAAGTACGTTCTTGTCGTCGCTGCCGTTAGTCGTCGTGGCCGAACTATAAGTTGCTGTCGCAAAGATGGCCGCTGCGGCTAGGGGTACGATAAGAACGCGCATTTCCTCTCCTAAACTGAAAACCCTGTACCTTGTGGTTTCCGGTTCGTCAGGGCGTCTCGGCATGTCGCGTCGCGAAGCAGTTTCTTCGCCGGCTTGTCTCGTCCTGTGAGAAGAACGCTATTGCGCTGCACATCAACAATCAAATTACAAAAAAATAATGTTTGGCTTACAAACCATGATGCCAGCGCTCGAATGGGTGGAGCAGATACCTCCCGCTTGGCTTGCAGCCAGCGATTGTTGTTGAGCCACCGCATCGCGTTTTCTACCCACCTCAAGATGTGCAAGCCTTTGCTTTTTCTAAAAAAGCAGCCGTTTTTCTACTTGAGCTGAAGTCTCGTTTGCCTGACTAAGGCCATGGCGATTGCCTGTTTTGGCGGCTCAAAAGGCGACCTATAGCGCCGATATGCATAGCTTGATCTCGGTGGCCGCTTCACGAAGTTGTGATCGAAGGGAGGGCGTTGTAATCACCTGGAAAGGACTGTGAATACCGTGTGTGCCTGTCGGGTCAGCGTGGCAATGCCGATCATTCCTGTTTATATGAGATGAGCCAGAGGTAGCCATGCGATTTTCCAATACGTTTCTCGATGAGATTCGCGACCGCGTTTTGATTTCAGACGTGATCGGTCGTCGTGTGACCTGGGACCGGCGCAAGACCAATGTGCCGCGCGGAGATTATTGGGCTTGTTGCCCGTTTCATGGCGAGAAATCTCCGAGTTTCCACTGCGAGGATCGCAAGGGCCGCTATCACTGCTTTGGCTGTGGGGTGACGGGCGACCATTTTCGTTTTCTCACCGAGCTGGAAGGCTTGAGCTTCCCTGAGGCTGTGCAGCAGATTGCCGACATGGCTGGCGTGCCCATGCCGGTCGCTGACCCCATGGAGGCGAAAAGGGAGAAGGAAAGGACCTCGCTGCTCGATGTCATGGAGATGGCGACTCAGTTCTTTCAGGACCAGCTGCAGACGGCCAACGGTGCGCGCGCCCGTGCTTATCTACGTGACCGTGGATTGACCGGGCGCACGATAGAAACCTTTCGGCTGGGATATTCCCCCGATAGCCGCAATGCGCTGAAGGAGCATCTCGCAAGCAAAGGCGTGCTGAAAGAGCAGATCGAAGCTTGCGGCCTCGTCGTGCATGAGAACGTGCCCGTCTCCTACGATCGTTTTCGCGATCGCATCATGTTTCCCATTCTCTCATCGCGCGAGAAGGTGATCGCCTTCGGTGGCCGGGCCATGGCATCGGACGCGCCGGCGAAGTATCTCAATTCCAACGAGACCGAGCTCTTTCACAAGGGCAATGTGCTCTATAACTTCACCCGGGCGCGCCGCGCCGCTCAGGGCGCCGATGGTGCGGGAACCATCATTGCCGTCGAAGGCTATATGGACGTCATCGCCCTGCATCAGGCCGGAGTGGAGAATGCGGTCGCGCCGCTCGGCACCGCGCTCACGGAAAATCAGCTCGATCTTCTCTGGAAGATGACGCCGGAGCCCATGCTTTGCTTCGATGGTGACGGCGCGGGCATTCGCGCCGCCAATCGCGCCGCCGATCTGGCGTTGCCGCATATCAAGCCGGGACGAACCGTCCGCTTCGCGCTACTGCCCGACGGCAAGGATCCGGACGATCTCGTGCGCCACGACGGTCGAGCGCCGTTCGACAAGGTGTTGGCGCAGGCAAAGCCGCTCGCCGATCTGATCTGGGCGAGGGAGGCTGCCAGCGGCACCTTCGAAACCCCGGAGGCGCGGGCCGAACTCGAAGCGCGGCTCCGGCGCATCGTGTCCGTCATCGTCGACGAGGATGTTCGGCGCCACTATCAGCAGAGCATGCGCGAGCGGCTGAACGGGCTTTTCCAGCCGCAATTCCAGCGCGGAGGCAATCAACAGGCGCGCGGCTTCTCCCGTGATGGCAATGGTCGCGCCTTTGGTGGCCGCGGCGGGCAGGGACGCGACCGGGCGGCGGTCAGCACGACGGCGTCCGATCGCCTGACACGCTCGGCGATGATCAAGGGACATCAGGATATTCCGAGCCTGCGCGAAAGCGTTTTGGCGCTGACCATCGTCAATCATCCGTTGTTGCTGCAGGACGAGTATGACGAGATCGCCGCGATCGATTACGAAAGCCGCGAGTTGCAGCGCCTCTGGTCGGCTGTGCTTGGGATCGCTGCTGCGATGGTGGGACCGCAGCTCACCCGTGAGCGGCTGGTCGAACAGCTGGAAGAGCAGGATTTCGGCGCGCTGCTGAAAAACCTCGAGCAGCAGGTTCGCAATGCCCGGCTTTGGACGGCAACCGAGCAAGCCGCGATGGAGGACGCTCGCGAAGGCTATCGTCAGGCGCTTGCGCTTCACAAGCGCTCCAAGGCCCTTCGGTGGCACAAGATCGAGTTGCAGGGCGCGATTGCCGAGGCGACGGAAGATGGCGACGGCGAGCTTATCGAGCAATTGATGCGTGCCTTGCAGGAAGTACAGCTGGAAGCGGTGCGGCTCGAAAACCAGGAGGCGATCATCGATGGCTTTGGCGTTCTTTCCGGGCGCGTCAAAAACGTTGCAGGAAAGTAGGAAGTGAATGTCACAGCCGGATAGACTGGATCCGCGATTTTCCGCTGATGAGGCACTGTTCGGGCAAACCGTCGGCGGGGTTGCCCCGCTCGATGTGCTGAAGCGCGTCTATGGCTATTCGGCATTTCGCGGCAAGCAGCAGCAGGTGGTCGAGCACGTTGTTTCGGGTGGCGATGCCGTGGTGCTGTTTCCGACAGGGGCGGGCAAATCGCTGTGTTTCCAGATCCCGGCGCTTTGCCGTGACGGTATTGGTATTGTCGTTTCGCCATTGATCGCGCTGATGCGGGATCAGGTGGAGGCGATGAAGCAGCTGGGCATACGTGCTGCGGCATTGAACTCATCGCTGTCGCGTGAGGAGGCCAGTGAGATTTATCGCGCCGTTTCCAACGGCACGCTCGATATGCTCTATGTCACGCCCGAGCGCATCCTGACCGACGGCTTCCAGGAGATGATCGCCAGGGCGAAGATCGCGCTCTTTGCAATCGACGAAGCGCATTGCGTCTCGCAATGGGGGCATGATTTCAGGCCGGAGTATCGGGATCTCGGCAAGCTTGCCGAGTTTTTTCCCGGCGTGCCGCGCATTGCGCTGACGGCGACTGCCGACCCTCATACCCGCGACGATATCATCGAGCGGCTGGCTCTCGACGATGCCAAGGTCTTCACCACCAGCTTCGACCGGCCGAATATCGCCTACGAGATTGTGGAGCGCGATCAGCCACGCCAGCAGTTGCTGCGCTTTCTCGACGGTCACCGTGGTGATAGCGGCATCGTCTATTGTCTCTCCCGCGCCAAGGTCGAAGACACGGCCGAGTGGCTGAACGGGCAGGGCGTCCGCGCGCTCGCCTATCATGCCGGAATGGATCGGGCGCTGCGCGACGCCAATCAGGATGCTTTCCTGAAAGAGGAGGACTTGTGCTTGGTGGCGACCGTCGCCTTCGGCATGGGTATCGACAAGCCGAATGTACGCTATGTTGCCCATCTCGATCTGCCTGGCTCGGTGGAAGCCTACTATCAGGAAACTGGCCGCGCGGGGCGTGACGGCTTACCGTCCGAAGTCTGGATGGCTTACGGCATGGCGGATGTCATCCAACGGCGGCGGATGATCGATGAGGGCGGTGCATCAGACGAAATCAAGCGTGTTGAGCGGGCCAAGCTCAATGCGCTGCTTGCCATCTGCGAAACGGCGGGATGCCGACGACAGGCCATTCTCGCGCATTTCGGCGAGGGGCATAGCGGCGGCTGCGGCAATTGCGATACCTGCCTGAAACCTGTCGAGACCTGGGATGGCACGGAGGCGGCGATCAAGGCGCTGGCCGCGGTTTATCGCACCGGCGAGCGTTTCGGCATCGGCCATGTCATCGATGTCCTGGTCGGTACGATCAATGAGAAGACGCAGCGGTTCGGTCATACCGACATGCCCGTCTTCGGTGCCGGTAAGGACATTTCTGCCCGCAGCTGGCAGTCGATCTTCCGGCAGCTGCTCGCGAGCGGGTTGCTCAGCGTCGATCACACCGCCTTCGGTGCCATGAAGCTAGAGGAAGAGGCGAGGGCTGTTTTCAAGCGCGAACGACAGGTCTTCTTTCGCAAGGACCGGCCGGAAACAGGACGTCGCGGCAAGAAGGCCGGCCGGCCGGAACGGCGGGCCCATGGTCTTTCCGGCGAGGCGCAGGTCCTGTTCGACGCGTTGCGCGCCGAGCGTACGAGGATCGCCAAGGAACTGGGCGTGCCGCCCTATGTCGTTTTCCCTGACACGACACTGATTGCCTTCGCGACGGAGCGGCCGAAAAATCACAAGGCTCTTCTCGGAATTTCAGGCGTCGGTCAGTCGAAGCTCGAGCGCTATGGCGATGCGTTTCTTACGGTGATTTCGAATTTCACCGATCGGTGACATTGGGCGTAAGGATCTGAAAAACTTCGAATTCTGGGCTACATGCGCACGGTCATCCCGCCGTCGACGGTCAGAACATGGCCGTTCACGAAGGATGCGGCGTCGCTGGCAAGGAAGAGTGCGGCACCGGCAATCTCGTCCGGTCGCCCCCACCGTTGAACCGGAATGCGTTGACGCACGAAAGGGGTCAGTTCTTCATTCGCAGCCATCGCGGCATTCGTTTCCGTCGCAAACCAGCCCGGGGCGATCGCATTGCTTGTGATGCCAAAGGGGCCGAACTCCACGGCCATGCCGCGCACGAGGCCGGTCAGCCCCTGCTTGGCGGCGGGGTAGACGCAATCTCCGGGCATGACGACCTGGCCGCTGATCGATGTCACCGAAATCAGTCGTCCGTAGTTGTGCTGCTTCATCAAGCGCGCGGCATCGCGCGAAAGCATGACCGAGGCCGCGAGGTCCGTATTGAGCAGAGCGAGGATCGCGTCGTCGTCGAAGTCCGCGAGCGGGCGTCTGTCGCGGGCTCCGACATTGTTCACCAAGATATCCAGCCGACCATGGTTTTTCTCGATATCCGCCATGGTCGCTCGTTGCGCCTTCCGGTCGGCAATATCGAAGGCGGCAGCTTCTGCAGAGCAGCCCCGCCCTTGAATTGTCTGGACAGCTTTATCCAGCGTCGCCGTCGTCCGCCCGTTGATAACGACGTGAGCGCCCGCATCGGCGAGTGCCTGGGCCATCTCGAATCCCAATCCGCGTCCGCCGCCGGTAACCAGGGCGACACGTCCTTTCAGAGAGAATCTCTCGAATATGCTCATGATATTCCCATCATATGTGCAGGTGACCGCCGTGTTTTCACGATAATGGACTCAGTCAAGTAATTTTTGCAATAGCGGCGGGCGTAAATGGCACAAATGTGCCGTTGAGACGTCCCGTTGGCGGTGGTAATCGAACTGTGTGGGGGCATGTCGCGGCAGCGTCATGGCTCGATGCATTTTTGCCGCTGATGAATGCGGCGGCTGTGCTAATCCTGTGATATCTCTCGGCCTGTTTCCGCCATGATCAGTAACGGAATGCGACAATGACCTCAGAATTTCTATCGCACCTGCGCAACGAGCTTGCCGGCTTGAAAGAAGCCGGTCTCTACAAGTCCGAGCGTGTCATCACCTCCAAGCAGGCCGGCGAAATCGCTGTGGTCGGTGGAGCGCGTGTGCTCAATTTCTGCGCCAACAACTATCTCGGCCTGGCCGACAATGAGGAACTCGCTGACGCCGGGAAAAAGGCGCTCGACCGTTATGGCTATGGCATGGCCTCCGTCCGGTTCATCTGCGGCACACAGGAAGAGCACAAGCAGCTCGAGGCGCGGATCTCGTCCTTCCTCGGCATGGAAGATACCATCCTCTATTCCTCCTGCTTCGATGCCAATGGCGGCCTGTTCGAGACGTTGCTCTCCGAGGAGGACGCGATCATTTCGGATGCGCTCAACCATGCTTCGATCATCGACGGCGTGCGGCTCTCGAAGGCCAAGCGTTTCCGTTATGCCAACAATGACATGGCGGCTTTGGAAGAGGAATTGAAGAAGGCCGAAGGCAGCCGTTTCAAGCTGATCGCGACCGATGGCGTCTTTTCCATGGACGGCATTATCGCCAATCTCGGCGGCGTTTGCGATCTGGCCGAAAAATACGGCGCCATGGTCATGGTGGATGACAGCCATGCCGTCGGTTTCGTCGGAAAGAATGGCCGCGGCTCGGCGGAGCATTGTGGCGTCGAAGGCAGGATCGACATCATCACCGGCACGCTCGGCAAGGCGCTCGGCGGCGCTTCCGGCGGCTATACCTCGGCCAAGGGCGAGGTTGTCGATTGGCTGCGGCAACGCTCGCGGCCCTATCTCTTCTCCAATACGCTGGCACCGGTCATTGCGGCTGCGTCGCTGAAGGTGTTCGACCTGATCGAGAATGGCGCGGGGCTGCGGGCACGACTTAAGGGCAATGCCGAGCTTTTCCGCAGCGAGATGACCAAGCTCGGCTTCACGCTCGCCGGCGCCGATCACCCGATCATTCCGGTGATGCTGGGTGACGCAAAGCTCGCGCAGGATATGGCTGCATTGATGCTGAAGAAAGGCGTCTACGTCATCGGCTTCTCTTTCCCTGTCGTGCCCAAGGGGCAAGCGCGTATCCGCACGCAGATGTCGGCCGCCCATTCGAAGGCCGACGTCGAAAAGGCGATTGCGGCCTTCGCGGAAGCCGGAAAAGAACTTGGAATTATTTGAATTGGTTGGAGAGAACCGATCATGTCGAACATGATGAAAGCGTTGGTCAAAGCCAAGCCTGAGGTTGGGCTGTGGATGGAGCATGTCCCGGTTCCCGAGGTCGGGCCGAACGATGTCCTGATCCGGGTCAAAAAGTCAGCGATCTGCGGCACGGATGTCCACATTTGGAATTGGGATCAATGGGCGCAGAAGACCATTCCGGTGCCGATGGTGGTTGGCCATGAATTTTGTGGCGAGATTGCCGAAATCGGTTCGGCCGTGACGAAGTACCACGTCGGCGAGCGCGTTTCCGGCGAAGGGCACATCGTCTGCGGCAAATGTCGCAACTGCCGGGCGGGCAGGGGGCACCTCTGCCGCAACACGCTCGGCGTCGGCGTCAATCGTCCCGGCTCCTTCGGTGAGTTCGTCTGCATCCCCGAATCGAATGTCGTGCCGATCCCGGACGACATTCCGGATGAGATTGCCGCGATCTTCGACCCGTTCGGCAACGCCGTGCACACGGCTCTTTCCTTCGACCTGGTCGGCGAAGATGTGCTCGTGACCGGTGCCGGGCCGATCGGCATCATGGGAGCCATGGTCGCCAAGCGCTCGGGCGCGCGCAAGGTGGTGATAACAGACATCAATCCGACCCGACTGGCTCTTGCCCACAAGGTCGGCATTGATCATGTGGTCGACGCCTCAAAGGAGAACCTCGCCGATGTCATGAAGTCCATCGGCATGACCGAGGGCTTCGATGTCGGCTTGGAAATGTCGGGCGCCGCGCCGGCCTTCCGCGACATGATCGACAAGATGAACAATGGCGGCAAGATCGCCATTCTCGGCATCGCGCCGGCCGGCTTCGAGATCGACTGGAACAAGGTCATCTTCAAGATGCTGAACCTGAAGGGCATTTATGGCCGCGAGATGTTCGAGACCTGGTACAAGATGATTGCCTTCGTCCAAGGCGGTCTCGATGTCTCTCCGCTGATCACGCATCGCATCGGCATCGACGATTTCCGTGATGGCTTCGAGGCCATGCGTTCAGGCAATTCCGGCAAGGTCGTCATGGATTGGAACTGATCCGAATTGTCGCTTTAGGGCATCGGTGATGCATGCCGATGCCCTAAACGCACAGGTTTCTTTAGGATGCTCTTGTCATCGCGTGGGGACTTCCTAAATACGGAAAATAATTGAATATGACGCGCCGAGCCTGTGGATAAGGCTTTTTCGCGCATTTAACGGGCTTTTTTACTGGAAAAGCTTGACGAGAACCAAAATTCTGGGAATCACCGTTTGACTTCGGAAAGAACGGTAAGACTGGATCGAGCGGATCACCTGATACCATGGCCGGAAACCTAGACGCAATCCAGCTTTGTACTCCGGAGCAGGTGATCGTGGTTAATCGGACATTAAAGATCATTCCGTAGGTGTTGGTCGGTGAGTCGAGGCTGGCGCAGGGCGTGCCGGCGCGATTGAAATGTTCTACCGCATGCAAGTTTGCAGCGTCAGGGAAAGCGACGATATAGAGATGGCAACAAAGGTCAAAGAGAACGAAGAAGCTGAAGTCGAGCGCGACGGCACCTCCGACGGCCCACTTCTCGATCTTTCCGATGACGCGGTCAAAAAGATGATCAAGGCCGCGAAGAAGCGCGGCTATGTGACGATGGACGAGCTTAATGCCGTTCTTCCGTCCGAAGAAGTGACATCCGAACAGATCGAAGACACGATGGCCATGCTTTCGGACATGGGCATCAACGTCATCGAGGATGAGGATGTCGAAGAGGCCGGTGCTGCCTCGAACGACGATGACGATGCCGGCGGCGACGATGAGAGCGAAGGCGGCGAACTCGCTCCTTCGACGGGTTCCGCTCTGGCGACCGCCAAGAAGAAAGAGCCGACCGACCGTACGGACGACCCGGTGCGCATGTATCTGCGCGAAATGGGCTCCGTCGAGCTTCTGTCGCGCGAAGGCGAAATCGCGATTGCCAAGCGCATCGAGGCTGGTCGCGAGACCATGATCGGTGGCCTCTGTGAGAGCCCGTTGACGTTCCAGGCGCTGATTATCTGGCGCGACGAACTCAACGAAGGCACCACGCTGCTACGCGAGATCATCGACCTCGAAACCACCTATTCCGGCCCTGAAGCCAAGGCTGCCCCGCAGTTCCAAAGCCCCGAGAAGATCGAGGCCGACCGCAAGGCTGCCGAGGAAAAGGAAAAAGCTCGTCGCGGCCGCGGTTCTTCCGACGACGACATCACCAATGTCGGCGGTGAAGGCCTGCCGATCGAGGAAGAGGAAGAGGACGAAGACGAGTCCAGCCTCTCGCTCGCTGCGATGGAAGCCGAGCTTCGCCCGCAGGTGATGACGACGCTCGACACGATCGCCGAAACCTACAAGAAGCTGCGCAAGCTGCAGGACCAGCAGGTCGAGCAACGCCTGTCGGCTTCCGGCACGCTGTCTTCGGCACAGGAGCGCCGTTACAAGGAACTCAAGGATGAGCTGGTCAAGTCGGTCAAGTCTCTGTCGCTGAACCAGAACCGCATCGACGCTCTCGTCGAGCAGCTCTATGACATCAACAAGCGCCTCGTGCAGAACGAAGGCCGCCTGCTGCGTCTTGCCGAATCCTATGGCGTCAAGCGCGACAGCTTCCTGGAACAGTATCAGGGCGCCGAGCTCGATCCGAACTGGATGAAGTCGATCGGCAATCTGGCCGCTCGCGGCTGGAAGGAATTCGCCAAGAGCGAAAACACCACGATCCGTGACATCCGCCAGGAAATCCAGAACCTTGCGACCGAAACCGGCATTTCGATTTCGGAATTCCGCCGCATCGTTCACATGGTTCAGAAGGGCGAGCGCGAAGCGCGTATCGCCAAGAAGGAAATGGTCGAAGCCAACCTGCGCCTCGTCATCTCCATCGCCAAGAAGTACACGAACCGCGGCCTGCAGTTCCTCGACCTCATTCAGGAAGGCAATATCGGCCTGATGAAGGCGGTCGATAAGTTCGAATATCGCCGTGGCTACAAGTTCTCGACCTACGCCACCTGGTGGATTCGTCAGGCGATCACCCGTTCGATCGCCGACCAGGCCCGCACGATCCGCATTCCGGTGCATATGATCGAAACGATCAACAAGATCGTTCGTACCTCGCGCCAGATGCTGCACGAAATCGGCCGCGAGCCGACGCCGGAAGAGCTGGCCGAGAAGCTTGCCATGCCGCTCGAAAAGGTGCGCAAGGTGTTGAAGATCGCCAAGGAGCCGATCTCGCTCGAAACCCCGGTGGGTGACGAAGAGGATTCGCATCTCGGTGACTTCATCGAGGACAAGAACGCGCTTCTGCCGATCGACGCTGCCATTCAGGCGAACCTGCGCGAGACGACGACCCGCGTTCTGGCGTCGCTGACGCCGCGCGAAGAGCGCGTGCTGCGCATGCGCTTCGGCATCGGCATGAACACCGATCATACGCTCGAAGAAGTGGGCCAGCAGTTCTCGGTTACGCGCGAACGTATCCGTCAGATCGAGGCCAAGGCGCTGCGCAAGCTCAAGCATCCGAGCCGCAGCCGCAAGCTCCGGAGCTTCCTCGACAGCTGACATCCGTCGCAAGCCGGCAATGTCACGAAATCGAACCCGGTTTGCGAAAGCGAGCCGGGTTTTCTTTTGGAATCAGATCCGAAGTGAGGTTTTGGCCATGGCAGGCAAACCACAGGCTTTCGAACTATCTTTGCCGTCTCGGCTGCGAGATTTGCTGGCTGGATACGAATGGCGGCAGGATGCGCTCGGCTGCTCGTCGGCGCAGGTCTTCCGGATGGAGGCGGTCGGTCGTGCGCCCATGTACCTGAAGACCGAACTTGTCGATCCTCTGGGCGAACTGCGGGGAGAGGTTGCGAGGCTGCGCTGGCTTGCCAAGCAGAAGCTGGCCTGCCCACTGGTCATCGTCCATGAGAGGGACGAAGAGCGTGAATGGCTGCTGATGAGTGCGCTCCCAGGCTCCGACCTCACCAGCGACGAGCTGACGTCCCCGATCGAGCGTGTGCATCTTCTGGCATATGCGTTGCGGCGCTTGCACGCACTCAACATCGCGAACTGCCCCTTCGATCACCGCTTGGACCACAAGCTTGTCGAGGCAAAGGCACATCTGCTTGCCGGTCATGTTGATGAGGACGACTTCGACGAGGAGAGGCTGGGGCAATCCGCACAGGATCTTTTCCGCGAGCTCGAAGAGCGCCGGCCGGGAACAGAGGATTTCGTCGTTACCCATGGCGACGCCTGCCTGCCGAATTTCATGGCCGATGGCGGCAAGTTCAGCGGCTACATCGATTGCGGGCGCCTCGGCATCGCTGATCGCCACCAGGATATTGCGCTGGCTTGCCGCAGTATCCAAGAAGACTTCGGGAAAGATCTGCTGACAGAGTTTCTGACGGTCTACGGCGATTTTGAGCCGCAGGCGGAAAAGATGGCCTACTATCAGTTGCTGGACGAATTCTTCTAACCGTGGATGCGCTCGTTTTCGTATCGTAAGATCACGCAGGTTTGTTTTTGCGGCATTGCGGATCGTGCCGAGGCCTGACAAGTTCGATTTCGACGATGGCCCTTTCGCGGCGTGTTGTCGGATACCATATGTCAGCGATCTGAAAGTCTGCTGATCTGTCTGCCATTAGGGATCGAATGAATCGATGCGCCATGTTCTTTTGATTGCTTTTACCGCGCGAGCCATCTGCTGAACGATGGAGAAGGTTGCGGAAAAACGGGATAAGGAGATGCGGCCGGGCTTTGTCCTGTCGATCGTCCTGCACGTCCTGTTTGTCGCGATTTTCCTGTTGCCGCTGCTGCCGGCGCCACCACAGGCAAAGTCCGAAGATAGCGTCAATGTAGAGCTCGTTCCCCAGCAAGAGGAAAAGCAGGAAGTCGCGACGAAGGCGAACGAGAAGCCGGATCAGCCCCCCAAGCCTACGCAAAAACCTGACGAGAAGCCGGCCCAGCAGACGGCAGAAAACAAGGACGAACCGCAGCAGCCTGAGGGAAAGAAATCGGACGAGCAGCCGCCAAAGCAAGCCGATCCGAAGGGCAAGGAGGCGGCAGAAAAGCCTGCGGCCAAATCGGCTGAGGCCAAGGCCGATAAGCCTGACGAGCAGGCGGAGAAGCCCGCTCCCAAGGCCGATGACGCCAATGCCGATAAACCCGTCGAGAAAGCAGAGCAGCAGCCTTCTGCGACGGAAACGCCTCTTCCGGATATGAAGGGCGATCAGAAGGACGCGACGACCACGCAGCAGGCCGAGGCTCAACCGACCGATACGCCGCCAACGCCACCGAAAGATGCGGCGGCCGAACAACAGGCTGAAGCGCAGGCAGCCGCTGCCGCGCAAGCCCAGGCCGAAGCGCAGGCGGCACAACAGGCGCAGGCGGCGCAACAGCAGGCCGATGCCAAAGATCAGCAAGCGAATGCGGCTACGCCGCCCGCAAGCGACGCCACGGCCAAAACTTCCTCCTCGGCGCCGGATGTCCTGGCGACCAATGAGCCCTCGGATTCGCAGGTGCAGCAACCGCAGGCAACGTCGACCGATCAGAACGATCCGCAGGCGCAACAGACGGCACAGGCGCCGACAGCCGATCCGCAGCAATCTGCCGCCGAGCCGCCCAAGGATCAGGCAATCGCGCCGCAGATCGCTGTTCCGGCAGTAAAGCCTTCGCCAGCGTCGCAAAGCTCTCAAAACCAATCCGCTTCGAGCAATCAAGGCGGTTCGGCGGGCGGCACGGCGTTGGTCACCGAGCCGCAACCGCCTAAATCGCTCGCGCCGAAAAGGGCCATTCAGGCTAAGAAGCTCTATTCTGGTGCCGAGATGGCTCGATTGTCGAAGAGCGACTATGACGCTTGGAAGAAGCTACCGAGACGTGCGCGGGTAAAATATCTATGCAACTCTGAAGAAAAGCTGCAATTTGGTCACGATCTCCATGCTGTAGGCTTCAATAACTCTGCGCTATCGCCAGCGTTGCTTTCAGATGTCAGTTTATTCGGCGATGGGGTTGTCTTAGACACGCCTAGTGGCTGGCAGAGGGTAGCATTTACTTGCGAGGTGGACGGCGATGCGCTTAAGGTTGTCGCTTTTTCCTATACCCTTAGAGGGCGTGTTTCTCCGAGTCAGCTGGACAGATCGCGGTTTCTCGGAAATTGATTCCGACCAGTCGCCATCGGCTTTCAGCTGAAACAATAGTTTATTGTTAGCCCCAATCGAAATTCGGATCGTTTCATCATACAATTGCCTGCATCTCACTGATTCAGTGTCCTCCCATCGCACATTCTTAAGATTCCGATGTCCTCGATTACAGCCGATTCCAGTTCCGCAGCCGCTGGCCGCTCCGCTTTGCGTGGTGTTCTCGTGGCATTCTCGGCCTATGCCGTGTTTGCCTTCAGCGATGCCTCGATCAAGATCCTGCATGGCGTGGTTCCCTCCTACCAGGTTGCCTTCATCGGAGCGTTGTTCGGCTTTGCGGCGGTGCCCTTCCTGAAGAGGAGGGAGGATGCCTGGCTCGACATGGTGAAGACGTCGAACCGGCCCATGTGGCTGCTGCGCTTCATTTGCGGCGCGATCGGAGCGATCTGCTCCGTCATCGCCTTCACCAAGCTGCCGATGGCGGAAGCCTTTTCGCTGCTGTTCCTGCTGCCGTCTTTCGTGACGATCCTCTCGGTGATCTTTCTCAAGGAGGATGTGCGTTGGCAGCGCTGGACAGCGGTCATTCTCGGTTTCGTCGGCGTGCTGATCGTTTTGCGTCCCGGCTTTCGCGAACTCTCTGTCGGCCATTTCTGCGCGGCGGTTGGCGGCCTTGCCGCTGCAATTTCGATCGTCATCAACCGCGCGCTTGGTTCGAAGGAAAAGCGCATTTCGCTCTATGGCGCTGGCCTCTTCGGCACGCTTATTGTCAGCGGCTTCCTGATGATTTCGGAGGTCACGCCGCCGACTGCGACGCAATGGATCTTTTTGGCGAGCTACGGCCTGCTGGGGGCGCTTGGAAACGTGCTGTTGATGAGCGCTGCCCATATGGCTCCGGCAAATCTGGTGGCCCCGCCGCAATATAGCCAAATGCTCTGGGCGATTATCTTCGGCTATCTGCTGTTCAATGACAGTATCGATATGCCCATGGCTTTCGGCATCGTCCTCATCATTTTCTCCGGGTTGCTGACGCTGGCGCGCGAGCGCAAACGCGGCACGCGGTTGCCGACGGCGGTTGCCGGCAATACCCAGGCGGCATTGGCGACGGCACAGGACGATGAGCCGGGAATATCGGAGCGATAATGCGGCCCGTGCTGCGCAGGATCGAGATTGCCAGCAATAAGGTCACCACGCTAAGCTTTGCGTGCATCCTCGAGTAGGGATGTTGTCTCGTTGAGGAAGCGATGCGGATGAGATCCGTCCAATTCAGGATATTCCGCACTCCACTTGTCGGCGTCGAGGCCGTCAAGGCGGAAACGGGTCATAGCTTTCCCAAGCATACGCATGATCAGTTTGGCATAGGGCTCATCGAGGCCGGTGCCCAGGCGTCGCTTAGCGGGCGAGGCATGGTGCGGGCAGAGGCCGGCGATATCATCAGCGTCAATCCAAACGAGGTGCATGACGGCATGCCTGTTGGCGACAGCAGGGCTTGGTCGATGCTCTACTTCGAGCCGCGCGTCATTGCCGAGCTCCTGCGCGATATAGGCGAGGGAAGGATGGGCGAGCTCGAGTTTCCCTCTCCCGTCATTCGCAACACCGAATTGGTTATGAAGTTCAGGGCGTTGTTTCCGCTCCTGATCGGCAAATCGGCACCGCAGGATAGCTTGTTGCGGGACGGATTACTGCTGTCGCTCATTGCTGAGGTGATGAGCGAGGGGAGGCGGGGTTCGCGCGACGTCGCCATTCCCGCAGCCATCAGTCGCGCCCGCCAATTGATTGACGACGATCCTGCCGCGCCGTTCACGCTTGCCGAGCTCGCCGATGTCTGCGGGCTCAGCCATTTCCAGTTCCTGCGCGCCTTCAGTAAGGCGACCGGCCTCACGCCGCACGCTTATCTGCTGCAACGTCGTATCCACGAGGCGCGACGGTTGATCGCGGTTGGTACGCCGCTGGCGGAAGCGGCCTTTGCCTGTGGCTTTGCCGATCAAAGCCACATGACGCGGCTCTTCGTGCGCAACCTCGGCCTCTCACCGGGCGCCTATGCTGGAGCCTGCTGACGCATCTGCAATTTCATTCAAGACCGCGCGATGGTGACGGGGTTTTCTGCGGCGCCAATCGAGACTGCAGAAGGAGAGGTCATGTATTTCCGTCATTCGAACGAGATGTGGAGCACGTTTCCGGAGCTGGTTCCCGGCGTGCTGCTCGCTGAAGGCATCACGGCCGATGCGAGCGTTGAGGATCGCATCGCTTCTTATCATGCCACAGCCGCTGAGCGGCTCTCGCGATGCTCTGAGAGTGAGATGCCGGAAATTCAGGCCTGGCGGCGTGCTTTTTCGAAAATGGGGATGAAGCCCACGCAATATCGCTGCGCTTCCGAGGCTTTGCTGCGTCGTGTTCGTCAGGAAGGATCGCTGCCGCAGTTGCATCCGCTCGTCGATCTCTGCAACGCCATCTCCATTGCGTTCGCCATTCCGGTGGCTGTTTTCGACCTTGAAAAGGTCTCTGGCGATCTCGAGGTTCGCCACGCACAGGGTAGCGAGTCTTATCGTACCTTCTCCGGTGAGGCGGAGCACCCGGAACCCCGCGAGGTCATCTTCGCCGATGCAGCCGGACAAGCACACGCCCGTCGCTGGACCAACCGGCAAAGTGGCCTTTCCGCAGTCTATCAGGAGACGCGATCCGTGTTGATTGTGGCCGAAGCCTTGCATGCTTCCGCAAACCGCGATGTGCCGCGCCTGATTGATGCGCTTGCGGATGAGCTTGCTTCCGTCTGGTCGCTGCAGACCAGGCGAGGGGTTCTCAGTCCATCATCGCCGCGATTTGATTTCCCGGCTGATGGAAATGTTGAAGCAAAACAACATCGAGGCTGACGAGTAACTGGGGCGGTCTCTGCTACCTCAGTCGATCTGCCTTGTCATCGCTGATACCGACATCCCGGAGCAAGTGAAGGCTGGCAGCTTGGAGTGTGTCGCGCCGTTCATTCACTCGTCTCGAAGCCTTCCGCATATGACCGCGCCGGGAGATTAATCGAGCCAGGTTGCCGAAGAGCCACCGTATCCAGCTATTTCCATGATCTATTCTCATCTGTCTCGAACCTTATGATCTCTCGAAATAGACAGATGCCTCTGAAGTTTAGGCATGTATAATGAAGCTTCCGGCAATCAAGCATGCGGGATTTTCATGGGAAGGCGGCCGCTACCACCTCTATCAGTGCTACAGGCATTTTGCGCCATCGTCGAAACCGGCGGTTTTGGCCGTGCAGCTGAGCGGGTCGGTCAGACGCAGACTGCCGTCAGCCATCAGCTCGCGCAGTTGGAAGGGTGGATTGGAGGTCGGCTATTCGATCGAGGCCGACATGGAGCCAGATTGACCCCATTGGGCGCACGCCTGCATCCAGCAATTGTCGAGACGCTTTCCGAACTGGAGACAGTGTTGCATGAGGCGCGCGCAAGCGTTTCGGTCAGAAGCGTCTCGATCTCCGTTTCCCCTGAGTTTTCTGGCCAATGGCTGGCATCCCGATTGCCGGATTTTTGCAAGCGACATCCCGATATCGAGTTGAAGATAGCCGTTGGCTATCAACGTCCGGAATTTCATTCTGCTGGTCTCGACATGGCGATCTGGCTCGGCCGGGCCGAGGTCGGACTGATCCATGAGGAACTGCTGACGGATGAGGAGTTCGTGGTCAGCTCACCCGCGCTGTCGAGGCAGCTGCCCCAACGCTACGCCATAAGGGCAGCGCCCCTGCTGCGCTATGCCGGCATGCAACATACGATACTGGATTGGCAACGCTGGTATGAGCAGATCATTGGCGAAAGAAGCGAGATGGATCCGCCCTTCGATATCGTGCAGGCAGTGGAGAGCGGCCAGCTATTTGCAACTTTCGCCGACATGCTTGAGGCCTGCCGCAATGGCCAAGGCTTTGCGCTGGTTCGCAGCTCGCTGGTCGCAAGTGATATCGCCGAGAACCGGCTGGTGCGCTGTTTTGTCGAGGCCCAACCGGCCGCCGTGAGCTACAATCTGCTTTATCCGCCAGATGCACTGCAAAATCCGTCCGCCAGCCTATTTCGCAATTGGCTGCTCTCGCAAGCCCGCGCATCGAATTGATGCGCTTGTCAATTGCGCAGTCTTATCAGACCGGCTTCGGTGGGGGCGAAGCCGATGCGACGGTAGAAATGGGTAAGGTGCGGTTCGAAGTCGACGTGAAGCCACTCCGCGCCGCGGTCGCGCGCCAGGATCTTCGCCCTTTCGACCAGGCCGGTTGCGATGCCCCGTCTTCGAAACCCTGGATCGACGCAGGTATCGAGAATGAAAGCGTGAATGCCGCCATCCCAGGCGATGTTGACGAAACCGACGAGTGTCGATCCGGAAAATGCGCCGACATGCGCGAGGCTTCGCGAAAGGATCGTGGAGAAGTCGCGTGGGGAGGATGCATTCCAGGCGCGCGCCCAGAGTGCGTTTAAGGCTTGGTTCCCTGGATTCGGATCATCCCTGTATTCAATTTGCATAAGCGCTCCCGCAGGCAGCCACGGCGCTGCTCCATTATGTCTGTGCCGATCCGCCCGACGCAGAAAAATTTCGTGTCATATGTCGGATATCGCTTTGTCCGAGCGTCCTTGGAAAGCCATTATGTGGAACCGAGGAGGTGGAAAATGGCTTATGTAGATGGTTTTATCGTCGCCGTCCCGAAAGGCAGCATCGAGGCCTATAAAACCCTGGCGCGCAAGGCCGGAATGGTCTGGAGGGAATATGGCGCGCTCAGCTATGTCGAGGCCATCGGCGATGACGTGCCCTATGGCGAACTGACGTCTTTCCCGCGCGCGGTGCAAGCGATGGATGACGAGGTCGTGGTTTTCTCCTGGATCACCTACGAATCGCGGCAGAGCCGGGACGAGATCCTGGCAAAGGTGATGGCCGATCCGCGCCTCAAGGACGAGATGCAGAACATGCCCTTCGATAGCCGACGCATGATCTATGGCGGCTTCGACATCATCGTCGAAACATAGAGCGTCTTTGAATCTACGCATCAGGCTTTCCGAAAATCGATTCCGATTTTCGGGCCGATGCTGTCGGCGGCCAGTCGGACGGCCTTGACAATCAGCCTGCTGCGCCTGAGGTCATGCGGATCATCATCCGCATGTTGGGGAAAGCCATGCCGCAATCCGTCGTCACTCTGGCCACTCGCGGCCAGGGACTTTACGAATTCACCGATCAGGCTGCACACTTCGTTCGGACTGCGGCAGCGGGCGGCGAGGGGCTTTTGACGGTTTTTGTACGCCACACCTCCTGTTCGCTGCTCATTCAGGAAAATGCCGATCCCGATGTGAAGACCGATCTCAATGCCTTCTTCCGTCGGCTGGTGCCGCCTTCTTCCGATCCGTCCATGCGCTGGATCGTGCACACGACGGAAGGCCCGGACGACATGCCCGCGCATATCAAGGCGGCGCTGACGCAGGTGTCGATCGGGATTCCCGTCATGAATGGTCGCCTCGTGCTCGGAACTTGGCAGGGCATTTATCTCTTCGAGCACCGTGATCGGCCACATCGGCGCGAGATCGTCCTGCACCTCTCGGCCTGACCGTTGCAATTCCGGTCGCTAACCAATTGTTAACCCCCATGAATACAATCTGAATGGCCAATTCGCGTTCGGTTCAGCTTTGCTGACCTAACGTGTTCTCAATCCCAAGGCCTTGAGCCGAATAACGGGATTGCAACAATCCGCACTAGGATTCGAAGGAGAAACACCCATGACCAATCTTTTCGCCAAGGCAGGCATTGCAGCCCTCGTCACGCTCGGCGCCATTTCTGCAACCGCTGTTACAGCCTCGGCCAATGATTTTCATCCGGGCATCCAGCAGGCACGTTACGATCATTATCGCGGCCGTTCGTGCTCGCCGGTTCTGGCGGTTCAGAAGGCGCGTGACATGGGCCTGCGCCGTGCTCGCATCGACAACATCACGCCGCGTCGTGTGGTCGTCGAAGGTTTCGGTCGCCGCGGGCCTGACCGGGTGGTTTTCGCCAACGATCGGGGCTGCCCGCTGATCCGCCGCTAATCGCAGCGACTGGATTGCCCATGTTTTCCACATCTATTCGCTAAATCCGAAGCCGTCTCGGCAAGCGAGGCGGCTTCATTTTATCCTGGTGTGCTATTGTCGGCTGTCTGGTGTGATCTTGGCGTTCATTGTAGGTGAATATTGGATGAATGGCCGATTCTGAATGCGTTCAGTTTCTCGCCTTTACCTCTCGGGTACTCGCTCAACGCATCTTGCCGTTATGAGAGAAGCCTTTTGCACTATGGAGAACAGAATGAAACAATTGCTGGCAAAGTTGGGGGTCGCCGCCGCCATCGCAGTCACTGCGCTGTCCGGCACGGCGGATTTTGCTTCCGCCCAGAATTTGGACATCTATGTCGGCCCCGGCCGTCACCGTCCGCCACCGCCGGACTATGACCGTCCGCCGCCGCCGCGCTATGACCGCCGTGGTTACGACCGTCGCGGCTGCGATCCGCGCGATGCGCTGGATGTTGCGCGCAGCTACGGTCTGCGCCGTGCCCGCGTTGTGGACGTGACGCCGCGCCGCGTTATCGTTGACGGCTTCGGTCGCCGTGGTCCGGATACGATGATGTTTGCAAATGTTCGCGGCTGCCCGCTGCTAGGCCGCTAATAAGAATTGCGAGGGCTCAAGGCCCTGCTCTTCGATGTCTGACTTTTCGCCTTATTGGCGGGGGCCGCGGAACCGCCCTTTGCTCGACCTCACGAGGATCTGAGCGAAGGGCGGTTTTGTTTTTTGGAGCAACTTGCTCTTCAAGAGATCCAAGCGCCACTTCAGCCCATGGCCTTCACTCGATCTCGAACGGAAAGCAGCAGCGCAACTTTCCTCGAATCGTTTGGAGCGCATCGTCAGCGCTCAGGCTAGCAATGCGCTCCAGCATCTCGATGCTATGTTTACTGCTGGATCGAGTAGGTGATGCTTACCGATGCGTTGTATTCGTTCTCACCCGTGGCGACCGGGACGGCCTTGTCCATTGGTGCCGACGCGGCCATAGCGCGCATGTAGGGCTGCGGCGGGGCCGCAATACCGCCCTCATGGATCGCAACGACCCGGCCGAGCTTGACGCCGGCAGCATCCGTCAAGGTCTTCGCCTTGGCAGCGGCATCGGCGACTGCCTTCTTGCGAGCTTCTGCAAGGGCCGCATCCGGCTTGTCGTTGGTGAACTGGATATCACCGCCCTGGTTGATACCGAGCTTGATCGCCTGATCGAGCAATCCGCCGAGCTTGGTGAGGTCACGTACGCGAATGGTCAGGCCGTTCGTCGCCTGATATCCGTTCAGGACCGGCGGCTGCGTATGGCCGTCCTTGTCATTGGGATAGGTATATTGCGGCTGGATGGAGAAGCCCGAGGTCGGCAGATCGCGCTCGGCGATACCGCTTTCCTTCAGTGTCGCCAGAACAGCGCTCATGGCCTTGTTGTTCTGCTCGAGCGCATCCTGCGCCGTCTTTGCTTGCTGAACGACTGCGAGCGTTACCACGGCCATATCGGGCGCAACCGCCGCATGTCCTTCACCGGTGACCGTGATGATGGCTTCGCGCGGCTTGGCATCTTCGGCGAAGGCGGCGGCCGCAGGCATGAAGAATGTCGTGCTGACAAGGGCGGCAAGAGCAAAATCTCTGGTTTTCGTCAGTAGCATGGTTCGTTCCTTGGTTGATAATCCCTCGGGTTCGCTTTTGCGGATTGATTGTGAAGGTATTACGGCAGTCCCTTGTCGGAAAAGAGAAATTGGGTTAGAGCCAAGTCGGCTTCCGGGGAACCATTGCTTCGGAGTCGCGAGTGCGGGGACTTTTCTCTCGTGCCGGGCCTGTAGCTCAATGGTTAGAGCCGGCGGCTCATAACCGCTTGGTTGGGGGTTCGAGTCCCTCCGGGCCCACCATTTCGTTGTCTTTGGCGAATATCGTCAGAAACCTGCCTTCTTCAAACCTTCTCGATAGAGTTCTTTGTGCCACTGTTCCTTGACTGGAACGAAGGACAGCCATCGGTCGACATCAAAGTCGGGATTGGCCTCTCGGACCCTGCGTACGATGGTGCCGGCCTTTTCCTTATCGCCTAGCATTGCCCAGTTCGCCGCGGACAGCCGGTCTGCCAGAATCGGATCGGCCATCTGGTCGATGTAGTCGAGCGAGGCCTGGAACTCGCCGAGTGCGTAGTGAGCTCCGGCGGCCGTCCATATATAGGAATCCGGGTTGATGGGATTGAGCTCCATGGCGTGCCCGATCTTCTGCAATGCCAGATCTGGTCGTGAGAAATGCACAAGCGTGTCGGCATGGTCGGCGATGACGTCGGCATAATGAGGGCTGAGCGCTTCCGCCAGTTCCAACGCCTCGACGCTTTCGTCGATCGATCCCTGCAACAGTTTGGCGACGCCAAGTTCGCGATAGCCGTCCGCCAGGTCATTACGGACTGCGATGGCCTGGGTTGCGTAAGTCTCTGCCGATTTCAGCAGCTCAATATCTCCACGGGCAGTCAGCAGCCATTCCTTGGAATAGGTGCGGGCGATGGAACTGAGGGCAGGGGCGAAATCGTTGCTTTCGCGGAGAGCAGCTTTCATCTGTTTGCGGGCGCGACGCATGTTTGGCAGCGTCAGGCGGTGAAGATATTGCTGGCCGACAAGATATTGATGGTAGGCGGCCGGATTTTTCTCGAAATAGGCACGCGTCATCTCATGACGCTCTACCTGCCCGGCAACCTCGAGAACGACGTGCCGCGAGATATCCCGCTTATTGCGAGCCAGATCCAGCTTGCCGAAGGTGAAGCGCTCGGCCCAGACAACCTCGCTGTTCGGTAAGTGGATGAGCTGCGAAAATAGGGAGAGATCGTCACCAAGCCCGCTCAGCCTCGTGTCGAGAACATAATTGATATCATAGCGTTGGAGGAGCGCGATCTGATTTTCGCTTTGGCGGCTCATTTGCATAGCGGAGTAGGGGGCGATCACCCGCAGGCTGTGTAGGGCGCAAAAGCCGAGCGTGATGTCCTCAATCAGCGAAGATGCCACAATTGCTGCTGCCGCATCGGCACTATCGTTGGCGGGGGGCAGCAAGGCTACGCGCGGTATGCGCAAGATGGCTTGCGAGGCAAGGTCAGGTTCCTCGGCCGCTTCATTCATGAGATTGTCCGGAGAGACCGAGGCTACCGAGTGCGGTGATGCCGGTAGTTTTCCGATCCAGGAGGATACCAGGCCTTTGCGCTGTTCGAACAGATTCTTGAGCTGCTCAAGGCCGCCATCGGCTTCGAATGATTTTAGCAGGAGGTGATGGATGCTTTCATCGCGAGGATCGGCTTCGAACAGAACGAGCGCTGCCTCTTTGGCGAGAGCGACTTCCCTTTTTGTTGCGGGAAGCCTCGCAGCCGCGTCCAGCATTTCCTTCAGCAGCGCCAGATGCCGTTTTCTTTCGTTTTCGCGCCAATCGATGAAAATCCGGCTTTGGCAGTTTGCCTTTTCAAGGAACGTCGAGCGCAGATCCTGTGTAAGAGTCGCAAGGTTTTCTAATAGAGGCGCGGTTGCCGCTGCAGCTGCGGACACGATGTCACTCGTCAAGGAGTGATTGACAAGGTGAATATCCATGTCGTCAAAGGCAAGGAACTCGACGCCGAGATCCGTCTGCCTGCTCTTGATGCGGGAGATGAGCTTGCGCAGGTTCGTCAGGGAGTTGGCAATGTCATCCTCGCCCCACAGAAGTCGCGCTATTGCCGCCCGGCTGCTGTATTGCACGTCGATGGCGAGTAGATAGGCAAGTATCAGGAGAGCTTTTTCCGGAAATGCCACGTCCTGTCCCTCTTCGTCGAGAAGAACGAGCTCTCCAAATGTTCTGAGTGAAAATTGCATCGCGCCTTCTATATTTCGTTTCGTGCCTAATTATCCGCCTTCTGGGGAAATTCGTTGGTTTCGGGCAGGCTGAGTCCGATAGGACAGGTAGAATTTATCCCATATTTCTTCCTTAGTGCATGCCTAAATTCAACCTCTGGCTTCGCATGCTTCATTTTAAAAGAAGCTGTTGCATGCGGCTTCAGCTTGGACGGCGAAGTTCGCAAGAATACTGGAAAAGATCCCGATTTTAGTGGCAGACTTGGTTCTGCTTCAACGCCGAGCGTGCGAACGGCGGTATTTCCCACGCTCTGGGCGGCGAGGGGGGCGACACCGGAAGCTTGGTAAGCTCTTCTCAAGTCATGATTTTTGTCGCGACTGATTGAATGCGCTCGCTGGAGAATTCCAGGACCTATACCTTGGTATAGTTGCACTGCACCATCGCTTGATTGACCCATCTCAGGGGGTGTGACAAGAGGACCCTGCCTGCGCGACACCAAGCAATGGCGGATGAAACAGCAAATTAAGAAGCAAATGGACAGCTACCCTAACCGCTGTCCGGTCGTGGCCCATGCCCGAATCCGGACGGTCATTGCAATAACCTGGAACGCTGCCGGCAATCGCCGGGCAAGCGACGGTAGGGCTTAGTTCGTCCTTTCCGGCTTGCTCGAGGATCTGCCGAGACGCAGACCAAGGAGTGAGCCATGAACAACATCGTTCTTTTCCGCGAACGCAGATTCGCTACCAAATTTTCCTCGGCGAATGCATCGAACATTGTTGCGTTTTCGCCGGCGCCCATTCGGGCTGCCTCCTTTCCACGCCCGCGCCTGATTGCCGTCTGGCACACCAACTCTCGCACCGGGAAGCTGGAATGCTTCTGGACGACTGAAGGAGCCGCCGGCTCCGATGAGGATCACAGTCGCTGGGCGGCCTAGTCTTTTTCTTCAAACAAGCGCCCCGCTGCGTTGCGAATGCAGCATCAGGCGGGGCGCACATTGGTAACATCCTGGTTTCAAGGGGTTATACATGGTTTTCCTTGCCAATGATCGACGCGAGCGTAGCGCCGTAGCCGCGTTGGCCGGTGCACGTATTCTGCCAAACGGCTACGACCTCGCGGCCTTCGCCTTCATAGCTGCTGCAGCCTACCTGACGCTTCACGGGGTCGGCGAGATGCGTGCGCCGCTCGCCGGCCTCTCCACTGCGTCGATTTCGCTGAATCCGGCCTATCTGCCTGAATATGCGCTGCGCACGACATTGCGCATGATGGCGGCGATCGTCGCTTCGCTCATCTTCACCTTCGTGGTCGCAACGCTTGCCGCGAAGAGCCGCCGTGCCGAAAAGATCATCATTCCGGCTCTCGATATCCTGCAGTCTGTGCCGGTGCTCGGCTTCCTCACCTTCACCGTCACCTTCTTCATGGGCCTTTTCCCCGGAAGCCAGATGGGGGCGGAGTGCGCATCGATCTTTGCTATTTTCACCAGCCAGGCCTGGAACATGGCTTTTTCCTTCTATCAGTCGCTGCGCACGGTTCCGCGCGACCTTGATGAAGTAAGCCGCGGCTTCGGCCTTTCCGCCTGGCAGCGATTCTGGCGGCTGGAAGCACCCTTTGCCGCGCCCGGTCTCGTCTGGAACACGATGATGTCGATGTCCGGCGGCTGGTTTTTCGTGGTCGCTTCGGAGGCAATCACGGTCGGCGATACCACGGTGCAGCTTCCGGGCCTCGGCTCCTGGCTCGCCGTTGCCATCGACAAGCAGGACTTCGTTGCCGTCGGATGGGCCGTGCTTGCCATGGGGATCGTCATCCTGCTCTACGATCAGCTGCTTTTCCGGCCAATCGTCGCCTGGGCCGACAAGTTCCGTTTCGAGCAGACCGCAGGCCAGCAGAAGCCGCGTTCCTGGGTCTATTCGCTCATTCGGCGCACACGTCTTCTGAAGTATGTGACCGCGCCTTTCGCCAATGTCTGGAATGCGCTGTTTCTGCTGCGGCTGCGCCCCGCGTCGAAGATTGTCACCGCCAAGCAGGGAGAGCGGCAGGTTGTCAGCCGAGTCATCGACTACGTCTGGTTTGCTCTGATTGCTGCCATTGGCGCCTGGAGCATCTGGGACATCGTATCCTACCTCAGCCAGACGCTATCGTGGAGCGATGTATGGATCGCTTTTGCCGGCGGGTTCGTCACGCTCATCCGCGTCGCCGTTCTGATTGCGGTCGCAAGTGTGATCTGGGTTCCGCTCGGCGTCTGGATCGGCCTCCGGCCCGCCGTTGCGGAGCGGGTGCAACCCATCGCGCAGTTCCTGGCTGCGTTTCCGGCGAACGTGCTCTTCCCGGTGGCGGTGATCGCAATCGTCGCGACGGGGGCCAGCCCCAATATCTGGCTATCGCCGCTGATGGTGCTGGGCACGCAATGGTACATCCTCTTCAACGTGATCGCCGGGGCGAGCGCCTTCCCCACCGATCTGCGCGAGGCATCCGCTGTCTACAGGCTGCGTTCCTGGACCTGGTGGCGACGTGCGATCCTGCCGGGGATCTTCCCCTATTACGTCACGGGAGCGCTGACCGCTTCCGGCGGCTCTTGGAACGCAAGCATCGTCGCCGAGCTGGTGAGCTGGGGCGATACGAAGCTCGAAGCGTTTGGGCTGGGGTCCTACATCGCGAAGGCGACGGCGGCCGGAGATTTTCCGCGGGTCATCCTCGGGATCGTCGTCATGTCGACCTTCGTCACGCTCTTCAACAGAACGCTCTGGCGGCCGCTCTACGTTTTCGCTGAACGTCGCCTGCGCCTCGACTAGAGGCGGATGATTTTAGGTCTGGTCGACCTAAAATCTGAATCCGCTCTAAAATCAAAGAAATAGAGCATGATGTCGTCCGAAAACCGCACACACTTTTCGGCATCATGCTCTAACCAAAGATCGGAGAAATGAACATGGAAAACGCTGTCGTCTCCAAGAAGGCCGAAATCGTAAAAGCTGGGCCGCTGGTGCTGGCCAAGCAGGTTTGCCAAACCTACGACAAGGGAAGCTCGGGCTCGCTCGTCGTCCTCGATAATGTCGACCTTCAGCTCTATCCCAACGAAATCGTCGGTCTGCTCGGCCGTTCCGGCTCGGGCAAATCCACGCTGCTGCGGGCCATTGCCGGCCTGATCCGTCCGAGCAAGGGTGAGATCACCTTTGCCGGCCGACCCGTGGTTGGCCCCAATTCCGATGTTGCGGTTGTCTTCCAGAGCTTTGCCCTGTTTCCGTGGCTGACGGTGCTGCAGAATGTCGAACTTGGCCTCGAGGCTCAGGGTGTCGCTTCGTCGGAGCGCCGCAAGCGCGCGCTTGCCGCTATCGACCTGATCGGCCTCGACGGCTTCGAAAGCGCCTATCCGAAGGAGTTGTCGGGCGGCATGCGCCAGCGTGTCGGCCTTGCCCGTGCGCTCGTCGTTCGCCCGAAGGTTCTGCTGATGGACGAGCCTTTTTCCGCACTCGACGTCCTGACCGCTGAAACCTTGCGCACCGATCTTCTCGACCTGTGGTGCGAAGGCCGTATGCCGATCGAGTCTGTGTTGATGGTTACGCACAACATCGAAGAAGCCGTCCTGATGTGCGACCGCATTCTGATCTTCGGATCGAATCCCGGTCGTGTCATCGCTGAAATCAAAGTGGATCTGCCGCAGCCGCGCAACCGCCTCGACCCGGCCTTCCGCATGCTGGTCGAAGACATCTATGCGCGCATGACGGTGAGGACGGGTGCTCCATCGCGGGAAGGCCTGTTCCCTGGCACGGGTATTGCCATGGAGCTACCGCGGGTCTCGACCAACCTGATGTCCGGTCTTATCGAGACGTTGGCTGCAGAGCCCTATCGTGGCCAGGCTGACCTGCCGCCGCTGGCGACACAACTGCACCTTGGTATCGACGATCTCTTCCCGGTCGCTGAAACGCTGCAGCTTCTGCGCTTCGCCGATCTGGAAGGAGGCGACATCAAGTTGACCGCACCCGGCCTGCGCTTCTCCGACAGCGATGTCGATGAGCGGAAGAAGCTATTCGAGCAGCATCTGGCGACCTATGTGCCGCTTGCCGCGCATATTCGTCGCGTGCTCGACGAGCGGCCGACCCACCGCGCGCCGGCGCGGCGGTTCCGCGACGAGCTGGAAGACTACATGTCCGAAGACTACGCCGACACAACCATCAAGGCCGTGACGAACTGGGCTCGCTACGCCGAATACTTCGCCTATGACGAGAATGCGGACCTGTTCACCCTGGAGAACCCGAGTTGAAGCACGCGGTCAGATCGGATGCAGAGGGGTCGCTACCGACTGAGGTGGCGACCGACACAATTGAACCCCGGAACTTAATAGGCAGCCAAGGCAGGACCTAGCGCATGGGCTTCCAGCAGATCGCCAGCATGGGCGGTCTGCGCTCGCGCGGCCTGTCCGGCTGCGGGATGGATCATCATGCCCAGAGACAACGAAGAACTTGGCCGTTTCCTGGAGGCCCGTAGCAGAAGCAACCGAAATGGAGCCGATGCGCGAAGGTCCAGCCAGCCCCGCGGAAAGCGTGGTGCTCGGACGCGAATGGAACGCTTCAGGGACCGTGTCGGTTTGACGGTCATGCTGGCGTTGCTTTGGGGCGCCCATGCACTCATGCGATCGGCTACACGTTTGTTTTTTTGCGGTTTTTTGTCTGCGAAGCAAACGCGCACGCTGCTTCGTTGGGCAGCATGGCTTAACAGAAAGAGCCTCGCAATTCTCCGGCGTCGCCAAGGCCGGCGTCTCCACAATCGCTATGCCGGAAATGACAACCATGACCGTGGGGTTTGATCAAATCCTATCCCATCCGGGGCGGCTCTTGGGTCAGGAACCTCATCGGTTTCGCACGGCAAAGGCGATAACACCTTGCCGGCTTGCGGATGAATGGGCCGTCCCTCCGGCGCGGCCTATGAAGGCTGCGGTTGTTTTCGGATTTGGGCTGAGGCAGTTTGCCATTCGTGCACGCGAGTGCCAAAACCCTGAGACAAGGACGACAGGCATGAGGCGCGAGTTTCTGAAATATCTTTCCGAGATGCCCGTGCTTTGGTTCGGTATCTCGGTTCTCGCCGGCCTGATTTTTATCGGCGACACCATTACGGATTTGGAAATCGCCTTTGCCGTTCTTTATGTTTCGGTCATCCTGCTGGCCGTTCGCTCGGGGCGGACAGGCGCGATCGCGGTTGTAGGCGCTGTCTGTGCCGCCTTAACCATTCTGAGTTATTTTCTAACGCGTCACGGTGCCTCCCAGGCGGGCTTGGTCAACAGTGCCCTTAGTATTGTCGCCATCGGCGCGACGACTTATCTGGCAATCAGGATCGAGACGATCGACGCACGGGCGAGGGAGGCGCAATCCGAACTTGCGAGGATGTCCCGTTTCATGATTGTCGGCGAACTCGGTACCTCCATAGCTCATGAGGTCAGCCAGCCGATCACCGCGATCACGGCAAATGGCAATGCCGCGCTTCGCTGGTTGGCGGCCACACCCGCCGATTACGACGAGGCTCGCAGAGCCATCGAGCGGATAGTGGCGGATGCCGGTCGGGCAGGCGATGTTATCGGTCGCGTTCGCAGGCTTGTTGCACGATCGTCTCCTTCGCGTGACATGGTCGATCTGGCGGAGGCGATTGACGACGTGCTGGAGCTTGTCCGCAATGAAATCCGGAAAAACCAGATACTGCTTCGAACCGAGCTCGCCAGTGATCTGCCTCTCGTCGCCGGCGATCGTGTGCAGCTTCAGCAGGTGATCCTCAACTTCATTGTGAACGCGATCGAAGCTTTGGCGGATGTCGGTGCCGACGCGCGCGAGTTGCTTGTCAGTGCTGCTGCCGCTGAGAGCAAGATTACGGTCAGTGTACGCGACACGGGTATCGGCATAGCGCCGGCCAGACTCGATAAGATATTCGAGGCTTTCTACACGACCAAAGCAAACGGTATGGGAATGGGACTTGCCATCAGTCGTTCGATCGTCGAAGCGCATGGCGGCTCAGTGTACGCGGCGCCGAATTTTCCACATGGGACAGTATTCGGCTTCACCCTGCCACTGGACGGAAAGACGAGGGAATAGAGCATGCAGGATCAGCGACCGGCCGTTTATGTGATCGATGACGATCCTTCCGTGCGCGACGGGCTCGACAGCCTTCTGCGCTCCGTTGGCTATGATACGCGCGGCTTTGCCTCGCCAAGGGACTTCCTGCAGCATCCCCGTTCTAGCGGCCCTGCCTGCATCGTCCTCGACGTTCGAATGCCGGATGCAAGCGGTCTCGACTTTCAGGATGAACTGACAAGGGCCGGCTATCTGACGCCGATCATCTTTCTGACCGGCCACGGCGATGTCCCCATGTCTGTGCGAGCCATGAAGGCAGGCGCAGTGGAATTTCTTCTCAAGCCCTTTCGAGAACAGGACCTGCTCGACGCAATCCGGCAGGCTCTGGAGCTGGATCGGGCTCGCCTGCTAAAGCAAGCGGCCACAGTCGACCTTCACGAGCATTTCGCCTCGCTGACGCCGCGCGAGCGCGAGGTGATGGCTCTGGTCGCGCGTGGCCTTTTGAATAAGCAGATTGCCGCGGAGATCGGTTTGAGCGAGATTACCGTGAAGGTTCATCGCGGCCAAGTTATGCGCAAAATGCACGCAGATTCCGTCGCCGATCTCATCAGAATGGCCGATAGCCTCGGACTGGCCGCAGACACGAAGGGCAACGGCAACGTTCCGTGGTCGCGCTAAGCCCGCGCCGTTCTAAGTGCCTCGATTGCCGCTGGCAGGGTATTGCGGCCCGGATTTTCCTCTGCGATCAAGCGGTCGGTGTGGTGAGTGTTCCCTGATGAAATATCATCTGCCAGCGGCCGTCGATCCGCTGCCAGATCGAACTGCGCAAAGCGTGCCGCGGCGGCGTTTTCTCATCCATTGTTCGAATGGTCCGATAAGTCACCAGGATGGCATCGGGCGAGATGGATCGAAAAGCGTAATCGCACGCGATCACAGGGAGAGAGACTTGCGCCGTCTTTTCTGCGGTCAGGAGCGCGATGAGCTCTTCGCGGTCGTCATATATCGTGCCGGAGCTGCCGAATTCGACAAAGCCTTCAGCAAGCAGTTGTGCGACTGCATTCGGAGACTGGCGAATTTCCGAGCGATGCAGCTTCTCCTCGAGCAAACGAATTTCCTCAAATTCTTGCTGGGCAATGTCCATGGCGATTGCCGCCTCCGTGTCATTCTACTTCGTTATAGTGAGAGGCTTAGGTCTCAGGCCGAGGCTTCGAGGCGTTGCTCCCGCTTCGTCTTATCGGAGCGATTGGAATCGGTTTCCCTGAATTGCTCCAATTCGTCGGCAAAAAAAGCGGCGGCGTGTCGTCCGGGGTAGGTTCTATCGTCTTCAATGACTGCAGCGATCCTTCGAAACAATTCGGCTTCGAAATTGTTGGCGATGGCCTGAGTGTTTGGTCTTGTCAGGCGTGCGCCGCTCTCCAGGCGGATTGCCGAGACATAGAACTCATCTTCATAGTCGGCGCCGGCCGATGTCAACTCCGCGTACCCATAGAGCAGCAATCCGCTTTCCCAGCGATCACAGAGACGAATGCTGAGTTCATCGAACGAATAGTCGCAAGAAAAAGCCACGGTTTGCATCATCATTGCTCCGTCTCTTTATTCGATGCTCCCGGGAGTTCGGCCGTAGCGGTGTCGATCTCTGCATGCATTGATGGCCTTCTCCTTCGCTATCCACAGCGCCTTCGGGTTTCGCGGGCTTCGCGCAAGCCGTTGAGAGCTTACTCGGGCTCATTCCTTTGGGGCCGATTGGCTCTGCAGGGAAGATTGTCATCAAACACAATTCATGTCAACATTATTTATGTTTATTCTCGTTGAGAGAAACACCGAAGGTGTTCCTTCAAGGGCCGCTAGGCCTCTATCGAAGAAGCGCAGCTTGAGTGCCCAGCCTGCAGCCGATCGAGCGGCGCATTCCTACTTACGGGCAATATGTCCACAGATGCGGCCTATGATCGTCAGGCGTGCCAGTTCTACGGTGAATGTCTCAAGTGCCGGATTGTCCGAGATAATCTTGACCTCGCCGGGCTGGCTGAAAGGCACACGCTGCAGGCGCTTGATCTGTGGCTCGGAATAGCCGTCGCTAATGGCGTAGACGGTATCGGTCGTCATCTGGTTCTGCGAGAGGTCGACGATGACTCGGTCGCCGGGCATATAGGTTGGCTGCATCGAGTCGCCGATCACTTCCATGATGATGGTGTGGTTCGGTGAGGCCTTTGCCTCATTCCGTAGATAGCCCGTGGGGATAAGCCATTCCGCCACGATCTTGTGCCCGGCAACGTTCCCCGAGCCCACAGGCAGATTGATGACCTCTCCAACTACGCCGCTGCCAGCGCCGAGCTTGACATCCACCTCCGGCGTCGCACCGGCGATCTGCGGCTGCCAATGTTCCCTACTATAGCTGTGTTCTCCGCCGTCCTCGGCAAAACCTTCGTTGTCCAGCTCGTCTGGATCGAAGGATGTGACGATGCGTGCTGCCGTGCGGACAGTCTTGTTCGATCCTTCCCCGGTCAGCAGATAACCGGCGGTCGTCCCGAATTTCTTGGCGTAGCGATTGGCGATTTCGGCGCTGAATTCGTTCTGACCGTTTTCATGGGCGCGATAGGTGGAAAGGCTCACCCCCAGCGCTTCTGCCGCCTTCGTTGCTGATGGATAATTTGCGGCTTCTCGCGCCGCTCTCAGTCGTTCGCCCATTGATCTCTGCATTTTCCGACCTTTGCAAATTTAACGACATAAATCATGTTGACATGAACATCTTTATCAACATAATTGGTGTTTATCAAGCTGCGAGCGATGAATTTCGCTGCGGGGGCCGAGCATGGAGGTTTCCTCGACGTTCGGTGGACATTTGAATTTGAAGAGGTGGCGGCATGAGCGTGAGCAGGAGCGGCAGGAGACCAAATCTCCAGGGAGGTGGCTTTGATCATTTCTGGGGTTGTCCGATCTGCGATCGGGCCTTGTCGATTGCCGAGGTCATCGAGCTGCATTGTGAAGGCTGCAATGCGACCGTGAAACCGAGGGAAGCCTTCTGCTCCATGCTTGCGCAAGAGCAGTCCGGAGAGGAGAGGTTGGTATGATTGTGATGCTTGAAAGCTCCCTCGCATGTCTCGGAGTCGCTCTCTTTTTCGGCCTGATGCTGGCCGAGCTGAGGTCGATCATTTCGAGATTGACATCCATGCGTGATGACGAGGACATCGGCGCCCCGGAGGGTGACCAGCGTCATTTTCGCGCAGCCGGAGATCGTGCCAGCGATCCGAAGATGCCGGTACACCAGGCAAGATAGCGTCGGCGATAATCGACGTCGTTTCATCAAAAAAATCGAAATCCAACAAGCGGGCCTGGCATTGCCGGCCGGAGGAGTTTGCCATGAATGAATTTCAAATTGGGACCGATGCCGTTGCCGACGGCTATCTCGGCTGGATTCGCAAGGTCCACCGGGCGACGAACGAGATTCTCAGAGATCGGCGAGGCGAGCCGATCGTCTTTGCGACGCAGGATGCTGCAAAGGCGGCCGCAGGGGAAGCGATGGTTGCCTATCTGAATACGCCGATGCTACGCGACGGTGCGAAAGTCGAGGCGCTCTCCAAAGCAGAAGCTTTTTTCAAGCCAAGATCGACCAGCTCTGCTGCTGCAGCCTCAGGGAACGTGGCGTGACCGGTTCCCGGCAGCAAAGCTAGCAAAGACGTCTGTGAAAGGAGGCGGTTGGGTCAATGAGCAAAGGCAAACTTGATCTTCTTCTCGATGGTCTCGGCATAAAGCTTGTTCCGGTTCATCGTCGGCGCGCGCCGGCCGAGAGCCATGCGCGTGGGACGATGCAGGAAATTCGCGGGCGCTATGGCGATGGTCATCTGGTCTTCGTGCTGCGCTGCATCCGGCAGACCGCCAACAATCGTGATGAACTTTGGTCAGATACGATTGGTGCCGTTTCCGATGTTCTCGCTCAACGCCAGGATTGGGCGCTTCAGCGCCCGGGCGACTTACTTGGCGCCTTCGACGAGATCACACTTGCTTCACTGCGCGTGGACGCAGTGGCGCGGCGGCCGTGGCCGGTTCGCGCGACGCTACGGACCTTGCTTTATTGGGAATTGGAGAAACGACTTGATGCACCGACACGCCTTGCGGTTTGATGATCTTTCCGGCAACGCGGCGGAAATCGCCGATTTGAGCCTCATCATCCGCGCTCGCTTTATCGAGGCCGCGGATACGATGGTCCACCTTGATGTTCGCGGTGTCCGGCCGGACAGAATGCGTACGCTCTGGCCAGAGGTTTTGCCCGAGCAGATGGACCATGCGGATGTCCGCGTGCGCTATCGTCCGAGCGCTGCCGCGATCAGCCGAGCGGAAGAGGTACTGCAGGAATGGCTGCGGATCCATGTTCGCGATGAGGAGCGCCGCGTTCTGCTCTCGCGCTGGTCCGTTTGTCTTGCCGCCCCCTTTGTCGCCGGATCTTTTCGGGATTTTTGTGGGCGAACCGGTCGGGTACGGCGTACGGCAGAACGGCGTATCCAAAGCGAATTTCAGAACATAGCCCGCATGCTTCTCGCTGTTTCGCCGATATTGCAGGAGCCCGACTGGTCGCGCATTGCGCCGATGATGCCGAATTCGGCTGGCGGCTCGGAGCGAGTGAAGCCGCCCACGATCAAGCATGAAATGCATTGGCTGCCGGACGACGCCCGGCCCGTATTCGATGCGGCAAGCCCCGAGCTCGCTGAACTTGCCAAGCGGCTGGAGCGCGCCAACCGCCGCCGCGCCAAGTTGAAAGCCTAGATTGCAGCGACATCGTCGGTCCGAACCCGCGCTTGCCGCTATGTTTCGATCTGAAACCTTCTCTACGACTGCTCATTGTTTTCAAACGCGAAGACGCCACTGTGCCGAGGGCTTCCAGCGCCAAGGCCGAAATCTGGCACAGCATATTCCGCCAGAAGACGAAGTCGGGATGTGGGTAGATGGGTGCGCCATGGGTCGCCGATCAAAACCGTAATGCCCGATACCAGGCAGCGATCCAGAAATTCCGTAACATCTTCCGCAAGAGCTGCTTCGTAGAATAGATCGCCGACGCAGATAATGTCCGCCGACGGTGGCCGGCCTGTCGTGAGATCGGCAAGGACGGTTCGAATGACGACATTGTTCAAGTTTGCATTGAGAGCGATCGCCTCGACCGCATAAGGATCGATGTCGGTTGCGCACACGTCCATGGCGCCTGCCTTTGCCGCTGCGATGCCGACGATTCCCGAACCGGCGCCCAAATCGACCACATGGCGGCCCGCCACGGTTTCCGGCCTATCGAGAAGATAGCGCGCCAACACCAAGCCTCCTCCCCAATAATGCGCCCAATAAGGTGATCCGAACTGTGGATCCCTTTCTGCAAGGCGATGCAAACCGCTGCGCGGGCCTGCTTTATGGAGCCGAATCTCCGGAACGCCAGGAACCGGCAGAATGGGAAGGTTGTCGGTAATGAATTGCCGTACGCGGCCGAAGTCGACCACCCCTCCTTGATTATCTTCCAATGTGTTCTCTCGCTCGTTTTTCACCAGAAGCGTCATTGGCTGTCGTGCGTGTTGATCGCTGTCGGTCGAGGCCAAAGTGTTCGCCGGTGCTGGGCATTCCATCTTATCCTTACGCTGTGGTCTGGGCAGCTTGAGGGATCCGACGACAATCCTGCTTAATTTGTCGGACGCCAGATTGCAGCATTTCCTAATTATTTCAGAGGATTAATCGCTTGCCTCGCCAAGATCTTCATTCGTTGCAGAGCTATCGTTCATCAGGGGTGTCGCCAAACCTGCCGAATTGGGGTATTCATTTTGGCATGATGAGAACAGTTGCAGCGACGCACTGTTGACCGCAAGCGATGTCTTAAACCGCTTTTTCTTTCAAGGTTCATCGGAAATTTCAAGCATGTCCAATGCCGACAAGCCAGTCGTGCCGCGCAAGCCGCGTGCGCGGCGGCGCAAGTCAGTTTCTGCCGCAGATACGCCGCTCGATTACATGCTGAAGGTGATGCGTGACGACGAGGCGGATCAAAAACGGCGCGACGAAATGGCGAAGATCGCAGCTTCCTACGTTCATCAGAAGCCGAGCGAGCGCACCGGTGCGGTAGCCGGAGCCAAAGCGGGGCGGGGCCTCACCATCGACTTAACCAACGCCACGGATGAGCAGCTTGCGATACTCGAAACCCTCTTCGCTCCGCTTGCCGGATCCGGCGAGGATGATGGCGGCGATCCGGGAGGAGAGGGTGAGACGGGCGGTTGAGCGTGATGGCGCTGCGCTCGCCCGGCAGATCGCCGAGGATGCGGAGCGTATTCGCGCCAATTGCCGGTCCTTGGCGGGCTTCGTCCGGGAGGCTTGGCATGTTGTCGAGCCCTCCGTCGATTATGTCCATGGCTGGCATATCGATGCGATTTGTCTTCATCTCGAAGCCGTCACCTCGGGCGAGATCACGCGACTATTGATCAACGTGCCGCCAGGTACGATGAAGTCGCTTCTCTGCGGCGTCTTTTGGCCTGCCTGGGAATGGGGGCCAAAAGGTAAGCCGCAGATGCGCTATCTCGGTGCCTCTTATTCCGAACACTATGCCAAGCGCGACAACAGGCGCATGCGTGATCTCGTCGCCTCGGAATGGTATCAGGCGCTTTGGGGCGATCAGGTCAAGCTGACGAGAACCGGAGAGATGGCATTCGCCAATGTTCGAACGGGCTCGCGGCAAGGTGTGCCGTTCTCGAGATTGACCGGTGGCCGAGGCGACCGAGTGATTATCGACGACCCTCATTCGGTCGACGGAGCCGAATCCGAGGCGGAGCGACTGTCGACGGTGCGGACGTTTCGAGAATCCGTGCCGACGCGGCTCAATGATCCTCAACGTTCGGCGATCGTCGTCGTGATGCAGCGGTTGCATGAGGCCGATGTCTCCGGCGCGATCCTGGCGCTCGGGCTTGGCTATGAGCACCTGATGCTGCCGATGGAGTATGAACCGGAGCGCCGTTGTCGGACGTCGATCGGCTTCATCGATCCGCGGACGGAGGAAGGAGAGCTGCTGTTTCCGCAGCGTTTTCCCCGCGCCGTGGTCGAACGGGACAAGATACCGCTCGGATCCTATGCGGTTGCCGGACAATTTCAGCAACGACCCTCACCACGGTCGGGCGGCCTTTTCCAGCGCGGCGATTTCGAGATTGTCGAGGCGGTGCCTGCTGGCGCAAAGCGCTGCCGGGCCTGGGATTTCGCGGCGTCGAAGGCGCGCGCGGGGCGGCAGCCGGACTGGACAGTCGGCCTGTGCATGGCATGGGTCGGCGGCGTTTTCTACATCGAGACCATCGCTCGGGGCCGCTGGTCGCCAGCCGAGGTCGTGCGCAATCTGAAGAACATGGCGTCACAGGATGGGCCAACGGTGACGATCCGCATGCCACAGGATCCGGGTGCTGCTGGCAAGGCCGATGCGGAAACGAAGGTCAAGCTGTTGGCGGGCTTCCCGACCAAAACGGTGTCTCCGACCGGCGACAAGGCGACGCGCGCCAAGCCGGCATCGGCACAGGCGGAGGCGGGAAACGTGAAGCTTTTGCGCGGGGATTGGAATGAGGCATTCCTCGACGAGATTTGCGCCTTTCCGAACGGGCAGTTCGACGATCAGGTCGACGCCTTTGCCGACGCGTTGAACGAACTCGCGCTCGGTTCCTCCTTCAGTTTCAACAATTTCTAGGCTCGCTTGAAGCGGACCTTTCATCACATCGATATCAAAGGACAATCCATGGGGCAGATATTCTCGATGGTTCGCGACGGACTGGTGAGCCTCGCGTCCCGCATGGGCACCGAGCGCGACAAGGCGACCTCGGTTTTTTATACGCAACCGATCCTGACGGACGAGCAGATTATCGCAGCCTATCGCGGCTCCTGGCTGCCGCGCAAGATCGTCGATATTCCTGCGCTGGACAGCTGCAGAAAATGGCGAAACTGGCAGGCCGCGGGCGATCAGATCGGATCGATCGAAGCCGAGGAGCGCAGGCTCAATCTGCGTGGCAAGGTGCTTGAAGCCTCTACCAAAGCGCGTCTCTTTGGAGGCGCTGCTCTGTTCATCGGCGTCGACGATGCCGATCCTGCGCTACCGCTCGATCTGGAAGCAATTGAAAAGGGCGGCCTCAAGCATTTGACGGTGCTGACACGCCGCCAGCTCGCGGCCGGCGACATGGATGGTGATCCGGCCTCGGAATGGCACGGGAAACCGAAATTCTATACGCTGACAGGTGCCAACGGAACGCAGGTTGTGATCCATCCCTCGAGATTGGTGATCTTCAAGGGCGCCATGACACCTGATCAGGGATTTGGCGGAATGGACAATCACGCCTGGGGCGAGAGCGTGCTTACCGCGACGCTCGATGCGATCAAAAACGCGGACAGTACGGCCGCAAACATTGCCAGCCTCGTCTTTGAAGCAAAGATCGATATTATCAAAGTACCGCAGTTTTCAGCCAATATCGGCAATCAGGCCTATGAGGACGCCGTACTGCGTCGCTACACGCTTGCCAATGCCATTAAAGGCGTCAACGGCACGCTGATCCTCGACTCCGAGGAGGAATACGAGAGCAAGAGTGCGCCGCTCTCCGGCCTTACGGATATTCTGATGGCGTTCCTGCAGATCGTCGCCGGCGCAGCCGATATTCCCGTCACCCGATTGCTGGGGCAGTCTCCCGCCGGGATGAACGCCACAGGCACGGCCGACATGAAAAACTATCACGATCGGATACAGGCCATTCAAGAGCTCGACTACACGCCGGCCATGTCTCGGCTCGACGAATGCGTCATCCGCTCCGCCACTGGCGCTCGCGATCCCGCGATCTATGCGACCTGGGCTCCGCTGGAACAGATGAGCGAGAAGGAGCGGGCCGATATTTTCAAGACAAAGGCAGAAGCGGCCCGGTCTCTATTCGGCTCGGCTTCAGGAGAAGAGATCATTCCCCGCTTAGCGCTCTCCGAAGCGCTGTTGAATGCTTTTGTGGAGGATGGATCGCTGCCGGGATTGGAGGTAGCGGCAAAGACGACAGATCAGCCGAATAGGGATGTCGAGCAATCCGAAACGGGGCTCTGAAGTAACCCAACGATCGGCTGCCCCTTAGCCGCCAATAGACACGTTTCACCGTGGTAGCGGCCTTTTATCCGACCCCGATTGGCTTCGGCCAGGAGAAATCTCAACATGAATTTCACAGACATTGTCACCGTCGCGGGCACGCGGCGGACCGGAGACGGCTATCTTGTTGCCGACGCCCGGATCGCTCGTACCGGCGTTCAAAATTATAGTGGCGCTGAGATCGGTAAACCCGAAATGTCCTCCGTGCGCATCTATCGGCCTGGCGGCGAAGTCTTTTCGGAAGACACGCTCAAGAGTGCGGCTCACCGCCCGGTGACAAATGAGCATCCGTCGGAAATGGTCACCTCGGAAAACTGGAAGAAATACGCCGTGGGCCAGACCGGGGACGAGATCATCGGTGAAGGCATCTTCCTCCGCGTGCCGCTGATGGTCAGCGACGAGGACGCCATCCGGGACATTGAAAGCGGCAAGCAGGAGTTGTCCGCCGGCTATGTCTGCGATGTCGATTTCACCGCTGGCGTCACGCCCTCAGGCGAAGCCTACGACGCCATTCAGCGCAACATTCGCATCAATCATATCGCCATTGTGCGCCGTGGCCGTGCGGGCTCGAAAGTCCGCATCGGTGATGTGGCTGCACCGTGGGGCTGCTCTCCTCTCGCAGCCCCACGCCCCCTTTCCGATCATCACCACAGCAAGGAAGGAATGATGCCCATGAAGACGATCATGATCGACGGCATCGAGATCGAAGTCTCCGATCAGGCTGCAGAGATCATTGCGACATTGCGCCAGCGCCTTGCCGACACAGAGATCAGCCATCAGAAGGCCATTGCAGTCCGGGATGCGGAACTGGACACACTGAAGGCGACGCTTCTCGATGAGGCGGAGATCGAACGCCGTGCCGAGGCACGCGCCGACCTGATCGTTCTTGCCAAGGCGATTGCCGCGAATGTCCAGACATCCGGTCTTTCTGATGCTGCGATCCGCAAGGCCGTGGTGATCGCCAAGGCAGGCGAGGGTGCGGTACAAGGTCGATCGGATGCATATGTCGACGCGCGTTTCGACATGCTGACCGAAGGCTTGAACAAGAAGCCGGATCTTTTCGCCGATGCCGTCAAAGACGGCATCACCTCGGCGCAGCCATCCACATCCCTGGCCTTTACCGCTTACGCCGCCATGGTGCGCGATCTTGAGAGCGCGCATCTGGCCGCCAATCCCACTTAACCAGGTCAACGAAAAGGAGACGCTTCAATGGCGACTTATCAGACCACCTATGGAAACGCTCCTCGGAAGGGCCTGCACGGGCAGATCGCTTCTGAGGAAAAGGCCAACAAGATCAGCCGCACGGTTGAAGCCGCCGCCGGCATCAAGTTCGGGCAGCCGGTGCAGCGCGGTCTCGCCGATCATGGCGTGGCGCCCTTTGCCGCTGGCGGCAAATTTATCGGCATTGCCGTACTCACCCCGAACGTGTTGCCCGATGTAGCGCCGGCCGGTGGCTATGCCCAGTTCGTCACAGGCGCGTTCCTGACCTCCGGTCAGATGTATGTGCGGGCCGGCGGCGTCGTCTCGGATGGCGACCCCGTCTACTACAACCCGACGACTGACGCTTACGTCAATGCAGCCGGCACCGGCATCGTTGGCCCCATTCCCGATTGTTTCTTCGATACGAGCGGCAGCAACGGCGACATCGTCGAAATCTCGCTCAAGCACAGGAGCGCCTAATCCATGAACCAATTCGTTCGACAGCATTTCGCCGATGCTCAGGCGGCCTATTCCTTCGTGATCGCGCAGGGCCGCAATATCGAGACCCGCATCTATCAACGGCGCTATCCGACCTTCAATTACGGCCTGCATGTGCCTGTCGTCACCGAAGGCAATGAATGGGCTGCCGGTACGACCTTCTTCACGGTCGACAGCGCCGGGGAGGCGAAGTTCCTCTCGGCCGCCGGTACGGACATGCCGTTCAACCAGTCGACGCGCGACAGCGCCAGCCATGATTTTGCGATGATCGGCTCCGGCTGGGAATGGAACCTCGAGGAAGTCAATCAGGCCGCACTCTACAATCTCGACCTCAACGCTTCCAATGCCATTTTCGCCGCCGATAAGATCGAACGCCTGCTCAATTCCGTCGCCATGACCGGCTCGACGGAAAAGGGTTGGACCGGTTTCGTCAACGATCCGAAGGTGTCGCGCGTCGACGTCGCTGCCGATGGTACGGGCGGCTCGACACTCTGGTCCGCCAAGACGGCCGACCAGATGCTGCGCGATGTCAACGATCTTATCGGCGGCGTGCGCAAGCGGACCGGCGAAGTCGAGTGGATCGACAGCCTCCGCCTGCCGCCCGAAGCCTTCCGCCTGATTGCCACCAAACGGCTCGCCGACGGCGATGGCTATATCACCGTGCTGGACTTCTTGCGGCGCGGTAACGTCTACACGGCCGAAACGGGCCAGCCGCTCGATATCCAGCCGCTGCGCGAGCTTGCGACGGCGTCCCAGGATGGCGGTGGCCGCATGGTCGTCTATCGCCGCGATCCGGAAGTACTGCGCTTCCATCTGCCGATGCCGCGCCGCGTGCTGCAGCCGCGCCAAAAGTCAATCATGAGCTTCGAGACCGGCATCATTGCCCGCACCGGCGGCACCGAAGTGCGCCTGCCGGCGGCGATGGCCTATGGCGACAAGATCGCCGTTGCGTCCTGAGCCTGATCTCCCTCTTTCCGCTGCGGCGGGGAGAGGGTTCTCCTCTTCCCAATGATCGACATCGGAGCTTTCATGTCCGCATCCTTTTACGGCACGCTTGCTGCCGCCGATGCCTATTTTGTCGACCGTGGCAATATTGCCTGGGCCGCGGCAAGCGATGGCGATCGCCTGGCGGCACTGGTGCGCGGGTCGCAGGCGATCGACAGTCTCTATGAGCCCAGATTTAGCGGACAGCGTGCCGGTGGTTATGATCAGGCGCTGTCATGGCCGCGCGGCGGAGCGGTAACTGTCAACGGCGAGATTGTTGCCGGCGACGCGACGCCCTTGGCTGTAACACATGCCGCCTATGAGGCGGCGGCGCTTGAGCTTTCGGAGCCCGGCGGCCTGACACCGGTCATTGTCGCGGCCCGCACCGTCAAGCGCGAGAAGGTGGGGCCGCTGGAGACGGAATATGCCGTCGCCGCCACGAGCGACGAGATGGTCGCTTCCGCAAAGCCGGTGCTGACGATGCTCGACGGCTTGCTTTATCCCCTCCTGTGTCCGGTGCTGCCGGGCATTCTGGTGGTGTGATGGACGCTTTCGATTACGGCAAGGCGCGGGCGACTGCGGAGCGGTTGATCGCCAAATTCGGCCAGCGGGGAAGCCTGCGACGCATCGTCAATTCCGGCCCCGACTACGATCCGGTACAGACGAGCGAGGATTTTGCGTGTTCGCTCGTCGATCTCGAACAAAGTCAAGCGCATGTTGCCGACACGCTGGTGCAGCGTGGCGACCGCACGGTCTATCTTTCGACGGAGGGATTATCGATCACGCCGACATTGGCCGACAAGGTGCTGATCGGCGGCGCCGAGCATGCGATCGTCGATATCCAACCGCTGTCGCCGGACGGGAGTGTCGTTTTCTGGCAGCTGCAGGTACGGCGATGACGGCGCTGGTGCGTTTCAAGACGATCCTGACGCTTTGGCTGCTGGCGCGCGTCATCCTGCTGCTCAACCGTGTCTCACCATTGCCGGGGATTGAAAAGAGCGGCGGGACGAAAGCCGAATCCCGAACCGCGAGACCTGTGGTTCGCGCCCGTTACGGCCATCTCACACTTTTGAATTTCGAGCGGCGTGTCTCTTCACCGGGCGACGCCGCCGATGACGCCTGATCTTATCAAGGGGCAATCGATATGGCTTCCTCCAATTTCTCCGCCGATATCGCGGCCTGGGCCGAGCGGACCAAGAAGCGCATGGAAGAGGTGGTGAACCTTTCCACGCAGCGGCTGGCCGAGGCGATCGTCGAGGCGACGCCTGCCGCCGCGGGTGAGCTTGTCAATTCCTTTCAGGTTTCAGCTTTGCCTTTGCAACGCGAGGATGCCGAGGGTGAGGGTGAAGGCCGTCAGGTCGATCTGGCCGGCCTTGGCGTGCCGCTGGGTGGCCTGATCCATATGGGTTTCACCGCCCCTCATGCCGCCACCGTTGAATATGGCAATGACGGCCAGGCGGGGCAGGGCATGGTGCGGCTCGCAGCACAGGCATGGCCTGACATCGTCGCAAGTACCGCGCGCGACACGGCGGACTAACCCTTAGAAATTTCAACATCATAGACAAGGTGACGCATGGCGACGGCGACGGACGCTCTCATTCTGGCTGCACTGCTGGATCATCTGGCAGCACTTCAATTTCAGCCGGCATTGCCGGTGGCGCAGCCGGGCATTGCCTTTCCGCCGGCGGGGCAAGATAAGCCGGATAACTATCTGGCCGTCAGCTACCTGCCCAATCGTCCCCGGCAGGTGACGCTTGGCGACGATCCGCAGCAGAAGCTCGGGCTTTTGCAGGTTTCCGTCTATTGGAAGGCCGGCGGCGGGCTGATCAAGCCACTCGATGCCGCCGGCCGGGTCATCGACCATTTCAACAACAAGACGCTATTCGCCTCTGGCGTGAAGATCACGATCAGCAGCGAGCCGTGGGCCGCAGGCCCGATCCAAGAGGATGACCGGGTGCAGATACCGGTCACCATTCCCTACACCGCCTTTGAACCGGAGACATGATCCATGGCGAATAAAAGCACGAAGAAGGGCTCGAAAGTCTACGTATGCGAGACGCCCCAGAATACCGACCTGACGGCTAGCGCCTATGCCGCGCTGACCTGGGTGCAGGTGGGGAAGGTCGGCAAGGTCGGCGATTTCGGCTCGGAATCCACCATCAACAACTACAATACGCTGGATGAGCCGGTGCAGCAGAAGCAGAAGGGCGTTTCCAACGCCGGCGATCCGGAGCTCGAGGTCGCCTCCATCGCCGACGATCCCGGCCAGGAGATCCTGCGCACCTTCGGCAACCCCCTCAACGTCAACAATATGGCGATCAAGGTCGAGCGCAACGACGCGCCGCAGGGCAAGACCAACACGGTGTTCTACTCGCGCGGCGTCGTTTCCGGCCCGCTTTATCCCGGCGGCGGCTCCGACGATTTCGATCTGGAGAAGTTCAAGGTCGGCCTCAACCAGCTGCCGATCCGCGTCGATCCCGTCACCACGCCGTAAGCGCGATCTTACGGAATCTTGCCCGCGTCGCTCTCCCGCGGCGCGCGGCTACCTTCACATCTCCCAACCGATAAGGTGTTTCCTTGGATATCTCCAGTCTCGTCAATTCCGAAGATCTCTTCGAGCTGCAGCTCCTGCATCCGGCCACCGAGGAGCCGCTCGGCATCTCCTTCATGATCCGCTCGGCCGAGAGCAACGAGGTGAAGAAGATCGTTCGCCAGCATAGCGACCGCTTTCTCGCCAGCCGCAAGAAGAAGCTGACCACGAGCAAGGTCGAGGCCGAATATCTCGATAAGGCGGCCGCCGCCATTGCTTCCTGGAGCTGGGGCGAACAGCAGTGGAAGGGCGAGCAGCCGGTGCTCTCCTTCGAGAAGGCCCGCGAAGTCGTCGAGGACGCCGGCTGGATCTACGATCAGGTGGCCGGCGCCTCGGAGGACCGCGCAAATTTTATGAAGAGCTTGCCGAAGGGCTTTCAGAAGCCGTAGGGATCGTCGCGCGCTATGATTGCGTGCGCGATACAAACGGCGAGACCCGGCGCGAACGCAACGAGGCCTTCGAGCTTTTAAGCCCGGAGGCCGAGGTGCCGGAGGCCGGCCATGCGCTCTGGGACTGGTTCTGGGACCTGCGCTCGGCGCAGGCTCCCGGCCTTTCCGGTCCGGCACCGCTCTCCCACCAGGAGATGCTGGCCTGGCTGCACCTGACCGGCAACCTCCTGCGCCGCGAGGACATCGCCGTGCTGAAAGCAATGGACGGGCGCTATTGCCAGGCGGTGGAGGAGGAGACGGAAGCGATCAGGGCGCGGGAGGCGGAGTAGAGGGTCAGGCTGTGTTGAAAATGCGCGCATTTTCTCTTGCCGCCTTAATTACTATCAATTGATTGGCTGGAATTTAGCTATTGAAAGTTCGTCTAGGGAGGACGCTTTTAGCTCGTCCTCGCCGCCTTTGTTTATGACATATTCGCATTTTGCCGTTGCAGCCGCAGCTACTCCGTTTACGCTTGGAATCGTGTAGTTGAGGAATACAATATACCGCTGCGGACTTATTTTCCCGGTGTCAAAAGCTTCGATCAACATGGTATGATACTTGTTTGATAAGTCCTTGTTTGAAAATGACGCAGCCTTGTCAACATATTTCTCAAATTCCGGTCGTCCAAGCTGTTGGATTAATTGACTAAAACCAACTCGAACATAACCTGAATTTACCCCCAAACGATCTTTCACGGTAGTTTCACATACAGCAACGGGCGTTGGTTCCGCGAATGCGAGGCTCGCAATCATCAACGGCAGTAAAATCGAAATTCCGAAGCTAAGAATCTTTCTCATTTTGAGCCCCAGCTTATAACTGCGGTCGAAAATTACCTTTGTCTCGTTTCGTTTGAATCGACATTAATATCGTGCCTCTTTGCTTTCTCTCCATTCATCGTCCGTTTTACCATTAACTTCCACGTTATACTGCTTCGGCTCTGAGTGATCTTCAGGATCATCCAAATACGCGCACGCGGCGTGATACCTTATAGGTGTTCCATAGATATTTGGACTGTCGTATCTAATAAAAACGGCCAGGAGGACGGGATTTGATAAGCCCTTATCGAATCTGCGTAGGCGATCCTTTATCTTTTCATCGGTAAAGCTGGGATCATCGGTAAAGCTGGGATCGCGTTGGCCATTTTTAACAAGCCTAGCTTCATACGACTCATGGTCGACAGGCATTTTTCTCTCATCAATTTCAATACGTTTATACAACGACGGCGCCAAAAGACGCTCCTTGAGAGCCGTCTCGCATGCCGTGACCATTTTTGAATCTGAATCATTGCAACCGCTTAAAAGCAATGTCGCAGTCATCAGGCTTATGACGCTTGTTATGGGCTTCATTGGATGAAGATGCTCGATAGGTTCATTGGGTGGTAGATGGGTATATTTGCAACTTCGGCGAATGTCGCACGCAAAGATCTAGCGTGTCAATGATGCGTTCTCTAAATGTTCCTGGATAAAGCGCTGATCTCTCACATAGTCGGCTAAGGTTTGTGTGACGACCGTGCCCCCGCAGAATTACGGTGACAGTGCACTAATTTCCCCCAATGACGGCCTTAGTTTTGCGGCCGCGACGAGCCGGTTTAAGGATGGCGTCGGTGAGGTCTTCGAGCCGGTCAAAGAAATCGGTATTGCCGATGGGGCGGCCGATGCTTTCGGCACGACGAAGTGCGGCAAACGCCGTCTCTTCTTCCCCGGTTGTGAGGAGGGATTACGGTGACAGTGCACTAATTTCCTCCAACGACGACCTTGGCTTTGCGGCCGCGGCGAGCCGGCTTGATCGCGGCGTCGGTGAGGTCTTCGAGCCGGTCAAAGAAATCGGTATTGCCGATGGGGCGGCCGATGCTTTCTGCGCGGCGAAGCGCGGCAAACGCCATCTCTTCTTCTCCGGCAGTGAGGAGAGCGGCGAAATCGGGAAAGCAAGCACGAACCGGTGTTGTGGTGGTGATGCCGTCATCCTCAATCAGTCCAAGTTGTGCGGCGACACTCGACCATCGCCAATCGGCAGCCCGTTCGACAAGGCGTGCGCGCACCGGATTGAGGGCGACGTAGCGGAGCGCCGCCGCCAGATGCTCTTCATCCATGGCGACACAACCGAAGCGGCCTTGCCAGAAATGGCCCGTCCGGCGCAACCTTGCATGGATATGGCCGGCATAGGTGCGATGAACGCGAGATAGTGCGCGGCGAATACCGTCAGCATCCGCTGGAACAAGGATGAGGTGAACATGATTGGGCATCAACACCCAGCCCCAGACTTCTACACCGGCGGCACGACAATGATGGGCCAGGAGATCGCGATAGAGCGCATAGTCATCATCGCAAAAGAAGGTTTGCGCCCGCCCGTTGCCGCGTTGTGTAACATGATGTGGAGTATCAGGGACGACGATACGAGCGAGACGGGCCATTGGATGTGTTGGTCAGATTTGAAAGTCTATTGAGTGCACTGTCACCGTAATTCTAGAGGGCCTGATTATAGAATTTCAGTAGGTAAGTCTCACATTGTCTACAGCAGCGCCGGCTTCAGTACCTTGTATGCCGACGTAGCTGCAGGCCGCTTCAATCCGCTGATATCGGCTTTGGACGATGGCGTTTGTGCTCAAATAGACATAAAACTCTACCGGCTTTAGAGCGCCCTGATCGAACTGCTTCAGCTTCTCTTCCCGCATGGAAGGACTGTCGTCAGTCTTTTCAAGGTAGCTTGCGAACGCACTGCGACCCATTGGAAATTGGGCTTTGGAATGGTCAACTTGAGTATAGGTAGCTGATGACCCCAGGCGAAATTTCAATGCAGCTTCGCAGGTTGCCACCATTGTTAGCACCGCCGCAGGTTTTGATGGTGTGGCCGCTTTCCACTCACTTGTGTTTTGAGGAAGAGGTTTCTTTTCTGGCTCATTATAGCCAAATTCTTGGTTGCACGCGTCAACCTCTTTGGCCGCCGCAGAGGTCATTTTGTCGAAAAAGTCGGTAGTTGACCCTGCATTGAATAGCTTTACGTCTTTCCAGAGACGAAAGCAGAACGAGGCTCGAATATCAGGAAACTCCGCTCGGCAACTATCCGCTTCGGCAACCACGAGAGCTAACGAACCATATGTCTTTTCTCCTGCTTTCGCACGGACTTCTTCTCTTAGTGCATCGGTGCATTTGAATTTTCGCTCGGCAAGCTTGACAGCCTTCTCCTCCTGCCATGCCTGGTAGTATTGCCAGCCAACAACACCGCCGACAATCGCGGCGCTCGCGATTACCACTACGCATGCGGTTGCGATCAAAGCTTTTAGCCAAACGTCCATAAGTGTCTCTCGAAAATTTTAAGGAGTAGCAGTCGGGTGCCGTTGCTTCAGCTGAACAGCCGTCTGAATGTGTCGCGAATCCATCCAGTATAGGGGAGTGCACGCGGAGAATGCAGTCACAAGTAGCCGAAACCTCATAGTCGCCCGCTTTTGTTAGCGCTGCGTCACTAACCACTCAGCGTTCGTTTTGCCGTCAACCATTACGTAGAGACGGTCCGCTTTGGAGGTGTCTTCATTGTCAGTTGGATACTGACATCTGGAGGTGCCGCGAATTGGTGCGCCATAGGCGTTGGGAGCATCGTAAGTTATAAGAACCTCAAACATCAGAGGTTTTACCCGGCCTTGGTCAAAATCCTTCATCCTGGCTCCCTGGATGAGCGGCCCATATTCGTCTCCCGCCAAATAGCGTTTGTAGTCGGCGCGGTTGAGAGGCTCGTTGGATTCTTTGATTTCGATCCGCTTGTATCCTGCCGGTGCTAAAAGTCTCAATTTCAAAACTTCTTCGCACACAGTCACCAATTTCGATTCAGAAGAGCTACAGCCGCCAATGGCCGGCAGCAAAAAAGCCACGCTGACCAATCTCCACAATCTAATCACGAAATCCCCCACTCAAAGCGCAGGGTTGTATTTCGCATGTTTTGAAAAGGTATGCCAGTGACAGATATTGCAACTTTGGGTGTGAAGTTCACGATCGTTGGTGTCGATCAGGCTGCTGCAGGGATAAATCGTGTTGCTGTTGCGGCAGGCAACGTTGAGATGGAAGTAGGGGCGGCGGCTCGCGCGATTAGCACGCTAGGCGTCAAAGCGGTCGCAAACACAGGAGCGATCGGCAAAGCGACGGCTGGCATGATAGAATGGAAGAATAGCTATTCTTCTACAGCGGGAGCCGTTGACAAGGTTGCGGGTTCACTCACCAGCATGAATGCAGAAAGCCAGGGCAACCAGAATTCAATCGAAGCGGTGAGCATAAAGGCGAAAGACCTGAAGGATGTCCTCATTGAAATGGGTGCCCGAATGGCAAGTGGCGACTCCCCATTTATGATTGCCCTTCAACAAGGCGGAAAATTGGGTGAAATGCTCAGTGGAGCGGGGGGACTTACTGGGCTTGTGAAGGGCCTAGGCAGTGCATTTCTAACCATGCTTAATCCCATAGGTTTAGTAACGCAGGCGCTCACCTTCGCAGGAGCTGCCGTAGTTCAGTATTTTTTAAACGCTGGCCGAGACGTTAAGAGCGTTGACGAGATACTGAAGCAACATGCAGAGCATATTGCAGAGCTCGGGCCGACTTATCAGAAAATGAACGAGCAAAAAGAAGAGGCTTTAAAGCTAGGCCCAGCTATCACAAACGCCAATCTGAAAGACGATTACAAAAATGCCCAGAAGACGCTCAAAGCCGAGGGTGACAAGGCGTCTCGCTCAATTCTTGCAGATATGCTTGGGCAGCAAGCGCCGTATGCCGATCAGATACTGTATATACCGCCAACCACTTTTGATCCGGCGATAGAAGCTATCGGTAGATTCAATAAATCGGTTGAATCTGGGAAGATAAAGGCGATAGAATTTCAGAACGAGATAATTGAGCTTCAGAATTCTGGTAAAATAACAGAGGAAGCTGCGGGAAAGCTGCGAGAATACTCGAGCAGCGCAGTTGCGGCTCAAAGTAAACTATCGGTCTTGCGTGACAAAATCGACCCTGTTGCACAGGCATTTGCCGAGATGCAGGATAAGGTTAATAAAATAAATCCCTTTGGTGCCAGTAAACTGCAGGAACCACAACGGGTGCTTGATGATTTGCTTCGAAACTTGCAAGCAAATCAAAGTAGTGCGGAAGAACTGAATCAGAAAATCCGCGAGCTTAGCAACGCTCATCCTGATCTCTCTCAGGCTTTGGAGGAAATTCGGCAATTTGGTTTGATCGCCCTACAAGCAATGAAGAATGTTCAAGGTTTGGATAACGCGGTGCGTACCACACCCCATTCCAGCCGATACTCTCAAGAAGAAACAGTTAGGCGCGTAAAAAACTTCGATGATCGATTTGGTCCAGATGTCGGTGCTCCCATCAAATACAGCGATATACGTGAACGTCTGAACGCACAAAAAAAGGCACTCGAACCGCCAAAAACTGTCGACGGTGGAGCGGGGCTCGGCTCAAGCCGTGATCTGATTCGCCCAGCCCAAGAGGCTGCGAGCGCATATGACACCCTTCAAAAGTCCGTCGAGTCGCGTATCGAGCAAATGCAGACGGAAGCTCAGACCATCGGGCTTAACAGCATTGCCGTCGAAACCTTGAAAATGAATTTGGAGCTTTTGCGCGCGACAGAAGACAAGTCTCATGCTGCAGCGCCCGGCCAAATACAAGATATCAAGAACAAAATTGCACAGTACAATGCTTTGGCGACTGCAACCGCTAATGCCAAGCTCTCGGGCGATATCCAGTTCCAACAGGAGCAGATGGGCCGCTCGACCATCGATCAGACGGTCGCCTCGACACAGAAGCAATATGGCCTTCCGGTCGATATGAATTCGGCCTCGGCCGGTATCATTCGCCACAATGAACAGCTGAAGTATGCCCGCGAGCTTGCGGGCGATTTCGCCACGACGCTGGTCAACGGCTTGCGCAGCGGTGAAGGTTTTTGGAAGTCCATGGGGAACGCTGCGGTCACCGTACTCAAAAAGATCTCCGACAGGTTGCTGAACGATGTGCTCAACAGTCTGTTCCAGGTCAACAGTGCCGCTGGCAGTGGCGGAGGTGGCGGTTTCTTCGGTGGCCTTCTCAATTTGTTGGGGTTCGGAGGAGGGAGCGAGGTAACCTTGCCAACCGGCTCAAACATTCCGATCCCGATGCCACGCCCCAGCGGATTTGCAAACGGTGGCTACACCGGCTATGGCGGCGTCTATGAGCCAGTCGGCATCGTTCATGCCGGCGAGGTCGTCTGGAGCCAGAAGGATATCGCTCGGGCAGGCGGCGTCGGCGTCGTCGAGGCGATGCGGCTTGGTCGGCGCGGCTATGCCGATGGCGGCGTGGTCGGCGAGGGCGGGCCGCAATTGGTGCCGGCGCAGCCGGATGCTGCTGTTCCCGTCCGTCGCCTCCGGGCCGACAACCAGAACGATGTCTCGGGTTCCGCTTCCGGCGTGCATGTCACGGTCGGCGTTTCCGTCGATGAGGACGGCAATCTGAAGGCCTATGTGAAGAATGTCGCGCAATCGGAAGCGCAGAGTTCGACGCGGCAGGGGCTGAATGATTTCAATCAGCAGCTTCCCGATCGTGTCGCGCAGATCAACCGCAATCCCCGGAGGCGCTGATGGCCGTTTCCTATCCCTACAGCCTGCCGGCCTTTGCCGATCTTCTGAAGATCTCCAGCATCGTCTGGGACATTCAGCGTAACGACGAGCTTTCCGGCTCCGGCGATGGCCGGGTCTGGCAGGCGGAGCTGGCGCCGCCGCTCTGGACCGGCACGGTGACGCTCTCCGACATGTACAATGCGGAGGCGAAACAGATCGCCGCCCGCATCCGCAAGCTACACGGCGCCCAGGAGGCGCTTTTTCTTTATGATCCGCTGTCGAAATATCCGCAGGCCGACCCCGATGGGACGAAGCTCGGGAGCGCTGCGGTCAGTGTCGCAGCGCTCGGGGCCGACAATGCCTCGCTCAGTCTCAAGGGCCTGCCGGCCGGCTATCGGTTGACGGTCGGCGACAAGATGCAGGTCGGCTATGGCGGCGCACGCTCCGCCTTTCTCGAAGTCTCGGAAACGGTTGGTGCCGACGGGCAGGGGGTGACGCCCGTCTTCGGCGTCTTCCCGCATCTGCCGGCGGGCTTTGCGGCCGGTCTCGGCATAACGCTTCTGCTCCCGGCCTGCAAATGCCTGGTCATGCCGGGCAGCCACAATCCCGGCACCGCGAGCGGCCCGATCACCTCGGGCGCCACCTTCAAGATCATCCAGAAGAAATAGACGATGAAAAACATCACCTCCGCCTTCTTCGCGGCGCTGATCGGCGCACGCGACAAGGGGCTTGTGCCCCGTCGTTTCGTCTGGATCACCGGCAAGGATATCGCCAACGGCGCTCCCGCCTCGATCGGCTTCTGGACCGGCGATGACGACATCAACATCACCGTCATCTCAGGCGTCACCGGCTTGGCCGAGGCGCGCACCTATTATGGCGGCCTCAATCTGAAGGTGAGCCCGATCCCGCGCACGGCCGATCTGACGATTCAGACCGTGACTATCACCATCGGCCAGATCGCGCCCGTCGCACAGCAGCTTGTGCGCGGTTACGATCTGCGGCTGGCGCCGATCGAAATCCACGACATGACGTTCGATACCGGCACCCGGCAGCCGAGTGCGGCCCCGGAAATCGCCTTTCTCGGCGTTGCCGATGGCGCGCCGGTGAAGACGCCGGCCGTGGGGCAGGATGGCGATATCGAAATATCCGCCATCTCCGCCGCCATCGCCATGCTGGAGCGTACCAATCCGGCCAAATCTTCCTACGAAGGACAGAAGCGCCGTAGCGGCGATGAATTCGGCCTCTATTCCAGCACCGTCGCCAATTGGCAGATCCCCTGGGGGCAAAAATGAACAGCGATCTCATCAGGGTCAAGAACTGGCGCGCTTGCTTCGTCGCCGAGATCGATCGGTTGAAGCGCACGCCCTTTGCCTGGGGTAGCCATGACTGCGGGCCGGGCCTTGCCGGCAATCTGGTGCTGGCGATCACCGGCGTCGATTGCGCCGCGCAGTTTCGTGGCGAATACTCGACCGCGGCGGGTGCCTTGAAAACGATGAAGGCAGCGGGCTTCGACAATCTTGCCGATCTCGTCGCCAGCATGCTGCCCGAGATTCATCCGAGTGCGGCCGGCATCGGCGATATCGCCGCCATCCCGCATGAGGGTCCCTTCGGCTACGCGCTCGGCGTCGTCAATGGCGAACGCATCTTCGTGTTGCGCGAGACCGGGCTTGGCACTGTCGACCTGCTCGATGCCGGGCGAGCCTTCAAGGTCGGCTAGGTAGCCCCTCGGCATCAATTTTATCCCTGACCGGTGACATTTCGGCGCAGCCTTGATTGCGACGATCCTTTTCCATGCGCCAATCGAGGTCGTGCGATCCATGAAATATCTCATTCTGATTTTGAACGTCCTCAGCTTCTGGCTGATGGCGGATGTGGCGCATGCCGAACCGATCACCTTGGCAATTGCTGCGATAGGTGAGTTTCTCGGCTCGATCAGCTTCGGCAAGCTGATCCTGACTGTCGCCCTTAATATCGGCCTGTCCCTGATCGAAAAGGCGATGGCGAAGAAGGATCAGCAGCCGGCGGGCACCAAGCTCGAGATCAGCATGGGGGACGATCACCCCATGTCCTTCATCATCGGAAGCTACGCGACCGCCGGCCGGCGCAAATATGCCGGCACCTGGGGTGAGGACGGCAAGACGCCGAATGCCTATTTCACCGATGTCATCGAGATCGGCAGCCTTCCCAACCGTGGTGGCGAGCGCGGCCTCAGCAGCCTCTGGATCGACGATCGGAAGGTTGGCGTTCTGTGGGAAGAGCCGCATCCGGACGGTCGCGGCTTTCCGGTGATCGAGTATCGCGTCAAGGGCAAGGACTATCTATGGGTCAAGTTCCTCGACGGTACGCAAGGAGCGCCCGATCCGTTTCTGCTGGCCAAATTCGGCGGTCTCGGCGACCGGCCGTGGCGGCAGAGCATGGTCGGTCGCGGCTGCCAGATCGCCATCCTGACCTCGCGCTACAACAGGGACCTTTTTTCCGGTGTCCCTTCGGGCCTTTTTGAGCCGCATCCGCTGCCGCTCTATGACATCCGCAAGGATTCCTCGATGGGCGGCAATGGCCCGCATCGTTGGAATGATCGATCGACCTGGGAGCGAAGCACCAACCCGGCCGTGATGATCTACAACCTTGTTCGCGGCATCTATTACGGCCCCGAATGGGTTTATGGCGGCCAGAATATCGGCGCCTTCTGCCTGCCGGCGGCCAACTGGATGGCCGCGGCGAATGCCTGCGACGCGGCGGTTCCAATCGGTGGCGGCGTCAACGAAGCCGCCTATCGTGCCGGCTACGACGTTCAGTGCGATCGCGAGCCGCTCGATGTCATTTCCGAATTGCTGAAGGGCTGCAACGGTCGTATGGCGGAAGTCGGCGGCGTCTTCAAGATGCTCGTGGGTGCGCCGGGTGGTGCGGTCTATTCTTTCACGGATGACGATATCGTCGTTACCGAGGGGCAGGATTTCGAGCCGTTCCCTTCGCTTTCCGCGACATACAACGCCATCGAAGCCACCTATCCCGAGCCTGCCGAAAAGTGGGCAACGAAGGATGCGCCGGGACGCTACAACGCCGATCTCGAAGCTCAGGATGGCTATCGGCGCCTGCCGGCCCAGGTACAGCTGCTCGCAGTCCCGTTCGCCAATCAGGTGCAGCGCGTCGGCGTGGCGATGATCCAGGACTATCGGCGCTTTCGGGTGCATCAGATTTCGCTGCCGCCGGATGCCTATCCGCTCGAGCCGAACGACGTCGTTTCCTGGTCCTCGGCGCGCAATGGCTATGACGAGAAGAAATTCCTCGTCGTCAAAGTCGAGCCGCAAGCCAATTTCCTGATCGTCGTCACCCTGAAGGAGATCGACCCCGCCGATTACGATTGGCATCCGGGGCTGCAACTGCCGACTGCCACAGGCTGGCTAGGTCCTATCACTCCTCCGTCACAGTCGATGATTGGCTGGACTGTCGAACCCTCCACGATCAAGGACGCCGGCGGGATTGACCGCCGCCCGGCGATCAAGATCAGCTGCGCGCCGGATCTCGATGACGTTGCAGGCGTGTGGGTGCAGGTTCGCGTGAAGGCCAGCGGCGACATGGTCTTCGATAGCGACAGCAATCCCTATGCCGCGCCTTACTCGTGGGTCTTATCCGGCCAATGGGCCTTGCCGAATGTCGACTATGAGGCACGCGGCCGCTATCTTCCGCAGTCGAACCGGCCAACGGACTGGTCGGCCTGGCTGACCGTCAAGACCCCGAATGTCCTCATTCAAGCGGCCGATATTTTCGACGGTGCGATCATCCAGTCGAAAATCGCAGATGCAGCCGTGACGGCTGCAAAAATCATGGATGAGGCGATTACCAGCCTCAAGCTTGCCGACAAGGCCGTCTCGACGGCGAAGATCGAGGTGGCGGCCGTCACCGCCGACGTGCTGGCAAGCGGCGCTGTTATCGCCTCGAAGCTTGCCGATGGTGCCGTCACGGCGCGAGCGCTCGCCCAGGGTGCGGTGGATGCGACCGCTCTTGCCAGCAGCATCAAGGCCGTCGAGGTCGTGAACGCTTTGCCAACGACGGGAAACACCGAAGGCCGGCAGGTTTTTCTAACGACGGACGGCAAGCTTTACCGCTACCACAACGGCGCCTGGACGGCGGCTGTTGCGGCCGACGATGTCAACGGCACGCTGAACAGCGCACAGATTGCGGACAATGCGATTACCGGTAACAAGCTTGCCGCACTCGCCGTCGATGCGAGCAAGCTTGCCGATGGCACCATTGTTCCGTCAAAGATCGCCGACGGCGCTATCACCAACAGCAAGCTGGCAGCCCTCGCCATTGACGCCACCAAGCTGGCCGATTCCGCAATCACCGTGACCAAGATCGCGGACGGCGCGATCTCAACCCCCAAGCTGCAGGCGAACGCGATTACGGCCGACAAGATCGCTGCCAATAACATCACCGCAAAGCATCTCGTTCTGGCCGATACGTCGAACGTGGCCGACAACGGCTGGCAGGCCGGCAACCTAGACGGTTGGGAGTTCGCGGGCCCTTACGCCTATGCCTATTCTAACGTCGAAGGTGACGCCTCCGGTTGGTTCGCCCGATCGACAGCTCAATGGAACCAGTTTTTGAGCCGCATGATCGCCGTGAGCCCCGGCGAGCAGTACTTCCTTGATGTTTGGGTGCAGAACAATGCGTCAGTGGAAGGGGCCTCGATCTGGTTGTTCGGTTACGACGCCAACAATGCCAACGTCTACAACGCATATGTCGATGGGGTCACATCCATTCAGAACAAGTGGGTTCGCCTCAAAGGGCAAGCCACTGTCCCCGCAGGTGTCGTCAAGGTTCGCATGGCCTTGTATAACGCCCATGGCGGAGTGTTGGCAGCGCCCGGAATAGCATGGTCGAAGCCGGTCATGCGTCGCGCATCCGGCGCGGAGCTGATCGTTGACGGTGCAATCACCGCCGCCAAAGTTGCCGCAAACGCAATCACGGCCGACAAGATCGCCGCTAACGCCATCCTTGCGAAGAACATTGTCTTGCAGGACTGGTCGAACATGGTCCCGAACGGCAAGTGGGAGGATACCTCCAGCTCGCCCACTGATTACGTCACCGCATACGGTGGAACCGTGTCTTGGCTTGTGGACCCGGCCAACGCCATAGAGGGCAAATCCTATTTGCGGCTTTCAAAGCCCGCGCTGGGTCAGTCGGCTGATTGCGTTCAGAAGGCGTTCTCTCCCATCGGGGGCAGCACCAATCTTCAATGGGTTGTGTACTTTAAGGTCGAAGGTGACACCCAAGCAACGCCCGCAGGCATCTTTGTCCGTGTCCTCTGGTACGATGCCAACCAGAACCAGCTAACGCCGGTTGAACCCAACGGGTACACCGATCTCGTCGGCAACGGCAACACGACGCCGGGATGGAACGTCCGCTCTGGCAAGATCACGTCGCCGGCCAATGCCCGTTTCTTCCGGATGCAGTACATCAACTGGGTTAACTCCGGCGCGCAAAACCTCGACATTGCGAACATGACTATCCGGCGCGCTAACGCGGCTAGCCTCATTGTGGATGGCTCGATCACCGGCAACCTTATCGCTGCGCAGGCTATTACCGCCGACAAGCTGGCGGCCAACTCGGTTACGGCCGGTACGATCTCGGCGGGTGCGGTCTCGGCAGCGCAGATCGCCGCAGGAGCCATCACGGCCGACAAGATCGCGGCCGGATCGATCAGCGCCGACAAGCTGGCCATTGGCTCGGGCAAAAACCTGATCGTCAATTCCGACTGGTCGGCGGGCCTGACGAATTGGGCTCCCGAGTGGTCGAACGATCCTGATAGCTTCGTCCTAAGCATGCGCTATGACGGATATGCTCCGCAGGGCGGCACTGTTCAAATCTACCAGAAGAACGGTACTCAGGGGATCGAGTACGGTATTGGTGCCGTGAAAGCGGATGGGTCGCCACGCCATGCAAACGTGATTGGCGGCCGATGGTATGAATTCTCCGGTCTCTATTACGGGCATCGGTGCAATAGCGTTTTGGCCTACGTCCAATGGCTGACCGGCGACCTGCAGCATATCGATTACTCTGCCATAGGCAGTGGCTCAGCCGCGCAGAACGGCTATCCTAACTATGCAGTCGGAGCCTACCAGCAATATTTTGGCATGCGGCAAGCACCTGCGAATGCGGCACTGGCTCGCGTGTTCTTCCGCATGAAGGGCACCGTAGCCGGACAGAATGATAGCTACCTTTGGCTCTATCAGGTCTATTTCGGAGAAGGCGTTGCGGGGCAATCCGCGCCGAGCAAATGGTCCGATGGGTTTTCCACCCTCATATCCGGTGGCAACATCGTCACCGGCTCTGTCACGGCAGACAAGATCGCCGCTAACGCCGTAACTGCAGGCAAAATCGCGGCCGGCGCTGTCACTGCAGGTACGATCGCGGCGGGTGCTGTGACTGCTGCCACGATCGCTGGCGGCTCCATTACGGGCGACAAGATCGCGGCCAATACCATCGGTGCCAATCAGATCGCGGCCGGCGCGATCACCGCCAAGTCGCTTGTCCTGACCGACTTTTCCAACATGGTCGATAACGGCTGGCAGGGCGGCAATCTTGACGGTTGGACAGTCCTCAACCTGCAGAATTTCTATCTGGATAACTCGGGCGGCGATTGGGCGGGCTACGTCGTGCAATCGTTGGGCAGGGACTGCTGCTGGTCGAAGTCCATCGCCGTCACGCCGGGCGAGACCTATGCCTTTGACGTCTGGGTCTACAATACCGATCCTAACGTGGCGAACCTCTATGCCGCGATCTATACCGGCGCTGGTGTGCTTAGCTATGGCTTGGTTACATCAACCACGGCGAAGAACGGCTGGACGCGACTGCAGGGCCGCTACACGATCCCCAGTGGCTATGTGAAGCTGGCGATGCTGCTACAGGTCGAAAAGACGGCCGGCACGGGCAGTTCCTGCTACTGGTCGAAACCCGTCATGCGCCGTGCCGCGTCGGCCGAGCTGATCGTCGATGGTGCCATTACCGCCAATAAGATCGCGGTCAACAGTTTGGATGCCATCTCGGCAAACCTCGGCGCGGTCAATATTAGCTCGGCGGTTATCGGAACGTTGCAGGTCGGGACCTCAAACATTCAGGCGGGCGCGGTGACTGCAGTGGGTGTCGGTCGCCTTGCCGAGCAAGCCGTCATCGGCGCGAACTCCACAGTCAACCTTGTCGCTTGTGGCATTACAGTCGCTGGCGACAATCGCGTCGTTGTCAACGCCATGACGCTGGGACAGTACAACCAGAACAGCGGTGGTCAGAATGCGCAGCCGATCGGGTGCAACATCTTCCGCGATGGTTTGGCGATCTTCAGTCAGACCTATTACCTCGGCGTCGTTCAAACCATCGTACAGGGCAGCGCCAACAACCCCACCCAGGCGACGTATACGGCCGGTCTTGTCGCTGTTCCGGCCCTCTATGACGCGCCAGGTGCCGGTTATCATGTCTACACCCTACAGATTTACTGCCCGACCAATACGATCGGCTGGAAAGAAAGCAACATCATCGCGACGGCCTTCAAAAGGTAATGGCATGACAACGTTAGAAGAAAAGACGATCCACTACATTATCTATGGTGCTGATGGCCGCATTCGCCAAAATGGCGATTGCGAGTCGAACTTATTGCCTCGCTACGCCACCCTTTTCGGAACCGGCTATGTGGCGTTGGCCGTTCCTGTCGAACAGTACCGTGTTGATATCGACGCAACCTCCTATGTCCTTGCCGGTGTCATTACGCCAAAGGGCCGCGTGCTCGATGTCACCGAATACACCATCCGGGCCGATGGCGCGGACGCCGTACGCTTTGACGTGCCGGCCGGCACCTCAGTCATGCACGGCAGCGACGTCACCGCGATCGAGGACGGCACCTTTGAATTCATCACCGACGCTCTGGGCGACTATCGGTTCTCCTTCATCGCCCCTGCGGCCTTCCACCACTTCGAGGTGACCATTCATGCTGTTTAACGTTTCCGCCGATCCGACCTTGGAGCGCATCGAGGCGCAGACCGACATTGATCGGCAGGTGCGGCTGGCGCGTATGCTGTTCGTCACCGTCATTCCCGGTCAGGACGCCGTCTATGCGCTGAAGATCAGCGAGGCGCTGTCGATCGTGGCCGATCGCGAACAGGGCGCAAACGCCTCCGAAGGCGAAACGCCGCATATCACGGCCGAGGCCGCCGAGCACGACGTGAGCCGCTTTGACAAGGCCGTCGAGATCCTGACGCGCGACCAGCGCTGGAAGGTCGGCTCGCAGATGATCGAGGCCTTGCGCCGATCGGCAAACACTGCCCTTGCCGCCGCCAAAACCGCTCCCGAAATCCGCGCCGCCGCTGCCATCGACTGGCAGGCGGTGCGGGCCTTTGCCAAAAACTAATGCAGGAAGGACTGCCATGTATCGCATTGACAGCATGTATGAACCGATGGTCGAGGCGCTGCTCGCCGCTCGATCGGAGAACAAGGCCGATCGCTGGATGGCGTCCGTTGCCTTCTGGCTCGGCCGGCAGCAGATCTACAATGTGCCGGATTTCTGGCTGGCGCTTGCCGCCAAGATCACCTCCGGACTGGATGTGACCGACAGGCAAGCGATCCTCGACCAGCTGAGCAACAAGGAGGCCGCGCTGGTTGCTTCTGCCGGCGACTGGGCGGAGACGCCGACAAGCCTGCTGGCGATCGTCGCCGGTTGGTCTCCCGAACCGCCTCCGGTCGATCTCTACGCCTATGCCGCTTCCAAGCGCTACGCGGTCGAGACTGGCGGTATCGTTCTCAATGGCATGCAGGTCATGACCGATCGCGCCAGCCAGTCGTTGATTACCGGAGCCTATAATTTCGTGCAGGCAAACCCGGATGTGCTGGTGAGATTCAAGACAACGGCCGGCTTTGTCGAGCTGACGACTACGCAGATGATGGCGGTCGCTAATGCGGTCGGCGGGCACGTGCAGGCAAGCTTTGCGGCTGAAGGCACTGTCAACGCCGAGATCGTCGCCGGCACCATCACCACGAAGGCCGAAGTTGATGCGTTCGCGTGGCCGTCCGGTGGCTCCGCAGCGCCCGCAGCTTAAGGAGTCCTGAATGTCGACTTTCGTAAAATCCCTCAAGAAGCAAATGGAGCTGCTGCAAGGTGAAGTCGAGCTCTATGCCAATGCCATCGATAGCCTTGCAGGCGAGCTCGCGAGTGCGAGGACTCAGTTGGCAGCATACGAAAAGCCCAACGGAGACAATGTTCCCCAAACGGCAACAGATGAGATTGAGCCAATCGACAAAGCTCTTGCGAACATCATCGCAGCTCCGTTACAGTCTGTTGTTTGATTGCAGGCACAGTCGGTGCGGTCGTCACTAATCAGATTGCACGGACCAATCCGCCTCGCAAAAGAAAATCGATCAAAAAAGTGAAGAACAGTAAACGCTTGCCTAATTGCTCAATGAGCATTGGTTACAGGCGTAGCACTTCACGCGAGCCGTGGGGCAGAAGAGGCTGATCCGTTGCCTCACCACATTCGTCAATCAGCAAATTTCCCGCTTGCTTGCCATCCGCGATATCGCGGGAACGCCAAGCAAGCGGATACGAACTTCAACAGCACATCAATTCCAGTGCAGTCCGCCAAGCAAGATCGCTGCGGGGACGGCAAGTGCTGTGGTTGTGATTATCGCGGAAACACCAATCTTAAGCGCCCTGATACGTCGTGTTCTGACGCCACTCCAGTCATAACTCAAACTCACTAACTCCTGAGAATCATTGGGAATTAGCAAACTAGATCCGCTTTGTGCCTGAGCAAGGTCTCCGCGGGTCTCATCCACAGAGGAAACCATTATGGATCACGCGAAGTTTTTCGCGGCGGCGCGCACATCGCTGTTCGATGGTCAGCTGTCGACACATCAGGTCAAGGGTATGGAAGCCATTCTGGCAGCATGGCGAGCTCAGCCCTTCGACAGTCGTTGGCTCGCCTATATGTTGGCGACCGCCTACCACGAGACGGGCAAGTCCATGTGCACCGCGTCGGAAAATCTCAATTACTCGGCATCAGGCTTACTCGCGACTTTTCGCAAATACTTCACGGCACAGCAGGCGGCTGACTATGCTCGACAGCCACAGCGAATTGCCAACCGAGCCTATGCGAACCGTATGGGCAATCGCAGCGAGACAAGTGGCGATGGGTGGCGTTATCGCGGTCGTGGCTTGGTTCAGATCACGGGATACGACAACTATCTGAAGTATGGCATTGCCGACAATCCGGAGATGGCGCTTGATCCTCTCAAAGCTATTCAGATTCTTTTTGATGGCATGATCAATGGCCTCTTCACCGGCAGGAAGCTCGGCGACTATTTTAGCGCCACGGCAACTGATTGGATCGGTGCCCGTAGAATTGTCAACGGTACGGATCGGGCAGAGGAAATCGCAGGCTACGCGAAGAAGTTCGCTGCTGCCCTTGAAGCTGCACGTTGACCAGCTCGCAAGGTAAAGCTGCTGCATCGCCATAGTGGCGTTCCAACGAGATCGTTCCCCGAATGCCGTATGCTTTGACGCAGCTCCGCGAGGTGATTGCGAGTTGGATCAAAGTCGCCGGCGCGGCCTTCGTTTGAAATTCACTCATATTCCCAAGGGGAAAAAATGCTCAATACAAATACGCTTCATAATATTCTGAATGTGCTGATCACCGTGTCGGCGTCGGTCGTTGCCATCCTCCTGGCGGCGGGCTGTACGCAGCTTGCTGATGGCTCATTGGAATGTTCGCAGTCCTTCGTCGCTCCGGGCTACACCGCGGCAGCAATTGCCGCTCTGGGCGCGCTGAAGATTGCCGTTAACATCCTGCGAGACGGTGTCGCCGGATTGATAAAGCCTCAACCGCCCGTCGGCAAATGAGGCCGACTTCCTGCCGATGCCTTGAACGATGAGGCGTCCGATTTCCAGAATCCCAAGATTTGATAGGGAAGAGCAATGACGATTCACGAATTTCTGGATGCATTGGGCATCAAATCCGGGGTCGTCATCGCCGGTCTCTCCGGTGGGATTCTACGGGGTCTTTCGAGACGCCGATATACGCCACGCGAGATCGTGGCATCACCGATTTGTGGGGCGTTGGCTGCGACCTATATGACCGAGCCGGCACTTTTCTACCTGCGGGCCATCAATTGGCCGTTGCCTCAGGAGCAAGTTGCGGCGATGAACGCGACTGCTTTTGTCGTCGGCATGTGCGCCATGTGGATTGCGGATCTGGTTTTCGATGCCATTTCGCGTTGGGTCAAAGGCGGACGTGAGATCAGGTAGCATCGTGCCCGTTCATAGTCTCTGACTATTTGAGATTGCCGTGCATTCACGATTCTGAGCGGCAGTTTGCGTGATTCTGGTTGCTGGCGCTCGCGGTTGATCTAGTTTTACCCATACGTGGGTGGAGTGACGACACGGAGAGGGAAACAAGAAATTGACCACAGCCCCTGATTTAACCCATCGCTTTGCTATTTCGACCTGGTCTTTGCACCGGGCGCTAGGCGGTACTTATCCTTACAAGCCTTCCGATCCCATGACGTGCAGTCGCAAACCGACTTACGGCGCGGGAACCATCGAATTGATTGACCTGCCGCGGCAATGTGCGGAGCGCGGCATATTTCGAATTGAGATCTGCTCCTTTCATTTGCCGAGCCTCTTACCCGACTATATCGCCCGGTTTCGTCGCGCTGCCGAGTTGGCTGGTGTGACGGTTCAGACACTGCTGATCGAGGATGGAGACCTTAGCGATCCCAAAACCGCTCAGCGTGATGCTGAATGGGTGGCTGGTTGGGTGGATATTGCCGCCTCTCTCGGAGCCGAGAACATGCGGGTGATTGCAGGTAAGGCTCGACCGACCAATGTCGCTCTGGCCTTGGCAGAAAAATATTTGGGAGAACTTGCCGAAATCACCTCGGCGGCGGGCGTGCGTCTGGTAATCGAAAATTGGTTCGATCTCTTGCCGGGACCAGCGGAAGTCAATCGTGTCCTCGACAACTTGAGGGGAAGGGTTGGTCTCAATGGCGATTTTGGAAATTGGCAACATGCCGGCAAATATGAAGACCTCGCCAAGATCATGGGACGGGCCGAGCTATGTCATGCCAAGGGGCACTATTCAGCTGCCGGTCTTGATGTGGAGGACTACGTTCGCTGCGTTTTGCTTTCTGACGCGGCGGGTTATCGTGGTCCATTCACGCTGATTTATGACTCGCCGTACTATGATGACGAGTGGGCCGGGATCCTTGAGGAACGTGCTTGCATCGCGGCGGCGTTGTGCAAAGCGGCGGCGCAATGAGGGCGAGAGCCTGAAGAAAGCCGGCCCCGGTTGCCGGGGCCGAACCTGAGAATAGCGTGTTCTTCCCTATCTGGCGAGAATGCCCCATCGGGTGGCTATGCGTTAGCGAAACTCATGATCGTGCAGGGCGCCAAGAAGCTGATCCTGTGTCTGGTAGCCAGCGTTGTACAGATTGATAGCTATATTTGCCGCAGATAGGCCTTCTTGGCTCTGCAGTCTGATGCTGCGCTCTGCGCACCAGGCAAAGAGGGCGCTGGCGAGCACATCGATGTCGTCGGAGAAAAAAGGCGTGTGGATCATCACAGACATTCGCTAGACCATTCATGGTTAGGGCTTGAACCGGGGCGGGCGTAGGGAACACTGCGGTGAATTTCCAAATTTGCAATCGCGTTCGCCTGTCGGCGTTAATTTGCGCCTGAGATGATACAGCCATGCTGTCTCGTAATGCGACGCAGTTTCTTTATGATACAGCACTGGCGGTTTTAATGGCCTGAAGGCAGAAGTGGGTGCCGAAATTCGTCACCGGGCCTGTGTGGCACAAGGAGAGAAGGACGCCGAGCTCAAACCTCAGCGCCACCATGCGAGACAAAGCAAGCCTCGAGTCGCAGTTGTTATTGATGAATTGGATGCGACGAATGCACCGCCGCTTCGATTAATTCTTCCGCGTATGAAAGTGCTGATGCCGTGTCTTCGCCATCCAGCTTTAGTTCCTTGCATTTACGATGCAGTGCTCTGCGCATTTGAGATAGAAATGCCGCATCGATATCCACTTCGCCTTCATCGAAGACGTGTATCAAAGCGGACTGGGCGACAATTTCCAGGACCGCAACGCGCCCTTCTATCTCTCCCAGAGATGGAATTGCGTTTCTTTTGACGTGATGTTTGCAATCGCGATGGGTGGTAAGCATTTCGGTGGCCTCCTTCACGAAAAAGGATAACCAACGAGAAGCAAAAAAGTTCAGTTCAGTTACCAAAAAACTTAGAGTTCGCAGTGCTTTTCGAATTTTATTCACCGCCAGCAGCTTTGGGTTGCTGATTATTTCATTGGGCAGAGATTGGGATCTGCCAGTACGTCTGCACAATGCGGCGAACGGCGAAAATCATCGTAGTAAAGGGTCCAGACAGTGGTGTCGGCGGCACGGTAAGGGCCGAATTTAAAATACTGATTCTTGCCAAGTCCGTTGTCCGCATGTCCGATGCGCCCAGTAACTGTAACAATCCATTTATTGTTGGCGAATATCTCGATGTGTCCAGATCCATCTGGTCCTGGTTTGCTATATATCGCGAAATCTATCCAGCCTGACGCCGGCGTTGGCAGCTGGTTTCCGCGATTTGTTACTTTAATGGCGCTGGTGCAGCCTGTGAATTCTTCACCGTCGCTTGCAGTCCAATTGCTGTCAGTGGCGACCAGTGCGCGCATCTGATTGGTGTCGGGACGGAACCAGACCGGCGTTTCGCTTTGATTGCAAGCTGTGCCATCGTTCCCCTGCTTATCCGTCCCCGCCATTGGAGCGACATAGTTGGTTTCCACTGTGGCAAAGAGCTTGCCGTTGTTGAGGCGTAGGGCCAGAAAGGGACTGAAGTCTCCCTCTGCATTGGGTCCAATTTCTCGCTTCCATTGCGCGATGAGGTAGCGGTGGTCGCCTGAAGGGATGGGTTCGGCGAATTTCACGGCAAAGCCGTACCAAACTCCCTGATCGTAAGGGACGCGGTATTTCGTGCGCTCCCAGATTTCTGCTCTTTCGCTGCAGTTTGCTTTACCCGGAGGGCAGAACGGTTTGACGCTAAGTTTGAGAGCCCCAGTTCCCGAGCGCTTCACATCGGATTGAAATTCGATCGTTCCCGCCTTCTGCTCGAAGTTCTCGCGATAGTAGAGATGACCGGATGGGGCGAAATCCTTGCCGTCGAAGCTGTCGCGCAGCACCATTTGTGCAGGATCTTCAGCCAGGGCCGGGGTTGCCATGCTGGTGCAAGTGCAGGCCAGGATGGCGGGCAGCGCGTATTTTGCATTCATGCCGGGATATTCCTATGGCGGGACATTCGCGAAGCGTTATCAATGACCTGTTCACCGTTCGCAAGCAAGCAAGAGCTACATTGCTTCGCGTGTCATCAATGGCTGCTACGGCCGATTGTACGTGATCTTCCCATATTTGTTCTATCTATTGTATCGTCGGAGGCTCAACTTTAACCGGCTGTTAGACGCTTTGCGGTTCATATCCTGCAAATTGGACCTTGGCTGCGGCTATCAAGGTTCCGGACATGATGGTTCGTTGCTGCAGCCTTATCGATGTTTTGATGTCGGGGATGAGAAAACCGGCTGATGGGCGCTGTTGGGGGCAGCCTTTGGCACAAAATGAAGCTGAGCCGGCCGTAAATCAGGTCGAGCCGCGACGAAAAATCGTGATTTTAACGGCGCACGCTTTCTTGAGCGGCTATCGCAAGGCGTCGATCCACTTCATTGCATCCCGTTGGGCTCACCAGGGGCACGATGTTCATGTTCTCACGATAGGTCATAGCTGGCTAACCCTGCTTAAGGATCGGCCACGTTTCCGAGCCTTGTCGCAGGAGCAGGCAAACCGCTTTCAAACGATTGGCAACAATTTGAGTGCAGGCGCCTATCTTCCACCACTACACGCCTTCAGCTCGAAGAATCGCTTCTTGAACGCAGCCAACACGCTGCTTTTCCGTCTCTATGGCAGCCATCTGCCGCGCTTTGCTCGTCGCATCGTTGCCAATGCGGACCTGGTCTTGGCAGAAAGTGGTTCGGCGCTTGCTTTCTTTAGCAAAGTAAAGAGAGTCAATCCGAAGGCCCGCACGCTCTATTTTTGTCGTGACTTGCTGAGAAGCATTGGTGCGGCCCCCGCGTTGCAAAATATCCAGGCCACGCAGATCGGTCGGTTCGATGCTGTTTGCGTTCCGTCTGAGCGACTAGGAGCTTTGCTTCCGCCGGGCGGAAGGGTGAAGGTCATTCCTCAGGGTGTAGATGCCGAACTGTTCGATCGGGTCCAGCTTTCCCCGTATCAACCCGGTAGCCGCAATGCCGTTTCTATCGGCAATATGCTTTTTGATCAGGTTTCCGTTGCCGCAATGGCGACGGCTGCACCGCATGTGAATTTCCATGTTTTTGGCGCAGCCTGGAACGGATGGGCGCCGCCCAATGTCGTGATCTACGGCGAACGAGACTTTGAGAGCATCGTACCGTATTTGCAGCATGCCGATTTTGGTATCGCGCCTTATCGGTTGACGGCGGACGAGGTTTATCTTGCGGAATCTAGCCTCAAGCTCGCACAGTACAGCTATTGTGGCTTGCCCGTTCTGTTGCCCGATCTCATTCCCTTTACCCGGGCCAACGGCATCGCATACAGCCTCGAAGGCGAGGCGGCCTGGCGTGAGAAGGTCGATGTAGCGCTCACGATGCGGCGCTCGCCGACCTTTCGTGACGGGATCATGACCTGGGACGAAGTTGCCCAAAGAACCTTGGCTGCAGCTTTCGAAACGGTATGACGACCTTACGGTGGTGCCAGAAAAGTCAAGAGCTTGTCAGCGACGGGACGAGATGTGCCGGGCAACTTGCTGCCGATCGTATCGATCAGGATCTTTACGTCTTCCTGTGTGATCAAGCGTAGGAAGCGGATCGCAAGCATGTAGACGACAGCTCCTGCTGGAATCGCAGTCGCCAGCGCGGCCGCTCCGTCGAAACTGTATATGCCGATCCCGGCTGCCGCCGCGCAAAAGAGTGCGGCCACCACCGTTCTTGCCAGCGTTGTCACCGGAACGGAGACCCCGACATGTTTCCAGGCGGTCCAGCCGAGCAGAGCAAAAGTCAATGTCACGATTGCCGCTCGAGCAATGGCAGCGCCTTGCAGCCCGATCAGCGGCACCAGGGCCGTCAGCAACAAAATCATCAATATGCCGCTTGTGATCTGAACACGTAGCAAAAGAATACTATGCCCAGATGCGCCTATGACACCCCAAGGAATGACGGATAATCCGGCCAGCCAAACGAATGCGAGCAAAGTCGCGGAAGCCGGGATCGCGGGGTCAAAGGCTTCGCCGAAAATGAGTGGCATCAGATCGGGCATAATTGCGGCGCCGCCGAAGCTGATCGGCAACATCACGAGAGCGACGATGCGAATGACGCGACTATATGCAGCGTCCAGCATCCGTCTATCGTCTTTTGCATGAGCCTCGGTAAAGCTGACGATCAAGGCGGGCGATATCTGCAGCATGACCTGTTCGATCAAACCGGCCAGACCGAGGGCGGCCGCGAAGTATCCAATGCTGTTCGATGAGAGAAAGAGGCCGAGAAATAGGAACTCTATGCGCGACAACACCAGGATCTCGATGAGATCGCTCAACCAAATGTGACGGCCGTAGCGCCGCATTTCTGGTGTCAAAACCTCGTTTGAAAGCTCCGCGCCCCGGTCGATGTACTCCCGCAATTGCAACGCCTGCGGCAGATAACGGGCAACATATCCAATCAAGGCACCCGTCGGGCCAAGCAGCCATGCGCCGGCAAAAACCAAGGGAATTTGCAGGATACCGCCAAGAGCTGTGGTTCTTGCTGTTTGACCGAATCTATTTCGGCCGCGGGCGACAGCGGTTGAAAATACATGGAATGCGTAGCTTAGAAACAGCAGTCCGGTGATGATCCAGAGCCAGGCGTGGTGGGCGCCGCGTTGAACATAGACGATTGCGGCAAAGCCCAGTATGGCAACGCCTACCATCCCGACTGAAATCAGGAAGCTGCGGAATGCCGTCCGCACCAGTGTTTTCCAAATTTCGCCATTGCCCGAGAGGCTTGCTGTATTGCGCAGCAACATCTGGGGTAGTCCCATATCCGCCAAGGCTGCAGCTGAGGTTGCGATCCACAACGCATAAGCGACTTTGCCTGATCCAGCCGGCCCGAGTAGGCGAGCGGCGATGACGCTGCTGGCAAAGCCGGCAACCAGCGAAATCAAAGTTGCCGCCAGGCTGATCAGCGAACTTTTAAGGAGATTGGACACGGGAGCACTCATGCTGTCTATCTTGAAGGCTGCCGCATAACCTTGTGTTAAAGGCCCGCTGATAATTTTCACTTGCGTTCTAGTTGAAATTCAAGATGGCCGCCATGACAGATAGAACCGTCGATCGAGACGGGTTCCTCATTCCGGGGTATTTACAGAAGGGGTTGCGCGAGCGTGCGCACAATCTTCTATGGCGCCTCATGTCGCCGCTGCCGGACAAGGCTTATTGTGCGTTGAAGTATCGCGTGATCCGCGGCAGATTTCCTAATCTGACCTCGCCTGAAACTCTCACGGAGAAGATTCAGGCCCGCAAGCTTTATGACCGAAATCCGCTTCTGCCACGTTTTGTGGATAAGGCGGATGCAAAGGAGCTAATCGCGGAAAGAGTAGGTCCCCAATACGTTGTTCCGACACTCTGGGTCGGCACCGACCTTGCCGATGTGGATTGGTCTGAGATTTCATTGCCTGCCGTCGTTAAACCCACGCACGCCAGCGGGGTAGGGCTATTTCTCTACGGACAGGGCGACGTGGATCGGCTGCTTGCGAATAATCCTTCCGCCGAGTGGCTGGCGATCGACCATGCGTCCTACAACAGGGAATGGGCTTATAGGCATATCAAACCTCGGATTTTGATCGAAAGCATGTTGCTCGTCGAAGGGCGTGTTCCGTGGGACTATCGGCTCTTCACCTTCAATGGCAAGGTTTCGCATATTGAGATCGATATTCGCGAGAACGGTCGAGGCTACTCCTGCAACTATACCCCGGACTGGCAAAAACTACCGTTCTTTGATCGAGACTACCTCGGTCTCTATCCAGGCGATGTTGCGCGCCCTGCGCGCCTTGGCGAGATGATTTCAGTTGCGGAAGCCGTTGCGCACGATATCGATTTTGTGCGTGTCGATTTCTACGCGTCTTCGGAATGGATTCGGATAGGAGAATTGACGTTCTACCCGGGCGGTGGCTTTGAAGTGCTTGAACCGGAAGAGCATGACCTCCTGCTTGGGCAGAAATGGCAGCTCGATTTTGAAATACCAAAGAGATAGGTGGACAAATCATTCCCTCAGCGTTTGATAGGCCGATCTGCTTTTAGGGAAGGTTTTCTATGACGATCGATCAGGACCTCAGTCGTATTGCCTTGCAAGAGGAAATGCTGCGTTTCGACGCCTTTGACCTCTCGACAGCCTGGGTGCTTGGCAAGCTGTTGCGTGACCTTGCCAGCGAGCGCAATCTTGGTGTTGCCATCGACATCACGCTGCATTCCATGCCCGTCTTCTACATCGCGCTGCCGGGATCGACGCCCGACAATTCCAACTGGATACGTCGCAAGCGCAACATGGTGCTGCGTTACTTCCGTAGCAGCTATGCCAGTACGCTGCGGCTGCAGCAGCAGGGCAAGACGATCGAGGAAAACGGGCTTTCGAGCGCCGACTACGCGGCGTCCGGCGGCAGCTTCCCCATTTTCGTCAATGGCACGGGATGCATCGGAGCGGTCACGGTTTCAGGCCTGCCGCAGCGCGAAGACCACAATCTCGTTGTCGAGGCACTGGCTTTGACGCTTGGCCACGAACTTCATAATCTTAGTCTCTCATAGAGGGGGCGAGGCGGCGCCGCATCGAGCCGACGCCGCCATCAGTATCAGATTTTGCCGCCGGCTTCTGAAATGACCTTGGTCAAGCTGCCCGTTGCCGGGAAAAGGGGTATCAGGCAGGCTTGCAGGGCGTGGTAAATATCGCCCTTACCCGGGAATAGGGTATGGGCGGGTACGAGGTCTTCCGTCAGCTCTTCGTGCCAGCCGCCATTAGCGCGGTCTACGAAGGCCTGTCCGATCACGCTCCAAATTTTGCGATAGCTTTCCTCATGGAAATCGCTGGGAACATGTTCGTTCAGATAGTGAGCGGCGCCTGCGCCCTCGCAAGCGGGCCACCAAAGCTTGTTACGCTTTGCAGGCACATCTTCCCAATCGAGCGTGTAAAAGAACCCGTTCTTCTCGCCGTCCCAACCCAGCGACATTGACTGGGAGAAAAGTCCCTTGGCCGCCTCGGGCATCCAGTCGTGCCGCTTCTCACCCAACGACCAAAGCTGGAGGATAAGGCGTGCCCATTCCAGCCAATGCCCCGGCGTCGTGCCCGACGGGCGGAACATCTCGTTGCCTCGGTAATTCTTATCCAGCACCCAATCGGTATCGAAATGTTCGGCCACACGCCAGTCGACCGATCCCGCCGACCGCCTGATGACGAGATCGGCGATGCTTTCAGCCTTATCGAGATACGATCTGTCGCCTGTTGCTTCGAAAGCCGCCATCAGGGCTTCCGTCAAATGCATGTTGGAGTTCTGGCCCCGATAGGTGCCTCCGTCGATCAGCGACCAATCCCGATTGAACTCCTCGGCAATCGCTCCGTGTTTTTCTTCCCAGAATTTTGTATTCAGAATTTCCGTGACATCGGCGAGCATGCCGTCCGCCAGCGGATGACCGATTGTCTTCGCGGAAGAGGCGGCGAGCAGCACGAACGCATGGCCGTAGCCCTGCTTGCTGGAATCGACGGGGCCATCATTATTCAACGACCAGAAGTAACCGCCGTGTTTCGGGTCACGATGATGCTTCCATAGATAGTTCATGCCGTGATCGACGATCTCATTTGCGCCGGGACGGCCGAGCAGCGAGCCGATCGAGAAGCAATGAACCATGCGAGCGGTCGAATGGATGCCACGCGCCGGATTAACCGCATCCAGCGGTTTGCCGGCATCGTCCATATCATAGAAGCCGCCTTTGGGGTTGACGGCACGATACTGGAAGAAATCGAAGAGCGCGTTTGCCTGGTCGAGCAGCCAGCGCCGGTGATAGTCGCGTGTCGTCCAGTTTCCGAGCGCTGCCGGTTCAACCTGTATGTTCATGCCGTCCTCCTTGGATTCTCTTCCGCAAGCCCTATAGCGCTGCCCGAAAGTGCTGTCATGGGATAATAGATGAACTGTGTCGCTGTCTCCCCAATGTCTATAGGAGAGCGGTAAATCGCTTTATTCGTATTTTTCGCAAATGAGGTAGTCTATAGAAGCAGCGAGCTTGCGCTGAGCGTAGCAAGAGCATAGATATATTGACATAAAGATATCTTTATGTGATCTGATTGCGGAGTCGTAATCAGGCCCGAGGAATTGACCCAATGTTAGACGATCTTTTTGGTTCCGAGACGACGAAGCGCGATGGCAGCGAAATATTCGAGGCCCTGCGAAAGGCTGCGAGTGAACGCATCCTTGTGCTGGACGGCGCCATGGGGACGCAAATCCAGGGGCTTGGCTTCGACGAGGATCAGTTTCGCGGCCACCGTTTCATCGGCTGTGCTTGCCACCAGAAGGGAAATAACGACCTCCTTATTCTGACGCAGCCCGACGCGATCGAAGAGATTCATTATCGCTACGCAAAGGCCGGTGCCGACATCCTGGAAACCAACACCTTCTCGTCCACCAGCATCGCGCAGGCGGACTACAAGATGGAGGGTGCGGTCTACGATCTCAACAAAGAGGGAGCGGAGATCGTCCGCCGTGCCGCGATCCGCGCAGAGCGCGAGGACGGCAAGCGCCGCTTCGTGGCCGGCGCCATCGGCCCGACAAATCGTACCGCGTCCATTTCTCCCGATGTCAACAATCCCGGCTATCGTGCAGTCAGCTTTGACGATTTGCGACTGGCCTATGGCGAGCAGATCGACGGCCTGATCGATGGTGGCGCCGACATCATCCTGATCGAGACGATTTTCGATACTTTGAACGCCAAGGCGGCGATCTTCGCTTGCGAGGAACGGTTCGAGGCCAAGGGCATTCATCTGCCGGTCATGATTTCAGGCACGATCACGGATCTTTCCGGCCGCACGCTGTCGGGCCAGACGCCGTCGGCGTTTTGGAATTCCGTACGCCACGCCAGCCCCTTCACTGTCGGCCTCAATTGCGCGCTTGGCGCAAACGCCATGCTGCCGCATCTGCAGGAGCTTTCGGCGGCTTCAGATACGTTCATCTGCGCTTATCCCAATGCCGGTCTGCCGAACGAGTTCGGTCAGTATGACGAGACGCCGGAAATGATGGCGGCTCAGGTGGAGGAATTTGCGCGCGAAGGCCTTGTGAATATCGTGGGCGGCTGCTGTGGCTCTACGCCGGAGCATATTGCTGCAATCGCCAAGGCGGTTTCGAAATATCCGCCACGCAAGCCGGCCGAGCACCGTCCGTTCATGTCGCTTTCCGGTCTCGAACCGTTCGAGCTCACCAAGGACATTCCGTTCGTCAACGTCGGCGAGCGCACGAACGTCACGGGTTCCGCGAAATTCCGCAAGCTGATCACCAACGCCGATTATACGGCCGCGCTTGCCGTTGCCCGCGATCAGGTGGAGAACGGCGCACAGATCATCGACATCAACATGGACGAAGGCCTGATCGATTCCGAGAAGGCAATGGTCGAGTTCTTGAACTTGATCGCCGCTGAGCCGGACATCGCCCGTGTCCCCGTCATGATCGACAGCTCGAAATTCTCGATCATCGAGGCCGGCTTGAAATGTGTGCAGGGTAAGCCGATCGTCAATTCGATCTCCCTGAAGGAAGGCGAGGAAAATTTCCTCAAGCAGGCCCGGCTGATGCGCATGTATGGCGCTGCGGTCGTCGTCATGGCGTTCGATGAGACGGGCCAGGCTGACAGCTATGAGCGTAAGGTCGAGATTTGCTCGCGCGCCTATAAGCTGCTGACGGAAACGGCAGGCTTGCGGCCGGAAGATATCATCTTCGATCCGAACATCTTCGCGGTGGCCACAGGTATCGAAGAGCACAATAACTACGGTGTCGACTTCATCGAAGCGACGCGAACGATTCGTAAAACCATGCCTCTGGTTCACATTTCCGGCGGCGTGTCGAACTTGTCGTTCTCTTTCCGTGGGAATGAACCGGTCCGCGAGGCGATGCATGCGGTATTTCTCTACCATGCCATTCAGGCTGGTATGGATATGGGCATCGTCAATGCCGGCCAGCTCGCGGTCTATGACAATATCGATCCGGAATTGCGGGAAGCGTGCGAGGATGTCGTCCTCAACCGCCGCCCTGACGGCACCGAAAGGCTGCTTGAAATTGCCGAGCGATTCCGCGGAACTGGCAGCAAGGAGATCAAAACACAGGATCTCTCGTGGCGCGAATGGCCCGTTGCAAAGCGTCTGGAACATGCTCTGGTCAACGGCATCACGGATTACATCGAAGCCGACACCGAAGAGGCGCGTCAGACGGTTGAACGTCCCTTGCATGTCATCGAAGGCCCGCTGATGGCCGGCATGAATGTGGTCGGCGATCTTTTTGGCGCGGGCAAGATGTTCCTGCCGCAGGTGGTGAAGTCCGCTCGCGTGATGAAGCAGGCCGTTGCCGTGCTGCTACCGTACATGGAGGCGGAGAAGCTTGCCAATGGCGGCAGCGGTGAACGCCAGGCTGCCGGCAAGGTGTTGATGGCCACCGTCAAGGGCGACGTGCATGACATCGGCAAGAATATCGTCGGCGTCGTGCTTGCCTGCAACAATTACGAGATCATCGATCTTGGCGTGATGGTGCCGACAACGAAGATTCTCGAGACGGCAATCGCTGAGAAGGTCGATATTATCGGTCTCTCGGGGCTGATCACGCCTTCTCTGGATGAGATGGTGCATGTTGCGTCGGAGATGGAGCGGCAGGGCTTTGACATTCCGTTGCTGATCGGTGGTGCGACCACCAGCCGTGTGCATACGGCGGTGAAGATCCATCCGCGTTATGAAAAGGGGCAGGCGGTTTACGTTACCGACGCCAGCCGTGCTGTTGGCGTCGTTTCCGCGCTGCTTTCGCCTGACGCCAAGCATGGTTATGTCGACACCATCAGGACGGAATATGCCAAAGTTGCGGCCGCCCATGCACGGAGCGAGGCGGAAAAAGTACGCCTGCCGATTGCTAGAGCTCGCGAGAATGCCGAGAAGGTCGACTGGACGAACTACAAGCCCGTCAAGCCGCAGTTTTTCGGGACGAAAGTGTTCGAGAATTACGATCTGGCGGAGCTTGCCAAGTATATCGATTGGACGCCGTTCTTCCAGACATGGGAATTGAAGGGCCGTTTCCCGGCAATCCTCGAAGACGAGAAGCAGGGCGAGGCGGCACGACAGCTCTATAGCGATGCTCAGGCGATGCTGGAAAAGATCATTGCTGAGAACTGGTTCCGTCCGCGCGCCGTTATCGGCTTCTGGCCGGCGGGTGCTGTTGGCGATGATATCAGGCTGTTCACGGATGAGAGCCGTTCCCGCGAGCTCGCAACTTTTTACACGCTTCGCCAACAGCTATCGAAGCGCGATGGTCGGCCGAATGTCGCTCTTTCGGACTTCGTTGCACCGGTTTCGAGCGGTGTGGAAGACTATGTCGGCGGCTTCGTCGTGACGGCTGGCATTGAGGAAGTCGCTATTGCCGAGCGCTTTGAGCGGGCCAATGACGACTACTCGTCGATCCTGGTGAAGGCACTTGCCGATCGCTTTGCCGAAGCTTTCGCCGAACGGATGCACGAGCGGGTCCGGCGCGAATTCTGGGGCTATGCCAAGGATGAGAATTTCTCCAGTGAGGAACTTGTTCTGGAGTCGTATGCAGGCATCCGTCCGGCGCCAGGCTATCCTGCGCAGCCTGATCATACCGAGAAGGATACACTCTTCCGTCTGCTGGATGCCGAAGCGGCAGCTGGCGTGACGCTGACGGAAAGCTATGCGATGTGGCCAGGCTCATCTGTATCGGGCATCTATATCGCGCATCCCGACTCCTATTATTTCGGCGTCGCCAAGGTGGAGCGCGATCAGGTTGAGGACTACGCGACCCGCAAGGGGATGCCCATCGTGGAAGTCGAGCGTTGGCTGGGGCCGGTGCTGAATTACGTGCCGGCGAGTGACGATTTGAAAGTCGACGACGCGGCTTGATCGCGGTCCGATTCAGAGACTTGCGATCGTTCGTTTAGAAACTGATTCCACATGCAAACGCCGCCCCGACTGCTCAAGTCGGGGCGGCGTTTTTTTGATTCCAGCGTTTTCGAGCTTTGATTCAGTTTGCGCCTATCGTCAGCTCCGCGACGAAATCATAGGCGTCGCCGCGATAGAGCGAACGGGTGAACTCGACCGCGCGTCCCGAGCCGAGATAGGAAATACGTTCGATCGAAAGACCGGCGGCGCCTACCGGAACGCCGAGGAGCCCGGCGTCCGCTTCCTTCATGTTGGTCGCCGATATGCGCTGCACTGCGCGCACCGGACGGACATGCTGCTTTTCCAGCTCGGCATAGAGCGACGTCGTTACTACGGATGGATCCGGCAGGAATTCGCCGGAGACGCTGGCATGCTCGATCGCCAGCGGCTGATCGTCGGCGATGCGCAGACGGCTCAACCGGGACACTTTGGTGTCGGCAGCTAAACCGAGAATCATCATCTCGTCGGGGGATGGCGTATGGATGCCTTTATGCAGCCATTCCGAACGAGCTGTCATGCCGCGCCGCGCCATGTCCTCCGTGAACGAAGTGAGCTGAGACAGTCGCTGCTCCACCTTGGAAACCGGTTTGGCGACGAAAGTACCGGATCCGTGCCGGCGCACCAAAATCCCCTCGGCAACAAGATCGTCAATCGCTTTGCGGACGGTGACACGGCTGACGGCGGCGAATTCGGCGATGTCGCGCTCGGGAGGGAGCGCGTCGCCATGCTTCAGCCTTCCTACCTTCACTGCATCCTCAAGGGTGCGTCGCAGCTTGACATAGAGCGGGCCGGTGCCGCCGCCCAACAAGCGCTCCGGCGAGAAGATGGCACTCAAATCCTCCGTCATCCCCGGTTTCCTTCTCGATCCCGCAGCAGTTTTACAGCCAGTTCCACCGCCCCACGCAGCACGTCACCCTTAGGCTCGGCGAGAAGCGCCTTGTGGCGCTCATCAAGCCAGGGGCGATAGGCTTGTGCAAGGCCACCAAGAAGGCAGATCGAAGGGCATTCAGGCCAAAGCAACGCATCCAGGCTTTCCGTTATGGCCGCTGCTGCCGTCTTGACGATGCCCATGGCGACGACATCGTTCATCGCGGCATATTCGAAGATGATCGGAGAATAGCGAGCGAAGTCCTTTGGTTTGGATGCATGGGCAAATTCGACGACCCGCTCCGGATCGTTTCCGAATTCGGCCATGACAACCTTCGTCAGAGGTGAGGTCGCTGTGACCCCGTCATAGGCGAGAACGGACCGTTCTAGCAGATCGCGGCCAAGGCGGGCGCCGCTTGCCTGATCGCCAATGACGAAACCCCAGCCGCCAATGCCCCATATCTTGCCGTCACGGCGCGCATTGTAGACGGAACCGGTGCCGAAGGCGCCGATGATGCCATCGGCGTCACCAAGCGCGCCTTGAAGCGCGATCGTTGCATCGGTGACCACACGAGAATTGCCGAAAGGAAGCGCGCTTTCCAAACGCTTTCCATAGTTGCCGACATTGGCGCCGGCGGTACCGATAACGGCCGGCAGCTCGCCGGCAAGTTTCGGATCGAAGCCTGCGTTTGCTAGGGCCTGGTGGGCCGACTCGACGATGTTGATCAGAGCGTTTTCCAGATCGGAGAGGATGTTTGCGGCGCCGGACTTGCCGGTACCGAGAATTTTACCCGTCGAATCTATCACGGCCGCCCGGCAGTTCGTTCCGCCGCCGTCGATGCCAATTGCAAACTGTCCCATCATGCCTCCGGATGCCGCCTTGTTCCCCGCTTTTTTATACAATACCAAAAAAATACCATTTACCAATAGGCAAAACAGCCATTTCTGCTATTCTATATCTATTTGAAATAATTAAATAAAATTTTTTTATCGGCTATTTTAGTGGCTGAGTGTTAAAATCGGCTGGACAATTGGTATTTTTTTGGCCTTAATTCACCCCAAGGGAACAGTGCGAATTGACATCGGTAAAGTCGGCATGACAACAACGGTCGGTAGGTGAGGCGGAAAGCGCGCACCTCGTCGTTGTCCAAGGTCGCACGGATCAGGAGGATCCGCATCTCGTCGTTCGTCGCGCAACTCCCGTATGGTTGTTGCAGGTCTCCGCTTTCGGCGGCGGGCAGCAATTGATCGGGTTGATTGGGCTGTAGCCTTTGAAGCCTTTTTGCATGAGGGGTCGGCAACGTTGGCGGTCCCTATGGGGCGCTGACCGCCTCTTTGGGCTGGCCAGCGGATTTTCGGATCGAGAACAGCGCCTTAATACAGGCGCGGAAAACAGGAGAGGGAAATGAAAACCAATGTTCTGAAAGGCTTGCTTCTTGCATCGAGCCTGCTGTCGTCAGTCAGCCTTGTGCATGCGGCCGACGTAACGCTGACGGTTGAAAGCTGGCGTAACGATGACCTGCAGATCTGGCAGGAAAAGATCATTCCGGCTTTCGAAGCGAAGAACCCCGGTATCAAGATCGTGTTTTCGCCGACGGCTCCGACCGAATACAATGCATCGCTAAACGCCAAGCTCGATGCCGGTTCCGCAGGCGACATCATCACTTGCCGCCCGTTCGACGCCTCGCTCGATCTCTTCAACAAGAAGCGCCTTGCTGATCTCACGAGCTTGCCGGGCATCGAGAACTTCTCGGCTGTTGCCAAGGCCGCTTGGTCCACCGACGACGGCAAGTCGACCTTCTGCGTACCGATGGCCTCGGTCATTCATGGTTTCATCTACAACAAGGACGCCTTCGATAAGCTCGGCCTCAAGGTTCCGGCAACGCGTGACGAGTTCTTTGCTCTTCTCGACAAGATCAAGGCTGACGGCACCTACATCCCGATGGCTATGGGCACGAAGGATCTCTGGGAAGCCGCAACCATGGGCTACCAGAACATCGGCCCGAACTACTGGAAGGGCGAAGAGGGCCGCGCAGCTCTGATTTCGGGCAAGGAAAAGCTGACGGACGCTGCGTGGGTCGATCCCTACAAGGAACTCGCCAAGTGGAAGCCCTATCTCGGTGATGGTTTCGAAGCTCAGAGCTACTCCGACAGCCAGAACCTCTTCACGCTCGGCAAGGCTGCGATCTATCCGGCTGGCTCCTGGGAAATCGGCTTGTTCAACACGCAGGCTCAGTTCAAGATGGGTGCCTTCCCGCCACCGGTCGCAAAGGCTGGTGACACCGGTTACATCTCCGACCATCCGGATATCGGCGTTGGTCTGAATGCGAAGGGCGCGCATCCGGAAGAAGCCAAGAAGTTCCTGAGCTGGGTCGCTTCTGATGAATTCGCCAACATCTACGCCAACGCGCTGCCGGGCTTCTTCAGCCTGAACTCGCATCCGGTAAAGATGAGCGATCCGCTCGCTCAGGAATTCGTTTCCTGGCGTAACGATCACAAGCCGACCGTTCGTTCCACGTACCAGATTCTGTCGCGCGGCACGCCGAACCTGGAAAACGAAACCTGGACCGAATCCGCAAACGTGATCAACGGCACGGATACGCCGGAGCAGGCTGGCGCGAAGCTCCAGAAGGGTCTCGACAGCTGGTACAAGCCGGCCAAGTGATCATCGCGTAATATGGGCGAGGGGCCTTATGGCTCCTCGCCTTTTTTACCTTATGATGGATCATCAGATCGATGTTCCGTCCCATTGCATTGCGACACGCCCGACGTCGTTTCTATCCGGCCGCAGAACCGGGGCAACGGGTGGATTTGAACCTTAGTGCTGTCGTCTCAATCGCGCAGCCAACAAGAACAGGCAGAAAGCCATGAGCGACGCTGCGACATTCGATACCATTGAGGTTAAGCCGATCCGGCGCCCCAAGCGTTGGCACATCCTCGTTTTCCTTTTTCCGGCCTTCGTCGTCTATACGGCGGTCATGATTCTGCCGCTGATCGAGACCTTGCGGTTGTCGCTTTACAACGTCGTCGACAATCAACCCGTCTTCGTCGGCCTGAACAACTTCAAGGTGCTGTTCGGCGATGAACGTTGGTCGCATGATTTCTGGAATGCGCTACGCAACAACCTGATCTTCTTCGTCATTCATATGTGCGTCCAGAATCCGATCGGTGTCGCACTGGCAGCGCTTCTGTCTCTGCCGAAGCTGCGCTTCGTCGCATTCTATCGAACCGCGATTTTTCTGCCGACTTTGCTTTCCTTCGTTGTCGTCGGCTTCATCTGGAAACTGATCCTGTCGCCCCTGTGGGGCGTGGCACCGGAGTTGCTGAGCGTAATCGGCCTGAAGTCGCTCTTCGCGCCCTGGCTCGGCAAGCCGAGCACGGCGTTGATCGCCGTCGCGCTCATTTCCGTCTGGCAATATGTCGGCATCCCGATGATGCTGATCTATGCGGCGCTGCTCAACATTCCCGAAGAGGTCATCGAAGCCGCCGAGTGTGACGGAATCACCGGCTGGAGCCAGTTCTGGAAGATCAAGCTGCCGTTGATATTGCCGGCCATCGGCATCATCTCGATCCTGACTTTCGTCGGCAATTTCAACGCGTTCGACCTTGTCTATACCGTACAGGGCGCGTTGGCTGGGCCGGATGGCTCCACCGATATTCTCGGTACGCTTCTCTATCGCGTCTTCTTCGGCTTCCAGCTGCAGTTGGGCGACCGTTCGATGGGCGCGACGATTGCGACGGTGATGTTCCTGATCATCCTCGCCGGCGTTTCATTCTATCTTTTCATCGTGCAGCGACGCATCCGTCGCTACCAGTTCTGAGGAGAGGCGACCATGTCCAAGGCCCGCACTTCCCCTATCCGCACCGGTTTCGTGCATCTGGCACTCATCGCCTATACGCTGGTTGCAATCTTTCCGGTGTTCCTGACCGTTATCAACTCGTTCAAGGATCGCGCATCGATCTTCCGTGCGCCCTTGAGCATTCCAACGCCATCTTCCTTCAGCATGATCGGCTACGACACCGTTCTGAAGCAGGGGGATTTTCTCACCTACTTCCAGAACAGCTTCATCGTGACGATCGTCTCGATCATCTTCACCCTGCTGTTCGGCGCCATGGCTGCCTTCGCATTGTCGGAATATCGGTTCCGCGGTAATACGGTGACAGGTCTCTATATGGCGATCGGCATCATGATCCCGATCCGGCTGGGTACGGTGGCCATCCTGCAAGGCATGGTCGCGGCCGGCCTCGTCAACACGCTTACGGCGCTGATCCTGGTCTATACTGCGCAGGGTCTGCCGCTGGCGATCTTCATTCTCTCCGAATTCATGCGGACCGTGTCCGGTGACCTGAAGAATGCCGGCCGTATCGATGGTCTTAGCGAATATGCCATTTTCTTCCGTCTGGTCCTGCCGCTGGTTCGTCCGGCAATGGCCACCGTTGCCGTCTTCACCATGATCCCGATCTGGAACGACCTCTGGTTCCCGCTGATCCTGGCGCCGAGCGAAGCAACGAAGACCGTGACGCTCGGTTCGCAGATCTTCATCGGCCAGTTTGTCACCAACTGGAACGCGGTGCTGGCGGCGCTGACGCTCGCCATCCTACCGATCCTCGTCCTCTACGTTATCTTTTCGCGTCAACTCATTCGCGGCATTACTTCCGGAGCAGTCAAGTGAGCATATCAGACAAGCCTATCCGCGTTCTCGTTGCCGGCCTTGGCAACATGGGCCGCAGCCATGCGCTCGCTTATCACAACAATCCGGGTTTTGAGATCGTGGGCCTCGTCAATCGATCCAAGAGGGAGCTTCCCGAGGAGTTGGAGGGATATACGCTCTACTCGGATTTCGAGGCAGCTTTGAACGAGCTGAAGCCGGACGCCTGTTCGATCAATACCTATTCCGACAGCCATGCCGATTTTGCGGTGAAGGCGTTCGAAGCGGGTTGTCATGTCTTCGTCGAAAAGCCGCTGGCGACGACGGTCGAAGATGCGGAGCGCGTCGTTGCCGCTGCAAAGAAGGCGGGCAAGAAGCTGGTTATCGGCTATATCCTGCGTCACCATCCCTCCTGGATGCGGCTGATTGCCGAAGCGCGCAAACTCGGTGGCCCCTATGTCTTCCGCATGAACCTCAATCAGCAGTCGAGTGGCCCGACCTGGGAGACGCACAAGGCGATATTGCGCACAATGTCGCCGATCGTCGATTGCGGCGTGCATTATGTCGACGTCATGTGCCAGATCACCGACGCCAAGCCGGTCGAGGTGCGCGGCATGGGTCTTCGGCTGTCGAATGACGTGAAGACGGACATGTATAATTATGGCCATCTGCAGGTGATCTTCGAGGACGGCTCTGTCGGTTGGTACGAAGCCGGCTGGGGTCCGATGATTTCGGAGACGGCTTTCTTCGTGAAGGACGTGATGTCGCCGAACGGTTCGGTCTCGATCGCCATGGATCAGAACGCCAAATCCGACGACATCGACATGCACACGAAAACCTCGGTCATCAGGCTGCATAGCGCGGAGACGGGGCCGAACGGACAGTTCATCCGGCCCGATCAGGACCTGCACATGGATGGCGAACCAGGCCACCAGGAGCTTTGCAATTTCGAGCAGGCCTTCTTGCTGAAAGCCATTCGGGAAAACATCGATCTTAATCGTCATATGGACGATGCCGTTCAATCGCTGCGCATCTGCCTCGCCGCCGACGAGAGCGTGCGCACCGGCAAGCCCGTTTATTTGTAAGGATAAGAGTCTGTGGGATCGCTTCTACTGAAATCCATTCGCAAGGCCTACGGTTCGCACGACGTGCTGAAGGGCATCGATCTCGAAGTGAAGGATGGCGAATTCGTTATCTTCGTCGGCCCGTCGGGCTGCGGCAAGTCGACGCTGCTGCGCAGTATCGCCGGTCTGGAGGACGTAACCTCCGGTGCCGTGCTGATTAACGACGAGGACGTGACCGTGACGCCACCCGCCAAGCGCGGCATTTCGATGGTGTTCCAGTCCTATGCGCTCTATCCGCACCTGACGGTCAAGGACAATATGGGCCTCGGCCTCAAGCAGGCCGGCACTGCAAAGGCCGAGATCGAAAGCCGTGTTGCCAAGGCGTCCGGCATGCTGTCGCTCGAACCCTATCTGGCTCGTCGGCCGGCCGAACTTTCCGGCGGTCAGCGCCAGCGTGTCGCCATCGGCCGCGCCATCGTGCGCGAACCGGAACTTTTCCTTTTCGATGAGCCGCTGTCGAACCTCGATGCGGCCCTGCGCGTGCAGACCCGCCTGGAAATTGCCCGCCTGCATCGCAGCCTGAAGGCGACGATGATCTACGTGACCCACGATCAGGTCGAGGCGATGACGCTGGCCGACAAGATCGTCGTGCTCAATGCAGGCGCGATCGAGCAGATCGGCTCGCCGATGGAACTCTACAATCGCCCGGCAAACACCTTCGTTGCCGGCTTCATCGGCTCGCCGCAGATGAACCTCATTCCGGCCGAGCGGCTCGGCCAAAGCGGTGCCAAGACGGTCGGCATCCGTCCGGAGCATATTACGCTGTCTCGCGATCAAGGCACATGGGCGGCCAAAGTCATCCATGTCGAGCATCTCGGCGCCGATACGATCATCTATCTCGAATCGGAGACAACCGGTCTACTGACCGTGCGTCTTTTCGGCGAACACCAGTATGCGCCTGACGACGCGGTCTTTGTGACGCCTGACCCGAACCACATGCATCGCTTCGATGCGAATGACAAAGCGATCCGCGCTTAGATCATTGCGGTGACAAAGGCGAGGCGAGAGCTTGCCTTTGTCCTTCACGCGCGAGATTCGAGCTAACTACTCATCGCGAGTATTTGACAGGCCGCCTGATATCAGCGCGGCCTGTTCGATGATCTCGGCGATGCGCGCCGAGAGAACCGGATCGGAAACGGCACGGGCAAGCGTCACGCCCCCGCTCAACAAAGACAGCAGAACGATCGCTCTGTCTTCCGGCGCCATGTCGCTCAGGCCGGATCCGGTGCTTTCCGGCAGGCCTGCTCCGACGTCCACGATAAGCTTTTTGAGCTCCTGCGTGTAGGCGTTCCGCGTTTCATCGTCTGCGCGCATGACGTCCGGAGAGAGGCTGGGCAGGGTGCAGCTATCGCCGAGTTCGCAGGTGCGCTTGTAGCCAAGATAAAAGCTGGCGAAGCTTTTCAACCAGTCCTTCGGCTGCCTCTGGATGAACCCAGCAACTCCCTGACGAAGCTCCTCAAGGCCTTCCACCACTGCGGTGCGGAATGCCTCGCCCTTCGATTTGAAGTGCCCGTAAAAGGCGCCGTTGGTAACGCCGGCAGCCTTCGTCAGGGCATCGATCCCCGCACCGCCATATCCCTCTTGTCTGAAGACCTGTCCGGCCGCGGCGATGACCCGTGTCCGGGTCTCTTGCTTATGTTCGGCGCTATAGCGCATTGCGAACTCCATTGAGAGTGATCTCTCTTTATCACTTGCATAGAGAGTGATCGATGTGTATGCATAAAGAGCAAACGGTATATATCAACTGTTGCCACAGGTTCAACAAGGAGATGTCCCATGCCCATTACGCTTACCATACCCGAAGGATTGCTCTCGTCCGAGGCGCAGGCGCGTGCTTTCGCCGGCTTGACCGATGCAGTGCTCGATGTTGCCGGTCTGACCGGGAACGCTTTTATGACTGAAAATGTCATCGGCTCGATCAACGTGCTGCCGGCGAACCATGTGCTGGCCGCCGGAAAGCCCATTGCAGCTGCCTTTGTCGAACTCAAGCTGCCCGAGATCGCACTTGCGACCGAGGAAGCCAAGCGGGCATTCATCGAGAAGGCAACCGATGTTGTCGAGCAGGCTGCGGAAGGTCAGATCAAGCGCGAGCATATCTGGTCGAATATCGTCTATGCGCCGGAGGGTGCATGGGGCATTGCAGGGCAGAGCTATAGCAATGCGGATCTGGTGGGTGCCATTCAGAATTCCGCATTGGCCTGACGGGATACTCACCGCCACGAGCGTGAAGCTCACTGGGTGAGCGTAAGCCACCCTTGGTAGCGTTAAAATGGGAGGCAAGACGTGCAACTCGCAAACTATCTGTTTTTCACGATCCATTGCGAGGAGGCGCTTGCCTTCTATACCGCTTGTGAACTCGGACGGGTCACCCTGCTGGTCCGTCACGGTGCGGATGGAATACCCGTTGCCGATGAAGCGATGCGGGGCAGGGTGATGCATGCACGCTTCGAGGGGCCAGGCGTGTTATTCTTTGCGTCTGACAATCACGATGCCGAACCAATGCGCGGTTCCGCACATATGCTTGTCATGGATGATCGCGCGAGCACCGACCGGATTTTCGCCAGATTGGCCGAGGGGGGAAGCGTGACGACGCTACTCGCCGTTCAGCCCTGGGGTAGCTACTACGGTAAACTGACGGATCGGTTTGGTGTGCAATGGATGCTGGACTGCGCGTCCTAGGAGAGCGGGATAGAGGACGCCCCGTTTAGCGAAGAGCGGTAATTGTAATAGTCCAGTCGTCCGGACGAATTAATAAGGTTGTCATGGAGCCGCGCTATCAAATCCCGGTTCACTCCAACAGCGAGCGCGTATCATGACAAATGCAGTATCCACTTACGCAACATGGCATGTCGAACCGCAGGGCGATATCGCGATGGCGGAATCGCATAGCCCCTATTGGCGGCATTTCATCGAGACCGTGCCGGAGCGGGATTTTTCGTCGAAGACAATCCTGGATTTCGGCTGCAATCGCGGCGGTTTCTTGCGGCTCCTCCATGCGATGCGGCCGTTCCGCCGGGGCGTCGGTATCGATATCGCTTCGGAGTCCGTAGCCGCTGCCGTTGCGGCTGTCGGCAATATGCCGCTTCAGTTTCATGTCACGACGGACCTGACGCCGTTTGCCGACAGCTTCGATGTGGCATTCAGCTACGAGGTCGTCTATCTGTTGCCGGCGTTGAGACGGCATGCCGAAGAAATGTTCAGCGTGATGCGCAACGGCGGCGTCTACTACGCCGTCACTGGCTGCCACAACGAAATGCCTCTCTGGCCGAAATGGTTGGAACTCATAGGCAACAACAGCAACGCGCCGGTGCAGGATCGCTCTCCGCAGGACTATATCGAGGCGTTTACGGCGGCTGGTTTCGAGGTCTCCGTCAAGCGGTTTGGCTATGACGGTTTCGTGCGTGCGACGAAGGATCGGAAATATTATCCGAGCATTCTCGACGCGCTGAGCTATCCCGCCGAATATAAGCTTCTGTTTCGCCTGGAAAAGCGGGTTTGAGATGGAAGTTATAGATCGCAAGAGCGGCAGCGCCCTTTGGCATCAGATTGGTGAAATCCTGGCGGCTGATATTGCTGCCGGGATTCTCTCCGCCGGCGAGAAATTGCCGACAGAGCCCGAGTTGATGCAGCGCTTCGGCGTCAGCCGTTTCACAGTGCGCCAGGCGCTGGGCCATCTGGAGCAGCGCGGGTTGGTGCGGGCCGAGCAAGGGCGGGGCACCTTCGTCCACAGGGGCGTGCTTGACTACACGTTGTCCAAACACACCCGCTTTCACAAGAACCTGATCGAGAAGGGCTTCGAGCCGGGTGGTGAATTGCTGATCCATGAAATCGTGCCGGCGACGGAGCGGGTGGCGGCTCAGTTGAGGATTGAGTTGGGCCTACCGGTCATCCATCGCCGAGGCATCATGACGGCGGACGGCGTTCCGGTTGAGCTCGGGGATACTTATTATCCCTTGGAGCGCTTTCCCGATTTCGACAAGGCTCGATTGCTGCATCCGACGATATCAGCCGCGCTGGCGAGCTACGGCATTACCGATTACGAGCGGCTGTCCACCGAGATCGAGGCGCGTATGCCCTCCGCGGAAGAGGCGCGGTTGCTGAGGCAGCCGAAGTCTGTTCCGCTGCTTATCACACGCAAAGTCGATGTTGACACAGGCGGCGTACCGATTGCCTTTGCTGAATCGATGTGGTCAGCGGATCGTGTCATATTCAACGCTGAACTCGGATAGCGGGTTCAGCGGTGTGAGAGGATGTTGACGATCTTCCCAAAGGGGTCGCGGACATAGAAACGCCGAACGCCCCAAGGCTCGTCCGTCAGGTCATACAATATGCCGAAGCCCATCGATGTGGCGCGCTGATAGAGCGTATCGACATCATCGACTTCGATCGAGAGATCAGGGACGATCGTTCCCGAACCACCTTCGCTGGCGACGCTGATCTGCGGAACCGTTGCCGCTGCCGACGCGAAGGTGAGGATCCAGCCATGATCCATCACGACGTCAAGCCCGAGCAGTTCGTTGTAGAAAAGGCGAGCGCTGGCGGGATCCGCTGCCGGCAGGTTGGGGATGATGCGTAGAACTGTCACTATTTCCTCCCTTTGGAACGACCTGCATTTTACGGAAGCGCTGGCGGCCCATCTACCTGCCTCTAGCGATTTTGGGCTGAAGTTGCTGCGCATTTTTGCGCGACGCGCTTCAAACGATGGAGGCGGGCTTGCGCCGCGCCTCCACCATGGCGGCTTAGACCGTTACCGACGGCAGAAGCTTGGCGCGCTCCGCGAGGATATGGCGGCAGGCGCTGGCAGCTTCGCGGCCCTTGATGATGAAATGTTCCTTGAAGAACTGGATATGCGCTTCCGACTCCTGGAAGTGATGCGGCGTCAACACTGCGGAGAGAATCGGTACGCCCGTATCGAGCTGAACGCGCATCATTGCATCGAGAACGGTATTGGCAACGAATTCATGACGATAGATGCCACCGTCGACAACGAAAGCGGTGGCAACGATCGCCGAATAGCGGCCGTTACGGGCAAGCGTCTGCGCATGCAGGGGGATTTCCAGTGCGCCGGGCACATCGAAGATATCGATGGGAGACGCACCTTCCGCCGTCTGCCATTCGGCAACGAAGGAATCGACGCAACGGTCGACGACATCGGCGTGCCAGCGAGCCCGGATCAATGCGATACGGCTCGGTTGGCTGGAGATAGAGATAGTCATTAGTCTTGCCTTTCAAGGGTTGTTGTCAATTATCCCTTGGGCGAACACGCAAAATCACGACACCCCTCGCGCGGAGGAGGGTGTGACACTGCTTGCTCTCTTCCATCCGGACTATACCGTCGGCTCCGGCCTCTCACCGGATCTGCTGACCCTTCCGAAAACTTGGAAGGCGCTCGCGGGCTCGGGGAAAATCCCCATACCGCCGGTGGGGAATTGCACCCCGCCCTGAGAACGAGCGGACTATAAAAGCATTTCGGCAGGGAAATCAAAGAAAAACGCCGGCCTTTTGAGCCGGCGTTCGCAATTATTTTTCCAAAGTTGCCCCGTCAGAGAGGCTGCCTCTCAATCCTGGATGACCAGCAGATCGGAGGAGGCGAAGCGCAACGTGACCCTCTCGCCGACGCTCGGAGGCAACATGCCCGGGCTGTTGAACATGTCGAAGGAAATCGTGTTGCCAGCGACGTTCATGCGGGTACGGATGACCGAACCCAGGAAGTGCGCCGATGAAACCTCGCCGGTGAGAGCCGTGTCGCCCTTGGCCGATTCCGCCAGCGAGCCAGCTTCCGGACGCAGGGCAAGCGATACGGTATCGCCCGGCTTGTAGGCCGTGACCGACTGCTTCAGTGTCACGCCCTGATCGCCGATCATGATGCGGTTGCTATCGGGATCGATGACCTTGCCTTCGATGAGGTTCAATGTGCCGACGAAGGAGGCCACAAAGCGGGTGGCCGGCGTGTTATAGATTTCGAACGGCGTGCCGATCTGGTCCGCGCGGCCGCCATTCATAACGACGATGCGGTCCGATATCGACAGCGCCTCTTCCTGATCGTGAGTGACGAAGACTGTGGTGATGCCGAGCTGCTGCTGGATGGCGCGGATTTCCTCGCGTAGCGAGATGCGGATCTTGGCATCGAGCGCCGAGAGCGGCTCATCGAGCAGGAGGACCTGCGGCTTGACGGCGATGGCGCGGGCGAGCGCCACGCGCTGCTGCTGACCACCGGACATCTGATAGGGGTAGCGTGCGGCGAGGTGATCGAGCTTGATGAGAGCAAGCATCTCCTTGACGCGCTTGTCGATGTCAGGCTTCGACATGCCGGCGACCTTCAGGCCGAAGGCGACGTTGTCATGCACCGTCATGTTCGGGAAGAGGGCATATGCCTGGAACACCATGCCGATATTGCGCTGGTTTGGCTTCAACGGCCGCTGATCCTTGCCGTTGATCATCAGCGTGCCGGCCGTCGGGGTTTCGAAGCCGGCAATCATCCGCAGCACGGTCGTTTTGCCGCAACCAGATGGCCCAAGGAAGGAAACGAATTCCCCCTTTTCGATCTTCATGTTGAAATCGTGGACGACCTGGATGTCGCCGAATGACTTCTTGATGTGGGTGAGTTCGAGAAAAGCCATGGTGAGAAGCCTTACGCCTTAATCGGAGCGGATTTTGAGAAACGGGAAACGAGCTGCAACAGGCCCATGCTGAGCCAGGTAACGGCAAGTGCGATGATGGCCAGGGCGGAGGGCTCGTAGGCTCTGTTGGCGCCCATGAGCTGCATATAGGGCCCGAATGCCGGACGATTGAGCAGCGACGCCATGGTGAATTCGCCCATGACGATCGCGAGTGTGATGAACGCTCCGGAAAGCACACCGCTCATGACATTTGGAAAGATGCATTTGAACATGATGGTTGTCCATTTTGCACCAAGGCTTTCGGCAGCCTCCGTCAGCGTGCCGACATCGATGGTACGCATCGCCGTATCGACGGAACGATACATATAGGGCAGCGATAATACAATGTAGGAGCAGACGAGCAGGATGTTCGTCGTCGCATTATAGCCTGTTAGCGGCAGGATCGACGAAGAATTGTAGAGGCGCAGATAGCCGAAGACGATGACGATGGCGGGAATGACCAGCGGCATCAGGGTGATGAATTCCACGACAGGGCGAAGCTGCGGCAGTCGCAGCCGTACCCAATAGGCCGTGGGCACAACGAGCAGCATGCCGAAGATGATGGTCAGAAGCGCCATCAACATCGAGAAACCAAAGGCCGTTATGAAGCCGAAATCCGAAAAGACGGAGGCATAGGCGTCAAAGCTGTACGCGTTGCGCCGCATGCGCAGCGAGAACTCCAGCGTACCGATGAGCGGCACCAGGAAGTAGATGAGGCCGATGGCAACGGCGACCCAGGCGAAGAATTTTTGCAGCTTCATTTCTGCCACCGTTCAGCGCGCATGCGCATCAAGATATAAATGACGTTCGAGATACCGGTGATGACGATCATGCCGAGCGCCAGCGCGTAGCCCAGATTAGCATTATGCAGCACGTCGCCGCGGATCTGTGCATAGAGCACGATCGGGACGATGTTCAACGTGCTACCGGTAAGCGCAATTGCCGTCGCGATGGCGCCGAACGAATTGGCAAACAGCAAAAGCGTCGTGCCGAGCAGGCTGGGCCACAGGATCGGCAGGGCGACCATCCGCCAATATTGCCCGTTGGTTGCGCCCAGAATTGAGGCGGCTTCGCGCCATTCCTTCTTCATGCCATCGAGCGCCGGCGTAATGATCAGCACCATTAGCGGGATCTGGAAATACATGTAGGTGATGGTCAGGCCGAAAAAGCTCAGCAGATTGAAGCCGGTGTCGTAGAGCTTGAAGCCGAAATGAGCGAGCAATATCGTGACCAGACCCTGACGGCCCAGCGTCGCGATGAACGAGAAGGCCAGCGGCACGCCGGCGAAATTGGATGCAACGCCTGAGAAAGTCAGGAACGCATGGCGGACCCAGGTCGGGAGGCCGCCCAGAACGAGTGCCCAAGCGAGATAGAAGCCGATGATCGCACCGCCGAGCGCCGAAGCGACCGAGATCTCGATACTGATCAAGTAGGCGCTCATGATCTTCGGCGTGAACAGGTCTGTGATGTTCTTGAGCGTAAAGCTTCCGTCCGGTGTCAGGAAGGCGCCGGCTACGAGATAGACCGTTGGAAAAATCAAGAACAGCAGCGCGAAGATCAGGAAGGGCGCTATGCCCATCCAGTCGACAACCGCGCGCTTGTTGATCATCGGAGTGGAACTGACCGTTGATGTTGTGACGATACTCATGATGGTCCAATCCGCGGCGCCGAGAAAATGGAAAACCTCCCCGCCGAAACGGGGAGGCGATGTCCGGTACGATTACTGTACGTTCGAGCCGACGACGGAATCCCACTTGGTGGTGATGGCGGCCTTGCCGGCATCCTGCTCGTCGAGCGTCGGGAATACGGCCTTTTCATAGGCGGCAGCCGGCGGCAGCTTGTCGAGAAGCTCCTGCGGGACCTTCTTGTTCTTTGCCAGGTCGTTGAAGCGGATCGGGTGGCAATAGCCCTTCAGCCAGCCGATCTGGCCTTCGTCGGAGTAGAGGAACTCCATCCAGAGCTTGGCAGCGTTCGGGTGCGGAGCGTAGGCCGAGATCGCCTGGACGTAAACGCCGGCGATGACGCCCGAAGCCGGAACGGTGACGTCAACCGGCGGGTTGCCCTTCAGGCTGTCGCGCCAGGAGAGGCCGTTGTAGTCCCATGCGACGACGATCGGGGTTGCACCCTGAGCCAGCGAAGCAGACTTGCCGATAACCGGAACGAAGTTGCCGGCCTTGTTGAGCTTGGCGAAGTAATCGAGGCCGGCAGCGCCGATCTTGGCGGCGTCCTTTTCGCCGGCGGCGAGGCCAGCGGCGTAGACGGCCTGAACGGCCTGGTTCGAGGTGCGCGGATCACCTGCGAGGGAAACGGTGTTTGCGTATTCCGGCTTCAGGAGGTCAGCCCAGTCCTTCGGCTCGTTCTTTACCAGATCCTTGTTGATGACGAAGGAGAGAACGCCGTAATAGTCGCCGTACCAGTAGCCTTCGGCATCTTTGGCGCTGTCCGGAATGGAATCCCAGGTGGAAACCTTGTACGGCTGCAGCAGGCCTTCCTTCTTGGCGGTCGGGCCGAAGGAGAGGCCGACGTCGATAACGTCGGGAGCCTGCGGGCCGGTGTTGCCCTTGTTGGCGCGGATAGCTTCGACTTCATCGCCCGAACCGGCATCCGGGTTCAGTTCGTTGACTTCGATACCATACTTCGCCTTGAACGCAGCGATCAGGTCACCATAACCGCACCAGTTGTGGGGCAGGGCGATGGTGGTCAGCGTGCCTTCCTTCTTGGCGGCAGCGATGAGGTCGGCGCTCGGTTCTGCGGCGGCGATTGCGCTCGAAGCGACGAGCATCGCGGTCGAGACGGTCAGAAGACGGTGAATTTTCGAGATCACTGCATTTCCTCCTTTTGGGTTTTCAGTGTCTGGCGTTGCTGTTAATGACGTTACATGAAGGTTGTGTGACGGCTTCAAAGCGTTGTGTTTGCTGTGAACGCAATTGATTTTTGCTTCTAATCGTCAAGTGTGACAGCTGCTGCATTCCACACCTCCTACTTCACATCATCTTGTCGTTTCGCTCCCCTCTAACTTGGTTTGCGGAACAATTTCGTTTGTTCGAAAAGACCTTCGAGCGTTTTCATGCGCTCGCTCGTCTCGTCCCAGGTCGAGCTCTGCACGGCTTCGATCAGGGCTTCGACGATGAAAAGTGTGACAACCGATGAATCCCAGGCCGACGGCGCTTCGATCTGCACGCGGAAGATGTGCTTGGCGTATTTGACGGCGGGCGACGCCCATTGGTCGGTAAAGACGATGATCTCGGCGCCGCGACGGCGGGCGACGGCGGCCAGATTGACCATTTCCTGTTCATAGCGCCTGATATCGAAGATCACGAGCAGGTCGCCAGGGTTCATATTCAGAACATATTGCGGCCATGTGCCGGAATTGGACGAAAGCAGCGTCGTGTTGGGGCGGATCACCTGCATGTGGGTGAAGAAGTATTCGGCGAGCGCGCCGGTGATACGGCCGCCGACGAAATAAAGCCCGCGTTTTCGCTCGGACAAGAGTGCTGCGACGCTATCGAATGTCGCCGCATCGATATCGGAGAGCGTCTGCCGGAGATTGCCCATGATGGCATCGGCGAAACGATTGAGGATATGGGTGCCGGGCGCATTCGATGCCCAGCGGTCATGCTTCGTCAGCGGGTTGGAGATGGTCGCCTCGACCTCCTGGTGGAGGTGGGACTGAAAGTCGGGATAACCCTTGTAGCCCAGTTTCTGCACCATGCGCGCCACGGTCGGCGTGGAGACGCGCGCGTTTTCCGCGACCGTCGTGATGCTGCCCAGCCCCGAAACGGGGTAGTTGTCGAGCAGGCTCTTAGCCAGCTGCTTTTCGGCGCGCGTCAGCGTGTCGAAGCGGGCATTGATCACGTCAGAAACTGTCTTTGACGCATTGTTCAATCGATTTTAGCTCCCCGGGGTCGGTCTTATGCCGATCTCCTGCAACGATATAACAACGCTGTCACATTTCGAGTCAATGTCACAAATGAAGAAATAATTTCAGTTTCCGGTTGACAGCGACCAAAAGCTGAAGAATTCTTTTCTTATAAAGATTTTATTAATCGGCAATGGGGCGCCCCGGATGCTTGCACAGCAAGGCATTTTGACGAAGGCGGACGGCGATTGCGTCGCTGTCGAACGGCCAGATGGCAGCAGCGCGGTTTTTATCGTGTGCGAGCATGCTTCCCGTGCTTTGCCCGAGCGTTTCGGGGACCTCGGGCTTTCTGCCGAGGCACTTTCCAGCCACATCGCCTGGGATCCGGGCGCACTCGCGGTTGCAAGGAAGATTTCGGCAAGCCTCGATGCGACTTTGGTTTATCAGCGCTTCTCCCGCCTGATTTATGACTGCAACAGGCCTCCGGAAAGTGCCGGTGCTATGCCGGAAACGAGCGAAATCTATTCGATCCCAGGCAATCAGCGCCTGGGTGAGGCGGATCGGCGGGCGCGCACCGAAGGTCTTTACATACCGTTTCACGATCGTATCCGGGCACTCCTGAAAGAAAGGGCAGAACGCGGACAAAAAACCGTGATCGTGACGATGCACAGCTTCACGCCGATCTATAATGGCAAGCCGCGCGCGGTGGAGCTTGGGATTCTGCATGACGACGACCATTGGCTGGCCGATCGCATGCTGGATGCAGCGGCGGAAGCGCCGCTCTATCAGACAGACCGCAACAAGCCTTACGGGCCTGAAGACGGCGTGACCCATACGCTGAAACTGCATGGGATCGCCAACGGCCTGCATAACGTAATGATCGAGATCCGCAACGATCTCATCGGAGATGACGTCGGCCAAGGGGTCGTGGCTGACTATCTGACAGGGCTTCTCCAGAACAGCCTGGAAGCCTGAACTTAAAAAGAAAAAGACCCCGGGGAGCAGTTCAACTGCGATAGAGCCGCACGGCAAAAGGCTGGCGGCTCATGTGACACATGGTTCTCCGCAATCCCGCGGACGACCGGGCTTAAGGGGGAATGACATGTCTGATTATACAGAGTTAGACAAAAAGCAGGATGTGCATATCCTGCACTCCATGGGCTACGCTCAGGAGTTGGAACGGCGGATGAGTTCGTTCTCGAATTTCGCCATCTCCTTCTCCATCATCTGCATTCTATCTGGCGGCATCAACTCCCTTGCGCAGGCCACGTCCGGCGCCGGCGGTGCTGCGATCGGTATCGGCTGGCCGATCGGCTGCGTGATTTCGGGCGTCTTCGCTCTCTCGATGGCGCAGATTTCCTCGGCCTATCCGACGGCCGGCGGCCTTTATCACTGGGGTTCGATCCTCGGCAACCGGTTCACCGGCTGGCTGACGGCATGGCTCAACCTGCTCGGCCTGATCACCGTTCTTGGCGCGATCAACGTCGGGACCTGGGGCTTCTTCAGCGGCTCCATCGCCGGCTGGTTCGGCATCGCCGTCGATACGAATACGTCGGCGGGCTTTGCCAACCAGATCATCTTCGTTGCCGTCATCACCGGTTTGCAGGCTTTGATCAATCACTTCGGGATTAAGCTTACGGCAAAGTTGACCGACATGTCCGGCTACCTGATCTTCGCCGCCGCGATCGCGCTGACCGTCGTCTGCCTTATCGGCGTCAAGAGCTGGGATTTCAGCCGCATCTGGACCTTCACCAACTATTCCGGCACGCCGGAAGGTGATTCATCGGTCTGGCCGAAGATGGACAATATCTGGTACGTCTTCGCCCTTGGCTTGCTGCTGCCGATCTACACGATTACCGGTTACGACGCCTCGGCACATACGTCCGAAGAAACCGTCAAGGCCTCCAGCTCCGTGCCGCGTGGCATGGTTTCGTCGGTCTGGTGGTCATCGCTGTTCGGCTACATCATGCTCCTCGCCTTCCTCCTGGCGATCCCGGACATGAACGAAGCGTCCAAGCAGGGCTGGAACGTCTTCTTCTGGACCATCAACAGCATCACCCATCCTGTCGTCGCCAATATTCTCTATGTGGCGATCTTCATCTCGCAGCTGCTGTGCGGCCTTGCGACCGTCACATCCGCATCGCGCATGATCTATGCTTTCTCGCGCGACGGCGGCCTGCCATTCTCGAAATCGCTCGCCAGCGTCAGCCCGAAGTTCCGCACACCCTCCATCGCCATCTGGACGGCTGCCATTCTTGCCGTGCTGTTCGTCTGGGGCGCTTCGCTCGTCACGATCGCCGGTTCTTCGGCCTATACGATCGTCGTGTCGTGCACCGTCATCTTCCTGTTCCTCTCGTTCACCGTGCCGATCGTCCTCGGCATCAAGGCGATCGGGACTGCGAAATGGCCGAAGATGGGGCCGTGGAACATGGGCATCGGAACCTATAAGCTGGTGTCTGTTCTGGTGGTTATCGCCATGGCGATCATCTTCATCATCGGCGTGCAGCCGCCGAACGAGTGGGCGCTATACATCACCATCGGCTTCCTGGTGCTGACGGCCATCGTCTGGTTCGCCTTCGAGAAGCGTCGCTTCCAGGGGCCGCCGATCGGTGACGTGATTGCCAAGCGCCAGGCCGACATCGCTGCCGCCGAACGCGCTGTCGGCGAAGCGTAATCCTCATCCATATTCAATCCGGCGGGGGCCGTAATCCGGCCCCTTCCAACTTGACGCGCGGCCAGGATTCTAGGTCCTGAGCTGCCAGCCGATCACTCTTCTATCTTTCAGGCGGATTAATTATGAGCACCAGCTATACGTTCGACGACCTCAAGAAAGATGTGGCCGAAGGGCGCATCGACACGGTTCTGGCATGCCAGGTTGATATGCAGGGTCGCCTGATGGGCAAACGTTTCCAGGCGGAATTCTTCGTCGAGAGCGCCTGGAAGGAAACGCATAGCTGCAACTATCTGCAGGCGACCGACATCGAGATGGAAACCGTCTCCGGCTACAAATCGACGAGCTGGGAGAAGGGCTATGGCGATTATACCATGAAGCCGGATCTCGCCACGCTGCGCCGCATCCCCTGGCTGGAGGGCACGGCGCTGGTTCTCTGCGACGTGCTCGACCATCACACGCATGAGGAAGTGGCTCATTCGCCGCGTGCTATCCTCAAGAAGCAGGTCAAACGACTCGAAGCGATGGGCATGAAGGCTTATATGGCTTCGGAACTCGAATTCTTCCTGTTCGACCAGAGCTACGATAGCGCCCGCGAATCCGGCTATCGTAATCTCAATCTCGTCAGCGGCTACAACGAGGACTACCACATCTTCCAGACCACCAAGGAAGAGGATGTGATGCGGGCGATCCGCAAGGGTTTGCAGGGTGCCGATATTCCGGTCGAAAACTCCAAGGGTGAGGCTTCTGCCGGCCAGGAGGAAATCAACGTCCGCTACGCCGACGCGCTGACGATGGCCGACCGCCATGCGATCATCAAAAACGGCTGTAAGGAGATTGCCTGGTCCAAGGGCAAGGCCATTACGTTCCTTGCGAAGTGGAATTATAGCGCCGCCGGCAGCTCGTCGCATATCCACCAGTCGCTGTGGAGCGCCGATGGCAAGACGCCGCTGTTCTTCGACAAGGAAAAAGACCACGGCATGACGCCGATGATGAGGCACTACGTTGCCGGCCTTCTGACGCATGCCAGCGAAATCACCTATTTCCTGGCGCCCTATATCAACTCTTACAAGCGCTTCGTCGCCGGCACCTTCGCGCCTACCAAGGCGATCTGGAGCACGGACAACCGCACGGCCGGCTATCGTCTGTGCGGTGCTGACACGAAGAGCATCCGTATCGAATGCCGCGTCGGCGGTTCCGACCTTAATCCCTATCTTGCTTTTGCGGCCCTGATCGCAGCTGGCATTGATGGGATCGAGAACAAGCTCGAACTGGAAGCGCCCTTCGTCGGCGACGCCTATGGCGCGCGCGAGGTTCGCGAGATACCGCGCACGCTGCGCGGTGCGACTGAGGCCCTGGCCAATTCGAAAATGCTGCGTGCGGCGTTCGGCGATGACGTGATCGATCACTATACCCGGGCCGCCGAATGGGAGCAGGAGGAGTACGATCGTCGCATCACCGATTGGGAAGTGGCGCGCGGATTCGAAAGAGCGTAAGGCTTTTACAAGCTGTCCCTGTCCGATTTCCATTTCATGATCGGGCAGGGGCGTCAGGATGGCCCGCTCGCTTGATATTTCCGCTTTGAATGCGGCCACAGGTTGTGCAACATCCGGCAATCAATTTGATGACCAAGAAAACAGGAATTCGATCATGACGATGATCAAATGCGTCTCACCGGTAAACGGAGAGGTTTATGCCGAGCGTCCGGCGTTGTCGCTGGACGCCGCCAAGGAAGTCGTGGCCCGCGCCCGCAAGGCGCAGAAGGATTGGGCGCGCCGCCCGCTGGAAGATCGTGTCCAGCTCGTGCTGAAAGGCGTCGCCCGGCTGAACGAGATGGCCGATGTGGTCGTGCCGGAGCTTGCCTGGCAGATGGGTCGCCCGATCAAGTATGGCGGCGAATATCGCGGCTTCAACGAGCGCTCGAATTATGTCGCCTCGATCGCTGCCGATGCAATGGCGCCGCTGGTCGTGGAAGACAGCGCCAACTTTGCCCGCCGCATCGAGCGTGAGCCGCATGGCGTCGTCTTCGTCATCGCGCCCTGGAACTACCCCTACATGACGGCGATCAACACCATCGCGCCGGCCTTGATGGCTGGCAATACCGTCATTCTCAAGCATGCAAGCCAGACGCTCCTCGTCGGCGAGCGGCTCGTTCAGGCTTTCGTCGAGGCCGGTGTTCCCGCAGACGTCTTCCAGAATGTCTTTCTCGATCATGATACGACTTCGGCGCTGATTGCTGCCGGCAGCTTCAACTTCGTCAATTTCACCGGCTCCGTCGAAGGCGGCCGGTCGATCGAGCGTGCCGCTGCCGGCACCTTCACCAGCCTGGGGCTGGAACTTGGTGGCAAGGATCCAGGCTATGTGATGGAGGATGCCGACCTCGACGCCGCCGTCGACACGCTAATGGATGGCGCCACCTTCAATTCCGGTCAGTGCTGCTGCGGTATCGAGCGCATCTATGTGCATGAATCGCTTTACGACAGCTTTGTCGAAAAGTCGGTCGCCTGGGTTTCGAACTACAAGCTCGGCAATCCCCTTGATCCCGAGACATCACTCGGTCCGATGGCGCACAAGCGTTTCGCCAAGGTCGTGCGCGATCAGATCACCGATGCGGTCGCCAAGGGTGCGAAGGCGCTGGTCGACCCGAAGCTGTTCCCGGCCGACGACGGCGGCGCCTATCTCGCGCCGCAGATTCTCGTGAATGTCGATCATTCGATGGCCTTCATGCGCGAAGAAACTTTCGGGCCGGCCGTCGGCATCATGAAGGTGAAGTCGGACGCTGAAGCGCTTGAGCTGATGAACGACAGCCCCTACGGCCTGACGGCTTCGCTCTGGACGAAGGATGTGGAACGTGCCTCGCGCATCGGTCGCGAGATCGAAACCGGCACCGTCTTCATGAACCGCGCCGACTATCTCGATCCGGCACTTTGCTGGACCGGCGTCAAGGAAACCGGCCGCGGCGGCTCGCTGTCGATCATCGGTTTCCATAACCTGACGCGCCCGAAATCCTATCACCTGAAGAAAGTAACAGCATGAGCAACATCTCAGCCAATTGGAGCTATCCGAACGCTTTCAAGCTCGGCCGCGGCCGCATCAAGGAACTGGCGGACGCCTGCAAAAGCCTGGGCATGAAAAAGCCGCTCCTGGTCACTGACCGGGGACTTGCCTCGATGGCAATCACCAAGACGGCGCTGGACATTCTGGAAGAGGCTGGCCTCGGTCGAGCGATCTTCGCCGATGTGGACCCGAACCCGAATGAGAAGAACCTCGAAGCCGGCGTTAAGGCATTCAAGGATGGTGGTCATGATGGCGTCGTCGCCTTCGGCGGCGGCTCCGGCCTCGATCTCGGCAAGTGCGTTGCCTTCATGGCTGGCCAGACACGGCCAGTCTGGGACTTCGAAGATATCGGCGACTGGTGGACCCGCGCCAGCGTCGAAGGCATTGCCCCGATCGTTGCCGTGCCGACGACCGCAGGCACCGGCTCTGAAGTCGGTCGTGCCAGCGTCATCACCAATTCCGCCACGCATGTGAAGAAGATCATCTTCCATCCGAAGTTCCTTCCGGGCGTCGTCATCGCCGATCCGGAACTGACCGTGGGCATGCCGAAGGTCATCACGGCAGGCACGGGCATGGATGCCTTCGCGCATTGCCTGGAGGCTTATTCTTCGCCTTTCTATCATCCGATGTCGGCTGGTATCGCGCTGGAAGGCATGCGGCTGGTTAAGGAGTTTCTGCCGCGCGCCTATAAGGAAGGAACGGATCTCGAAGCCCGTGCCAACATGATGAGCGCAGCCGCCATGGGTGCCGTCGCCTTCCAGAAGGGCCTTGGCGCCATTCATGCGCTGTCGCATCCGATCGGCGCCGTTTACAATACGCATCACGGCATGACCAATGCCGTCGTCATGCCGGCGGTCCTGCGCTTCAACCGCAAAGCTATCGAGGACAAGATTGCCCGCGCGGCAGCTTACCTCGGTATCGCTGGCGGTTTTGACGGCTTCTACGATTATGTGCTGCAGCTGCGTGCGGAGCTTGGCGTGCCGGAAAGCCTTTCTGCCATGGGCATTACGCCCGACCGCATCGACGAGCTTTCTGCCATGGCGATCGAAGATCCAAGCGCTGGCGGCAATCCGGTGCCGATGACGCTTGAGAACACTAAGGCTCTTTTCCGCGACTGCTTCTGAGGCACTACTGCATAATTCCCTAAATCGGAATCGATTTAGGGATAAAATTATGCAGCAGATTTAAAGTGTTACAGCGACCTTTGCGCGCCACTTGCGGCGCGCGGCGCTGTAAGGAACATCTTGACGCGCCGGGCGAAAGTTCCGGTGCGTCGAACACTTCAGGACAAAAAAGCCGCCGGGTGAGCCCGGCGGCTTTTTCGTTCAGTGATGCCTGCGGATCAGTCGACGAACTCGACAACCACGCCGGGTTTGACCATCTTTGCCAGTTCCGTCGCATCCCAGTTCGTAAGACGCACGCAGCCATGGCTCTGCGTTTTGCCGATTCTCGAGGGATCCGGCGTGCCGTGGATGCCGTAAGTTGGCTTCGACAGCGCCATCCAAACCGTACCGACCGGACCGTTCGGACCAGGCGGGATGTTAAGAACCTTGTCGTTTCCGGCCTGTTGGAAGTTGATCTTTGGATTGTATGTGTAACCCGGATTGAAGGCGACGCGCTCGACGGTCACCGTGCCGGATGGCGAAGGCGTATCGGCCGAACCGATGCTGGCCGGGTAGGCGGCGATCAGCGTGCCGTTGGCGTCATAGGCGAAAACCTGCTTGCGGCCCTTGTCCGCGAGGATCTTGGCGACAGTGCCGGTCTTGCCCGGGCCTGTATTGACGACCTTGATAGTATTGCCAGGTACGGTGAAATCGACGCCGGGGTTCAGGGCCTTCAGATAGCCCTCATCCATGTGAAAGCGCTCTGCCAGCATTTCTGTCGTCGAGGTATAGCCGAGCGACGGCATCTGCGCTTTCGCCGAATAATCCTCGGGGATCGATGCAACATAGGGGCCTGCGGCATCGGCTGCCGTGATCGTATAATTGACGATCGGCATGCCGCCGGACATGCGCAGCTGCTCGAGGATCGCATCGGTATTGTTGGGATCGAGCGTCTGACCCGTCATCTGCTGATAGGCGTAGATCGCCTTGGTGACGTTCGCCCCCATGCGGCCGTCAATGGCGCCTGGCGAAATGCCCTGCCGCGCAAGGAATACCTCAAGCGCGGTGATCTCCATCTTCGATTTGCCCTTGAGCGTGATGACGGGATCTGACGGCGGCTTGCGAATGATATCCGGCGTTCCTTGCTGGGGATCGATCGAAGCGTAGTCGTTGCCGCTCTGGTTGTTCTGGCTCTGGCTCGGGTCCGGCATCGGCTGGTTGTCGAGCGGCTGCCGTTGAATATCGCCATCTCGCGGGATGCCGCCAGTCACGACATCCTGATCCTGCTGGTCGTAGCGGCCATAGCCATCATTGCGATACTGGCGATAGTCGCGGTAGCCGCCATTGTCGGAAAGCTGGGTATCGCCGTATCGATTGCCGTTGCCGTTGCCGTTGTCGTTATAAGAATCGCGGGCCGGCGCACGCGGATAATAGGTGCTCGCCCTCATTTCCGTTGCCACGACATTGCCGTATGCGTCGACCAGAACCTTTCGACCGCGTCCGTCTCGCGCCATCGAATACCCGCCGCCATAGGGGTATTGTTCAAGAATTCGTCCGTCTGGAGTGACTAGAACCGTGTCGCGGTTGCCGCTGCGGTAATACTGGGCCTGCGCGTCGGTGAGCGCGACCGCAGACACGCTGGCCGTCATTGTCAGGACAAAACTCAATTTTACGAACCGGTTCACGTCTGTCGAATCCTCGGATAGTCGTTCGGCTGACACACACATGGCAAATTTGACGCCAGTATGGAAATTTAGATTATCATGCTGAATAAAATATAAAAATTTGTGTGATCAAGGGTTCAAGTTAACATTCGGTAAGGTAAATCACCATTTATTTGCGCCGCGTCCCATTATGGAGCAACGTCCGTGCGCAGGACCGATCAGGGAGGATTCCTAGGAATGATAGATTTTGCTGCGGCTAAAGGACCGAAACTTGCACTTGATGAGACTTCGGTTCTGGATATCGGTGCTTGCATCGTAGAGGGGAATGATCTTGCTCCCGGACGCGCCATTCCGGATGACGGCGATCCGCGCATCGACCACTCGCTCGAGGGCTTCCTCTTCACCTGTGGACCGGATCATATCCGCCATCCGCAGCCGATGACGGGGACTTTCGAGGGAAAACGCTATCCGCTGCACGGTTCGTTCTCCTCCAATCCGGCCAAAGTTCTCTGGACCAAATTCGAGAACGGCAATGCGGAGTGCCGCGCCGATATCGACGTTGTCACCGCTGAGGGACTTGCTGCAAGGCTGGAGCGCCATTGGCGGATCGACGGTTCGACCGGCGAGGTTTCCTTGGCTGACCGCGTCGTCAACACCAGCGGCGAGGCGATGCCGGTCTTTTTGATGTACCACATGAATATCGGCGGCAAATGGCTCGACAACGGCACCGGCCTTGCCGGGCAGATGCTTGAAGATGGCGGCTTCCCCTGGGCATTCGGCAAAGAGGGTGGTGATATTTTCTGCGTGCCTGCGCGGGAGACCGGACAGGATTGGGCACAGGTCAGCCTTGGACCTATCGCTGCTATCGGCGGTAAGTCTCTAAGGGTGCGTTTTGGCGCAGAAACCCTGCCATTCCTGCAGGTCTGGCGTAATCAGCGTGAGCCGGCGAACGTGCTCGGCATAGAGCCGGTTTCGCACCGTTGGGTCTCCCGTGCGGAACTGGAAGAGGCGGGTGAACTCAATATTCTCCAGCCCGGCGAAGCCCGCAATTTCATGCTCAACTTTGCCTTCGTTTGAGCGCGCGCGGCGGTTGACGCTGGATGCGGGGCGGCGTAGATCAGGGCCACGGTTTTAGAGAGGACATGAACCATGGATATCCGCCCGATCGATGATGAGTATTCGGTATCCGGCCAGATCAGCGTTGAGGATCTCGACCAGATCAAAGCCATGGGGTTCAAGTCCATCGTATGCCACCGTCCGGACGGTGAAAGCCCGGACCAGACGCCGTTCGGCGTCATCGAGGCCCGCGCCAAGGAGCTCGGTCTGGAAATTGCTCATGTGCCGGTTGGGCCGATGGGCGTGACCGAAGAGGCCGTGCAGGGCATGGTCGATGCGCTCGACGAATTCCCGCGGCCGATGCTCGGCTATTGCCGGTCCGGTGCACGCTCGACGGCGATCTATCAGAAGACGCACCACATTCGCGGTTGAGCCGCCTTCCCAACCCTTGAGATTGCAGGGCAGGTTACACGCCACGCCTTGTTTACCTGTCAAAACAACATCAGGAGAAAATCATGAGCATCAAGCGTATCGACGTCGGCGCCCGCATGAGCGGCGCAGTCATCCACGGCAACACCGTTTATCTCGCTGGCCAGGTCGGCGAAGGCGCAAGCGTTACGGATCAGTGCAAGTCTGCACTGGCTGAAGTTGACCGCCTGCTCGCAGCAGCCGGCAGCAACAAGTCGAAGGTCCTGCAGACGCTCATCTATCTCGCAGACATTTCCGACTTCGCAGAAATGAACGCTGCATGGGAAGCCTGGGTCGATCCGGCCAACACGCCGGCTCGCGCCACCAGCGAAGCCAAGCTCGCTGCGCCGAAGTACAAGGTCGAGTTCATTGTGACCGCAGCGCTCGACTAAGCCAGCGCGCCACATGTTTTTTGGAAGGCCGGGAGCTTGCGCTCACCGGCCTTTCGTTTGGGCGATTTCCGTTAGCGTGCGCGATGGAGTGATCGCTTCCGGATCGAGCGCGATCTCGATGATCGCCGGCTTGCCGCTGGCGCGAGCTCGCTCGAAGGCTGGAGCAAATTCCTCGGTCGCCTTCACTGTCTCTCCGTGGCCGCCATAGGCACGGGCAAGTGCTGCAAAATCCGGATTCCTGAGTTCCGTACCGCTGACACGGCCGGGATATTCCCGCTCCTGATGCATGCGAATGGTGCCGTACATGCCGTTGTTGATGACGAGCGCGATCAGCGGCAAGCCATATTGCACGGCGGTCGCGAATTCCTGCCCGTGCATCATGAAGCAGCCGTCGCCGGCAAAGCAGATAACCTCCCGTTCCGGAAACAGCTGCTTGGCGGCAACCGCTGCCGGCAGGCCATAACCCATCGATCCGGATGCCGGCGCTGCCTGCGTCTCGAAGCGGCGGAAACGGTGAAAACGATGCAGCCACGTCGCATAGTTGCCGGCTCCGTTGGTGAAGATCGTGTCGGCAGCCGTATTGGCTTCGATCCAATCCATGATGCGGCCCATGTGCACGGAGCCCGGGCTTTTCTCCGGCGTCGTCGACCAGGTGAGGTAGGTGGCATGCATGCGCTCGGTGCGATCGGCCCAACGCGCTTTGACCGGCGCCTCCAGATCGGCAAGTGCCGAGACGAAATCGGTCGGGCTCGCGCAAATCGCCAGATCCGGGCGATAGACGTGGCCGAGTTCGGACGGATCCGGGTAGATATGGACGAGCTGCTGATGCGGGTAAGGGATATCGACCAGCGTATAGCCGGAGGAGGGCATTTCGGAGAGGCGACCGCCAAGGAGGATCAGCAGATCCGCTTCCTTGATTTCCTTTGCCAGCGCCGGGTTGATACCTATACCGACGTCGCCCGCATAACTCGGATGCAGATGGTCGAACAGCATCTGCCGCCGGAAGGAACATCCCACGGGCAGATTGAACCGCTCGGCAAATTGCTGGATGCCGGCAACCGCCTCTTGGTTCCACCGCGTACCACCGATGATGACCATCGGGCGCTCTGCGGCAGCTAGGCGCTGGCTTAGCTCCGCCATCTGACTGCGACCAGGATGGGCGGCAACGGGCGTATAGGGCTTGGCGTCAGGCGCTTCGACTTCGTCCCGCAGCATGTCTTCCGGCAGCGTCAGCACGACAGGGCCAGGCCGCCCCGACGTCGCGACTGCGAAAGCCCGGGTGACGAATTCCGGGATGCGAGCGGCATCGTCGATCTCGCCGACCCATTTTGCATATTCGGTCAGCGCCCGACGGAATTCCACCTCCTGGAAAGCCTCGCGCTCGCGGGCATCGCGCTGGACCTGACCGATGAAGAGGATCATCGGGATCGAGTCCTGTCGGGCAATGTGCAGGCCGGCTGATGCGTTGGTGGCTCCTGGGCCGCGGGTCACCATGCAGATGCCCGGCTCGCCGGTCAGCCGGCCCCAGGCATCTGCCATCATCGCTGCGCCACCCTCCTGACGGCAAACGAGTACGTTGATGTCGCTATCATGCAGCGCATCGAGCACCGCAAGAAAGCTCTCGCCCGGCACGCAGGAAATGCGCTTGACGCCATTTGCCTTCAAAGCCTCGACGATGAGTTGGCCGCCCGTTCGTTTCATATCTTCGCCTTTCCCTCCAGTTCCGCCAATTCGGCGAGAACCTCCTCCTGATGCTCCCCAAGGCGCGGACTTGGCCGCGTATAAGTCAACGGTGTCTCCGACAGAACGATCGGCGTGCGCACGCTTGGGATCATGGTGCCGGCGGCATCCTCAAGGTCGATGCGCAGGCCGCGCGCCTTGATCTGCGGGTCGGCGAACATATCCTCGATCGTGTTGATGGCGCCGGCAGGCACGGCATTGTCCTCGCAGGCCTTCAGCAGATCCGCCTTGTTCCAGGTCAAAGTCTTCGCCGATATGAAGGCCCGGACCTCGTTGCGGTTGAGGACGCGGGCCTTGTTGGTGGCATAGCGCTCATCGTCGGCGTGGGTGTCGAGGCCAAGAATGGCGCAAAGGCGGCGGAACTGTCCGTCATTGCCGACGGCGAGAATGAGATAGCCGTCTGCGGTCGGAACGACCTCGTAGGGCGAGATGTTCGGATGGGCGTTGCCGAGCCGCACGGGTGGCTTGCCCGAGATCAGATAGTTCATGTTCTGATTGGCGAGCACGGCCGATTGCACATCGAGCAGCGCCATATCGACAAACTGGCCTTCGCCGGACTTGAGTGCGTGGATCAACGCTGCCTCGATCGCCGAGACAGCATAGATACCGGTGAAGATATCGGCGATCGCAACGCCTGCCTTCACCGGCTGGCCGTCCGGCTCGCCGGTGATCGACATGAAGCCGGACATGCCTTGGACGATGTAATCGTAGCCCGCGAGGTTGGCGTAGGGGCCGGTCTGCCCGAAGCCGGTGATGGAGCAATAGACGATGCGGGGATTGACCTTCTTCAGGCTTTCGTAATCCAGCCCGTACTTGACGAGGCCGCCGAGCTTGAAGTTCTCGATCACCACGTCCGCGGTCTTAACCAGCCGACGCACCAGCTCCTGACCCTCTTCCGTCTTGAGATCGGCGACGATGGAGCGCTTGCCGCGATTGGCCGAGTGATAATAGGCGGCCGAGAGGTTTTCGCCATCCTTGCCTTCGACGAAGGGGGGACCCCATTGGCGCGTATCGTCGCCGCCGTCGGGATTTTCCACCTTGATGACATCGGCGCCAAGATCGGCAAGCATTTGCCCGGCCCAGGGGCCGGCCAGCACGCGGGCAAGCTCGATGACGCGGATACCGGAAAGCGGTGGTTTCTTGGTCTGTTGGTCTGTCATGTCGATCCGCTCTCTCGCTTACGGCGTGAATGCTGTTTCAGATGTATCGGATACCGGCTTGGAAGCAAAGCGCCGCTCGCGCCAGAGAATGTAGAGCCCGGAGCCGATGATGATGAAGATGCCGAGCCATTTGATCGCATCCGGAAAATTGTCGAAGACGAGCCATCCGAAGATCGTCGCCGAAACGATTTCGAAATATTGAAGAGGCGCCAGCATGGAGGCCGGTGCGGCGCGATAGGCGTATACGGTGAGGATACCGGTGATGGCTGCGCTGGCGCCGACGCCGAGCAGGTAGAGCATGGCCGTCAGGTCCGGGACGACCGAACCGAGGATTGCAACGTCGGTGGCACGGCCGATGGCAAGCAGGATCAAGCTGAAAACGACGCCCCATATGCCAGTCTGGAACTGCATCGACGATGCGTCCTCGCTATGGGAGACGACGCGGGTGATCATCACATAGACTGCGATGCAGAATGCGGTGACAACAGGCAGCAGAGCAACGAAGCCGACTTCCTGAAAGCTCGGCTGGATGATCAGCATCGCGCCGAAGAAGCCCACCGCGCAGGCGGTGTAGCGCCGCCAACCGATCGTCTCCTTCAGGAAAATGCTGCTGAGGACAGTCAGGATGATCGGCTCCACGAAAAATATGGCGATGGCATCGGCAACCTCCATGACCTGCAACGTCGTCACGAACGAGACCATGGATAGGGTCAGCACGCCGGCACGGATGGCATGCACGCCGCTGCGACGCCATGACCAGACGCCCCATTGTCCGCGCATGGCCATGATCGGCAGGGCAAAGAGCGCCTGCAGGATAAAGCGTGCGGCGGTGACTTCGGCCGGCGGGACGGTGGCTGCTGCAAGCTTGGAGAAGATATCGATGATCGGCGAGAGGATGACGGAGATGAACATCATCGCAAGGCCGAAAGTCAGCTCCGACTGCGGTAAGCGCAGCGAGGAGCCGCCGGTGGCATTCATTTTGGTATTCCTTTTAATATCAATTCTTTGCCACTATCTTCCTGCACCAGTCGGCAAAGTCGGACGTAACTTGGTCGGCTCCGATTTCATTCAGGGTTTCGTGCCGCATGTCCGGATGGATGGTGGTGGTAACGCGGGAGAAGCCGGCACGCTTCAAATGGTCTGACAGCCAGGAAATCGCTTTTCCATTGTCTGTAGCCGGGTCCTTTCCGCCTCCGACGAGATGGATCGGCATATCGCGTCGCAGCCTGTCGAGATAGGCCTTTTGCGGCGCGCGAAAACTCAATTCGAATATGTCCAGCCAGAGCGAGACGGAGGCATCGAAGCCGCAAAGAGGATCGGCAATGTATTTGTCCACCTGCTCGGGCACGCGCGACAACCAATCGAACTCAGTGCGGCGATTTGGAATGGACTTGCCCCAAGTGTCGAACGTCAGTTTCGGCAGCGGTCCGCTTGGTACATCCGAGCCCTTGAACATGCGTTCCGTCTTCAGGATGAGCTGCGCGGCGCGGCCGGCAATGCCCGGATTGAAGTTGGAATTCCAGACTGTGACGGCATCGAACTTATCGGGGTAGGTGACGGCGGTGTTGAGGCTGATCAGTCCGCCCATGGAGTGGCCGAAGAGGATGATCGGCAGACCGGGGTGAGCTGCGGCGGCAAGTTCACGCATGGCCAGAACGTCCGCCATCACCTGATCGCCGCCGTTTCTTCGTGCGAAACGACCGATCGGCGCATCGGCCGCGACTGTTTCGCCGTGTCCGCGGTGATCATGGGCATAGACATGAAACCCGTGCGAGGCCATTGCGTCCGCGAAGGCTTGGTAACGGCGCGAATGCTCGGCAAGGCCATGGGATACCAGGAGGATGCCGCACGCTGCACCCGACGCCGGCGTGTGATGATAGGCAATCGTCGCGCCCGTCGGACTTTTCAGGCGTTGCGTCTCGGCAAACATGCACCGTTCCTCCCCATGTGAATGAGAGTTGATCAGCCGGCGGAATGCAATGGACAGTCGTTGAGGCCCACAGAAATAAATCTCTGATGCCCTGTGATTCAGGGTTGCGTAGACTTTGTCAAACTGCTTATTTGTTCCTATAATGTTCTAGTTGGAGGCGTGGAATGAAGCATTTGCTTCGAGTATTTGCGGTTGTGCTCCTTTCGGTCGGGACGGTCGCGAGCGCGGTGGCGCAGGAACACAGCAGGGGGCGCACGCGCTTTATCCTGGCAGCAAGCTGGGAGCCGGCATTTTGCGCGACAAACCAGAAAAAGGCGGAATGCCGGAACCAATCGTCGAGCAATTATGATGCTACGAATTTTTCGCTGCACGGCCTCTGGCCGATGCGGCAGGAATATTGCGACGTCTCCGACGACCTGAAACAGGCTGATCGTGGCCGTGACTGGAAAGATCTGCCGGCTGTGCAACTGTCGCAGGACGTGAAGGCCAAGCTGGATAAGGTCATGCCAGGCACGCAGTCCGGCCTCGAGCGGCATGAGTGGATCAAGCACGGCACCTGCTCGAAGCTGACCGCCGACCAATATTTTTCCATCGCCGCCGGCCTGATCACCGAGCTCAATGCCTCTGCCGTTCGTGATCTTTTCGCCAAGAATATCGGCAAGGAACTGGACGCCGAAACCATCAAGGCCGCCTTCGACCAGAGCTTCGGCGAGGACGCCAATGCGCGCATCAAGATGAGCTGCCGCCGCGTCGGCAACGTCAGGATGATCTCGGAGCTGACGATCGGCCTGTCGGAAGATGCACTCGATCCTCAGCAGGGCAACGAGCCACGGCTCGCCAAATTGATCCAGGGGGCGGGCAGCACGTCGTTCGGCTGCGATCGCGGCGTCGTGGACGCGGCCGGTTTCTGAGCTAATCCGGCCTTTCAGACGCGGATAAATGCCCTCGGACAAGGTTTCGCCGTTGCCCGAGGGGCGGGTTTCGCCTACATAGCGGCACAATTCGCAATGTTATCCGCCCGTGGAGTAACCCAAGCTATGGCACGTCAGTTTATTTATCATATGGCCGGACTGAATAAGTCCTATGGCGCCAAGAAGATCCTCGAGAATATCCATCTCTCCTTCTATCCTGACGCCAAGATCGGTATTCTCGGCCCGAACGGTGCCGGTAAGTCGACAGTGCTGCGCATCATGGCCGGCCTCGACAAGGAATATACCGGCGAAGCCTGGCTGGCCGAAGGCGCCACCATCGGCTACCTGGCGCAGGAGCCCCAGCTCGATCCCAACAAGACGGTTTTCGAAAACGTCATGGAAGGCGTTGCCAAGAAAACCGAAATCCTCAATCGCTACAACGAATTGATGATGAACTATTCCGACGAGACGGCGGAAGAGGGCGCCAAGCTTCAGGACATCATCGACAGCCAGAATCTCTGGGATCTGGAAAGTCAGGTCGAGATGGCGATGGAAGCATTGTGCTGCCCGCCGCGCGATGCCGAAGTCACAAGCCTTTCCGGCGGCGAGCGTCGCCGTATCGCACTTTGCCGCCTGCTTCTCTCTCAGCCGGACCTGCTGCTGCTCGACGAACCCACCAACCATCTCGACGCCGAGACCATCGCCTGGCTGGAAAAGCACCTGCGCGACTATCCGGGTGCCGTGATGATGATCACCCACGATCGCTACTTCCTCGACAATGTTACCGGCTGGATTCTCGAACTCGACCGTGGCCGTGGCATTCCCTATGAAGGCAACTATTCCGCCTATCTGCGGGCCAAGGCCAAGCGCATGCAGCAGGAAGCCCGCGAAGAAGCTGGCCGTCAGAAGGCAATCAGCCGCGAACAGGAATGGATCGCCTCCAGCCCCAAGGCCCGTCAAGCCAAGTCCAAGGCGCGTATCAACGCTTACGAACAGCTGGTCGATGCTGCCGAGAATCAGCGTCCCGGTGATGCGCAGATTATCATTCCGGTCAGCGAGCGTCTCGGCCAGGTGGTGGTCGAGATGGAGGGCATCACCAAGGGCTTCGAAGGCCGCACGCTGATCAACGATCTGTCGATCAAGCTGCCGCCGGGCGGCATCGTCGGCATCATCGGCCCGAACGGCGCCGGCAAGACGACCCTGTTCAAGATGATCACGGGGCAGGAAAAGCCGGATTCCGGCTCGGTCCGCATCGGCGAGACGGTGCATCTCAGCTATGTCGACCAGAGCCGCGACGCGCTTGACGGCAATAAGACCGTGTGGGAGGAAATCTCCGGCGGCGCCGAAATCATCAAGCTCGGCAAGTTCGACATGAACTCGCGCGCCTATTGCGGTGCCTTTAACTTCAAGGGTGGCGACCAGCAGCAGAAGGTTGGCAATCTCTCCGGTGGTCAGCGCAACCGTGTTCACCTGGCCAAGATGCTGAAGGCTGGCGGCAACGTGCTTCTGCTCGACGAACCCACAAACGACCTCGATACGGAAACGCTGGGGGCGCTGGAAAGCGCGCTCGAAAACTTCGCTGGCTGCGCCATCATCATTAGCCACGATCGCATGTTCCTCGACCGTCTTGCCACGCATATCCTCGCGTTCGAGGGCGAGGGCCATGTCGAATGGTTCGAAGGCAACTTCGAGGATTACGAGCAGGACAAGATCCGCCGTCTCGGCCCCGATGCCCTCAATCCAGGCAGCCAGGCGCACAAGCGGCTGACGCGCTAACCTCGCGGTTTTGCATCTCGAAAACCCCGGCTTGTTCGGGGTTTTTGTTTGCCCATCCGAGTATCCGGATATTCCGTTTTCGCCGAAAACTAACAGTTTTCCGACGCCCGGCGACCGCGGTGGCCAATTGGCACTTGCGAAATGCACTCAATTCACATAAAGATATCTTTATATGTTGATTGGGTGTGGGATGACGGATCTGGTGAAGCTCGGCTTGGATGAGGTTGTGGACGTGCTGAAGGCAGTCGGCGAACCGACACGGCTGCGTCTCATGGCACTCCTCGCCGCAGGCGATCTCACCGTGACAGATCTTACAGAAATTCTCGGCCAATCGCAGCCCCGCATTTCCAGACATTTGAAGCTATTGGGTGAGGCCGGGCTGATCGACCGCTATCAGGAGGGCGCCTGGGCCTATTTCCGCCTGAAGCAGGAAGGCAAGGCTGTAACGCTTGCCCATACGCTTCTGCGCCATACCGCGGAGAGAGATGCGGTTCTATTGCGGGACGCGGAGCGCCTTGACGCCGTCAAACGCGTTCGATCCGAACGCGCACAAGCCTATTTCAGCCGGAATGCTGCCGAGTGGGATGAATTGCGTCGCCTGCATGCTGCCGACGAAGATGTCGACAAGGCATTGATCGGGCTGATCGGCCCGCAAGCGATTGACTCGTTTCTCGATCTGGGAACCGGCACCGGTCGCATGTTGCAGCTATTGGCAGGGCACTATCGGCGCGCGGTCGGCATCGACGCCAGCCGTGACATGCTTGCCGTGGCGCGCGCCAATCTCGACCGTTCCAATATTACCTCGGCATCTGTGCGCCACGGCGACATTTTCAACCTGCCGCTCGAGCAGCAGGATTTCGACCTCATCACCATTCATCAAGTGCTGCATTTCCTCGATCAGCCGGAGATTGCCGTTGCGGAAGCGGCGCGGATGCTGCGACCCGGCGGCCGGCTTGTGATCATCGATCTGGCGCCGCATGGGCTTGAGTATTTGCGTGACGAGCATGCGCATCTGCGCCTCGGCTTTTCGCATCAGACCATATCGGATTGGCTGAAATTGGCGGGGCTCGATGTCGAGCAGGTGCAGGATCTTCATTCAGGGAAGGAAAGCGGTCAGGCGCTGACAGTCACCATATGGCTGGCGCGCGATCCGCGGCTGCTGATCGCAGCTGGACAGGACCGCCAATCGTCCCCCATTCTTGCTGGGAGAGTTTGATATGTCTTCGAAATCGGAAAATAGCCAGGGCGGCATCCGCATATCCTTCGAGTTCTTTCCGCCGAAATCGGAGGAGGCTGAACAGCAGCTGTGGAACACGGTTGCTGATCTTACCGAGTGGGATCCCGAATTCGTCTCTGTCACCTATGGAGCAGGCGGCTCGACCAAGGCGCCGACGCTTTCGGCCGTGCGCAAGATGATCCATGAGACGCCGTTCACCACGGCGTCGCACCTAACTTGCGTCGGCGCGACGCGCGAAGACACGCATCGGGTGATCGACGAGTTTCTTGCCGCTGGCGTTCGCCGTTTCGTTGCCCTGCGCGGCGATCCGCCAGGCGGTGTCGGCTCGGCCTACCAGCCGCATCCGGGCGGCTACGCCAATGCAGCTGAACTGGTGGCTGCGCTGCGCGAGCGCGGCGATTTCGATATTTCGGTTTCGGCCTATCCGGAGAAACATCCGGAGAGCCGGGATACTTCTGCCGACATCGACATGCTGAAGCGCAAGGCCGATAATGGTGCCGACAGGGCGTTGACGCAGTTTTTCTTCGATAACGATGCGTTCGAGCGCTACCATGACAACGTCCGTGCTGCCGGGATCAAAATTCCGATCGTGCCGGGGATCATGCCGATCCAGAATTTGACACAGCTGAAGCGCTTTGCTGGTGCTTGCGGCACCAGCATTCCGTCAAGGCTTGATGAGCGCTTTGAAGGCACGGATGACGATGTTGAGCTGCGTGCGCGGGTCGCGGCCGAAGTGGCGGCCGAGCAGATCCAGGATTTGGTGCGCCGTGGCTTCGACGAGTTTCATCTCTATACGATGAACCGCTCGCAACTGGTTTCGGCGGTCCTCGAACGACTGGGCATCCAGCGCAAGGTTGCTGAGCGGGCCGGCGCGGCTGCCTGACGGCATAGTTACCGCACACAATGACTGTTCATAAAAAAGCGCATGTCCGTCTCGGACATGCGCTTTTCCAATGGAACCGTTGTTTTGTTAGCTTTCGGAGTTCGGTCGTTTGCGAATTTCGCGAGTTCGTTAGATGAAAAGCATCGTTACGACAAATACGAAGGCCGCACCGACCACCAGGACGTTAATGGATCGTGTCAATCCCATGTCTTCCTCCTCAGTCAGCCGGTAAGTTTTATGTCGAAAATGTGTCGCTTGGAAAGCGAATTCGATGCTGCAATGCGGCGCAGAGTTGGTATTCTGATTCATTATTCCGCCGCAGATCTTTGATTTTACGCGGTAATTTCTGCATCTCGTCTCGATAACGGATTGTGAATAACTGTTACCAGGCCGCTTGTTTTCGGGGGACATGGTGCGGCCAGAGCTTGGTGCATGGATCATGTCAGGCGCGGGCGGCTGCCGCGTTTGAGCCAGGCATAGACCCTTCCATCGAGTATGAGCAGGCCCGCGGCGATGAGCATCATGCCGGCAATCTCGCTTAGGCCGAGCCGCTCACCGAGGAAGAGGAAGCCCAGCAGCATGGCGAATGGCGGCACCAGCAGGGTAACGAGCGAGGTGTTCGTGGCGCCCGCAAGGGCCATAATGCGGAAGAAGAGAATATAGGCGAAGGCTGTCGACAGCAGAGCAAGACCGAGAATGGCAGCAATTGCCGATGCAGGCGGCATCGGGAGGTTCCAGGGCTGATCCACGATCAAGGCGACCGGCAGCATGATGAGCGAGGAGCCTGTCAGCTGGCCGGCTGCGACGACTGGCGGGGCGATCCCTTTGAAGCGCTTGGCATAGATTGCCGCAAAGCCATAGGAGATTGCCGCCAGGATCGGCAGCAGCACCGCCCAGAGTGGCACCGAGGCACTGGCGGTAATGCTCGGGGCGAGCAACACGACCGTGCCTGCAAGCCCGGTAAGGCAGCCGGCGAGCTTGGCAGGCGTCAGGCGCTCGTCGGTCGTCAGCTGATTGCCGATCAACACCGTCCAGATCGGTGTCGTGGCATTGAGGATCGAGGCAAGCCCGGCGCCCATCTGGGTTTGGCCGACAAACAGCAATGTGTGGGGCACGGCGTTGTTGATCAGGCCCAGCAATAGAAATTGCCACCAGTGACGGCGGAGTGCCTGGTAGATCCCGAAGCGACCGGCGAGATAGATGTGCAATGCCACCGCGGCCAGCATCAGCCTCAGAAGGACAAGCGTGAAGGGCGTGACATAGTGAACGGCAATGCGCGCAAAGAAGAAAGATCCACCCCAGATGAGCCCCAGCAATAGCAGCAGGCTCCAGGTCAAAGCATTCATCCGATTGTCGCCGTTCATCGAGTGTCCTCCCGTTCGAAGCTATGTAGCTTGAAAGAAGGGGCGATCTCCACCCGTTTCCTGCGCCAAGCGGCAGAATGGGGGCGCGCAAAGGATCGGCAATGCTGTGACAAACAAAAAGGCGGCCCGCTGGCCGCCTTTTCCATAAGATCCTGAGATCTTAAAGCGCGTTGAGAAGCGCCGATGTCGCCCAGCCATCTGCGGGCATACCGAGACGGAACTGTTCCTTCTGGATGGCGACACGCGTGCCGGATCCGAGAATGCCGTCAATCTTGCCGACGTCGTAGCCGCGTGCGACGAGCTTGGTCTGAAGCGCCTTCATGTCGACATCGTTCAGGCCCGGCTCAGGCGCACCCTTGTTATAGGGGGGAGCGCCGGCGAAGCGCGTGGCGAAATAGGCAGCCGAGGTCGTGTAGATGAACGACTGGTTCCATCCGAGATAGGTGTTGTAGTTCGGATAGGTCAGGAAGGCAGGACCCTTGCGGCCCTGTGGCAGAATGAGTGCAGCCGGAAGTGACTCGAACTTCGTATTGCCGTCACGTGGCTTGACGCCCAGCTTGAACCAGTCGCCAGCCGTCAACGTGCCGCCAATGCCGGATTTTTCCCAAGGGAGATTGTCCGGTACGGCAACTTCCTGCAGCCAGGGTTGGTCGCGGATGAAGCCGAGATGCTGGAGGAATTTCGCCGTGGTCAGGATGACGTCGGGCGCGCTGGTCTTCAAGTTAACGTGGCCGTCGCCATCGCCATCCGTGCCATAGGCAATGATGTCGGGCGGTAGCATCTGCGTCTGGCCGATTTCACCGGCCCATGCGCCTGTCGTCGTCGTAGGATCTACGTCGCCGCGCTGCACCAGCTCGATGAGCGCGATCAGGCGCGGGCGGAAGAACTCCGGCCGGCGGCAATCATGGGCGAGGGTGACCAGGGCGTTGCGGGTGTTGAAGTTGCCCTGAACGGCGCCAAAGTCGGTTTCCATGGCCCAGAAGGCCGTGATGACGCCGGGAGGCACGCCATAGTCCTTTTCAGCCTTGGCGAAGACGTCGGCATACTGCTTCATCTTCTGGCGGCCGATATCGAGGCGGCCCTGGCTGACGGTGCGCTGCGAAAATTCGAGGAAGGTTTGGCGGAACACGCCCTGGCTCCGGTCCATGGCTAGGACCTTCTGGTCGATCTGTGCGCCGGCTAGGGTCTTGTCCGCGGATGCTGCGTCCGCGCCGTCGGCAATTGCCTCGGCTTTCACACCGGCCAGGAAAGCTGCGAGATCACCACCGCAGGCAGGCTTCGGAGTGGCGGCGCTGCTTGCGGGCGGTACAGCTGCCGGAGCCGCACTCTGAGCGATTGCCGAGCCTGCCATGGCTGAAGCGAAGATCAACCCGAGCGTGCTGCGTCGAATGGTGTGGCGGTCCATGAACGATCCTCTCTAGTGATAGAATAGGGTCGCTTTCACAGAAGATTGTGACATAAGCAAGAGATAAGTGTGCTCAGTCTCAAGAATTTCCTTGCTTCTGTACTGCCGCCACCCAGCTGTGCCAATTTTGCTCGGAACCGGCAAAGACATTGATATCGGTCGGCCCTTTGATGCCGGGGACTAGGCCTGTGGACGTATATTGCCAGAAGGCCCAGCTGCGGTCCGCATAAATCTCCTTGGGATGCTTTGCGACCGAGCGGACCCAGAAGTGATAGTCCTTGAAGTAACCGACAAGGTTCTGGCGATGGAAATCGACCGAGGTGTAGATGATCGGCCGCTTGCCGTAATAGGCTTGCAGGCGATCCATGAAACGCTTCATCTCCGTGCGCACGATCTCCGGGGCCGGTCGAGTGCGGCAAGTCGGGGAACCGGGATTCCATTCGACATCGACAACGGGCGGAAGCGCCATCGCATCCTTCGGCACATTGCGGATGAACCAATCGGCCTGTTCGTCGGCGGTCGAGCAGAAATAGAAGAAGTGGTAGGGCGCGTGCAGAAGTCCCGCGGTGCTGGCTTCATTCCAATATTCGGTAAAGCGTGGATCGATCCGATCCTTGCCTTCCGTCGCCTTGATGAAGACGAAGGCGACGCCGGAAGCCTTGACGGCTTGCCAGTCGATATCGCCCTGCCATTTTGAAATGTCGATACCATGGATAGGGTGGCGCTGCGGATGATCGCTGCCGAAATCCTGCGGCTTCGTATCGCTGAACCGGGTCTTGGCGGGAGACACATTCGAGAAGGCGTCGTAGCCCGTCGTGCAGCCGTTCACTAGAAAGGCGAGCGGCAGTAGGCACAACAGAAGCCTGCGCATGTTTATCCCGTCAAGAACCGAGTGATATGATCGCCCCAAGATCGGGTTTCCGCATAGGGTTCCCCGCATCCAAAGCAGTGGCCGACCGTGCTGCTGACAGCCGATCTTGCCACTTCGTTCACCATATCAACGTAAAAAATGCGTTATCTTCAAGCAAATTCTTATGCTTGAAGCCTGGTTGGCGCTGGTTTTTGCGCTCAAATCCGCTTGAGTTCAAGCACCTTGCTTGGTGATGACGGCTCGCCAGGCATAGCCTCGCCCGATCTTCTCGGTCTTGAGCGACATGCCGCGAGCTTGGGCCTTTTCCTCTAATATATTGAGGAGATCGGCGCGCGGTGTGACGTGAAACTTCTTCAGCCATCCTTTGAGAAGGGCCTGAAACCAGCCTGGCAAACCCTCCTGCTGGCCGAAATCGACGATGTGAAGCTCGCCACCTGGAGCGACCGCAGCCAGCGACGCGTCGATCGCGTTCTTCCAGTCGGGAATCATCGACAGGGCGTAGGAAATCATCACGCGATCGAAGCCATCGACATGAAAATCGGCTGGCGAGAAAGCCGTGGCGTCGGCGACTCGGAAGTCGGGCATCTGCTTGAGGCCGCGAAAGTTGTTCCGTGCCGAAATCAGCATTTCCTGCGAGATGTCGAGACCATAGAGCCTGGCAGATGGGAATTTCCTGTAGGCGAGCAACATGTTGCGGCCGGTGCCGCAACCGACTTCGAGCAAGGAGCCGCCAATCGGCACGTTAAGATGTGCGATCGTGCGGTCGCGTCCGAAAAGGTAGTATTTTCGCGTCAGATCATAGATGTGACGCTGATAACGGTACATGCCGTCCATCAGCCTGGCATGGTTGTTGGAGCTGGTCTCTATACCGGTATCAGCCTGGCTCACGCTCTTTTCCCGTAAATGTGGAAGCCACCGTAAATAGCAGAACGGTCGAGAGCATTCAGCTCTTGCGAACGTTCCTCGAAATAAACCCACTGATCGCGGATGGCCGGGGACAGCCGGCCTTCGATGATGCTCTTTTCCGCGGCCGTGCGGAAGATCACGCGAGCGCCTTCGCGCGCGGTGCGGGTGATCTCAGCCCAGAGGCTGTTGAGCTGCTCGTCGGTCATCCAGTCCTGGGCATCTAGAAGGATATAACGATCGCGGGAAGCCGCGGGCTTGGACGCCAGCAGTTCCGTGAAATTGGCATGGTGCACGTCGACCCGGTCGGCGTTGGCGCGGATCGCAGCATAGTGCTCCGGTCTGAGGTAAGTCGGCAGCGGACCCTGATGCTGACCGGCGTAGCGGCGCGCGAAAGCCTGCCAGGCGAAATAGTTATCGCGCATCGGGAAATGGCAGGCGAGCTTTTCCAGGCGGTGCTTGAGGACGGCCGAGATGGAGTCGTCGCCGGCAAGGCTGGCGAGCTCGTCATACTGCTGCGGTGGAATGCCGAGACCGAAGAGCGAGCTCTTGCGGCCGAGCAGCCACCGAACCATCGGCCGATCGAAGATCGGGGCGATCTCGTTTTCGAAGAACTGACGTTGTTCGCGAAGCGTGCGCGCATCCGTCATCTTGGCGAGCCGGACGCCGTGCAGGCGTGCGAGCACATGTGCTGCGCCGATGAAGCGGCCGAGCAGGCCGGTCTTGTAGATATTGCGGTTGAAGACCGTGACGCGGCGGCGACCATAGAGGTCTCGACCATCCCAATAGGAAGCCGTCGCCGTATCCAGCCGTGGCGCGATGTACCGGTCATAGGCCTGACTGTTTGCGGCAATTTCAGGCGTCGCAAAGAAACGCACCAGATCCGCATGATCCGGCAGTAGCCGGAAGGCAGCGAGCTTCAGCTTGTTGAGCGCGATATGATGACGGTTGAGGTCGACGACATCGATCGACGCCGGGCTCTGCGAGAGATAGGCGAGCATATTGCAGCCGCCGGAGCCGATGGTGACGATGCGGTGATGCGGCTGGAGTTCCATCGCCTGCATGTCGACATCCGGATCTTCCCAGATCTGCGGATAGACGAGGCCGGAAAACAGCATCCCGAACAAGCGCTCCGAGAGACCTGCCTTGGAGAGTGCCTTATGTTGCAGCAGAGCGTCCTTGAGTTTCCGGTTCTTCTGGAGGCCGGCATCCGGGGCGATTTCCGTCATCTGAGTCTTGTTACCGTTTTTTAAGGTTCTGGGCGTGTAACCCGGCAATGCTACAGTCTGATGACGCGGACTGTTGGTATGTCTGGCGGAAATGCGCCGTTGCAGCTATTTGAGAGGCAACCGGCGACGATAGCTCTTTCATCTTGCTTAGTTTCCTGATTGTCTCCGCCTACCTTTGGAGGGTATGTGTCATGCGTTTGATTTCGAGAGTGATCGGGGCAGTTGTCATGCTGCTGCTGATCATTGTCGCAGGCGGAGCTGTGTGGCTTTCCGTTTCGCCGCCGGAACTGCTGAAGGTTGGCGATGGCTACGCCGCCAAGATGGTTTGCTCCAACACATTCGTCGCCAAACGAGATCCGGATCAGGTGCTGGCCGACGATGTGCAAGCTCCCGGAAATCCGGCGCTGAAGCTCATCCGCGTTTCCGTCGATCGAGATGAGGGCGTCGTCAGGGCACGTTTCCTCGGGATGTTCGCTCCGAACTATGCGCTCTATCGCGGTGCGCTCGGCTGCACGACCGTGCCTGACGGCGATCTGCAGGCGGCGCGAAGCGCTGTTTTCCTCAACAAGGTCAAGGCACCCAAGAACGATGCGGTATGGCCGGACGGGGATACCGTCAATCTCGGCCAGAGCGAACAGGATGCCAAGTTCGCCAGCATCGTTTCGAACCCGGACCTGGCCGGTCCTGCCATGCGGGCCATCGTCGTGGTCAAGGACGGGCGGATCGCCGCGGAGGCCTATGGCGAGGGTTTCAGCAAGGCAACGCCGCTGATCGGCTGGTCGATGACGAAAACGGTCAATGCCGCCATCATTGGCCGCCTCATGCTGGCGGGCCGCATGTCTTTCGACGACCAGCATCTGCTTCCGCTCTGGAGCGACGACTCGCGCAAGGATATCAAGCTCAGCGATCTGCTCGCCATGGAGAGCGGGCTTGCCTTCAACGAGTCCTATGGCAGCGTTTCCGATGTTACCCGCATGCTATATCTCGATCCGGATACGACGAGTATAGCGGCCAATGCGCGTCAGCTTGCCTCGCCCGGGGAGCGGTTCAGCTATTCCAGCGGTACCGCTGTCCTGCTTTCTCGGCTTTGGATGAACAAGCTCCCAAACTTGAGCGCTGCGATTTCTTATCCGCGCGAAGCGCTTTTTGCGCCGCTCGGCATGTATAGCGCGGTCTTCGAAGCCGATGAGCGTGGAACCTATGTCGGCAGTTCCTATCTCTATGCCAATGCTCGCGATTGGGCGCGCTTTGGCCAGTTCCTGCTTCAGGACGGCGTTTGGAAGGGGAGCCGGTTGCTGCCGGAGGGCTTTGTGGGCGCCATGCGCACGCCGACGACAGCGTCAGAAGGCGTCTACTCGCAGGTTCAGGCATGGCTTGCAGGCCCAGGCGGCTCCAACGCGCAATTCGGTCTGCCGGCGGACACATTCTGGATGAGCGGTCACGACGGCCAGACTATCGCCATCGTTCCATCCGCCAATCTGGTGGTGGTGCGCATGGGGCTCACGCCAGCCTGGGCCGACTATCGGCCGCAAGTGCTGGTGAAGCGGATCGTGGATACAATAAAGCCGGCCACGAATTAGGCCGGCTTTCAAAGTCTTTCACTAGGGTCAGTAATTGCCGTTGGCGACGTCCGTCAGGCCCTTGCGCTTGGCATCATAATAGTAGCCACGAGCATAAAGCTGGACGGCGTTGGCTTCCTTGTTCTGTGCCTTGCTGTCTGCCGTCATCCATGCGCCGCGGAGATATTTGGCGGCATATTTGATGTTGGTTTCGGCATCGAGCAGGCCGGATGCCGGGCCCTGGTAACCCATCGACTTGGCCGTGTTGTACTTGATCTGCATCAGGCCGAAATATCCGGCTCTGTTGTAAGCCTTCGGATTGTAACGGCTTTCGCGATGAACAACGCGATGGATCAGTGACTCCGGTATTTCATAAAGCTTGGCGTATTTCTGGATGAGCTTCGAAACGTAGCTCTTTTCCGCCGCCGGGACATCGGAGTCATAGTTCTGGGTGGTCAAAACAGCCGGAACGACCGTCGGGCCGCTGCTGTCGAAGTTGAAATCATAATGAGCGCGGTTGTCCACATAACGGCCGAGGCCAACCTGTGCCGGCGTTGCGAAGGCGACTTCCGCCTGTGCCGAGGGGTCGGGACGCGGGGTCGGCACGGCAACCTGAATGGCGGCCATATCCGAAGTCATCGGAATGATCGGTTCTGCCTGTGCGATGGGACCGGAAGCCGGTATCAGTGCGGCGTCGCCGGGGCGAGCCGGATTGGGCATCGGAATTGCCACGACCGAAGGAACAAGCGGCACGTCGGCGGAGGCATAGGCTGCTGCTGCAGACGTGTTTGCCATAGGCGCGCCCGTTGCCGCGGCAATGGCGACACTTCCCTGATTGGACGTGTTTGCCGCAGCCACCGTCGGCTGACCGAAACGGGATTGTGCAGCGTCGATCTGCTGTTGGTTTACTGCACCGGCGCCAACGCGTCCGGACTTCACCATTGCGACCTGTTGTGGCTGGCGCGGTCCGATGAATCCCGGAGCTGCGGCGGCCATTGCGACACCGCCAACGGGCGCAGCGGCTCCATTGGCGATCAGGGTCGTATTCGGATGCGGCACGTTGGTGTGTGCCGACGGGAGTTCTGCCTGAGACGTCTGCTGCTGAGTGCTTGCACACCCGGCGAGAGCGCCGCACATCATTGCCGATACGGCAACGCTGCGCTTCAGGCTGGGAAATCCGATCGCTACCATTCTGTCACTTTCGAAAAAACCAAACCTAATTTGCGATGCAAATCGGTCACAGGACCTCACAATTCGGTCACAGGATCGATAAAATTATGAATCCCCATTAACCTATCCGTGATCGCGCTGCAACCCTGGACGGGCTCAAGCGGCCATCCGACGGTATCCGGCGGTCACTGCGCCGGCTGCAATCAACAGGGTTCCGCCCGTTCGATTGACGGCGCGTTGCACGCTTGCCTTGCGGATAAACCCGCGCGCCATATCGGCGACGAAGACGTAAATCAGGGAGTTCAATGCCGCCAAAGTGAGGAAGGTTGCCTCCAAAATAAGCGTTTGCTCAAGAAATGGCTTGGACATGTCGAGGAACTGCGGAACGAACGCGATGAAGAAAACGATGCTCTTCGGGTTGAGAGCGGTTACAACGTAGGCGTGCAACATAATCTTTAACGGTTTTTCTTCCGGAAGATTGTCGTTGTCGCCCATCGGGCCGGTCACGATCGGAGCCCGCCAGAGCTTGATTCCAAGGAAGACGAGATAGGCTGCGCCGATCAGCTTCAGAATCGTAAACAATGTGGCCGAGGCAGCGAGGAGGGCGCCCAGCCCGGCGAGGGATGCCGTCATCGCCGTAAAGTCGCCCAGCGTCACGCCCGTGACGGTCGCCAGCGCGGTTTTGCGGCCGTGACCGAGCGCATAGGATATGACAAGGAGAATGGTTGGGCCTGGAATGGCCAGCATGATGCAGGACGCGGCGGCGAAAGCGAGCCAGGTTTCGATGGACATGGAATCCTCCCCTATTCCTTTTTCGCCGCCAGCAAAGACATCGGATTGACGATCCGTCAATCCGCTTGATCAACGATCGAGCCGCTTGATCACAGATCAGGCTGCTCAATCATCGATCGTGCCGTCTGATCACCACGCAATCAGGCTTGCGTATATTTCTGACCAATATGGTCCATCACGCCGGCGAACCATGGGGTCGAGATATCGAACGCCTTTCCGCCCTTGATGCGGGGGAATTCGATCACGCGCAGCTTGCCGCCCTGGCCCTCATCGTGGCCGGTGACGCCCGATACCTTGTTGAGCGCGCTTTCGACGGCGAGATCGACCATGCCCTGGATCAGGCGGAGATCGTCGCCGTTTGCCGGGGCCGAGCGGGCAAAATAGCCCGACTTCTGCACCATCGAGCGCTCGGCGCCGATGATCGAGGCAAACTGCTTCTGGAACCAGCCGCCAACGTTGATCGTGTCGATCTTCACATGGCCGAAGGCGTCGCGCTTGATGGTTTCGCCAGCGGCTTCGCGCTCGCCGACGATGGCGTCGAGGGCAGCACCTTCGGATACGAACAGCGTGACCTGGCCCGTCTTCTCCATGATGGCACGCAGCCGTTCGCCTTCGGCTTCGATATTGAAGGCTATCTCGGGCAGGTAGAGGCCGTCGATGTTCTTCAGCGCGGCATTCATCATGAAGCCTTCGACATATTCATTGGCGCTGGTCTTTTGAATGTAGGCGCGGGCTGTCGCGGCCGTCAGCCAGCCACAGTGACGTCCCATGACTTCGTGAATGACAAGCGTACGCGGGGCGGCTGTCTGTTCGTTGCTGACATTGTCGAAGAAGTGCGCGCCAACTTCGGCAGCCGTCCAGGCGCCGAGGGACTGGCGGATCGGCACGACGTCGTTGTCAACCGTCTTAGGCAGGCCGACGACGGTCAGGTCATAGCCGTTGGCGCCGAGATAGGCCGCGAGGTCGGCGGCCGTCGTGTTGGTGTCGTCGCCGCCGATCGTATGAAGAATGGTGACACCGTCAGCGGCAAGGCGCTCGGCAGCCACCCGCAGCGGGTTTTCGCCTTCCTTGACCAGCCCGCGCTTCACGCAGTCGGCGGCGTTGGTCAGTTTTACGCGGCTGTTTCCGATCGGCGAGCCGCCATAGCGGTGTAGAAGATGGGCGCGCTCGCGCATGGCCGGCGTTATGCCGATGCTGTCGGCCAGCAAGACACCCTGATAGCCAGAACGATAGGCGATGATGTCGATCTCCGGCGCCACGTCGGTATAGCGCTGGATCAGACCCCCAACCGCGGACGAAAGGCAGGGTGCCAATCCGCCGGCGGTGAGCATTGCGACTTTCTGTTTGGCCATGGAGATCCTCCTTGCAGTCGAGCTGCTTTATTTCATGGTTGCCGTGGGAATGGATGCGACAGGCGCGCATGGCTGTAAAGTAAAGAATTTAAGAAACCAGCGGTTTGTTTTGCGGCTCAAGCGCAGTCGGGAAGGGGGCGCATTCCGCTAAAGACGTAGGCCTGAAACACGTCATCATTACCAAATTGTGAAAAGTGTTTTCAGGCTTGCGACGAATGGACTGCTTGCCAAGGCGAGCATTATTTGGTCAAGGTGTTCCATAATTTACGAGAGCCTGCGGAACCGTCATGTCGTTTTGGGAAAGATTGCTGAATGCTATTGGTAGCACCGCTGGCAATGCCCTGTCGGCGGTGGTCGAGGCTATTCGCACCGTGTTTGAGGGCGACCCGGAAACCCGCCGCAAGGTAGCCTTTTCAGTCGCGATCATCGCGCTTTCCGCCAAGATGGCAAAGGCGGACGGGATCGTGACCGAAAACGAGGTCAATGCGTTTCGCGAGATTTTCGAATTTCCGCCGGATCAGGCGAAGAACGTCGCTCGGCTCTATAACCTGGCGCGGCAGGATGTGGCGGGCTACGAAGCCTATGCGGAACGGCTGTCGACGCTCTGCGAAACCTGCACCGAGAATTGCCCGGTGCTGGAAGACGTGCTCGACGGGTTGTTTCACATCGCCAAGGCCGACGGTCTGATCCACGAGAAGGAAATGGATTTCCTGCAGCATGTCGCGCAGATATTCCATATGAGCGAAGAACGGTTCGAGCAGATCATGGCCCGTCATGTGAGCGGCGGCAGGGACCCGTACAAGGTACTTGGCGTGTCGCGTCAGGACGATTTCCCGACGATCCGCCGCCGTTATCATGGGCTCGTCTATGAAAATCATCCGGATCGCCTCGTGTCGCGCGGTGTACCGGAGGAATTTCATGCCATTGCGAACGAGCGGATGGCTGCTCTAAATGCGGCTTATGCCGAAATCGAGAAAGAACGCCGCGCAGCATGAGTGCATTCAAGGCCGATTTCGCCGGCGCCAGGGTACAGCCGTCGCCGAACCACGGCGAGCGGCGCGATGGCGTTCGACCAGATATCATTCTTCTGCATTATACCGGCATGGGCACCGCCGAGGGCGCCCTGGATTGGCTCTGTCGTCCTGAAAGCCAGGTATCGAGCCACTACTTCGTTTTCGAGGACGGACGCATCGTCCAGCTTGTTCCGGAGGAGCGGCGTGCCTGGCACGCAGGCAAGAGTTCGTGGCATGGCGATGTCGACATCAACTCACGGTCGATCGGCATTGAAATCGCCAATGCTGGGCATCCCGGCGGACTGCCGGAATTCCCTGATGTGCAGATAGAAGCGGTCATCGAACTGTGTCGTGATTGCGGCCAACGCTGGGCAATCGGGCCTGAGAGAGTGCTCGGACACTCGGATGTCGCCCCTGTGCGCAAGGTCGATCCGGGTGAGAAATTTCCCTGGGCGCGGCTTGCCGCAGCGGGTGTCGGACACTGGGTTGAGCCGGCTGCGATCACCGGCGGCCGCTTTTTCCAGAAGGGTGATGTGGGGCAACCGATCGAGGCCCTTCAATCCATGCTGTCGCTCTACGGTTACGGAACTGAAATTACAGGTGAATTCTCCGAGAAGCTGAAGGGGGATGTCGAAGCTTTTCAGCGTCATTTCCGTCAGGAGCGGGTGGACGGCATTGCCGATTTTTCCACGATCGATACGCTCCATCGGCTTCTGTCCGCATTGCCTCGCTTTTCGTAGCCAAAGCACCGCGCTCAACGATTTCTATAGCCGGCTATAATCCATAAAAGGCGTAACTCCCTGCTGCGCCACAGCTTTTCCCTATTATCTCCGCATTGCATTGGTCTAACGGCGCTCGCTGAACGGCGGTCGCGCAGTCTGGTTTTGTGTGTCGCGCGGCCGTAGACGACTAATGGGGACTGTGCATTCCGGCGGCTCTTTTTGCCTCCAGCCGGACGTGACGGCTTGTGCCGCCCGCGGTCCCACCCCTGGAGACAAAAGACTACATGAAAAATTTGATTGTTGCGGCTGTAGCATGCGTGGGCGTGCTGCTGGTGGGATATGATTGCGCTTCTGCAGGCCAGCGCGATGGAAAGCACCGAACGCGCCCCCTCAAGACCGTCAGTCGTACCACCGGCTTTCCGGTGCCCAGTATTCCGGCCGAACTGCGCAATGGCGGAAACTCCTCTGCCGGGCAAGATCGCTACTCCGCATTGATTGCCAAATATGCCAAGCAGAACGGCGTGTCAGTCGAACTCGCGAAGGCGGTCGTTAAGATCGAAAGCAACTACAATCCGAGAACGCGTGGCAGTGCCGGCGAAATCGGCCTGATGCAGATCAAGCCCGCAACGGCGCGTCTGATGGGTTATACCGGTCGCGCCAAGGGTCTTTACGATCCCGAGACGAATATCAAATTCGGCATGAAATATCTTGCCATGGCGCAGAACCTCGGCGGCGGCCCGACCTGCAACACCATTCTCAAATACAATGCCGGCCATGGCGCAACGCGCATGAACCCTGTTTCCAAGCGCTATTGCGGCAAGGTGCTGGCCCTTCTGGATTGACCTCTTTCCTTTGCCGATAACGGGTAGGGCGGAATCGCGTTCCATGCTATCGAAAGCCTTCGAATAGTGAGGGTCGTAGCATGGCAGCGGATTTCAGGTTCATCGTCGTTGGTCGCGGAATGATGGGGGCCGCCGCTGCCCGCCATCTGGCCAGGCAGACGGATGGCATTGCGGTCATTGGGCCGGATGAGCCGGAGGATCGCGCCAGCCATCAAGGCGTTTTCGGCAGCCACTACGATGAAGGCCGCATCACCCGTACGATCGATCCGAACACGGATTGGGCGCGCCTCGCGAACCGTTCGATCAGCCGCTATGCGGAAATCGAACGGGATAGCGGCATCGAGTTCTACGCAGCTGTCGGATGCCTCGTCACCGGCCCGAAACGAGGCGGCGAGAACGACTATGTCGCCAACGTCGCGGATGCTGCCCAGCGACTTGGCATAGAGACTGATCTTCTCGATGATGCTGGGCTCAAGGCGAAGTTTCCCTTCTTCTCGTTCTCATCGGGAAGCGAAGGGGTCTACGAGCCTCGCGGCGCCGGTCATATCAGTCCGAGGCGGCTGGTGAAGGCGCAGTCCCTGCTTGCTGAAAAAGCTGGGGCGCGGGTGATCAAGCAGACTGCTCTGTCAATCCGTGACGAGGCCGGTCGTGCCGTGGTCACGACCGCAGAAGGCGAGACGTTCAGCGCTGAAAAGGTGCTGCTTGCCACTGGCGGTTTCTCCATTGCCGAGAATCTCTTGCAGAAACCTGTTGAGATGAAGGTTTATGGCCGCACGGTTACTTTCTTCGAAGTGAGCGAAGCCGAGGCCGAGGCCCTGTCCGGCATGCCCTCATTGATTTCCGTGAAGCCGGACGATGTGGACAGCATCTATATGCTGCCGCCGATCCGTTATCCCGATGGCAAGCATTACATCAAGATCGGCGGCGATCCGGACGATCTTGAGTTCGAGACCGAGGCCGAATTGCGCGCCTGGTTCCGCACCGCCGGCCGCGACAAGGCCCGCGAACATCTGGTGCGGATCTTTCATGAACTCGTTCCTGGCGTGAAGCGACCACCGTCTTTCACCAATTCCTGCGCCGTCTCTTATTCTCCATCAGGCTATCCGATGATCGGCTATACATCTTCCTCGCGCGTCGCGGTCCTGGTGGGCTGCAACGGCACCTCCGCCAAGAGTTCCGATGAAATTGGCCGGCTCGGAGCGGAACTGCTGCTCGCAGGTCGAATCAAGGACGAGGGCTACGCCACGGATTTCTCAGCACATTTCCGCGACTGACATCCTGTCTGCGCAATCTGACATATTTCGGTGGCAATTGCCCGAAGTCTCGGTTAATGAGCCTGTGCCAGTTGGCCGGGCAGCCGCGCTTCATCAATGCCGAAAGGCGATGAGGTGAGGAAAGTCCGGGCTCCACGGAAACACGGTGCCGGATAACGTCCGGCGAGGGCAACCTCAGGGAAAGTGCCACAGAAAGCAAACCGCCCGATCTCAGGACCGGGTAAGGGTGAAAGGGTGGGGTAAGAGCCCACCGCGTCTCTGGAAACAGCGACGGCACGGAAAACCCCACCGGGAGCAAAACCGAATAGGGATGACGCGGGGCGCGCAAGCGCTCCAGCCCGTTTCCGGGCCGGTCATCCGGGTGGGTTGCAAGAGGCGTCGCGCAAGCGCCGTCCCAGATGAATGGCTGCCACGTTCCGGTCTCGGCCGGAGCCATACAGAACCCGGCTTACAGGCCAACTGGCAAATCAACACGCTCTTGCGGCAAGGGCGATCTCTGCTCTCCAGAAATAAATTCGGGAGCCTGCGGATGCCCTGGTTTTCCTGGGTTTCCTGTCGCCGCGCACGAGAGTTTTCGCTTGTGAAAACAATCCGTTTTGAGGCGTTCGCTCAAGGGTATCCTAACCTTTCGTTAAACTTAACGGCTTATGAATATTCAGGCTGTGGTCGCGCCTGATGCGGCTTCATCCCATTGACGCCCATATGGTCCCATGGTATCCCAAAAGAACACTGCAAACGGGCAAATCAGAGCCCAATCATCGCAAAGCCATGATTGCTCCCGCTTCGGGGGTGTCGAGGGGGCGTTGGCTCTTTCGGCTTGCGACGCTGTGTCCGATTTTGGCTGTGTCCGCGAGTGCATGAGTGCTCGTGGGTCATGGGGGACGGGTGTTTCGCGTCATGAACCGCTTCCTGTCAAATGCGACCAACCGGATCGATGCCAAGGGACGGGTTTCCGTGCCTGCGGCGTTTCGTTCCGTGCTGGTCGAGCGCAATATCCAGGAGCTGTACTGCTTTCAGGATTTTGTGTTTCCGGCGATCAGCGTTGGCGGTCTCGATCTGCTCGATCGCTTCGAGCGGCAGATTGCGGCGGAGGATCCTTTTTCGCCGGCGGCGAACCAGATGTCGCTCCTTATTCATGGGGGCGGGGTCTTTATGAAGCTCGATGCCGAAGGGCGGTTGATGGTCACGGATTTCATTCGCGATTTCACCGGAATTACGGGCGAGGTGACCTTCGTCGGTCGGGCGGATCATTTTCAATTGTGGCGACCGGAGGCCTTTCTGGCTTTGCAGGCGCAGGCACGAGAGGAGCGCAGGCTGGCGGGCAGGCGCTCGGAATAGAACGGGGAAGCGGAATGGTGGCGAATTCAGGCGGAGGTTCTTCTGATGCCCGTGGCGGACCTGTTCGTCACATTCCGGTTCTTCTCTCCGAGGTGCTCGAAGCGGTGGCGCCTGAGCCCGGTAAGGTCATCCTTGATGGCACGTTCGGGGCTGGCGGTTATACCTCGGCCATTCTGGCTGGTGGTGCAGATGTCATTGCGCTCGATCGCGATCCCACTGCGATCTCGGCGGGGCAGGCTCTCGTCGCAGCTCATGCAGGCCGGCTGACGCTCATCCAGTCGCAGTTTTCCCAGCTGGCCGATTATGCGCCCGATGGTGGTCTGGACGGCGTCGTTCTCGATATCGGCGTTTCCTCCATGCAGATCGACGAGGCCGAGCGCGGCTTTTCCTTCAGCAAGAACGGCCCGCTCGATATGCGCATGTCTGCGACCGGTGTGTCGGCGGCCGATGTCGTCAATCGCGCCAAGCTTGCCGATCTCATTCGCATTTTTGTGTTTCTGGGCGAGGAAAAGCAGGCGCCGCGCATTGCTCATGCGATCGAGAAGCGCCGCGCCGAAGCGCCGTTCGTGACCACTCGCGATCTGGCCGGCCTGATCGAGGTCGTGACGCCGCGAAAGGCGAAGGACAAGATCCATCCCGCCACGCGTGTTTTCCAGGCGCTGCGCATTTTCGTCAACGACGAACTGGGCGAGCTTGCTCAGGCACTGTTTGCTGCTGAACGTGCCCTGAAACCGGGCGGACGACTTGTCGTCGTGACCTTCCACTCCCTGGAGGACCGGATCGTCAAGAAGTTCTTCGCCGATCGCTCCGGCCGCGCGACCGGCTCGCGCCACATGCCTGTAGTGCATGAGCGGCTAGCCACCTTCGATGTGGTCGGCAGATCGATGATTTCTGCGAGCGAGGCTGAGGCGGAAGCCAATCCGCGCGCGCGTTCCGCCAAACTGCGAGCGGGGGTTCGCACTTTGGCTCCGGCAGAGGAGGCAGATCTTTCGATCTTCGATCTGCCCAGTCTCGCCAGTCTCGGAAAGCTCGGGGGATAGAATGCTGAAGACCTTTGACATCGTGCTGATTGGCGTCATGACGGCGATGGCCAGCGTGACCTATACGATCAAGCATCGAGCTGAGCTGAAGCTGGAAGAGGTCCGTCGCCTCGAGGCCGATATCAAGCTTGAGAAGGACACGATCGAGCTTCTCAAGGCGGATTGGGCGCTCGTTTCGCAACCGAACCGTCTTGAGCGTCTCGTCAACAACTACAGCAACGAGCTTCAATTGCAGCCAACCCTCTCGACGGCAATCGTCCAGCCAAGCGAGCTGCCGATGCTGCGCTCGCAGATCCCGCCGCCAATTGTGGCGGATGGGAAAGATGGCGCCAAGAATGGCAAGGCAACGGGCTCCAAGGGCAATGCCGCTGTCGCCTCGAAGAATGGCGACACCACCGATGCGCAGATCAGGAAAGCTATCGCCGATGTGGCGTCCGCGCCGGCACCCCGGCCCAAGGCACCTGTCGTCGCCAAGCGCAAGAAGCCTGGCATCGATAACATCGCAACGGGATCGGTGGCGCACTAATGTCTTTCCTTTCCCGCATCATGGTCTTGAAGAGCAAGGCGCATTTCTCCACCGACGGCAACAACCGCCCGAGCGATGGCTTCTTTCATTCGAAATTCGAGGGTGTCCGCAAGCGCAAATCCAATCAGGCGAAGAGCCGCGTCGTTCTGCTGGTGGGCAGCTTTATCGCCATCTACTGCGTCATCGGCGGCCGGCTTGCCCAATTCGCCCTGTCGCCGCCGGATGTTACCTCCAGCATCCTGCCGCCGGATCGGCTGATGGCCTCGCGACCGGATATCGTCGACCGCAATGGGGCTCTGCTGGCAACCGATATTCGCACCGTCTCGCTGTTTGCCGAGCCGAACAAGATCATCGACGCCGATGAGGCCGTCGAGGAATTGCGCAAGGTCCTGCCGGATCTCGATGCGAAATCTACTTACAGGAAGCTCTCTTCCAAGAATTCGCACTTCGCCTGGCTTCGCCGACAGTTGACGCCGAAGCAGCAGAGCCAGATCCTGGCGCTCGGCATCCCCGGTATCGGCTTCCGTCCCGAGAAGCGTCGCTTCTATCCGGGCGGCACGACCGCGCCTCATATCCTCGGCTACGTCAACATCGACAATCGCGGCGTCGCAGGCATGGAGAAATATATCGACGACCAGGGTCTGGCCGATCTCGCCGCTGCCGGCATGACCAACGATCAGCCACTGCAGCCGGTCAAGCTCTCTATCGATCTGCGCGTGCAGGGCATCGTCCGCGATGCAGTCGTCAATGCCGTCAAGAATTTCCAGGCAAAGGGCGCAGGCGCCGCGATCCTCGACGTTCACACCGGTGAAGTGCTGGGCATGGCCTCGGCTCCCGATTTCGATCCGAACTATCCGAGCGAGGGCGCGAGCGAAGGGTGGCTCAATCGCATGACGAACGGCACGTTCGAAATGGGATCGACCTTCAAGACCTTTACCATGGCGATGGCGCTCGATTCCGGCAAGGTGACCTTGCGTGATGCCTTCGATGCGTCCGCTCCGATCCGGATCGGCGGCTTTACCATTCACGACTTCCATGGCCAGCGCCGCGTGCTGAGCGTTCCGGAAATCTTCCAGTATTCCTCGAACATCGGCACGGCGAAGATCGCCGACCTCGTTGGCATTGACGCGCACAAGGAGTTCCTCACGCGCCTCGGCCTGCTCAGCAAGATGGATACCGAGTTGCCGGAAGTGAAGATGCCGAGCCAGCCTCGCGTCTGGAAGAAGATCAACTCGATCACCATTTCGTTCGGCCACGGCGTCTCGACCACAGCATTGCAGACCGCTGTCGCAGCATCGGCGCTCATCAATGGCGGCAAGTTGATCGAGCCGACCTTCCTGCCGCGTACGCGCGATCAGGCCGACGCCATTGCCAAGATGGTGGTCAAAAAGAGCACCAGCGACGACATTCGCTATCTCCTGGAGTTTAACGGCACCAGAGGCTCCGGCCGCAACGCGCGCGTCCCCGGCTATAATGTCGGCAGCAAGACCGGCACAGCCGACAAGGTTGTCAACGGCCGCTATTCGCACACGCTGAACTTCAACAGCTTCCTGGCGGCGTTCCCGATCGACAATCCGCAATATGTCGTCATGACCTTCATCGACGAGCCGAAGAGCGGCGAGCGCGGTGGCGGCACCATCTCGGCCTTTACGGCGCTGCCGATCGCGCGTGACATCATCGCCAGAGCAGCGCCAATCCTCGGGGTGCAGCCCAGCTTCGGAAAAGATAACTCGGCCTTGCTGGCGTCTTATTAAGCGTGAAAGAATACACGGGTCGATTCGCGAGAGGGCGGATGGATTAACAACGAAAAGTATATTCGATGAAGCTGCGGGATATTGCCGGAGATGGATTTCCGGAAATCAACACAAAGATCGGCGGTGCGCTCGGCGATCTGGAGATATCAGGTATTTCTGCCGACAGTCGCCAGGTGTCGCCCGGCATGGCCTTCGTGGCCGTTGCTGGCACGAAAGCCAACGGCGCGACTTTTATAGCCGATGCAATATCGCGTGGCGCGTCGGTTATCGTGGCAGGCCCCGGAGCTGTCGCAAGCGGTGTGCCTTTACTCTCGGTCTCCGAGCCGCGCCGGTTTCTGGCGATTGCCGCTTCTCATTTCTATGGTCGTCAACCTAAGGTCATGGTTGCCGTCACTGGCACCGCCGGCAAGACTTCGGTAGCGTCCTTCACCCGACAGATCTGGGCTTTTGCCGGCCATCCGGCCGCGATGATCGGGACGACGGGCGTCGTATCTCCGACCCGCAACGACTACGGCTCCCTGACCACGCCCGATCCGACATCGCTGCACGAGCTGCTCGCCGAACTCGCCGATGAGGGCGTCACCCATGCTGCGATGGAAGCATCCAGCCATGGTCTCGATCAATTCCGGCTCGATGGCGTCAGGCTCGCCGCCGCCGGCTTTACCAATCTCGGTCGCGATCACATGGATTATCATCCGACGGTCGAGGACTACATGGCCGCCAAGATGCGACTCTTCAAGGATTTGCTGCCAAAGGGCTCGCCGGCGGTGATCTTTGCAGACGATGCGTGGTCCGACCAGGCGATTGCTGCTGCACACGCTGCGGGGCATGATGTGCGCACGGTCGGACGCAAGGGCGATTTCCTTTCGCTGAAGCGCGTCGAGCATTTTCGTCACAAGCAGATCGCCGAGGTTCATGTCGGCGATGAGATTTTCGAAATCCATATCCCGCTGGCTGGCGATTTCCAGGTTGCCAATGCGCTCGTCGCTGCCGGCCTTGCCATCTCCACAGGTGTTGCTGTGTCTGACGCGATGGCCGCACTCGAGAAGCTCGTTGGCGCATCCGGGCGCCTTGAGCTTGTTGGGCATACGCATGACGGCGCGCTCGCCTATGTCGACTATGCGCACAAACCCGACGCGTTGGAAAACGTGCTGAATTCGGTCCGGCCATTTACGACCGGCCGTGTCATCGTGGTCTTCGGCTGTGGCGGCGACCGCGATCGCGGCAAGCGCCCGATCATGGGCGAAATCGCCTGCCGTCTTGCCGATGTGGTTGTCGTGACTGACGATAATCCTCGCTCGGAGAATCCCGCTGATATCCGCTCGGAAATCATGGCCGCAGCTGCCTGTGCCACGGAAGTTGGCGATCGTGCCGAAGCTATCCGCAAAGCCGTCGGCATGCTGAAATCGGGCGACACTCTTATCGTCGCCGGCAAGGGGCATGAGGAAGGCCAGACGATCGGCGGCGTGACGCTGCCCTTCTCGGATCACGCCGAACTGCGCAAAGCATTGGAGGAATTGAAGTCTTGAGCTGGCTATGGACAACTGAGGATCTGATCGCTGCAATCTCGGGCCGCTTCGTCGGATCGCTGCCCGCAGGCATCACGGGCATTTCCATAGACAGTCGGTCCATCCAGCCGGGCGAGGCTTTTTTTGCCATCAAGGGCGACCGCGTCGATGGGCACGATTATGCCAATGTCGCCATGGCGAACGGCGCCGCGTTCATCGTGATCAGCGAAGCACGTCTGCCGGCCATGGGCAGCCTCACCGTGCCGAAGGTTGTCGTGGACGATGTCTTGGCCGCTTTGGCGCGGCTGGGCGTCGCGGCACGTCAACGCACGCGAGCGAAGATCATTGCCGTCACCGGCTCGGTCGGCAAGACCACCACCAAGGAGATGTTGCGTCGGGCGCTGACGCCATCGGGCAAGGTGCACGCCTCCGTCGCCTCCTTCAACAATCATTGGGGCGTGCCGCTTACTCTCGCACGCATGCCTCAGGATACGGATTTCGGCGTATTCGAAATCGGGATGAATCATTCGGGTGAGATCAGGCCATTGGTAAAGATGGTGCAGCCTGACGTCGCCATCATCACGACCATTGCCCCGGCGCATCTCGGCAATTTCAACAGCATCGGTGAGATTGCAGCCGCCAAGGCTGAGATTTTCGAAGGTGTGGTGCCGGGCGGGCATGCCATCCTCAATCACGACAACGACCAGTTCGAGATGCTGGAGCGCGCTGCGACAGCGGCTGGCATCGAACACATTCACAGCTTTGGCCAGCATGCCAAGGCCGATGTGCGCCTCGCCGAATTCAATGCCTCGGAAGAGAATTCGACGCTCTGGCTGACCATCGGTGGCGAGACGCTGGAAGTGGCGATCGGTGCGCCGGGCCGTCACATCGCCGAAAACGCGCTCGCCGTGCTCGGTGCGGTCATGATCGTCGAGGCGGATCTCGACAAGGCAGTCGCGGCGCTGGCGGACCTGCAGCCGGAAAAGGGCAGGGGACAACGCCACAAGCGCGCGCTCGGCAACGGCTACATCACGCTGATCGACGAAAGCTACAATGCCAATCCCGCATCGATGCGCGCGGCTATCGGGCTGCTGGCGACCACATCGCCGAATGCGGGAATAGGCGGTCGGATGGGCAGGCGGATCGCTGTGCTCGGCGACATGTTGGAAATGGGGGATTATGCCCAGCAGGTCCATGCAAACCTTGCCGGACCGCTACTTGCGGCCGGTATCGAGCATGTCTGGCTGGCGGGTCCGGAGATGGCGGCTTTGAGGGATGAGCTGCCGGAAAGTGTTCATGTCGAATATCGTGAGACGACGGAGGAACTCTCGGAATTCGCGCTCAACTCGGTCGCCCCTGGCGATGTGTTGATGGTGAAATCGTCGTTGGGGATGAAGTTTGGAAAGATCGTGGCCGGCTTGCTTGACAAGTTTCCCGCATTTTCCGACACGGGCACCCGCACCCATCAGGGGCTTTAGAAAGGGCTCTTATGCTGATCTGGCTAGCCGAACTGTCGGACCATATTCAATTTTTCAGTACTCATTTCAGATTTCTCAATCTGTTCAGATACATCACGTTCCGTACCGGCGGCGCTCTGTTTACCTCGGCGTTGATCGTTTTCCTTTTCGGGCCGCGAATCATCTCCTCCCTGCGCGTGCGCCAGGGCAAGGGACAGCCGATTCGCGCCGACGGTCCGCAGACGCACTTCAAGAAGGCCGGCACCCCGACCATGGGCGGCTTGATGATCCTCGCCGGCATCGTCGTCTCGTCCTTGCTGTGGGCGGATCTGGCCAATGTCTATGTGGTAGCCACGCTGCTGGTTACCTTGGGCTTTGGCGCTATCGGCTTTTATGACGACTATCTGAAGGTGACGAAGCAGAGCGACAAAGGGTTCTCCGGTCGCGCGCGCCTCGGCATCGAGTTCGTCATCGCGGCCATCGCGGTCTACTTCATGATGACCACGGCTCTGTCTTCCGGTCCTGCCGGCTCGACCTTCGGCTCATCGGTCGCCTTCCCCTTCTTCAAGAGCCTGCTGCTCAATCTCGGCATGTTCTTCGTTCTGTTCGGCGCTTTCGTCATCGTCGCCGCAGGCAATGCTGTTAACCTGACCGACGGCCTGGACGGGCTTGCGATCGTGCCCGTTATGATCGCGGCGGCTTCCTTCGGAATCATCGCCTATCTGGCAGGCAACTTCGTCTTTGCCGACTATCTCGCCATCAATTTCGTGCCGGGCACAGGTGAATTGGCGGTGGTTCTCGGTGCGGTTATCGGCGCCGGCCTGGGTTTCCTCTGGTTCAATGCACCGCCGGCCGCAATCTTCATGGGCGACACCGGTTCGCTGGCGCTCGGCGGCTTGATCGGCTCGGTGGCGGTTGCCACCAAGCACGAGATCGTCATGGCGATCATTGGCGGCCTCTTCGTGCTCGAGGCTCTGTCTGTTATCATTCAGGTCGGTTTCTTCAAGATGACCAAGCGTCGCGTCTTCCTGATGGCGCCGATCCACCACCACTTCGAAAAGAAGGGTTGGACGGAAAGTCAGGTCGTCGTGCGTTTCTGGATCGTTGCGGTCATCCTGGCGATGATCGGCCTCTCCACCCTGAAGCTGCGGTGAGGCACCGATGATTCCCGTCACCACGCTGAAAGGAAAGAAGGTCGCTCTCTTTGGTCTTGGCGGTTCCGGCTTTGCGACGGCGCGCGCGCTCGTTGCGGGCGGTGCCGACGTCACGGCCTGGGATGACAATCCCGACAGCGTGGTCAAGGCGGGTGCGGAGGGAGTACCGGTCGCCGATCTCAGGACGATCGATTGGAATGCGCTATCGGTCTTCGTCCTGTCGCCGGGCGTTCCTCTGACGCATCCGAAGCCGCACTGGACCGTCGATCTCGCACATGCCGCAGGCGTCGAGATCATCGGCGATGTTGAGCTGTTCGTGAGGGAGCGCCGGGCGCATGCGCCGGATTGCCCGTTCATCGCCACTACCGGCACCAACGGCAAGTCGACGACAACGGCGCTGATCGCGCATATCCTGCAATCGAGCGGTCGTGATACGCAACTCGGCGGCAATATCGGCACGGCGATTCTGACGCTCGATCCGCCCAAGGCCGGTCGCTTCTATGTCGTCGAATGCTCGTCCTATCAGATCGATCTTGCGCCGACACTTGATCCGTCGGCCGGCATTCTGCTGAACTTGACACCCGATCATCTCGATCGGCATGGAACGATGCAGCATTATGCCGACATCAAGGAGCGATTGGTTGCGGGCAGCGGTGTCGCCGTTGTCGGCATCGACGACAGTCATTCTTCCCTGATCGCCGATCGCATCGAGCGGGCAGGCACCAAGGTGGTGCGGATTTCGCGCCGGCATGTATTGGCGGACGGTCTCTATGCCGAGGGCAGCCGTATCTTGCGGGCATCGAACGGCGCCGCAAGCGAGATCGCCGATCTCGACGGTATCCAGACCTTGCGTGGAGGCCATAACGCACAGAATGCGGCGGCGGCGATTGCAGCCTGCCTCGCAGTCGGCGTCACCGCCGACGAGGTTCGCACCGGGTTGAAATCCTTCCCGGGGCTCAAACACCGCATGCAGCCAGTCGGGCGGCGCGGTCGCGTTGTTTTCGTCAACGACTCCAAGGCGACCAATGCCGATGCTGCGGCGCCGGCGCTGTCGAGCTATGAGAATATCTACTGGATTGCCGGCGGACTGCCGAAAGAGGGTGGCATAACGACCCTGGCACCGCTCTTTCCCCGCATAACCAAAGCCTATCTGATCGGCGAGGCGGCGCCTGCCTTTGCCGCAACGCTTGGCGAACAGGTGCCTTATGAGATCTCGGGCACGCTGGAGCGCGCGGTCGCGCATGCGGCGGAAGATGCCGCTGGCGATGAGCACGAGTCGTCAGCCGTCATGCTGTCACCGGCTTGCGCAAGTTTCGATCAGTATAAGAATTTCGAGGTCAGGGGTGACGCGTTCGTCAGCCATGTGGCTGCGATCGAGGGCGTCACCATGCTGATCGGTTCAGCAACTGGAGGCAAATAATATGGTAAGCCGCGTTGAACGTGGGGCCTTGGCCGAATGGTTCTGGACCATCGACCGTGTATTTCTTGCCCTTTTCATCCTGTTGATCGGCATCGGTTTCATGCTCTCCTTCGCGGCGTCGCCGGCGGTGGCAGAGCGCATCGGGCTCGAGCCGTTCCACTTCGTCAAGCGTCACGCCTTGTTTCTCGTTCCGGCGATCGCGGCGATGATCGGTATTTCCTTCATGACGCCCCGTCAGGTGAGGCGCACGGCGGTGATCCTGCTTATCGTTTCGCTGGCGATGATGCTTTTCGCGCTGTTCTTCGGTATCGAGGTCAAAGGGTCGCGCCGTTGGGTCAATATCGCGGCGCTGTCGATCCAGCCCTCGGAATTCATGAAACCCGCCTTCGTTGTCGTTTGCGCGTGGTTGTTTGCCGAGCACGCACGCCAACCGGAAATCCCGGGCAATCTCTTTGCCATCATTCTGTTCGGCATCGTCGTCGCGCTGCTCGTCGCCCAGCCGGACCTTGGGCAGACGATCCTGACGACGGCCGTCTGGGGCGGCATGTTCTTCATGGCTGGCATGCCCTGGCTCTGGATCATCGTCCTTGGCGGCCTCGGCGCCGGTGGCTTCGTCGCTGCCTACTATGTCTTCGATCACGTGGCGCAACGCGTCAATAAGTTCATGACCGGCGAAGGCGACACCTTCCAGGTCGACACCGCCAAGCAGGCGATCGTCCATGGTAACTGGTTCGGCGTCGGCCCGGGCGAGGGCGTCGTCAAGCGCATCATCCCGGACGCGCACACCGACTTCATCTTCTCCGTCGCTGCTGAAGAGTTCGGCGTGATCTTCTGCATGGTGCTCGTCTGCATCTTCGCTTTCCTGGTGCTGCGCGGCCTGTCGCATGCCTACAAGGAGAAGAACGACTTCAACCGCTTTGCGGTTGCCGGCCTGGTGCTGCAGATCGGCATTCAGTCGATCATCAACATCGGCGTGAACCTGCAGCTTCTGCCGGCCAAGGGCATGACCCTGCCGCTGATTTCCTACGGCGGTTCGTCGATGACGGCGATCTGCGTGACGGCTGGCTTCATTCTGGCACTGACGCGTCACCGCCCGGAAAAACGTGCGCAGGATCGCAGCCAGTTCCGCGTGACGCATGGTCTGCCCGCGGAGTGACATCGTGGATTTGCCTTTACGCCATCTCGTTTTCGCCGCCCATTCTCCGGTCGCTTTTCCAGAAGCGGCGGGCTATGAGAGGGCCTGGTCCGCGCCGATGACGCGGTCGTGGCAACTTCCTATATTAGGGAGATGCCCCGAGTATTGGGGTGTTCGCGGGAGCGAAAATTATGAGTAAAGGCATTGTCCTTCTTGCCGCCGGCGGAACCGGCGGTCACGTATTTCCGGCTGAAGCGCTGGCTTATAAGCTGAAGGAGCGCGGCTATTCCGTGCACCTCGTCACGGACAGCCGTGCCGAACGCTATGCCGGCAAATTCCCGGCCGACGAGATCCATGTCGTGCCATCGGCGACGATCGGTTCGAAAAACCCGCTGAAGGTTGCTGGCGCCCTGTGGAAGCTTTGGACGGGTATGCGCGCCGCGCGCAAGCTAATCCAGAGAATCAAGCCCGTCTGTGTCGTCGGCTTCGGCGGCTATCCAACAGTTCCGCCGCTGCTCGCTGCGACCCGCATGGGCGTGCCCTCGATGCTGCATGAGCAGAACGCCGTCATGGGCCGCGCCAACAAGATGCTGGCAACGCGGGTGCGTGCGATCGCAGGCGGCTTCCTGTCCGAAGACGGCGCATTTGCGGAGAAGACGGTCACGACGGGCAATCCCGTGCGTCCAGCCGTCATCGAAGCGGCCAAGCGGCCCTATGTTCCTTCCGTTCCGGATGAACCATTCAATCTCGTTGTTTTCGGCGGCAGCCAGGGCGCGCAGTATTTCTCCAAGGCGGTTCCGACGGCCATCAGTCTGCTGGAGGAGCCGCTGCGCAAGCGGCTGCGGATCACGCAGCAGGTGCGCCCGGAGGATATGGAGACGGTCAACAGCTGCACCAGAAAGTTGGAGATGGGCGCTGACGTCGCGCCGTTCTTCACCGACATGGCGGAGCGCATCGGCGCGGCTCATCTGGTCCTTTGCCGCTCTGGTGCTTCCACCGTTTCCGAACTCGCCGTGATCGGCCGGCCGGCAATCCTGGTGCCTTATCCGCATGCGCTCGATCATGATCAGGCCGCCAATGCGGCAGCACTTGCGGCAACCGGTGGCGTCAAGGTCATCGCGCAATCGGAGCTGACGCCGGAGAAACTTTCCACGATCCTGCGTGGTTCCATGACTATGCCGGAAAAGCTCGCCAAGATGGCGGCGGCAGCCAAGCAGGCCGGCAAGCCGGATGCGGCAAACTTGCTCGCCGACATGGTTGAGGCTATTGCCGGGGGACGTTCAATTCAGCAATTCAAGGGGGCAGGCGTATGAAGCTGCCGAAGGCAATCGGCCTTGTGCATTTTATCGGTATCGGCGGTATCGGGATGAGCGGCATCGCCGAGGTGTTGCATAACCTCGGCCATCGCGTGCAGGGATCCGATCAGTCGGAAAGCGCCAACGTTCAACGGCTGCGCGACAAGGGTATTCCGGTTCATATCGGTCACAAGGCGGAAAACCTCGGCGACGCCGAAGTCGTGGTCGTTTCCACCGCCATCAAGAAAAGCAATCCGGAGCTCGCCGCCGCGCGCGAAAAGCTGCTGCCCGTCGTGCGCCGCGCCGAAATGCTTGCCGAGCTGATGCGCTTCCGCAATGCGATCGCCATCGGCGGCACGCATGGCAAGACGACGACGACATCGCTCGTGGCGACGCTGCTGGAAGCCGGCGGGCTTGACCCTACCGTCATCAACGGCGGTATCATCAATGCCTACGGCACCAATGCACGCATGGGCGAGGGCGAGTGGATGGTCGTCGAGGCCGACGAATCCGACGGCACCTTCCTGAAGCTGCCCGCCGACGTCGCGGTCGTTACCAATATCGATCCGGAGCATCTGGACCATTACGGCAATTTCGATGCCGTTCGCGCGGCCTTCCGGCAGTTCGTCGAGAACGTGCCGTTCTACGGCTTCGGCGTTATGTGCATCGACCATCCGGAAGTGCAGGCACTCGTCGGCCGTATCGAGGACCGCAAGGTCATCACCTATGGCGAGAACCCGCAAGCGGACGTGCGCTTCATGAATGTGCGCATCGACGGCACGCGCTCATTGTTCGATGTCGAAATCCGCAGACGCCGCACCGGCAAGGTGATCCATATCAAGGATCTCGTGATGCCGATGCCTGGACGTCATAATATTTCCAATGCGACGGCAGCCGTTGCTGTTGCCAACAGGCTCGGTATTTCGAGCGAGGCGATTGCCAAGGGGCTGGCGTCCTTCGGCGGCGTCAAGCGCCGTTTCACGCTGACCGGCGAGTGGAACGGGGTGAAGGTTTTCGACGACTACGGTCATCATCCCGTCGAGATCAAGGCTGTGCTGAAGGCCGCGCGCGAGGCTTGCAAGGGTCGTGTCATCGCCGTGCACCAGCCGCATCGCTACACGCGTCTGTCGAGCCTCTTCGAAGAATTCGCCGCGTGCTTCAACGATGCCGATAGCATCTTCCTGGCACCGGTCTATGCCGCCGGCGAGGAGCCGATCGAAGGCGCGGATTCGCAGACGCTTGTGTCGCGCATCAAGGCCGGCGGCCATCGCGACGCGCGCTATCTGCCGTCACAGGAAGATCTTGCCGCAATGGTTGCAGAGATTGCGCGACCGGGTGATTTTGTGGTTCTGTTGGGGGCTGGCAGCATCACATACTGGGCAGCATCATTGCCAAAGGAATTGGAAGGCCTATCGGGTAAGTCCGCATGAAACAGGTTAACGGGGAAAAGCTTCTGGCGTCGCTCGGCGACAGCGTCAAGGATATCAGGGGACGGCTCACGCCGGACGCGCCGATGGATCGCGTCACGTGGTTCCGTGCCGGCGGGTTGGCGGAGCTTATGTTCCAGCCGCACGATACCGACGATCTGATCGCGTTCTTGAAGATCCTGCCGGAAGAGGTGCCGCTGACGGTGGTTGGCGTGGGATCGAACATTCTGGTGCGCGATGGCGGTATTCCGGGCGTCGTGCTCAGGCTCTCGGCCAAGGGCTTCGGCGCAGTCGAGCTTGCGGGCGAGAACCGCATTCTGGCCGGGGCCATCTGCCCGGACAAGCATGTCGCGGCCATGGCGATGGATAACGGCATTGGCGGTTTCCATTTTTACTACGGCATTCCGGGTAGCATTGGCGGCGCGGCACGCATGAACGCCGGCGCCAACGGCGCGGAGACGCGCGAGCGCGTTGTCGAAGTGCATGCGATCGACCGCAGGGGCGACAAGCATATCCTGACGAATGCGGAGATGGGTTACAGCTACAGGCATTCCGGTGCTTCCGACGATCTGATCTTCACGCATGTCCTGTTCGAGGGCTACCCAGAAGACCGGGCGAAGATTCGAGCCGAAATGGATGCCGTTAGGGCTCATCGCGAGACGGTGCAGCCCATTCGCGAAAAGACCGGCGGTTCGACCTTCAAGAACCCAGAGGGGCTTTCCGCCTGGAAGCTGATCGACGAAGCCGGTTGCCGTGGTCTTGTCATCGGCGGCGCGCAGATGTCGTCGCTGCACTGCAATTTCATGATCAACATGGAACAGGCGACTGGTTACGATCTCGAATATCTCGGCGAGCAGGTTCGCCGCGAAGTGTTCGAGAATTCCGGCGTCAAGCTGGAATGGGAAATCAAGCGCCTTGGCCAGTTCATGCCTGGCCGCGAGGTTCGTCCGTTTCAGGGTGTCACGACGGAGTAAGCATCTCCGGTCGGTCCGCAGTTCATAAGTTGATTCAACAAAAAGGCCGGGTTTTCACCCGGCCTTTTCAATTGGTTATGGCGAGATCCTCAGATCTCCTCATTGCCTGACAGCAGCATGCCGATCAGCGAAAGGATGGCAGCCGCGGCCAGATAATAGCCGACGTAGACGAGGCCATAATTCGTCGCGAGCCATGTGGCGATGTAGGGCGCGAGAGATGCGCCGACGATGCCGCCGAGATTGAAGGTCATCGAAGCACCGGTATAGCGCACGGTGGTCGGGAAGGGCGCAGCCAGGGCGGCGCCGATCGGACCGTAGGTGAAGCCCATCAAGGCCAGACCGATGATCGAGCAGGCGAAGGCGCCTGCAAGGCCGGCGGTCAGCAGCGATGAGTAGAACAGGCCGAAGATCAGGATGCCGATGGTCGTCAGGATCAGAACCAGACGGCGCGAATAGCGGTCCGACAACAGACCCGAAACCGGGATCATCAGCCCGAAGAACACGACGCCGACGAGCTGGACCACGAGGAACTGGCCCTGCGTGTAGCCAAGGCCCAACGGCAGCGGACCGTTGCCCGCAGGCCGTGTGCCCCAGCTCAGCGTGAAGGCCGTCATCAGATAGAACAGCACGAAGGTCGCGACAGCGATGATCGTGCCGAGGATGAGGCTGCGCAGATGAGAGCGGAAGATGACCGCGATCGGAACGGAAACGCGTTCCTGCTTTTCGATAGCGCGCTGGAATTCCGGGGTTTCCGTGATCTTCAGGCGAACGTAAAGGCCAACGGCGACGAGCACGACGCTGATCAGGAAGGGAACGCGCCAACCATAGCTGAGGAAATCAGCATCGGTCATGCTTTCGCGGAGGATCAGGAAAAGGCCTGCCGAGAGGATGAAGCCGATCGGTGCGCCGAGCTGCGGGAACATGGCATACCAGCTGCGTTTGCCTTCCGGAGCGTTTTCGGTGGCGAGCAGCACCGCGCCGCCCCATTCCCCACCGAGGCCGAGGCCCTGGCCAAGGCGGCAAAGCGCCAGCAATATCGGGGCGAGAACGCCGATCGATTCGAAAGTCGGCAGCAGGCCGATCACCACGGTCGAAAGACCCATGGTCATCAGGGCCGCGACGAGAGTCGCCTTGCGGCCGATTCGATCACCGAAATGGCCGAAGATCATCGCGCCGATGGGGCGCGCGAAGAAGGCGATGGAGAAGGTTGCGAAGGACTGCAGCGTTGCAGAAGTCGGGTCGCTTGCGGGGAAAAACAGCTTCGGGAAGACGATAACCGCCGCCGTCGCATAAACATAGAAATCGAAAAATTCGATCGTTGTGCCGATAAGGCTCGCGATCAGAACACGTGCCGGGGAATTGGCAACCTTGTTGTTCGATGACGAGGGGGTCGGCGATAAAGGAGATATCGCGTCAGTCATGATCCCACCAATTTGGATGATGCTAAGGGGCACTTAGCGGGCTGAATCTGTCCTTAGCGTAATTTTTGTTCAGCGCAAACGCCAACTACGCAAGAAATCAGCGGTTGCGTGCTATTATTTAGCCGTAATTGTTGATTCGCGAGCAATTGGGCGAACATCCGCTACCGCGTGGCGTGTTTCCGGCAAGGCGTTTCCGGAATCTTTTTCTTAAACGGCTGATTTTCGTTTCGGTTGAGGGGCAAAGGAGAAGGGTTTCATGCAGAAAAAGCTTATTGCTGAGTTTCTAGGGACATTCTGGCTCGTCTTTGGCGGTTGCGGCAGTGCGATCTTCGCCGCAGCATTTCCAAGCCTGGGTATAGGCTTTCTGGGAGTTGCATTTGCGTTCGGTTTGACGGTGCTGACCATGGCTTACGCGGTCGGTGGCATATCGGGAGGTCATTTCAATCCAGCCGTATCGGTTGGTTTGACGGTGGCCGGTCGTTTCCCTGCCGGGCAGCTTATTCCCTACATCATCGCACAGGTTGTCGGCGCCATCGTCGCCGCAGCCGTGCTCTATCTGATCGCCAGCGGCAAGGCCGACTTCCAGCTCGGCGGATTTGCGGCCAACGGCTACGGAGAGCATTCACCCGGCGGTTATCCGCTGGTGTCGGCGCTGGTGGCTGAAATCGTGCTGACCTTGTTTTTCCTGGTCGTGATTCTCGGCTCGACGAGCAGCAAGGTGCCCGCTGGGTTCGCCCCGATCGCGATCGGCCTCACTCTGACGTTGATCCACCTGATTTCGATCCCGATCACCAATACCTCGGTCAATCCGGCTCGTTCGACAGGGCAGGCCTTGTTTGTCGGCGGTTGGGCGCTGCAGCAGCTTTGGCTGTTCTGGGTCGCCCCGATCGTGGGTGGCGCTCTCGGCGGATTCGTCTGGAAACTGGTCGACGACAGCGAGTGAAATCAAAGTCATCTTAAGGCTTTAGGGCCCGCATCGGATCCTCCGATGCGGGCCTCTTTGTTCGAAAAATCTAAATGTAGCGATTTCAAAAGTAGCAACTCTCTGATTCTAATGGCAGAATTCTCCAGGTTGATTTGATTCGAACCATTGGATCATCAGCGGAGCGACGGGAAAGTTAACGAAAGTAAACGCTTCATTAACCTTAATGTCGTTCTAATCAATCCATTGAAAGCGGGGCGAGAATCGCTGTTAAGCGAGGCCCGGCGAAGAGCAGAGCAGAGACCGTGAGGTCGGGGGTATTAATGGGTGCCAAGCATGTGGCTGTCCTTCTGGGCGGATTTTCCTCGGAAAGGCCTGTCAGCCTTTCCTCGGGAGAGGCATGCGCTGATGCCCTCGAAGCCGAAGGGTTTCGGGTTGCTCGCGTTGACGTCGATCACGATGTCGCCAGCCGCCTGACGGAACTGAGGCCGGATGTCGTCTTCAACGCTCTGCACGGGCCATTCGGCGAAGATGGTACTATCCAGGGCATTCTCGAATATCTGCAGATTCCCTACACCCATTCCGGCGTACTCGCCTCGGCCCTTGCGATGGATAAAGCGCGAGCCAAGACGGTTGCGGCCGCCGCAGGTATTCCGGTCGCAGCGTCGCTTGTCATGGATCGTTTCCGCATCGTCGGCGAGCATCCGATGAAGCCGCCTTATGTCGTCAAACCCGTGCGCGAGGGGTCGAGCTTCGGTGTCGTGATCGTCAAGGAAGATCAGGCGCATCCGCCGCAGATCGTGACCTCCGCGGAGTGGCGGTATGGGGATGAGGTTCTGGTCGAGCGCTATGTCCATGGCCGCGAGCTGACCTGCGGCGTCATGGGTGGCAAGGTTCTTGGGGTTACCGAGATCGTGCCGCTCGGCCACAGTTTCTACGACTATGATGCCAAGTATGCCAAAGGTGGATCAAAACACGTCCTGCCGGCGGAAATTTCACCGAATCTTTACCAAAAGATACAAACATTATCGTTAAGGGCGCATGAAGCTATCGGCTGCCGCGGCGTCAGTCGATCTGACTTCCGTTTCGATGATCGCTTTTCCGAAGAAGGTGAACTTGTCTGGCTTGAGGTTAACACTCAGCCCGGCATGACCCCTACCTCGCTGGTGCCCGAAATGGCCGCTCACGCTGGCTACTCGTTTGGTGGTTTTCTCCGGTGGATGGTGGAGGACGCGTCTTGTTTGCGCTGACGCTCAAAAATATGAGACGGTCCCGTCATCGCGTCCCGCTCGCCATTGACGATGTGGAGGATGCGTTCGTTCTGCCGCGTCCCCTGCGTCGCGTTGTGCGCTTCCTGGTGAGCCTCGGTTCAGGTCGCATCAATATTCCCGCCCATACGGGTACGGTTTCGACATTTCTTCTGTTTGGTGCGACCGCGCTTTACGGCATGTCGGTCGGTGGTCACAGCCAGGCGGTTGCTGAGGCGACAACGTCGGCTGCCGGGTTTGCCATCGAAGACGTGAAAGTCTCCGGCAACGACGAAACGTCCGAAATCGAGATCCTGCAGCTGCTCGGTCTTGATGGGACGACCTCGCTCGTTGCGCTCAACGCAGACGCCGCCCGCCAGAAGATTGCCAATCTGCCCTGGGTCCAGAATGTCGAGGTTCGCAAGGTCTATCCGAAGACCGTCGAAGTGAAGCTGAAGGAACGCAAGGCCTATGCCATCTGGCAGCACGGCGCCGAGCTTTCGCTGATTCAGAAAGACGGCAGCGTGATTGCGCCGCTGCGTGACAACAAGTTTGCAAAGCTGCCGCTGTTCGTTGGCCGCGATGCCGAGACGGCCGCTGCTTCTATCGATGATGCCTTTGCCAAGTGGCCCGACGTTCGCGCTCATGTGAAGGCATTTGTTCGTGTCGCCGGCCGTCGCTGGGATCTCTATCTCGACAACGGCGTGATCGTCCGGCTGCCGGAAGACAATATCGATGGTGCGCTGGCTCGGCTGACCAGCTTGGACAAGGACCAGAATCTTCTGCAGCGCGATATCGCTGCCGTGGACCTTCGTCTCGCAGATCGTACCGCAATAGAATTGACCCCGGACGCAACGCTTCGCCGCCAGGCCGCGGTGGATGCAAGAAACAAGGCTTTGAAGAAAGCAGGGCAGGATACATGAGCTTATTCGGTTCGTCTCATTTCGGCCTGCCGCGGTTGAAGCCGCTTTCCTCCAAGCGGTCGCACATCGTGTCGGTTCTCGATATCGGCTCGACGAAGGTCGTTTGCATGATCGGCCGGCTGACGCCGCGCGAGGAAAGCCAGGTTCTTCCGAACCGCACGCATAACATTGAAATCATCGGCATCGGCCATCAGCGTTCTCGCGGTATCAAGACCGGCGTAATAGCCGATCTCGACGCGCTGGAAGGCGTCGTCCGGCTTTCCGTCGATGCGGCCGAGCGAATGGCTGGCCTCACCGTCGACAGCCTTATCGTCAACGTATCAGCCGGAAGGCTGGGCAGTGACATCTATACCGCAACTATCGATCTCGGCGGACAGGAAGTCGAAGCCAACGACCTCAAGAAGGTACTGGCCGCCGCTTGCCAGCAATCGGTTCGCCAGGAGCGCGCCGTGCTGCATTCGCTGGCGACGGGTTACTCGCTCGACGGCGAGCGCGGTATTCGCGATCCGCTGGCGATGTTCGGCGATGCGCTTGGTGTCGACATGCATGTGGTGACGGCCGAGCGCGCGGCGCTTCGCAACCTCGAACTCTGCATCAATCGCGCGCATCTTTCCGTCGAAGGCATGGTGGCAACGCCCTACGCCAGCGGCCTTGCGGCTCTTGTGGATGACGAAGTCGAGCTTGGCTGCGCAGCGATCGACATGGGTGGTGGCACGACGACGATCTCGGTCTTCGCCGAGGGTAAGCTGGTGCATACCGATGCCGTCAGCCTTGGCGGCCATCACGTCACCACCGACCTTGCACGCGGCCTTTCCACTCGCATCGAGGATGCGGAACGTCTGAAGGTCGTTCATGCCTCCGCGCTCGCAAATTCTTCGGAAGAGCGCGAATTGATTTCCATCCCGCCGATCGGCGAAGACGAGCGTGACCAGCCGACACAGGTGCCGAAGGCGCTGGTGTCGCGCATCGTCAAGGCTCGCATCGAGGAAACCCTCGAGCTTATTCGCGATCGCATCCAGCGTTCGGGCTTCAGCCCGATCGTCGGCAAGCGCGTCGTCCTGACGGGCGGTGCCAGCCAGCTGACCGGCCTGCCTGACGTGGCGCGTCGCGTCCTTGCCCGAAACGTCCGCATCGGTCGCCCAATGGGCGTATCCGGCCTGCCGACGGCGGCCAAGGGGCCGGCTTTCTCGACCGCGGTTGGTCTGATGATCTATCCGCAGGTCGCGGACATGGAGACACATGCGCCGAGCAGCGGCCTGCTCTCGTCGCTTGGGGGTAACAACAGCCGGATCGGTCGTGTCGGCCAATGGCTGAAAGAGAGTTTTTGAGTGCCTGATCCCGGGAAGCTCTTCCGGGGTAAGCGTCAGGCAAGTGAAATCAGTGAATTGGCCGGCGTGGCGATGCGGCCATAAAGAGAAGGAACGGGTACAATGACTATCAAGCTGCATAAGCCAGATATCACCGAGCTTAAGCCGCGAATCACCGTGTTCGGTGTTGGTGGCGGTGGCGGCAATGCCGTCAACAACATGATCACGGCAGGCTTGCAGGGCGTCGACTTCGTCGTCGCCAACACCGACGCACAGGCGCTGACCATGACGAAGGCGGAGCGGATCATCCAGCTCGGCGTCAACGTCACGGAAGGTCTTGGCGCCGGGTCGCAGCCGGAAGTTGGCCGTGCAGCTGCCGAAGAATGCATCGATGAAATCATCGATCATCTCAATGGCACGCATATGTGCTTCGTCACCGCCGGCATGGGCGGCGGTACGGGCACGGGCGCTGCTCCGGTCGTTGCACAGGCGGCTCGCAACAAAGGCATCCTGACCGTCGGCGTTGTCACCAAGCCGTTCCACTTCGAAGGCGGCCGCCGCATGCGTCTCGCCGAGCAGGGCATCCAGGAACTGCAGAAGTCGGTCGACACGCTGATCGTCATTCCGAACCAGAACCTCTTCCGTATCGCCAACGACAAGACGACTTTCGCCGACGCGTTCTCGATGGCCGACCAGGTTCTCTATTCGGGCGTTGCCTGCATCACCGACCTGATGGTGAAGGAAGGTCTCATCAACCTCGACTTCGCTGACGTCCGTTCGGTCATGCGCGAAATGGGCCGCGCGATGATGGGCACCGGCGAAGCCTCGGGCCAGGGCCGCGCAATGCAGGCAGCCGAAGCTGCTATCGCCAACCCGCTGCTCGACGAAACCTCGATGAAGGGCGCACAGGGCCTGTTGATCTCGATCACCGGCGGTCGTGACCTCACCTTGTTCGAAGTCGACGAAGCTGCGACCCGCATTCGTGAAGAAGTCGATCCGGACGCCAACATCATCCTCGGCGCCACTTTCGACGAATCGCTCGAAGGCATTATCCGCGTCTCCGTCGTCGCAACCGGTATCGACCGCGCGATGAACGAAGCAGCCGACCGTGGCATGGATTTCCGCCCGGTCGCGAAGCCGGCTATCCGTCCGTCCGCGGCCGCCGCTCCGGTAGCGGCCGCAGCTCAGCCTGTCCATGTCGCGCAGGCCCACACCGCACAGGCCGCCGCTCCGGCTCCTCGCACCGTCGATCCGGTCGCTCAGACCATTCGTGCAGCAGAAGCCGATCTGGAACGTGAACTCGAAATCCAGATGGCCCGTCAGGCTCATGTTCAGCAGCAGCAGCCTGTAGCGCAGGAAGAAAGCTTCCGTCCGCAGAGCCGCATCTTCGCCTCTGCACCGGAAGCCCAGCCAGTCCGTCAGGCTCCGGTTCAGCCGCAGCCGGCACCGGTCATGCATCAGCAGCCGATCATTCGTCAGGCTCCTGAGCAGGTCCGCATGCCGAAGGTGGAAGACTTCCCGCCAGTGGTTAAGGCAGAGATGGAACATCGTGCACAGCCAGCTGCTCCGCATGCCGCTGAAGAGCGCGGTCCGATGGGCTTGCTGAAGCGCATCACCAACTCGCTCGGCCGCCGCGAAGAAGATCCGGCTTTCGACGATATGATGGCTCCGACGCAAGCCGCTGCTCCGCAGCAGCGCCGCGCACCGTCGCCGGAAGCAAGCCTCTACGCTCCGCGTCGCGGCAACCTCGACGATCAGGGCCGGCAGGTTCCGCAGGCCCGCATGGCAAGCCATGAAGACGATCAGCTCGAGATTCCGGCCTTCCTGCGCCGCCAGTCGAACTGACCTGCTATAAGGCAGCCTTTTAATAGGTTGCTAACCATCCTGATGAAATCCGGGGCTGAAAAGCTCCGGATTTCCTTATTTTAGACTTGTTGTCGTATCTGGAATTATCCAACAAATTCAATCGTCTACTTTCGTAACAATGCGAAAGAAACAGTGATTTGGAATGCAGTGCCTCGGCGCGTATGTAGATACCAAGCAAGCCTGCGGAATCACATTCGACAATGAACGTATGTGGCATGCGCGGCGTAGTTAACAGACTGAACCGGCAATAAGGGTAAGTGTTCGAAGATGACCGCCCTGCATGGATCAGATAGACGAAGGCAGAATTATATGGCGATCGGATTGCTGGGTTTTCAGACCACTATCGCAAACCCTGTGACACTTTCGGGTATCGGCGTTCATTCGGGCGCCAATGTGTCGATTACTCTATATCCGGCGGAGGCCGGGACCGGCGTGGTTTTCCAGCGCGTGCACGGCAATGGCGACGTGACGGAGCTTCGCGCCGTTTCCTCGCAAGTCGGCAACACGGATCTGTGCACCGTTCTCGGCTTCTCGCCGATGCGCTCTGTCGCCACTGTAGAGCACGTGATGGCCGCGATCTATGCGATCGGCCTCGATAATGTTGTTGTCGAAGTGATGGGCGCGGAAATGCCGATCATGGACGGCAGCTCCTATCCGTTCATCGAGGCGATCGAGCAGGCCGGTATCGTGTCGCTCGGCGTCAAGCGTCGCTATATTCGTGTCACCAAGCCGGTTCGCATCGAAGCCGGCGGCTCCTGGTCCGAGTTCCGTCCTTATGACGGTACGCGCTTCGAAGTCGAGATCGACTTTGCCTGCCCGCTGATCGGCCGCCAGAAGTGGGAAGGCGATCTGACCGCCGAGACCTTCAAGACCGAATTGTCGCGTGCTCGCACCTTCGGCTTCATGCGCGATGTCGAGCCGCTTTGGGCTTCGGGTCATGCGCTGGGTTCCTCGCTTGAGAATTCCGTCGTCATCTCCGACGACAACACGGTTATCAATGTCGAAGGCCTGCGTTATCCCAAGGACGAGTTCGTTCGTCACAAGACGCTGGATGCCGTTGGCGATCTCGCGCTCGCTGGCGCGCAGTTCATCGGCCATTACCGCTCGTATCGCGGCGGCCATCGCATGAATGCAAATGCCTTGAAGGCGCTGTTGAGCGATCCGAGCGCTTATGACGTGGTGGAGACTCCGGCGCAGCGCCAGCGTGCTCATGGCCGCGAGTTCGTTCCGGTGAACGCTCCGGAATTCGCACCCTGGTCGGCGTGATCAGTCGGAATCGAGATGACTTTGAGTGCCGCTCCGATGAGGAGCGGCTCTTTTTTTGGCTGGCGACTCACCGCTGTGTCTTCGGTTGCGGCAAGACGTGCAGATCCGGTGATCCGCAAAAGAATTCCCTGTCAAAACAGTGATTAAGCCTGCCGAAATCAGGTCTTTGCCACAAAAATGCGTTAATGCATCATCAATGCGTTGCCCTGATGGTGTTTTTGCGGCTAGAAACGCCAGCGAGAGAACGCCGTCTTCGCAACGACGGCTAGTGGGACAGTGATCCGATGAGTTTTGCAAGGTCTGAAAGCATGAATGTCGCAGCACGGGTTTTGCTCGTATCGCTCCTTCTGGCCGGCACCAGTGCTGTGGTGACGGGTTGTAATACGAAGAAGGACATCGACATCACCAAGCTCGGTGTCGATACGGATCCGCCGGAATTGCTCTACAACCAGGGCCTTGCCAACATCAAGGCCGGCAACATGACCGAAGCCGGCAAGAAGTTCGACGCCATCAACCAGCAGCAGCCGTTCTCCGAATGGGCGCGCAAGGCGATGGTCATGAGCACCTTCGTCAAATACCGCACCGGCCGCTACGACGATGCCGTGCAGACGGGTAACAGCTATCTGAAGCAGTATCCGGGCTCCGAGGATGCCGATTACGTCCAGTATCTGGTCGGTTCATCCTTCGCCAAACAGATCGTCGACGTCACCCAGGATCAGCGCGCCGCACAGCAGACGATCGAGGCGATGACCAAGGTCGTCAACAACTATCCGAAGTCGCAATATGTCAGCGACGCACAGGAAAAGATCCGATTTGCCAAGGATCAGCTCGCTGGCAAGGAAATGCAGGTCGGACGTTATTATCTTGAGCGCAAGGACTATCTTGCTGCCATCTCCCGCTTCCGCATCGTCGTGGAGCAGTATCCGACCACCAACCAGATCGAAGAGGCGCTGGCGCGTCTGGTCGAGGCCTACTACGCAATGGGCATCGTACCGGAAGCGCAGACGGCAGCCGCCGTTCTCGGCCACAACTATCCGGATAGCCGCTGGTATAAAGATTCCTATCAGCTGCTGAAGAAGGGCGGCGTGGATCCGAGCGAAAACTCCGGCTCGTGGATTTCCAGGGCGGGCAAGAAACTTCTTCTTGGGACGTGAGATTGAGCGCAGATGCTGATCCAGCTTTCGATCCGCGATATCGTTCTGATCGAGCGGCTGGATCTTGCCTTCGAATCCGGGCTCTCGGTGCTGACCGGCGAGACGGGCGCAGGCAAATCCATCCTGCTTGACAGCTTGTCGCTGGCCCTCGGCGGGCGCGGCGATGGCGGTCTCGTGCGCCATGGTGAGGATCGCGGTCAGGTGACGGCGGTTTTCGATGTCGGCACGCAGCATCCAGCCCGCAAGCTTCTGCGCGAAAATGGTCTAGATGACGATGGCGATCTGATCTTCCGTCGCGTTCAATCGGCTGACGGCCGCACCAAGGCTTTCGTCAACGATCAGGCCCTCAGCGTTCAGCTCATGCGCCAGATTGGCCAACAGCTTGTCGAAATTCACGGACAGCATGACGACCGTGCGCTTGTCGATACGGATGCGCATCGCATGTTGCTCGACGCCTTTGCCGGTCTCGCCGAAGAGGCGCAAGGGGTCGGCAGGCTACACAGGGTCTGGCGCGACAGCGAGCGCACTCTCAAGAAGCACAGGGAGCAGGTCGAGAAGGCTGCACGCGAGGCAGACTACCTTCGTGCATCCGTCGAAGAATTGCAGAAACTCTCGCCTCAGGACGGCGAGGAAGACGAGCTTGCGGAAAAGCGCGCGCGAATGATGAAGGCCGAGCGTATCGCCGGCGATATCGCCGAGGCTTCCGAATTCCTCAACGGCAACGCTTCACCCGTGCCGCATATCGCTTCGCTGGTGCGCCGTCTGGAGCGCAAGAGCCACGAGGCGCCAGGCCTGTTGGAGGACACCGTGGCTTTGCTCGACGCGGCACTCGACCAGCTCTCCAATGCGCAGATGGAAGTCGAGACCGCGCTGCGCAAGACGGAATATGACCCGCGCGAATTGGAGCGCGTCGAGGAGCGGTTGTTCGCGCTCCGCGGAGCCTCGCGCAAATATTCGGTGCCGGTGACAGAGCTGCCGGCGCTGGCCGCACGCATGATCTCAGATCTTGCCGACGTTGACGCCGGTGAGGAAAAATTGGCTCGCCTGGATGCCGAGTTGGCGGTTGCGAAGGCAGAGTATGATGTTGCCGCGCGCAACCTGTCGGAGAAGCGTCGTCATGCAGGCGAGGCGCTCGGTGGAGCCGTCATGGCGGAGTTGCCGGCGCTGAAGCTGGAGCGCGCGCGTTTCATGGTGGAGATCACCAGCGATCCCGAAGCCGGAACGGCTGATGGTATCGACGTTGTCGAGTTCCACGTTCAGACCAATCCGGGCACGCGTCCCGGTCCGATCACCAAGGTTGCCTCAGGCGGCGAACTCTCGCGTTTTCTGTTGGCGCTGAAAGTGGCGCTTGCCGATCGTGGATCGGCACCGACCCTGGTCTTCGACGAAATCGACACCGGCGTCGGCGGTGCGGTGGCGGATGCCATCGGCCAGCGGCTGAAGCGTCTCTCCGATCGCGTTCAGGTCCTTTCCGTGACCCACGCACCGCAGGTGGCGGCACGCGCTGCAACACATCTGCTGATCTCCAAGGGCCCGGTTGCGGATGGCTCTGAAAAGATCTCGACGCGCGTCGCGACGATGGAGCCGAAAGATCGCACCGAGGAAATCGCCCGCATGCTTGCTGGTGCTTCGGTGACGGAAGAGGCGAGGGCCGCCGCCAAACGCCTGCTTTCCGGCAACGGCTGATCTCTGGGCAGGTTTTCAGCCTGAATTTTCCCGTTGTATTTACGCAATGCGGACGGAAAACCGCTTCGCACTTTTTCTCGAAGTGCTCTAAAACATCTTCGAAATCGGGGAGTGTCGATTCATGAGCACCGAGCAGAAGCCCGTCGAGAATTTGAACGAAGAGGAAGCGGCTGCGGCGCTTGCCTACCTGGCCGCCGAGATCGCGCGCAATGATGCGCTTTACCATGGCAAGGACGCGCCGGAGATTTCGGACGCGGAATATGATGCGCTGAAACGGCGCAATGACGCGATCGAGGCGCGGTTTCCTGCTCTCACCCGAGCCGATAGCCCATCGCGTCGCGTGGGTGCGGCACCTTCCGAGACGTTTACCCCTGTCGTGCATGCAAGGCCGATGCTGTCGCTCGACAACACATTTTCTCAGGAGGATGTCGAGGATTTCGTCGCGAGCGTCTATCGCTTCCTCGGTCGTCTACCGGACAATTCCATCGCTTTCACGGCCGAGCCGAAGATCGATGGCCTCTCCATGTCGATCCGCTACGAGAACGGCCGCATGGTGAGTGCGGCAACACGCGGCGACGGCACGACGGGCGAGAATGTCACCGCCAATATCAGGACCATCAAGGAGATCCCTCAGACGTTGCCGGCGGGCGCTCCTGCGATCGTCGAGGTGCGCGGCGAGGTCTATATGGCCAAGAGCGACTTCCTGGCACTCAACGCGCAGATGGAGGCGGAGGGGAAGCAGACCTACGTCAACCCGCGCAATACGGCGGCAGGGTCCTTGCGCCAGCTCGATGCGAAGGTGACGGCCAGCCGCAAGTTGAAGTTTTTTGCCTATGCCTGGGGTGAGATGTCGGACATGCCCGCCGATACGCAATACGGCATGGTGCAGGTCTTCAAATCCTGGGGTTTTCCGGTCAATCCGCTGATGGAACGGCTGAATTCCGTTGCCGATATTCTCGGCCACTACGAGCAGATCGGTCTGCAACGGCCCGATCTCGATTACGATATCGACGGCGTCGTCTACAAGGTCGATAGCCTCGAGCTGCAGGCTCGCCTCGGTTTCCGCTCGCGCTCGCCGCGCTGGGCGACGGCGCACAAGTTCCCGGCCGAGCAGGCCTTCACGCGGCTGGTCGATATCGATATCCAGGTGGGCCGCACCGGTGCGTTGACGCCAGTGGCGCGCCTTGAGCCGATCACGGTCGGCGGCGTGGTCGTTACCAATGCGACGCTGCACAACGCCGACTACATCAAGGGCATCGGCAACAAGGGTGAACCGATTCGCGATGGCCGTGATATTCGCGTCGGCGATATGGTGATCGTGCAGCGGGCAGGCGATGTCATTCCGCAGATCGTCGATGTCGTGATGGAAAAGCGCGAGCCATCGAGCGTACCTTACGAATTCCCGAAGGTGTGCCCGGTTTGCGGCAGCCATGCGGTTCGGGACATCAACGAGAAAACCGGCAAGATCGATGCTGTGACGCGCTGTACCGGCGGCTTCATTTGCCGTGCGCAGGCGACCGAGCATCTTAAGCATTTCGTTTCGCGCAATGCCTACGATATCGAAGGCCTCGGTTCGAAGCAGATCGACTTCTTCTTCGAGAGCGACGACCCGGCCCTGCAGATCAGGACCGCGCCTGATATCTTCACTTTGGAGAAACGACAGCAGGCCTCTCTTGCCAAGCTTGAGAACATTGACGGCTTCGGCAAGGTCAGCGTCGGCAAGCTCTACGCCGCCATCAACGAGCGGCGAGAGATCGCCTTGCATCGCTTCATTTTCGCGCTCGGCATCCGCCATGTGGGTGAGACCACGGCCAAGCTGCTGGCGCGCTCCTATGGCACCTATGATGCTTTCGCAGCCGGCATGAAGGAAGCGGCTCCGCTTGCGGGCGACGCATGGAACGACCTCAACAATATCGAGGGCATCGGCGAAGTCGTGGCGCGGGCTATCGTCGAGTTCTACAAGGAGCCGCGCAATACGGAAGTGATCGCCAAGCTTCTGGAGCAGGTGCAGCCGCAGGAAGCCGAGCAGCCGGCGACCTCGGGCAGTCCCGTGACCGGCAAGACGGTGGTTTTCACCGGCTCGCTGGAAAAGTTTACGCGCGATGAGGCCAAGGCCAAGGCGGAAAGCCTGGGCGCGAAGGTTTCCGGCTCCGTGTCGAAGAAGACCGATATCGTCGTGGCTGGTCCCGGGGCCGGCTCGAAGCTCGACAAGGCCCGGGAATTCAACGTCCAGGTTTTGACCGAGGACGAGTGGCTGGATCTCATCGGTTGATAGGTGGTAGGGCGGCGTGATCCTATCCCACCGCCCTTGATCGATCAAAATCTCAGCCGTGCCATGGTGAGTGCGTCGATATATTCGCCATTGCGGAATGCAAAGGCGCGCAACCGCCCTTCGGTTTCGAAGCCGAACTTCTCATAGAGTCCGATCGCCGCAGCATTGTCGGCATAGACGGTCAGTTCCAGGCGCTTGATCGCCAACCAGTTGTCGGCTGTGTCGACCAGCGCCCCCAGAAGCGCCGAGCCGATGCCGCAGCCTGTGAAATCGTCGTGGACGCCCATGCCGATCTGGCCGATGTGAATACGTCGGCCGGACAGCCGCGTCAGACCGGCACTGCCGACGACCCGTCCGTCGACTTCAGCAACGATGCCGGTCGAGTTAGGAGATGGCTTTTCCAGCCATTGTCGAGTTTCCGCGATGCTTTGGAAGGGCAGGCGCAAGGTGCCGGCGCGGAAGCCGGGAAGATTGGCGATTGCCGCGATCGCTTCGGCGTCCGACACCTGTGTTGCGCGGATCACGACCGGACCGATTTTGCCGGATCGTCGTTTAACGGGCTCTTGCTGTTCGAAAGACATTGGCTCTCCTTGGTTTTGGGAGGAGAGCTAGGGAGCTTCAACCCTGCTCGCCTCGGCAGGGTTGAGATGGATCGCAGTTAGCTCAGCGCAACACAGCTTCCACTCGCCCTGCAAGGGGAGAGACGGTGGTAAGATGCATAATTGTGGCGCGAAGTGCGATCATGCCGCGATGATCCAATGCGATGCCACCATTGTCAATTGTCTCTCGTCATTTTTGCCATCGCCGAGCGCAAAGGCTGCTCTCAAATGATGCCTTGACAGGCAACCATTTGGTTGCTTATAAGATGGGTATAGGCAACCAAATGGTTCCGTATTTCGATGAATGACGATGCAGTATTCAAGGCTCTGGCGGACGCCAGCAGGCGGCAGTTGCTGGACCGGCTCTATGAGCAAAACGGCCAAACGCTGAATGCGCTTTGCGAAGATCTCGCCATGACCCGACAAGCGGTGGCCAAACACCTCGCCATTCTGGAAGAAGCCAATCTCGTGTCGACGGAGAAGCAGGGACGGGAAAAGCTGCATTTCATCAATTCGGTGCCGATCAACGGAATTGCCGAGCGTTGGATCAATAAGTTCGAGCGCCGCCAGCTAAGCGCGCTTTCAGCCTTAAAAAGGGCTCTCGAAGGCGAGGGCGGTTCGTAACCACCAAACAAGAACAGTGAGACAAGGAGAAATGACATGACAGGAAGCAAGTTCGTCTACGTCACCTTCATCCGCACTTCGCCGGAGAAACTCTGGTCGGCGCTGACGACGCCGGAATTCATCAAGCAATATTGGTTCGACATGACCCATGAGACCGAATGGAAGGTCGGCTCGCCCTGGAAGATGCTTTTCCCCGATGGTCGCGTTGCCGATGTCGGAGAAATTGCCGAATTCGATCCGCCCAAACGCCTTGCTTTCAAATGGCGGAACGAATGGCGTCCGGATTTGAAGGTCGAAGGCTGGTCGCATTGTGTCATGGAATTGGAGCCGGCAGACGACGCTGTGAAGCTGACGGTCAGCCACACGATCGAGGTCGAGAACTCCAAGTTCATCGAAGCCGTTTCCGGCGGTTGGCCGAAGATATTGTCCAATCTCAAGTCCCTGCTGGAGACAGGAGAGGTCGCGATTGCGAACAAGTAAGAACCGGCTTCGCATGTTCGGAAGTGCAGCTGCCTAAAGCGCGTCGCGATCTCTCAGGCTTGCGTCTGGCGCTTTAGGTCGCTGATCCCGGACTGTTGCCTCCCAGCGGCAATTGCTGCCGCCTCTTTTTGAGGGGCCGCTACCGGCTGCGGTCCCTTGCATCGCTCACTTGCCATCCTACGTTAGCGGGGCCGCTCAAGCTCCCCGCGGTTGATGTTGGAGGATGATCGATGACCTCACTGAAATTTTGCGCCGCCATTGCTGCGTCGCTCCTGGCCCTTGCTCCCTTTTCCGCTTCCGCCGAGGTTGTGGGAAAGGTCGGCGTAGACTGGACGGGTAACGATATCCTGGTCGACGCCGTACCGGATCCGGAAGTTTCGGGCGTCACCTGCCACGTGACCTATTTCGACCGCAGCGTTATCGATCAGTTGCGCAAGGGGAACTGGTTTGAGGATCCTTCCAATAACTCCATCGCCTGCCGCCAGACCGGACCGATCGAGATCGGCAGCATCAACCTGTCGCAGAGCGGAGAAGAAGTGTTTCGTGCCGGGCTGTCGCTGATCTGGAAGAAGCTGGTTGTTACCCGCATCTATGACAAGAAGAACGACACGCTGGTCTATCTCATCCATTCGCGGCAGCTGGCAGATGGTTCGGCCAAGATGGCGATTTCGACAATCCCTCTCTTCGGTCAGAACGTTAACTGGAAGAATGGCAAGCCGAAATAGCGGTATATTTATACCTCATTGGTGATCGACGGAACGGTAAGCACCAAAAAAAGTCTTACTCTTGGGTTGCCGAATTCCTTCTGGTTGCTTTCGGTTTGCACTTTTTTGATGCAATTTCGAAAGCGAACAGGGGAGGTGACTCTTCCGCTTGTTCACGGCCTGCATGACTGGCGCATTGGCTACACCCCTGCCAATGCTGGTCACACAAAAAAACGATCGCCCTGAAGCGAGGCTCCAGGGCGATTTTTGTTTGTGCTAACCTATTGAAGTTATGCAGCTTGCGCCAGCTGATCGGCAATAATCGTGTCGAGGTTGAGGAAGCAGACCATCGATTTTTCCAGCGCTACAATACCACGGCAGAAAGCGCGCTGTGCTTCGGGAATGATCTCCGGCGCCGGCTGCAGATCTTCGCTTTTGATGGTCATCATGTCGGAAACCTGCTCGACCAGGAGGCCGACCAGCTTGCCGGCGATATCCGTAACGATGATGGCAGAGCGCTCGGACGGCTCCGTCATCTTCATGCCGAGACGGCAGGCCATGTCGATGACCGGGATCACTGCGCCACGCAGGTTGATCAGGCCGAGCACGTAAGGTGGCGTATGCGGCATCGGGGTCACCGGTGCCCAGCCGCGAATTTCGCGGATGGCCATGATGTCGATGCAGAACTCCTGATCGCCGAGATGGAAGGAGACGATTTCCAGATAAGCGCCGGCTTGTTTGATGGCGTTCGTCATGATTGAGGGCTTCCCGGTTGGCGCCGCTGGCAGAAGGCGCTGGCGATTGAAAAGAAAGATCGGCTGGAGCGGCTTGAGCAGCGGCAGCGTCCGGTGCGTCGGCTGATAACGCCTGGCTGTTCCGGCGGGCGTCATGCCCTTCTGAAGTAAATCGGTTTGCCGCGCATCCCCGGCCAGGCCGAAATCGCGCGCGACATCTGCCTTCGATGTTCGCGCGGACAGGTTAGGATTGCTTTAACATTGAAACGGAATTTATCTGTGCGGACCTGTGAAAGCGAAGGTGACTGCGTCCAGATGCAACGGAAAGAGCAAGCCGCTTGCTGCGGCAATTTCGGCGTGTTCGGCACGTCTTCTTGAATTGCGTCCTCCACTTCGAGCCGCTACACCGACTGGTAGATCGACCGCGCCCGTATCGGGGTGCCGTTGCCGGGGTTGGATGAGGAATAGCAGTCATGAGAAGCGTGCGAATTGGTGTCTGGGTAGCCGTATTGATCGTCGCCGGCATATTGGGCTGGCTGAGCTTCGGCGGCGGCAAGGCGCCTCAGGTGGCCGCAACCGGACCGTATGGCGTGCCCTTCACGCTGGTCTCGCAGAGCGGACAGCCGATCAGCGAGCAGGCGTTTCGCGGCAAGCCCTCGGCCGTGTTCTTCGGCTATACCCATTGTCCTGATGTCTGTCCGACGACCTTGTTCGAGCTGAACGGCTGGTTGGAAAAGGTCGACCCGGATGGCACCAAGCTCAACGCCTATTTCGTCACCGTCGACCCCGAGCGCGACACGCCTGAAATCATGAACCAGTATGTTTCCAACGTTTCTAAGCGTATCACCGGTATTTCGGGTGATCCCGCCAAGGTGATGGACATGGTCAAGGGTTTCCGCGTCTATGCTAAGAAGGTGCCGGCGGATGAGAAGCAGCCGAGCGGCGATTATACGATGGATCATACTGCTTCTGTCTTCCTTCTGGACGCCTCCGGTGGCTTTGCCGGAACCATCGCTTATGAAGAGGATCCGGATGTGGCGGTGAAGAAGCTGGAGAAGCTGATCAAGAAGGGATAGGGCACGCATGGCAGGTGGGGGCAGTGGAGACGCAAAGTCGAGATCGATTCTGATCGCGGGCGCCGGCCCTGTCGGTCTTACCGCTGCGCTGGAGCTTGCCCGGCGCGGCTTTGTGCCACGCATCGTCGATGACGGCCACGGTCCGACGCCCATTGAGGAGAGCCGGGCTCTTGGCGTCAATGCGCGCACGCTGACGCTGCTTTCGCCTTCCGGCGTTGCAGATCGCATCGTCGAAGCCGCTCAGTCGATTGATTGCTTCCGTGTCCGTTCCAACGGAAGAATGCTCTTCGAATTGGATACGAAGCAGGTGGGCGGCCGCTTCAGTGCAATTCGCGGCCTCGCGCAGGGGCATACGGAGCGTCTGCTGATGGAGGCGCTTTCGGCCTATGGCATCACACCCGAATGGCAAACCGGGATTGTTGCGGGCGCGATCGCCGATGTGCGGAGGCCGGAAGTTGCGCTTCGGCACCCGGATGGCCGGACGGAAACGGTTCGCCCGGATATTCTAATCGGTGCCGATGGCGCCCATTCCGCAGTGCGCAAAGGCATGGGCGCGGGCTTCCCGGGCGAAGCGCTGGAAGCCTATTTCTATCTGGTAGACTTTCGTTACGCCGGCCAGATCGACACACATTTCGCCGAAGTCTCCATCTTCGATCCCGGCATGATCGGGCGCTTGCCGATTGCAGCCGACGTCATTCGCTACATCTCGACGCTGGAGGATTTCGAAAGTCGCATCGTTCATCCGGCTGTCGTTGCGGAAAGAACATGGGCGTCGCAGTTTCGCATTCATTTTCGTCATGTCGAGCCCATGGCGAAAGGAAATGTATTTCTCGCTGGCGATGCGGCGCATATCCATTCGCCCGCCGGGGCGCGCGGCATGAATCTGGGCATTGAAGATGCCTGCTGGCTTGCCTGGCTCATTGCAGAAGGCCGCGAACAGGAGTATTCGGGCCTCAGAATTCCCGCCGTGAAGCAAGTGTTGAAGCAGACTTATGGCCTGACGAGACTGATCACCATGGCAAATCCGCTGGCAATCGCAGCGCGCAATCTGTTTGCACCGCTGTTCTTGCGTATCGGGCCGTTGCGACGAACCCTGCTTCGCAGTGTGGCCGGCTACGATACGCCAAGGCCGCCTTGGATCGATTGGGCCGAGTAAGAACAAGAAAGAGCGACGAGTTGAGCGAAATTCGCCTTTATGTGACCACGACCGAGAAAGAGGCAGGACATATCCTCGATCTGATGACGACAGTGTTCGAGGATGAGGAGCTTCCGATCGCGACCACCGAGATCGACGAGAAGAAGGATATCTGGGAAGCCTCTATCTATCTCTACGCCGACGATGAAGAAGACGTCCGCAGCCGTTTTGAAGCGCTGCTGAAGCCGGGCTATCCCGGATTGTCCGTCGGAAAGGAAGTAATCCCGGATATCGACTGGATCGCCAAGTCGCTCGAGGGATTGAAGCCGGTTCGCGCCGGGCGTTTCCTCGTTCACGGCTCGCATGATCGCGACAAGGTTGGTCCCAGTGATATTGCCATCGAGATCGAGGCTGGACAGGCTTTCGGCACCGGCCATCATGGCACGACGGCAGGGTGCCTCGAGACGATCGAGAAGGTTCTCGCCAGTCGCCGCGTGCGCAATGCGCTGGACCTCGGCACCGGCAGCGGCGTGCTGGCGCTTGCCGTACGCAAACTACGCAATATCCCGGTTCTGGCGACCGATATCGATCCCGTTGCCGTTCGTGTGGCGCGGGAAAATGTCCGCAGCAATGGAATTGCTTCCGGTGTCACGCTGGAGACTGCGCCCGGCTTTCATTCCACTGCCTTTTCCCGCCACGGGCCTTTCGACCTGATCATCGCCAACATTCTGGCGCGCCCGCTGATCAAGATGGCACCGCAACTGGTTGCGCATCTGGCGCCGGGTGGTTCGGTCATTCTCTCGGGTATCCTGGCCGAGCAGCGCTGGAAGGTGCTTGCCGCCTATAATGGCGCGAAGCTGCGGCATGTGCGGACGATCTGGCGCAACGGCTGGGTCACCATCCATCTGGACCGGCCCTGATCGCCTCCGCTTTCACTGACTCGCGGAAGCGCTCAATCCTCCTATTCCTAAACAATTCCGGGAAAACCGCTGCGCGCTTTTCCTGGAATTGCTCGGAGCCGGTCGGTTGTTTCCCAAGCTGATCTGACTTTGACGAGAGAGAATAAAAAAGGCGGTGCCGAAGCACCGCCTTCAGATCGGCTTTCGCCGATCTTGCCCGCGAGCGTGTGTGGAGGAGTGCTCAAGCGGGCTCTAGCGTTCTGATCATGATCCGGGAGGGAGGAGGAGAACCGGACCGCGACCTGCTTAGAACGCGTAGCGCATAAACTCTTAGCGGCGATCGCCGCGGCTTGCGCCGATTGCCCGTGCGGTTTCGACTTCGAGCTGACGAAGCGCGCCGACGGAGTGGCGTACGGTGCGACGCTCGCCAGCCAGCGCCGGGCTAACATATGCGGAGCGAGTGATAGGCATTGTCTTTAGTCCTTAGTTCGAGCTGGTTCTTCGTGAACCCCGTTTGATGCGGCGGATATAGCGACTCGTTCCTCCGAGTGGCAGGGGGGAGGCTTCATGGGAGCTATGCGTCATATGCATATTGCCTGCCGTGAAGATGTCACAATCAGAAGGTGATGCTCATGAAATGGGCGGATTCGTTAACGGCATCCAGTGGGACGCGGGTAGGGCAGCGCTGCCGAATAGCCACCGCGCGTATAGTTTTCGCAGAGCTTGGAAAATCACGTCGCGCTTCGTGCGCTGATGCTCTAACATACTGGCACCATTCAGTTTCACGGATTCTCCATCAGTTTCGGATCAAGTCATGTTTCAGTCTTTCGACGTCACTTCCACCCCGCAATTCGGCCGCGAGCGAGTTGCTGGCCTGCGCGCCGCCTTTGGTGATCTCGGCATTGACGGCTTCCTCGTGCCGCGTGCCGACGAGTATCAGGGCGAGTATGTGCCCCAATGTTCCGAACGCCTGGCATGGCTGACCGGCTTCACTGGCTCGGCGGGTGTTGCGCTTGTGACACACACCCAGGCCGTGGTTTTCGTGGACGGCCGATATGTAACCCAGCTTGCCGAGCAGGTGGATGGAAGCGTCTTTACGGGCGGCGACCTCGTGAACGAGCCGCCGCATGTCTGGCTACCGCGCCATGCAAAGAAGGGCTTCCGCCTGGGAATAGATCCTTGGCTGCATACGGGTGCCGAAGTCAGACGCTTGGAAAAAGCACTCGGCGAGATCGATGGCAAGCTCGTGTTTCTGCCTCATAATCCGCTCGACAAAATCTGGGCGGCGCGGCCTGCCGAACCGCTCGGCGGCGTCATCATTCAGGATATCGGCCAGGCCGGCGTCCTTGCCAGAGACAAGCTTGCGACCATCGCGGCCGATCTCAAGGAAAAGAACCTCAAGGCAGTCTTGATCACCGATCCGTCTTCGGTCGCGTGGATTTTCAATATTCGCGGCAGCGACGTTCCGCACACGCCGCATCCGCTGGCGCGTGCCATCATCCATGCAGAAGGCGCAGCGGAACTTTTTCTCGACAAGCGCAAGACCAAGGTCGAGGCCGAAGCTTATCTTGCGCAGATCTGCAAGCAGCTGCCGCCTGCCGAACTCACCAAGCGCCTCGCTGCGGCTGCAGCCAATGGCGGACGCATTCTCGTCGATCCGGATCTGGCGCCCTATGCTCTCACGGAGGTCATCCGCCGCGAGGGCGGCGAGATCGTCGAAGGCAGCGATCCCGCCAAACTGCCGCGCGCCTGCAAGAATGCCGCCGAAATCAACGGCTCTGCTGCTGCCCATCTGCAGGACGGCGCCGCCATGGTCGAATTCCTCTATTGGCTCGAGACGAGCAAGCCGGGAACGGTTACGGAGATTGCCGCGGCCGAGCGCTTGGAAGCTTGCCGCGCCCGCGTTGGCGAGAGCATGCAGAACCCGCTGAAGGACATCTCCTTCGATACGATTTCCGGCGCCGGCGAGCATGGTGCCGTCATCCATTACCGTGTGACGACGGCGAGCGACCGGCTGATTAAGGCGGGCGAATTGTTCCTGATCGATTCGGGCGCGCAATACATCAACGGCACCACCGATATCACCCGCACGGTCGGTATCGGTGCGGTTCCCGAGGAGCAGAAGCGCTTCTTCACGCTGGTGCTGAAGGGGATGATCGCCATCAGCATGGCGCGATTCCCGAAGGGCACACGCGGCTGCGACCTCGATCCGCTGGCGCGCATAGCGCTTTGGAAGGCCGGCGTCGATTATGGCCATGGCACGGGCCATGGCGTCGGTTCCTATCTTTCCGTGCACGAGGGGCCGCAGCGCATTGCGCGGCTTGCCGTGCAGGAGCTGCTGCCCGGCATGATCCTGTCCAACGAGCCCGGCTACTATCGCCCGGGTCACTTCGGCATCCGCATCGAAAACCTGATCTACATCCGCGACCCAGAGGAGATCGAAGGCGGCGACATGCCGATGCTCGGTTTCGAGACGCTGACTTTCTGCCCGATCGACCGCAGCTTGGTTCTCGTCGAATTGCTGACGCATGACGAATTGCATTGGCTGAACGAGTATCACGCCAGAACACGCGAAGCGTTGATGCCGCTGATCCATGATCACGATATTCGAGCATGGCTGGAAAATGCGACGCTCGAACTGAAGCATTAGAAAGCACGAGCCCCATCCCGGCAGAAAGCGGGATGGGGCTTTTAACGTCTTAGAGCATTTCCAGGAAAAGTGCGCAGCGGTTTTCCGTTCGGAATGCGTAAAAAGCAAAGAGATAGAGCGTTTTCGTGATTCAAAGAAAAACGCAAACGCTCTAGGCGCCGATGGAGTGGCGCCACGCCATCACGATGACCCAACTCGCGACCAGCATATAGGTCGAGGGGAAGCGCAGGCCGACAAGAAGGGCTGCGAGCATGGCGACCTTCGTGTCCCAGCCGCCGATGAAGAAGGCGGGTGCGACGAGGGTCGTCAGGACAGCCGCAGGAACGGCGTTCAAGGCGGCTTCGACGCGCGGGGGAATGCGCGTCATCTTGACGATCAGAATGTAACCGCCGATGCGCGTCAGGAAGGTCACGACGGCCGCAGCCGCGATCAGCAGGACCATATGCGAATTGAAATCGAGCATGGTCAGACCTCGTGGCTTTCGTGGGCTATATCAGGCTTGCGGTTAGCCTTTACCGGCGGCAACATCGCGGCGAGAGCCACGCCGGCCAGTGCGCCGATGCTGACATGCCAGGGCGAGCCGACATAGCGATACGCGATGGCCGATGCCACGGCGCTGGCGGCCACGACGGGCAGGAAATTATCCCGCTTGCGAAAGCCGAGGACGATGCCGAGGAAATAGATCGGCAGCAGGATATCGAGACCGATGGCTCTGGGATCACCGATCAGGCTCCCGAGCAGGCCGCCGATGAGGCTGATCACGACCCAGGGAATATAGACCATCGCCGCAAAGCCCATATACCAGGCGAAGGTGACGGATTTGCCGCTCTCATGGCGCTTGATCGTTTCGGCGAATTGCGGATCGACCAGCAGAAAGAAGGTGAAGAATTTTTCCACTACGGAGAAGTGCCTGATGTAGCGCGCGATCGCAGCCGAATAGAGCACATGTCGGAAGTTCACGGCCAGGATCGACAGCACGATGAGCCACGCCTGAACGTTATGCCCGAAGAGGTCGAGGCCGACCATCTGGCTGGCACCGGCATAGACGGTGCCGCTCATCAGGGTCAATTCACCGAGCGACATGCCTTGATCGCGCGCCAGCGCACCAAACAAGGCGCCGAAGGGCGCCGCAGCGAGACCGACTGGAATGCCGCCCTTCAAGCCTTCGAGAAAATCCGCGCGACTCATGGTCCGCTTTATCCTTTGTGGAAAACCCGGCTATTTCGTCCGGAGGCCGCATTTGCAGTCCGGACCGCAGATTGGTTGTGAGGTGTAGCGTCCTCGCCCCTTGCGCATCTGCCCCCGGGCGCTGTTCAATGGCGGGAGCTGTAAGCCGTGCGCGTGGAAGCAGCAATTGAATTTACTTGATGGATTAATTGATTTTCTTGAAGCAGTTCCCTGGGTCTGCTTGCAAAATGGGAGATGCTTAGCATGAAGAAGATCACCTTCACGAAGGAAGAGAAGGCGGCGATCGTCGCGCGTCTTCAGCGCTATTTCTCTGAGGAGCTCGATCAGACGCTTGGCACATTGCCGGCCGAGTTCCTGCTTGAGTTCCTTACGACCGAGATCGGCCCATACTATTACAATCAGGGCCTGCGCGACGCCCATGGAGCGTTCATGAGCAAGATGGAGGACTTCGGCGAGGCGATCTATCTGTTGGAGAAGGAGCCCGCCAAGAGTTGATGGAGCCTCATTTCTTCGGCTGGAACGTGTGTTCCATCGCCGGGAAGGTGCGTGCCTTTACCTCTTCGGCATAAGTTTCAGCTGCTTTGGAGATCAAGGGGGCCAGCTCGGCGAAATGCTTGACGAAGCGCGGCTTGAAGTCGTTGAACAGGCCGAGCATGTCGTCGGAGACGAGGATCTGCCCGTCACAGGCTGCGGAAGCGCCGATGCCGATCGTGGGAGTGGCGACAGTGGCGGTGATTTCGCGGGCAAGCGGTTCTATCGTGCCTTCGATCACCATTGCGAAAGCGCCAGCCTCGGAGATCGCCCTGGCATCGCGGCGAATCTTATCCGCCTCCTCATCCGAGCGACCGAGAGAACGATAGCCACCGGTCGTGTTGACCTGCTGCGGCATCAGCCCGACATGGCCGAAGACCGGGACACCGCGAGAGGTGAGGAAGGAGACGGTCTCCGCCATTTCCTCGCCGCCCTCGAGTTTCACGCCATCGCAGCCCGTTTCCTTCAGGATGCGCGCGGCGTTGCGAAAGGCTTGTTCCTTCGACTCCTGATAGGAGCCGAATGGCAGGTCGACGATGACGCAGGCGTGCTTTGCGCCGCGCATGACCGCCTGGCCGTGCGCAATCATCATTTCCATGGTGACGCCGACGGTCGTCTCCATGCCGTAGAGCACCATGCCAAGGGAATCGCCGACCAGCAGCAGGTCGCAATGGGGATCGAGAAGGCGAGCAATCGGCGTCGTATAGGCCGTCAGGCTGACGATGGGGCGCGTGCCTTTCATCGCTTCGATGGCGGCAGGCGTGGTGCGCTTGGTGCGTCCGACGGTGCTCATTTCAGGCGGCCCTTTCATTGGCGGACGATTTGCGGCCGATGACACGATTGTCGAGCAGGCGGGTGGTGCCTATTCGTACGAAAAGCGCGATGAGGACGGGACTGCCTTGAAGTGTCGTCAGCGGCTCCAGCGTGTCCGGATGACGGACGGCGACCACTTCGGCAGTCGCGAGCGGCTCTGTCTCGATGAAGGCGCGCAGGGTGTCCTCGAGAGCCACGGGTTCGTCTGCGCCTAGGTCGTAAAGCCTCTCGGCTTCCGCAAGCGCCTTCGGTACGATGACGGCGGCGGTACGCTCTTCCTTCGAGAGATAGGTGTTGCGCGAGGACAGGGCCAGGCCATCCGTATCGCGAACGGTCGGTACGGGAACGACACGCACCGGCTGGGCCAGATCCTCGACCATGCGACGGATGATCGCCACCTGCTGATAATCCTTTTCGCCGAAATAAGCGCTATCAGGCTGGACGATATTGAAAAGCTTGGTGACAACGGTTGCGACACCGGCAAAATGTCCAGGGCGGACCGCGCCTTCGAGTTCCGTGCCAAGCTTCGGCACGTCGACTACGGTTTCCATGGGGCGCGGATACATATCAGCCACTTCGGGTGCGAAGAGGAAATCGACACCTGCCTCGCGCAGCATGGCGCTGTCGCGCTCAAGATCGCGCGGATATTTCGCCAGATCCTCATTGGCGCCGAATTGCAGTGGATTGACGAAGATCGAGGTGACGACGATATCGTTCTCGGCTTTGGCGCGGGAAACCAGCTCCATATGGCCGGCATGAAGGTAGCCCATGGTCGGCACCAGGCCGATGCTGCGACCGGCTTTGCGATGTTCGCCGAGCCGTTCACGCAAGGTGGTTATCGTGCTGATAACATCCATAATGGCACTCCTCCCAAGGCAGTGCCGCCTCACACCGCCCGTTTCCGTCCCTAGAATTCGGCGGGCCGTTCTAACGTGTGCAGTGCAAAAAGGCAATTCAAGGCGCGTGATGTGGTGGGCGTGGGGATGTTGTCCAATCCGCTGCCCGTCCTGTCGGCAGGATGATATTGCAGGTGCGAGACTGGTAACTGGAAACCTCGCGTAGCTGCTTTGGATATAGCCTCGCTTCCCAAAGCATACCCCAAATGAAATCGCTCTCCGAGGCGAGGCCCGGGAGAGCGAATGCGAAATGATGTTGTTTTTCGCCGAGATTACACCGAGCGGGTCAGGCCGCCGTCGACCTTGAGGTTCTGGCCGGTGATGTAGCCGGCGCCGTCTGAGGCGAGGAAGGCGACGGTGGCGGCGATTTCGGCGCTGGTGCCGTAACGCTGCATCGGCACGGTCTCGCGGCGCTCCTCGGTTGCCGGGAGGCTATCGATCCAGCCGGGCAGGACGTTGTTCATCCGCACATTGTCTGCGGCATAGGTGTCGGCGAAAATCTTGGTGTAGGAAGCAAGTCCCGCGCGGAAGACTGCCGAGGTCGGGAACATTGGCGAGGGTTCGAACGCCCAGGCGGTGGAGATGTTGACGATCGCGCCGGACTTCTGCTTCTGCATGATGGGGGCGACGAGGCGCGTCGGACGGATGACGTTCATCAGGTAGACGTCGAGGCCGGTGTGCCATTGCTCGTCGGTGATCTCCAGGATCTGAGCGCGGGGGCCGTGGCCGGCGCTGTTGACGAGCACGTCGATCCGTCCCCATTTCTCCATGGTCGTGTCGACCAGTCGCTTGAGGTCGTCATTCGACTGGTTCGAGCCCGTGATGCCGGTGCCGCCAAGCTCTTGTGCCAGCGCTTCACCTTTTCCGGAGGAGGACAGAATGGCTACCTTGAAACCATCGGCAGCAAGGCGTCTGGCGCTCTCCGCACCCATGCCGCTGCCGCCCGCTGTGATAACAGCCACTTTTTCTATCGACATTTTCGGTTCCTCTTTCATCTCGTTCGGATATAGTTTCTTGCCTCAAATTTACCGATGAAATATCATCTTTCTTGCGCGTGGGCGAAGCAGTTACGCTCTCATTTGTCAGTAGAAAAACTATCGCATGGATGGCTCAGTCGGTAAACTTCCTTCTCTGAATGGTCTCAAGGCGTTCGAGGTATCTGCGCGGCATCATAGCTTCAGGCTTGCCGCCGAGGAACTCGGTGTTACGCAAGGCGCTGTGGCCCAGCAGGTGCGCGGGCTGGAGGCGGAGCTCGGAGTCAAGTTGTTCGAGCGGATGCCGCGAAGTCTTGTCTTGACGGGCGAGGGGCGTGGCTATTTCGCCGATATCAGGCGTGCCTTTGAAATCATCGCTCAGGCGACTGGCGATCTTAAGCCACAGCCCGTCAGGCTTACGATCAGCACCACGCCGACATTCGCATCGAAATGGCTGATCCCACGCCTGCCGGATTTTACGGCGCGTCATCCGGATCTCGACCTCCATATTCTCGCGACGGAGCGCATGTCTGGCTTTCAGGCCGATGGGGTGGACCTTGCCGTGCGCTATGGCAGACCACCCTTCGGTCCAGGACTGGCGACGGAGTTGCTATTCGAGCAGGAAATCATTGCGGTTTGCAGCCCGGTGCTGCTGCTTGAGCGAAAGCCGCCGACGACCTCGGAGCAACTTGCGGCTTACGTCCTTCTCCATGACGCCCATAATTCCTGGCCGGAATTCATCGACAGGCATTTCGGAGGCGCGGTACGGGCTCCCTACAAGGGGATCAGTTTCAATCAGACGTCGCACGCAATCGAAGCTGCCATTGCCGGGCAGGGCATCGTGCTTGCCAACCGGGATTTCGTTGCCCGAGACTTGGCTGAAGGGCGCCTGATACAGATCGTCGAGGGATCGCTAAGCGGTCCCTCCGATTTTTACATGGTCTGGCCACGCTACCGGAAATCGGCGGCCCTGGAGACGGTTATCGCCTGGCTGGGTGAAGAGGCGAGACGGAAATGAGGGGTGGCCCCTGCCACGCCTTGACCGGCTCTCGAACATCGGACATTGCTGCGTTGTAACGGTTCTGCGGACCTTTGGTCCGGAGCTAAGAGGGAATCCGGTCACAATGCCGGAGCTGCCCCCGCAACTGTAAGCGGCGAGCCGTCGTCCATGATGTCACTGAGGGAGCCTCCTTGGGAAGACGGACGGCGGTGATGAACCGTGAGCCAGGAGACCTGCCGCTACAGATAACGTCCACGGGCGGGGTGTCCCGGTGTGCCGCTTTGCGACCGGCATGTCTATACCCGGCGCCGATGCGTCATTCCATTGCCTTGCCTTCCAATCGAGATGGTAGTGCTCTTATGTCAAATACGCCTTCCGGGGTTCACACGCAGTCTCCCACAACACTGATCGACATCGTCTTTCCGGGCGATACCAACCACCATGGCACCTTTTTCGGAGGTGCAGGCCTTGCGCTGATGGATCGTGTCGCCTTCATCGCCGCCACAAGATACGGCCGCGCGCCCTTCGTTACCGCCTCTTGCGAACGGGTTGATTTCAGACAACCGGCTCGCATCGGTCATATCGTCGAATTTACAGCGCTTCCCGTCAGGGCCGGGCGTCGTTCCCTGACGATCGAGGTGGAAATGGTTGCGGAGGCCATCGCCGGCCGGGAGCGGCATGTTTGCACACGCGGCGTCTTTCACATGGTTGCGATCCCCGAGGAGCAAAGCGCGTCTGACTGGATGTTGCCGCCGCTTAAATCGCAAGCCGAGCCGCCCCGAAGCGAAGGCGCGGCGATGGTGGATATTGTATTTCCCGATCAGGCCAATAGCGCCGGAAAAATGTTTGGCGGCGAAGCGGTGGCCTACATGACGAAGGCTGCCTTCATTGCCGCATCGAGACTTTCCGGGAGGTTGACGGTACTGGCGTCTTCGGAGCGCATCGACTTTTCCCGCCCTATCGCCGTTGGCGAGATTGTCGAGGTTTGCGCCGAGGTCATCGAAATCGGGCGGACCTCAATGAAGGTGCAGACGGTCCTCTACTCCGAGAACCTTCTCAGCGGAGAGCGACATATCACGGCGACGGGACATTTCGTGATGGTTGCCGTTGATGCAAACCACAAGCCTGTCGTCGTCGAGCGATAAGTTTGACGCGGCGAGTGCGTGCTTCCTGATTGCCCTGGCTCATCCATCGATGCGGTTGAAGGCATGATGTGGAAGATGATCGTCTCTCTGGCGCCGTTGCTCCAGGCTCCGCCGATCGAGCAGATTTTCGAGGAATGAAATGCCATCTGGCGTGGCCGGCGCGTCTTGGCACGTAAGCCTGCCATCCACCTGCTTGCGCGCGGCCCTTAGTATTCGGTTCCTAAGGCCTTCCCGGGATTAGCGCTTTTCTCAATCTTTTGCTGTTAGCTGACCGCATGGCAAAGATCGTGGCATTGGCGGCATATTTCTATCAGGCGGCCGTGGCATTCGGGCTGCTGATCGCAATAGCGCATTTGCTTGCGCCGGCGGATTACGCGGCCTACTCGCTTTTCATCACCATCAGCCAGTTTGCGGCGATCTTCTGCTTCGAATGGATCCGCCATGCCTGCAGCCGCTTCTATCCGGGTTCGACGCCCGGGAGCGAAGCACTGGAGCGAAAGGCGCTGACCGTCGAGTTTGCCGTATGCGCGGTGATCTGCCTGGTCGCTGCATCCGCGTCGATCTTCTTTTCGGTTCCCCGCGAGATTGCGATGCTTGGCGCTCTTGTTGCGGTTTTGCAGGGCGGAAGCGATCTTCATCTCACCATGCTGCGCTTTCGCCAGGAGTTTCGCGCCTTTTCCCGACTGCAGGGATCCCGCGCCACCATTCTTGCCGTCGCTACGCTCGCCGGAGCAATGGTTACTCCAAGCTTCACCTGCACGATCATAGGGTTGCTCGCCGGCTATGTTGCCTACGGCTCGTGGGCCATATTTCTGACCCGCGACAGTCTGCGCGAAGCGGCGCGTCTCGAGCCAGAGCTGATCCGCAAGCATTTTGTTTATGGCAGCGTTGCGGCCAGCGCCTCGGTGCTCGGTATGCTTGCGCCTTTGGGCTTGAAGTCGATCCTCACGACGGCGTTAGGGGCGGGCGGGGCTGCAGGCGCATTGCTGGCGCTCGATCTGCTGCAGCGGCCGTTCGTGCTGATCGTTTCGGCACTGCAGGCCATTCAATATCCGGATGTGGTCGCCTCCCATGATCGCGATGGTATAACTCCTGCGTTCAGGAAACAGCTTGGAGATTACTATTCGCTGCTGACCGGCCTTACATTGATGACCGCGGCCGGCATTTTCGCCTTGTTGCAGCCCGTGGCGCATCTGGCTATTTCGGCTGGCTTGCGCGACGGATTTGTTGCAGGCGCGCCTTTTGTCGTCGGTCTTTCGGTGTGCCGCGCCCTGACATTGAACATGTCGCCGACGCCTGCGCACCTTCAGCGCCGATTGCTGATGATTTTCCTGTTGGCTTTGGTCGATTGCGTCCTGCTGAATGTCGGGACGCTGCTTGGCGGCTATTTCGGCTCGTTCGACGATGCGGCGCTCATGTTCGGCGGTATGATCGGTGCGCTGGTGGCAATGGCGATCGGGGTGAAGGTGCTCACTTTGCTGCCCTTCAGCTTCATCTGGCGGCCGGTCATTTTCTCCGCCATCGGTCTCGCCGTGCCGGTACTTGCAACGGCCGGCTTTGAGTATTCACTTTGGATATCGGTGACGATTGGCGTTGTCGGTGGCGCTGTGTTCTGCGTGCTCGGCCTTCACAGCTATTTCGTCACGATGTTTCGGCCGCAAGCCCGAAGCTAGATCCGTCAGAGGGCCTCCAGCATGGATAGCACACGCTCCGCACTGCTGTTCCAGGAGAAGCGGGCGACATTCTCGTGGCCGCGTCGGCGCAGATCCTCACGCAAAGTGCCGTCTGCGGCTATCCTCTGCATGGCGGCGACAAGCTCGTCCTGCCTGGTGGGATCGAAGTAGAGCGCAGCATCGCCCGACGCTTCGCGGACAGCGGGGATATCGGCGGCCAGCACCGGGCAACCCTGCGTCATGGCTTCGAGCGGCGGAATGCCGAAGCCTTCATAGAGGCTGGGAAAGACGAAGGCCGTGGCATGTCGTTCCAGCGCGGCGATCTCTGCATCCGTGAGGCGACCGGGAAAGAGCTGCCTGTCACTGGACTGCGGCCCGTCGGCCTCGAACACGGTCGGAGCTGTGCCGCCGACAACCACGAGTTTCTGGCTTTCATCGCCAAGGGTTTCGAAGGCGCGAATGGCGAAATCGAGATTCTTGTTCGGCTTCATCGTGCCGACGAGCAGGAAGAAGCCGTTGGTCTGTAATCCGAGCCGTTGGATGATGGCTTGGTCGGGTTGAATGGCGGCGAAGTGATCGACGGCATTGTAGACCACATCGATGCCGCCGGCGGGGACCCGGAAAACGGAGGCAAGTTCGTCGCGCGAAAACTCCGAGACCGTGCCGATCTTGGCGGTGCGGGTGAGCATCGCGCCGAGGGCGCCATGCAGCATGCGGTAGCTGCGTTTGAAGGATTGCGGGTGCCGGAAGATGGTCACGTCATGGATGACCACCATTTGGCGGCGATGCAGGAGAGGACCGCTGCCGCCGAAGCCGATCAGCCGGCTGCCGCGTGATCGCGAAAGCAGAGATGTCTGTTCCCAGATATGACCGGGGCCTGAGCCGAAAGAATCGACTTCTATGGCGGAGAGACCGATGTCGACGCGCGTATGGCGCGGCACGGCCAAGCGCCATCTTGCGCCCTTCAACGTGGACGGCACCGCACCTGCGGCGATCTTGCGGTCAAGCGCCAGCGTCAATTCGCGTGCAAAGCGTTGTACGCCGGATAATGGCTGGCTGAGAAACCGCCCGTTGATGGTAATCGATTGCACGCGAACGCCCCGGTATGTCATTGATCGGGGCCAGTCTGCATTATTTTCCTTAGAGAAGGCTTAGCTCCGCCAGCCTGATTTTAGGCAAGCGCGTCCTTGCTGTCGATCGTGGCGACGCCGCGCGTCCGCATCTCTTCGATCGCAGCCTTGACGCCGGCGGGATCGATTCCGCGGCTTGCGTCCTCGATGAAGCGGACTGTAACGCCGGGAAGCATCTCGACCGCGTCGATTGCGGAGAATTTGACGCAGTAGTCGGTTGCAAGTCCGCAAAGATCGAGCGCGGTCACGCCCTTGCCGCGTAGATAGGCGGCCAGGCCCGTGAGTGCAGCCTGATCGTTGTCGCGGAAGGCCGAATAGCTGTCGACCGCCGGATTCTGACCCTTCTGCTGGATAAAGTCGACGGCATCGACGTGGAGTGCCGGATGGAAGCGAGCGTCTTCGGTATTCTGGACGCAGTGGTCGGGCCACATCATCTGCGGCTTGCCGGAGAGCGTGCCCATTTCGAAAGGTTTTTTGCCGGGATGGGCCGATGCGAAGCTGCCGTGGCCGGCCGGATGCCAGTCCTGCGATGCGATGATGAGATCATATTTGCCGCTGTCGATCAGCTTGTTGGCAACCTGTACCACCTGATCTCCTTCCGGGACGGGCAGGTTGCCACCCGGGCAGAAGCCGTTCTGGATGTCGATGAGCAGCAATGCTTTCATGAGGCCTGTCCTTCCGTCTTGTTGCATTGCACGATGCCAAGCGGCGCGGTTCGGATCAAGCCCCATGCGCCCCGCCGAAGACGCGGCGAGGCACAATGGTTGGCAAAGCCTTACGCAGGCTTGTGGCCCTTCAGCCCGTAGAAGGCGATATAGACGTAGCAGATGATCGGCATCAGGAAGGCGAGGTGGATGCCAATGGTATCGGCAAGGCCGCCCTGGATAACGGGCAGAACGGCGCCACCGACAATGGCGAGGCAAAGAATACCGGATCCCTGGCTCGTATATTTGCCGAGCCCATGTAGCGCCAGACTGAAGATCGTCGGGAACATGATGGAGTTAAAGAGGCCGATTGCCAGCACCGACCACATGGCGACATGGCCCGTGGTGAGTACGGTTACCACCAGCAGGATGATGACGATAGCAGCGTTGAAAGCAAGCGCCTTGCCATCGTCGATCTGGCGCATGATCACAGATCCGACGAAGCGTCCGATCATCGCGCCGCCCCAGAAATAGGAAACGTAGTGCGCCGCATCGGCTTCGGAGAGATGGGCGATATCGGGCTGGCTGAGGAAATTGACAAGGAAGCTGCCGACGCTGACTTCGGCGCCCACATAGAGGAAGATGCCGACTGCACCGAGCACCAGATGACGATACTGCCAGGCTGAGCCGCCGCCGCGCATCGGTTCCACGGTTTCCTCATCTTCGACTTGCGGCAGTTTCAACGCCGCAAAGACGGCGGCGAGTACCAGAAACGCGACGGCAAGCAGCAGATACGGGAATTTCACTGCGCCTGCTTCGGCAAGCCGCATGGCGTCAATCTGCTCCGGGGTTGCGTTGGCTGCGGCTACCGTCGCTGCAGAGAGGATCAATATTGCGCCGAAATAGGGAGCGATCGTTGTGCCGAGCGAGTTGAAGGCCTGCGTCAGGTTAAGACGGCTGGCAGCGGTATCGGGAGGTCCCAGGACGGTGACATAGGGGTTGGCGGCGACCTGCAGGATCGTGATGCCGGTGGCAAGCACGAAGAGTGCGCCCAGGAAGAGCGCGTAGACGCGGTAGCTGGCGGCTGGAATGAACAGCGCGCAGCCGACTGCCGCGATGGCGAGGCCGACGACGATGCCCCATTTGTAGGTGATGCGCTTTACGAGCGCGCCAGCCGGCAGCGATACGATGAAGTATGCGCCGAAAAAGCAGAGCTGAATGAGCATCGCTTGGGTGTAGTTGAGCTGAAACACGCTCTTCAGGTGCGGCACCAGAATGTCGTTCAGGCAGGTAATGAAGCCCCACATGAAAAAGAGTGAGGTGAGTGCGATAAGCGCGAATTGATAATTGCCCTGGCCTTGATGTGCGGATGCACTGGCGCTGGTGGGCGCAGAGCTTGTTACTGGTCCAGCCACTTTTTTATCCTCGGTTCTTGTTTTCGTCAGACAGCGCTGTTCGAGCCGGAATGGGTCGAAATACGAGCTGGCAGCGGCTTGCCGAGGTGCCACGGGAGATACGGAACCCCGAAGCCACTAAGGTCGATATAATCGATTAGGCTGATATTGGTAGCATGCTAGTGATGCGGATTTTGCAGGGCAGCAATGTAGGGAGCGGGATACCGGCCTTCCCGAGGCCGGATTGTGGCGGAGGGATCACTTTTTCTGCCCGGCAAAACTCTCGCTTGTCGTCCCAACACTTGGTCCAGCGAGGATCTTGGCTTTCCTGACAGCCTGCCGCCGAGCTTCCTGCTGACTTTGAACAATCGATATGAGCATGCTTTGCGCTGAGGCGCGGATATCCGCGACTCAGCATCCTGGACAAATGATTGACGGCATTATGGCTCGCCTTGAAGGTCTAGCTTTGCGCTGATAGCGCGAGCGCGTCGGCCCCAGCTGCCAGGTGGGGTGGGCAGGATGGATCCGTAGCGGCGCGCCAGACGGCTTCCGCGACGTCGGCCGACCGGGTGATTCCGGCCGAGGGTTGCTGTGCCCAACTTGCGAACACGCCTTGCACCAGTTCCGCATATGCATCGGGGAAGCCGCCGGCATCCTTGATGCGCGATTGTGCGGTTTCACCGAAACGTGTGTCGGGAGCGCGCCCCGGCAATACGGTTCTCACGCGGATGTTGAATGGTTCCAGTTCGAGCGCTAGCACCTCGGCGAATGCATTCACCGCCGCCTTGCTGGCGGTATAGACCGAGAGAAGATGGAGCGGTTTCAACGTCACACTGGATGTGATGTTGACGATGACGCCTTGCTCACGTTGCCGAAACTGCGGCAGCACGGCCTGCGTCATCGCCATCGTGCCGATGGTGTTCGTTTCGAAAATATCGCGTGCCAGCTCCATCGATGTGCCTTCCAGCGCATTGAGCCAACCGATCCCGGCATTGTTGACCAGCACGTCGATCGGGCCGGCGGCGTCGATGAGATTGCTGATGCTTTCGGCATCGGTAATGTCGAGCGGCAGAACGCGCAAATGTTCTGAGCGGGGGAGTATTTCCTCTTTTGGCGTGCGCATCGTTGCGACAACGTTCCAGTTGCGATCGAGGAAGTATTTGGCGGTTTCCAGTCCGAATCCGGATGAGCAGCCAGTAATCAGAACGGTTTTCATGTCGGCTCCTTGATAAGCGTTGCAGTCGCCACACTAGACCGCGATGGCCGGACTTTATATAATTGGAAATCCATGTTTGTTTAGCAGGAGTCCTGATTGTGATTGATCCGCTTGCCGAAGTGGTCACCTTGCTGCAACCCGGCGCGCTGCTATCCAAGGTGGTGAGTGGCGGCGGAGCATGGAGCGTCCGCCGTCCTGCGACGGGTAGACCATTTTACTGCGTCGTCATGGACGGCTCTGCCCGCCTTGCGATCGACGGGCATCGGCCGATTGACCTCATGGAAGGCGATTTCGTCCTCATTCCCTCCGTGTTCGGCTTCGTGATGTCCAATCGCGATCCTCAGGAGGCTGGTGCCGACCCTCTGGCCGTCACCATGTGGGAGGGCGAGGTAAGGCATGGTGATCCGAATGCAGCCCCCAATGCCCGATTGCTGATTGGACATTTTACCTTCGGCTCCGAAGATGCCGCGCTTTTGGTTTCGCTGCTCCCAACGCTCATCCATGTCAGCGGTGAAAGGCGGCTCTCGCTCATCGTTCAGCTCGTCGCCGAAGAGGCGCGCGAACAGCGTCCGGCGCGTGCCGTCGTTCTTGCACGCCTGCTGGAGGTGATGCTGATCGAGGCTCTTCGATCGTCGGCGGGGCCGGAGGCATCGCCCGGTCTGCTGCGCGGGCTTTCCGATGAGAGGCTTGCCGCCGCCATCCGCCGGATCCATGAAAGCCCGGCCTATGCCTGGACGATCGCGCTGCTGGCAAAGGAAGCCGGTCTCTCACGCTCGGCTTTCTTCGAACGCTTCGGTCGTGCCATGGGTGTTGCGCCAATGGAATATGTGCTTTCCTGGCGCATGGCCTTGGCGAAGAGGTTTCTGCTGCGCGGCGATGGTGACATCGCCACCATCGCTGAGCGCGTCGGTTATGGTTCGGCAAGCGCCTTCAGCGTTGCATTCACGCGTTTCGCGGGACTTCCACCAGCGCGATATGCGCGCTCTGCGACTGAGTTGCAAAGCTTTGAGATCTGAGGCGACGTCACTCAGGGTGCGGATCTTCCGCGAGATGGGAATACCTCGCCGTGGACCGGCGCAGAGAGGCCGATCAGAAGGCCAAGCCCTCTTCTTCGATCGCCTTCCGCACGGCATTGCGCTGCCTCATGCGGGCATACCAGGCTTTTAGATTGTCCAACTCATCGAAATGGATGGCGGCCTTGTAGTAGGACTTGAGCCAGGCGGCCTGGCCCCATCCCGTCAGGGCGAACAGATAGGCATCGGCAACCGTGAAGTGATCTCCCATCAGGAAGGGGCGATCGGCAAGGTGCGCGTCGATCCATTGATAGCGCTTTTCGAGCTTCGGCCTTGCCGTCTCGACATAGCTTCCCGCCAATCGAGCATAGAGAAGTGGAATGAAGCCCTTGTGGATCTCCGTGGACAGGAAGCCGAGCATTTCTTGCAATCGGTATCGCTCCATCGTGCCAGCCGGCGCGGCGAGTCCAACCTCAGGCTTCAAGTCCGCCAGATATTGAACGATGGCGGGTCCTTCCCGCAGGCGATCACCGTTATCGAGTTCGAGTAGGGGGACATAACCGTGCGGGTTGATGTCATGGAAATCCAATCCCGCTTCGGTCTTGTGCGTGGTGTGATCCACCCTGATCAGTTCGACGTCGAGGCCGAGTTCCTTGATGACGATATGGGGAGAGAGCGAGCAGCTAGCGGGCAGGTAATACAGTTTCACGAGTGGGCTCCATGGTGTTTTCCAGTGCAGCCTTCGCGTGGAACGGCTGCCGCTGAACCATGTAGTCTCCTTGGTATGGAATAGTAAGAACGGAAAAGTTTGACATCTAGGTACAAAAATTATACCGCCTAAACCATGAGGTATGCACCATGAAAAAGACTGTGACCGGATGCTCCGTCGAGGAGGCGATGCATTTGCTGGGAGGCCGCTGGCGGCTGCTGATCGTGTCCTATCTGGTCGACGGGCCACAGCGCTTCAACGAGTTGCGGCGGCTGATGCCTGGCATCTCTCAGCGAATGTTGACGCTTGATTTGCGCGCGCTGGAGGAGGCGGGCCTGATCAGGCGGACGGTCTATCCGACGGTTCCTGTGAAAGTCGAGTACTCGTTGACGGAAGATGGGAGCCGCCTGGAGAAGGTGGTGGCCGTGGTGAAGGAGTTTGGGCTGTGGCTGAAGGGTCGAGATGACTAGGTGGCTGATGCGCGACAGGCTTCACCAGAGCTCGTAGTATAAGTCCCGCCAAATAGGATTTGTCTTGTCGGTCGGCCTGATGTTGCCATTGCATTGATGCTCACCCTCTGGTCCCAAACCAGAGGGCCGGCTTAGTCCGATCATACCCTCTCCACAAACCCGTCCAGCACGCGTTTCTGCCCGGCGCGGTCGAATTCGATCGTCAGCTTGTTGCCCTCGATTTCCGAGACATTGCCGTTGCCGAACTTGATGTGGAAGACGCGGTCGCCGACCATGAATTTCGATGGTTCGGAGGAGGTGGATTTGGCCACCAGTTCGCCATCGATCGTGCGCACCTTCGGGCCGCTCTCGCCATAGCCGATACGCTCGACGGCATGGCCGGAGCGGCTGCCCCAGTTATCGCGGGTCGCGTCGTTGCGGTTTGCCTGAGCGCGCTTCCAGCCGGGGGTGGAATAGGAGTTGGCGAAAGGTTCCGCCTTGTCGAAACGGGACTGGCCGTAGCCGCCGCGACCATAGCCGCCATAGGACTGCTCGACTTCAGCGACCTGAACATGCGTTTCCGGCAGTTCGTCGAGGAAGCGGGAAGGGATGGTGGACTGCCACAGGCCGTGGATGCGGCGGTTGGAAACGAACCAGATGTGGCAGCGGCGCTTGGCGCGGGTGATCCCGACATAGGCGAGGCGGCGCTCTTCTTCGAGGCCGGCGCGGCCGCTTTCGTCGAGCGAGCGCTGGTGCGGAAACAGGCCTTCCTCCCAGCCGGGCAGGAACACGGTCTCGAATTCCAGCCCCTTGGCCGAGTGCAGCGTCATGATCGAGACGGCATCGAGGTTTTCGTTCTGTTCGGCATCCATGACGAGGGCGACGTGCTCAAGGAAGCCGCGCATGGATTCGAAACTATCCATGGAGCGGATGAGTTCCTTGAGGTTTTCCAGGCGTCCCGGCGCTTCCGCCGACTTATCGTTCTTCCACATGTCCGTATAGCCGGACTCTTCGAGGATCTGCTCGGCAAGCTCCGTATGCGGCGTGTTTTCAAGCAGGCCCTGCCAGCGGCGGAAGGATTGCACGACGTCGAACAGTGCCTTGCGCGCCTTCGGCTTCATTTCATCCGTCTCGATGATATCGGCCGCTGCCGCCAGCATCGGGATATTGCGAACGCGGGCGTAGTCATGCAGCGCACGCACGGTAGTGTCGCCGAGACCGCGCTTCGGCGTGTTGACGATGCGCTCGAAGGCAAGATCGTCGGCCGGTTGGCAGACGAGGCGGAAATAGGCCATGGCGTCGCGGATTTCGAGGCGCTCATAGAAGCGTGGGCCGCCGACGACCCGATAGTTCAGGCCGAGCGTGACGAAACGATCTTCGAATTCGCGCATCTGGAAAGACGCGCGCACGAGGATCGCCATGTCATTGAGATTGTGCTTGTTGCGCTGAAGCTGCTCGATCTCTTCGCCGATGGCGCGCGCTTCCTCCTCGGAATCCCAGGAGGCGTGCACCTGCACCTTGATGTCGTCGGGATCGGAGCGTTCGGTGAAGAGCGTCTTGCCAAGCCGGCCCTCGTTGTGGGCGATCAGATGGGCGGCTGCGCCGAGAATATGTTCGGTGGAGCGGTAGTTGCGCTCGAGCTTGATGACCTTGGCGCCCGGAAAATCCTTCTCGAAGCGCAGGATATTGTCGACCTCCGCGCCGCGCCAGCCGTAGATCGATTGATCGTCGTCGCCGACGCAGCAGACGTTCTGCGGCTCGCCCTTCTGCCGCTGCGCCAGCAGGCGAAGCCACATGTACTGCGCCGTGTTGGTGTCCTGATACTCATCGACCAGAATGTAACGGAAGCGCTGGTGATAATCCTTCAGGATGTCCGGGTTGCGCCGGAACATATTGATCGGATGGAGCAGAAGATCGCCGAAGTCGCAGGCGTTCAGCGTCTTCAGACGGTTCTGGTAAGCGGTATAGAGTTCGCGGCCCTTGCCGTTGGCAAAGGCGCGGGCGTCGCCTTCCGGAATATCGGCGGGGCTGAGGCCCTTGTTCTTCCAGGTGTCGATCATGCCGGCGAACTGCTTGGCCGGCCAGCGCTTGTCATCGAGCCCTTCGGCCTGAATCAACTGCTTGATCAGTCGGATGACGTCGTCGGTGTCGAGAATGGTGAAGCTGGAAGTGAGGCCGACCAGTTCGGCATGACGGCGCAACAGTTTGACGCCGATCGAGTGGAACGTGCCGAGCCAGGGCATGCCTTCGACCGCGCCGCCGACCAGCAGCGCGATACGCTCTTTCATCTCGCGCGCCGCCTTGTTGGTGAAGGTCACGGCAAGAATCTGGCTGGGGAAAGCACGGTTGGTGGAGAGGATATGCGCAATGCGGGTCGTCAGCACGCGCGTCTTGCCGGTGCCGGCGCCTGCAAGCACCAGCACTGGGCCGTCGAGCGTCTCGACCGCTTCCGTCTGCTCCGGATTGAGGCCCGAGAGATAATCCGGCCGGCGACCGCTGTCGCGCGCTGCCATGGCGCGGGCGGCAATGCCGCCGCCATTGTTGCTGGCGCTGGGTGCCGGGTGTCGCGGCGCCAGATGTTCCGGCTCCTCGTCAAAGAAAGGAATGTCGTCGTGTCCGATGGTCATGCGGCCCAATGTAATGATTCTACCCCGAAAGGCAAAAGAAACGGGCCGAAAATAGAACAAAAAGTGCACATTCACAGGTGATGAAGCGATCGGGAGGGTGGATTTTCCCGTCATAAACGGCTTGTCAGGCAGTGGATAAAACGCGTCGTTGTCTCCGCCAAGATTACAACTTTGTCATAATTCGCGGTCAATCTTGCCCCATATGCTCAAAAAAACGATATTGCAGCAAATCGGGCACAATCGTGCGTTATATCGCCATCGACCCGAATCCGGCCTCGGCACACGCTCCTGAAGCGACGAGGCCATCACAAACCGACGACGCGATTTCATCGCCTCTGACACAACAAGCCGGAGACGTGCATGACCGCCTGGAAACAGCTTTCCTTATCCTTTCTCGTGCTGGTGGCGGGTTTTGCCGCCGCGGTGGCCTTCGTGCCGGGTGCGGCCAGCCTCCTGCAGAAAGCCGGTGTCCCGGCTTCCGTCGTGGCGATGGTTACACCCCGCGACGATGCGAAGGGCGGTCAGGCCGGCAAGATCGCCAGTGGCGGCGCGGGGCGCGGCCAGAATACGCCGCTGGTCCTCACGCATCCCGTGGTCGGCGGCATCGTCAATGATCGCCTCAGCGCCATCGGCACAGGCGATGCCATCCGCTCAGTCGTCGTTATGCCGCAGGCGGCGGGCACGATCCGGGAGATCCTCATCAAATCCGGCGACAGGGTGAAGCAGGGGCAGGTGTTGGCGCGTCTCGACGATGACGAACAGATCATTGCCCGAGGACAGGCGGAAGTGGCGCTCAAGAGCGCGTCGGAGAAATTCCAGCTCTATCGCAACATCAAGTCCACTGTGTCGCGGATGGACGTCTTCGATGCCGAGATCGTGGAGCAGGGAGCAAAGCTGGCTTTGCAATCGGCGGAGCTTGCGCTGAAGCGCCGGGATATTGTCGCTCCGATCGACGGGATTGTCGGCATCGTTCCCGTTGTCGTCGGCGATAATGTGACGACGGCTACCAATATTGTCATGCTGGACGATCGCTCCGAGATCCTGGTGGACTACTGGGTACCCGAGCGCTTTGCCAATACGGTCAAGGTCGATCAGCCTGTCGAGGCGACATCGGTCGCACTGCCCGGACGGATCTTCACCGGCGCGGTCGAGGCAGTGGACAATCGCGTCGATGGCGCCAGCCGGACCCTGCGCGTGCGTGCGCGCATCGACAATGCCTCTGATGAGCTGCGTGCCGGCATGTCGTTCAATGTCGGCATGCGCTTTGCCGGCAATCCCTATCCTTCGGTCGATCCGCTTGCGGTGCAATGGGATGGCGAGGGCGCGCATGTCTGGCGTGTTGCGGATGGCAAGTCTTCGAAGGTGCGTGTCAGTATCGTGCAGCGCAATCCGGATGCCGTCCTGGTCAAGGGCGATTTGCGCGATGGCGATCTCATCGTCATCGAGGGTTTGCAGCGCGTGACAGAGGGCGGCGGAGTTCGCCTTGTCCGCGATGTGGCGCAAGCCACGGAGGTCATCACGCAATGATGACCCATGGCGATGATATGGCAGAGGGCGGCGCGGGCGCGGGCAAGCAGTCCTTCACGGCTCTTTTCGTGCGGCGGCCGATCCTGGCGCTGGTTTTCAATACGCTCCTGGTCGTCGCAGGTCTTGCCGCCTATTTCGGTGTCGAAGTGCGTGAACTGCCCGACGTCGATCGTCCGGTCGTTACTGTGCGAACCGTATTCGAAGGCGCGTCGCCGCAGACGGTGGATCAGGAGCTGACGAAGATCATCGAAGGCGCGGTTGCCCGTGTCAGCGGTCTGAAATCGGTGTCGTCCAGCTCATCCTTCGGACAGAGCCGGGTGACGCTGGAGTTTTCCGACGCTACCGATCTATCGGTGGCGGCCAACGATGTCCGCGATGCCATCGGCCGGATCACCGAACAATTGCCGGATCAGGCGGATGCGCCGCAGATCGTCAAGGCGGATTCGGATTCGCAGCCGATCATGCGTCTTGCCGTGACATCCAGTACCATGACGATGGACGACCTGACGCAGCTCGTCGACAAGGAAATCAGGGATCGGCTGGCCTCTGTCGAAGGCGTTGCCGATGTTGAACTCTATGGCAATCAGGAGAAGGTTTTCCGGATCGACATCGATCAGGCGGCGCTTGCCGGACGCGGACTGACGATCGGTGACCTGACGACGGCGCTTGCGACCGCCGCGCTCGATGTGCCGGCCGGATCGCTGAAGAGCGCCCGCCAGGATATCGTGGTTCGCGCCACGGCCGCACTGCAGACGCCGGAGGATTTTTCCCGGTTGATCGTGAAGGATCGCGTGCGGCTCTCCGATGTCGCGACCGTTACGCTCGGGCCGAGGGACGGCACCACTGCGCTTCGATCCAACGGCGTGCAAGGCGTCGGCCTCGGTATCATCCGCCAGGCTCAGTCGAACACGCTGAATATTTCGGAAGGCGTGAAGGCAGTCGTTGCGCAGCTCTCGAAGTCGCTGCCGGAGGGGACGCGCGTCGTCGTCACCAGTGATGACGCCCTGTTCATTCAGGGAGCGATCCATGAAGTAATGCTGGCCCTCGTCTTTTCGGCGCTGATCGTCACCATCGTCATCTACCTCTTTCTGCGCGACTGGCGTGCGACGCTCATACCTGTCGTCACCATGCCTGTGGCGCTCATCGGTACGCTCGCCGCGCTCTATATGGTCGGCTTTTCGATCAATATTCTAACGCTGCTGGCGATCGTGCTCGCGACTGGCCTCGTGGTCGACGATGCCATCGTCGTGCTCGAGAATATCGTGCGCCGCAGAGCGGAGAAGATCGGACCGCGCGCTGCCGCCGTGCTCGGCACGCGTGAGGTCTTTTTCGCCGTCATCGCCACGACGGCGACGCTTGCCGCCGTGTTCATCCCGCTATCCTTCCTGCCGGGGCAGGTGGGTGGCCTGTTCCGTGAGTTCGGCTTCGTGCTCGCTTTCTCGGTGGGCCTCTCGTCGATCGTGGCGTTGACGCTTTGCCCGATGCTCGCCTCGCGGATGCTGACCAAGGAGGTGCGCGAGGAACACGGCGTACTCGGCCGTTTCGGCGGTCTGTTCGCCGGCGTCTATCAGCGCACGCTCAAGACCTGTCTCAACGCACCTTTTGTCGTCATCGTCTTCTGTGCGGTTTTCTCAGCCGCCGCCATTCTGGCGTTCATGAATGTCAAAAGCGAGCTGACGCCAACCGAGGACCGCGCGATGGTCATGCTGCGTCTTACGACGCCGCAAGGCGCGGGCCTCGATTACACGAAGGATCAGCTGCAGCGCGTCGAGGAGCGGTTGCAGCCACTGATGGATAGCGGCGACCTCCGCAACATCTATGCGATCTCCGGTCTGAACAGCCAGAAGAACACCGGCTTCATGGTGCTGACTCTGGCGCCCTGGAGCGAGCGCCATCGCACGCAGCAGCAAATCGTTGCCGATATCAACCGTGCCATGGCCGATGTGCCGGCTCTGCGCGGTACGGCCATCCAGTCAAACAGCCTTCGCATCCGTGGCGCCGGCAGCGGCGTGCAGATGGCTCTGATCGGCAGCAACCACGAGGCGCTGACGCAATCGGCCCTGAAACTGGTGCAGGCGCTAGATGCAACGGGTCGGTTCGACACGCCACGCCTCAACAACGAACCGACGCAGGCACAGGTCTCCGTCAATATCGATCGGGAGCGGGCGTCCGATCTCGGGATCGAGATATCGGGGCTCTCGATGGCGCTTCAATCCCTGCTCGAAGGGCGCTCCGTGGTGGACGTCTTCGTCGCCGGCGAATCCTATCCGGTGCTGCTGACCTCGACGATGCGGCCGATCGACGATCCGACCGATCTCGAAAACGTCTTTCTGAAAACCGGCGACGGCAAGATCGTCCCGATGTCTGTCATCGCATCGCTGAAGGAAAATGCCGTTGCGCCGCAGCTGACCCGCGAGCAGCAGCTGGCGTCCGTCGCCATCACCGCCGGCCTGAAGAACGATATGTCGCTCGGGCAGGCCGTGGAGGAGGTGACCAGGATCGCCACGCCTCTGTTGCCGCCTGGGGCACGACTGATGCCGCTTGCCGAAGCCGCCACGCTGGAGGAAAACTCCAGTGGCATGGCGCTTACCTTCGGCTTCGCCATCGTCATCATCTTTCTGGTCCTGGCAGCGCAGTTTGAAAGCGTGCTGTCGTCGTTGATCATCATGTCTACCGTGCCGCTCGGCCTCGCTTGCGCCGTCTTTGCGCTCGTCATCACCGGTTCGAGCCTGAATATCTACAGCCAGATCGGTCTCGTGCTGCTGGTCGGCGTCATGGCGAAGAACGGCATCCTGATCGTCGAGTTTGCCAATCAGCTTCGCGACAAAGGCGAGGGCGTGCGCGAGGCGATCGAAAAGGCGTGCGCTCTGCGCCTTCGTCCGGTCATGATGACGATGATCGCGACCATTCTTGGCGGCGTCCCCCTCGTTTTTGCCGAGGGAGCGGGTGCCGAGGCCCGCATCGCGCTCGGCTGGGTGATCGTCGGTGGTCTTGGTTTTGCAACCTTGGTCACGCTCTACATCACGCCCGTCGCCTACCTTCTCATCGCGCGCTTCGCCAAGCCGCAGACACATGAGGAGCAGCGCCTGCACGAGGAAATGTCGGATGCGGCGCTGCGCACGAAGCTGGCCAACCTCCGCGCGGCGGAGTGAGGCCAGCACGGTTGAGTTGAGGTCGCGGCAAATTTCTCGCTTGTTTATGGTAAATTATGCGTTTGGCTTAGCGTTTTATTAAGCGTGTTTGCTAATCATAGCGGCATGTAACCGCTGGAGCCCAGGTGTTGTTTTTGCCGGGCTTCTCCTTCGCCGACACGATCGGCCCGTGTGCATGAGTGCCCGCGGCAAGGTTCCAATGTCTCCTTGTATTTGTTGCGTATTGTTGCGTCCGGAGTTTGTGTGCCGTGAGTATTTTTTCGACCTTCATCAGGGTCACTCCCTCTATGAATACAGCGCTCGAAGTGCTGAGGGACACCCAGACCAAACTGGCCAATGCGGAGCGGCAGATGTCGTCCGGGCTGCGGGTGCAGACGGTCAAGGATAACGCCACCTATTGGAGAATTTCGGCTTTGACGCGTACCGACGTCGGCGCAATATCGTCGGTGCAGGATGCGCTTGGCCTTGCTGCCTCCACGGTCAACACAGCCTCCACCGGTGTCGAGAATGCGATCGATGTCGTGACGCAGATCCGCTCGAAGCTTGTCAGTGCGTATGAGACGAGTGTCGACAAGACGAAGCTCAACGACGAGATTACCCAGCTCAAGCAGCAACTGCGCAGCATCGGGGAATCTGCGACTTTCAACGGCGTCAACTGGACAGTGTTGCAGGACGGTACGGATCCGACGAAACCACATCAGATTCCAGGGTCCTTTATCCGCAACACCAACGGAAGCGTCTCGATCGGCATGCTGAACTACGAGGGTGTGACCTCGACCGGCGGCCCCATCGTTCCGGCGGATGCCCGATATCTGATTGACGATCAATCGAGCGGTTCAGGCGGCTATGGCGTGCTGACGTCGACCGCCTTTGCGACAGCAGCCGGCTCAGCCAAAAACTACGTCTTGATCAGCAGCAAGAATGGCAGCACCGGCGGCCAGGCTGAAATCTCCCTTGATGCGAATACGTCACGCGGGGCGATTACGGACATGGTCAACACGGTGACCGGGATGTTGCAGCAGCTCAATACGATCGGATCGGCATTCGGTTCGCTCGAATCCCGCATTGGTCTGCAGACCGAATTCGCCAAGAATCTGAACGATTCCCTGACAAGCGGCGTGGGCAAACTCGTGGACGCGGACATGGAGCAGCAATCGAGCAGGGTCTTAGCGCTGCAGGCGCAGCAGCAACTCGGGCTGCAGTCCCTGTCGATCGCCAATGCCAGCTTTAACACCGTGCTTCAGCTTTTCCACGCCGCCTGATCATCGAGGGGCGCTGCAAGCAAGGCAAGCGGGGCTGTTATCGGCCCTGCAAAGTGCCGGTGGCTCATGGTTTCCGCAAAGGTTGTGCATACGCGCTATGCACAGGGAACAAAGGACTGGTTAAGATTTCTCTTCATCATCTTGCCGCAATGTTTCATATCTGCTGCGGCCATCGAACCGGAGAGCGACGATTCTATGATCAGAAAATTTGCCATTCTTGCCCTAGGGGCAGCCTTTTTGAACGCGTGCACCACGACTGATCCCTATACAGGCGAGCAGAAGGTGTCCAACACGGCCGGCGGCGCGGCGATCGGTGCCGGGGTCGGTGCGGTTGCGGGTCTCCTTATCGGTCATTCGCCATCTTCGCGCCGCAATGCCGCGCTGATCGGTGCCGGCGTCGGTGCGCTCGCGGGTGCGGGTATCGGCAACTACATGGACCAGCAGGAGTCCGAGCTGCGTGCGCAGCTACAGGGCACCGGGGTCTCGGTTACGCGCGTCGGCGACCGCATCATTCTCAATATGCCGTCGGCGATCACCTTCGACATCGACAGGGACGCGATCAAGCCGGAATTCTTTGCGACGCTCAATTCCGTCGCAATCGTTCTGCGCAAGTTCAACCGCACTCTCATCGACGTCAACGGCCATACCGATTCGACCGGCAGCCTGCAGCACAACCAGGATCTGTCCGAGCGTCGCGCCGGTTCCGTTGCTTCCTATCTCAGCGGTCAGGGTATCGACCAGCGCCGCATGTCGGCGATCGGCTTCGGCCCGTCGCAGCCGGTTGCGTCCAACGCGAGCGAGGCTGGCCGCGCCCAAAACCGCCGCGTCGAAATCCAGATCGCACCGATCACACAGAACGGCTAAGCCTGTTCAACAAAAGCGGCCGGGTCTCACGATCCGGCCGTTTTCTTTGCGCGTCTGATCACGCATGCATGCTCGCGCCCTTGGTGATCTTGTCGACGATCTTCTTTTCCGCGCGCAGGGCGATGCCGACGACTTTGGCGTCCTCGGGGGCGAATTCGGAAAACACGGCGCGATTGGCGACGTCATGGCCGGTGGAAAACATTTCCTCGATGAAGACGGAAGAGGTGACGCCGCGTTCCAGCGAGCGGCGATGGATGGTGGAGATCTTGTCCTGATCGGCCGAAAGGACGATGATCGGCTGGATCGACAAAGCGTTGTAGACGTTGCCAGTGCGATCGCGATAGGCTTCGCCGATGATATCGGGATGCTGCCCGGCGATGCCCGTCGACAGGAAGGCAGTTACGTTCAGCTTCTGCCAGGATTGAAGATCGCTTCGCAAAACGATCGCGATTTTGGTATCGAACATCGGTGATCACTTTCATGCAGTCTGGAAATGCGACATTGCACGATGATGTAGCCGGACAGATCTTCGAGGGTCTTGAACGTTTGTGCGTGACGCCCGACGCCAATCGCATCCTGTCCGCGCCCGCCTATCCGGGGATAGAGCGCATCCAGGCGCAGTTTCGAGGCGATGCATTCGATCTGCACCGGCATGACACCTATGCGCTTGGCGTCACCATGCGAGGGGTGCAGACATTCCGGTATCGCGGGGAACAGCGCTACAGCCAGCCCGGGCGGGTGATCATCCTTCATCCGGACGAACTGCACGATGGCGGTGCCGCGACCGAGGACGGGCTCGTCTATCGTATGCTTTATCTGGAACCTTCGGTGCTGTTTCAGTGTCTGGAGGCAGCCCGTATCGGCCTGCCATTCGTCGATGATCCGGTGGTTGAGGACGATCGGCTCGCCGGTCTTTTGCTGGCGGCACTTGGCGAACTCGATCGCGAACTGGACGAGCTCTTCGTCGACGACTTCGTTTCTCGCCTGGCCGATGGCCTCGTGCAGCATGCGCGCCTGCCGCAGCGGCCGTTGGGCAGCATTGCCTGGGGGCAGGCGAAAGCGGCGCGGGAATATCTGGAAGCGCATGTCACGCGCGGTGTTCGCTCCCAGGAGTTGGAGCAGATCACGGGCCTCGACCGGTTTGCGCTTGCTCGGCATTTCCGAGCCGCCTTCGCCACGAGCCCGCATCGCTTCCTGCTCATGCGTCGGCTGCAACAGGCAAAGGCGCTGATCGTCGAGGGCGAGCCGATCGCCGAAGTTGCCGCTGCAACCGGCTTCGCCGACCAGAGCCATCTGACCAGGCATTTCAAGAAGGCCTTCGGTATCGCTCCCGGCGCCTGGAGCAGCATGGTGCGCGGTGCAGGGCAGCGCGGCTGACCAGGTTTGGCGACGCGCCGCCAAACCGTTTGAATTTCCCTCCAGGCCTATAGCCGAGGCGAGGTCGGTTTCGATATTTTCATGGCTGGACACCGTCGTTTCTATGTCCCATAGAACCGCAAAAGGTTAACGCCCTTTGTGCTCGCGATAGGAGATTCGGACTATGGTTCTGGCTGATGCGAAGGCAGGGAAACGCAACGAGGCTGGGATTTCAGCAGCTCTCGGCGTTCTGAAACAGGCTTTCGGAGAACGTTTCCAGACCGGTGAAAGTTTTCGCGCCCAGCACGCCCATACGACGACCTATATTCCTTCACAGCTTCCCGATGGTGTCGTTTTCGCCGAGACGCGCGAGGATGTCCAGGCGGTCGTCAAGGTGTGCGCGGAACACAAGGTTCCAGTCATTCCTTTCGGCACCGGGTCTTCGCTGGAAGGGCAGGTGAATGCACCGCACGGTGGCATTTCCATCGATTTCAGCCGCATGAACCGCATTCTCGAGGTCAATGCCGAAGATCTGGATTGCACGGTCGAGCCGGGGGTAACGCGCGAGCAGCTCAACACCTATCTTCGCGATACCGGGCTATTCTTTCCGATCGATCCCGGCGCCAATGCCTCGATCGGCGGCATGGCATCGACGCGCGCATCGGGCACCAATGCCGTGCGCTACGGCACCATGAAAGACAATGTGCTGTCGGTGACCGTCGTTACCGCCGATGGCGAGGAAATTCGCACGGCACGCCGCGCCAAGAAATCCTCGGCTGGCTATGATCTCACCCGGCTTTTCGTTGGTGCCGAGGGTACGCTCGGTGTGCTCACGTCGGTCACGTTGCGATTGCAGGGCATTCCTCAGAAGATTGCCGGCGGTGCTTGTGCCTTTCCGGATATCAAGGCCGCTTGCGACGCCGTTATCCTGACCATTCAGATGGGCATTCCGGTTGCGCGCATCGAGCTGCTCGACGCCGTGCAGATGCGCGCTTCCAACCGCTATTCCGGCCTGACCTACGACGAGAAGCCGACGCTATTTCTCGAGTTCCACGGCACGGATGAGACGGTCGCGCTGCAATCGGCGCAATTTGCCGAGATTGCAGCCGAGTGCGGCGGCGGCGAGTTTCTCTGGACTGACAATGCCGAGGAGCGCAACAAGCTCTGGAAGGCACGTCACGATGCCTACTGGGCCTGCCGTGCGCTGGCGCCGGAGCTTGCGGCCCTGTCGACGGATGTCTGTGTGCCCATCTCGCGACTTGCCGAATGCGTTGCCGAGACCCAGGTCGACATCGAGGCGCATGGCCTGCTGGCGCCGATCGTCGGCCATGCCGGCGACGGCAATTTCCATGTGCTCGTCCTGTTCGACGACAAGACCGCGGAAGGAATTGCGGTCGTTGAAAATTTCGTGGGGCGTCTCAATGCGCGCGCGCTTGCTATGGACGGTACCTGCACGGGCGAACATGGGATAGGTCAGGGCAAGATGGCATTTCTCGAGCAGGAACTCGGCAATGCTGTCGATGTCATGCGCCAGGTCAAGGCGGCGCTCGATCCCGATGCCATCTTCAATCCTGGGAAGATTTTCCACCCCCATTGAAAAGTGCAGTATTCCCATAATCCTGGCTTGCTATGCATGGGAGCAACGCAACAGCCGGCTGATTCCAGGTCGAACCGATTTGGAATCTGAATCCGCCCTAGAATCAAAGAAGTAGGACATGACGTCAGTCGAAAACTGCTTACACTTTTCGGCATCATGTTTTAGGCTGCGGCGGCTTTCCCAACTTATGTCATGGAAAGCGGCCAGGATGGGTTGGATCACGCGGTAAGCCTCGGAAAATGGGTGCGATTCTTGGTTGAGAGCCAATAGAGACGTGCCCATCCGAGGCGATGTAGTGTATGTGCTCGAATAGACTTAGATTCATCGTCTATTCGGAATGAAGATTGGAGACGGTTCGCGTTGTTGGGTAGGGTCCTGGTTTTTCTGGGTGGATTGCTTGTGGTGGTGCTGTTCCTGGCGCTGCTGGCTCCGCTCTTCATAGACTGGACCGATTTTCGCAAGAATTTCGAGGATCAGGCGAGCCGCATCATCGGCAAGAAGGTAACCGTTCACGGCGCCGTCGATGCCCGTCTCCTGCCGTTTCCATCCGTGACCCTGCATGACGTTCGAGTCGGCCAGGAGACCGATGGTACGCCGCTGGTGCAGATCGCCGAATTCTCCATGGATGCCGAGCTTGCGCCTTTCCTTTCCGGCGAAGCGCTGATCTTCGACATGCGGGTATCGAAACCCAAGGTGCGCCTGCGGCTGCTGAAAGACGGTACGCTGGACTGGATGCGTGGCAGTCAGCCCGAGATTCCTGCAAAGTCGGTCGTGCTTGAAAGCGTGCACGTGGAAAACGGCGATATCGTCTTCATCGACGAGCAGTCGGGCCGCACCCGGCACGTCACGGACCTCAATGCCGAGATGTCCGCGAAATCGCTTGCCGGCCCTTGGCGGATCGAAGGCGATGCCGCACTTGACGGCGAGCACGGCAATTTCACCGTTTCGAGCAGCCAGCCGGATGACAATGGCGTTTTGCGCGTCCGCACGCGGCTGATGCCTGACCGCCATCCCCTCAATGTCGATCTGGACGGCGAGCTGAAGCTGGTCAACAGCAAACCTGACTACATGGGTTCCTTCACCGCGGGGGTTAACGACAAGCAGTCGCGCAATTCTGCCGACCAGAAGGCGCAACCCCGTATCAAGGGCCGTTTCGAGCTGACGAACGATCGCATTCGCGTGCCGGAATACCGCCTCGAAGTCGGTGCGGATGACGATCCCTATGTGGTCACAGGCGAGGCGACGCTGGATACCGGCTCCAAGCCCGAGTTTTTGCTGACCGCAGACGGCCAGCAGATCGACGTCAATCGGCTTGGCAACGGCAAGGGCGCCAACGGCAAGACCAACCGAAACCCGGCGGTATCGGCTCGTCAGCGCCTGAACAATCTCATCGCGATCGCGGCTGAAATTCCGGTGCCGCAGGTGCCGGGCAAGGCGACCTTTCGCCTGCCTGCGATCGTTGCCGGGGATACGACCATTCGCGACGTCCAGCTCGATTTGGAACCCGCGGGAACAGGCTGGAAGATCGATCATGCGATCGGCACGCTGCCGGGGCGCACGCAGGTTGAGGCCCGCGGCAATCTGATGCTGCAAGGCGAGCCGAATTTCGTCGGCAATCTGGTCGTTGCTTCGAACCAGCCTTCGGGACTTGCTTCATGGCTGGTGGGGTCCGTCGACCCCTCCATTCGCCAGTTGCGACAGGCCGGATTCTCCGCCGACGTCAGTCTGCGGCATGAGGAGCAGCGTTTCGAAAATCTGGAGATCGCGATTGGTCCCGCCACACTCAAGGGCAGGCTCGATCGCGTGGCGCCGGGTGGCAAGACCACCCCGAAGCTTGCCGTCGACCTGGCTGGCGACACTCTCGACCTCGACGCGCTAAGGGCGTTGACCGGCCTGCTGACGGGCCAGAACAGCGATGAGTCCCTCTTCGATCACCATATCACCGCGCATCTCCAAGCTGGGAGGTTCGTGGCTTTCGGCGTGCCGGCAGACAACATCGACACGTCGTTCTCCATTGCCGACGGTTCGCTGACGCTCGACAAGCTGGCGGTTCGCAACGTTGCCGGTGCCGAGATCACGGCGACGGGCCGCGCCGAGGGCTCGCCGTCGGACTACAAGGGATCGGGCGAAATCACCTTCAAGGCCGCCGACCCCGGGCCGTTCTTCGAGATGTTGCGCCAGCATTTGCCGCATCATCCCGTCATGGACCGGTTGGTGCGCAATGCCGCTTGGTATGGGAATACCGCGCTTCGTGGTGCGGTAACGCTTGGCGGCGATCAGGATAACGCGCTGACAGTAACGCTGGCCGGCGTTTCCAACGGCAGCCGCGTCAATTTCGACTACCGCATGTCCGACCTCTCGGCGCTCGCCGGAAAAGGGACGACAACGCTCGAGGGAACGCTCGAAAACTCCATTACGTCGATCCTCTTCGGCCAAGCGGGGCTTGATCCGCTGCCGGTCGAAGCCGATGCCAATGGCCGTATGACGCTGAAGGTTTCCGCCAGCGGCACCGATCCGGCCGATGCAGCGCTGACCTTTGCCACCGACAAGACCTCGTTTACTGCGAACGGAAAAGTCGATGTGCGCCCCGATAACTTCCTCAACGGCAATATCGCACTCTCGCTCGATAGCGCGGACATCGACCCCTATTTCGTGATGAACGGCATTGGGGTTCCGCAGATGGGCAGTGGACTGCCCGTCAAGTTTCAGGCTAACGCGACTCTAAGCCCGGATAAGATCGTGCTCTCCGATATGAAGGGGCTGCTCGCCGACAACAACGTGTCGGGTATGTTCACGCTCGACAGGAAGGCGCCGAATATCAAGGCGACGGGCGAACTGGCGCTGGACAAGGTGGATCTCGATTGGCTTGCGGAGGCGATATACGGGCCGATGGTCGATCCCAAGACAGGCAGCCTCTCCAGGGAAAAGCTCGGATTGCCCGCCTTCACTGGGCTCGATATCGGTATCAAGCTATCGGCAAAGCAGGTGTGGCCCGGCATATTCGGGTTGATTTCGAATTTCACCGGCAATGCGACCTATAAAGGCGAGGAGTTTCGCCTCAACGATCTGGCCGGCGGCTGGAACGGTGGCACGTTGAACGGTAGCCTGATGCTTGCCAATTCGGACGGTACCGGGCTGCTGCAGACGAAGCTCAACATCGTCAACGGAGATCTGGCGGCGGTTGCCTGGCAGCGCGATGGCGCGCCGCTTGCCAGCGGTCGGTTTGGTCTGGGAATGAATGTCGAGGCCAGCGGCAAGAGCATTGCGGAGCTTGCGGCAAACGCCAGCGGCTCGGGTGAGATCAAACTCGGCGAGACGCATGTGCGAGGCCTCAACCTGTCCGTCTTGTCGCCATTGCTGTCGGCAACGGATCAAATCCGGGGCGAGATCACTGCCGACAAGGTTTTGCCGATCGTGCAGACGCTGCTCAACAACGGCGAGGCGGTGTTGGCGCAGACCAGCATACCTTTCAATATTTCCGCAGGTGTTGCACGAGCCACCAATATCGTCGTCAGCAACGACGTGGCGAAGCTTTCCGGCAATGCCCAGATCAGCCTGCCGGACGAGCAGATGCGTGGATCGCTGGGGATCAGCTTCAAGGCCGGGAGCGAAGCGCAAAGTGGCGCTGAGCCGGCTCTGCGCCTTGATTTCGCCGGGCCGCTTGCGACGCCAGGCCGAACGATGGATGTGACCGATATTACCAGCTTCCTCTCGGTTCGGGCTTTCGAGCGCGAACGGCGACGTGTCGAGCGTCTGCAGGCCAATGTACTGGAGAAGCAGCGGCTCCGACGCGAGGTTTCGCTTTACAAATACACGGCTACTGTGCGTGAGGCGCAGCGCCAACGCGATGCGGCCATCGAACAGCAGCGTCGCGCCGAAGAGAGCCGGTTGCGCGATTTAGCCAAACAGGCCGCTGCGCAGAAGCAAGCCGAAGACGAAGCCAAAGCCAGGCAGGCAGAGGAGCAGGCCAGGGCCAAGCAGCAGGCGGCCGAGGAAGCGAAGGCCGCGGCCGAAGCACGGGCCAAAGCCGAGGCTCAGCCTGAACCCAAAACCGACGCGCAGGCACCGAAAACGCCAGCTCCGCTGAACTTCAATGAGCTACCTGGAGGCATTCAATAACAGGCAGCTCGGCCGCAGGATGTCGGTGCGCGACGCCCGAGCATGCGCTCTTGAACAATCCCTGCTTTTGGTTCGAGACCAGGCATCCGGCAGCGTCTTTCACCGAATGCCGGTTGGCTTCCCGTCGCATGGTTCCAAAGCGTGTCGCGATCTTTCAGATCCGCTAGCGCACCAGCTTTTTGGTTTTACGCATGTCGTAGCCGCAAAAACCGCTGCACACTTTTGCGCGACATGCGCTAGTTGCGGTCTTTCAACCACTTGAGGACATAGAGGCGGAGTGCCGAGGAAAGGTTGCTGCCAGCTTCGCGCCCGTCGTCGATCTCGGAGATCAACGCTGCAAGCGAAATGCCGCGCGCATTGGCGATTGCCTTCAGTTCTGTCCAGAAGGCATCCTCAAGGGAAAAGCTCGTGCGATGGCCATGCAGCGTCGCGGAATGTTTACGGATCATTGGTGGTTCGATCAAAATCGGAAAGGATGGGGGTATTTCTTAAAATGATTCAAAATGCAGGAGTAAGCAACTGATTTTGGAAGTTTTTTTATGGTCCCGATATGGTCACTTGTCGGGCTTGGGCGTCTCGATATGGCCGGCTTCGTGGGCTTTTTCCGCCTTTTCGTTGAGCGCCTTGGTCAGGTTCTTTTCCGGCTTGGTGCGGCCGAAGCTGATGCGGTTCTGCTCGGCCTGCTTCTCCTTTTCGGAGCGGGCTTGCTTCTTGCGAAACTGACGCAGATTGACGATTTCCGCGGTCATCGGCTTCTTCCTCTTGCCCAAATGAAAAGGGGAAGCAGATGCTTCCCCCGATATGCCTATTGCTTCTTGCGGAATGCGTCGAGCGAGACGACTGATCCCGGCTTCTTTTCCTCGCCCTCCTTTGCAGGGGCCGATTGTTCCTCGGCGCCTTCGGTCGGAACCGGGTAGGCGGTGATCTCGCCGGTGGTGATCTCTTCCTCGTCGGCCAGCGGCACGTCGAACTCCAGCTCGAAGTTGACTGAGGGGTCGTAGAAGCCGCGGACGGCGTTGAACGGGATTACCAGCTTTTCCGGAACGTCGGAGAAGGAGAGGCCGATCTCGAACAGGCTTTCGGTGACTTTAAGATCCCAGAATTGATGCTGGATGACGATGGTCATCTGTTCCGGGTACTTCGACTTCAGGTGCTGCGAAATGCGCACGCCGGGAGCGCCCGTGAGGAAGGTGATGAAGAAATGATGATCCCCCGGCAGGCGGCCGGTGGCGCCGACTTCGGTCAACACCTTACGTATGACTCCACGCAGGGCGTCCTGTGCCAAAATATCGTAGCGGATATGATCCTGCGCCATACTTTCCTGTCTTTCGTTAGCCCATGCTTTTTCTAAGGCTTATGCCATGCTCGCCGCCAAGGGGAAAGCCCCGTGCGCGAGTCATCGCTCAGTCTTACTATAATATAGCAATGGAGGATAAGGTGAAGGCTTCTGTTGCCAGGTGCCTTCGGACCCCGCCTAAGAGTGCGACCCCTTAGGACTTTATTTGAAGTGTCACACCGCGATTAAGCAGCGAGACGAGCTTCCGCATAGTTGTCGTTTGCAACTACAATTTTAGCCCGATAACGGCG